>Ga0164243_10000202_pt1 | contig 134326 bp, 110 predicted proteins | sample OricompcompostOP_FD_108781 | JGI IMG/M metagenome (GOLD analysis project Ga0164243, IMG submission 108781) | Organic Plus compost microbial communities from Emeryville, California, USA - Original compost - Organic plus compost (OP) | ecosystem: Engineered > Solid waste > Mixed feedstock >...
CAGGGATTTTTCCTTGCGGATGTTCACGTATTACTATCGGATACTCGACAAATACCACAAACGCATCGCCGCCTATGCCATCCTGACAGAAGCCAGTAAAAAGCCAAGGCCGAATGTCTACGAACAGGAATTTATGGGTACACATATCCAATACAGGTTCAACACGTATAAAATTGCTGAACAGGACGATGAAGCCCTTTTGGCATCCGACAATCCTTTTGCTTTGGTAGTTTTAACAGCCAAGGTGGCCTTTGTCGGCAAAAACCTGAATGACAAAGACGAAAGCGATAGGGCATTGTTGCAAACAAAAGTCCAGTTGGCGCGTGAATTGCTTAACAGGAGTATCAGCAAGGAAAAAATCAGGGGGCTGATGAATTTCCTGCGCTACTACGTGCGTTTTGATAATTCGGAAGTAAACACTATATTTGAACAGGAAGTCGAAAAACTGACAGAAAGGAGCCATACGATGGGTATAGAAGAATTATTATTGAACAGGGCTGAAAAGAAAGGCAAGCGTGAAAGTTTAATCGCTGTTGCCCGTGAAATGAAAAAGGACGGCATTCCCGTTGAGCAGATTGCCAAATTCACCAAGCTATCGGTAAAGGAAATCGAAAAGCTCTGATAGAATTCTTACAATATAAAGCAAGCCATCCCGCAAACGGATGGCTTTTTTTGTATCCCGCGCATACATACGATCAACATTTCACCATCGGCTCACTATTGGTTCTTATCGGCTCGTATCGGTTCATTTCAGTAGCCTTGTTTCTAAATCTGCACGCACCAAGGCATTTCACATGCTGCATTATTTGTTTTTCAATGACCATGTGGATTATTCACGTGGTCTGTTTTCAGCGGCGCATGAATAATTTCACCGCTTAGGCCACCGAACGCAAGGCGGGGGAATCGGGTTAAGGGCGCCGGAGCATTGACACCTACGAAAACTCGATGATTCGCAATATATATTCTTATTGCATGAATAACAAATTCAATACGGCGATTTTTATGTGTGGTGCAGCACATCGGAAATCAATTATTAAAAAGATAGAAAAAATGAAACGGCAAGCAGAAACCGGACTGCATTGGGCAATATTCCAATACTGACCTACACCATACTATTTACATGTAGAACTTATGGATAGCGTATCCTGCGTCCTGTCAAAATCTGCCCGCTCCAAACATTGGTCCAGCGCTTTCTTTGCACATGTATGTCCCCTATGACCAATATCCGCATCTCAGGTTGACAGATTATTCTACATCGTAATTGCATGCAACATTGGAGCATACTGTTGGATGATCGCCTCCATCCGTGGAGCACTCATAAAATTATCCGGATTGTCGTTCAAGTCCACCCCATTACAATCCGTAATCAATGATATACACTCGACGAACGGACAAATCAGTATTAGCGAGCTATCAAAACGAAATTTCACAACACAAAGACAATTGGAACGAAATTTTAAAAAGTATATCGGATTGTCACCAAAAGAATATTCAAATATTATTCGCTTTCAAAACGCTTCAAGTATAATCAAAAACTCAAGTGAAAATCGAAGTTTTTTAGATATTGCTTTTGAATGTGGCTATTATGACCATTCGCATCTTGCCAATGAAATTAAACGAAATACAGGACTTTCGCAATCGCAACTTTAAAATGTCGCATTTTTACATAGTACCAATTGTTTCTTAAAACTAACTTTACAGAAACATTTAAAATTTAAAACAAATGCGAAAAATTTCACTTTTCATTGCAACAAGTTTAGACGGCTATATTGCAAAACCAAATGACGACCTCAGTTTCTTGAAACTCGTAGAAAAAAAGGACGAAGATTATGGATATGCAAAATTTACAGATACAATAGACACCTTGATTATTGGTAGAAGAACTTATGATTATGTGCTTAAAGAAATCGGTTCATCTCATTACGATAATGGACAGAGAGATGTTTATGTCATAACAAGAACCGAAAGACCGAGTGTAGGCAGAACGACTTTTTATACGGGAAACTTGACAGATTTAGTTGACCGACTTAAATCCGAAAATGGGAAAAACATTTATTGTGACGGTGGAGCAGAAGTAATCAATGAACTAATGAAACACGATTTAATAGACGAGTTTATCATTTCGATAGTACCGGTTTTATTGGGTAATGGAACAAGACTGTTTAAAGACGGAAGACCTGAGCAATTACTTGAGCTTGTAAATACAAAAACTTTTGATACAGGACTAACACAACTACATTATAGACGAAAGAAATAAAATTATAGCCCAAAAAAGAACAAAAAGGTAGCAAAGGTAAGGCGGACACCTAGCGCACCGCCCAACCAAAAGACTTTCTGCAAGAGATATTTCATCTGACGGTATCCTTTTCACGTGAATATGATAACAAAATTATTTATTGGATTGTATTGCCTGCTGAAATTAAAAGGATATTCACTTTTCCTCAATTCGCCTACAAATATTCCTGATTTGGCAACAGGAAGCGTATAGGAAATATGGAATTTTGTTGCATCAATTTTAAATAAGATAAAATTATGCAAACAATTGAAAAGAAAGTAGCACTTGTAACAGGAGCCAATACAGGCATAGGTTTTCAAATAGCAAAAGCCCTTTCGGATAATGGTTACACAGTGTATTTAGGTTCTCGTAATCTACAAAAAGGAGAAGCTGCCGCAGCTGAAATCGGCGGGGAAACAAAAGCCATACAATTGGATATTACAGATAACAATTCAATCAATGTGGCAGTAACAAAAATAGAAAGTGAATTTGGATATCTTACATTGTTGGTCAATAATGCTGCCGTATCACACGCTGGGGAAGCGGGGCGGACAATGGAGGAAATACTGGGATCCCAACGTGCCAGTATTGCACCGATAAGCGAGATGAAAACGGTTTGGAATACCAATGTATTCGGTACTCTTGCTGTGACACAGCATTTTATGCCATTATTGCGGAATGCACCTGCGGCACGTATTGTTACTGTTTCGAGTGCATTAGGATCACTTTCACTTAATTCTAATCCTGACAATCCCTACCGCTCAGGATTTGATGCGGTTTACGGTGCATCAAAAACAGCGCTTAATGCTATTTTCCTGTCTTTGTCCATAGAATTGAAGGGTTCTAATATCAAAGTCCATTTGGTAAGTCCGGGCTTTACCGCTACGGCACTCAACAATTTTCAGGGAACCGATTCGGTGGAAGAAGGCTCGTTGGAACCAATAAGAGTAGCATTGGCAGAAGATTTACCCACAGGAAGTTTTACGGGTCCCGCTGATTTTTCCGGAGAGAACAACCTTATTCCGTGGTAATATTTAAACAAAATTAAAAACCCATGGCTTATGTCTTAGCCATAGGTTTTCTTTAGTAAATTTCCTCTATAAAAAGGAGTTCTTGATGGCAGAGGAGCGATCGATAAATTGCTTTTATAAAGGCAATTTATCTAAGTTTGTAAGTATGAAAAAAGAAAAGGATAAACTCATACGGTTTATTTCTATATCCGAAAGCCACCAGGCTTTTGGTTTACCAAAACCGCAGCATCCATTAATAAGTTTGGTACATTTCAACGAAAGCAATCCTTTCAATACGGAAATGGCTCCAATTTATGATGTACTGAATTTTTATAAGATTACCTTCATTACACAAAACAGCGGAAGGTTGAAATACGGGCAGAATTATTATGATTTTAATGAAGGCAGTATGTTGTTTTTAGCGCCCAACCAATTGGTGGGAACTACGGAATATAATAGAAATACTTATGCTTACATTCTACTTATTCACCCGGATTTTTTGTTGGGTCATCCCCTAGCAAAAAAGATAAAACAATATGGCTATTTTTCATATTCGGTTAACGAAGCGTTGCATTTATCAGGCAATGAAAAAGAAACCATTCTTTCTGTTTACCGGATTATGGAACAGGAGCTAAACAATCGTGTCGATGAATTCAGTCAGGAGGTAATAATAGCCCAGATAGAGCTGCTGCTCAGTTACGTTAACCGGTTTTATAACCGTCAGTTTATTACACGTAAAGCTGTAAACAACGATATTCTTCAAAAAATAGAAACTATTTTGGATGATTATTTCAATGGTGAGAAGCCTCTGCGTGGAGGTATTCCTACAGTGCAATTCATTTCTGAACAATTACATATTTCGCCTGGTTATTTGAGTGATTTGCTACGCTCACTTATTGGACAAAATGGGCGACAATACATACACAAAAAGTTAATCGAAAAAGCAAAAGAAAAGCTTTCTACAACAGAACTTTCAATAAGCGAGATTGCTTATGAATTAGGTTTTGAACATTCACAGTCGTTCAGCAAACTTTTCAAGACAAAGACAAACGTTTCTCCTTTGGAGTTCAGACAGTCGTTTAACTAACACACGGCAAACAGCGACCGAAAAAAGCCGCTCTGGGCCGGTAACAAAAACAAATTTGGTTTCTTTTACTTTTTAAACCTATCAATAGACGCTTGTAACTCTTCTTCCGTTTCGGGTAACTGCACTTTTAAACCCCGCGAAATGCGAGATTGAATACTTTCAGCAAAAGGCTTGTGTATTTCGTTATATTTTGCAAAAGCAATTTTGTAATCCTCATTTGCGTGTAATTCTTTCGCTAAAAGCGTTGCACCTTGCATTGCCAAACTTGTTCCCATTCCTGTAAAAAAACTTGGTGCGTGTGCAGCATCGCCTACTAAAGCGACACGTCCTTTCGTCCAAGTGGGCATATGGATTTGACACACTTCGTCAAAATACAAACTATCGGAATGCAGCATTGCATCTAATATTTCGGGTATTTTCCAATTCATGTCATCTTCAAAATTGTCTTTCAAAATTTGTTGATGCTGTTTATGATTTCTGTAATCCCAATTTAGTTTAGGCGAGCGAAACATGACTATGCCATACGCTGCATTGGCGAATTGATAAATCGCAGCTTGTTTGCCTAATTCCCTGTAAATGATTCCGGTGTTTCTTGCTCTGCCTGTTTGTATATTGCCGGCTTCTACAAAGGCGAAATAAACACCGAAAAATTTTGAGTAATTTTCTTCATCTCCGAAAACCAATTTTCTTACAACAGAGTGCGTTCCGTCTGCACCAAACACAAAATCAAAATTTCTTTTGTTGCCGTTTTCAAAAGTTGCTTCAACATCATCTTCGTGCTGAACCAGCGATTCAATGCTGTTATCGAACAGGAATTCAACATCATTCTTCAGAACGATTTCATACAGAATATCCAACAAATCGCCACGATGTATTTCAATATCGCCAAGATATTCAGCTTGAGCATTCAATGAAAATTGAACAAGCGTTTCATCCTTGTCGTTTACAATTTCGTCTGTATGCAAAAATTCTTTGGCTTTAATTTTTTCCCAAATGCCCATTTCCCTCGCCACGTTTAAGGCTTCACCACGTACATCAATGGGCGAACCTCCTTTTCTCAATTCTTTGCCTATTTCCACTATCGTTACTTGGTATCCAAATTTGCTTAGCCAATATGCTAAGGTTAAACCTGCAAAACTTGCGCCTGAGATTAGAACTTGTTTTTTCATAATCGTTATTTATAGCACAAAATTATGTGTAACTTTACGGATAAAATAGCCGAATAACTAATAAAAATAGTCGTAAAAGTTATGAATAAGACTATCAATCAAGTTGCTCAATACGGCACAAGGTTTGAACGGATAATAGGAAACGATATTCAAAACATTGAAATCAACTTTATAAGAGCGTATGATTTCCTGCCGGAACTCGCTATGCACTTCGGCTCGTACATCGTCAAAAAAAGTTTTGTCCGTCACACCGCAACGGAAAATGGAATCGAGAACGGAATTAGTTTTCACTTTTACAATATCTTTGAAGACGACTCGCAAACTTCCGACAAGCGAAACATCAAAAAATCTAACGAAACGCCTTATGTGCGTGTGTTTCCCGTAGCCATCTCGCAAAAAATTCCTTTTACTAAAAACACGCAAATCACACATCTTTCCGTTGCCATTCGTGCTGATTATTTGAAAACTTTTTTGAGAGAAGACGCCGAGCATTTTCAGTTTTTGTTCGACAGCAGCAATAATTTTTTGATTGAAGAAATTATGACGGACGATATTTTACGCACCGTAAACGACATTGTAAAGCAAGAACAACCAAGCACACTTAAAAGTTATCACTACAGAATAAAAGCTATGGAACTGCTTTTTTATTTGTTTCAAAGTTTGAGTAAAAGAGAAAAATCAGTTCATCAAAAACTAAGCGAAAACGACATAAAATCGATTTACAACGTGCGTGATAAAATTGTTTCATCATTAAACCAACCCAATTCTATTGCAGCGTTAAAGCAACTTGCAGGAATGAATGAATTGAAAATGCGAAAAATTTTTACGCAAATTTTTGGTATGGGAATTTACGAATACTATCAACATTTGCGAATGAAAGAAGCAGCAAGGCTTTTACGCGATGAAAAACTATCAGTGTCGGAAGTAGGTTATCAAATGGGCTTTGAAAATCTAAGTCATTTTACAAGAGTATTTGAAAAACACATCGGTAAAAAGCCGAAGAAATATAGCAGTGAATTCATGTAAGAATTAAACACGGACGACAACCAAAAACAGATAAAAAACATGCTGCCAATAACTAAGCTTAGTGTCAAATGGGCTGACTTCTTTCAAATGCCCCTACAAACGCCAAACTGTCGGCCTATGTTAATGGTTCCCCTAAAAAGACGATCACCAAAAAAACAATAGACAATGGAAAATTTTGACCGTAAAAAACATTGGGAAAATATTTACCAAACGAAACAACTAAACGAAGTCAGCTGGTATCAACCAACACCCGAAACTTCGCTTGACTTCATAAAACAGTTCAATATACCGATAACTGCAAAAATTATTGACGTTGGCGGTGGCGACAGTTTTTTAGTTGACCACTTGCTTGAAAAAGGTTATCAGGACATCACTGTCCTTGACATTTCGGAAGCAGCAATTGACAGAGCAAAGCGGCGACTTGGTGATAAAGCAAAAAATGTAAAATGGATTGTTGCAGATGCATCAACTTTTAAGCCGACAGAGAAATATGATTTTTGGCATGACAGAGCAACCTTTCACTTTTTGACAGATGAACAAGAAATAACAAATTATATAGAAACAGCAAGACAAAACATAAACACGACGGGCGTTTTAGTTATTGGAACCTTTTCGGAACAAGGACCGAAAAAGTGTAGCGGAATTGAAATTAAACAATATTCCGAAACGACAATGGCTGATCGTTTGAAAATGTTTTTTGAAAAAATTAAGTGCATCACTGTTGACCATAAAACACCGTTTGACACGACACAAAATTTTGTTTTTTGCAGTTTTAGAAAATTACAAAACGGCTTTTCCAAAAATACCGCAGCCGTCGCTACGGTATTTTTTTTACTTTCTATTTCTCCATAAATTTATCCCTGGTGTTCAGGAGCACCTTTTGGATCCATCCATACGAATTCCCAGTGGTGGCCATCCAGGTCTTCAAAGCTATGTTGGTACATAAAACCGTAGTCGGTGGCCGGGTTAGGTATGGTAGCACCTGCTGCCTCCGCTTTGTTTACCATTTCATCAACGGCATCTTTACTATCGGCAGATAAGGCTATAGAACATTCTACCGCTTTGTGGGCATCTACAATTTCTTTTTTGGTAAAAGTCTGAAAGAAAGGCACAGTGAGTAGCATAACATAAATGGTATCGCTAATGATCATACAGGTTGCTTTCTCGTCGGTAAATTGGGGGTTAAAAGTATAACCAAGTTTGGTAAAAAACTCGACAGATCGGTTGAGCTCTTTAACCGGTAGGTTCACAAAAATTTGAGTTGCCATACGTGTTTTTCTGATTAGTTTATCCAAAGGTACAGTATTGCCCTGTATCTATAAATGTGCAGAAACGACAAGTTAAGGGGTTAGTTGCGACTTATGTTATCTTCATAAAGCAGTTGATTTACCCTTGTTGGTGCTAAAATATCTATTGCGTAACCAAAAAGCTACATTTACCAATGCTATCAACGCCGGCACCTCCACCAAAGGTCCGATTACCCCAACAAAGGCCTCGCCACTATTAATTCCGAAAACCCCGATTGCAACTGCAATGGCTAACTCAAAATTATTGCCCGCAGCGGTAAAAGCTATGGATGTGGTCTGCGAGTAATTGGCACCTGCTTTCCTTCCGGCTATAAAGCTTAGAACAAACATCAAGGTAAAGTAGATTAACAAAGGCACAGCAATTCGCACTACGTCTAAAGGCATCTCTACAATCCATCCACCTTTCAAGCTGAACATAATCACTATAGTAAATAACAGAGCGATCAATGTTATCGGAGAAATAAATGGGATAAATTTCTGCTGGTACCAATTTTCACCTTTCCATGCAGTTAAAGCATAACGGCTTACCAAACCACTAACGAACGGAATACCCAAATAGATCCCTACACTTTTTGCAATCTCTACAATGGTGATGTCGACGTTGATGCCTTCAGCCCCGAATAGGGGTGGCAGCACTGTTATGAACACATATGCGTATACACTGTACAGCAATACCTGAAAAATACTATTCAATGCCACCAAACCAGCCGCATACTCCCGATTCCCTTCCGCTAGTTCATTCCAAACAATCACCATTGCAATACACCGGGCAAGCCCGATCAAAATTAACCCTGTCATGTATTCGGGGTAACCCTTCAAGAACAATAATGCCAATGCAAACATCAACATTGGTCCGATCACCCAATTCAGCAACAATGATATACCCAATATCCTTACATTTCGGAATACTTTGCCGATATGGTTATAGCGTACCTTAGCCAGTGGCGGATACATCATTAATATCAATCCTATAGCCAGCGGGATATTCGTTGCGCCGTTGGAATAATCATTTATCCATCCAGCAAATGATGGCACATAGTATCCCAGACCGACACCTACAGCCATAGCCAAAAAGATCCATAAGGTTAAATACCTGTCCAGAAAGCTCAGCCTTTTCCGCCTCACTACCCGATTGCAATTGTTTGCACTCATATCAAGCTAAGTTTTGCTGAATAAATTCCCGGCTAAAGGCCTTGATCTGCTCGCGCACCGCTCTAAACTGTTCCATGATTTCCGCTTTGCTGCCTAAGGCCTTTGCCGGATCGGGAAAATTGTGGTGAAACCGCTGTGCCTTCGATGGAAAGAAGGGACACCGTTCTTTTGCATTGTCGCATACCGTTATAACATAATCGAACTTCATATCCTGGTATTCATCCACATTGTTAGAAGTATGGTTGGATATATCGATACCATCTTCAAGCATAGTGGTAATAGCATAGGGATTTACACCGTGTGTTTCCACTCCAGCGCTATACACCTGCGCTTTATCACCCGCAAAGTATCTCAGGTAACCTTCGGCAATCTGACTCCGGCAACTATTGCCTGTACACAGTACTAAAATCTTCTTCATATCGTGACTTTATTAATTTAGCTACAGCAACCTGGAGAGCAACAGGCATCATTCGGTTTTTCCGCATATACCGTAATACTGTAGATACCCACTTCTGATGCCCTAAAAGCGGCAATTTGTTCAACAGACAAATAGCTGCTTAATATATCGTCGGGTAGTACAATTTCTTTTTGCTTTTGAATGGTTAGTTGTACAAATCCATTGATACGGATCAAATCAAGATATTCCTGTTTCTGAATAGCACCCGACACACAACCTGCATACATTTCAGCGGCTTGCTGGATGCCTGCCGGCAGTTCCCCTTCCAATACAATATCTGAAATGCTGAAGTGTCCGCCAGGCTTCAACACACGGAAGATCTCCTTAAACACACCCGCCTTGTTCGGAACTAAGTTAAGTACGCAATTGCTGACGATTACGTCGGCGACATTTGCCGACACGGGCATCTGTTCAATATCGCCTTGGCGGAACTCCACATTGTTAAAGCCTAACTTCTCTGCATTCCGACGAGCCTTGTCGATCATCGTCGGCGTGAAGTCGACACCGATCACCTTGCCGGTTTCACCCGTTTCTTTACGGGCAATAAAGGCATCGTTCCCCGCTCCACTGCCCAGGTCGACCACTATATCACCTTGCTTTATCTTTGCAAACTGCGTGGGCAAGCCACACCCTAATCCTAAATCAGCCTCGGCCTGATAACCTTCCAACAGTGTATAGTCCTCACTCATGATATGGTATACCTCCGTAGAGCAACAAGACGAGCCACAACAGGAAGCCTGATTATCTGCCTTTGATTGCAAGGCAATTTCACTGTATTTCTGCCTTACCAGTTCTTTTAATTCTTTATCCTTATTCATTGTGTTCAATATTATTGTATTATTGCAATATTACGATAGTTACAATCAAAAAAAATCAGCAGCAATCCTCCTTGGTTGGGTTCACCTCTTTAAAAAAGCTACTAAAGCGTGCTTTGTATTGCTGCCAAACCGTAGGGTTAATGCAATAACAAACACTGGTGCCTTCGATGCTTCCCTGAATGATCCCAGCCAGTTTCAGTTCTTTCAAATGCTGCGATACCGTAGCCTGCGCCAAGCCCAACTCTTCCACAAATGTGCTGGTAATACAGACATTCTTCCGCACCAGGTATTGCAGAATGGCGATACGTGCAGGGTGCGCCAAGGCTTTGGCCATAGCGGCTATTTCGTTCTGCTCTTTAGTAAATAGATCTGTTTTAGTAGCACCCATGCGAAAATAATTATATCGCAATATTACGATAAATAAAATGAATTTCCAAACACAAAGCAGACATATTTTAGATTCAACTGTTTTCCTTGGGCATAACCATCTGTTGTAGGTATGTGGATATCGAGAAAAAAGTTTAAATTTCCCCATAAAAGTGGTCTCATAACGACAGAGAAGTGGCTTATAAAGTCGCTTTTTTTCATGCGATTATAGTTTGCATGTCGAAGCAACTTTCTCTAAGTTTGTATGTCAAGAACACTAAAATGAACAATAATACAAGAGTGTATAAAATGTCTTTTGCAAGTGTTTACCCGCATTATCTCCAAAAGGCGGAGAAAAAAGGCCGTACAAAAGCAGAAGTAGATGAGATTATATTTTGGCTGACCGGGTATAACGAACAATCATTGCGGCAGCATATCGATGATAAAACTGATTTTGAAACTTTTTTCATCCAAGCACCTCAAATCAATCCCAATGTATCAAAAATTACCGGTATAATTTGTGGTTATCGTGTAGAAGAAATCGAAGATAAACTGATTCAAAAGGTGCGTTACTTAGATAAGTTGATTGATGAACTCGCTAAAGGTAAAGCAATGGAAAAAATTTTAAGGAAGTAAACCGATAAAAATTATATCTGCTCATAAAACTATGGTATTTCACAATCAAACTAAAGCGAAAAAGGTCTTAATTAATAAAAACTTAATGATCAAACCATCGCACTGTTGAAATGAAGCTTAAATGTATACCTAAATGAATAGGATCTTATCATTCTTTTTTGCGGTCATAGCTTGGTTTGCCGTACTGGCCCAGTACTATTTAATGATCAAAAATTATCCAGCTTCCATAGCCGAAACAACGATACGCTTCTTTAGTTTTTTTACTATTTTGACCAATTTATTGGTTGCCGCTTATTTTACATTGATTGCAATTAAAACAAAAAGCTTTTTTCTAAGAGCCGTCTATAACCCCGGAACCTTAACTGCAATAACAACTTACATTACCGTTGTTGGACTGGTATACCAAATTATTTTACGACCGCTCTGGGAACCGAAAGGATTTCAAAGAATAGTAGATGAAATGCTCCATTCCTTAATACCGGTATTGGTAATTTTGTATTGGTATCTGTATGAAAACAAGTCTTTGGTGAGCTATAAAAGCATTCCAAAATGGTTGATATATCCACTAATTTATCTTATCTGTATTTTGGTTAGAGGCCAGTTTTTTAACTTTTACCCCTACCCGTTTATTAACGTAACCAACATTGGACTTTCCAAAGTAATATTGAACAGCCTTTTACTAACGGGATTATTTGTTGCACTTTCTGCAATATTTATTAAAATTGGTAGAACAATAAAAAGCAACGTGAACAAACCTGTCGACTATAGTTAAAAATACCTTTACCTGAATGTTGCCTCTTCTTCGTTATGCCCTTCACCACCGAGGCAACACCTATTGTAAAGATCGGAATAACTTGGTAACATCATTAAACACTTTTAATTACCAAAATTTTAGAATCCACCATTCTTTTTTTAATTTCGGTTCGAAATTACAGGTAAAAGCTCCTATAGTTTTAACGGTAAAACAGTTGAATCGTAATCAACGGTTGCAGGTTCGAATCCTGCTGGGAGCTCGCATCTTCATCAACCACTATGTTCACCTAACAAACACGATGGCAACAATACTTGATCAATTACGTTATCCTATCGGACATTTTGAAAAACCTGCGCGCTATACGCCGGAAAGGATTGCCGACTACTTCAAGGTACTTTCCGAATTTCCCGATAGCATGAAAAAGGAAACTGCCCAATTGTCAACGATGCAGCTTGATACGGCATATCGCCCCGGAGGGTGGACGATCAGACAGGTTGTTCACCATTGTGCCGATAGCCATTTAAATAGCTATATACGGTTCAAATGGGCGTTAACAGAAGAGAAACCCGTGATAAAACCTTATTATGAGGATCGATGGGCGGAACTGGAAGATGCCAAAAATTTAACAATTGAACCTAGTCTTTTGTTATTGGAGGGTTTGCATTTCCGCTGGGTAGCCTTACTTAAATCACTTACCGACCAACAGTTGACTAAGCAATTTATACATCCGGATGGCAACAAAGAAATCAGCCTCTGCGAAGCCATCGGCTTATATGCCTGGCATTGTCAACACCATCTGGCTCATATCACCGAATTAAAAAAACGAATGGGCTGGATATAATTCCCGTTATACTACATTCCCGGCAGTTTGAGTCCGCTAGCCATTAACTTTTCCCGCAACCGTTCCTGAAAAGCCATTTTCGTATCATTAAAGCTGTGGGCTTTAAGCCATACATTCACCATCACCTTATATCCATCCGGTTCGATCGATGAAATGCCTATCCTTCTTTCCGGTGTTTTGAGCATATTTGCCGAAGATTCGATCGCCTCATCGATCAATCGTTTTACCGTCGCGAAATCAACATTATTGTTAAATTTTAGCTCGATATCCAATCGCCGCGTACCCGAACCGCTTAGGTTCATGATCACTTCGTTGGACAGTTTACTGTTCGGAAAAACAATAATGCGATTATCAAAGGTCGTTACGATGGTATAAAAAATCTTTATTGCAGTAACCCTTCCCTCTTGCCCCTGGGCAATAATATTGTCTCCTACCCGAAAAGGCTTCAACAAGAGAATCAGCACGCCACTTGCAAAGTTTTGGAGCGTACCCGAAAGGGCTAAACCGGCAGCGACACCGAGAGCACCAATAAGCGCAGCAAATATGGTCATCCGAATGCCAACTATCTGCATGAAAGCCAAAATAAGCAAAACCCGTAAAACGGTAACGGATAAACTCAACAGAAAAGGTGCTAAAGAGGGGTCGATTTCACGTCTGGTAAGATGGGCAGATAAAGTTCGCGATAAAATGCTAATCAACCAAAATCCGAAAATCAATACGAGGACCCCTAAAATTATCGGAGGCCCGTGCTGTATAACCCAATTTAATACTTTATCGTAAACCAGATCTGTGTTTAACATAATTTCTCCGTTTGTAGCTATTTTTTTTCAAACAACGTTCCTCATAAACAACCCAAATAGGTGTTTGTTTAACCGCGGCATAAGAAAGAAACGGATCGATAAAAGAAATAGCAAGTGGTTTATATAGGAAGCCAAAATCGTAAAGGGAATAATTTTTGCAATCTTCTTTTTGCCAGTTTCGGCGTATGTCCATAGTAATTCTTAAATATCCGGATAAAATGCGACACACTGCCACAGCCCGGTTCTGTCGACCTTTCAATTATTTACGGATAAAATATGTAATTTCACGGTCTGATGGAAGATCTTAAACAACAGGCGGCCCAGGCCGCATTGCCTTATATTGAGCCGCATCAGCGGATCGGCCTAGGGGCAGGCTCCACCATTGCCCATTTAATAGAACAGGTTCGGGCATTACCATTTTTAGATACCTTAACCTTTCTTACCTCTTCCTATACCACTAAAATCCGGTTAAAACAAGCCGGATTGATGAGTTTAGAAACGGCCACGATATCGCATATTGATCGTTATTTTGATAGTTGCGATCATTACGACGCCGAACTTAATGCCTTAAAAAGTGGAGGGGGCGTACATACACAGGAAAAATTGTTAGCCGCAATGTCCAAAGAGTTTATCTTGTTGGTTGATGAATCTAAATATCGCGAGCGCATTATTCAAGCGGGTACTCCGCTTTGCATTGAATGCTTAGCGCAGGCAGAAAGTTTTGTTTCCCATACCTTGCAAACTTTATATCCAAGTGCCAAACTCCAGGTAAGAATGGGGCAAAATAAAGATGGAGCGGTAATCAGCGATAATGGGCACATGCTCATGGACATTTGGTTTCATAATGCCCTACCCTTAGCCCAACTGAACCGCACGCTCCAATCTGTACCCGGAATTATCGAACACTCTTTATTTTATCGTTTAGCCAATAAAGCGTTGGTAGCAAGCAACGAAGGCGTCGCTGTTCTGGAAGCCCATTAAAGTTTTAATCGGATTTTCAACTTCCACAATAGGCTGGCAAAACCAATCATCGCAAAGGCCCATAGTAGCGATCCAGAAACAGCCAACCAAGGCAATTGATCCTGTTTGTAAACCAAAATGGGCCAACCTAAACTCCAAATGGTATAGTATAAGATATCTGGCGCCAAATAGGTTGTCAACGAATTTTGTCCTGCGGGTTTAAAGATGGCGAAGGCACTAAGGACTTTCCGTTGATCGATCAGGTAGAAGAGCAAGGTAAACAAGAGGATACTGATGCCATTGCAAACCATGGCCCAACTGGGCGTTCCCTGTATCTTCGATAAAATGAACCAGTTCCTTAACATGAAGCCGCTCAACAGTACTACCAAACCCAAAGGAATCAATATATACAATAACAAGCGAAAGTTGCGTTGATAACGACTAAGCAAAATACCCACAACCAATCCGCATAATACAATCGAAGGTGTATTCCCATCTATGATAACCCCAAAAATAGGCTTAATCGGATCGAGAAAACCTAATCTGCCCGAACTCGACAGCATATTGAGTACGATGAAGGCCAGCCATATGCCTATAGTAGCAAACAGCTTACCCTTAGTGAAGAGGTAAGCGAGAGCAGCTACAAGGTATCCCCAACCAATCAGGCCTAGAATGCCCCACCAGCTGGTGTGCATCCATTCCGGTTGCTGCGGCGTGCCTGCTTTATAGATAGAGGCAAGTAATGCCAGTCCGGCAACACCAAGCATTTTCAAAATTAGAAACCAATTCTTTTTAGGAGAATCAACAGGATAATGGTTCCAGATCAGGAAAAAGGATAAATAAGCCAAAATAGCCCAGCTATACCTGGGCATTCCCGTCAGGTCGGGATTTAGACGACCGATATTAACCATAAAAACACCGATCAGCAAAAGACTTAAGGTGCGGACCACAATATGCCTAAGGAGCCGGCGATCGCTATCGCCCTTTCTTCTGCGGGATAAAAAGGCAAAAGGGATAGCCAGGCCAACCATAAACAAAAATCCAGGAAATACCCAGTCGGCCAGTCCCATACGGTCTTCCGTTGCTTTGGCATGTACCAACCAAAAGGGCACTCCCGGCTCATAAAGATCATTCACAAAAAGCATCAGGAAAAGCGTCAGCCCCCGCATGATATCGATAGAAAGTATGCGTATGCTATGGTTTGTTTCAGTTGCCATATTATTCGTCTTTTACAGGATACGCTTGTCGCACCGCATTTCAGCTAGTTGAAGTAAAATAAGACGGGACGCCAGCTATACACAAGCAAAACGTTACATAAGGCTGATAGCCGATTGCTGAAAGCTGACAGCGAAAACTACAACACATTCCTCGGGTCTTCCTTACTTTTCAGTTCATATTCATGCGGAGGCTCTACTCCTAACAAATTCCTGACGAAATAATCCCAACGCCTACGCATCATATAAGGCGAATATGCACCGAAGCCATGTGCACTATTCGGAAAAATAACCAGATCATAGTCTTTATTCGCTTTTTCCAAAGCCTCAACCACTAACAAGGTATTATATGGAGGCACATTATTGTCCAGCATACCATGTGCCAGCATCAATTTTCCCTTCAAGTTTTTTGCATAATTTTGGTTGGCCTGTGCTTCATAATCAGCAGCTGTTACCAAACCATTGTAGCGTTCACCCCAATCGTCTTCATAATTGCGATTATCATGATTTCCCGATTCGGCGATGCCCACCTTGAAGAAATCCGGATAGCGGAACATCGCTGCAGCCGTGGCAAAACCGCCTCCGGAATGCCCCCATATACCAACCCGAGTAGTATCCATATACGGATAGCGTTGCGCTAGCTGTCTGATTCCTGCAATCTGATCTGGCAGCGTATTTTCGGCCATATGCCCATAACTGCGGTCGTGAAAGCTTTTAGCACGTAGCGGATTGCTGGTTCCCTCGATCAACACGACCACAAACCCCAGTTCGGCTAAAGCTTGGTGATCTCCTCGAGAGGCCGAAAACGACCAATTCCCTACGCTACCACCCTGTGGCCCTGGATAAATATAATCGATAACCGGATATTTCTTTTGTGGATCGAGCTTAGTAGGCGTAAACAGCAAACCATATACATCCGTTTTCCCATCAGCGGCCTTTACTCGAAAAGGTGTTACCGGCTTCCATCCTCTTGCTTTAAGTCGCGAAACGTCAGCAGTTTCGAGCTTTTGAACCAATTTGCCGTCCAGCTTACGCAGCTCAGTTACAGGGGGTACATCGGGTTTAGAATAGCTATCGATGAAATATTCTCCTGAGGGAGATAATGTAACGCGATGGTTGCCTTCTTCTGGCGTTAATACCTGAAAACCCTTACCGCTAAAATCAATGGTACAAAGCTGGGCAAAATAAGGATTTTCGGCCTGCAAGCCTACAGCTATAAAATAAAGCTTTCTTTTATCTTCATCTACTTTAATCAATTGTTTCACCACCCACTGGCCTTTAGTGATCTGGTTTTTCACCTTTCCGGTAGTGGCATCGTATAAGTACAGATGCCCCCAATCGTCGCGTTCAGAAAACCAAATAAATTCTTTGGAATGCGATAGATAGCGCCAGTTGATGGTTCCCCAGCCCGACTCGTATTGTGTTGGTACTACTTCTTTAAACACTTCTCTCACTTCACCGGTTAGCGCATCGGCAATACGCACTTTTTCTTCCTTATGATCGCGCGAAGTAGAAACGAAAGCCAGTTCACGGCCATCTGGGCTCCAATCGACGTCATCAAAAGTCCCGCTGCTCGAAATATCATCGCTTAAGGTCGCGCGGTGTGGATCGGGATCGATCTGTAAAGGAATTACCTTTGGATTTTCAACTTCAACAATCACCCGATGGATCATCGCAATGGCTGAATCGCCCGGCAGCGGATATTTCCATGACTTCAACGTTGGTGTTCCGACGTTGGTTGTTACCAGGTACATATCGCCAACCTTACGCTGATCTTGTTTAAAGGTTGCGATTTTCTTTGAATCGGGCGACCAGCGTAGTATCGGGCCATCACTGCTCTTCCAGCCCGCATTATCGGTGGCATAGCCAAAATCCTTTATACCATCGGTTGTTAACTGTACTTCCTGATGAGTCGATACATTTCTTACCCATAAGTTATAGTCGCGTATAAATGCCGCCCATTTTTTATCAGGCGATAATACCTCCAACTTAGGGCCTCTCCTACGGATAGGCCGTTCCTCGACAGCCGACTGCTCGCCTGCATTTGAATCTGCCACACATTGGTAGTTGGATAAACGGCATAACCAGGATTTTCCGCCGGCGTGAAAGCGGATGGATTGACCGTCGGGAGTGAAAGTAAAGTAACGGAAAGGCAAATGAGTGCCCTCATAGTTCTTTCCACTTGCCGTTGATAACGACTTGGCCAACCGTTGGTGATCAAAAGCGACTTTACGCGTTCCCTTAGCAGCGTCGACCAATATAAATTGACTGCCCTCCGGCGTTAAAATCCGATACCAGAAACGGTTATCAGGTAACCAGTTCGGATTTACCGATCCATAATCGACATAAGGTTCGGTATGATAAGATAAAAACTTTTCCGCAAGGGCATAATCTTCAGTTGTTAACGCTTTTTGCGCTTGTACCTGCGCTGCAAAAGCCAATCCAGCAGAAAGAAAAAGTAAAAATCGCTTCATTTTAAATGCTATGTTAGATTTGATCCCTGCGAAGATAGCAATAAATCCTGCTTGTAACGCTCAGTCACCCTATGGTAATAAAAAAAATAGATTTCCAAACTTATTACGGCTAGTTTTATATTTAGCTACTAGAATTGACGCGACATGTTGAGCAGAATCCTTTTCATTATACCGATTTGGGCAATATTGGACCTTTATTTTTTTCAGACCTTACGCAATCTGGCCGAATCGCTCCACCCTAATTTACGCTATACGCTACTTTGGGCATATTGGCTGTTTGACCTCGCGCTCATACTCCTGATGTTATACCTGATATTCATCCAGCCCGATGCCTTGGCGTCTAAACATACTTTCTTATTGATCAGTCTGATCTTTCTCTCTTTATTGCCCAAGCTGTTGGTATTCCCTTTCCTGCTTTTGGAGGACTTATCCAGACTGATCAGCTATTTCGTGCAACAAAAAACAGGCACAGGCTTCCCCGAACGCCGAAAATTCATCAGTCAGCTTATTTTCGGTATCAGTACCATTCCTTTTGGTGCAATTCTCTATGGCATAACCAAAGGGAAGTACAATTATAAAGTACACCGTAGCACGTTATATTTTAAAGACCTGCCCGATAATTTCGACGGCTTTACCATTACGCAATTGTCCGATATCCATTGCGGCAGCTTTACTGACCACGAAGCTGTAGAACACGGAGTAAACCTAGCCAATAAGCAGCAAAGCGATCTTATCGTCTTTACAGGTGATCTAGTGAACAATGAAGCCAAAGAACTGGATGAGTGGCAAAGTACATTTGCCCGATTAAAGGCACCTCATGGTGTTTACTCCATTTTGGGAAATCACGACTATGGCGACTACATCGCATGGCCCAGCCCGCAAACGAAGAAAGAAAATTTGGAGCGCTTAAAAGCGATGCAAAAAGAAATGGGTTTTCGCCTACTATTGGACGAGCATGTTAAAATAGAAAAAGATGGCCAATTTATCAATTTGGTAGGCATTCAAAATTGGGGAGCAAAAGGTTTTGCACAGTATGGTGATCTACATAAGGCTATGTTCACCGTAGCGCCCAACACCTTTACCGTTTTATTATCCCACGACCCGTCACATTGGGAAGCGCAGGCTCTCCAACATCCTAAACCGATCCATTTAAGCTTAGCCGGTCATACCCACGGCATGCAGTTCGGCGTGGAAGTACCCGGTTTTAAATGGAGTCCGGTTAAATACATTTACAAACAATGGGCCGGCGTGTACCGGAAAGGATTCCAATACTTGAATGTTAACCGTGGTTTTGGTTTCATCGGCTTCTCTGGAAGAGTAGGTATCTGGCCCGAAATCTCGGTGATTACCTTGAAGAAAGGGAGTTAGCTTTTTAGGTCTTAGCCTTTGCTTTTAGGCTTTAGCTAGTACTTAATCTAACAGCTAATACCTAAGTTACCCTTCTTCATATAATCGGGTAACGGAAAAACCAGCGAAACCCAATGTATTGACAATTTCGCGTGCCTCCAGGCCTATCCCCTCCACGATCAGCAAATTATAAATGGACCCGAAATCAACGGTCCATTTATGCAAGCCCTTAATGCGCTTCATTAGTGGAGCAATTTTTCTTAGGGTTGAGGGCTTATTTAACGTTGTTTTAAATTTCAATGTTTCCATAGCTATTCCTTTTTACCTTACAATTCGAGAATCTGGAAATCGAGATTTCAGATGACAGCAAGAAATCATCTTAACCTTTTAAGAGAATATACTCCCAATAGATAAGTACCACTTATCTGTTTTTAAATTGAAAAACAGTTTCTAAAAATAATAGGTATAATTGTCGCCTACGCACCTCCCATACAAATCTAAGTAAAATGGAAATCATTAACAATAGAAGAATGCAGATATTAGCGGCGGGGTTTTAGTTATCGACTTTTGGCTAATTGTTCGTTATTGGCTATTCGATGTTAATAAGTTCGTTTTAATAAACTAGTAAAAAAAAGGAATTATAACTAATATTGACGCTGAAAGCTTAACGTTGGGAATAGGGATAAGGTAACCAAGCTAATAGTTAAAATGAGGTTACCATTGGTATGAAACGAGCATAAAACTAACAACAAAAAAATGACACCATTAACTGCTGATCAACGATTCGAAACATTGGGACTATCCTTACCCCCTGCTCCGGCCCCATTGGGTGTTTACAAGCCTTGTCTAATCGACGGAAAATACTTGTATCTCTCTGGGCACGGACCTGTTCGGGACGATAAAAGCCTCATTATTGGACGCATAGGCGACGCTCTTACGGCAGAAGAAGGAAAGTTGGCCGCACAACAGGTAGGTTTAACGATGTTATCGACCATCAAAAGCAACCTGGGCAGTCTTGCAAAAGTAAAACGAGTAATTAAAGTGCTTGGGATGGTTAATTGCACACCCAATTTTGAAAAACATCCATACATCATTAACGGCTGCAGCGAACTTTTCGCCAAGGTATGGGGAGAAGAAAATGGTATTGGGGTAAGAAGTGCGGTAGGTATGGGTAGTTTACCTGATAATATCCCGGTAGAAGTAGAAGCCCTTTTTGAATTGGTATAAAAATTTTCGGCCATGTTTATTATAGATGCCCATCTCGATCTGAGCATGAATGCCATGGAATGGAACCGCGATCTTACCTTGCCGGTTGGCGAAATCAACACCCGGGAGGCTGGTTTACTGGACAAACCCGACCGTGGTAAAGCCGTGGTTTCCTTGCCGGAGCTTCGGAAAGGCAATATTGGTCTGGTTGTGGCTACTCAGATTGCCCGTTATGTTGCACCAGGTAATCCCTTACCGGGTTGGCACTCTCCCGAACAAGCCTGGGCGCAAACACAAGGGCAACTGGCCTGGTATAAGGCTATGGAAGCAAAGGGAGAAATGGTACAAATCACTAATCTGTCGCAATTGGAAAGCCATGTGACATTATGGTGGAACAATGAACCTAACGCAAATAAACCAATAGGCTATATCCTTAGTTTGGAGGGGGCGGATTCGCTGGTGAATGTCGACTATCTGCACCAGGCACATGCCTATGGCCTAAGGGCGGTGGGGCCTGCTCATTATGGCCCTGGCCGGTATGCGCAAGGCACTGACGCCAGTGGACTGATGGGCAAAGAGGGTCGTGCACTGCTGCGCGAGATGGAAAAACTAAACATCATTTTGGATGCTACGCATCTTTGTGATGATAGCTTTTGGGAAGCGCTCGATCATTTCAACGGACCGGTATGGGCCAGTCACAATAATTGCCGCACTTTGGTGCACCACAATCGGCAATATAGCGACGAGCAGATTAAAGCATTAATAGATAGAGGTGCAGTGATTGGTGGGGCCTTCGATGCCTGGATGATGGTACCCGGTTGGCAAAGGGGCAAATCCGACCCTAAAGAGATGAACTGCAATTTAGATGTACTGATCGATCACCTGGATCACATCTGTCAATTGGCAGGTAACGCCAAGCATGTGGGAATAGGATCGGACTTAGACGGGGCCTTTGGAAGGGAACAATGTCCTTATGATCTGGAAACCATTGCCGACTTACAAAAGTTAACAGATAAATTGGCTAAAAGAGGGTACAACGATGCCGATATTGAAGGAATTATGCACCGCAACTGGCTGGATTTTCTGAGACGGGCTTGGAGCGGAAAGCTTTTGAGTGATAAGTTATAGGTGGTACGTTTTAAGAGCGGAAAGCTATAAAGCTTAAAGCGAAAAGCTGTAGGTCCTTCACTTCGTTCTGGATGACAGCGCTCTCCCCTTTTGGTTACACTTGTATGATTGTCATGTCGAGGGAACGAGACACCTAATCGATTACTGTTAAAGCACGATTATCACGAACATAAAACGAGAATAAAGCCGATCCGCAGTGGGCGGACAAGTAGCTGACTGCTGATGGCCGACAGCTAGTTAAACGCTATCCGATAAATCGTCCCTTGATAATCATCACTTACATATAAGGCACCATCCGGGCCTTGCGCCAATCCGCAAGGTTTATGCTGGCTGGGCCCAGTAGGCTTGGCTAAATCAATCCCTGCAAAATCATTGGCAAAAATTTCCCAGTCGCCAGACGGTTTACCATCCTTAAATGGAACAAAGGCAACGAAGAATCCTTGATGTAAACTTACCGATTGGTTATGGAAGGCAATAAAGGCTCCATTTTTGTATTTCTCCGGAAACATATCTCCGGTATAAAACAACAGGTCGTTTGGCCCTAAATGAGCGGGAAAAGCAACAATGGGATCTAGGTATTTCGGATTGCCTTCCTTTTTACCATCTCCTCCAAATTCGGGGGCCTGCAATTTTTTATGGTGCACCTGATCATAATAAATATAAGGCCAGCCGGCGTCAGCCCCCTCTTTGAGTTCGTATAAGGTTTCTGCCGGAAAATCTAAAGAATACTGTGCGTCAAAATATTGCGGATAGTTCACATGAAACGACCCACGCCCATGCTGTGCCGCAAAAAGAGAATGCGCAGCTTCATTCCAACTTAAACCGAGCACCCCTTTCAGCCCCGTAGCAAAACGAGTGCCTTCCGGATAGCTTTGATCGGTTTTATCGGCATTGAACTTCCAAATCCCTGCTACCGAATCCAGTAAAGGGCATGATTTTCCATCTGGAGTTTCATTGGCACAGGCATCCGAATAGGAAGCCACCGCTACATAGAGATTGCGCTGATCATCTATAGCCAGTGGTTTTCCTCCATCCACTTCCCGAGCCACCAAATCTTTTACGATCACTTCTGGATTCAGCGTATCCACAACTTGTTGTTTTTTGTCGAGCTTATACCGATAAACATCCGTATTGGAGGAAGCATACAAATAGTCGTTGTTGATCAATATTCCGGTACCCGGATAATTGCCGAATCCCTCCTTCCGGTCATAAACACCATCACCATCAGGATCAGACAAATGAATGATCCCTTTCCCTTCTTCAAGCGCAGCCAATTTTACATAGATGTCACCCGATTGGCTGATGGCCAAATGCCGGGCATGTCCGATAGAGTCGGCAATGATGGTAGCAGAAAAACCGGGGGCTAATTTTAGGTGGGCGTCTTTATTCTTTAGGGATTCTTGTTTGCAGGCATTGAACAATAACAAAAAGGTTAATCCGTATATCCCTTTTTGCAGCTTAACATGTGTCTTGATCATTTAGATTTACTATTTATTAAAAATGAATACGATTGATCGGCATAAGTAAACAAAGCTATAAATATCCCGGTAAGTATCGCCTACGTGCCAAGAAAGTTACAAACCCGCAGAACCTCGATCGGGCTGTATATATTTCATTCGTCTAAGCGTTACCGGCCCCATTAACCCTGAGGGTTTCGGCAGCCAATTTGCCGCAGTAAACAAACCATCGGCTCCCCTATTTTGTGGTAAATGTGCAGACATATTGATGTTATAAAAAATCTTATATGGCAAGCGCTGCCTATCCATATAAGCAATACGGTTCGCCATTAAATTGGAGACACTTACCTCCAGCACATTTTCCGCTTTCATTAAGCTGTCGGGAATTTCCAATTGATAAACCGGACCGATCAACGTGGCGATTTCTTGACCGTTCAGTTTAATCCGAGCGCTTTCATGCACTTCTCCCAGATCCAACTGCCAAAGATCGGCCTGTCCGGAAGGTTTAGCAAAATGAATTCGATAGCAAGCTGTGCCCGAAAAATCTTTTACTTCTTGTCCGTCAAGTGTTGTCCACGAGTCGAGATGTGCTAACTTGGCTGGCTTAGGCAATGAAGGGCCGCCTTGAATAAACTGTACGTCCCACTCACCGGAAAGGGGAACGGGCTGCGCAATTGCCTCTGCATAGGGATAAGCAAAAGCATGGGCAGGTAACCGGTTAGCCGCTTGCAGTATACCGCTTTCTCCTCTTTTTAACTGTAAAAAAACTTCCGTACCACCAGCTTTTGAAGGACGCACGGCGGCATAACCTGATTGAGCCGATAAGGGGTTATACAAGGCCATTGCCTCAGCCTTTACCTGCAGGGGAACCCAGGTGTTGATTGCCTGATCAGACCAATTGACTATAAAATAGGAAGTGCCTTTATCGGATTTCCTGCGAACAAGCTGCAAGCCGTGGTCGACCATTGTCTCCCGTTGTACACCAGCGGCATGGAACAATTGTTCCAGATCATTTCCCAGGAAAAACATCCCTTTTCCAAGCTTGGCCTGCATCAAACCCTTTTCACTGGAAAAATGGAGTTGAGCAAGTAATTTCTTCAATCCGTCCCGTCGCCGGGATAACTGGTGCAATCCGGGCACATCGGCCGGAACTTGCTTATAAAGGATAATTTTTGCCCCCTGCTTCGCCAATTCGATTAATTTGCTAAAGGTTTCCAACGGTATGTACTCGGCTGCCGGGATTACGATCGTTTTATAGGCTATTCCCTGAGTCTGTATACCTTCATTGGTGTAATGCGTGTTGATGATCTGCTTATCGGAAATATAATCAAAGCTATATCCCTTTTTCTGCATCTCTTGGGCACTTTCTTCCAGCACGGTCCCCTTAAAGCCCTTTTCAAGTCCATCGAAGTGGATCAACAGGGTTTTTCCCGGAGTAGAAAAGGCATCGTATATCGGTTGATAAAGCAAGACATCATTATCCGGTTCTCCTTGCTGCATAAACGACTGACAACGGGCAACGTATTGATTTAAGGTAGCGAAATCTGTCCAAAACGGATTATTCGGTGTAAAATGTACGGCCGCGTAAAACAGCCAACCGGGCCAAGAAGCCTCTTTTGGCGTATAGGCCGTACCGTGATAGAACATATGATTGATTCCGCTCAATAAAAAACGATCCATCGTGGTTTTAATACTGCCCAGGTTGGAAAGAAAATGCTCATCGTTCCATGTGGCCGATTCAGACGATGCAAGCGGTTTGCCGGTTACATGAGCTGCTGAAGATGCGAATTTAATCCGCAAAATATCGTTGCCTTCCCCTTCGGGGATATCGGTGGCTGCGTAGAGATCCAGGATATTGGCCGGCGATCCATGCGCCTGATTGCGGATGATTTTTCCTTTCTGATGTGCCCAATCGTGCCAAGCTTCTGTATAATTTTCAAGCAATAGATCGGAAATTGTTTCTCGGTAATCACAAAGCACGCGCCGGTGTTCCGCCGCCGTATCCTGTAATAATGCAGGTAAATATAGGCGCAGATCATACCCCCGAAGCCGTTCAAAATCAGCAAAGAAGGCCGGTGTCCAATCGGCTTCGCCCCGTGCGTCGTCAACTTCGTACGAATCGTTGAAGAAAGCCCGTACCGATTTGAGGTCATAGCCCTTAAATGCTTCGGTAAAGTGAGCCAGGTAATTGCTTGTTGCTTTTTTTGAAAAATGATCTATGGCATAACCTTCACCTCCAGGCCCAGCCCTTTCCACCATCTTTCCATGTTCTCCCATAAACAGGGCGTACAGGGTCCAATTACCAGCAGGAGCAGTCCAATTCAGCTTACCACCGGCATCTACCTTGCTGCTGAGATCAACGGTTTCCCCCTTATCCGAATAAGCCATCAATGCCTGTAAAGGAATCGGCTTTTTAAGTCGGACCTGGTCAAGGGCATAACGCTGTAAATCTGGATTAGCGGTGATCGGCTCCTTTAAACGCGTAATATCCACCTTTTCACCCTCCTGACGCAGAACAGGTTCTTGTATATAGATAACGGGTTCTGTTAGCTGTTCTCCTTGTTTTAAACGATAGGTTTTATAGGCCAAGTATTTACTGGCATCGTCTTGACTAACCCAAGGCCCTCCAAAGGGCCAACCCGAGGCTTGGGCTACATCGATCCCCAACCCTAGTCTTTCGCCTTCTTTCAAGGTGTAGCTTAGCATCTCCATCCATTTTGGTGAGACGAAATCAATAAATTGCTTTTCTGCTCCTTTTACGCCGTATATGGCGGTAACTTCCAGTCCGCCTAAGCCAACCTTTTGATAGGCATTCATCATCCATTGAATATCGTTTGGATTGACCGCACTCCCCTCCCACCACCAGCGCGACCATGGTTTGTTTTGCTGCGTAATGACCGGCCATTGCGGTTTTACCGGTTGAGCCAATAAGATAGAGCAGTTGAGCAAAAGAAAGGATAACCCTATCCATCCAAAATAGATCTTCATGAATTTTTTAATTTAATTTTCGTATGCTTAAGCGAACACTAAAAATAATTGTTTATATCTGGTAGCCGACTAAAAATAAGCAGAGAAACAGAGATGACTGTCACGAACTGTGCTGTTTAGCTGTCGGAAATCGGCTAACAGCTCCTTGTTCGCCTACTTCGGATCGGCTTTATTTTCGTTTTCTGTTCGTGATAATCTCGCTTTTAACAGTAATCGATTAGATGTCTCGTTCCCTACCAATGACAACCACGTAAGTCCAGCCAAAAAGCAATGTCTTTGTCATCCAGAACGCAATGAAGGATCTACAACTTTTCGCTTTAAGCGTTATAGCTTTCCGCTCGATTAAATATCCTGTGCCTCGAAATGGCAGGCCGCAAGCCGCACCAACAACGAACAGCTGACTACCAGAACCGCGCATAAATAAGCGATAGCAACAAAAGCGTTGTCACACTGAGGATGATAGAAGAAGGTTCAAGCTTAAACAACTGCTTGTTCAGCTCAAAAGCTTTTGCGCTTACTTTGGGAGCCTGGAGACTAACAACCACCATACACAAAACGGTGATGAAGAAAGACCAACTTAAACTGATAAAAAAAGGTATTTCATAGATCCCGTTCCGATTGCGAAAAGCCGAATAGAGCCAAGTTTCCGGTCCGAAAAGGTAAACAGCAAGCTGATTAAAGAAAACGGAGGATAAAAAACCGACGAGGATACCGACGATAGCCGCTGTACCACTGGTCCGTTTCCAGAACATGCCGAGTAAGAAAACAGCAAATACACCCGGGCTGATGAAGCTGGAATACTTTTGCACAAAGGTATAGCCGCCTTCGCCACTGATCCCTAATAAATCATTCCAAGTAAAGGCTACGCTGAGCAACATCGCAATGATAATCACCAGCCGACCCATTTTTACCATAGCCTGTTCATCTGCATGTTTACGGAGGTACTTTTTATAAATATCCATGGTAAAAATGGTTGAAATACTGTTGGCCTTACCCGCCAAAGAAGCAACGATAGCCGCTGTTAACGCCGCAACGGCCAGGCCTTTTAATCCTGCTGGCAGGAAGGCCAAGATCGATGCATAAGCCGCATCCTTATTACCACCTTCCATTCCGGGCAATGCCCCATTCCTGTGCAGCACATAAGCAATAATACCCGGCAGCATCACGATAACAGGCATCAGGATTTTCAACAAACTAGCAAATAAAATTCCGGTACGGGCTGTTTTCAGGTCGGCTCCCAAAGCACGTTGGGTGATGTATTGGTTACAACCCCAATAATTGAGGTTACTGATCCATTGCCCGGCGGCGTACATCCCGAAAGCCGGTAAAATCAAGTATTTGTCGATTGCATCTTGCGAAGCACCCGGCTTCGGCTTGGTGATCATCAGGTGGAAATGATCCGGTGCTTCCTTCATTAAGGTCTTGAAAGCCGCGAAGGCATCCCGGCCTAAACCGAAATGCTCGCTTACCAGCAATAAGGCCATATAGGTAGTAGCCAGTCCCCCGATAATCAAAACACTTACTTGGATGGCATCCGTATAACCAATGACCTTCATGCCGCCCAAAGTAATAAAAATGGCAAATACGGCCAATATCACCATCACTTCATGAAAATAGGCACCACCTAACAACCCATTAATTGCCAGCGCACCCAAATATAAAATCGACGTCAGATTAACAAAAATGTATAAAAACAACCAGAAGATCGACATAATCAGGGCCACCTGTTCATTATACCGCCGTGTTAAAAACTGGGGCATGGTAAAAATCCGGTTCTGAATATAAATGGGAATAAAGAATACAGCAACTAGAATCAGTGCCGCTGCTCCCAACCATTCGTAGATAGCAACAGCGATGCCTACAAAAAATCCATCACCGCTCATCCCGATAAATTGTTCAGCAGAAATATTGGAGGCAATAATTGAAGCACCGATGGCCCACCAGGTTAAGGAACCTTCAGCCAGAAAAAAATTATGGGTACCACTAACTTCCGTTTTCCTCCGTTTTCGGTATACCCAATAACCGTAACTAACAATGATGATGAGATATAAAGCAAATATCAGATAGTCCCAAAAAACGAGTTGATTAGGCATGAAATAATATACGTATGGTTACGGTTACAAACATAGTAAAAAAGCTTTAGGTATTAGCTTTTGCAGCGGTCAGCTACTTGTCAACCCACAAACGAATCAGCTTTATTTTCGTTAATATTGGCTATATGTCCGCTTTCGAGCTAAATCGATAGATCCTTCCTGTAGTTTAATCCGCCAACTGGCGGATCCCGCATGCCGACATAAAAGCAGTCACGAACAACTAAAAACGAAGGGTAGCCGGCAAATATTTCGCCACCAAATCTTCGTAATAAGGCCGTAAAGTTTCCCAATTGGGCGGTGTTGGATTCTTCGAATACAGGTCATAAGGATTAAAGAGCCGCACCCATTTGAACATTTCCTGGTCATGTCTGCTCATCAGATGATCATAAGCGCACTCCCGATGTTGTGCATAGAAAGAATGATAACGGAGCATATACAATGCCGCTTCGGGCAGGTAATCCTTCATCATCTGGTAAATATATTCATCATGGCCCCACGATAGCATAACCTGGTCTAAACCACAGTTCGGTTCATAAATACCATATTTGGTATTAAATGTCTCATTATCATAGTCGGGGTTGGCTTTAAAGAATTCTGCATAAACGATTTTGTCGGAGAACGCACAACCTAAGGGAAAGGTGTCGCCAACGACCGCCCATTGCGGCTCCCCGAAAAGGCAAAGTACTTTTCCCATATCGTGGAATAAACCGGTCAGTACCATCCAATCGGGATGCCCGTCTGCACGGATAGCCTCCGCCGTCTGCAACAAGTGCTGGAATTGATCGAGGTCGGTGTCGGGATCCGAGTCGTCTACCAACTGATTTAAAAAGTCAAAGGCCTTCCAAACCGGCATTTCTTTCTTATTAAATTGAAGGAATTCATCCCTTTTCTGCTGTGCGAACGCATAGCACTGATAGGTATGGTTCAATCGGTAAAATTCTTTTACACTATCCCGGGCCGGCTCTTCATAGTTCCGGTATTCTTCCTTAGTTTTCCCCTGCGCAATATCGTCTGGATCAGGATAACGGCGAAGGAGGTCATCTTCCCATTGTTCCAAATCTGCTAAGGGATTAGCGGCGATATGATCTTGCTGTTTCATAATTTAGTTATTATAGGGTTATTACCAATTTTAACAGGTAGCGGCTCGTTTATGTTTTCCGCTTGGCGCTTATACAAACTTAACGGTTTTGTTTGGATTATGAAAATAGACGGATTTTATTAAAAAGAGCAAAGCGGGCATGGCCTGCAGCTAAAGACGATATTCAATTGCTTAAGCGAACTATAGAAAGGAAATTATTGTTCTTCTTTTTGGGTAAATACTAGGTGACGACTTTTACTATCGAAGGTATAGTTAATCGTTGTTCCTGTAAGTTGTTCTTCCAGGATATCGCTGAACGCAGCATCCTTATAGGAAGCTACCTTTGCTTTGTACTTATAAAATAAATTGGGGCGGAAGAAGAAACGTTCAGAGGTGAGATTTTCTAAGCGAAAAATAACGCTCTCTAGGGTTTCGGCTTTGGAAATCGATAAAGTCAACTTCCTGTCCAATAGCGGTTCTTGTTGTTGACTTCCCTTTTTTTGGCCATAACATAAGTGGCCGATCAAAAGAAATGCAGCAGCTAGATAGCTATATTTAAGAAAGTCAGACATAAAGGGTCGATTATGTAACAAAAATAATAAAAATAAGGAGAATACAAGTTGATAGCGAAAGTTTTTTTATTTAAAATACCGATAATATGTACTATTCCTTATTTTAATGTTAATTTTTTTCAGTTCATCATCATTTTACCTTTCAAACTTTATCTTTGATTGCTGAGATCTTAACTATTTGTTATGAAAAACCAATTGATACATCTAATTATTTTATTTATCGGTCTTTTATATAATCTACCTGCAAAAACGCAAAATGGACCGCAGGTAAAGGTAGGCCAAGGGACTCTAGAGGGGTACTACGATTCGGGTATTTTTACTTTTAAAGGTATACCTTATGCCGCTCCACCAACCGGAGCATTCCGATGGAGGGAGCCTCAACCGCTGAAACCTTGGACTGGTGTCAAAAAGGCCGTACAATTCGGACCGCGAGCTATGCAACGCCCGATATTTGGCGATATGAATTTTCGATCTGACGGCATGAGCGAAGATTGTTTATACCTTAATGTATGGACACCCGCGGTAAATAGCGAAGAAAAATTACCGGTATTGGTTTACTTTTACGGAGGCGGTTTGATGGCAGGGGATGGTTCGGAACCACGCTATGACGGGGAAAGTATGGCTCGAAAGGGAATAGTGTCCGTAACCGTCAACTACCGGTTAAATGTATTCGGTTTTTTTGCGCATCCAGAATTAACTAAAGAATCGCCAAACCATGCTTCCGGCAACTATGGTTTTCTTGATCAACTGGCTGCATTACAATGGGTGAAGCAAAATATCGCAGCCTTCGGAGGAGATCCGGCTAAGGTGACCATTGCTGGCGAGTCGGCTGGGTCATTCTCGGTGAGCGCACAGATGGCTTCTCCCTTGACGAAAGGCTTGTTCCGTGCGGCAATAGGCGAAAGTGGGGCGATGTTCGGCAATCGGCAACCCGCTCCTCTTGCAGAGGTGGAACAGCAAGGTGAGGCTTTCGCCAAACTAGTAGGTGCAAAGGATCTAAATGCATTGCGCGCTTTATCCGCCCAAGCTTTATTAGAAGCTACGGCACAAAAAGGTGCTCCCAATTTTTCGGCCACATTAGATGGTCACTTCTTGCCGGCTCTTCCGGAGGAACTTTTTAAACAAGGAAAACAGTCCATGGTCCCTTTGTTGGTCGGTTGGAACTCAGGTGAAGGAACTTATGAAGGCATTTTGGGGAAGCAAGAGCCTACGGTTTCTCATTATCGCGAAGCCGTGCATCGGCGCTATGGCGAACAGGCCGATGCCCTCTTAACATACTATCAAGCGAATACCGATGAAGAAGTGAAGCAGGTGGCGACTGATTTAGTGGGCGACCAATTTATCGCTTATAGTACATGGCAGTGGGCCGAAAGGCATAGCCAAACCAGCAACCAAAAGGTTTACCGCTATTTTTATGCACGCCCTCGGCCAGCGATGCGCCCGGAAATGGGTAATGCGGTTGCCGGTTTGGCTGGCGGGATAATCAAGCAGGAGAAGGCCGCCCAAAAAGCTCCGGCAGCTGAATACGCATCTCATTCAGCGGAAATCGAATATGCATTAGGTAATTTACCGTCTAACCGGGTTTACGATTGGGAAGCGGATGATTATAAAGTATCGACCATGATGCAGGATTACTTTGTAAACTTTATTAAAAATCTGAATCCAAACGGCTTAGGCTTACCTGAATGGCCCGCCGTGAAGAAAAATACCGCTGCCGAAGTGATGCATATTGATGTAGAAACGAAAGTGCAAACGGAGCAGCACCGCAATCGCTACCTTCAACTGGAAGGACTGTTAAAATCGAGGTAGTAATTTATGCTTATTTGTTATACATTCGCAGGTCTAATTTCTGCTATTGCAGCTATACATGAGTTCAAAATACCCTGAAACGGTTTATTTAAATGGTCGTTGGATACCCGCTGATCAAGCATCCTTATCTGTCTTCGATAGAGGTTTTATGCTCGGCGATGGCATATATGAGGTCATTCCCTTTTATGGAGGGAAACCATTCCTATTGCAGGAACACCTTGATCGTCTCCTTTATTCCTTAAGGGAAGTGGAGATGAAGCCAACGACCATTTGCTGGGAAGATGTGATTAAAGCAGCCATTGCGCAAACCGGTTTGTTACAGGAAGGCGGTGCCGTATATATACAGGTTAGCCGGGGAGCGGCTCCTCGCACCCATTTTTTTCCCGAACAAGCTGAGCCTACCGTACTGTGTTATGCTTATCCGCTCCAATTGGCAGGCTTTGAGCATAAAAGAGCTAAGGTGCTTGCTTTGGAAGATAAACGATGGCACCGCTGCGATATCAAATCGACTTCCTTAATGGCGAATGTACTGGCAAATAATGAAGCGCATCGGAACGGTTACCAAGAGGCATTGCTATACCGTGGATCGATTTTTACGGAAGGTACGCATACTTCTGTTTTTTTTGTGAAGCAAGGCCGCGTATTTACGCATCCACAAGGACCCCATATTCTACCTGGAATTACGCGGATGGAGGTGATCGCAATCTGTAAAGAGCTCGGCATCAATATAGAAGAGAAACCGATATGTTTGGACGATTTGTCGACAATAGATGAAGTATTTTTAACAGGCACTACGACGCAGGTATTGGCTGTCGATCAGATCGATCATAAAAAGAACGTTGTTTTCCAACGAGCAGACATCGGACCGATAACCCAAAAAATTCAGGAAGCCTTTAAACAAAGGTTGAGCCTGATTTAGCGCTCAAAAATTAATAAAGCGTTGGCTACCTTCCGTTCTCCCTCATGATCAAAGCGTTTATTGTCAGAAGGGTAATTTACCACCCCATTTGTGCCCTGATTGGCAATATATAATGTCGTTGACCCTCCACCGTCGAGATTTAAGGCCTCTTTTGCCCCATAACAGTACAGAAAATAAGCCAATTCAGGAAGGCTCATCCCTTGTGCCTGAGCATTTCGGCCGTCAACGGTGAGGCATATCAGCTTCTTATCGGAGGTAATAGCAACTACCGATCGCGGATGTCGGTTATTATTAAAAGCATTGCGCTCCAGTGTAATGATTTTGCGGTTTGCTAACAATAAAGGACCGCAAACCAATACATCCCTGGCTTTTATTTTTTTATCCCAATCGATATCGGTGTTATCACCTTTTAGGATATGTGTTTTTTTCCCTTTCAAAACAAGGGCGCCGTTTGCACGTTCTGTACGTCTTCCCGTTTTATCCAATAAACGGGTAGTATTGATAAGTCGCTTATCTTTTCTCAGTAAAGTGACGCCACCTCCCTTCTTCGTATCGAAAAAAGCCCCATTTATAGCGGCTATTGCTTGCTCTTTTTGAGCGATAGCACTGCTTAATGCAAGGCTATCCGGAAAGCCCTCGAAAGCCAGACGTACATTTTTTTGGGTAAGATCAACTTCAATCAGGTTAATTTCTTGCTGGCTATTATATAGCTGGGTATAATGTGCTTGTTTCCATACAACGCCGGGTTTTACCGTCTTTTCCTGCCATTGAGTCTGGATGACCAGTAGCGAATCGGCCGGACCTTGTGCTCGTAACGAACTGACGGAGAAAGCGATAAGAAATAAAAACAAACGCATCGGGTTCATATGGTGATCTTTAAATCGTCATTTAAGCAGTTTACCTATTGCTTTTTGCTAAGAAACGAATTATTTTGGGTTGTTGGCCCAAAATTTTTGTTTTTTAATCTAACCTTAACAATTAAAGTATAAACAGCTGCAAAAGCGTTTTAGGAAAGCTGAATTGAGATGTTAAAATATGTTAAATAGACAGAATTGTTTGTTAAAACACAGAATAAGGTTTTAAATTTGTCTCATCATAATTTAGGTTTATAATTGGTTGAAAGGTCTTCGATCTCCCCGGTCGGAGGCCTTTCTGTTTTTAGGAAATTGAGGTGGAGGGAATATTATCCGAAGACGAGCGGTACTCGCTTTTAACCTAGCGCATTATTTTTTATTTGCACATTGAACAACGCTAAAGGTATTGCGGGCAGGCTTTAGGCTTGAGTGTGGGCAGAACGGCCTCGGGGGATACGGTAGCAGTGAGCAGCGAAGCATGTGCAGAAACATACGAATTTGCAGTCTACCAAGCGGATGGAGGTCTTAATAAATGCAATCGCACAAACCAATCAATTATCCTCTTTTGTTTGAAAAATAAATAAACTATCTTTGCCGCAAAAAAGAAGAGGCGACCTTCACAGGCAGCCTCTCCAACACATGAAACAACCAGCATAGCTGGTTTAAAGAAGGGTTGACCTGCGGGTCGACCCTTCTTTAATTTATAAACCGTTATTCTTGATCCCACCAAACACGGGCTTCAGCCGTATTGCCGCCAGGTAAATTGGCTATAGCTTCATTTACGGCTTCCTCGTTACTTGAAAATTCAGAAGAAGCATAGATTAATCTTCTAGGAATTTCGCCTGATTCATTTAGCGGTGCTGGTGAGGGCGTTAAAACCGGATAACCTGATTTACGCCAGATATTCCAAGCTTGCATACCATCAGGGTAGCTCGCAATATAACGTTGTATGGAAATCTGCTCCAAGTTTGCACCCGAACCTGCGCCGGCCGTCAACGCTACGCCGCTACCGCTTAGGTAACCGCTGCTCATGCTCACTCCCCATTGTTCATGCGAAAGCTGGATTCCTTCTTCATAAAGTGTAGCCAAGCTTTCTGTTGTCCAACCGATATCCGCTGCTTCTGCCCTAGCTAAAGCCACCTGTGCCGCGGAAATAAGGAAAACAGAAGCGTCTTCAGGTCGAGCATCTACCGCAAAAATCCGTGACCAGTTCCCGTGACTACTGGTAAAAGCCTCCGCATCTCCTCTAGGGAGTCCATAAGGCACGCCAACTGTCGATGTTCCGTAAACACTTTGACGTGTATCGTTAAAGCCTTGCAACAATTCGATCATCGGAGCACTCTCGCCATAATCCTGACGGGTTAAATAGCGGGTAAAATAAGGACTTTGGAAATTTCCGCCGGGATAGTTCACTTGAAAATTCTGCGCGTTGCTAGTAATTACACCTCCTGTAGCACTTAGCGCTTCGCGGAAAGCGGTAGCCGCGAAATCATCCGCCGCAGGGACCTTTTTAGATAATTGAATGGCCGCAATTAATTTCAAGGAGTTTGCTGCACGACGCCAGGCATCAATATCACCGTTAAAAATAATATCTCCAGTAATTGCACTATCGTCAAAGGAATCAACAGCCGTTGTGAGCGCTTGAAATATCCCTTTATAGATATCTTCCTGTCGGTCGTATTTGGGGCTAAAATTCTCCGCACCCTGTAAAGCTTCGCTATAAGGCACATCCCCCCATTTATTCGTAACAATAAAGTAAATGTACTGCTGCAGAATTTTTGCAATTACACTCATATTATTGCTTTCTCCGGTATTGATGATATTCTGCAGATCGTTAAGATAGCCGGAATAATAACCGGTAAAAGACGATTCCGGCCTACTGTAACGGGAAGCATCCGTATATTGGGTTTCCGAAAAATATTGGGCGTATATTCCGCCTTGCGCATCGTAAGCATAACCGCTAATGTTCGCCTCTACGTTGGTCAATAGGCCGCCGATTACCGGATCATTCACCGTTCCCGGGTTGACATTGGTATCTCCAAAATCCTCCAGCTTGCTGCAGCTTGTTACGCTGAGTACTAAGCAAGCGGAAAGTACTATTTTATGTATTTTTTTCATGTTCAAAATCATTTTAATGGTCTATCTTTTCTCTCTCCCTAAAATCCAACGCGCAAATTAAAACCCCATCCTCTCGTTCCTGGTAATTGTGCGGTTTCTCCAGCCACCCCACTAATTTCCGAAGGATCGTAATTACCATCGGTCTTGTCATGAATCAGCCATAAATTTCGGCCCACTATGGAAAAATTAGCATTTTGTATACCTAAGCGCTTCAGGTTCCATTTGCTGACCGGTAGCTCAAAACCAATAGCCACCTCGCGCAATTTGATGAAATCCAAATCATACACAAAATCATCTACCGCTCCGCTGTTCCACAGACCATGGAAATAGGTTGATGCGTCCACGTAATAGTCGACAGGCTGATTTTCGCTATTCACACCAACTACATGCACTCCACCTCCATCTTCCACGGCATCGCGTACATTATGTCCACGATCGTTCATCTCAGCTGTAGTGGAAGCTAGACCACTGAAGGTACCAAAACCTTGCGAAAGCGAGGAGAATTTTCCACCGAAGGAATAATCAATATTTACCGCTAAACTGAAATTCTTAAAGAAGGTAAAGCTGTTCTGCAAACCACCGGTATAACGCGGTAAGACACTACCGTAGTATTTATTTTGATCAATCTGGTAGGATCCGTCATCATTCAAGATCGGCACACCGTCTTCATTTCTTAAAATCCCTGTACCGTATAATTGGCCCCAACGCTTACCTACCGCATGATAAGCATAAGGTAAGGTAGAGAATGTTACACCGGCAACCGAAGCGGTTCTGGTAATCCCATACTCTTCACTTAATTCTACAATATCATTTTTAATCAGATCCGCATAAGTGAAATTCACGTTCCAGGTAAAGTTCGGACGAATAACCGGTTGCGCAGTTAACTGCACTTCAATCCCTTTCTTAGTGATCTTTCCAATATTCGTTAAGAAGGAAGTATAACCACTAGCACCATTTACCGTAAGTGCATAAGGCATTCCATTCTCGTTACCATCCCAATAGGTAAAGGATGCCCCTAAGCGATCTTGAAGAAAGCGCAAGTCAATCCCTATTTCCTGTTGACTGGAAACCGCTCCCTTCAGGTCTGGATCAACCAACTGATCCGGAGTAGGCATCAAGATATTGCCATTCCATTGGTATTGTCCTATGGAATAAGCCATGCCCGGATAGCGATAAGCCCCGTATCGATTGGCAATTGTTCCTAAAGCTTGCGGGATTTCCCCCCAGGAATAACGCAGTTTACCATAACTTAACCAAGAAAAGTTTTCGGGTAAGAGGTCGGAGAAAACGAAGGAACCACCAAAGGACTTGGATAGTACATCATTATCCTGTGCCGGCAGCGTTGAAAACCAGTCGTTCCGCAAGGTGGCATTTGCAAAAAGGAAATTTTTGTAACCTATTGTGGCCATACCGAAGATTGCCCGGTATTTCTCGTCCCAACGGCTGTTACCAATGGAAGGGGTTAACCTACTATTCGAAATAAAAAAGCCGTTCGGCACAACCAAGCCCTGATTCGTACTAGCCGAATTATCCTTATACGTACCGGTATAAAAATCGCTACCTAAATTGGCATTGATATCGAAATCACCGAAAGTACGATTGAAGGATGCCAAAAATTCCAGGTTTTCCCGGTTTTCATAGGCCGTACCTGTTGCATAGCTTCCGTAAACACCGGTTTGGTAAGCACTGGTCTCCAATTCCGTATAGGTTTTGTTTTCCCCGAAATAGCTGTTTTGCTGCTTCCTATAGGTTCCCTTCACTTGCAAGCCGTCGATAATTTTATAGGTAAGCGACACATTTCCATAAAGCCTATCGTCTTGTTGTACCCGAGGTCTCATTTGTAAATTGGTATACGGGTTATACCAGTAATTGGCTTTATACCATTCGTCTGGGTTAGCAGGATCGTAAGCTGTTGGATTCCGCTTGTTCCAGCTGGCGTAGATACCGTTATAATTCAAACCACTCAGCTCTTTCATGATGCCGATATCCAAGTCGCGATGGAACCACTGATTAAAAGACCCGGAAGAAACGCTGCCGTAAGCATCTTCAATTTGTCCATTTAACTTCTTGTTGATATAGTTGATATCGGCCGACAGTTCCAGTTTTTTGGACATCCGGTAGGTGGTAATCACATTAAGGTTGTTTTTCGACAGTGAGCTCTCGGGCAATAAACCATTCACCCATTGGTTATTATAGGTTGCTTTAAAATCGATTTTTTCCGAACTTTGACTGAAAGTAACGCCGTTGTTCAAGGTTATTCCCGTCTCATAAAAATCACGGGCGTTATTGGGTTGCGGCGTCAAGCTAGCGGTTTGAAAAGAACGGGAATGGCCCGGATACCACGCATACCAAGGAATATATTCCTGACCTTCCATCTTCGGACCCCAGCTAGCATCATCCTGGTAATCGTGATAGTATTTTCCATCCAAGGCCTTCCATTCTTCCGGCTGTCCTTCTTGCCAATTATATTGGATTAACTCACTGGAAGCACCTCCTGCATATACATTTTGATATTTAGGCAACACATAAGCGTTCTCAAACTGTGCGCCCAAATTTAGTGTGATTCCCGCACCGGGTGTTTGGCGTCCCCTTTTTAGGGTAATTACAATGGCGCCATTCGATGCTTGTGATCCAAACTGCGCCGCCGCCGCAGGACCTTGCAATACGGATACGTTATCGATATCATCCAAGTTAATATCATTGATATTGGGTAAAACCGTTCCGTCTACGACATAAATCGCGCTAGTTCCGGCTCCCAAACCACTGGCTCCTCTCAACCGTACCTCTGTCTGGCGCCCCAGTGCGGCAGATGATTGACTTCTCACCTGAACACCGGCCACCTTACCAGCTAAGGCATTATTCACATCTGTCGTACGAACGGTATTCAACTGTTCTTGATTAACCACTTGTGCATTATAGGTTACACTACGCGAGCTTGATTTAATACCATAAGCTCCGGTTACCACGACTTCGCTCAATTGGGTCGGATCGGAACTCAATACCGCATCGACTACACCGGATGTTCCGATATCAATGGTTTTCGGTGTATAGCCAATATAGCGAAAAGTTAAGGATTTAGCTCCAGCAGGAACGGTAAGGGTGTATTTCCCATCACCATCGGTAGTGGTTCCGATGGTGGTGCCTTCCACTACTACGGAAACACCGGGCATGGGCTCTCCGTCAGCACCGGATACCCGTCCTGCGATCCTTCTTTCTTGTGCCATTGCACTCCCTATAGAGAGGATGCAAAAAAAGAGTAAGTAATAAAATTTTAATCTCATGTTTTTGTTATTGGGTTGATATTAATAATTCACAAAAGAACGGATAAGGCCTGTTTATGGGCTGCAACCGCTCTTTTTACCTTAGGTAAAGCATACCAATTTTAGCTTGACTTAAAAAAACTGATTGGTAAATTTTTTCCGGTTCATGTGTTGGATTGTTTGATTTAATAATCGCTTCGACACATAACAACTCCATTCCATCAATCTGATTGATGGAAATAACATTAAATAGGCTTCTCAAGAAGAAACTTATCTATGTTGAAGGATGAATCAATGTGGAGGGGGTACTGGTTTGTTTGTTTTTGTTTTCATGTTTTTGTTGATTGGGTTTGTATTTATATTTTGTTTCTGTTTATCGATTTCTAACCGCTTTCTTTACTATGTTTATCTCTTTTAAATCACCGACTTATACCGACACCTATTTCGTATTCTACACCAAACATCAGAATATCTTTTCATTTTTTTAATAGAAGTCGAGATAAAACACATTATTTAATAGAAAACTGGCTGATACTTATCTATTTTCTACTTCTGCAAATAAAAAGCAAAAATTTGAAAAATCAAATACAAATTTGATTTTTTTATTATTTTTTTGTTACAAAAGCTTTTTTTGTTCAAAAAACACAAATAAAACTTAAATAAATTTGCTTTTTTAAAACAAAAAGAAAAGAATAAAGGCAAAAACACGATAATAAACAACAAAACCAAGCATTTTAAAAAAAATCACCATAAGGCACACCGCTATTACAAAGAAACACAACACAAAATGTCCTGATATTATTTCACATAAAACGAGAAAAAAAGTAGTAAGACAAGACGACACAACAAAAACGGCAGTATTTCAAGAGAAAATACTGCCACATGATGTCAGATTGATTTATTCATTTCAAACTCCTCTTTGGCTAAAGGAGAATCTTCTAGACAAACTAAAACCCCAGCGAAATTGCCCTTTTCCCCAAGAACTGGTAGTTTCCGGAATAAACTGCATCTCTTGGATAGCTGTTGCATTCGTAAAGTTAAGATGGAACACATGCCCTCCGGTTTCAATTTCCAAACCAACACCCAATGCATTATAAAAAGATTGCAAACTCATGGCTTCCAAATATTCCTTCTTCGCCCTATCCCTAAAAGTCAAAAAGTAATCGGCAACCAACGCCATATGTCGACTTACTTTCACCCTGCCACCGATACCTAAAGCCAAAAGATCGTTTTGATCGTTGAACGCCGTAAAATTGCGGTGTAAATACGTTGGCGATAACTGCAAAGAAAGTGCTTCACTGAATTTCCGCGCAATCAACGCCTGTACAACATAAGTTAAACGGTCTTTAAAACCAGAATAAGCGGTGGCGGATGTAGGGTCGGTACTCGCTTCTACGCCGGTAACGGTTGTGCTTCCATAGAGCGTGACACTTATAGGCACATGCTGATCGACCGTTTGTTGCCATAAACGGTATTTTAGGCTACCATCGTAAAGTTGCGTAATTGCCGTTGCACCTTTCGTACGACCTATGCCAATCGTCAGCCGGTCGGAAATACCGTAATCAAATCCGAAACGAACATCAGCAGCTTGGTCTAATCCGAAAAAGCGGCTGATCCCACCGTTATCGCCAGCGATATCGCCAAATCGATGATCAATCCGAACTTCCAATTCCCGTTTATATACGGTTTCGATGGAATGCCCATTGATCAAATGCCCGGATTTAAAGGTAGCGGTAACTTTTTCATGATCATTAAAATCATTTTCACCCAATGCGGCTTCCAGATCTCCCTGTGCCAAAGCAGCCCGGGTAAAGGCCATACTGAATAGAAATATACCAATTAATACTTTCATATTGTCGTGAACTATACATTTTTAATTAGATCGATAAACGGCAGAAACCTGCACCATCAGTTCTTCGGCAATATTAGCGACGACGATCGAAGGCACCTTAATCTGATGATCGGCTGTTTTTACTTTAAAATTGGCTGAGGCCGCGATAACTCCATCCTTAACCACCACCGTGGCATGGGTTGCATAGGGCTTGGAAACCCCGTGCACCTGAAGCACCCCTTTAACCACCACATCATGGCTACCTTGTTGTTTAAGTTGTTCCACCTCAGCAATCTTTCCCTTAAATTCGGAAACCGGATACCGATGGCTCTCCATATAGTCTTCATTAAAGTGTTCTTGCATCATTTTTTTTTGGAAAGCAAATGAGGTGTTTTTCACTTTAAAAATAATTTCTCCAGTCGTAATATTTAATGCTGAGTTGGCAGATTTACTGATTCCTTCAATATCCTCCACAGGCGTACTGCTATAAAAGGAAACCTGTGCATCATGGCTTACCCATATATGTTGCGCCCAGCTGTATGGGAGTATTAACCCCATACAGATCGCTAGCATGATACTTTTCTTTTTCATCTGATCTTGATCGTTGAGTCTCTAAATCTTTGATACTTGAGTGTTTAATCTTATCCCTTATTTTTATTCTGGCATACCGCGATCAAACCATGCCTTTAATAGTGCTTTCTCATTTACTGTAAGCGACCCGCCGAGTGGCATCGATCCGGTCACCAATACGGCGTTATCAATTGCAGGCGCATTATTCTTTACCGAGCTATAGCCCGAAAAGGTCCAAAAAGTGCTGCCGCCGCCACCTTGTGCATGGCACGACGCACATTTGGTTTGAACAAGCCCTGAAATAAAGTTGGCATAAGTAACATTTTCAGCTGTTACCCCTCCTTCGGGAGATTCGGTTTCCGGCTCCATGGCCTGATCTTTTGAACAGCCATCCAATACGGACAGGCCGGCACTTAACATCCCTAACAGAAAAAGGCAGTTTTTCATTTTTCCAGTCGACATATTTTTCCTTTTTAATGATTTACACTACCTGAAGTACGGAGACAGAATCGGGAAGGTTGCCCGAAAAAGAAAAAATAAAGAAGTTGCCCTAATCATTAAAATTATTTTTTCCTTTAGGCAACCATTTATTGAAAAGGTTCGTAACAGCAAAAGGAAAGGAGGGTTGGTGACACCCAAACAAGGTCAGACTGATCATTTATTAAAGCTTATACAGGGCTGCATCCAGAAAGACCGGAGTGCTCAAAAAGCACTCTATAGGCATTTCTATTCCTTTTCTATGGCTATTTGCTTACGCTATGCCAATAATCAAATGGACGCCGCCGGCATTATGAACGAGGGCTTCCTTAAAGCATTTATCCATATTAAAAAATATGATTTATCTAAACCTTTTACTGCCTGGCTAGGTAAGATCATGACAAATGCTGCCATTGATCATTATCGGGCCAACCTAAAGTTTGCCTATAACGAAGATATTGTTGAAAGTGATCATATATCACCCTACCATACAGCCTATGAAAAATTGAACTACCAAGACCTATTGGCCATGATTCAACAACTATCACCGGCATACCGCACGGTATTTAACCTATATGCTATTGAAGGTTATACACATGAAGAAATTGCCCAGTTGCTCCATATTTCGATAGGCACTTCGAAATCCAATCTCTTTAAGGCTCGAATGAAATTAATGGAAATGATTGGCCAAATGGAGGTGGCGGCACAGCAAAGAAAAGAAGATTTAAACGATCAAGTGTGATGGACGAAAAGAAGAGACATATTGATGAGGTATTCAAAGAAGGGTTAAAAGGTCCGGAAATTCCCTTTGAAGAGATGGACTGGACCGCCATGGAGCAAATGCTCCATGCTAAAAAGAAGAAAAGAGCCGTGATTTGGTTTAGCACTATCGGATCAGCTGCTGCACTATTGATTTTTTTCATACTCGTGTGGCCGCTGGGCATCGAGCGCCATGCTAACCCTCAGTTGAGCAAAGAACAGGCACCTTCACAGGAAGAACTGCGGCATGCTGCTCCAGATCATGAAGATGAACGCAATACCACATCGCCTGAAGCAAAACGATGGGCCGACCGCCGGTCAGTGAGCACGATCAAGAAGGCTCAACCAACCGGTAAAATGCCGATCCTCCGTGTAAACGAGAAACGAGAGCTATTGCCTCCTGTGGTCAGCACAGCACAGGGCACGCTGAGGTACAAACCCTTACAAAAAACATTGCGATTGCAAAATTTACTGAAGGAAGAAATTACCCTTGCTCTTTCTTCCCCTGCTGTTGCAGCCAAGAAAGAGCAAAGAGCTTCCTCAATCCCACTTAATCGGAAGCCTTATTTAAGTATTTTAGCCGCTCCCGATTTAACCAGTATACAAGGCTCGGGCATGCAAGCTTTAAGTCCGAATATCGGTGCGATGGTCAGCTTCCCGTTAACCCCGAAATGGAGCATTTCGGGAGGAATTATATATGCTCGGAAAAACTACGATGCTCCCTTTAGTTTTTATAGGCCTCGTTCTGATTACGTATGGACTGTCAAACCTAACCAAGTTGATGCTACCTGCGACGTACTCGATATACCGATAGAGATTAACTATGAAATACTATCGCGAAAGAGCACTTCCGTCAAACTTAGTGGCGGTTTATCCAGTTATTTTATGCTCAGGGAGCAATATCATTTTATTTATGACGGCAGCTCTTCTTATAATGCAGGGTATCCGCCCACTTTTTATGAAATACGCGGTCAGAATCAGCATATTTTAGGTATTGGCAACTTGGCAGTTAGTCTGGAACAAAAAATGAACGAGAAGATTAGCATCGGGATAAAGCCTTTTCTGAAATTGCCGTTAACGGGGATTGGCTATGGGCGATCCAAACTGGAATCCAAAGGCATCGCCGTATCGGTTAATTTTCGCTTAGGTAAATAAAAAAGCCTGCAAATCGTTACATATGCAGGCTTTTCAACAGACTTTTCCTTGCTACAAATAAGTATACAGCGTATTAAACAACCATTTGAAAGTACCGTGAGGCTGTGCCCTAAATGTAATCTCCGGACCAAAAGCATACAGCGTTCCTTTGCCCACCTTGGCTTCAAACCCAGCAACGGCATCTTTTAAATAGGATTGCCCCCAAGCCCAGCCGCTTTGCAAGACCAATTTACGATCGTACCAAGCCAAGGGCTTTATTGTTCTATAAGCTTCAGGAGCCAATTTAAAGGCAGGGCTATGATCAAATACGACAGTAGCATGGTCAAACATCCCCCAATTGGTGGGTTGATTGCGGTCTACCGCAGCAAGCAGTAAACTTCCGGGAATATAATAATCCGTATTGGAAAGTTCTTTCTCTTCTCCCTGGTTATCCATGATCGTTAACGCATTTTTTACCGGCAAGCCCAAATGGTAAACCAAATCCGTACTGCTGCCCACGGTTAGAATTTTCCCTCCTTGTTCTAAAAACGACTGCAGTTGGGGTATGGATTGCTTTACGGTAATTGCACCTAAATGCGAGCGGTATTCTTCGGGCACCTCCTCCGGATTTGGCATTCTCGACCGATATCGTCCCGATCCACCATCCACTCTCGGTATCCCCCCACTGATAAACAGGAGCATGTCGTATTTATCCTTTAGATTTCCCTTATCGATCTCCTGGGGATAAATTACATGAAAAGCAAAATGGTATTGTTCCATTAGCCATCGCACCCATCCGGAAGGCATAGAACCACCGTATTGGTCGAACAAGGCAATACGACTAGGTTGAATTTTAACCATATTTTTTGGCGTAGCAGATGAAGGAATTGCATGAAGGCCTAATTCTGCTCCTGCCTTTTGTAAAATGACGGCTCCTTTATCCGACACATAGAAGGAACCTGCCGGAACACCTTGTACACTGTCCTGAAGCCGGAACACGTCTATTTTTGCTGCCAATAAATCGTTTACGACCAGAAAAGCATCGTTTTCGTAAGCACTCAACAAGTAGCCGTTACTGGCTTTGTTCAAGGCAACCGCATCTGCCTTTTGCAGTTCGCCTAAAGGCAACGTTTCAAAAGGCCCCTCGAGCCCATCCAGCACTCGGTCGAATTTAACACCCATCTGCAGGGCCAAGGTCCAGCCCGCAGCATCATAAGGGCGAATCGGCGGTCCTCCTGGATATTCAAAATCGTTAGGGTAATTTTGCGGTTCAAACATGTCGAGCACATGAGGACGAAAAGCCTGTGCGGTTTTAACAATATACGATCCTTTTGGATAGTTTTTTCCATTAACGCTAAAATCAGCAGTGGCCTTTTGAACCGCAATCCCTGTTCGAATCAAAGCATTTAGAAACTTTATAGCCGTAAGAAAATCCGGTTGATCGGCTGGAATAATATAGGCCCGGGCGTCCCGATAGGCTGGATTCTTAAAGATCGCATCGTAATAAGACATGGGTATAGCAGCTATCCGCCCATAATATCCTTGATTATTTCCACGATTCTTGATCTTTCCGGATTGCTGATCTTTAGCATAACGACTCTTGATGGTATCGATATATTTAGGATAGAGCGTCCAATGATCTTCACTCCCTAATTTGATGGCATTTTTACCCATTTGGTACATATTCAGCAAAACTTCGTCCTTGTACCTTGCTGCATACCCCAGCACCGCATAATTTAACGAAACGGAATAATCAATGGATTGCCTAAAATACCATTTTTGCGGTCTTACCGGATTGGGCGTGGCGCCATTCGGAATTAAACGATCGGGCACCAACGGAATTTCCATCGGCGTCGGACTGCCGATAATCTCAGTCAATAGGCCTACCATATTATGGTATTGCGTTGTTGTTCTTAACCCGCCATTATACCAGGTGCTGAAGGTGGAACCCGTTAATCGGGTAAAACCTGGTTTCCCTTCCCGGTTGAGCCGGCTGACCATAGCAGCCCCCAGCGCATCGATACCGGTTATCATCAAAGGATCAAATACATAGTTAAATGGATCCCGATATGGAGGCCCCGCCACTACCGATCCCGGAGGGCCACTCTGGTGATGATTATACATAATCTGCGGCAACCATTCCAGGTAAAGCTGCCTGTTCATATTACGGGATTCGCTCATATTCGACATATAAAAGTCGCGGTTATTATCATGGCCGATATACTTTTGGTACAAACGTGGAATATCCGTTTTACGTTCTGCTGTATCCTTGCGCATCATATACCAATTGGATACCAATTCCTGTCCGTCCGGATTGGCATGTACCATTAATACGATGGTATTATCCAAGATCTGTAGTGTTTCTTCATCGTCTCTGCTTAACAGATTATAAGCTGTTTCGATCAATTGGTGTGCGCCGACTACTTCCGTGGCATGCAACCCGCCATCTATCCACACTACGGCTTTTCCCTCTTTGGCCAGTGCTCTTGCTTCGGTTTCATCTAAGTCTTTAGCATAGGCTATTTTTTGTGAAATTTCCTTATACTTTTCTAACTGTTTGATATTCGTGGGCGAAGAGATCACCAGCATATATTGTGTACGCCCCTCTTCTGTTTTCCCGATATCAACCAACTTGAGGCGATCCGACTCCGTCGCCAGTTTTTCAAAGTAAGCTGAAGCTTGGGTATAATTGGTCAGTTGGTAATTATCGCCAATATTAAAACCAAACTGTTCCTTCGGGCTGGTGATATGCTGGGCTTTTAAAGGTACAGCATATAAAACAGGAAACAAAAGACAGAAAACTAAAATAATACGCATCATTTTTTAGGATTTATAGTAAAGTTTTTAACTTTTTTATTCATTACACATCACGCATATACAATAACACAAGATAAAAACAGCTGAACAACCTGCACACACAATAAAAATAAGCTATTTACCCATTTTTTACACATATAAATACCAGTAAATGTATTTATATTGAAAATATTACACATAAAAACTTTGAACCATACTAAAAACAATATGGTATTACTGAAAAAACAATAGATTATCTAAAAATTCAATCTATATGGCTAATATTAGCCAAGCTATAGTTTTAATTGGATTGTCATTTGTTTTTTAGTGAGTACAAATAATAAAAAAGGTCTTCAACCGGGGAGATTGAAGACCTCTACTAACCAATTATAAACCTAAATTATGATGATGGCACAAAGATAGTGTACACAATACACTAATGCAACTATTTCTGTTATTTTTTTATCAAATAGCGATGCCAAAGGTTTTTAAAAAAAATGATTATCCGCATTACTTATGAAGCAATAACCAATTAAGTTTGTTATACAACAAAAAAACAAGATGATGAAACTATTAAAAGATAAAATTGCCCTGGTTACCAGAGCTGGTTCGGGCATTGGCCGAGCAATAGCCGAACTATACGCACAGGAAGGAGCAAAAGTTGTCGTATCCGACATTAATGAAGAAGGAGGATTAGCAACCGTTAAAGCCATTGAAGAACAAGGAGGCATTGCATTTTTTGTACAGGCCGATACCGCAAAGCCTTCCGATAACGAACAACTGGTAGCCGCAACCGTCGAACAGTACGGCGCTTTGCATATCGCCTGCAATAATGCAGGGATCGGAGGAACAAGCGCACCGGTTGGGGAGTATCCTCCTACTGATTGGGACAAAATTATTGCCATTAACCTTTCCGGTGTTTTCTATGGTTGCCACTATCAATTACCGGAACTGTTAAAAACAGGAGAGGGAGTAATTGTCAACATGGCATCTATTTTAGGCCAAGTAGGTTTTGCCGGAAGCGCAGGTTATGTTGCCGCTAAACACGGCGTAGTTGGGTTAACGAAAAATATCGCATTGGAATATGCGGCAAAGGGTATTCGCGCCAATGCCGTTGGCCCTGCCTTTATCAACACCCCATTATTAAAGGATATGGATAGCGACACCATAAATTGGCTGATCAGCAAACATCCCATTGGCCGACTCGGTACAGCTAAGGAAGTAGCTGAGCTGGTTTTATGGTTAAGCACAGCGAAAGCATCCTTTGTAAACGGTGCTTATTATCCGATAGACGGTGCTTATCTTGCTTTATAGGAGTCTTAATTGAACAACTTGCGAACGGCCACATAATACCCCAAAAAAGGTAAAAAGCAAACCATAAACAGCAAAGAAGGCTTATAATGGCCCTCGGATTTAAAGGCCATAAGCAGGACAAACCTGACACAGAGGTAAAGATGTAAAACAATTAAGGCTGCCTCAATGGGTAAAGTCCATTCCATACGCTTTCTCTTTGAGGGGTAACCAAACTTAACAAAAGTTGCTTGGATATGCAAATTTAGCAAGCAATCCAAGCAATTTTACTTAGTGGCAATCGAAAAGCTTCTGGAACGGGATTGGGATTTGAACCTCAATGTCTTTCTGAAAATTTTTCGCGCGGCAAATTAATCGGTTCTACCAAAGCGTTGAGGTTGTATACGATCTTTCCTGCGCGGATAGTCATCTCCGTCTCCAAACGTTTCGTTCCCGGAATTTTTCCATCCCGAGCATAAAAACCGAAATCACCGTCACGCAAACGGAATATGGCCACATCCGCCACCGATCCTGGCGACAGATTTCCCAATTCTTCTCTTTTAATCTCCTGTGCCGGATGCCAAGTACCCGCTTCGATAACTTGTTGTAAGCTCATGCCCATAGCCATGAATTGCGACATAATATTGGCCATGCTTTTCATCGCATTATTCATGCTGCCCGTATGCAAATCTGTGCTGATCGAATTGGGCAGGAAGCCCTCTTTCAAAGCCGGGATAGCCTGTGCAAACAAGAAACTCGCCCCACCAAACCCTACGTCAAAGACAACTCCCTTCTTTTGTGCTTCCCAAACGAAGGGTTTAACTTTATTTACGTCGACATCCACAATCGATTCACGGCCCCTTCCACTATTATTACTGTTACCTCCAAAGCAGTGTGTATAAATATCACCTGCTCTGAATTTTTCCAGATAAAGGGTTTTTAAAGGCAGTGCCGGATTAGCGCCTCCGAAATCTACCATAATGGGAATATTGGCCATTTTGCCGGCCGCCAGAGCCCGATCGGTGGGCGTCCAGGTATGTCCGTTAAAATGGGCCAATTTTATTCCGACAACAATATCCGGATATTTTTTGGCCATTTCGGCAGCCTTCACCGGGTCCATTTGGGTGGTATCATTTTCAAAACGACCTCCGGCCATTCCTTCACCCACAATATTCAATAGCGCCAAAACCCGTGTTTCCGATATATCGATGGTTTGCTTTTTAAAGGTTTCAAAGGTTTTCCATCCCGAACTACCCGCATCCACAATCGTTGTCACGCCGGAAGGGAAGGTGAAGCCGTCGGGCGGTAATCCGTTGGGGCCATTGCGATAGGTGCCCTCCATATCGGTCCCCCAAAACACATGGGTATGAATATCGATAAGGCCCGGTGTTACATATAATCCTTTCGCATCGACTACCTGTGCAGCCAATTTGGGGTCGATATCTTTAGCAATCCGCGCTATTTTGCCGTCCGACTTGCCCGGTGTTCCACTAATGGCAACATCCATTACCTCATCTATATGATTTTTGGGATCGATCACATGCCCGCCCTTGATCAGCACGCTATATTTCTGCTGTGCGTGAAGACCGAAGTAAAAAAAACCGAATAACAACAGAAAAATTGCGTGTCTTATGCTCATTTTTGTCAACATTTAGTAACTCTTTACCTTTACTACGATCAGAAACGGACATCCATCTAAAGCATGTCCGTTTCTAACGTACTTGTTACGGTTTATCCCACCAAACCCGTCCAAGCAAAGCGTCGCTTTGGGCTTTGATACTGGGGTCCAGAGGAAATCCTTGTCTTTGTAAGGCTTCCTGCTGATTGGCATTATTGGTAGCCCGTTCGTCAGGATAAGGCAACCTTCTGAACATTTCACCTCCAGTTACCGAACCTGGATAGGGCTGATTACCCTGCCAGTTCTTATAATTGAAGCGCGGATAACCGGTACGTCTCCAGTTCGACCATACTTCGTAGTCGTCGCCTAATAAACTCAACCATTTTTGTATGGAGATCTGTTCCAGACGTTCTTCAAAGCTAGCGCCGCTTTTGTAAGGATAGCCAGTTGTTAGATAAGCATTGATCTGATCTTGCGAAATCGTACTGTTATTTGGCGACAAGGAAGGCACATTTGGCCACAAAGCCCATTGCTGCATCGCTCTGGTTACCGCTAGATCATAAGCTTCCTTCTCTGTTACGCCGCTGTACCAGCCTCTTAGCACGGCTTCGGCAATCAGCAACTGCGCCTCGGCCGGACTGAGTAAAACCAAGGGCGACGATTCCCTGTTCCACCAAATTGGTGAATATTCCGAATAGGTGGGAAAATCGGCCGGGTAGCCGAGAATCGACCCGGGAACCATGCCTTTTTGAGCAGCCATCGTCGTATCGGGCACATATTCCCCTCCTTGCGGTTTCCAAACCACCGATAGCACATAAATTCGCGGATCTTGCGTGAGTTTAAACTGGTTAATCAAGGTACTCGACAATTTAGCACCTTGCGCATTATCGGGATCTTGTGTAGCCTGATATTCGGTATAAGGCGCCCTGGGATTCGTGCTTGTTGCACTATATTTGAGGTACGCAACATCACCACTTTCCGACATCACGCCTCCATCGATAGCCTTTAACGCATAAGTACGCGCTGTTTCTTCGTCTTTGTTAGACAAACGCATGGCCAAACGCAACATCAAAGTATAGGCAAATTTCTTCCATTTGCCGATATCGCCATTGTATAGTACGTCTGCACTTCCAAAAGTAGGCAAATCAGGATTTAGGGAAGTGGCTGCCTCCTCCAACTCGTTCAGCATGTCATGATAAATGAACTCCTGTGTGTCATATTTGGGTTCTAGATTTCCTTCAAGGGCACCCATCGCCTCCGAATAAGGGATATCACCGGTAGCGTCGGTTAACATATGGTAATTATAAGCCCGCACAATGCGTAACAACGCTATTTTATTGACGTCTTCAGGTGCTGTAAGAGCGTCCATACACTGTTTAATCGAATTGAACTGGGTGGAGTAAATAACAAAAGGATTCGTTTCTCCGCCAAAACCACTGATATAATCAAATTGTTTGCCCCCAATATCGGGCACATCTTTATAGGTAGCCACATACTGCATGCCTTGATGGAGCCCATTATGTTGATAAGGCATATTCAGTTCGACTTGTGTAAACAGGTACTCCGGTATAACATAATCAATTTTATTGGGGTCTTTATTCAACTCCGTTAATTCGTCCGTATTACATGCCGCGAATGCTAAAGCGACAACTGCTGCAGCAATTTTATATACTGGTTTAACTATATTTCGATCCATTTTTCGCAAGATTAAAATTTCACCATCAGATTGAGACCAAAAGTCCGCGTGCGGGGCATGTTCACTCCACCGGTTCCCTGGGCGTTGGTAACCGATTCCTGAAATTCTGGGTCTAGCCCAGCTTCCTTAACCCGCTTATCGCGATACAAAATCAGGAGATTATTGCCCACCAGTGAAATGGAAGCCCCCTGTAATTTGATGAACTTCAACTTGCTAACGGGCAAATTGTAGCTCAACACCAAACGCCGTAATTTCACGAAATCCGTTTTATAGGTAAATAACGCAGAATACCCCCTTCCGATCTGGTTATAATAGGCCTGTATATTTTCGGGTGTCCATAAATAGTTAAATGGATTTCCATCCTGATCCACACCCTCTAATTGCAAACCATTATCCCGCCCTTCTAACGTCATGGGAGCTAAACCAAAGCGTGTAGCGTAAAACATTAAGTTATTATATCCAACGGCGCCAAATTTCCCGTCCAACAAAACATTTAACGAAAAATTCTTATACCGGAAATTATTGGTAAGCCCCAATGTGTGCGGGGGAGCACCTACCCCATAGGGTACCTCCTCTCCTTCCGGGAAATGACTGGTTGAATTATAAATCGGCGTACCGTCGGCCGTGTATTTCGGTTGAATAACCATAACCGTGCCATAGGGAAGCCCTGGCCGGTTAACAATACGGGCCCCTTGGATACCGTTACCTAAAGAGATTTCAGCAACCGTTGGCGCCAATTCCACAATTCTGCTTTTATTGTAGGCATAGTTAAAGGTTACGTCCCAACGAAAGTCATTGGTTTGAACTGGGTTACCTGTCAACAACACTTCTACACCCTTGTTGGTTACCTTTCCGATATTGACATTACCTCCGGTGAAACCACTGGCCGACGAAATATTGACGCTAACGATATCATTGGTTGTTACCTTACTGTAGTAGGTAAAATCCAAACCTAAACGGCTATTAAAAAACTGCGTTTCGAATCCAGCTTCGGAAGTTGTTACGGTTAAAGGTCGTAAATCGGGTGTAGGTAAATTCTGTGAAACGATCTGGGAGGGCAAATTGTATCCGTTGGTTGTCGATATGGTATACGTTTGATTAACTTGGCCGGCGTTAACCGTCGCACTGCCCACCTGTGCCCAGGAACCACGAAGTTTAAGGAAGTTAAATGCCTGTGGCATCCGGACCAGATCTGAAAGCACCACCGCCGTTCCTATAGATGGGTAAAAGATGGCATTGCTGCCTGGGTTCAATGTAGAAAACCAATCTTTTCGTCCGGTAAGCGAGAGAAAGATGGCCCGCTTATAATCAAAATCAGCCGATGCGAACAGGGAATTGGTACCGGTACGGATAATATTATGAAGTGGCGGTGTACTGGTAGCGGTAGTGGTAATAGTTCCCAGGTTGGTTAAACTGATAAAATCGGGCACCACAAAATTAATCCCATTCAGGTTATTATCCACAAAAGTAGTACGCTCCTGATTGGCCCCTGCCATTGCTGTCACGCCGAAGTTGTCAAAAAACGTGTTATTATAATTCAACGTACCCTGGATGTTAGTCACCTCTTGCGTACCGTTACTGGTATTCAGCGCACCAAATGGTGTTGAATTTTTACCAATGGGCACATAATCGGAGCGCTCATAATACTGATAATCACGCTGCGCCTTTCCTAACAGGAAAAAATGAGGGTCTAAATTTAGCTGCACACTCGTGGAAGCGATATACCGCTTGGTATGATCTTCATTGCCTATTCTGTTTACGATAAAATAGGGATTGGGGGCTTCCGGCGCTGGATTCCAAGCTAACTCCTTTCCCGTAACCGGATCATATCCTGGAGCCAGGTTCCGGATATCTACAGTATTCGCAATGAGATAAACCGGCCATGCGGCATTCATTTCGGCATATCCTACGGTTGGTCGGTTCTTGCCATCAACAATATTGTATTGTACGTTGGAATTGATAACAAACAAGTCATTTTTGCCCAGTTTGGTCATGAGTGCCAAATTCGCCGTTTGTCTTTTATACGTAGAATTCGGCTGCATGCTATTCGAATGAAGGTCTGACAGGGATAAGCGACCATTGAATTTATCGGTACCCGCGTTGAAAGCAATGGTATTGGTGAAGTCTGAACTTGGCCGATAAAAGTTATTGATATTGTCTTTCACACTAACTGCCGCATAAGGATGCATTTTTCCATCCACCTGCATATATTGAATAGATGGGTCTATCTTTGCTCCATAGGATAAACGCCCCGAAGCCTGCGCTTCGGCCACCGTTGTTGGGATGGTTCCATTTTGGCCTTGACCGTATTCCGTCTGGAAATTGGGGTATACGCTGGGTGTTCCCATAGTAGCGACCGAATTGAATTCAATTCCTAAGCCTTGTTGGGCTTTACCCGATTTGGTCGTAATCAACACCACCCCATTGGCGGCCTGGCTTCCATATAATGCAGCAGCAGCTCCACCTTTTAAAACGGTAATGGTTTCAATATCATCGGGGTTGATCATCGAAATGCCGTCTCCACGATCGACGTTTAAACCTGTTGTGTTCTGACTTGCACCGCTATTGGAATTGTTCATTGGCAATCCATTGATCACATACAAGGGTTGTTGATTTGGATTGGATCCACTCAGTGAATTGTTTCCCCGAATAACTACCCTACTGGAACTTCCGGGACCCGCGTTGATCTGCGTAGCATCTACGCCGGCAATCCTTCCGGTTAAGGAACTGGCCAAGTTATTATCACGAGCCTGCGTAAACAGTTCGCCCTTTACTTCAGGAGCAGAATAAACCAGTCCCCTCCTTTCCTTCTTCACGCCAAGGGCTGTTACCACAACTTCCCCTAATTCTTCCGCATTTTCAACCAAGGTAATTTCCACGGAATTTGCGTTCTGCACCGTTAACTCATGGGTTTTATAACCGATCCTGGAGAAAACCAAAACGGCCTGCAAGGGAACGCGAATGCTGAACTTACCTTCCGCATCGGTGCTCACACCTTTTCCTGTCCCTTTTATCAACACGCTAATACCAGGCAAAGGTTGTTGCAACTCATCCCGAACAATGCCCTTCACTTCGATGTCTTGCATGGCCTTTTGATCGTAATAAGAAAATGGCGACATTTTTGCTTTTCGCTGCACCAATATCGTCGAATTTTTTATCGTATAGGCTATAGGCTGACCTGTAAAGCAGATGTTTAGGATATTGACAATAGATTCGTTCTTTACATTGATCGTTACGGGACTTACGTCCTGTAATGTTTCCATGGTGTATAAAAAATCATAGTTTGTTTGTTTCTTTATTTCTTTGAACACCTCGGCAATCGACGCATTTTTAAGGTTGATGCTTGCATTCTGACCAAAGACTTTTGCGTTTACCTGCGTCAGGGTAATAAACATGAACACAAAACAAAGTTTCATGACAATCAATAGTTTAAAAAGTGCAAAGGAATTTCTTCTGCTTGTAGAAGCAGTACTATTTTTATAATTTTGCATATTAGGTTTGATTATTAAATTGTTACCAGCAATTGAATTTACCTAATCAGCGTTTCGTACGCTGAAAACCAGGGGTGGACCAACACTTCTGGTTTTTTTGGCTTATAACTAATATCAGACTGTATTTTAAGACATCACAATAATCCTCCTTCCTTCTTGTTTGAAACGGATACCTCCAATAGATTCCAGGTAATTCAATAATTCGACAATACTTTTCGTTCGCGAAAAAGTACCGCCGAATCTTCGCTTGGATACCGGCCCTTGGTAAGACACTTCAATATTATACCACCTTGAAATATTTTTCATAATAGCTGTAATATCCTGATTTTCAAAGACAAAATAACCATTTTTCCAAGCCAGCACACTATCTACCTCTACATTGCAAAGGTCTATTTCATTTTTTGCCACATAGTTAATTGCCTGTTGGCTTGGCGCTAATTCCATTTTTTTAAACGGGTTTGCTACCTGTACTTTTCCTTCTGCCAGCGTAGTAACTACGCGATCCTCATCGTCATAAGCGCTGACATTGAAACTGGTGCCCATCACGTAAATCGCGGTGTGCCTGGCCATAACCTTAAAAGGTTGTGATTTATTTTTGGCTACTTCAAAATAAGCTTCTCCATTTAGACTGATTTTTCGCTCCTTTCCGGTAAAGGAAGCCGGATAGGTAAGTGAAGAAGCGGCATTGATCCAAATTTGCGTGCCGTCAACCAAAGTCAACTTAAAATCGCGCCCTTTTGGTATGATTAATTGATTTAATTCATCCTGCACCCCAATTGAATGTCCTTCGGATTTCACTTCATAGCGCAATTCATTTTGTCCGACTTTCCTTAGCACAACATGATCGAACTCATGTAAAATCCCATCGGCAACGGTGTCAAGTAAAACCTGGGAACCGTCAGCAAAAGCCAACAGTGCCGTCTCCTTTAAAGCATATTGCTCCATCGGTTGAAATCGCTCCACCCTTAAATCATCCTTTTGAACGTCAAAAAAATAAAAACACAAGGCTGTTCCCACCAAAAACAAAAAAGAAGCAGCGATAGCTAAGGGTTTAAACCGTTGCGGCCTTGAATAGGTAACAGCAGCACCTTTCATTACCTGTTGAAAATGGGAGCGTATTTGATTTGCTGTAGCTAAGTGGTCTTCCTGGCTCTCCCATTCCCAATGTTCATTCGCCGCCCGTTGGGTGAACCAAAGCTCAAGTAATTGCTTTTCTTCTTCGGTACATAACCCATTTAAATACCGCTCTAATAGTTTATTTATTTGCTCTTTATCCATAGCATGCGCTAATCTTTTTGCAGACCTCCGGTTATCTTGCCAACTGTTTTTTCTACGCAACACGATCTGACAGAAGCTTATATACCATGAAGTGTCAATAAGAGGCTATTGGTAGTAGGTATTTTTATAAAAAAAGTATTTTTTCAGGAGATTATTGCTTATAAATCCACCACAAGAAAAAAATAGACGTTAAATATTGTTCGTCCATTCGCAATCGTAAATATTTTATCGAATTGCTGATCTGCTTTTTTACGGTTTTATCGGAAATGGATAACCTTTCGGCAATTTCCTTGTAAGAAAGCTGCTCGATACGGCTTAATATAAAAATTTCACGCATTTTAGGCGGTAATTTCATCATTTCATTTTCGATAAACGAGCTTAACTCACGCGCATAAACATGCTCTTCCAAATCGATTGACGTTGCCGTTAAAAAACTGGCAAGCGAGTTAAAATAATCCCGCTTTTGGAGGTTAAGATGAATAAAACGAAAGGCTTTATAACGCGCTATCGAAAATAAATAGGCCTTTAACGACTTAACATGCGCTAACTGATCGCGCTGTTCCCAAAGTGCGGTGAACGTATCCTGTACTACATCTATGCTATCATCTTTATCCTTGAGTACTTTGGCTACATAAGTAAATAAATTTTCCCAATGCAAGTCAAATACCTTCGAAAAGGACAGATCATCCCCTTCTACAAGTTTTTGCAAAAGTATTTTTTCGTTCATCGTATGAAAATTAACGCCTCAGTTTATTGGATATTAAAGGTTTATAACATTAAGCGTTAAGTTGTAAAGGTAAAGTTACATAATTCTTTTTAAACTTAGATAAAGTTGCAACTATTATTTCACAAATAAAAAAGCAGCTTTATCAGCCTCTCCTCTGCCATTGAGAGACAACTTTAATAGAGGAACCGCCTATGTTTATTCCGGATACTTTCGGACCATTTTAATCACACAAGGAAAATTTATTCACGGATTTTTAAATATTCAGTTGATGTTCATGAGCCCTTCGGGGTTTAAACATGGAAGCTCCATCCGGCCGATGGAAAGAAACTATTTAGGGCTAAAATAGTACAAAAGATCCGGTTTAGGTTTCACTAAAAAAGAAATCCTCCAACCGGGGAGATTGGAGGATTCTAACTAACCAATTATAAACCTAAATTATGAATGACACAAAGATAGTGTGTTTTGTACACTATTGCAAATATTTTTTTTATTTTTTTAAGTTATCACTTGCCGCGATGAGGCTTTTTGCGTGCTATCGCCGCTTTACTGCTCATTGCTGCCGTATTCCCCGAGGCCATTCTGCCATGCCAAAGCCCTTAGCGCCCAACTGCAAAACCATCCCAAATAAAAAAACCCCATTTCTGTTATTCACAGAAATGAGGTTTGCACAAACGCTGTTGTGCGGTGCACTCCCTGCGCTAGCATTACCTAGATCAGGTTCGAGGAATCTTTCTCAGCCTGATCTCTCATCAAGCACTCCCTGCACCTTTTGTATAGATTAACAAGCACGCTTAAAAATAGTTTTGATTTTTTAACGTTTCTTTCACTTACCATAATTACAAGAAAGCCATTTACTTCGCAAAATCCTCTAACAAAGAAATCGCATGGTATAAAACACCCGCTTCTCCCCGAAATGTACCTGATCCCATCGGTTTATTATCGCGGGTATACCACTCAAAAAAACCTTCATTTCTGATTACTCTAGCTAACATCGGCTGCAGTTGTACATAAGCTTCTTCTTCAAAACCATTATGGATAAGTTGTTGGATCATGCGCCCACCGAACCAGGTCCAATCACCTCCATTTTGATAACCATAGGGATACATTCCTTTATTTTTAAAATAACCTTTAGGGTACGGTGGATATAAAGTTAGGCCTATACTGGCTGCTCCGGCCTTTTTAACCAATGCTACCATTTGGTCCAGACTGCGCTCAATCTGTTCCCTTGTCAAAAGGTGCGCTTCTATGGCAACAGCAGTACCTCCGAAATAATAAATGGCCTCCTCATCAAAATCCGCCGGAAAAGGAGAACCATTCAAGTAAATATGTGGAATAAACTTCTGTATTTTTGGATCCCACAACTGCTTCATCACATTTTCGGCTATTGATTTTCGTAAGGGTTGCCACCTAGTTGCAGCATGGGGCAGCATTTCCATAAGACGATCCAAAGCAATCAGAAACATAGCATTGTCATAAACATCAATTGCCAGATGTGATTCTTTCGTTAAGTAAACACCCCAATCATGTTCGGGCTGTACATCCCCCCAATCGGCAGTGGTAGCACCCCAAATCAATCCGTATTTCTTCGAAAAACGATTCTGTATTAAGAAATCCATTGCCTTTTCCATGCGTTCGGCAATAGAAAGGCCACCCACTTCCTCCCTTAGAAAACCCTCATCTCCTGTTATCTTCATGTATTTATACACGGCCTGTATAAGCGAACTTTCCTGATCGGTCTCTACGGTATTTTTATGCCCGGCATAATCAGGAGCCAAATTACCATACCGATAACGATAACCAATCTCACTGGCCATTGCTTTCGACTTGGGGATAAACCCGTCTATAATATTACCATCTTCCCCTTGCAGAGCGAAGAACACCCGTAAATTTTCCTTTAGTATGTCGGGTGCTTGCACCTGGGCCGAAAGCTCAATAAAAGTATTGAAGTCGCGGATCCAAACCTCTCCATAACCATCTCCGGCATTGAATCCAGTCTTTACCACTTCCAATGCTTTCCTCTTGACAAGCTGTAACGCCGTATCCTTTTTGATGCGCTCTTTTAATACTTCTTTTCTTTGTGCCTGTACTCCCGAAATACCGATCAACAGAAAAAGCAAGGTATATACCCAAAATTTCTTCATCTTATCTCTTTTACAATACTGTGTACCCAAACAATTAAGGTTGTGGGGGTAATGCAGCTATTCCCCACCGCTTATTAGGCTCCGGCCCCATTTCCAATACGAGGGTCCCTCCTTTTAGCAGTTCCCCGGCTTTAAACCAAAAACGATCAAGTGGTCGACCATTTAGCCAAGCCTTCTGCACATATTTATTGGTGCGGCTTGTGTTTTTAGCTTCGACCACAAAGCGCTTGCCCCTACCGTACCGGTTACCAAGATCAATTTCCACTCGCTCAAATAATGGGCTGCCGATTTCATAAATGGGTTCCGTTCTTGTTCCGCCATCCATCTGAAATAAGCCTAAGGCATTCATCACAAACCAGGCACTCATCTGCCCCTGATCTTCATCGCCCAGATAAGCATTGCCAATGCCATGTCCATAATAGCGCTCGGCAATCGCCCTGCTCCACTGTTGGGTAAGCCAAGGTTGTTTTACCCAGTTAAACAGATAAGCAAAGTGCATGGACTGTTGGTTGCCCTGCACCACAGGGTAATCCCAATATTGATCATTTGGCCCGTTGAAACGCCATTTATAGCTTTCCTTAAAGCCCCAATCCAAACGCCTCAGGAAAGTATCTTGCCCAATATAATCGGCTAAGCCCGAAATATCTTGAGGCACAAAAAAAGTAAGCTGCCAGGCATTACCTTCCACGTAATGCTTATTGGCCCCCGATTTAAACGGATCAAAGTTCGGCAGCCAGTTCCCTCTCGCATCCCGCATCCGGGCATAGCCCGTTTGCTGATCGATAGCGTGCCTCCACCAAGTTCCCCGATCTTTAAATGCGTTGTATATATCCTCATGACCTAAGGCTTTAGCCAACTGCGACACTGTCCAGTCATCAAAACTATATTCCATTGAATTGGAAAAACGTCCTTCGTCGTAAGGCACATATTGATGTTTCAGATAGGTTGCCAGATCCCGGTTTCCCGCAAAACCGCCAGCGACGGATTGAGGCATTGCGGTTTGCATCTTATGTGCAGCTTCCAAAACTTTCTCGGCATCATAGTCGCGAATCCCCATTTGATAAGCGCTTACCAACAAGGGGATTTCATGCTCGGCCACCATTACCGGAATATATTCCATACCTGCCGGTCCTTTGGCTAACCAGCCATTGGCATCGTACATGGCCAACTGCGACCTCACCCATCGGCTCGACCACTCAGGGGTTACCAGGTTCCAAAACTGATTCAAGTTCCAAAATGTATTCCAAAAAGCATCACAGCCTAGCGCTCGATCGTCTTTATTTGCAAATTTCCGTACCTGCTCATCGGCAGAACGCCAGCTTCCATCTACATCACTAAAAATATTCCGACTGGCCAATGCACGGTACATATTGGTATAAAAACGTTCTTTCTCCAAATAATCGTCGCTGCTTACCTGTAGACGCCCCAAAAGATCGTTCCACACCTGCCGCTGACCATCGCGCACGGCATCGAACGACCACGCATAGGGATCGCTGATTTCTTCTTTCAGATTCCCTGCCGCATGTGCGATATCGACATAAGAAATTCCCGTTCGAACCTGTATACTGCGTTTTTGTTGGACATCGAACTCGACAAACAAGCCCGCATTTATCGCGCTATCTGCTTCGAGTTCCTGATTATAACGGACCTGATCATTTAACCACGACCCATAATGGGAAATGGGCTGATCAAATTCCATCACAAAATAAATGGTATACGCCTGATCCACTCCACCCGACCAGACATTGCGCGAGAGCTGCTCGCTGTAGCCTTCGATACGATGGTCGTTTACCTTCTTAATCTGTATTTTTTTTAACTGATAATTATATTCGGCAGGGATCTTTAAGTCGATCATGACCCGGCCGGTGTCGCCCCTATGATAGGTATAGCGTTGAAAACTGCTACGCGTAGCAGCAGTCAACTCCGCGGTAATGTCATAATCGATTAAATCCGCTTTATAATAACCCAAAGGAGCTTCCTCCGTCGTTTTATCGATCCGCGAACGGTAACCTCCCTGCTTACCGTCCTGATCTCCTATATGGGTTTGCAATGTTCCGTTTACCGGGAAAGTACCCAAACCGGCCATTGTCCATTCATGAATATGGCTAAAGGTGCCAATCGACTCAAATGTAGGGTCGTAGCCCGCCTGCCAGCCGGCATTCTGGTTATCTGGACTGATTTTCAGCATGCCGAAGGGCATCCACGGCCCAGGAGCGATCATCCAGCGCGAATGTGCTGCCCCGATCATCGTATTCACATAATCTGCCGGAGTAGCTTCTTTAACCTTTCGGCGTACAATTTCGCCGCTGATATCCGGCTGGCCGTCAACAAATAGGGCAAACCGACTTTCCCTTTCGTTTTCTACCACAGGCATTGGCACTTCTAGTACCTGGCGTCCGCTATCCAAGTGCTTTTTCAGCACCGTCTGCCCATCGAGCTTCACTTCCAACAAGGGATTTCCACTTAGCCGTAAAACATCTACCCATAAAGCCTGATTAACCTTCCCTTCTTTCCGAATGGCGTAGGGAGCTGCTTTAACTTCACGTATAAAAGCGTCTCCCGGTATTTTCAGTGTTGCCTGTGGCGGACCGGTCAATATCAAATGGTCAAAAACCAACCAACCACCCGCTAAAGTTGTCAAGCTAATTTCATTGGCTCCTACCTTCATGAGGGTGTCGGGTATCGTTATGGACATGAATTGAGACTTGGCTCCCTCAAAAGAGCCATCGGGATCTTTCGGCCCGTTTCCAGCCTTCAACTGAAACAACCACGGTTTTCCATTTACCAAAATTTTGACCGTGGGTGCCTGTTGCGGATCTGTCTGCAAGACCTCCACACGGAATTCCCAATTCCCTTTTTCCGGAATAGCGGCCAGTTGAAAATCGATATGCAGGACGGATGAACGGATACCCGCTGTACGGCCCGTTCCTCCCCAGCCATTGGCTGGCCCCGGTAAAACGTAGGGCCACTCTTCATCAGCCTGCGAATGGCCGACCAGAAAATAGCGGTCTTCGAAGCCAAAATCATGGGCAACAAAATCCTTAAATCCGGAAGGTGCCAATGCCATCCCTTGAGGTGAACGATCGGCCTTGCCGATTTCCCAAAGCGTTTGTTGCCCGGATTCAGCAAAAGCCGTTAAATTTCCGATAAACAGGAACAATAAGCCCCCAAAAAATTTCTTCATTATACTGTTCATTGTTGACAAGCCTCCTCCTTTACAAAAGCCACAATCACTTTAGCCATACTGTTTCCTCTATTTCTTAAGCTATACCAATCGCTTGCGGCGGATACGGCAAAGGTTTCTATGTAATGAAACTTTCCTAAATCGCCACTGGCCGTTTGCAATTCAATGGTTTCCCCCTCTACCAACATCAGGATATGACATTGCCCGGCTGTATGGATAACGACTTCCTCTTCAAATTCGTAACGATAAATGGCATAAAAATGCTCGGGATGCGTAGGCAAATGAACCTTTCTTGTTCGCGAATCCAATTGTTGCACCTCTGGTTTTGAAATCAATGTATCTTCTACTACCGAACCTTTCCTCTCGAAGTTTAAATTAGCAAAAGCACGGTCAATATTTAACGGACGGGGCTGGCCGTCTAAATCCAAGCGCAACCAGTCATACATTTTAAACGTGAAAATATAAGGCGTGGCACTGATTTCTAGCACGAGGTTATTTTTACCCGAACAATGCACCGTACCATTTGGTATTAAAAAGAGATCATGTTTTTTTGCAGGGAATTTGCGGACATAACGATCGACAGGCAAAACAACTTTTTGCCGATAGCTTTCTTCTAAAGCAGTACGGAATGTACCGGGTTCGATATTTTCCTGGAAACCCAAGTAAACCAGGGCGTCTTCTTTGGCGTCCACAATATAATAGGTTTCGTCTTGGGTGAATTTTTCGCCAAACTCATCTTGGATATACGAGGTAGTGGGGTGACATTGTAAGGAAAGGTTTCCTCCGTCAAAAGTATCCAGAAAATCAAAGCGGATGGGGAAGTCATCACCAAAACGGTCATAAGCCTTGCCTAGCACAAGCTCCCCTTCCTGATACATCAGGCAATCGAAAGAAACCTCCAAAGCATGCATTCCATCGCCGAACACCAGTCCATTTTCCGGAACGATCATTTCGAACGACCAGGCATAATTTGGCACCTCCTGATTCAATTGTGGAATACGATTTTTCAACCACTGACCGCCCCACACCCCCGGCTCAAACCAAGGCCGAACCCGAAAATAACTTCTACCCAATTGCCGTAAAGAAGCGCTTAATGCGGCTCCTTCTGTCCAAGACGGTTTTCCAACAGTTTGTTGGTCAATGAATACTTCTATACGTGGCAACAGTGTTTTTTTATGCGCATTGAGCAAAACCCAATCCACAAAATAAAAACGTTTATACGTTTCTTTGTTCCCTAAAAAGACGGGACTACCCAGGTTGCGAACGTTGCCAGCTTTCATCCGCTGTTGTAAAACATTTTTCGGTAAATCCACATAAATTAAAGGAATACCGGCATGCCATAAAGCTGCACCGCACCCATATACGATATGTATATCTGTCCCTTGATTTAATGCCACCTCTTGCAAGGCGGTAGGATCCCACAAATCACGCAATGTGATTGTCGCCTTTTTTCCAAATATGGGGTCATCGCCCCCCAAAAAGGGCTCCAACAAGGCATTAATCTCCTCAACAGGTTTCATGAATTTGCTGACATCAGTAAAATGAACGGTCCTTCCTAACTTTTCATAGGCCTCGCCCAAACCGGATATTACCTCCTCCCAATCGACACCGATATATCCATCGAGTACGTAAACGGGTTTATCCGACAGGCGTTTTGCAAGGTTGGAATAACCCTGTGTAATATGTCCTCCGATAAGTGGATGTTTTGGATATAACTCGTAATCTCCAGTAGCGACGGCTAATACCTCGGATGAATTTTCCGATCGTTTGTTTATTTTTTCCATAAATGTTCGATTTCTTCCAATGATTTTCCCTTTGTTTCAGGCAGCAGCTTCAATACCGTCACAAACGCAACAGCGCAGCAAACTGCAAAAAAATAAAAAGTATAGTCGGCGCCTAAATAAGTCAACAGCAAGGGCGTGAGCTGTCCTACAATTGTATCTGCAATCCACATCACCATGATGCTTAAGGCCAAGGCCCTTCCACGTATTGCTCCCGGAAAAATTTCGGAAGCTACTACGAACTTCAAAGGACCAATGGAAAACGCAAAAAAGAGGAGGAAACCGAAGATAGCCCCGATCATTAGTCCGTACTTTTCGCCACCCATGCCAAATGCGAAACCAGTTAAGCTCAGACAAAGTACTGCGCCAGCGCTTCCTATTAGATAAAGGGGGCGTCTTCCCAATTGATCCACTTTCCAGATGGCGATCAAGGTAAAGAGGACATTCGCCACACCAAAGAAGATTTGCGCGCCATAAGAATCAGTAATAGAGGCCCCACTTTGCAATAAAATACTTGGACCGAAATAAATAATCGCGTTGATACCGCTTAATTGAGAGAATAAGGGTAATAACAGCCCGAGTAAGAGTGCCTTTCGGTAAGGGCGTGAAAACAGCACGCCAAATGACATACTTTCCTGGCGACTGATTTCTTCGCGGTCTGACATGCCCAGTTGCGCAAAGATCCTACCCCCTTCTGCTATACGGCCTTGCTGCATCAGCCATCGTGGACTTTCTGGGATCAGCAATACGCCTAATAGAAAAACCAAGGCCGGCAATGAACCTACCAAAAACATAAGCTGCCAAGGGTGCAAAAAAAAGGCCTGATTAACCCGACTTAAGATAAACGCATTGCTACAATAGGCCAGTAAAATACCAACCGTTATAGCCAGCTGATAAAAAGTAACCATTCGGCCCCGAATAGATGCGGGAGCTACCTCCGCAATATAGAGCGGCACGACGTTGGAAGCGATCCCCACGCCGACTCCTCCAGCAATTCTTGCTAAAATGATCATGGAATAGGCCGGTAATAACCCACAACCCAAAGCTGCCATAAAGAATAAAAGCGCGGCCAGCAGCAAGATTTTTTTTCGGCCATATTGATCACTTAAACTGCCCGAAAAAGCCACTCCAGCAATACATCCCAATAAAGCAGACGAGACAAACCACCCTTGCGCTGCAGCACTTAACTGGAAGGATACTGTTATCAAAGGAATCACCCCGGATACCACGGCCATATCAAAACCAAAAAGAAATCCGCCAAGTGATGCAATCAATACAATCCCGCCTAAAAATTTGTTCATGTTAATCGGTTATCTTGATTAGTATGTATATACATACAAACATATTAACTAATTTTTAAAAAAAACAATTTTATTTCATTTAAAAATCGGCATGCAGCAGTCTATAAGTAATCAGAATTGTTTTTTTATACTATTTATATGATTTGTATATCAACAACAATTTAGCTAAGTTTGCGTCATATCGCAATAAGAGACGATCGTCAAGTCCATACATATCAACGATAGTGGAATAGAGCAATAAGCGGATAAACATAATGAACCTTCGGATTGATCATAGAAGCCCTGTCCCTCTGCACATTCAAGCAGAAATGCTGTTAAGGGAACTCATCAAGGCACCTGAATATCAAGAAGGAAAGTTGTTGCCCAATGAAGTCGAATTAGCTAAACGCCTGGCAATTTCGCGCTCAACACTGCGCCAGGCCATTAATAAATTGGTATATGAAGAACTGCTGACCCGAAAAAAAGGAGTCGGTACCAAGGTAGCCGGAACAAGGTTCAGCTCGAAATCCAAGAACTGGCTTAGTTTTTCCCAAGAAATGAAAAGCCGCGGCATCGCCGTCAAAAATTTCGAACTACATATCAGCTGGGTCGTTCCCGACCAGCAGGTAAGTCATTTTTTTGATCTTAAACCCGATCAAAAAGTGCTGAAATTAGAACGTTTAAGAGGTAAAATTGACGACCCATTTGTTTATTTTATTTCTTATTTTCATCCCCGTCTTGGTTTAACAGGAGAGGAGGACTTCAAAAGACCTTTATATGAAATTCTGGAACAAGACTATCATATTATTGCCGATCTTTCCAAAGAAGAAATTACAGCTAAAGCTGCCGATAAATTTTTAGCTGATAAATTGGAAATCGATTTAGGGGCACCGGTATTATTTCGACGGCGTTTTGTTTATGACCAATCTGAACGGCCTTTAGAATACAATCTGGGTTATTATCGGGCAGATAGCTTTACTTATACCGTGGAAAGCCGAAGAACCTACTAAGCTGCATATCCTTTCCCCTGTTTCCCTTCGGCTATAGTCCTTACCAAGGTCGTACTCTCCTCGCACCAAATTCGAGATGAGTCCAGGGTGAGTCCAGGATGAGTCCAGTATGTCTCCAGGAAAATGCGGTAAAACCTGGATTTATATTGGATTTACACTGCTGGTAATCTTGGTTCATAGCGAAGCTAGTGCGAAGATGGTCCGAAGTAAGCAGGAAGCATGACCGAAGAAAAGGTAGTGGTGTTTAAAAAGTAGAAAGCCTGACATTTGGGGAATGCCAAGCTTTCAAATTTTAATCAACCTAAACCTATGTACATCCATACAATACCCATGCCAATCCGGGAACACGATACTGATCAAGGCTATTCACTGCAATAAATAGGAAATAAAGGTTTTCTATTCCTTAGTTGTTTACAAAAAAAGACAATGTGTTGTCTTTTTTTGTAAACAACTCCTAAAAGAATTTATTTCATTAACGATACCATTTGTTTATTTTTATCGAAGAAAAAGAAAAAACTATGAAACGGACAATACTGCTGTTTACATTCGCGTTCATCACCTATACAGGATTTGGACAATCAGTTGATAAAATCAATGATATCAGTATTCAACCCATTGACCACGCCACCCTCGCACTAGGCTGGCAAGATAAAACCATTGTGATTGATCCCAGTACGGATCCGAAAAATTTACAAAATATTGCGGCTCCTGCTTTCGTGCTTATCACCGACATTCACGGCGATCATTTTAATGTATCTTCCCTGGAAAATCTTGATTTGGGCAAAGCTACCTTGATCGTTCCTCAAGCTGTTGCCGATCAGCTTCCACAAAAGTATAGAAAACAAATGCGCATATTAAAAAACGGCGAAAATTTCACTTCTTCGGGAATAGCCATAGAAGCGATTCCGATGTATAATTTACCGGAAAAGGCAGATGCCTTCCATACCAAAGGCAGAGGTAACGGCTATGTGATTACCTTGGGTAATAAACGGATTTATATCAGTGGGGACACGGAAGATATACCTGAAATGCGTACACTATCCAATATTGACATCGCCTTCGTTTGCATGAATTTGCCCTATACCATGACGGTACAACAGGCCGCTGATGCTGTATTGGCTTTTAAACCAAAAGTGGTTTACCCCTACCATTATCGGGGGCAAAATGGAAAAAGCGATATCAAGCGTTTCCAGGAACTCGTCAACACGAAGGATAAAAACATCCAAGTAATCTTGAGGGATTGGTACCCTGGCGAATAGCTATAATTTGCTATCTACCTGTGAAAACAGTGAACAGAAGCAGCGCCCAGCCAAGCACCAGCAGCAATCCGCCCAAAGGCGTAACGGGCCCTAAAAAGCGAAGCTTTTTACCATAAGCAGAACTCAGGCAGAGCCCGTAGATACTGAAAGAGAACAGTAAAATTCCGGCAACAAAAAAGATAACAATAAACGCATATAATTTCGCAGAATTGGATACCAACTGATCAATCAGTAGCAAAACAAGTGCATGGTACATTTGGTATCTCACGCCGGTTTCAAAATTCTGTTGTTGTTCTACAGAAAATATCTTCTTTAACGCATGGGCGCCAAAGGCACCAAAAATAACAGCTAGTAACCCAAAAAAAGAACCGAAAGAGGAAGCGATCATCATTTTCTATATTTATTGCTGTTAAAGGTAAATCTTTTTTCCTTACTAAGGCATTAATCCTTCCGATCATCGTGAGTTAACTTCGTTTTCACCGAATTCGGTGTTAACTCAATGCCTTTGGCCTGCAATTCATCGGCCAAGGCCTGTTGATCAAAATTCAGTTTATCCAACAAATATTTATGCTTAACGTAAAACGTGCGGAAGAGATCATCCCAGGTTAGTGCGTAAATTTCGAGATTTCCCCAAGATTTCACCAAATAACGCTTTCCTTTATCCTGAAATTCGGCATACTGCTTGCGCACATAATCATCCAACTGATTACTTAACACAAAAAACTTCCATTTTCGGGTCTGTGAATTGAAGGCGTCTTGTCGGGTAATAAAATCCATGTAGTCCTCAATCTGCCGTAACTGCACCTTGCCGATTACGACTGTTGGTCGCTTGAGCTCGACCATAATATTCTCTTCCGATTCGTCGTCATGATTTAAGGGATCAGGTACGCTGCGTTGCCGACAAAGAAAAAGATCAGGACGCCTGTTTTTCTCCTTATCTTTCAACTTGACGTCTCTTGGCACTTCTTCGCCGTCTAGGATATAGAGATAACGGCTAAGCAGCTTTTCAAAACCTTCATTAGCGGTTACCAGATGAAACTGTTCGCCAAAAAGCCAATAATTCTCCGCAATAGCTTGCTGAATATGGTCCCGTTCATTGGTAAACTGCTTGAGGTCAAAAACGAGTGCCTTTAACAATTCCACGATCTTAAACCGATTTTCAATCAAATGAATCGTTCGGCTAATCCGGCTAAAGGAAGTCTTTGTTAACAAAGCAGACAAACTTTCCCTTTCTTCTGTGGTCATCCCTACTATACCTTCCAGAATGGAAAGGATATGTTCGCGTTCATCCGAATCCAGCAATAAATTAATAAAGGCGACACTTGTCTTTTCCTGCGTTTCATTCAATCCTTTAAAAATCCGAGGCTGGATGCAATAGAGTTCTTTGATCACCTGAATAAGGTCTTTGCGTTTTTCCTGTTCATATTTATTCTTCCGGAATACGGGCAAAATATTTTTCTGCTCAAACCGGAGAATAAGTTGATCGGCCCCACTTAAACGGATAAAATATTTTTGTTTGGCCGTTAAAAGTTGGTGGAGTTCCTTGATTAGGTTTTTAAACACCCGGCTTTTCATATTGGCATCAAAAAGACCCTCGGAGCTTTCCTGATCGGAGGCGGTAAAATTGTCAAAGAAAGTCGACTCGATGTACACGCTGTGGTAAAAATGAATCGGGTTGTTGTTAAAGGAAGTCAGCTGTTTATATACCTCTTTTTGCCCGGCATTCAGAAAATAGTAATAAAATTTATCCCCGATTTTTTGATGCCAGCGCACATAAGTAATCTTAAAAGTAAATTCCTCGTTTTTTGCATTACTAAAAATCCGAATAACCGTTTCATGTTCAGCAATAATATCATCATAAGTAATCGGTTTATCATTCAAGCGCAATTGATATGACTTAGCCTGATTCAAAAGCAGGAACCAACCAAATTCGTATTTTAAGTAATTGACAAAATCGGCACAGGTAAAGGAATAAGCCGTCACGCTATGCAACTGAGAAAGTACCAGACAAGTGCCCGTACGTTTTTTCCGGGAAATCTTTTTGTTTTCGTCTTTATAAATATCCTTATTATCGGCACTAATGGCAATTTCATAATCCAAGTACTTTTTCGAAGCCGGATCATAATAGGTAGTCAGCCAACGGGCCTGACGAGCAAAAGCCATGAACGAAAAGCGGCCCTTCCCTTTACGTCCCCGGACATAAGAGGTGCGGTGGAAAGACGCCCGCTTCACGGAATCCAAAAAAGATCCGAAGGTTTTATCTAATGTAGCTAGATTAATACCTGAACCATTGTCTGCGATGTTTATTTCATGGATATGATCAATTTCATTGGGTGTGAATGCCAAATTTACTTTTGAAGCATGGGCATCAAAACCATTCCAGATTAATTCGGCAATAGCTTCCTTGTAATCCCGGGTTATTCCGGCCGATTCCACACTGCTGTTGCTGATGCTAACCTTGTTTTCCATGTTTACCGAATGTTAATAGTCGATGTATCAGCACAAATATAGCTAAAAAAATTAGCAAAACAAGTGCTCGTCACATCCTAATTATATAAAAGGGCTTGTATATCCTGTCCCTTTCTTTATATTTAGGAATTCATAAAAGATTGAAAACATTCCATTATGATCGACAAATTAGCTTTTCTGGAAATCAAGGATAATAAAATTCTGTCTACCCGCAGTAAAGGAAAAGACACCTATTATCTTCCGGGTGGAAAACGGGAGCAAGGAGAATCAGATGCCGAGGCTCTTTTACGGGAAATCGAGGAAGAGCTGAGCGTGCAGTTACAACCATCTTCACTATCATTCTATGGGGAATTTCGCGCACAAGCCCATGGTCATCCGGAAGGAATATTGGTTAATATGCGTTGTTATATGGCCAACTACATCGGAGAACTTCGAGCTGCAGCAGAAATTGCGGAGATTGTTTGGTTATCATATGCCGATAGGGAACGGGTGTCACCGGTCGACCAGCTTATTTTTGATGATTTAAGGAGCAAAGGCTTATTAACTTAACTCATTTAATTTTAGTATCCAGATTTAATTATCTTGCAGACAAAGTTTACCTTTTCGTCGACTCTTCTCCTTGAATACCAAGCAAATACCGTAGCTTTATCTTATGATAAGCCTGAAGTCGATTTTTATCAGTATCCATGTGTTGGTTTGGGCATTCGTTCTTTCCTTGCCCTATTATATTTCCGGTCCGCCGCACTACACCATCGGAAATGTGCCGGGTTTGTTTTATTCTTTAGCTGGCTTACTGAATGTATGTATTTTTTATACCAATGCGTATTACCTTTATCCTAAATTACTGAATATCCGCTTTTGGTGGCTTTATTTTTTAGCTATTGCTTTATTACTGGTTTTTTCATTTCATTTGAAACAGCTTATCTGGAAAATCTTATTTCCAGATATGTTGGGTAATGTATCCTTCTATAAATTGATTTATCCCGCTTCTATTGGTGCTTTCGTTGTCAGTACCATTTACCGAAAAGTGCTGAATGAGATCAACAAAGAAAAACATCAAAAAGAGCAGCAAGCTGAAAAATTAAACGCCGAACTCAAATTTCTACGCTCGCAGATCAATCCACATTTTCTGTTCAACGTACTGACCAACCTAATTGCGTTAGCCCGGAAGAATTCGGATAAACTGGAACCGTCTTTGTTGATGCTTTCTGATTTAATGCGGTATATGTTGTACGATTCGGAAGGCAAAAAAGTAACGATAAAACAAGAGATTAGCTATTTAAACAGTTATATTGCCTTGCAAGCGTTACGTTTTGGGGAAGAGGTAAACATTCAAACGGATATCCATTCCGACCCTGGTACCGATACCCTTCAGATCGAACCGATGTTGCTCATCCCTTTTGTAGAAAATGCGTTTAAACATGGCATCGATTTGCCTGGCGTGCCCTTTATCCATATCCATTTAAGGGTTCAGGAAGCCAGGTTACGCTATGAAGTGTTGAATGCCTGGGAGGAATCGACATACAGCAAAGATCAGACGCCGGGCATCGGCTTAACCAACGTAAAGACACGTTTAGCCTTACTCTATCCCAAGCGCCATGAACTGAAGATCGACACCAGTAACCATTTATTCCATGTATTGTTAACCTTAACATTATGATACCTTGCATAATTGTAGATGATGAGCAGCTCATCCGTGAGCTTTTGGCAGATAATATCCGGCAGGTGCCTTATCTTGATTTGGTAAAAGTCTGTAAAAATGCAACAGAAGCGTGGGATATCATGCAACGAGAGGTTGTCGACTTAATTTTTCTGGACGTGCAGATGCCTCGATTAAATGGTTTAACCTTTTTGCAAAGCCTTCCGCATCCTCCTTTGGTTATTTTGGTAACGGCTTACTCGGAATACGCCTTGGAGGGATTTAATTTACAGGTGGTAGATTACCTATTAAAACCCTTTGCATTCGAGCGCTTTATGAAAGCCTGCAGTCGCGCACTTGAATTATATCAATTAAAAAGCAAGAACATTCCGGAAGAAAATCCTGATTTCTTTGTTAACGTAGAATATACCTTGGTTAAAATTATTGTAGCCAATATTCGTTATATTGAAGGTTTAAAGGACTATATTAAAATTCACCTGACTACCCAAGAAAAGCCTATCCTCACGCGCATGAGCATCAAAGCCATTGAAGAAAAGCTACCCGAACAAGCATTTATCCGAACGCATAAATCCTTTTTAGTGGCTGTCAATAAGGTAACAGCGGTAAAACGAGATTTCGTTTGTATTGGTGAGCAGGAGATTCCTGTTAGTCCCTTTTATAGAGACAATATTGTCCGGCTTATCCGTCGCGATCAATAGGCAGTCGCTATAATTTCCGCTTTTGTCTCCGGAACTATTCCATTGGTCTATTCTCTAAAAATGCAATCATTTCTGTTTTTAGCTTTGCCTATATAAAGTTAAAGGTTATGAAAAAGTGGATGTGCCTTATGGGCTATAGAACAAGAACAGCGTAGCCTCTCATTGAGAAAAAAAAGAAAATCAGGAATCAATTAATCAGTAAATTAAAATTACATGTTATGGGACTTGCAATCATCATTTTAATTCGAATACTGTTCGCAACTTGTATGGTATTCATCATTGGTTATGTTTTTGGCGGCTTTGCCAAAAACCCTACTTTACGCATCTTTACTAAGATCGCGGCAGTAGCCGTCGTCGTCTTATTTATCTTAGCCAATATCTTTTTGGGATTCGGCCGGTTCCGCCATGCAGGACGTGACGGAACATGGGATTGTCCTTTTCAGTCGGAGCAACAGCATAAATAGAAAGTCTTAAGCAGATGGAGGAGCTGTACGCTCCTCTTTATTGTTAAACTTAAGGCAAAACGTACCTGCACTTATTAAGTTAACGCAGTTTGACTTTAAAGATCAATGGCCAATTCTTTCCGGTTACATACATAACCCGGTTTTCTTGATCCCAAGCGATACCATTCAATACATCTTCCTCACCTCTGTGAAAAGACGGGGCATATTGTTCCAATATACCCTCAAAATGCAATTCGCCCACTACGTAACCGGTAGCCGGATCTATTTTTAAGATTTGATCGTGATGCCAACGGTTCGCATAAATAAAACCATTGATAAATTCCAACTCATTGAGTTGATCCACCGCACCGTTGCGGTCTTGGATCGATAGTGTTTTTATCACGGTAAAACCTTCGGGGCGGATGTAATGAATCGTAGCGCTTCCATCGCTTAGTAATAGCGACGTGCTATCGTGACTTAAGCCCCAACCCTCCTTTGGCCAAGAAAGCTCTGCGACTTTTTGATGTAGATTATCCTCATCATAGACAAAAACTTGATGCGATTGATACGTCAATTGATACAGTTTATGGTTAACATGGCTGATCCCCTCTCCAAAGATACGCATATCGGGATTTTTGACCTGACTGATCAACCTTCCGCTTGCCGTATCGATAACACGAATAGCGGTTTTCCCATACTGCCCTGTACTTTCATATAATTTACCCTGATAAAATTCAAACCCCTCTGTAAAAGCCTGCGTATCATGCCGAATTGTATCAACAATATCATATAGCAATGTAGCAGGAATCGGAACCTTCGATTCATCTTTTTCATTTTCCGTTGAACGGTCTGATGATGTGCAGGAAATGCCAAAAATCAGCAAAGAAATACAGGAGATTAACAATCTATTCACAAGTGCAACCAATTTTTATTCTACCTTTGTTAGCTTTAGTAGTAATCGATCAAACTTAGATAAAGTTACTTTTATAAACAATGATAATTGCGTGAAATAAAAAAGTAACTTTATCGGTCTCTCCTCTACCAGTGAGAGACCATTTTTGGAAGAAATATAACCATTTATTGAAGACAATATGCACCTAACAGTCCGTTCGATCATCAGCTTGCTGATCAGTACTTTTTTCCTGCTTACTATCGATAAACAACACCTTCGTGCGCAAGAGCAACCTTCGTTAGAAAGCCTACAACAAGACTTTGTTAATCTTGGTTTTGGTATGTTTATTCACTATGGCATGCCAACATTCATGGACCAAGACTGGTCGGATCCCAATGCGCCATTATCGCTTTTTCAATCGTCCAAGTTGGATCCCGATCAATGGGCAAAGGCAGCAAAATCTGCACATATGACCTACGGCTGCCTAACCACCAAACACCATAGCGGCTTTCCCATATGGGATACGAAAACCACCGACTATAATGTAATGAATACGCCGCTCGGGCGCGACGTCGTGAAAGAATATGTCGATGCTTTTCGAAAAAACGGCTTAAAGGTAATGCTGTATTATTCGATTTTGGACACCCATGCAGGCATTCGTCCACATGAAATTACGCCAGAAAAAATCGACATGATCAAGGCACAACTCACCGAGCTCCTCACCAATTATGGTGAAATCACTGCGCTGATTATCGACGGTTGGGACGCACCTTGGTCGAGAATATCTTATGACGACGTACCCTTTAATGATATCTATCATCTCATTAAATCCCTTCAACCCAATTGCTTGGTGATGGATTTAAATGCAGCCAAATATCCAACAGAGGCGTTATTCTATACCGATATCAAATCCTACGAGCAAGGTGCCGGACAGTACATCAGCAAAGAGCAGAACAAGCTTCCTGCTTTAGCCTGTTTGCCCTTACAAGCGAACTGGTTCTGGAAAACCTCCTTCCCAACCAGTCAGTTAAAAGATCCGAAAATGTTAGTGAATGATATATTGAAACCTTACAACCAGATATACTGCAACTTCATCTTAAACGTGGCACCCAACAAGGACGGATTGATTGACGAGAACGCGCTGAAAGCCTTAAGAGAAATCGGGGAACTTTATCCCGGACCTAAAAATATACCTACCATTCCAGCACACGACAAGCCCATCATTGCTTCCAATATAGCCAAATTTGCACGCAGCAATTCAAGTTGGAGTGACGATATGAATATCATGGATTTTGCCAATGACGATAATTTTCGTTCTGCTTGGGTATCCAACCGGGAGGTAAAAACCCCTTGGTATCAAGTTACCTTCGACCGTGTAAAATCGTTTAATACCATCGTCATTACCGAAGAAAAACCAAATGTCGACACTTATACCTTGGAATATTTTGTAAATGGAAAATGGATTAAGTTATTGGATGGGAATCAAGCTGAAAAAATAAAAATTCATCGTTTTGCACGCGTATGGGGAGAAAAAATCCGTCTACGTATGCACCGCTTTAAAAATCCACCGGCTCTGGCTGAATTTGGTGTGTATGACGAGCAACGACGAGATTAAGGGCTACTTTTGATACAACCTATTTTTTTATTTTTTAAAAACAAAATGTTTTGCTGTTCCTTTTATTGGCATGGAAACAGTAACCGAACAAATTATACACCAACTCAAGGAACAGCTATTGGATCGGTTCACAAAAAGCGGTGCACATGTTGATCTTTTTGATGCGCTTAGTGGCCTTTCCTGGGAACAGGCGGGGCAGAAGCAAGCGCATTTTCCTTATAATATATGGCAACTGACCGAGCATATCCGCATTACCCAATTTGATATCGTGGAATTCTGCCGAAACCCGGAATATGAATCGCCGGATTGGCCTTCCGGCTATTGGCCCCAAAGCGGTAGTCCGAGAGACAGCAGCGAATGGCAAGAGACCTTAGCAAGAATAAAGGCCGATCACGAAGCTTTTGCCAGCTGGCTACAGCAAGAGGATGCCGATATACTGAAACGTTTTGATCACGGTACCGGGCAAAGTCTTTTCAACGAAGCCTTATTGATTATAGACCATAATGCGTATCACGTTGGACAAATTATTTTGATCCGTAAACTAAACGGATGGTGGCATTAACGTCAATAACTATAGCCGTTTCTTCGGCCAATTTGCTTATCCATTTCTAACGCCGCACTGATTAAGGCCAAATGGGTAAATGCCTGGGGAAAATTTCCGAGGTGTTCTCCTCTTTTTCCTATTTGCTCACTGAAAAGGCCTAAATGATTGGAATAGCCCAGTAATTTTTCAAAGTTTTCAATAGCACGATCCAATTGCCCGGATTTGGCCAAGCATTCGACATACCAAAACGAGCACATATTAAAAGTACCTTCCTCTCCATCCAAACCATCAATCTTTTCGATATGATTTTGATAGCGGTAAACCAACACATCCAAGCGCAATTCGCGGTCGATCGCTTCCAAAGTAGAAAGCCATCGTGGTTCTTGCGAGGTAATAAAATGAACCAAAGGCATTAGCAGGGCACTTGCGTCTACGCTTTTAGAGCCTTTATGCTGCACCCATGCCCCTAGCTCCTCGTCCCAGAAATTATGGTAAATATCATGATAAATGGCATCGCGTGTGCTCCGCCACCGCTCCATAGGATAAGGAAACGATCGATGTTCGGCTATTTTTATCCCCCTATCCATAGCCACCCAGCACATGAGACGTGTATGCAGAAATTCTTTCTTCTCATTCCGGATCTCCCAGATTCCATGATCTGGCTCTTGCCAATGCTCCACCACTTTTTCCACTTGCCTATAAATCATCGACCAAAATTCGTAGGTTATCGGCGCATGATTTTTGTTGTAGATATAGATGGTATCCAGTAATTCGCCATAAATATCCAGTTGCAACTGTTCGGAAGCACCGTTTCCCACCCGAACAGGCTTCGAACCTTTGTATCCTTCCAGATGCGGAAGTTCCACTTCTTTCAATTCTGTTCCTCCATCCAGTTTATAGATCAATTGCAGATCCTTATCTACACATTGCTTATAGATCCAATCCATAAAATGTTTCGCCTCTTCGGCGAAACCCAATTTAAGAAAAGAATATAAGGTAAATGCCGCATCGCGGATCCAGGTAAAACGATAATCCCAATTGCGGTTACCACCTAATGTTTCGGGCAGGGCAAAGGTCGGAGAAGCAATCAACGACCCAAAGGCAGCTGATGTCATCAGCTTCAGCGTGATTGCCGAACGTGCAACCAGCTCTTTCCAATTTCCTTTATAAGTTGATTTACTTAACCACTTCCGCCAATACTTAATCGTTTCATAGTAAGTACAGGTGGAGTAATATTCAATTTCCGAAAACCGTTCTTCTTCTCCCTCTTCTACCGACTCAAGCACGATATAAGCCGATTCGCCTTCACGTAGATTAAATTCGGCATAACCATCATTGCCACGATTTTGTAAGGGGATATCGGCAATCAAACGTACTTTTGCACCGCCATCGTTGATTGCTTCAAATGTTAGGCTGTTTCCTTGCTTTTCTGTGCTATGCTCCACCTGTGCATAGTCAAAACGCGGACAACAGTATACTTTAAAATCAATCTGTCCTCTGACGGTCGACACCCGGCGAACAATGGAGCAATACGAATCGTCTTTGTTGGCCTCATCCACAGGCATATAATCGGCAATTTCTACAATCCCGGTTTCGGAAAAAAACCGCGTAATCAAAATCGCCGTGCCGGGCATGTACAATTGCTTGCTGGTCATATTTTCCATTTGCGGTTCGATGGAAAAATACCCGCCTTTGTTAGCATCTAAAATAGAGGCAAAAATAGTTGGCGAATCAAAACGTGGAAAGGACATAAAATCCAAGGAGCCGCTCAGCGAAATCAGCGCGGCGGTTTTCATGTTCCCGATAATACCATAATTTTCTATAGGTTGATATTCGCGGTATGAGTGCTGCATGTATCGGGAACAATCGTTGAAGAAAAATGTTTGGAAAGCGGTTAGGTATTAGCGGGCAGCTTTCGGAAATCAGCTATCAATCATCAGCTTTATATTTGTTTATTATTGAGGGATAACCTGTTCCTTAAGCGAGATCGATTAGATATCTCGTGCCCTAGGCATATGGCTTTTAGCCATCAGTAATCGGTTTTCGGCAGTCGGCTATCTAGGGCACCCTTACTTCTTTCTCCTGCGTAGTATAAGCACTAAAATAACCCAAGGCATTACCTTGTAAGTTAGAAACCGGATTGGCTGGGGTGGCTGCATTATTTTCGCCCGTTGCGCTATTATCCAAACTGAAGAAATAACGGTATACCGCTTTATCGATGGTTTGCATTTCCACCCGAACGATATCCCCGCTCTTAATTTTCTCCTCGTCGTCTAAATCCTCTTCATCCACAAACAAGCGGGTTGAATTATGGTTACCATTGGTTAATTCATCATTCATAACAAACAGCTGGTGTTTCTTAACCCCGTTGACATACAGCACGAAACGATAATTATTTTCTTCATCTTCCGGATCTATATAATCTATCGTCGGTTGGTTTTGATAGTCATCCACAAAAAACTCGCGTGTGATCGACAAACGGTCCATTTTCACCAAGCTGGGCATTGTAGAGGTGGAGGTGATCGTTTCTTCACCAATCTGTACGGTTAAATAATAGGTATTACCCGGCGCCCCGTGAAAGGAAGCATCGGTATAGGTGCCCGGGCTGCTTTCCGGTAAAATTAGGGTGGTGTCTTCACTTCGGATGCTAACCTGGGCGCCACTTACGGTTATTCTACTATTGTCCTCATCAAAGTCTTTGGTTTGGCTCAACAACACTTTGCAACCTCCGGCTTGATTAGTCAACAAGGCTTCTACTACATACTTCTTTTCTGCTCCCGGCAAATCGAGATCAATTACCTCCTCGCAGGAACTCAACAACAATAAGCCGACAAAGGCAGCAAAAAACCGTTTATAGTTAGAACAAGAGATCATGTTTATGGTTACCATATTATTTAAACTTGAAGTTATACGATACCGAAGGAATGAATTTGAAGAGCGCTATACGATTGGCCACGGTACGATTCGGGTCATCTTCGGCGTCCTGGAATTGGATCACATAGGCATTCTCTCGGCCATATGCATTATATATGCTAAAACTTAGCTCTGAACGCCAACGTTTCCGTTGCTTTAACTGAAGGGTAGCACCCAAATCCAGCCGGTGATAATCCGGCATGCGATAGGCATTGCGTTTAGTATAGTAATACGTTGTCTGATCATCAATAATATATTTTCCTGCGGGAAAAGTTACTGCATCGCCGGTATAAAACACCCAGTTAGCCGATAAAGACCATTTTTCATTCAGTTTATACATCGCCACAATGGCAATATCATGTGTTCTATCTTGCCTAGCGTTATACCAGTCGCCTTCATTGATTCCATCAATCTGTCGCTCGGTTTTAGACAGCGTATAGCTGATCCAACCATTCAGTCTACCTGCTGGTTTTTTCAATAACCATTCTATACCATAAGCCCGGCCTTTTCCAAAAAGCAGATCTTGCTCTATTGCATTATCGACGCTAAAAATATCTGCTCCATCGCGATAATCGATCTGGTTTTGCATGGCTTTATAGTAAGTTTCCACATTTAATTCCAAACGGTTATTGGCCAAATTGCGGTAATAACCCAAAGAAAATTCATCAGAAATTTCTGGTTTGATGATATTGGTACTAGCCAGCCATTTATCAGTAGGACTAGCCGACGTACTGTTGGATACCAAGTGCAGATATTGTGCGTTCCTTCCATAGGAGGCTTTGATTGAGCTCTGCTCATTGAGCTGGTAACTCATTGCCAACCGCGGCTCCGGGTTGAAGTAGGTCTTGACGAAGTCGCCGCTACCATAATGCGTAGTATCCGTTACATTCCCCTCACCATCCACTTGGTAAAAATCACCTGCTCCTAGAATACTGAATGCACTTAGGTGAACGCCGTAAGTGATATTTAACTTGTCGGCAGCTTTCCATGTATTGGTTATATACAATGCATTTTCCCATGAATAGCGTTTTTGCAACAGGCGATCATTAATTACCGAATTTTCGCTGCCCGTTACCTCTCCCGGCCGTATGGTATGATAAACCGTGTGTAACCCAAAGCGTACGCTATTTTTATTGTTAAGATACCATTGAAAGTCCTCCTTTATATTGAGATCCCGGATATTGCTATAGATTTCAAAATCGTTTACCCCACTGCTAATGGATACTTTATAATCATAATCACTGTAGATCAAAGAAGTGTTGGAAAACAGCTTGCTGTTAAATACGTGATTCCACCTTAACGTACCGGTTGTATTTCCCCAATCCAGGCCAAAGAGATCGCCTACTCCCAAATGATCTTTGCCCAGATAACCTGAAAAATACAAATGGTCTTTTTCGCCCAATTCGAAATTCAGTTTTGCATTCAGGTCATAAAAATAGAGCGAGTTATTATTGATCGATGAATCATTGGAAAGCTTCAGGAACATATCCGCATAGGTGCGTCTTCCGGAAATTAAGAATGACGACCTGTCTTGCTGAATAGGGCCTTCGACATTCAGCTTGGCAGAAATAAGTCCTACTCCACCATTGATACCGAAATCCTGATTATTGCCATCATTCATCTTAATATCCAATACTGATGATAAACGTCCGCCATACTGCGCCGGCATACCGCCTTTGTACACCGTTACATCTTTCAGGGCATCCGAATTGAAGGTCGAAAAAAATCCGAGCAGGTGTGAAGCATTATAAACCGTTGCTTCATCCAATAGAATCAGGTTTTGATCGGCGGCTCCACCGCGCACGTACATACCGCTATTTCCATCACCTGCCGACTTGATACCTGGCAACAGCTGTAAGACCTTCACCACATCCTTTTCTCCCATTAAAACCGGCACATTTTGTATAGCTTGCGGCGTAATTTGAGACACGCCCATCTGCGGACTGCTTAAACTTCGCCCTTGATTAGCAGAAACGACCACTTCCTCCAGTGTTTGGGCGGCATCATTTAACTGGATGTGGCGGACCATGTCTGACTCTATATCGATCGTATCGCGAAAAGCCGTGTAGGAAACAGAAGTTATAGCAAGCAGGTGCCTGCCCTTCGTTAAATTAAGGGAGTAAAAGCCATAGGCGTTACTTTGAGCAGCGTATTGCCCGTCAATGTACACTGTAGCACCAATTAGTGTTTCTCCGGTACTTGCGGATTTAATGGTACCGCTTAATGTGACTTGTTCTTGTGCAGATAAGGAAGTGTAGAGCAGCAGATATAATAACGATAAGGTAGTAATCTTCATATATTTTAATGCTTGTATAGGATATCTATTTACACCTATAAGGAATTCTTTTTAATTTAACCATTCATTTAAGCCAATGTGCCACCTTGTCGGTTTTCTAATGTGGCCGGTAAGCATGCCCGAGTTCTACTTTTTATAGACGATCCTCCATCCCAGTTGTTACATTACCAAGTGGATTTCACATAAGCTTAACCTAATGCCAACAAATGCCATTAGGTTGATGAACAGCGAATAAACTGAGTAACGATGAACAGATCTTTCCTCTCCCCTTCGATCCTGGTTTTCAATTCAAAATGCCGATCCCCTAAATGATATACACCATCATAGAAATCGGGTCCGCAGTGATGTGCTTTTTCCGCGGCTAAACGACCGGTATTGGATTCAATCTGGTAAGTTTGATAAAGGCTTCCGGTATTTGGTCCGTCCAAAAAATAAACAGACAAGGCTTTTTCTCCAAACGCATAACGAAATTGCCTAAAAAAAGAAAAAGAAGACGGCTTATCTAAAAGAAACAGGCGCCCTTCCTCCCGGTAATATAAATCAGACGTGTCTTGTCTGGCACAAAAATAAGCATATCCCTTGGCAATAGCCTGTAAGGTTTGGAGACCGTGTTCATAAATACGCCGTTCTAGTTTCCATTCCCCTTCAAAATAAGCCTTTAATGCTGCTATTTCCATATCGATAGTTTCAAGTTTACCAATTCTATTATCAAGGCAAAATTGGTAGTCGATCTTTAGGTATTATTAGATTGCCATTACTTTTCTCTTTGTTCACCTCTTTATTTTTGTAAAGATTTTTATTTCGCTTATGGCGGCTAAAGTAATCAATATAGATAGATTTTTTGCACATCAGGTTTCTTTAACGATCAATTGATAATGGCCAAAACATTTGACAATATACCGCTATCCGTGCTCGAATTAGCGACAGTTATCGAAGGGAGCACCCCTAGTGAAAGTTTTCAGCATGCGCAAATTTTAGCGCAAAAGGTAGAGCAGCTGGGCTACAAACGCTTTTGGCTCGCCGAACATCATAATATGATTAGCGTTGCCAGTTCTGCTACCGCCGTACTAATCGGTTATATTGCCGCGGCAACATCCACCATACGGGTAGGTTCGGGAGGCATTATGTTGCCGAACCATGCTCCTTTAATTGTTGCCGAACAATTCGGCACGTTGGAGTCGATTTATCCTGGCCGGATTGATCTAGGCTTAGGCCGTGCCCCCGGTACCGATCAGGTCACCATCCGCGCTTTGCGCAGGGATTTAATGGCCGGCATGGACTTTCCTGCACATGTAGCGGAATTAAGAAAATACTTCTCCGACCAAAACCATACCGCCTTGGTTCGGGCTATTCCTGGGGAAGGCTTGGATATCCCTATCTGGATCTTGGGATCAAGCGCGGATAGTGCCCATTTGGCTGCTGCATTAGGCCTACCCTACGCCTTTGCCAGTCACTTTGCACCGTCGCAGTTAAAAGCAGCTTTGGAAATCTACCGCCTGGAATTCCGCCCATCCGACCAACTCAACAAACCCTATGTTATGGCCTGTGTGAACATCATCGCTGCAGATAATGATGAAACGGCTAACTATCTGGCAACCTCTTTCCAAAAATTATTTTTAGGAATTATCAAAGGCGAACGAAAATTACTGCAAAAACCAGATGAAAATTTTGAATTGGACATCATGGAAGAGATGGCTCTCCAGCAAATGGCCAGGTATTCTTTCATTGGCGGACCTGTGACCGTTAAAAATGGCCTACAGCAGTTTATTGCGGAACATCAAGTAGACGAATTGATGGCCGTTACGCATGTTTATGATCATGAGGCCCGAGTGCATTCTTACGAATTATTGAAAGCGATGCAAAGTTAATCGTTAACCTTACTCTTGCAGAAATGAAACTTTATCAAACCTCCATACAGTTAAATCCCCGAGCCAGAGGGTTCCACCTCATCACCCAAGAGGTGCTTCAGGCTTTGCCTGAAATTACCCAACTAGAAGTAGGATTATGCCAAGTGTTTATTCAACACACTTCCGCTTCGTTAACCATCAACGAAAATGCCGATCCAACGGTCAGAACAGATTTTGAATTATTTTTCAACAAAGCCGTAAAAGAAAACGACCCAGATTATACGCATGATTATGAGGGGCCGGATGACATGCCTGCGCATCTCAAAGCGTCGTTATTAGGCGCCTCAGTAGTCATCCCGGTGAGCAAGGGGAAACTGGCATTAGGTACCTGGCAGGGAATATATCTTTGTGAGCACCGAAACTATGGCGGTGCCCGCAAGTTGGTTATTACGGCTTGGGGGCAGTGAAAGCGGTGTATTCCTTTTTCTCACCTCCAATATAATATTCGTTGTTTTCAAAGTAAAGTTCATTAGGGTGCGTCGAAATAATCGATTCTAAATTTCCTCCCTTAGTTTGTGATGCCAAAGTGTTTTGCACAATCTTTAGCCGGTATGATCCTTCATCAACTATGCAGGTTTTTGCCGATACGATTTTATTTTGTTGAATCAATACGTTTTCCGCCTTTGGGTTAATTGATACCGCCTGACTGATTGTGGTATGTATTTCATTATCCGAAAGTATAGCTTCATTCACTTTCCATAAAGACATACCTCCCTTATCCGATGTACTGGAAAGTTTATTTCTTTTAAAAACCAGTTTGCCATTCATGTTCACATTGATATTTCCCTTTAGATCGTTTGCCAACAAAACCAGACTATCTACGGAAATACCATTAGGAAAGGAAAGGTGCCTAATGGTATTAGAATCTATGGTCAGCTTCTTCGCTCTTACGCTGGATAATAGCCTCAAACCTGGCATGGTATTCTTGTAGAGACGAATTGTACCCAAATTTCCGACGATTTCCGTCACATTGTCCGCTTCATTTTCGATGGCTTCAATCTGGTCGCAGTTACGCATATAAATCGCCGGGCGATTACTCTTTATCGATTTATTGTTCTTTACGACCACCTGCTGTAGGCCTACCAAGGTGGCGATGCCCGAACCATCAGGTGTACTTTCTCCTTTCACCCATCCGTTATTTGCACTGGCATTATCCTGAATCAAGGCGTCTAACTGAATGGGCCTGGAAGTATTCGGGTTATTGATATCAATCGCATCAGCAGCATTATCATGCAGGTGATTATGCGTTAACCGATAATTTCTTTCTATTCCTGCACGGCCAAATGCGATTTGTACCCCACTCATTCCGTTATGATCAATCTCGTTGTGATCAACAATAACATCCCTGCAACTGTGAAAAAAAAGGCCATTTTCACCGTTATGGTGGATCGTATTGGCGATCAATTTCAAGCGATTCGACGACTGGATGCGTATTCCGGTTCCAGGTTGATATTTTTTTACATCCATTCGTTGTAGGCCATAGTAAGCAATATCGCTGTGTTCAACAATGATACTATCGCTCTTATAAATATAAATTCCCGAAAACGACCTGAGCTTAGTTGAATCGCCTTCCAAATGGGTGTCTAAAATCCTAATTCCGCTGCAACTTTCCAATATTAAGGCTTCCTGTAACGTTTTTGCATGAAAACTCAGATTGATTCCATGAACCCCTTTTCCATAAAAAAGGGGTGAATTGGAGCGTTGGCGCTTTTGGCCGTACTCTTCTAAACTATCCAAGGGCAATTGTTGAAGTAAACCCTTACTTCGAATATGCACACCATCACGCAGCTTTAATGTATGCACATAATACGTACCTTTAGGAAAAACAACGGTATCTCCTGGAGAAGCTTTATCAATTAATGATTGTAGAAATTTGGTATCATCCGCAGCCTTTTTTTTCTGTTTAATGTTACTTAAGCAGGAAGACTTTTTATGAAAAGCATGAACTTTGTTTAAGGCAATAAAAACGATACTATAGATAAAAAAACGTAATGTTAACTTCACAAGCAAGAGTTTAGGTACGACAAAACCAACGTTAATCCGCTTAATTTGCTAAGCTATTTATAGGTTATAACTAGCTTAGGATGGTTTTATTTTGAAATGAATTTAAAACAACAAAAAAATGACATTTATATAACCTCAACAGCCTATTGGGCGAAGTGCTTTATTTAACGCTATTTCTCAGGCCCATAAACCGCAATATGGTGTGTCCGCACCTGATAAGGATATTGATCTTTACTATTATTCTTTTGAAAGCCAATCAGTGTTGAACTTTTAATGGGCATATGGCAATCAATACAATTTTTACTTACTACTGCTTTCTCCTGCAAACTAAGACGCTCATGTTTTACTTCTTGATGGCATTGCATGCATTTCTGCGAATAAACCGCTAAATCCGCCTGTTCTTGGCGATGTACACTGTGGCAAGATTGGCAATCCATATTACTAAGCTGATAACATTTACTGGCCTGCAGCAATTGGTTCTGTTTCCCATGCACATCGGGGTCTTCTCCAGTGAAATCGCTATAATCGGGCAAATTGTAAAGCGTGTCCCCGGGTTTAAAAAAGAAATTAGAAGTAAGCGACAAAGCATTGCCTCCCGAGTGGCAAACTGCACAGGTAGCCACCCGTTGTGAGCGACTCAGTGTTTTAAACGGCATCATTTCGTGTGGTTCTTTTTCTTCTGGATGCGCCTCATGAAAAGCCACATGTGCTGCGGCCGGACCGTGACAACGTTGGCAATCAATTCCAGGGAGAAGTGATTCCTTAACAAATTCCTCTTCAATCTGTAGCTGCCCTGCAACTTGCACTAGTTTTTTCGTCACAAAAGAACCATGGCATGCTATGCATTTGGTAATAATCGGTCGGCCAAAATAAATCTGATCCGTTGGAAAGCCAGGGCTATTTACCCATTCCTGCTGTTTAGTTAAGTAATTTAATGGATGCTGCATTAACTGGTTTCCGTACCAAAATGCAAAAGTATAAGCCGATTTCCCCGCGCCAAACACCACATCGATCTTTTCGGCTTTCATTTCTTTGCCCCCTACATAGGCAACCTGATATAGCCCATTATTACGTTTCTCAACACCTACTTTAGTTCCTTGATTAAAAACAAAGGTGTCTAAAGGTAAGTTAAAGGCGTCGATGGTATGCTGAGGATCAACTACCGTCGATGCACGAAAATGTGCATGCTGCTTATAATCACTGACGATATCGCCATGGCACTTTAAACAACTTTGCGTATCGGCATATTGTTCACCCCGTATATCCTTTTTCGTTTCATTACTGCATTGCATAACGGTTACGGCTAGGCAGCTAAACAAAAAAGACAAAACGATAAGGCGTTGCTGACTCATTAAATGGATTTATACGGTTTTAACTCCCTCAAACTTAATTAAAATTATTTGGAATTTATCCGATTTCGTTGGCCCAGGCAAGCGTTGACCATTATTTTTAATCGCAAAATAACGCCAAACTTTGTCGTGTATTCAAGAAAAGCTATAGTTTTGTTCGAACAGGTCATTTTAACAAACAGTTTTAAAAACATGATGCATCATCTAAAAAAATCCATTCTTATCGTATTCTTTCTTATCCCGGGCACATTAATTTATGCGCAACGTATCAATGTAGCTACCTTTAATGTCAGGAACGACAATAATAAAGAAGATGCCGCCCGCGGCGACGGTTGGCAACAAAGGTATCCGGTAATTGCCTCGCTTATCCGTTTTCATGAATTTGATATTTTCGGCACCCAAGAGGCCTTGCACCATCAATTAGAAGATCTAAAAAAGGAACTCCCCCATTATACTTATACGGGTATAGGCCGCGATGACGGAAAAGAAGCCGGTGAATATTCGGCCATTTTTTATAATAGCGATAAATTTAATTTGTTGGAACATGGCGATTTTTGGCTTTCGGAAGATACCGAAAAACCTAACAAAGGCTGGGATGCCGTTCTTCCACGAATTTGCAGTTGGGCGAAATTGCAAGTAAAGGAAAACAAAAAAACCTTCTATTTTTTTAATGTACATTTTGATCATGTAGGGAAGATAGCCCGCCGTGAAAGTGCGAAACTCATTTTAAAGAAAGTGAAGGAATTGGCCGGTAATCATACTGCTATATTAACCGGTGATTTTAATGTTGACCAACACAGTGATAGCTACGCCGTGCTTAACCAGTCGGGTATCTTACAAGATAGCTACACACTAGCCAAAGAAGTATACGCCTTAAATGGTACATTCAACAGTTTCAACCCTAACAGTAAAACGGACAGCCGTATTGACCATATTTTCTTAACAAAAGATTTCAACGTATTGAAATATGGGGTATTAACCGATACCTACCGCAGTGCAGTAAATGGCAACGAAGCCGCGCATCGAGCCGCAAATTTTCCAAAAGAAGTTGGAATCAGAGATTTCCGGGCCCGCACACCTTCTGATCACTTTCCGGTAATGGTCACAATCATGTTACTATAACGATGGCGAATCGTTTATAAAGGCTTTGTAAAGCTATATTAAGTGTACTTTAACAAAAAATTAGTATTTTACAACGTTTCTGAATGCTGAGGGCAATCTATCGATGTCCGTAGAAGCACCAATTTAAACGAGAATAAGAAATACTAGCCATTAAAACAAGAATAAACAGATGAAATCGAACGAAGTTTCCAGACGGTGGTTTTTGAAAAGGGCAGCCCTGTTTTCGGCAACAGCTGCTGCTGCACCTCAATTTTTAAGTGCCAAAAGTGCTCCCGTTACGTTGGCAAAACCCGGTGAGCGGGTAAATTTAGCCTGCTGTGGTATAGGCAATCGTGGAGGGGAAGATATCCAAGACTTTTATCGCACTGGTTTAGCCAATTTTGTAGCATTCTGCGATGTCGATATGGGGGCACCGCATACCTTAAAAACATTACAGCAATTTCCGGATGTTCCACGCTTTAAGGACTTTCGGGAAATGTTCGACAAAATGGGCAGCCAGATAGAAGCCGTATGCATTGGGGTTCCGGATTTCTCCCATTTTCCGATTTGCATTGAAGCGATGAGCAGAGGGATTCATGTGTATGTTGAGAAACCGATGGCCCGCACGTTCAATGAAGTTGAACTACTGATGAAAGCCGCTGAAAAATACCCAAAGGTAGTTACCCAAATGGGCAATCAAGGGCATTCAGAGGCCAATTACTTTCAATTTAAGGCTTGGGTAGATGCCGGTATTATCAAAGATGTGACGGCCATTACGGCACACATGAATTCTCCGCGGCGCTGGCACGGTTGGGACACGCATATAAAATCATTTCCACCGGCAGAACCTATTCCCGAAACATTGGATTGGGATAAATGGCTTACTACGCGGCCGTTCCATGAATACAATCATGATTATGTAAACGGGCAATGGCGTTGTTGGTACGACTTTGGTTTGGGGGCCCTAGGTGATTGGGGAGCGCATATTATTGATACGGCACACCAATTTTTGGATTTGGGCTTACCCAACGAAATCGAAGCCGTAAAATTGGAAGGTTATAACCCGTTCTTCTTTCCACAAGCTTCCACGTTATCCTTCAAATTCCCAAAGCGGGGTGAAATGCCTCCTGTGGCAATCACATGGTATGATGGAGTAAAGAATTTACCTCCACTTCCGGACGGTTATGGAACATCGACCTTAGATCCGAATATACCACCACCAAGCAATGGGGCAATCAAACCTGCAACACTCAATCCAGGCAAGATCATTTACAGCAAAGAGCTAACATTCAAAGGCGGGTCTCACGGCAGCACACTATCCATTATACCGGAAGAAAAAGCGAAGGAAATGGCTGCTCAATTACCGGAAGTCCCCGTAAGTCCTTCCAATCACCACAAAAATTTCCTTTTAGCGGTTAAAGGACAGGAAGAAACTCGATCGCCTTTCCATATTGCCGGTCCATTAAGCCAGGTGCTTTGCCTAGGTGTACTTGCCCAGCAAATGAACACGAAGCTGAAATTCGACCGAGAGAAAAAGATTATTACCAATAATAAAGTAGCCAATGAATTACTCGTTGGCCCGCCACCAAGAAAAGGTTGGGAGGAGTATTATAAGGTATAATTCAAAGTAAAAAGTAAAAAAAGCTATTAGCCATTAGGTTTTAGATATTAGTGTTGGTTTTATCTAAAACGTAATGGCTAGCAGCTTTCGACTATCGGGAATCGGCCTTATAGCTAGCTAAACCCTAATACAGAATCTAACAGCTAGAACCTACTTCCTCACCTTGGCCACTTCTTCCGCTGTGACTGCATCGCCGTTATTTCCAAAATTTTGGCGAATATAGGTCAACACTTCTGCAATTTGTTCATCATTCAGAAAACTTCCATGGGCGGGCATAACCTCATTATAGGGTACACCTTTAACCTGTATAGGCCCGGTTAATCCATTTAAAACAAGTCCGATTAATTTGGTCTTATCCCCATTTACCCATTCTGATCCGGCTACTGGAGGAAACCGGCTTCCGTCGCCCATACCGTTCGATTGATGGCAAGCCCTGCAATAAGTAGCATATACAGCCGATGCTTTCGTGATTGTTGCGCGTTCCAGATTGTCTTTTTCCCTATCAGGTGTCTTTATGTTAGCTGCTGTTTGTTTACGCTTGATCATTTTCGCTAGTTGTGCTTCACCGAATTTCGCTTTATCTCCTTTAAACATAATCCGCCATATTTTGCCTTTTTGCGTTTCTCCTACATACAAAGAGCCGTCAGGTCCTTCCGAAAGCCCCATGGGTCGATATTCTGCATCAGGAGCGGTTGGGATCGTATCCAGGCCACCGAACCCATCGGCGAATACTTCCCAAGGACCGGTTACTTTCCCGTCTTTCATCGGAACAAAAGCAACAATATAACCTGCTTGGGGATAGGGCGGGCGGTTTGTAGAACCGTGAAAGGCAATAAAAGCACCATCTTTATAGCGGGCAGGGAACTGGTCGCCTTTATAAAACAACAAGTCGTTCGGTGCGAAGTGGCCTGGGAATCCAACTAAAGGTTGTCCTACTTTTGCAGCATGCCCCTCTTTCTTTCCATCGCCGCCATATTCGGGGCTGAGTAATTTTTTCTCTTGCAATTGGTCATAGTAATAATATGGCCAACCGGCATCAAATCCCTGTGGGACTTTGAAAAATTCCTCAGCAGGCAGCATCGCACTTTCCCAATAATCATAATATTCAGGCCAGGTAACCACAAAATCATCCCGTCCGTGCACCGCGGCATATAGCGAATTGGAAGCATTATCCCATTCCATCGCAACTAAACTTCGAATACCTGTGGCATATTTTACGCCGTCTTGTTGATGTTGGTTCAATTTATTTTCATCGAACATCCAAATACCGGCATGGTCGGTTAACAGCGGGCACCCATTTTGTGGATCGTCTGGGTCTCCCATCCCCTTTGAGTTGGCCACCCGGTTAAATTCCTGACAGCTATTGGATCCGGCTCCCCAACCTACAAATAGATGCCCTTTACCATCGAATGCAATAGGTTTGGTGATATGCTCATGCGGTGGTCCGTCGTCGATAACAACCGTATCGATTTTCGTATCGGGGAGCAATGTACCAGGGATTAATTTACTTCGAAATACAAACAATTCCGAACTATAATACACATAGCCATTATGGATCCGCATTGCTGTTCCATATTGGCCACTTTGATACTTGCCCCAATACACCACACTATCCGCCTTACCATCCCCATCCGTATCACGCAATGCCGCATTGGCCTCTCCGTTGGGTGTACTCACCCGAAGTTTAACATAAATATCTCCATTTTCATTTACCGCAATGTGCCTCGAACCAAAATAATTGCGTTCGGGCAAATTTCTCGTTGGCCGTCCTTGATTACTGCGTATACGAGGTGGTTGATTGGCATTTTTTTGACGCTTTCTACGTGCTGCCCAAGGATCACCTCGATCCTCACGAACAGGCATAGGTCCGCCGCCCAAGCTATCAACGACCACCATCGCTTCAAAACCATCGGCGACATATAATCCGCCATTATCTGGATCGCTTTCGGGCAATTTAGGAGCTGTTTGACATCCAACAAGACTAAAAACAACTAAAACTATGAAGTACATCTCCCATACGGGGAGTTTACGGGAAGCTGGACAAAACGTCTTCATTTTTTTTTATATATTATTGTTTAGAATTATTCATACTGCTTTATCGCTCCGGCCATTCGTAAAAAACCTTGCCCTCCTGATTAACCGCTATAAGCAATTTATTCGGATATGGGGCATAGGCAATCCATAGTTGGGTCGAACAGACGTCCATAGCTAATGCAGGATCCATCGGAATGTCTTCCAAAGGGAAGGCTCTTTTCAAGTCGGTTAATTGTTGTGCAAAATGACCATGTATTCTCTTGTAGGCTTCTTGCAAATAATAAACTTTCCATACCAAGGGTTGCGCCCGGTCGAGGCTGTCCAATCTAGCTTCAGCCGAAGCCGCAGCATGGCCATCCTCATCGGCAAATAACAGATAACCCCAACGTTCGGGCATATGGAGATTCACTGTTCCCTGAGGTGCCCATACCCAGTAATCCGGTTCGTTCGCCACTCCTTTTGTATTCATTTTTTTAACATATCGGCCATCTTTGACTTCCAAAGGCCAGGCCACGCGGGATAAATTCATTCGCCATACCGTTCCGCTCCGCAACCTTCTTCCTGAACCCAGTGCAATCGATTTCAATGGAAAGGCCAATTCAACCGACCACCCCTCATCCCTATCGTCTGGTTGATTAATCGAACCACGCAGATGTACCGCCTTTTTTAGGCCCTTAATGTCCCAATCACTTATTGACCATCCGCCATTGCGGTAGGGTCGGGTTAGCAACAAATCCCAAACGGTTCCCAAAGCATTGATCTGAAATTCCATATAATGTTGATTATCTCCATCCGGATCGACAAAAATTTCCAGGGCATTTTCGCGATATACCGCTACATCATGTTGCTTTATCGTTGCCCAAAGATTTTTTTCCTTCAGTTCGATGTACAGATATAGGTATTGATCGTTCCATAGCATCTTTGCTCGGGTTTCTCCTTTGGGGGCCAATCCTAGCCCTGTTATGTTCGAAAAGTCGTTTATCCAAGCGGCCTTCTCCCAAGCCTTTTCTCCAGCTAGTCCGTCGATTTGCAAAGAATCGCCCACCCGTAACACCGTATATCGAGGAGGTGCGGTAAACAACTTCTCGCTAAGCCGCTGCCTTGCCGCTCCGCTTAAAGAAAGAAGAAGAAAAAAGATCGTCGAACACCGCGTAAAGGAAAACATGATTACCGATTTTTTAGACAAAAGAAAGCTAATCGAATAGATCAGTTCTATTCGTTACCCATCGGACAACCCGTTTAAGAAAAAATGGTTAAATGGATATGTTGATCAGATCACAGGAGAACGAAGAAGAAACAATGGCATTGGCTATAAGGTCATTCAAACGACAGAAGATATGTAAAGAGACAATAGTCTGATGTCGATTTCATGCTGCTGCCGCCAGAATGACCACTTGGCTGAACAAAAACTTCTTAACTGCTTATTTCAACGCTTTCCTAAAACAGATTTTTCTATTTTGTATAGGCAATACAATCAATCTCTACCAACGAATCTCCCGGCACACCACCGTAAGTAGCTACCGTAGTACGCACAGGCGGTTTAGCCCCAAAGCGCCCTTTGTATACTTCATTCATGGCTTTGTAATCGTTCAAATCGGCCAAAAAAACACTTACTTTAAGTACCTGTTCCATTGAAGACCCGGCTTCAATTAGTTTTTTCTCCAATTCTTTTAAAACATGATCTGTATGTGCTTTAATATCGCCCTCAAAATGAGCACCGATACCTGCAATAAACACCAGATTGCCCAATTTGGTAAAACCGGAAAAAAGGGGAACATCTTGCTGAAAAGTAACATCCCCTACCTCTTTTTCGGCCGGCATGTTTTCTCTTTCGGCGGCTTTCGCAAAAAGGCCGAACCCTACAACGCCAGCAACCGACGCTGCTAATTTTTTCAATACTGATCTTCTTTCTGTCTTCATTTTATTTACTCGTTTTACTTAATTGATAATTTAATCTTCCAAGTTATTGCTCATGTTAGGTTCATTTCGTAGAAAAACCGAGGTTATACCCCCTTTTCAAGCTATTTTTTTGATGAGACCGTGACTTTCCGGTTTTCTATTTTAAATTGAATATTTCCCGTTAGAGACAACATCTCCAATACTTGATGTAAATCTTTTTGAACGGGAACCATCCCTACAAATTCTTCGGAAGTAACCGGCTCCGTATACACTACATCTACGTCGTACCACCTAGAGATTTTTAGCATGATATCGCGAATATGATCTCCGTCAAATTGAAAATAACCATTTTTCCAAGCCAGCGCCTTCGCCGTATCTGCTTGCTGTACAATAAACGATTTGTGTTGCAGCAAAGACTCTTCATTAGGTTGCAATACAGCCGTCTTAGCGTCGTTAAAGGCCGTTACTTTCACTTTTCCTTGCACCAAGGTTGTTTTTATTGACGCTTCATCCTGATAAGCTGTCACATTAAACTGTGTTCCAAGCACCTCAATTTTTTGATCGCCGGTTTGTACAATGAAAGGCAATTTGCGCTCGGTATGCACAGCTTTCTTTACATCGAAAAACCCTTCTCCTGTTAACGACACCCGTCTTTCCTTATCCATAAAATGAGGGTATATCTTCAATTGGGAAGAAGCGTTGAGCCAAACCTCCGAACCATCAGGTAAACTCGCCTGAAATTGTCCGCCTTTTGGGACGATCAATTCCAATGGACCAGCGGGCAATTGATCAACAATCAGCGTACCGTCGCGATAAGCTACCTGATTTTCCTGAACGCGAATCCCTCCTTTTCGTTTTTTCAATTGAATTATCTCTCCTGTATTTAACCGTAAAAAGGCCTTTCCCTCCAAATATCCGATACTCGAATAAGTCGTCTGTTCATTGATATGGGGTTGGTGGGCAGGCTGATTAAACCAAAAATAGCCGCCAACCAAGCAAAAAAACAAGAGTACCGTTGCCGCCACTTGGTATTTGCCCGAATAAAAAACAGACCGTTTCTTCATGGTTTTTCCCTGATCCTCCTCGGCTATGCGTACATGAATTTGATTGCGCAATCGTTCTAATTTAATCCGCTCTTTATAACTTGCTTCATTAGCATTATCCTCCTTCGTTAATTCATCGCGAATAAACGAAAGGAGTTCCTGCTCATTGCTCGTCCTGAAATACCGATAAAGGACAGATTTCTCCTCCTCGCTACATTGACTGTTCAGGTACTTATAATAAATTGACTTAAAATTTTCTTCCTTTTCCAAGAGCTAAAGTTAAACATGAATAATTATATCATTTATTTCCATTCATATCTATATTACGCCTCAAATTAGCGTGTCATCCATATCGATTTCAATAACCATAAAAAAATTACAATTCGTTTATTCAACCCATTACACAACCTCGGCCTTATCGACACAAATGAACCGCACCGTTTTCCGTTGCACCTTAGTTAAACCGTAAAACCGGCCAAATATCGCTAATTTATAAGGTAAATACCGCACATAATTAAACATTAGCTTCATTAAATTAAAACATACAGGTTAAGCTAAATACCATAGCGTATTGTATTAAACAAAAATGGCATGCAGACAGATTGCCGTACATCTATGTACTACCGTTCTATTGGAAATAAAATTGGTAATTTAGGTCTTAGTCTTTCCCCAAAAGATAATGTTTAATGGTTTTGGTTGATTTAACAATATGGCCGTTAATTGTAGAAACAGAGATTCCTAAAATCTCGCTGACCTCAGCATAACTCCTGCCTTCCATTTTACAGAGTGTAAAAACCTGTCGTTGCTGAGAAGGCAGTTGATTGATTGCCGTATACAACACCCCTAATGTCTCTTTATAACGAAGGGTTTCTTCCGTATTACAATCCAGCAAATTAAATGTATGGATATACTCCCGTTTTAAGCGGTCTTCCCTACCTAACTTTCGGTAATAATCGTAGACTATCCGTTCAGTAACCCGAAACAGAAATGCACCAAAAGGCAATTCAGGATCTATCCGTTCCTTTTTATTCCATATTTTGACAAAAACATCCTGTAATAACTCTTCAGCAAGCGAATCTTCCTTCACCATTTTCATTAAAACGCGATAGATCTTCAGGCTGTATCTACTATAGAGCAGATCAAATGCGTGGAGATTTCCCTCTTGCATGCTAAGCAACAATTCTTTTTCAGGCTTTTTATCGAAAGGAATCATGAATATAATTACTTAAGTTCAAAATTGTACCTTCTCATCGCTTTCTGGCATGTTCAACGACAAGAAAATAATCATTTTATCGAAACAAAAATCCCATATATAGTGCAATATGCCCGACGAACCCTGCAAATAGCCTATCACCGGGACAGATCGATTATCTGTTATGAAAATAACAAAAAAATATCGGCAAAATCAAGAAATAACGAAATATTTTTCCTTTTAAGTTGCCAAAAAAGCACCTTTTACTAGGGTAATTCGATCTTGTTTATTAGGCATTACGTTAACTTGTTAAAATTTCTTTTACACGATTGGCAACAACATCAACTTGATCTGGCCGAAGCAGGACGACGCCGATGCTCAGATGAGGGTCTCTTCCTCCCGCTACAATTTTGGGTGTCCCTTCTGCCAATGCCTGCAACACTTCTTTAACCGATTTGTTGAGTTTCGTTTTATCCCATTCTACTTGTAAACTGGGAAACGCATTGGCAGGACCTGGGTTCACTTTTACACTTCCTTTCACGCTCGGAACAGTTTCTAAAACAGATTTTATCCTTTCGGCTCGATTTAGCCATTCTTGCCATTCTTTCTTATGGTCGCGTTCAAGGTAAGCTTTCAGCGCAGCGTACATACCGAAAATTTCCTCTTTATTTACCTTCATTGCCCTACCAATAGGAGATTCGTGCGGACTATGATTTAACCGCGCCGCTTCAATAAGATCTTTACGGCCAAACAGCAATCCAGCGCTTTGCGGTCCTCGGATCATTTTACCTCCTGAAAAGGTGACCAGATCGAAGCCCATTTTTTGGAAACGGAACAAGTTCTCTACCGGAGGAACATCGGCCGCAGCATCCACAAAAACAGGTATATTTTTTCGTTTACCTATGGCGACGAACTCTTCATGACTGATGCTATGTTCGTTGGCACAATTAAGAAACAGGGCCATTACCGTATTTTCATTGATCGCCTTCTCCATTTCTTCGGGGCCATTTACTTCCACGAGATTGACACCGGCACACCGTACGGCATGATCAAACGGATAGCGATGAGTTTTCTGTATAATTACTTCTTTTTTTGGCCCGGGAAGATTAGGTAAAAGTTCAATTTTATCAGGGTCTTTACCGGTAATACAAGCTGCGGTGCCTAAAGTCAAAGCACATGCAGCGCCAGAAGTAACCATAGCTGCTTCTGCATGCAACATTTCGGCAATTTTCTCTCCCACCTTCTCCTGCAATTCATACATATTCACAAAATCATGGCAGGTGCCGTTAATCGCTTCCAGTACTTCAGGGAGCATCAACGACCCCGACAGGAAGGTCATCGTGACGCCAGCATTGATAATAGGGCTTACACCTATCTCTTCAAAAAGATTTCGTTTAAACTTTGGCGTGTCATACCAGCTAGATCGAGTGGTTAATACGCTCCCTGCAACGGGTAATACACTTAGGCTTTTCAGCACTTCTCTACGTTTCATTATGATTATTTGGTTTACTTTTCGTGTTAATTCTTCTCATTTGGAACAAAACAAAAATCGGGAAGCTCATTCCCAGTTTATTATCCTCCCTGGACGATCTACCCGAAAGAACTCGATATTCCCTTGATCCTGTAAGGTGACATAAACGGTTTTTCCATCTTCGCCCCCGAAGGTTACGTTTGTCGGCTTTTTACCCGTCAGGGCAATCTCTTTCAACACTTTCCCATCCGGCGATACTTGAACCACTTCCCCTTTTCCGAAACGGGCAATATACAAGTTGCCTTCGATATCGCAGCGCATCCCATCCATCCCAAAGTCGGGAAATTTAATCAACAAACGCTTGTTGCTCACATCTCCGGTTGGTGTTAAATCGTAGACCCAAACGTTCCCCATGGCTGCTTCATTGACATATAACTTATCGTTGTCGGGAGACACCTCAATGCCATTTGCGGTCCCTAAGCTATCCAATAAAACCACCTGTCCATTGGTATCAACGCGCCAAATCTTACCCTTATTTGCCTTCCAATCAGGATCGCTGGCGTAGATATGCCCTTTATTGTCAATAGCGATATCATTAGGTTGAGCCATTTCATCTTCATGCGCATACACCTGGATCGCTTTGGTGGCCATGTCGATCTTTAAGATATTATGTCCTTTGTAATCAGCAACCAGCATGTTTCCCATCCGATCAAAGCGGATTCCATTACCTACACTTCCGTCGGGAAGTTTGGTAAATAGACTCACCTGACCATCTTTCGTCACTTTTCCTATGGTGCCTTCTTCCTGAAAATTCACTGCATATACATTACCCTCCGCATCGACAGCAGGGCCTTCAACCCCCATGGTAAAACCATGGGGGCTTGTTAAGACCTTTGCTTTGAATAACTCTTCCTGATCTTCTTCTGTGTTTTTATTTCCCTGCCCGCATGCTGCACAAAAGGCGGCAACAAGCATGATACTGATCTTGATCGAATTCCTCATGTTTGCTTTTCCCTACTTAATCCACATCCCACCAAATTGGTGTTGCAGGACTATCATTTCCTCCCAAAAAGGCACTGACCGCCTCATTGACAGCACTACCGGACGAACTATAAACCGACTGTGGGTAAGTTAACCGCTTAATAAAAGTTCCCAAAGGTAAGTCAGCACTATAACTGATCATGACCGGATACATTTTAGGATAACCGGTTCTTCTAAATTCCGACCAAGCTTCCGTTCCCTCCGGATAGCAGGCAATCCACTTTTGTGTAATGATCTTTTCCAGCTTTTCTTCAAAAGAGGCGCTTTCATCCCATTGTACGGTTACAGTGGAAACCGGGGCACTATCATTGTCGTGATTTTTAGGATCTACATAAGCCAATTGCGTGGTTGAACCTGCTAAATAATCGTCCAAACCACTTGCTCCGTAATAATTAAAAGAGGCCTCTATACCCTGCCGATAATATTCCTCTGCCGTACCGCCGCCCATATTCCAGCCCCTCAGCACCCCTTCTGCTTTAAGAAAATAGCCTTCAGCAAGGGAAATTTGCTTCACCGGATCCGCTGCTTCAATATTAGGCAAAGAATAATTCACATAACGCTCCTTGGCTGGCCTGGCTACACCCGGACGGATTCCTTTAAATTCTCCCTCTACTGCCGGGTCCGTAGCCGGCAAGGCATAGGTTGCTAAGCGAGGATCATTAAAACCACCTAAATAGGTTTCTATAGAAGCCGATAAACGGGTATCCGACCAAGCGTTTGCAAAAGTATAATAGGGGTTTGTCGTCGATGAGACTATTTCAAATTCTTTATCTAAAATACCACCATTTTCTTCCGCTACCGCTTTTTCTGCCTGTTCTTGTGCTTTTGCAGGAGAGACATCCGAAATACGCATGGCCAAGCGTAACCGTAAACTGTTGGCTAGCTTAATCCATTCTGGATATTCACCCCCGAGGGAAGACACATCCCAACGGGAAAAGCGGGCATCATCCGATTCGGGATTTTCTGCTTCTGTTTGGGCCAAAATGGTGGTCGCTGAATCTAATTCGGTGAAAAAAGCGTCGTATATATCCTCTACAGAGTCGAATGCAACACCACTTGATTCTCCATAATGAAGATAAGGGTAAGGACCAAAAGTATCCACCACGCGATGCATTGCCGCCACTTTAATAATTAAGGCTATTGCATATAACTCGGGATATTTGGTATTAATTCCATTACGCTTCATGAGGAACCAATTATCCATCACATTGCTTGTCGGATTATTCCAGGCATTTTGGTTCCAACCTGTAACCATAAAATAGGTTGTTGTATTTTGGTTATTCAAAAACGCCGTCGGGGTTTCCAAATAACCGGCGTACGATTCAGCCTGTAGGTTTTGAACGGTTTGCAGAGCGGTGGAAGTAGGGACAATATTATACATCATCGTTGGCAACAAATAGCCGCCATCATTTGCATCGGCTTGCAGCTGCTCATCAGAAAGGAGCTTGGAATCTGCATTAAGTTCCTCCTTGGTGCAAGAGGCCAGGCACAGCACACCAGCAAGCAAACTGAAAAATGCCATCCGTGTCCATTTCGACGGATATCGATTCATTTTATTTTTTTCTATGTTGACAGCCATAACTTTTAAAATTTAGCAGTAAGGGTTAAACCATAAGACCGGGTAGAAGGAAGGTTAAAGGCATCCATTCCTTGTAAACTATTGGAAGTGGTGATACTCACTTCCGGATCAAATGGTGCATCTTTATAGAAGAAGAACAGGTTTCGCCCAACGGCAGAAACGTTCAAACTTTTGATGCCTTTCCATTTCAATGGAATTGTATAGCCGAAGGAAAGCTCTCTTAAACGAATATTGGAAGCACTATACATATACTCCTCAGCAGCTGCGGCGACGTCTCCAGCGCCAGAGATAAATCCATAATACGTTTCGGCATCAATCAGATTACCACCAACCATTACACCTCCAGCGTCGCGTGCTTCACCTGTCCGCTTAGAGATGCCTTTCCAATCCATCCATTGTTGGGTTTGCGAAACAATTTTTCCACCAAAGCGACCATCAACCAGGAAGGATAGATTGAAATTTTTATAACGGAATGTGTTACCCCAGCTCAACAGAAAGTTTGGATTGGCGTTACCCAAATACTGGTCGTTGCTTTCCGACAGTTCTGGTAAACCATCTTCACCGATAATTAGATTACCGCTTTCGTCACGCTGGTAAACGTGCCCAAACAAGTCGCCATAAGAGCCATACTCTTTCTCGCCCCTCAGGTTGGAAACACCTGGTCGAGTCAGGAACAATTGCACCAAGCGGGTGCCGCCTCCTGAAGTTAAGACAAAATAATCATTATCCAATAAATCACTTAATTCTCGAATCTGGTTCACATTTTTGGAAAAGTTTAAGGTAGGTGTCCAATCTACTTCTCCTAGCTTTGCAGAATAACTTGCAGTAGCTTCGAATCCGTAATTCCTTATTTTACCTCCGTTGATCCAGTAATTGGACGTTCCCGATCCTGCAGGTGCAGCAATCGAAAATACCTGATCATCCGTTGTGGCATCATAATAGGTCACACCTAAAGTCAACTTATCCGCAAAAAAACGAAGATCTGCCCCAACCTCGTAGGAAGTAGTTTGCTCCGGGCTTAGGTCATAAAAGTTATTGCCGTCGAAATAAGGCACCGTTTCCCGGCCTTGGATATTATCGTTAGGATCGAGGGTATACGGCGGCGTGAAATTAGCCACACCAAAAGGCAAGGCATTACCTACCCTAGCATATGAAGCCCTTAGCTTGGTGAAAGACAAGACATCGCCGTGTCCGAGATGATCCGTAATGATATAAGAAAGCCCGACAGAGGGGTAGAAATACGAATCTTTGACGGTAGAAGACCATTCCTGGCGCGCAGTAACGTCTAAAAACAAGTAATCTTTATATCCCAAAGTAGCCGTACCGAAAATCGACTGGGTTTGCCGTTCCTGTAAATTTTCCGTTGCTAGGAAATTCCCTCCTTCATCACTGGTTAATCCATATACGGAAAAGAAATTGGGAAAAGACAGCGTATTACTAGATCCATTATTGCCGAGATTCAAATCTTGGTACCGGTTATACATCCAGCTTGTTCCTAACGTGGCCGCTAGATTAAACGATGAGCTCAGGTCGCCATGACCGGAAATGATAAAGTCAGTATAAAATTGATCGGTATTGGTTACCCGTTTCTGATATCCGCCGTTTGAACCCACTAATGTGGGATCCGAAGAAGCATATTGCCTAAGTTCATAATTATCTTCTACGCGGTCATAAGTACCTCTACCCTGTACATACAACCAATCCAGGACATCCCATCTTGCCGAGAAATTATAAATATTCCGATTTCGGATATCATCCGTTTGGTTACGGTTAACCAGCCAATAAGGATTTTGGTTCGAGCTGGCCTGATTTACAATATAAGGCCAATTCTGCACATACATCTGTCGTGTTTCATCCCATACCTCGAAGTTACTACCACTGTATTTCGACATGTCATCTCCTGGAGGAAATAGGTATGTAGAGAAAATGGGGCTATAATAGAATCCCGCTTGTGGTCGATTATAAGCCGATTGTTTAACATAGTTAATTCCACCATCCAAGGTTACCTTATTATTGAATACCTTAGCCGTTCCCCGTAAATTCAAGTTATGGCGGCTATAGTCGTTATTAGGCACGATACCATTAGCCGTTGTATTCCCATAAGACGCATACACTTGGGCCACATCGTTGCCGGAGGTCACGGATACGCTGTTAAAAAAGTTCTTACCGGTATCAAAGAAATCGCTGATATGGCTATCGCTTCCATTTGTGATTGCCGGCCCCCAGCTGTCGTTGATTGTGGTATTCGCCTCTCCTCCTGTTCCCTGGCCATAACCCGTTTGAACTTCCGGGAGCACCAATGGATTTTCTAACGTCGTTGAAGACGTTAACGTCACTGAAGAAGTTCCTGCCCTACCTTTCTTCGTTGTGATCATTACGACACCGTTCGCGGCCATACTTCCGTAAAGCGCAGCGGCAGAGGCCCCTTTTAAGATTTCCATGCTTTCAATATCATCGGGGTTTAAGTTAGATATTGCATCGCCTCGATCCTGGGTGCCGAAGATGGATGATCCCTGAGGGCCGTTGGCCGCGTTCATCGGAACACCATCAATCACATAGAGCGGTTGGTTGGTACCTGTTATGGATTTATTACCACGCAATAGAATTTTGCTGGAAGCACCAGGACCCGAAGCCCCCTTGGTGATGACCACACCAGCCGCTTTACCAGCCAGCGAATTGATCATATTCGGTTCTTTGGTACGAGTGATATCTTCAGCAGAAACGGTCTGCGCAGCATAGGTTACGCTTTTTGCCTCTCTCCGTATACCCAATGCTGAGACCACGACTTCCTGCAGATTTTCTGCACTTTCTTCCATTTGTACATTTACTGCGGTTGTTATATCCTGAACGCTTACTTCTTTCGTTTGATATCCAATAAAGCTAAAAACCAGGATATCACCGGCAGTCACATCAATTTCAAAGGCACCGTCCTGATTCGTCATTGCTTTCTGCGCCTTGCCCTTAACCGCCACGGTAACGCCTGCTATCGGCTGGCCATTTGTATCGGTAACGTGCCCTTTTACCGGAGCCGCAACGGTGGAAGTAACGACTACCTCCTGCGACGGCAGCGTCGTTTTGCCCTTTTCTTTTATCAAAAGCGTTTTACCCTTTATTACATAACTAAAGGGTTGATTTTTAAAAATAATATGTAAAGCGTCTTCTAGCTCGGCATTTTTTAAATCAAGCGTTACCGGCTTGGCTTGCCGCATGATATTTTTGGTATACAGAAAATCATAGCCGGTTTGCGTTCGGATCGTCTCCAAAAGATGTTCTAAACTGATATTCTGCCCCCGCAAAGTGATTTTTTGAAAATTGGTTAAGTCGCGAGCCTGAGAATCCATTGACCCTGATAAAAAGAAGACCAGGATAAACGCTACAGACATCTTGCAACTGTTAAGAGCCTTCTTGAGATAAGCAAAATGGATTTCAAAAAATAGTAGACCAGCTCGGAGGATACTGAAAAAATTACTACATTTGTACATGTTAGAGGTAGTTTAGTTAAAATTAAATGGCTAAATAACAGCTTGTTGCGTACATAATCACCTTAACGCATCAGCGAAAAGTGTTAACGGCACTTCTGACTTTACTTTTTATACAAGGTGTCTTCTCTAGCACTCAAGTAAAAGTTTTCACATACATCATAAGTTCGATTGATTATTAATTATTAAAAAAACACGTTTTTCAGGCAAAAAATCCGGTTATTTTCCATACGGTCGCGTTTTTATGAAACACCCCCATAAGGAAATCCCAATTCCCGGATACCTGGAAAATCAAAAACGCCTTTCTCAGTTTAAAAGATGATTTTAGTCTCCAAAACTAAAAGCACCAAATTGGTTTATTCGCTTGTCTATGTATAGATACGCTTGAAAAAAAGAAGTCATCCGCTCTTTATCAAAAAAAATTTTAACGTCTCCCGATCAATCAGAAAAATTAAAAATCAAGCCACATTTTAAAGGCGATAAGTATTCCATATACGCCCAAATTTCATTAAGTTTGGATCGCATTTAATGTAAGCACCGATTATGTCCCTAAACAGCATATATTGCCATACTTCACCAAAGCAAGATCGCTATGAAAGATATTTCCATCCTCATTCCGCAAGGGCACACCAGTTTAACTAATATCGAAGGCTCCCTTCAACTATTTTCCGAGGTGAACAATCTTTATTATCAACAGGGTAAAGCCCCTTTATTTAACATCCGTTTAGTCGGAACTGCTTTTGAAACCAAACAACGAAACGGCCTATTTACGATTAATCCAAATGCACTGATCGAAGATGTAGAACAAACGGATTTAATTATCATACCGGCGATGTTTGGCGATTTCAGTTCGACCATGAAGCTTAATGAAGCGTTTATTCCTTGGATTGTGAAACAATACCGGCAGGGAGCTGAAATAGCCAGTTTTTGTGTGGCCGCCTTTTTTCTTGCCGAAACAGGGTTGTTAAAAAACAAGAAATGTGCTACCCACTGGCAATTTGCCCACGAATTTAGGATGCGTTTCCCTGATGCGCTCTTGGTTGACGATAAAATTATGACCGAAGATAAGGGAATCTACACCAGTGGAGGAGCATATTCTTATCTCAATCTCCTTTTATATTTAGTAGAAAAATATGCCGGCCGCGATACCGCAATTATCATATCTAAAATGTTTATGATCGACATCGATCGCAATAGCCAATCTCCTTTCATCATGTTTAAAGGACAAAAAGAGCATCACGATGAGCTGATAAGAAAGGCACAGGAATTTATTGAAAGCAACTTTCAGGAAAAGATTACGGTAGACCAATTGGCCGATATCTTGGCGCTTGGCCGGAGAAGTTTAGAAAGGCGGTTTAAAAAGGCAACCAGTAATACCATCAGTGAATATATTCAACGCGTTAAAATAGAAGCAGCAAAAAAGGGGTTGGAACGAGGGAATAAGACAATTAATGAATTAATGTATGAAGTTGGTTATTCCGACACAAAAGCCTTTAGAACCACCTTTAAAAAGATTACGGGTTTATCCCCGATAGCGTATCGAAATAAATACCACAAAGATTTAATCTAACCATTTAAATTGTCCGTTTGGAAAAAAAGGCCAGTAAACACCGCTACGCTTTGATCAGTGCGTCCCAAAGAATCTCTACAGGATGATAAGCCCGTCGCCCTGTACCATCTTTGATTTGGTGCCTACAGCTCGTGCCAGGGGCGGCAACGATTACTCCATCAGGAGCAGTCCGAACGGTAGGCAGCAATACCAGCTCGCCTACATTCATGGAAACCGCATAATGCTCGTCTTCATACCCAAAAGATCCGGCCATACCGCAGCATCCGGAAGGAATCACTTCTACCTGATGCCCTTCAGGGAAAGCCAATATCTTTTCGGTTATTCCTACTAAATGAAACGCTTTTTGATAACAGTGTCCGTGTAATTTTATTTTTTTTGATAAACGATGAAATTGCTCCTGCCGTATATTTCCCGCTGCTATTTCCTGCGCGATAAATTCGTCGATTAAAAGTGCATGCCTTGCCAAACGCTTTGCAGCAGGAAGGAGTTCTTTATCCACCAAATCCAAATATTCATCGCGAAAAGTAATAATGGCAGAGGGCTCAATCCCGATTAACGGATGATCGGCCGAAACGAGGTCTTTTAAGCTACGGACATTGTTATTGGCAATTTCCTTCGCCTGTCGCACCAAGCCTTTAGATAAATAGGTGCGCCCGCTTTCCAGGTGTGTTGCCAACTTAATCTCATAACCTAGTGCAGTTAATAGTTTAAAAGCGGTTTGCCCAATTGTAACATCATTATAATTAGTGAACTCATCACAAAAGAGGTAGACCAACTTTTTAGCGGCAGCACTTGAATCTGTTTTCCGGCTAGCTATCCATTTCCGCAGCGTAGTTGCTCCGACTTCGGGTAACGAGCGTTTGGTTGAAAAGCCAATCGTTCGTTTCACCAGGGAAGACAAGAAGCGGTTTCTCACTACCGCATTATACAGGCTGGGAAAATAACTTCCTAATTTTTGCGATTTGGTGAAATGAGCAATGAGCCAAGTACGAAAAGGGATGCCATTTGCATCGTAATAATGTTGCAGAAACTCAGCCTTCATCTTTGCAATATCAACACCTGAGGGGCATTCTGTTTTACATCCTTTGCAGCTTAGGCACAAATCCATTACCTCCTTGATTTCCTGATGATCGAAGCGATTTACTTTGGTAGAATTTGTTAGAAACTGCCGGAGCATATTTGCTCTCGCCCGTGTGGTATCCTTTTCTTCGCGCGTAGCCATATAGGAAGGACACATTGTCCCTCCAGAAAGATGTGAACGACGGCAGTCGCCAGACCCTGAGCATTTTTCCGACAAACGGAGAATACTTTCCTGCCCACTGAAATCAAAAATGGTGTCGATCTTGATCCCTGCAGTATCCTTTTCATAACGCAGAAATTGATCCATGGGCGGTGTGTCCACTATTTTGTTGGCATTGAAAACTTTGTTCGGATCAAAAAGTTCCTTCACCTCATGAAGCAGGGCATAGACTTCTTTTCCCAATACCGTGCTAATAAACTCACCCCGCAACCGGCCATCACCATGTTCACCACTTAATGAGCCATTGTGGCGTTTAACCAATAAGGCCGTTTCCGCCAAGATGGCGCGAAATTTACGTCTACCTTCCGGTGTTTTTAAGTTGATTAAAGGTTCTACGTGTAATTCACCCGCTCCGGCATGCGCATAGTAAGACGCTTTGGTACCGTGTTTTTGTAATAGCTGCTGTACATCTTGAATATAGGCCGGAAGATCTTCGGGTGCCACCGCACAGTCTTCAATTAAATTAACGGGCTGTGTATCACCGGGCAAATTGCGGATCAGTCCCAGACCTGCTTTCCTTACATCCCATACCAAATCTGTCTTGGCTCCGGTAATTAGCGGATAGGCATACCCCAAACCTTTGGCGATTAAATCGGCTTTTAGATCATTGGCTTTAGCGATAACGTCGTCCAACGTTTCGGCACGGAATTCTATCATCAGCAACGCCTCGGGATCACCTTCGATAAAGAAGCGGTTATATTGATAGGTAGGGTGTCCTTTAGTAAAATCTAAAATATATTTATCAACTAACTCAGAAGCCTCGGGTTGATGCTCCAATGCAATTAAGTTAGCTTGCAAAGACTCCATTAACGAATAAAAATGAACGCAAAGCAGTCCGATTTCCTTTGCAGGCAAGGGCAATAAATTTAATTTGGCTTCGGTAACAATACCCAGTGTTCCTTCAGAACCGGCCAACAGCTTACAGAGATTAAACGGTTGATCCGTATCCGCCAACATATCCAAAGCATAACCCGTATTCCGTCGGGTAAGTGATCGTTTCGGATAGCCTTTTGCGATTACCTCCCTGTTTTTCGGATCGGATAGCAAAGTGTTTATTCCTCGATAAATTGCACCTTCCCGATCGTTTTGTTTCAGCTTTTGAAACAGCGTTGCCTCGTCTAAGGTCTCTAGGCAAACCTCCGAACCGTTATCCAGCAATACCTGCGCAGCAAGTAAATGCTTTCGGGTATCACCCCATACGATCGAATGTAAACCGCTCGAATTATTCCCGATCATGCCCCCTATCATTGCCCGGCTTGCTGTAGAGGTCTCCGGACCGAACATCAGACCGAATGATTTGAGGTAAGCATTCAGGTCGTCCCGAATCACGCCCGGCTGGACCCTTACCCACCGTTCCTGTGCATTCACTTCGATGATTTTGTTGAAATATTTTGATACATCGACGATGATACCATGCCCAACAACCTGCCCCGCTAATGATGTTCCCGCCGTACGTGGTATCAACGTAACCCGATGTTCACCGGCGAATCGAATCAGTTTTTTTAGATCGCCTACATCTTTCGGGACAGCCACGGCCAAAGGTAATTCCTGATAAACGGAAGCATCGGTAGAAAAAGCTAAACGAACGGTATGGTGTTCGGCGCTGTCATCGAAATAAAATTCACCTTTAAAGGCCTTATCCAATTCTTTTAGGTACGAACGAAGATATGCAGGTTCCATGTAAAAATAAACGAAAAGATCGGTAATAATACAAAAATATTATGCATATACCACAACACGATGTGTGATTCCTTTTCTTTTCCTATAGACGGTTCAACCCCATTGACTAATTAATTTTTTAAAGGATTCTTTATATAAATCGCCAACCGGAATCTCTGTATTCCCCACATAAACACTGTTTCTTCCTAAGGCACTAATTTTTTGTATCGCCACGATAAAGGAACGATGAAGGCGTAAAAACTCCTCCTCCGGTAAACGCTCTTCTATACTCTTTAATGTGGTGAGTGAAGCGATTGGTTCGGTTTGTGCTACGGTATGAATCTTCACATAATCCTTAATGGATTCAATATACCGAATTTGGTCGAGCTCGATCCGAATAAGCTTATAATCCGATTTCACATAGAGGTACCTCTCCCTTCCAGGTTTTTCTGATGAAGCGATTCTTTCCATCGCTTCAAAGTAAAGTTTACCTTTATTGGCAGCAAGCAGAAATTCGGTATAATTGAAAGGCTTCAATAAATAATATAGCGCATCAACCTGGTACCCTTCGATAGCAAATTGATTAAATGCCGTTGTAAAAACAATCCGGCACTCGCGGTTATATGCCGACTGTGCCAACATTTTCGAAAACTCCATCCCGTTAAGCTCCGGCATATGGATATCCAAAAAAACCAATTGTACCTGTTCTGAAGCAATGATATCCAAGGCCTCGATCGCACTTGCATAGGCTCCCACCAGCTTCAAAAATGGTGTTTTTTCAATAAAACTGGTAATTAAACCCAAAGCCAATGGTTCATCGTCTATCGCAATACATCTTAACATCATACCAAAGTAAGCGTTAATTCAACCTGATACAAGCCTTCCTGCATATCCTTTTTAATCATCAACCGATGCTTATTTGGATATAACAAGTTAAGTCTTCTTTTTGTATTCTGCAAACCAATACCGTTTCCTTCTAAATTCGATGGGTTATTTTCTTGCAGGGTATTACTTACCCTTAGCCTTAAGTTTCGTTCATCTACCTCAATGTCGACTAAGATTTTAGAAGGATTCTTGGTACTGATGCCATGCTTGAATGCATTTTCTACAAAAGGTAAAAGTAACATTGGTGCGATATGAAGATCGCGTTCTAAAATCGGCTCATGGAATATCACTTCATTATTCGCATTCAAGCGAAGTTTCATGAGCTCGATATGGTCTTTTATAAATTTAATTTCTTGCGATAAGGTTGTTTCATGTTGGGGGATTTCGTACAAAAGGTAGCGCATCATACGCGATAATTTATGGAGAGCTTCCCGCGAAAGATCGACGTCCGTATAAGAAAGGGCATATATCGTATTCAATGTATTGAAAAAGAAATGGGGGTTGATCTGTGCTTTTAAAAAGGCCAATTCAGAAGCAATTTGCTGTTTTTGTAGCTCATCTTTTAATCGGGCATCTTGCTGCCATTGTTTGACAACCGCCACGCTGGTGCTAATTCCGAGAGCAAGTAGCGTCATCATCAACATAAACTCATCAAACAGATCTTCTCTTTTGGGTCTATGCCTCCCAAATTGGGCCATAATTTCGGAGAAGTGTAACCGATTATCCAACAGAACAGAAAAACACTGCTCGATCAAAATGGCAGTCAAAATCCATACAAGAAACAATATCCGTTTATCCCGGAACAATAATTTAGGTGTGAACCATAAACTGTTCAGATAAAAAACAACACCAAGGGAACCGATGAGGTACAGATGCCTGACCCAAAATACGGCAGGCAATCGAACGTTCCAAGTTAAGGGCGGATAAACGAATAAGACAAAACCCAGCAGGCACCATAACAGTACATGCGTAAAAATAAGTCCAATTGTGCGCTGATTAGCTTTTGTCATCATTCACCTGATATCCTGCAATGTTAAAACATCTGGCACATTTTATAAAGATGAACCGACAGAAAGTCGATTTTTACCGCTCAATTCCCCAAAAAACCGGTTTATTTTAATTACCGCGTTAAACCACAGATGACAAGCAGGTTCATCCCGTAAATTATGCCATTTATCGATAATCTTCAACTATCAATCTATAAAGCTTTTTTAAGCTGGCAAAACCTTGTCTTTTTGTAGATATGGATAAAAATAAATTGCTATGCACCTCAACGTATTTGCTTATTTGATATTTTTCGGCGTATTGGCAAGTTGGAACTCGGTTTTTGCGCAAGAAACCGATACGCTCGATACCAAAGAATGGTCGCTCGAGGAATGCCTGCAATACGCACAGGAACACAATATTACACTCAACAACCTGCGTTTAGCCAAGCAAATTGCCGATCAGGACTTGATCAGTGCGAAGGCGGCTGTATTACCCGACCTAAATGGTTCGATTAGCCAAACAGCCTCACATGTAGGCAGCTCGCAAACCGACGCAGGAAACAACGACATCAGCCTCAACGGAAGTGTAGGCCTAAATTCATCGTTAACCTTATTTAATGGAGGTTTATTAAGAAACAGCATCAAACAATCGCAGCTCAATACGCAATCGGCCGACTTGAATGTAGCAGAAACAAACAACAGCCTGTATCTTCAAATCATTAGCGCCTATACGAATATTTTGCTGGATAAGGAGACCATTGTTTACGCGCAAGATTTGGTACAAACCTCACAGGCACAAACCGAACAGATGCGTCAGCAATATAAGGCTGGCGCCGTCGCCAGAAAGGACCTCATTCAATTGGAAGCGCAGCTAGCCAACGACCAATACACGTTAACTAGCGCTAAAAATGCGGAAAAACAGGATAAACTGGTACTAAAACAATTGTTGCAACTACCCACCGGTTCGGCCTTCGATATTATAAAACCCGATACTGCCTTTGCGCTAACGGCTATACCAACATTAAACGAAGTGGTACAGGAAGCGTTGGCTAAACGCCCGGAAGTAAAAAACAGTGAACTGAGTGTAGATTACGCAAAACTTGATCAAAAAAATGCCAAGACGGGATATTTGCCTGTTATTTCGCTCAGTGGTGGTATTGGCACCAACTATGGCAATGGATATGGAGCTGGCTTCTCTTCGCAATTGGGCGATAACTTTTATCAGCAGATCGGTATAACCGCCAGTATTCCGATATTTAGTAGAAAGATTAATCAAACCAATGTAGCTAAATCAACTATCGCTATTCAGCAAGCCCAACTGGATCTGCTCAACACCAAAACCATCTTATCGCAAGAAGTAGAGCAGGCCTATCTGAATACACAAAATGCCTACAGCCAATATAACGCGTCTGCTCAGCAGCTTTCCTACAATAAAGAAGCTTACCGTATTGCAGGAGAAGAGCTGCGGGTTGGTTCGGCCAATACGGTAGAATATATCCAGCAGAAAAACCTGTACATTCAGGCCCTGCAGTCTTATACACAAGCGAAATACAATGCCATTTTATCATGGAACACCTTTAACTTCTATCGAGGAGACTTACCCAACGCAATTAAATAAAGATCAGAAAAGCATTTTTTAAATTGACACATATGAAAGGAAAAAAAATAGTAATCATCGTTATATCGGGGCTGATTATCCTGTCTCTGTTATATTTCTTCTTTGGTCGAAAAAAGGAAGAAAAGATTGCTTTTGAAACCGCCGTGGTGCAAAAGGAACATATCGCTGAAATGATTACCTCTACCGGTACCATTCAACCGGTCGACACTGTGGCCGTCGGCACACAGGTTTCCGGTATTATTAAAAGTATATACACCGATTATAACGCTCAGGTTACTCAAGGCCAGCTGTTAGCCGAACTCGATCCGACCTTAATGCAGGCAACGGTAGACCAGATCAAAGGGCAATTGGCTCAAGCAAAGAGCAACCTGAATTACCAAACCATTAATTTTAACCGGCAAAAAGAGTTGTTTCAGGTAGGCGCTATTAGTCGTGCTGCTTACGATTTAGCCACCAATTCTTATGAAACCGCAAAGGCCAGTGTTAATAGCATTGAGGCACAACTGCGGTCGGCACTGCAAAATCTAAGTTTTACCAAAATCTACTCGCCTATAAATGGGGTAGTGCTCAACAGAAACGTCAGCGTTGGGCAGACGGTTGCCGCCAGCTTTAATACGCCCACCCTATTCAGTTTGGCCAAGGATATTACAAAAATGCAGGTACAGGCTAAGGTAGACGAAGCAGATATAGGCGATGTAAAGCCAGGCGATCGGGTAAGCTTTACCGTAGATGCGTATATCGACAAAGTTTTCGAAGGAAAAGTAGCAGAAATCCGTTTACAACCAACGACGTCCAGCAATGTAGTTACGTATAATACCATCATTGAAACCAGCAATGAAGACATGAAACTGAAGCCGGGCATGACCGCTACCGTTACCATTTATACACGGGAAGCCGATAGTGCCCTGACTGTTCCTGTCAATGCACTCAAATTTACGCCTGACCCACAAACGCTAGGCCCATCTTACCAAATAAGGGCCGACCGCGGTCCAGACACCATGCAAAATGGCGGATCGGTATGGTTGCTTAAAGGCAATACCATCTTGCAAAAGAAGATCAAAACAGGAATCAATGATAATACAAAGATTCAAGTGCTGCAAGGCCTGAACGAACAAGATACGGTTATCACAGGTATTGTCGCAGGTGCCCAGGCAGCCGCACAAGGAGGCAGTACCAATCCTTTTTTACCGACACCGCCAAGAAGGAGGACACAAGGAGGAGGACAAGGAGGATAACATGAGCGAGATACTAAAAATAGAAGATCTGAAGCGCGAATTTGTTGTCGGTTCGCAGGTAGTCCGTGCCTTAAAAGGCGTGAGCTTTAGCGTAAATGCCGGCGAATTTCTTACCATCATGGGAAGTAGCGGTTCGGGCAAATCGACCATGCTGAATATCCTAGGTTGCCTGGATAAGGCTACTGCCGGCGATTATTACTTGGATGGCGTAAATGTTAAAACGCTGAACCGTGATGACCTGGCCAAGTTGCGAAATAATAAGATCGGCTTTGTTTTCCAAGCCTATAATTTATTGCCACGTACTTCCGCCCTGGAAAATGTTGAGCTACCATTACTTTATCAAGCGGGAATTTCGCATAAAGAAAGGCAAGAGCGCGCTATGCACGCCTTAGAAATGGTGAAATTACAAGATCGTTACGATCACACACCAAGCCAGCTATCCGGAGGACAGCAACAACGCGTGGCTATTGCACGTGCTTTGGTGAACGAACCAGTAATGATTCTAGCCGATGAGGCCACAGGAAACCTCGACACCCGCACCTCCTACGAAATCATGACCCTAATACAGGAGCTGAATCAGAAAGAGCAAAAAACGATCGTATTTGTAACCCATGAACCGGATATCGCTTCCTTTAGCAGCCGCACCATTATGTTAAGGGATGGAAAAATTCAACGCGATACGCCGAATGCCAACGTGCGATCGGCCAAAGAAGCCTTGGATTCTTTACCTGTAAGCGATGACTATTAAAAGAGAAGATTATGAGTTTTGTTAATTTGTTACGTATTGCCTTGCGGGCCATCAAAAGAAATAAATTAAGAGCCTTCCTGACGATGCTGGGAATCATCATCGGTGTTGCGGCCGTAATTACCATGATGTCTATCGGACAGGGTTCCAAACAAAGTATCCAACAAACCTTTTCGAGCATGGGCGCCAATATGATTACGGTGATGCCTTACAATAACATGCCCATGCCGGGTGGCGTGCGTATGGGGGCCGCCAGTGTGCAGTCGCTCACACTCTCCGATGTAGAAAAAATCAAAGCCGAAGTTACGGAGATCAGCGCGATCTCACCTGGCGTTTCCAGTAGCGGCCAAGCTATTCGGGGTGCCAGCAACTGGCCAACCTCCTTGCAGGGTGTTTCTCCTGATTACTTAACCATACGCAAACTATCGATTGGCAGTGGCAGCAATTTTACGGAAGAACAAATCAAAACCTCTGCTAAAGTATGCCTTATTGGGCAAACAGTGGTAGACAACCTTTTTAAACAAGGTGAAGATCCGGTAGGCCAGATTATCCGCTTCGGCAAAATTCCTTTTCAGGTCATTGGCGTCTTGGAACCCAAGGGACAAAACACCTTCGGACAAGATCAGGACGACATCATCATCGCCCCTTATACTACGGTAATGAAACGTATTTTGGCTTCCATTTATATACAGAACATATACGCTTCAGCGGTGAGCGAAGCGTTATCCGACGCGGCCAGTACGCATATCATTGACGTATTGCGTCAAAACCATCGATTAAGGGAAGGTGTGGAAAATGACTTCGACGTGCGTACACAAGCCGAATTGATCAAAACATTGGGTTCCACCAGTGATATGATGACTTCCTTATTGACTGCCGTTGCCGGGATTTCGTTGGTTATCGGCGGCATTGGCATCATGAACATCATGTACGTATCGGTAACCGAACGCACGCGGGAAATCGGGCTACGCCTATCTATTGGTGCGCGCGGCCGAGACATTTTATGGCAGTTCCTAACTGAGGCCGTTATGATCAGCATTACCGGCGGTGTATTTGGTGTATTGATCGGCATTGCCGCATCACTCGTCATATCCAATGCTGTGCATTGGCCGGTCATTATTTCGGAATCCTCTATTGTAATTTCCTTCATTGTCTGCGTAATCACCGGAATCTTCTTTGGTTATTATCCCGCGTTGAAAGCAGCAGCTCTTGATCCGATTGAAGCCTTACGCTATGAATAATTCCACCATCATAACTTGTGGCCCTCGATGCGCTATTTCTTTCGCAGTAACACATCCCAATAGTTTGAATCCTCGGAGATAGCGACCGCTTTATTCTCCGATTTTTTCATCGTACAGCTCGTCTACTATCGGTTAGATAAGCAACCTTAAAGAAATCGCCATCGACGCACATTATTTCCAATGCCCGTCAAAAAATATAGACCAGCTTCGAAATGATAAAAAAATGCACTATATTGACAGCGCCATAATCGATTAATAGACTTAAAGCAGTAACAGGCTGATGAAACGCTGTTTATTCTTTTGTAATCCGCAACGGATCGTGCCGTATCTTCGGATTGATCAATTTCGGACTGCTCCATCAAGGCATCATTCCTCAACGCTAATCCGGCGTTATGTTCCTGTACCAAATTTTCGCAAACCAATTCCACTTATTCTGCAAAAGGCCTGACTAAAACAATCCATTTTATGAGACAGATCCCGATCTTATTTGTGTTTTTCTGTTTGTGTACATGGTTATGTTTATCCTGTAAAGAACATAGGCCGCAAGGATCTACGTTTATTCGTGTTGAAAAAGGATTCCGTGAACTGCCCGATAGTATCCGCATTGGATGTTACTGGTACTGGCTTTCGGATAATATATCGAAGGAAGGCGTTATCAAGGATCTTCATGCGATGAAAAAGGCGGGTATTACCCGGGCCTATATCGGAAATATTGGATTAAACGATATTCCATATGGAAAGGTGAAAATATTTACTCCAGAATGGTGGGATGTGGTTCATACCGCTTTGAAAACAGCCACTGAACTGGATATTGAGATTGGCCTATTCAACAGCCCGGGCTGGAGCCAATCTGGGGGGCCTTGGGTAAAGCCTGAACAGAGTATGCGCTACCTAGCTTCAACCGATACGCTGGTAAAAGGTGGGCAGCCATTGAGCTGGTTTATCCCCGGATTTGCAGACACAACACAATTGGTTCGGGTGATCGCTTACCCGGCTCCAGCGAATACCTATCAAAAAGAATGGCCGGTAAAGCAATCCGGATACCGAGCTGTCGTACTGGATATGCCCATCGATGGCGATCAAACGATCCGTAGTTTTACCTTCAGAACTAAAAATCATATCCGGACAAATGCCGAATTACAGGTAAAAGAAGGCCATACTTATAAGACCATTCGCCAGTTTGAGGTCGACCGCAGCAATTACCAAAATAATGTCGGTTTTATCCCTGATGCGCCAATCGTATTATCGTTGCCCGCTACAAAGGCAAAGGCCTTTCGCTTGTTACTCGAAAAACCCAAATATGCATACGAAGATGTAAGCGCTACCGTAACGCTTTCTTCCCAACCAGTAGTAGAGCGCTATCCAGAGCAATCCCTAGCCAAGATGTTTCAACGCCCACTTCCTTATTGGCATGTATACATGTGGCCAAAACAAGACTGGTATGAGGCTTCTACTGATTTGGCCATCCCTCGGGATAAGGTAATCGACTTGACCGCTTCAGTCTCGGCCGACGGTACGCTAAAATGGGATATCCCCGAAGGGAACTGGATCATATCCAGCCTGGAAATGAAAACTACAGGCGTAACCAATGCCCCTGCAACCCCCGATGCCACAGGCCTGGAAATTGATAAGATGAGCAAAAAACACGTTGCTGCACATTTTGATGCCTATTTGGGAGAAATTCTCCGTCGTATACCAGAAGCCGACCGAAGGAGCTTAAAAATAGCCGTTCAGGATAGTTATGAAACCGGAGGGCAAAACTGGACGGACGATATGTTGGAACGTTTCAAAAAAACATACGGATATGATCCTCTCCCCTATTTGCCGGCTTTATATGGAAAAGTAGTGGGCAACGAAGATATGTCTTCTCGTTTTCTATGGGATCTACGCCGCCTTATCGCCGACCGTGTAGCATACGATTATGTTGGAGGGCTTTCTGAAGTCTGCCATAAATACGGACTAACTACCTGGCTGGAGAATTACGGGCACTGGGGATTCCCAGGCGAGTTCCTGCAATATGGCGGGCAATCGGATGAAATTGGGGGTGAGTTTTGGGGAGAAGGTGAGCTGGGAAATATTGAAAACCGTGCAGCCTCATCGTCGGCCCATATCTACGGAAAAAATCGGGTTTGGGCAGAGTCGTTCACCAGCGGCGGGCCAAACTATACACATTATCCCTTCGAATTTAAACAGCGTGCCGACCGCTTTTTTACGGAAGGAATCAATTCGACTTTACTTCATGTGTATATCCATCAACCCTATGAAGATCGCAATCCGGGCATGAGCGCCTGGTTTGGAAACGATTTCCAACGCAAGAATACCTGGTTTGGCCAGATGGACCTATTTACGGATTATTTGCGCCGGTCGAATTTTATGTTACAGCAGGGAACTTATGTGGCCGATGTAGCCTATTTCATTGGGGAAGATGCACCAAAGATGACCGGTATTGAAGAACCGAAATTACCTAAGGGTTACGCCTTCGATTACATAAATGCTGAAGTGCTGATGACCAGAGCTCAGGTTAAAGACGGTTACCTCGCCTTACCTGGCGGCATGCGTTATCGCCTTCTGGTGTTGCCCGACCAACAATCCATGCGTCCGGAGCTGCTGAAGAAAATCAGCACTTTTGTACAAGAGGGACTGGCGGTATATGGCGCTTCTCCTGTTTACTCACCAAGTTTGACGGGATATCCCAATGCGGATAAAGAAATACAAAGCCTCGGCAAGAAATTGTTTGCATCCGAAACTTACGGTAAGGGACGAGTATTCCGCCGTGGAGCAGACCTGCAACAGGCATTGGACGCAATCGGTGTGAGCCCTGATTTTAAAGCCTCGCAAGATTCTGTTTCCTATATTCATCGTACCTTAAAGGATGGCGAAATCTATTTTGTTTCCAATCAAAGTAGCAAGCCCTTAACCTTCGAAGGGACGTTCCACGTTCCCGAGGGTATGTTGCCCGAGCTTTGGGATCCCGTGACCGCTGAAATCCGTCGCTTACCTGCATTTAAAAGAGAAGGTGAAAACACGATCCTGCCCCTAGAGCTGGATCAATCCGGAAGTGCATTTATTGTATTCCGTAAAGATGGGAAAGCTGCAGACGCGAAATCCAATTTCCAAGCTAAGGAAGTGGTGTATACCATCGACACACCTTGGCAAATTGTCTTCGAAAAAGGGAAAAGAGGTCCGGCAGCACCGGTTACCTTATCAAAATTAACCGACTGGAAAGATGCAGATCAAGATAGCATTCGATACTTTTCAGGTGAAGCGGTATATACCACCATGTTTACCCTAGAAAACCTACCTTCAAAACAAGTGTACATCGATCTGGGTAAAGTGATGGTTATGGCCAAGGTAAAGCTCAATGGGCAATACGTGGGAGGGGTGTGGACCAGTCCGTATCGTCTGAACATCACCAAGTTCTTGAAGGATGGGAAAAATAAGCTGGAGGTTACCGTGGCCAATAACTGGCAAAACCGCTTGATAGGCGACCAGCGCTTACCAGAAAACCAACGGCAAACATGGACAACGATCAACCCATGGAAAGCCGACTCACCATTGCAATCGTCCGGACTGTTAGGCCCCGTAGAAATCCAGACTTACGACTACGAAATCGTTGAAAATAAATAAAGGAAATCATGTTTTCTAATGGAACGGATAAGTTATACTTTGATAAGATAGAGCGCAAATTTTTTGTTGACCAGTGAACGGTTGCGTACTGCTAATTGCTTATTCTTTTCTTACCCCGAGCTCTAAGCTTGATGCCAACTCCTTCGGGTTTCGTTCGGGACTCCTGTCATCTCCGAAGCCGGTTACATACCTGAGTTATCCGCTTAAATTGTCTAAATAATATCAGATTTTCCTGACATAACATCATTTAACAAAAGGGCAATATTCGGCAGCTTAACTTTGCTCCATATATTCAATTAATCGCTATGTCAGCACACATCGTAACTCCGAAAGAAAAAAGCAATCCGCTGGTCCCTACAGGCGAAGAATTGCTTGCGATTGCCCGGGGAATGAAAAAAGACGGCTATTCGGACGAAGCAATCGCAGAACAAACAAAGCTTCCGCTATTTCTTATTCAAAGGATCGACATCAAGGCAAGTAATCTTATCAGAACATTTTTCAATTCGTAAAGGCCCATTTTAAGTATTTCAGTATGCTTCGTAAGTTTGTGTCATGGAAGCAATACTTATTCATCCGAAAAATAAAGGACAATTGGCCGCGATTAAAGCGTTTGCCAAGGCATTGAAGATGGATTTTGAAATGACTCCAACCGCAGTCCAAACAACCCTGAATTTGTAAAACGCATCTTGGATGCAGACAGCTCTGCAAAAAAAGGCAATGTTACAAGGATTAAAGATGCCAAATATATGGGCGGATATTTTGTAGACATGGAAAAAAAAGGCTAAAAAACAATTGGCGAACTTTACAAATCAGGTAATAAGACTGATATAAAGAAGGTTGAAATCATTTTTGCTGAATTGGAACCTGCACCACCGAAAATATACACGTCTGTGTATCGGTTAAGAAAGTTGCTCAAAAATTTGGGGCTCCATAAAAATGAGTATTGATTGTTCAAGGCTTCATCAACGGTTCCAGGTTCGGATACTTTTTGGCCACTTCTGTCATACCATGCAGATAACCCATCTATCTGATCTCCATCGAATGCATTTAACCCCATTTTCTGAAACGCATTGGCAAGATAGGTTTTTCCTGAGCCTGAGGGGCCAAATATCAATATTTTCGTTCCATTCATTATTGATTATATCGGTTAAATGATGCGCAACGGTTCAGTCGGGACTTCGACATAAATTGCTATATAGAATATCCACCCATTTGATGCCACCCCGTGTGACGGTTGCACCACGCAAAATTATAGGCATAAGTTGAAAAATAGCAAAGGAAAATTTTAATTGAACGATTGTCTAAACTCCAAAGGCGACTGATTGGTTTTGCTTTTGAATAATTTACTGAATGATTGCGCGTATTCAAAGCCTAACCCATAAGCAATTTCACTAACAGTTAATGCTGTTGTAGATAATTTTTCTTTGGCTTTTTCAATCAGCTTGTCGTGTATGTGCTGTTGTGTGCTTTGTCCCGTCAGCACTTTGAGCAAACCGCTCAAATACTTTGGCGAAACATGTAATGTTTCAGCAATATATTGGACTGTCGGCAAACCTTTTGAAATCAAATCGTCATTGTTAAAATAGTCGGCAAGGAGCTTTTCCAAACGTTCCAGGATTTGATGATTGGCTTTTTCCCTTGTGATGAACTGACGATTGTAAAATCGTTCGGAATAATTGAGCAATGTTTCAATATGCGAAATGATGATTTGTTTACTAAACCGGTCAATATTGGAATGATACTCTTGCCGAATATTCTCTATAATTCCATGGAGTGTTTTTTCTTCTTTTTCGGAAAGAAACAAGGCTTCGTTTACGGAATAGTCAAAAAACTCGTATCGTTTAATTGTTCTCGCAAGCGATGTATTCCAAAAGAAGTCGGGGTGAATGAGCAGCATCCACCCCGAACGTTTTATTGTTGAATGGTTGTCCATTTGAATTTTGAAAACCTGATTAGGCGCAATAAAAAACATGACACCCTCGTCATAATCAAATTCATATTCCTGCTGTCCGTATTTCATTTTTCCGTCAATGCCCCGCTTAACTGAAATTTGATAAAAATCAAAAATCCAACTCACATCGTCAGTACCTGAAGGACGTTTTATGGAAGCATAATCTACAATGCTGATAAGCGGATGTTCGGGTTTTGGCAAACCTCTCAATTGATGAAATTCGCTGATTGTTTTGATCCGTTGTGTTTGTCGTTGTTCCATAAAAACAAACTTAGATAAAGTTGCAACTAAAATTGCATAAAATAAAAAAGCAACTTATCGGTCGCTCCTGTATCATTGAGAGACAGCTTTTATAGCGATATTTAAAAATAATGCTGTAACATATCTTCCAGCAGACCGATGTGGTTAGGCTCCCAGCCTAACTGTTCGTGTGTTTTAATACCTGTAGCTGGGCAGTCCATGGTAATGAAGTGGCTCATCCAATCAAAATGTTGCACCATTTCATCGCCCGACACCGATTTAACCGGTAAGTTCAGCGTTTCGCCGATTAAGGCTGCGATTTTTTTTGTTTCAATACCACTGTCGCCAACGGCATTGTACAATGCACCTTTTATTCCTTTCTCTACTGCTAACCGAAAAAGCTTTGCTGCATCCAAACGATGAACAGCACACCAACGATTACTGCCATTTTCGGGGTAAGCCGAAACACCATTCTTACGTGCAAACTGAATAATAGACGGAACAAAACCGTAATCACCTTTATCGTGAACCGATGGTGCTAAACGAACAACAGAAGCATTTACACCTTTTTCTGCCCATGCCAATACCGTACTTTCTGAAAGACGGGGCGAATGTTGCGTGGTACTTTCTTCCGTAACGATGCCGTCTATAAGCGGCAGCCCTAACATTCCGCTGGTTACCACAAGCGGTTTGTTTGTACCCATCAACACTTCGCCCATTGCGTTAATTGCATTTTTGTCCATTTCCACTGCTTTTCCGAATTGACTAAAGTCGCGGGAAATCATAAAGTCGTGAGAAAAACCGGCATGAATAACACCGTCAGCATGCAAAGCCCCCTGCTTCAAAATTTCCAAATCTTCAAGACTTCCCAATAAAACTTCTGCACCTGCCTCGCTGATTGCTTTTGCAGATTTTTCTGAACGGGCTAAACCAATTACCTGATGTCCTGCGCCGATTAACTCGCCGACTACTGCAGAGCCGACGAAGCCTGAAGCTCCTGTTACCAATACTTTCATCTTTAATCGTTTTTGTTGGTACAAAATTGCACTGACTTCAAAAAACAGATGTAGCCAAAAGTCAGATTGTTGTAGCCGAAAAGGACTTGAAGAAAACGTTGTAACTTTATAGCAACAATAAATCAATTGCCAATCATTGAAATAAACGACGATTGGCAATCAAACAGAAATTTAAAGAAAAGAAAAATGACAGCAATAAAAATTCCGACAGTAGAAACGCAAATGCTAATCAGAAAACCTGTAGCAACGGTTTTTGAAGCGTTCATTGATCCAAAAATCACCACCAATTTTTGGTTCACAAAATCAAGCGGACAATTAGAAGTTGGCAAAACAATAACGTGGGAGTGGGAAATGTATGGTTTTTCAACGAAAGTAATCGTAAAGGATATCATTCCGAACAAAAAAATTGCGACGGAATGGGGCACCCCTGCAACAACAGTTAATTACGAATTTACGGCATTAACAGATGACACGACTTATGTTGTGATTAAAAATTACGGTTTCAGAGAAACAGGGAACGATTTAATCGAAGTAATTAAGGCCAGCACGGGCGGTTTTACTACGGTTTTAGACGCACTGAAAGCCTATTTAGAATATAACCTCAAGCTCAATTTGGTGGGTGACAAGTTTCCGAAAGAAGTAAGTAATCAGGAACAATAAATTAACAAATTCGACGACAGAAAAATAAGAAACCGCATTTAGCAAACCCATGTTAGCGGCCTATGCCTTGGGTTGTTTGCCAAAATACATGTCATACGAACTTCATCGGGTATTTTGTTTGGATTTGCCCTTTTACTATCTTTTTGAGTTTATATTCTATACGTTTCTTTGTGAGCGGTTTTAGATAGTCAAGATATAAAATGCCCTCGGTGTGGTCATATTCGTGCTGTATCATTCTTGCTGTCGTTCCGCTAAATGTTTGCACTTGCAATTCAAAATCTTTATTGAAATACGCTATTGTAATTGCCTGATGCCGTTTTACTTTTTGCGATAAGTATGGAATACTCAAACAACCTTCTTCATCTTCCCAAAGCTCTTCGGAACGTTTAATGATCTTTGCATTGATAAAAGTTTCCATTATCCCTTCGTCGTTTTCGGCGAAATAAATTTCCCTATCCGCTTCTTCAAGATTTTCAAAGGTGGTTTTGCTATCCACTACAAAAAGCCTGATGGGAAGTCCGATTTGTGGTGCTGCCAATCCGCAGCCATCGGCATTTTTCATTGTTTCCCACATATCAACAATTAACCTATCCAATTCGGGGTATCTCTTTTCGATATCGTTGCATTTTTGTTTTAAAATGCTGTGCCCGTATGCTAAAATTGGTCGTTTCATTCTCCAAGATTTTATCACAAAAATCTAAAGAATGAGAAGGATAAACAATGAACCCATGTTAATTAAATTGCAGGTTTTGACCCTTTAACCGTGTTTGTAATTATTTCGTAATTTGTCTGCGTATTCGGCTCAAACCTTGTGGCGTTATTCCGATGTAGGAAGCCACATATTTTAGCGGGATAAATTTCAAAATGTCGGGTTGTTCGCTGAACAATTGTAAATAACGCGTTTTCGCATTGTATTTAAGCAAGGATAATTCACGTTTGCTTTTTGCTAAAAACAATTTTTCGGCAGCGAAACGTCCCAAATAATTCCCGGCTTCAGTTTGTGCATACACTTTTTGCAAATCATCATAAGCTATTTGCCAAACCACGATATCTGTCAATGCCTGCAATTCGTATTCGGATGGTGTTTGTGTTAAGAAAGAATCGTAAGCACAGGTAAACTCTTTATCGAAACTGAAATTGAAAGTCAGTTCGCCCCGATTGCTATCGGGATCGTCAGGAATATAAAAACGAACGATACCCGTTTCAATGAACGAAAGATAGTTTTCCGTTTTGCCTTGCCGGGTAATGATTTGGTTTTTGTTAAAGACTTTCCTATCGAAATGAGACGCAATAAATTTCCATTCCGATTCCTTAAGTTTTATCATCCGTTCATAATATTCCCTGATGTGTCCCATTTCTTGATGCGTTTTGTCATCCTTGCAACTGATTCATAATCATATGGAAGTAGTCGTTTGGATTCAGAAGAAGCATTTTTTGGTTTTGTTTTTAAAATCTGTTGTAAAGCGTATTATTTTACTCCGTGATCGGTTATCAAGATTTTGTCCAATAATCGAAGGCTGCTCTTGAAATCTTCGCAATGGTTTGCTCCCGGTCTTTTTGAGTAGCATAGGAATCCGAAATAAAAACCGATATGACTAAATGATTACCACTAGGTAGTGTAATAATTCCGGCGTCATTTGTCGCCCTTGTTAAACCATTGATTGTTCCGGCAGTACCGGTTTTATGAGCAACAGTTGTACCTGGTGGCAGTAGTCCTTTTATTCTCCGATCAAACCAAGGCGATTCTATTGACATGTACGCTAATAACAATGCACTACTTTTTTCAGAAAGATTTTTTGCTCCGTAAAAGATTTTCAGCAGCTGGCTCATCGCTTCGGGTGTTACCCAATTTTGATACTGGATAGTATCATTTGCTACTTGTACCATTTCAGTAGTAGAAATAGCAATGTTTGTTATACCTAAATTATGGATGTATTGCTCCGCTTTTTTTGTTCCGCCCAAAAGTTTAAGCAATACGTCACAAGCAGTACCATCACTCTCCGCTATGTTGTATTTTAAAAGATCTTGTACAGTAAGATTAATACCATTAGGGAATTTGTCGCGTATAGGACTATGTCCATTTTTAGGAATATATTCAGATTTATCAATATGGATGATCTCGTCTAAGGACAATATGCCTTTATCAATCCGGTCAAGTATTGCCATTGCAATTGGAAACTTATAAACACTCTGCATAGGAAATGTTTTATCGCCATTAAACGATATTACTTCACCTGTTTCTATAATCGTTGCACAAACACCTACAGTGCCTTTTGTGTTTTTGGCAATTTGTTCAAATTGTGTTTGAAGTGTACTTTGTCCAAAAGATGAAATAGACTGGAAAAGGAACATCAAACCAAATAGCATATTGAGTATCAACACTTTACTTCTTGCCATAATTTAAACTCATTTAATGATATTTCTCGGGTTGCTAAAGCTGACATTTTCAGTAAAAAATCCTCAACAGAAGCCGAATCAAATCCTTAGTGATTCTTTGTTTTGCCGGTATTAATAGCTTCCAACTTTTTATTTCCAAAGTTAACCTGCATTTTCATAAGCAGTTTTTATCCACTCAATTACTTCTTTATCTATGTCTTTGACGTCTGCAAGATTAATTTTATGCGAACACATTGCATTTGGCTTTTCGGCTTCTAATTTTCCTTTTGGCTCTTGCCCTTTTAGGTTAATTCCAATTTCAAAACGGGTTTTTGTAACTGGATTTAATGTTGCAAACTGCTTTTTTCTACGTAAACTCACATAGGCGTTTTTAGGTGCTATTTCAATATCATTTCCAAAAGTTTGGATTTCGGAAATGAGTTTATCGTAAATTGGTTTGAGATGTTCTTTCCCTTGGTATTGTTTGATTATCAAATCGTCCTGATTTTCTGCCGAACCCGAATCAGAACCTTTGCTTTTCAGGGCGACAAGATTAGCAAACCCATGTGTAAAGCCATGTGTTTCTTTTAGAAATTTTAAAATCTCACCATGTTTGGCAAAGTTCTGTTTCTTTACCATATCAATCCACTGTTCTAAAGTTTTACCTGTATTCTTGTGCAGGTTTTCAATCATTGTTTGTGTCGCCTTATCCATAACAGCTTTGTTTTTTTGTTAAGTCGTCAATTACAATGATCGATAACGGTTCGGAACTTGGTATATATGTGACGACAGTTGAAAATCGTTAGTACAAACTTAGATAAATTCCTTTTTTTTCACAAGTGTTTTCGGTATTAAAGCCGAGATGAGGTAAGGAAGATATCCTGGAAATGGGGGAGATCTGCTTTCAGTCGTTCTAATTTTTATTCTTGTGTTTTGTTCTTTACAATGTTGCCAAAGTGTAACATTAATTTCTGTATTCGCCAACCATTTTTGGTTTTTACATATTGAATATCTTGACTCATAAAAACTTGGTTTGTTTTATCTTTTTCCATTTTACTTACTACCTAAAACAACCAATTTCCTGTAGTTATATTTCCGTTTATCTTTATTGCAGTATTGGAATAATTGTGCGTAGCAAAAAGTACTGTTTGGGTTTCTTTCACTAAACTTTTAATGAGGTTGTCCAATCCAACTTCACGAATATTCATTATAACGGTTCGGAGCTTTGCGTTCGGGCGGTATATAGCATTATCGTTGATACGAAGTGCCAAATTTCAATTTTTTTGTTCATACAAGGCACTCCGCCAAACTCTTGTTACAGGCAGTGTTTTTTCAGTCGCAACGTTGCTGTTTATTTTCGTCCTGTCGCCTCTTGTATTTGTGCAGAATAGCGTTCGCCAACGATTTTGATCGACGCCAACGCAGAATTTATTTTATCTAGCTCGTCAGCTGTCAAAGTGATGTTGTCAGCACCAATGTTTTCTTGTAAACGATGCAATTTTGATGTTCCCGGAATTGGAACGATGAAAGGTTTTTGAGCCAACAACCAACCTAATGCAATTTGTGCAGGTGTTGCATTTTTGTCTGTCGCTATGGAAACAACCAAATCAACTAATGCTTGGTTGGCTTCTCGGTTTTCTTTACTAAAACGTGGGGAAAAATTTCTTATATCGTCTTTGTCAAGTTCAACATTTGCATTGATTGTCCCTGTCAAAAAGCCTTTGCCTAATGGGCTGAACGGAACAAAGCCAATTCCTAATTCCTCCAATGTAGAAATAATATCTGTTTCGGGTTCACGGTAAAACATTGAATACTCACTTTGCAAAGCCGTTATAGGCAAAACAGCGTGAGCCTTACGAATGATTTCGGCAGGTGCTTCCGACAAACCAAAGTGTTTTACTTTACCTTGCCCGATTAAATCTTTTACCGTTCCTGCAACGTCTTCAATCGGCACATTCGGGTCAAAACGATGTTGGTAAAACAAATCAATTACGTCAGTTTGTAATCGTTTCAAAGATGCTTCGGCAACGGCTTTTATTGTTTCGGGACGACTGTCTAAACCCAGTCTTACATTTCCGTTTTTGAAGCCGAATTTTGTTGCAATTACAACTTTATCGCGAAATGGTTCAAGTGCCTCGCCAACCAACAATTCATTTTCGCCATAGCCTTGTGCCGTATCGAAAAACGTAATGCCGTGTTCAGCTGCCGAACGTATTAATTTTATACTTTCTTTTTTTGTCGGTGCGTTTGGAAAGCTCAAACCCATTGCACCAAAACCCAATGCAGATACTTCTAATCCGCTGTTTCCTAATTTTCTTGATTTCATTTTTTCTTGATTTTAAAATTTGATACTGCAAAGGTTGTTCAATAAAAAATGAAACCATTTACCATTTGGCAAAAAATGAATTTAACGGATATTTTTTCTTATTCTGCTCAATGAAGATTGCGTAATTCCTAAATAGGAAGCGATGTAGGATAGGGGAACTCGATTTGCCAATGTCGGGAATTTTTCGATGAATTCACTGTAACGGGTAGCTGCATCTTGAGAAACTAATATGCTTCTTCTTTCAATTTTTTCTCTATGATGTTTAGCGGTTATTTTTTGAATAATAGTGTCCCAACCAATAACAGTTTCGGCAATTTCTTTCCAATCTTGTTTTGAAAAAACAATCATTTTGCAGTCGGTAATTGCAGATAAATATTCGGAAGGGATATAAACTTCGTCAATCGTGTTGCCCGACAAAATCAAATGATTTCCGTCAATAAAATAACGCGTAATTTCTTCCCCTTTGTTGTTGTAGTAATAAACACGAAGAACACCATCTATGAGAAAAGCGATTTGTTTAACAGTTTTTCCTGCTTCCCAATAATAGTCGTCTTTGCGAAGTTCTAACTCCGTTGCTTTGCTTATAATAAGGTCAATTTGTTGTTTGTTCAAATTGCCAAACTGTAAAACATAGTCAATAAATTTTTCCATTCAGCAAAGTTAGAAATCCTTGTTTATCGAGCATTTGTCATTTGACAAAAAATGTCGGATTGCACGGTCGTCTAACATTGCCTGTAACGGTTTCGGGCTTGGCGTCCGGGCGGTTTTCATCACTAATGCTGATAAGAAGCACGCACTTCAAATTTACGAAAAACTGCCAAACGAAGCACTTCACTCGCTATTACGCCAAACCGCTGTTAATTGCTGCCCTTTTTCTGTCGTTATATTTGATCATCTATTAGTTAAACGATTGTCTAAACGCTAAAGGTGAAAGATTGGTCTTTGTCTTAAAGAGTTTGCTGAATGATTGTGGGTGTTCAAAGCCTAATTCATAAGCGATTTCGCTAACGGATAAATTTGTTGTAGATAGTTTTTCTTTTGCTCTTTCAATCAACTTTTCGTGAATATGTTGTTGCGTAGTTTGTCCTGTTAATGTTTTAAGCAAACTTCCTAAATAGTTAGGCGATACATTTAGTATGCCTGCAATGTATTGAGCCGTAGGCAAACCGTTGTTTATTAAATCATCATTATTAAAATGCTCGTTGAGTACATTTTCCAATCGTTCCAATATTTGATGGCTGCTTTTCTTTCTTGTAATGAATTGACGTTGATAAAAGCGTTCGCAGTAATTTAACAAAAGTTCTATTTGTGCAATGATGATGTTTTGGCTGAAGGTATCAATGTTGGAATGGTATTCCCTTTGGATATTCAGCAAGATGTCTGTGATAATGGTTTCTTCTTTTTCTGAAAGAAAAAGGGCTTCGTTGACGGCATAACCAAAAAAGTCGTATTGTTTGATGTTTTTCGCCAATGATGTTTTCCAAATAAAATCGGGATGAATGAGCAAGAGGAAACCAGTTGGTTTTACTTCGGGTTTTTCAACAGTAAGATGTACTAACTGCCCCGGCGATACAAACGATAATAAGCCTTCATCAAAATCGTATTGTTGCTGTCCGTAACGGAATTTTCCTTGTATGTTTCGTTTTAACCCGATTGTATAAAAATGCTGAACCCAACTGATTTCCTTTTCATCAGTTTGGTAATCTACCAAGCCATAATCCACCAAACTTACCGATGGGTGTTCGGGTTTTGGCAAACCACTCATTTTGTGAAACTCACTTATGGTATTAAACGTGTGTATGTTTTTGCTTTTCATTCCCTGTTCAAATTTAGAAAAAGAGATAGAACTTTAATCGTTCTATCTCTTTTTGGTTATGAAATTTAGAAATCAGTTGATTTACTTAACGCTTCATTAGCAGTTAACGCTTCTTGCAAAATACCAATTTTGTTATTCGCCATTCCGAAAGAGTCGCTGCCCATAAAGAAATGCAATGGCGGATTTTCGGTTTCTGCTAATTGGATAAACGCCAATGCAGCTTTTTCGGGGTCGCCCGGTTGGTTACCGACAATTTGCGTATCGTGCACAACTTCCAAATCTCTTGCTGCTTTGTATTCGGCAATAGGGTTTTCGGCAAGGCGAAGCGAACCTTGTAGCAGAAAGTTTGTTTTGAAATATCCAGGGTAAACAATCGTTGCTTTAATGCCCAACGATGCCACTTCTGCTGAAAATGCTTCTGTCAAACCGGCAACTGCGAATTTTGTGGCGTTGTAAATTCCCCACCCTGGGAACGCTCCCAAAAATCCCGCAATGGAAGAAATATTGATAATGTGTCCTGATTTTTTGTTGCGTAAATGAGGCATTACATTTCTCATGACATTCAGCAAACCAAACACGTTGGTATCAAAGTTTTGACGAGCTTCTTTGTCGCTCAATTCTTCCAAAGTTCCTAACTGCCCATAGCCTGCATTGTTTACGACAACATCAATTGTGCCGAATGTATCCAATGTTTTGGCAATGGCATTACCTACACTTTTTTCATCTGTTACATTTACTTCCAATGGAAGAAAGTTTACAGCTGTTCCCACTTCTTTTTCCAAACTTTCAACAGTTCTGGAGGTTGCAGCTACGTTGTAACCTTCGTTTAACAATCTTTTTACCAAGGATAACCCCAATCCTTTTGATGCTCCTGTTACAAGCCATACTTTTTTAGTGTCCATTTTTTAAGTTTTTAATTAATGAATTATTGACACTGCAAAGATGGGATGAGTATATAGCGTGGAAGTAGTCAAAACAATGGTCGTCGTAATCAAATCAACGATAGGGGATTTCGATTATCTTTTCCCTGTTGGAGAGCTCAACATCCTCTAGGAAAACAGACCAAAGGGTAAAAAATCACTAAAAATTGACACCTCCTTGGGACCTTGTTCGGACCATCTTTGGATCGCCTACATATCCGATCCGGGCCTGGGCCGGATTAGCGCCGGGTTAGCCGTATCCAATTCCGAGCCTACCTTGGGAGAAACCCGGGAGAGACCCGGGAGAGAGTCGGCGCGACACCAACCACGACCTAGAGATGGTCCGAAGAAGATGATACGTTTTTTAAACGGGTATTGACGTTTTTTACAGACTAATTTAAATCTATCCCCCTAAAAAACTGCTTGATTCCTATTTTTATGCAAATAATTGAATGAATCAGGATGCCGTAAAACACAAAAAGCCCGCAAACGTTTAATTTACAGGATTTTGTATGTTTTAACTTCAAGATGTGTAGCCCGTAGGGGAAGGATATCAAACCGCTTTTTAGAAGATTTGAAGCGAATTGCTGGATAAAACGAATTTACAGTTATTACAAAACTATGGTTCAGAATAATATTTATTCCTACAAAAATGTACCTTAAATTGCACTCTTCTTTAAGATGTTGAAAATGAGATTTAAAATAAATCGCTATGCGAGCCTGTTCTTGTTAAGGTAATGAGCCGTATGACATCATCCTGTTCCCAAACTAACAACCAATCGGGTTGGATATGGCATTCTCAAAATCCTTTATAATTACCTGTCAATTTGTGAGGTTTGTTTTTTTGCGGCAGCGTACCTTTTTCAACCAATTGGGTAACGACTTCATCGAGAAACCTCATATCCAGTCCACGCTTTTTAGCGAGTTTAATATCTTTTTTGAACTTTCCTGTCTGTTCAAGCTGATACATTACGAATAAAGTTCTTTCCTGAAATCCTCAAGAGTGGTCTTGGTTGTCTTGCCTGATTTAGCCTCTTTTATCGCTTTTTCAGTATCTTTATTGTAACGAGGTTCTTCAAGCTCTACAAAAGGAAGTGTTTTAAGGTATTCATAGAATACTTTTGCCTGTTTGCTTCGCTTATCTATTTTAATAGTGATTTCCATTATCCTCACATTTTAATGATACTAGTCCAAAGTTACAAAAATAAATCATGATTATACCCAAAGCGAATTTTCAGTATTTTATATATCTCGTATTATACATCAGTCTTTGCCTGATGCTGTATATAGAAATGAAAATTTGGGCCACAGATTTTTATTGGCACAAAAAAAGGAGACAACCAATAAGTAGCATCTCCTTAAGTAGCCCGTAGGGGAATCGAACCTATCGGACATCAATCTCTTTATCAATGTTTTACATCCGTACCTTTTTCCAACTCACCGAATCGCTCACTGGTTTGACATACGTTTTAGCTGCAAGTGCTATGCTGCTAAGATACAAAATTTCTGTGATGTAAGAATGAAATATTAACGGTCGGGGGCTTGGCGTTCGGGCGGGATTTTTACCACAAACCTAAATACGAAGCCGACACTTCAAAGTTAGAAAAAACTTTCATACGAAGAACGAAACCCCGCCTGACGCCAAACCCTTGTTACCAGCACGGGCTTTTGTCTATCCCTGCTTGTCACCCGTGTTTAGTTCTTACATAAATTCACTGCTGTATTTCTTCGGCTTTTTACCGATGTGTTTTTCAAACACTCTCGTGAAATGGCTTAGGTTTTCAAAGCCCATTTGATAACCCACTTCTGATACCGATAATTTTTCGTCACGTAAAAGTCTTGCAGCTTCATTCATCCGTAAACGCTGGTAATAATCATAAATTCCCATTCCGAAAACTTGTGTAAAAATTTTGCGGAGTTTCAATTCATTCATTCCTGCAATCATTTTCAAATCTGCAACAGGAATTGGTTTGTTCAATGATGAAACAATTTTATCACGCACTTTGTAAATGGATTTTATTTCCCTGTCGTTGAGTTTTTGGTGAACAGATTTTTCTCGTTTCCGCAAACTCTCGAACAAATAAAAAAGCAGTTCCATTGCTTTTAGCTTGTAGTGATAACTTTTTAAAGTGCTTGGCTCATCTTGTTTTACAATGTCATTTACAGTACGCAGAATATCGTCTGTCATAATTTCTTCAATCAAAAAATTATTACTACTGTCAAACAAAAACTGAAAATGGTTTGCTTCTTCTTTCAAAAAACTTTTCAAATAATCTATACTAATCGCTACTGAAAGATGTGTCGCTTGTGTGTTTTTCGTCATTGGAACTTTTTGCGAGATAGCAATGGGAAATACACGCACATAGGGCGTTTCGTTAGATTTTTTGAATTCCCCTTTGCCTTTGCTTTGTGTGGTGTCTTCAAATATGTTGTAAAAGTGAAAACTGATTCCATCTCCAATTCCGTTGGCGGTTGCTGTTTGCCGAATGAATGTTTTTTTCACAATAAACGAGCCAAAATGCAACATCAGTTCGGGCAGGAAATCGTACGATTTTAAAAACTTGATTTCAATGTTTTGTATATCATTTCCTAAGATTTGCTCGAACCGTGTTCCGTATTTCGCCACCTTATCGATTTTCTTTTCCATAATTTTTAAGACTATTTTTATTAGTTATTTGGCTATTTTATTCGTAAAGATACATATACTTTTGTGAAGTAAATTAAATGTAATGAAGAAGAAAGTTTTAATATCAGGTGCAAGTTTTGCCGGTTTAACATTGGCATATTGGTTAAACAAGTTTGGTTTCGAAGTAAGCGTAGTAGAACTTGGTAAAGGCCTTAGAAAAGGCGGTTCGCCCATTGATGTGCGTGGCGAAGCCTTAAACGTGGTAAAAGAGATGGGGGTTTACGAAAAAATTAAAGCGAAGGAATTTGTGCACGACATGGAAATCGTGAATGCAAAAAATGAAACGCTGGTTAATTTTTCAATCAACGACTTTGATGAATATCGTGGCGATATTGAGATTAACCGTTTTGATTTGGCGGAGATACTTTACGAGACTGTTCCGAAAAACGAGGTTGAATTTTTGTTTGGCAACAGTATTGAAACACTTACACAGCGTGAAGATAGCGTTGAAGTAACGTTTGAAAATGGAGAGCAAAGAAATTTTGATTTAGTGTTTGGAGCAGACGGCACACACTCTATTGTGAGAAAATTAGTTTTTGGGGATGAAGAAAATTTCTCGAAGTTTTTTGGTGTGTATTTTGCGTTTGCCGAAGCCAATAACATACAAACAGGCAGAGCCAAAGACACAGGAATAATTTATCGGGAAGTCGGCAAACAAGCGGTGCTTTATCAGTTTCAAAATTCCGTGAATGCCCTATTGATGTTTCTTTCGCCCAAACTGAATTGGGATTACCGAAATCAGGAACAACATAAACAAATTTTGAAAGAAACTTTCGGCAATGATACGAATTGGAAAATTCCTGAAATGTTAGACACATTGCTGCATTCTGACAATTTGTTTTTTGATGAGGTGTGCCAAATCCATATGCCCGCTTGGACAAAAGGACGTGTTGCGTTAGTTGGCGATGCTGCGTACGCACCAAGTTTTTTCACAGGAATGGGAACAACGTTGGCAATTTTGGGAGCAAAAAATTTGGTAGATGCTCTTCTTTCTTCAAATGGCGATTACAATGTGGCTTTTACGAAATACAATGAAACATACAGACCTTTTGTTGAAAGTATTCAAGCACGACTTACACGAGGATTAAAAGCTCAATTGCCCGAAACAGAAGAAGAATTACAAGCGTCAATTGAATTTTTTAAGCAAAGAGCAAAAGGTTGAAAGTCTTGAAAAGTTGCCTTCTTAGAAGTTGACGTAAGTCTGAATGATTTTCTGTCCGTGAAATTTTCTAAAAGTCAGCGAAGGACTGTCCCACGAAAAGTTATTGAGTAATGTTGTGTTGTTGAAGTGAGGTTGTGTCAGCCGAATAGCGAACCGTCAGTAGACAGTCCACCGATGACTTTACAAGTGTCGGGCTGTGCGGTCGTTTAGCCTTGCTGCCAACGGCTCGGTATTTATGCAGGCAGGGCAATAGCGCTGTGTCAGCCGATAACCGAAGCCGGGTAAAGATACAAAGATGAATTTACTACTAATGCTTAATAGCGTTCCGTCACGATGGGACTAAAGCTGAACAGCGATACTAAAGCCGAAGTACGTAATGTCCCCCCTGCTTGCATAAATACTTTTGTTGGCGGTTCGTTTTTATCCTGCTTGTTCCGTTTGTCGTCAAATCTTGATAACAACAGTCTTGTTCAAATTCCAAGCAATGGATATTTCTTCTAAAGGAAAAGTTTCAGTGTCTATTTTGAGTTTGCCAGAAGCTGCGTATTGAAATATTTCAGGAAGTATTTTTCGCATGTAATCTGTTATTACTTGTTGTTCAAAACTGCCAATTCCTGAACCTAAAAGAACAATGTCCCTGCTTCGTAATATGTCTGATGTTAATGAAGAAATCGTGTGTCCTGCCATTTCGCCGACTGTAACAATTTTGGTTGTTGTTTTTGAGGGTTGTGTCAACAAGGCTTGCAAAAGCAGTTCCATTGGCTTTCCCCACAAATAATCAATAACAATATCAAAAGGAAAAGCAGCATATGCTTTTTTAAAATCGTTCATAATATCATTTTCAGACTGGTTCAGTGAAATGATTATATCTGCACCAAGTTCTTTCAGTTTTTCAAGAACTTCGGGGTTGCGACCTGTCGCAATAATAGTGGTGGCGTTGTGATATTTTGCCATTTGAACGGCTACCATTCCAGTTGAACCTGTTGCTCCGTTTATTAAAACTATATCGCCTTTTTTTATTTGTGCTTTAGTTCGTAAAGCAATATCAGAACCAACCAAAAAATTGGGCAATGCTGCTGCGGTGCTGTCGTCAAGTGCGTCAGGAAGAACTATCCATCTATCCTTTTGCAAAACGGCTTTTTGTGCCATCATTCCTGTTACGCCCATTGCGTAAATTCTTTGTCCGTTTTCTAAAGATGCAACACCATCCATTCCTACAATAATGGGCAATGATGGATATGTTGTGTAATGCTTTCCTGCAGCTTTTAGTAAATCTAATTGTTTAATAGATGATGCTTTTACATTCACTAAAACTTGTTGATCATTTTCGACAACAGGTTCGGGATAATCAACACACACAGGTGTCGTTCCAATTTCTTTTAAGATTGCTGCTTTCATTTTATGTCTGTCAAATAGTGGTGTCGCTTAAAATGACCGCCAACGGGCCGCGTATTGGCGATGGGCGGGATTTTTAGCACTGAACTTTAATCGAAGAACAGAAGTTTAATTTTCGCACTTCCGTTGATACGAAGCCGTTCAGCCCGCCTATTGCCAATACGA
>Ga0164243_10000203_pt1 | contig 133496 bp, 110 predicted proteins | sample OricompcompostOP_FD_108781 | JGI IMG/M metagenome (GOLD analysis project Ga0164243, IMG submission 108781) | Organic Plus compost microbial communities from Emeryville, California, USA - Original compost - Organic plus compost (OP) | ecosystem: Engineered > Solid waste > Mixed feedstock >...
AAAAACGCAACCGGCTGCTCAATCCCAAGGAGCGGGAGATCGTCGCCCATCACGAAATGGGCCATGCGCTGGTCGCGATGGCGCTGCCGGGCGTCGATCCCGTGCACAAAGTCTCGATCATTCCGCGCGGCATCGGCGCGCTCGGCTATACGATCCAGCGCCCGACGGAAGACCGCTTCCTGATGACCCGGGAGGAACTACAGAACAAGATGGCGGTCCTACTCGGCGGCCGCGCCGCGGAATGGATCATCTACGGCCATCTTTCGACGGGTGCTGCCGACGATCTGGTCAAGGTTACGGATATCGCCAGAGCCATCGTCACCCGCTACGGCATGACGGAGAAGCTGGGGCACGTGGCGCTGGAGAAGGACAGGCGTTCCTTCCTTGCGACCGACCAGCCCTATTACGGGCCGCAGGAGCACGAATATTCGGACGAGACGGCCGCGACGGTCGATGAAGAGGTCCGCCGCATCATAGACGAGACCTTCGACCGGGCAGTGGCCATTCTCGAAGAGCGCAGAAACACGCTGGAGCAGTCGGCGCGCCTGCTTCTGGAAAAGGAGACGCTCGGTGAGGACGACCTGGCGGCCCTACTCGGGGTGCCGGCTTCCTGACTGGGTGCGGCCGCGGCCGGCAGCCCATGCCTCTCGTGGGGTCACCCCCTCTGCATCCACCGCACCGGCCGAGACGTCAGAGCCTGCCTCCCAATTCATCCTCGATATGAACTCGAATGATCTCATCGAAGTTCTTCTCGGCCGTAAAGCCCAGTGCGGTTGCCCGCTTCGCCTCAAAACCCGGCGCCCAGCCCGCTACTATCTTCATGATCATCGGATCCGGCACGCGGCGGATCAGCCGCACCGCCTTTTCGCCCGCAACGCGGCGGAGTGCATCAATCTGCTCGCCGACCGTGGCGCTGACACCGGGCATCGAAAGATTGCGATGTGGCCCCACCTTCTCGGGATCCAGCTCTGCGGCATGGACGAGGTAACCGACGGCCGAACGGGGCGAGGTATGCCAGTGGCGAACGTCTTCCGGAACCGGCAGGATCGCCTCCTGCCCGATCAGGGGCTCGCGCAGGATATTGGAAAAGAAGCCGGAGGCGGCCTTGTTCGGCTTGCCCGGCCGGACGCAGACGGTGGGGAGCCGGACCCCGATGCCCTCGAAGAAGCCACGGCGCGTGTAGTCGGACAGAAGCAGTTCCGAAATCGCCTTCTGCGTGCCGTAGCTTGTGAGCGGCGTCAGATGGAAATCGTCGGGAATAGGGAATGGCAGGGGAGCGCCAACCACTGCAATCGAAGACGTGAAGATGACGCGCGGTTTGTAACCATCCTCGCCATGCGCGAGGCGAATGGCATCGAAGAGATAGCGCGTACCGTCGAGATTGACCCGATAGCCCTTTTCGAAGTCGAGTTCGGCCTCCGCGGAAACGATCGCCGCGAGGTGAAAGATCACATCGGGACGGGCTTCGATGAGGCTCTCAGCCTCGCCCGGCGTGGAAAGATCAGCTTCGCGGGCCGCCACCGTGCCGCCGAAACCCGCAGGATGTTCCGGCTTCACCACGTCCACCAGAGTGAGCTTCTCGATCGGTTTCCCGCCGACGCCGCCATCCGCGATGAGCCGTGCCGACAGTTTGCGGCCCACCATGCCGGCCGCTCCGATGATCAGGATATGCATGAGACCTCCCATCTCCGCCGCTGACGGAAGTTCCTGTCGGCGGCCGCGCAATTTATCTTGTACGGTTGTCTGATAACCTTATATTCTTCATTTGAAAACCGGTAGTTTGACCGCCGCGAATACAGCAGAACGCATTCGGCGATCCATGGGGCGGCACATCCCGAGGAAATGGAGCATGACAGTCGTGGAAACAGATGGCACCGGCGCCCATCGCCTAGCCCTGCGATCGGCACTTGGAGATGACATCGTTCTGACCGATGTGGAAGCGATGGCACGATATTGCAGCGATTGGCACGGGGATGTCACGAGCAGCGCTGTTGCCGTCCTCAGGCCGCGCTCCACCGAAGATGTCGCCGCTTCGGTCGTTGCTTGCCGCAAGCTCGGCCTGGCGGTCGTTCCGCAAGGGGGCAACACGGGTCTCGTCCTGGGTGCCATTCCAGATACGCCCGGGCGGCAGGTCGTCCTCAGCCTCGAACGCATGAACCGTATCCGCAAGATCGACGCGGACGATTTTTCGGCCGTCGTCGAGGCCGGCTGCATCCTTTGGGAGCTGAAGGAGGCAATCGCCGAAAAAGGCATGTTCTTTCCGCTTGCGCTCGGCGCGCAGGGAAGCTGCCGGATCGGCGGCAATGTCTCCACCAATGCCGGCGGCATCAACGTCCTCAGATACGGCATGACCCGCGAGCTCGTCCTGGGTCTGGAGGTCGTCTTGCCGGATGGCTCGGTCTTCGATGGCCTTTCCACGCTTCGCAAGGACAATCGCGGCATAGACTTGAAGCAGCTCTTCATTGGTGCCGAAGGCACGCTCGGCATCATCACGGCCGTCTCGATCAAGCTGACACCATATCCGGACAAGGTCGCTACAGCTTTGCTCGGCCTTGCTTCGCTGGAAGATGCAATCGGTCTTTATCGCCGCGCTCGGCGGGATTGCTGCGACCTGATGTCGGCTTTCGAATTCATGCCGCCGCTCGCCTTCACGCTGGCGCGTGAGGCCATGCCCGATCTGCCGATCCCGATCGCTCCCGATTATCCCGCCTATGTCCTCATGGAGATATCCGGCTCCGGTCTGGTCGACGTCGATGATCTCATGCAGCGCTTCCTCGAAGGCGTCATGACGGATGGCCTCGTGCTCGACGGCACGATCGCGGCCTCTCAGACCCAGGCGCGGAACCTCTGGCTCATTCGGGAAGGCATGAATGAGGGCCAGGCCAAGCGCGGCTCACATATGCGCAGCGATATTTCCGTTGCGCTCTCGCAGCTCGCACCATTCGTAGCCGATGCGGAAAAGGCGATCTTGCAGGCGCTTCCCGATTGCGTCAGCGTCTCCTATGGCCATGTCGGTGACGGCAATGTCCATCTGAACGTGCTGCCGCCGCAGGGCCTGGCACCAGACGAGCGGGCCAGCCGCATATACACGGCAAAAACGGTACTCAACGATGTTGTCGACCGCTACCGGGGCAGCATCAGCGCCGAGCATGGGATCGGCCGCCTGAAGCGGCCCGATTTCGACGCGCGGCTTCCCGAAACCCATCGGAACCTTCTGGCGGCAATCAAACATGCCGTCGATCCCGACCTGGTGATGAATCCCGGATGCCAGTTGAATTTCCGGTCGGAGTCGTAGAAGACCTTTCGGGGAGGAAGACGAAAGTGGCTGTGGTGGATTTCGGTCAGATCAGAAGAAGTGAGCATCTGCCGGCCCGGATCGCCGCCGAGATAGGGCGCGAAATCAGCGAAGGCCGCATAGAGCCGGGGCAGAAACTTCCCACCGAACATCTTCTGGCGAAGACATTCGGCGTCAGCCGGTCCGTCGTTCGCGAGGCGATCGCGCAGCTGCGCAACGAAGGCCTGGTGGAAACCCGGCAGGGTGTCGGCGCCTTTGCAACTGAAATCGAACGCCGTCAGTCGATCCGCATCGAACAAAGCGATCTCTCGGATCGCGACAGTTTCCGCAGTCTTTTCCAGCTGCGCATGGCCTTGGAAGTCGAGGCTGCCGCCCTTGCTGCGATCCACCACACATCCGAGGACCTTGCAAAGCTTGATGAGGCGCTGACCCAGATGACAGGCGCAGAAAAATGGACCGAGCAAGGCATCATCGCCGATCTCGCCTTCCATCGTCTTGTCGCGGCGGCGACCCGGAACGAATATTTTCTCCAGTTCATCAGCTTCATAGCGGAACGGACGCATCTCACCATCAATGCTGCGCGCGCAACCGCCATTCTGGAAGAGATCGTGGAAATCACCATCGCCGAGCACGTCGCGATCCGCGACGCGATTGCAACGTGCAACCCCGCAAAAGCGAAAGAAGCCATGCGCATTCACCTTGAGGGAGCGGCAAGCCGCCTCAATTTGAAGGTGGAAATGCTTTAGGCGCCCGTTTTTCATTCGGCGCTTCATGCACTTAGATCGATCTACATTTTCAGGTTGGACTCGCGCTGGACATGCTCAAAAAGTCACACTAAAACTTAGCGGCGAATGTTGTCAGACATCCTGACAATGGATCGATCGAGTGGAGGCTCGGCTTCGATCGCTGCGAAGGAGGATTCTAGGTGAATACTGAACGAGCGCTGGCTCCCGATGCCATATTGCCCAGCGATGCGCAGGCCGCATTGCTCATCGGCCGCGTCTGGTCCAAGGCTTTGGGAGGCCCCTCCCCCGTCCTCCTGTCCTCTGGCCGCCTGTTTGATCTTTCGCCCCTTGCGCCGACGATATCCGGCCTTTTGGAGATCGAGGATCTCGTGAGTTCTTTGCGGGAAACCGCGCGCTTCGCCGATCTTGGCAGTCTCTCATCCTTCATGGATGGCACGGCCGGCGAGCTTCTGGCTCCCGCCGACCTGCAGGCAATCAAGGCAGCCGGCGTGACCTTTGCCGACAGCATGCTTGAACGCGTGATCGAGGAACAGGCGAAGGGCGATCCGCTGCGCGCCCAGGAAATCCGCAGCCGGCTCGCGCCGGTCCTTGGAGATAACCTGCGAGGCCTCGTCGCCGGTTCGCAAAAGGCCGCAAGCGTCAAGGCCCTGCTGCAGGATATGGGCCTCTGGTCGCAATATCTGGAAGTCGGGATCGGTCCCGACGCGGAGATATTCACAAAAGCACAGCCGATGTCGTCTGTCGGCTGCGGCGCGCTCATCGGCATCCACCCGAAATCGGATTGGAACAATCCGGAACCGGAAGTGGTGCTTGCAGTCACCTCGAAGGGGCGCATAGCCGGCGCGACACTCGGCAACGATGTCAATCTGCGCGATTTCGAGGGCCGGTCTGCCCTGCTCCTCAGCAAGGCGAAAGACAATAACGCATCCTGCGCGATCGGACCTTTTGTCCGGCTCTTCGATGGAGACTTCACGATCGAAGACATGAAATCCGCCGAGATATCGCTTGCGGTCGAAGGGCGCGACGGCTTCACGATGACCGGCGTCAGCCCCATGCGGGCCATCAGCCGCTCACCCGAAGATCTGGTCTCGCAGCTTCTCAACCGTAATCACCAGTATCCCGACGGAGCACTGTTCTTTCTCGGGACCATGTTTGCACCCGTCAAGGATCGTCGCGGCAAAGGTCTGGGCTTCACGCACGAAATCGGCGACCGCGTCGAGATATCGACGCCGAAACTTGGGCGTCTCGTCAACTGGGTGGAGCATAGCGACAACTGCCCGGAGTGGAACTTCGGCCTGACCGCGCTGATGAAGAACCTTGCCCAGCGCGGGCTCTTGTGAGGAAAAGGGGCAGCGAGTGCAAAAAGCAATCGATCTTTTCTATAAATTTCTGGAACTGTTGTTGATCATCCTGCTCGCCGGCATGGCACTGATGGTGTTCGCCAACGTCATCCTTCGTTATGCCTTCAACTCGGGCCTCACCGTCTCCGACGAAATGTCCCGCTACTTTTTCGTCTGGCTGACCTTCATCGGCGCGGTGGTGACCTTCCGCGAATATGGCCATCTCGGCGTGGAGACGCTCGTTGCGCTTTTTGGCCGCGCCGGGCGCATCGCCTGCATGATTCTGACGAACATCATCATCATCCTGTGCTCGGTGATCTTTTTCTGGGGTACCTGGATCCAGCTTCCGATCAATGCCAGCATGGCCGCCCCCGTGACCGGACTGTCGATGGCATGGGTATACGGAATCGGCTTCTTCACCGGCGCCGGCTGCACTCTGATTGCCCTTGAACGCCTGTTCCGCCTGTTGACCGGCCGCGTGAGCGAGGACGAGATCGCTGCCTTTGCCGGCGAGAACCTGACGATCGAGCAGATGGCGGAGCGTACCTGATGACCCTTCTCGTCTTCGTGGGCTCCCTGCTTGCCGCCATGGCGATCGGCGTACCGGTCGCCTTCTCCCTGATGTTCTGCGGTGTCGTTCTCATGTGGTACATGGGGATGTTCAACACGCAGATCATCGCCCAGAACATGATCGCGGGCGCCGATACCTTCACGCTGCTGGCCATCCCCTTCTTCATCCTCGCTGGCGAACTGATGAATTCGGGCGGACTTTCGCGCCGTATCATCGACTTCGCCATCGCCTGCGTCGGCCATATCCGCGGCGGTCTTGGCATCGTGGCCATCGTTGCGGCGCTCATCATGGCAAGTATCTCCGGTTCTGCCGCGGCGGACACGGCGGCACTCGCCGCCATCCTGATCCCGATGATGGCGAAAGCGGGCTACAACGTCCCGCGTTCCGGCGGCCTGATCGCGGCCGGCGGCATCATCGCGCCTGTCATCCCGCCGTCGATGGCCTTCATCGTCTTCGGCGTGGCTGCGAACGTCTCGATCACCCAGCTCTTCATGGCCGGTATCGTCCCTGGCATTCTAATGGGGCTGTCGCTGATCGCGACCTGGCTGTGGGTGGTGCGGAAAGACAATGTCGAGGCGCTTCCCAAGGCGTCGATGCCCGAGCGCCTGCACGCGACGGGCCGTGCTGCCTGGGCCTTGGGCATGCCCGTCATCATTCTCGGCGGCATCAAGGCCGGCGTCGTAACGCCGACCGAGGCGGCCGTCATCGCTGCGGCCTATGCAATGTTCGTCGGGATGGTGATCTATCGGGAATTGAAGCCGAGCGACCTGCCCCGTGTCATCCTGCAGGCAGCCAAGACCACCTCAGTCATCATGTTCCTGGTATGCGCCGCTCTCGTATCGGCATGGCTGATCACGGCCGCGAACATCCCTGCGGAGATCACCGGTTACATCGAACCGCTCATCGACCGGCCGAAGCTGCTGATGTTCGCCATCATGATCCTGGTGCTGATCGTCGGCACGGCACTCGATCTGACGCCCACCATCCTGATCCTGACGCCGGTCCTGATGCCCATCATCAAGCAGGCGGGCATAGACCCGGTCTATTTCGGCGTGCTGTTCATCATGAACAACTGTATCGGGCTCATCACGCCGCCGGTTGGCGTCGTGCTGAACGTCGTCAGCGGCGTTGCCCGCATCCCGCTTGGAAAAGTCACCGCGGGCGTCGGACCGTTCCTGATCGCCCAGACGATCGTACTCTTCATCCTGGTGCTTTTCCCGGATCTCGTCATCGTGCCGGCCCGCTGGCTGCACTGACTGCGTGGTTCAACCTGTTCAATCAACCGTCCAATGGGAGGACAACATGAAAAAACTGCTTCTTGCGACAACTGCCATCGCTTTTGCCGTGTCGGCTGCGGCGCCGGCCTTTGCCGAATTCAACTCGCGCAATATCCGTGTTTCGAACGGCATCAATGCCGATCATCCGGTCGGCAACGGCATCAAGGCCATGCAGGCCTGCCTTGATGAGAAGTCCGGCGGCAAGCTGAAGATCACCGCCTTCTGGGGCGGAGCCCTTGGCGGCGACCTTCAGGCCACCCAGGCGCTGCGTTCCGGCGTCCAGGAAGCCGTCGTCACCTCCTCTTCGCCGCTGGTCGGCATCGTCCCGGCTCTCGGCGTCTTCGACCTTCCCTTCCTGTTCGCCAATGCCGAGGAAGCCTACAAGGTGCTCGATGGCAAGTTCGGTGAGGCGATGAACGAAAAGCTCGATGCGGCCGGTCTTGTCAACCTTGCCTATTGGGAAAACGGTTTCCGCAACCTGTCGAACTCCGTCCGCCCGGTCACGAAGTGGGAAGACCTGTCCGGCATGAAGGTTCGCGTCATGCAGAACAACATCTTCCTCGACACCTTCCAGAATCTCGGCGCCAACGCAACGCCGATGGCTTTCGGCGAAGTCTTCTCCGCCCTGGAAACCAAGGCGATCGACGCCCAGGAAAACCCCTATGTGACGATCGATACGTCGAAGTTCTTCGAAGTCCAGAAATATGTGACCGAGACGAATCACGCCTATACGCCGTTCCTGTTCCTGTTCTCCAAGGCCATCTTCAACACCTATACGCCGGAAGAACAGGCCGCCTTGCGTGAATGCGCAGTGGTGGGTCGCGACGAGGAGCGCAAGGTCATCCAGGAACTCAACAAGGCATCGCTGGAAAAGATCAAGGCTGCCGGCCTTGAGGTGAATACGTTCTCCCCCGAAGAGCAGGAACGTATCCGCGAGAAATCCATGGTGGTCTACGAAAAGCACAAGGCGGAGATCGGCGCAGATGTCGTCGATGGCATTCTCGCAGAACTCAAGCAGATCCGCGGAAAGTAACGAAAGGGCTATCTAAACGGCCAATCCGGGAAAGCCTGCGGCGCAAGCCGCAGGCTTTTTCATTCCGGAATGGATGGAAGCACCGTCTCCCGCTTCTTCAGCATCTGCTCGCGGACGAAGATGAAGAGACCCGAAGCGACGATCAGGGCTGCGCCGATCAGCATGCCGAAACGCGGCACGTCGCCGAAGAACATCCAGCCGAAGATCACGGCCCACAGCAACAGCGTATATTGCAGCGGCGCGACGGTTGCCGCATCGGATATCTTGAGCGCCCGGTTCACCAACATATGCGCCGCCATGGCGACGATGCCAAGCAGCCCAAGCAGAAGGAGGTCCCGGCTCGACGCGATCGGGGACCAATCCATGGGGGCGAAGACAAGACCCGCGAGGCCGGCACCCGCCACCTGAAAAAAGACGAGCGTGCTGTCCGGCGTGCCGCGCAGGAAGCGGCCGGAGATCAGCATGAATGCGAAGGCGGCGCTGCCGACGATCGAGATGATGGCGGGCATGCTGAACATGGCGCTCGACGGCTCGAGCGTGATGATGACGCCGACGAAGCCGACGGCGATTGCAGTCCAGCGCCGCCAGCCGACCGTCTCTCCCAGCAGGAAGGGCGACGCCGCCGCCACATAGATCGGCGCGGCCAACCAGTAAGTCATCACGTCGGCGAGCGGGAGATACATGACCGCATAGTAGAAGCAGAAAACCTCCGCCGTCGAAAAGGCGACGCGGGCAAACTGCATTCCCGGACGTTCGGCGGCAAGAAGTTTGCCGAAACCCGCCTTCCAAACCATCGGGACAAGGATGACGAGCGCAGCAAGGCTGCGGATCAGGATGACCTGGCCAAGACCGTAGCTGGCAACCAGCCATTTCCCCATAGCATCGTTCAGAGCGAACATCAGCATGCCGAGAAGCATGATCGACGGGCCGATCATGCTCGTAGTCCTGAGCACCGTCACGGATGAAGTATTCATTGAATGCACCTTACAGGCTGGACGCGTCGGAAGTCCGGCGGCTGACGGTGAAGGCCCGGTCAAGTTCCGGGTTGAGATCCATGCCGAGACCCGGGCCGGGCGGGACGGTGATCATGCCGTTCTTTACCTCCGGCAGCGCCGTCACGAGATCGCGATACCAGGTCCGGTAGAAGGCACGGACACTTTCCTGCACCAACGCGTTCGGCGCGTTGAGAGAAAGATGGGTGGAGGCGCAGAGAACGACGGGACCGGTACAATCATGCGGGGCGACCGGCAGATGCCAGGCCTCCGCCATGGAAGCGATCTTGCGCGCCTCCGACAGTCCGCCGCACCAGGAGATGTCGAGCATAACGATGCCGGCTGCGCCGGTTTCCAGATAGTCGCGGAAACCCCAGCGCGTCGCGAGCGTCTCCGATGCCGAAATGGGCGCGGGCGACACCTCGGCATAACGCTTCAGGCTCGAAAGGCTGTCCATCTTGATCGGGTCTTCGTGCCAGAAGGTCCTGTAGGGCGCCAGTTCCCTGGCGATCTGCATGGCCGGCAGGAGCTGCCACATCGAATGGAACTCGACCATGATGTCCATCCGGTCGCCCACGGCCTTGCGGATCTTCTCGAAGGGCTGCAGCGCGAGCTTCAGATCGGCAGCGGAGATATATTGGCCCCTGGTCTTTTCGGCCGCGGCATCGAACGGCCATATCTTCATCGCCGTGATGCCCTCTTCAAGCAGCGATTGCGCCAACTCGTCGGCGCGATGCAGGAAGCCGTTAAGATCGTCGTAGGCGGTACCGCCCGTCAGCCCGTAGTTGGCGGTCGCCTGGCCGGTGTTCTTCTTGATGTATTCGGTGCCTGCGCAGGTATTGTAGGTACGAATTTCGCTCCGGGTGAATCCACCGAGAAGCTGCGCGATCGGCTGGCTCGTCGCCTTGCCGAAAATATCCCACAAGGCGATGTCGAAAGCGGAATTGCCGCGCACTTCTGCGCCGGACGACCGGAAGCCGATATAGCCCACGAGTTCCTGCGCCAGCAGATCGATCTGCAGAGGATCGCGGCCGATCACACGCGGAGCGACATATTCGTGGATATAGCTTTCGACCGTTTCGGCACCGAAGAAGGTTTCGCCAAGACCGGTGACGCCGTCATCCGTATGGACGAGAACCCAGAGCAGGTTCGGGCGCTCCGCCACTCGCACGGTTTCCAGTCTGGTGATCTTCATGACGCTCCTCCACAACGAATTTCAGGGCAACCTAGCTGGGAGAAGACCATATCGGAAGACAATCTTCGCGTTCAGGCGCGACAAATTCATCCTGAAATCAAGTTCTTGCGCATTCGAGCCGACAGATGATCAGGATCCGACGACGTCCCGCAACTCACGCTCGGCTCTTTCAAGCGCGCTTGCGTTCAGAACCTTTCGAAGAAGCGCCACTGTAACGGCCCGCATTCTGAGATTGTACCAGCCTTCGGCCTGCGCGCTCGGTATCTGGTAGACGTCCAGTTTCTCATAAAGCTGCTGCAGGCGATTCTGGACGCTCCGCAGCGACAGCTTCTTTCGTTGCGCGATCGCCTTGTCGGTCAGGCCAAGCGCGACATCGATCAGGATCTCGTATTCGGCGTCGCTCAATCCATGGGCGTTTCCAAGGCTCTTCTGCTGGATACCCCTCACCTCGCGATCGATCACGCATTGGGATTCGACGAAGACGCTTCTGAGGGCCAGCTTCAGCCGTTCGTCGGATGCCGACTTCAACACGTAGCCGTAAGTCGCTCCTTCCGGGACGATCCTCGAGACGCCCCGGACATAGGCCTCGTCGGAATAGTTCGACCAGAACAGGATCTTGGTGTCGGGCCTTTCGCGCCAAATGGTCCTCGCCGCCTCGATGCCGTTGCGTTCGCTCATCTGCAAGTCCATCACCACATGCTCCATGCGCGTCTTGCGGGCCTGAATTTCTCCGCTATGGCCGTTTTCGGCCTCCAGCACCAGATCGCATTCCGGCAATGCGGCGCGCACCGCCTCGTGCAGATAGGAGCGGTGCAATGGGTCGTCCTCGACGATCAGCACTCTCATGGTCAATTCTCCGAAATGTCACCCTGGTCGAGCGGGAGCGTTACCCGGACCAGCGTCCCTCGCACTTCGGTGTTCCGGCCGATTTCAAACCGCGCGGAAATCAGGCGTGCACGTGTCTTCATGTTTTCAATCCCATGACCGGCCCCATGACCGGTTTTACCGGAGAACGTTTTCATCCCTTCGCCATCGTCGATCACCTCGATCGACAGCCTGCGCTCGAAGTTGCGCAGATGCACCAGGATTGCCGTGGGCTGCCCGTGACGGATCGCATTGTTGACGGCTTCCTGCACGATCCGGAAGAGCGCGGTCGCCACCGTCTGTCCGAGATTGAGGAGCGCCCCGTCGCTCTCGTCGATGACGCGCCATTCGACAGGCAGCCCGCTTTCACGCACCGAACGGTCCAGATGGTTTTCGATCGCCTCTACGACGCCGAAGAGCTGCAGGATCGATGGCTTCGCCTCTTCGATGATCTGGCGAAGATCCTGAAGGCATTGCTGCAGCGTACGACAAAGGGGTTCAAGCGTCTCGCCCGGTATTTCCGGCAAGCCCGTCAGCCGTTCCATTCGCCGCGCCAGGCGCGTCAGATCGGCAAGGGTCTGGTCGTGCAGGTCCATGCCGATCCGCTGGCGTTCGGCCTCCAGCGCCTCGGTCAGTTTCAAGGCGCCGAGCCGGAGCCCTTCCTCGCGGGCCCGCACCTCCGCCTCGACGATCGCCGAACGCTTGGCCTGTTCGGCGGCACGCAGGGCAAAGAAATAAGGCGCAAGCAGATCGGCGATCGAGCGCGCATTCTCGACATCGTTCATTGTATAGCTGTCGATCTCGTGGCTGGAGCAGCTCAGCGCACCGATGATATCGCCCTGCACTTTCAGCGGCACATGCAGGCGGCTGCGCAGCGACAGTTGGATGATCGGGCTCGAAAAGGCGCCTTCGAAATGAAACCGCGGATCGCAGCAGGCATCCGGCGAAAGCAGGAAATCCACTTCCCCCGACAGCAGGCTCCGGATCGGGCTGCCGGTCAGAAGCGCCGGCGGATGCTTGCTCCAGGCCGTCTCCAGGCCGCTTTCATAGGCGATATGGTATTTTCCATCCAGCATCTTGATGCAGACGTCGAGATGCTCGTGCGGAATGATATGGCTGATCTCGGCGGCAACAGCCTGGATGATGGAATGGAAATCGAGTTGCCCCGCCAACAGGCGTGAAATGCCGAGATAGCGGTCGAAAAGCGAACTTCGGGCCGAATTGAGCATGCCGGACCTCCTCCCAGTCCTCGAACCTGATTAAGCGCTTTGCTATTCGTCTTGTCTTGCGGGAACCCGCAGATTCTGCGCGAATACCCGCAGAAAGGTTGCTTGAATGCGCCTATACAACATCTGATTTCTCCTCCATGCTCGCTTTACTGAGCAAATGGGGCTCAGTGCAATCGCTATCTCCGAAATCCCGTTGAGGAGCGGACCGGAGAAGCCCCCATAAACTATTGAGGGAGGAAATCATGATCATCAGAAAGATGCTTTTCGCATCTGCCGCTATCGCTTGCGTCGCCGGGCCGGTTTCTGCCCTGGCCGACACTGCGGACAAGAAGATCGCCCTGTCGAACAATTATGCCGGCAATTCCTGGCGACAGGCCATGCTGACAAGCTGGGACAAGATCACCAAGGATGCCGTCGCCAAGGGGGTCGTTGCTGCAGCCGATCCTTTCACCACCGCCGAAAACCAGGCGACCGAACAGGCCGCCCAGATCCAGAACCTCATCCTGCAGGGTTATGATGCGATCGTGGTGAACGCCGCATCCCCGACCGCTCTTAACGGAGCGATCAAGGAAGCATGCGACGCGGGCATCACCGTCGTTTCCTTCGACGGCACCGTGACGGAGCCTTGCGCCTGGCGGATCGCGGTCGATTTCAAGGCGATGGGCGAGAGCCAGCTGGATTATCTCGCCCAGAAGCTGCCGAAGGGCGGCAACCTGCTCGAGATCCGCGGCCTGGCGGGCGTCTCGGTCGACGACGAAATCCATGCCGGCATCGAAGCCGGCGTCAAGAAGAACCCGCAGTTCAAGGTGGTTGGATCTGTCAACGGCGATTGGGCACAGGACGTCGCCCAGCGCGCCGTCGCCGGCATCCTTCCGAGCCTCCCGGAAGTCGCGGCCGTGGTGACCCAGGGCGGAGACGGTTATGGTGCCGCTCAGGCCTTTGCCGCAGCTAACCGTCCCACCCCGGTCATCATCATGGGCAATCGCGAGGACGAGCTGGTCTGGTGGAAACAGCAGAAGGACAAGGGCGGCTATGAGACCATGTCGGTCTCGATCGCTCCCGGCGTCTCGACGCTTGCCTTCTGGGTCGCGCAGCAGATCCTCGACGGGAAAGACGTGAAGAAGGACCTCGTGGTTCCCTTCCTGCGTATCGACCAGGCCAATCTCGAAACCAACCTCGCCAGCACCCAGAAGGGCGGCGTCGCCAATGTCGAGTATTCGCTGGAAGATGCCCAGAAGGTGATCAGCACCGCGAAGTAAGAGCAATGGCTCCGTAAACCGGACGCGGTGAAATTCGACCGCGTCCGGCATCCCAACGGTCCGACAGAGAACCATCGACAACGAATTCCGTATGACTGATGTAACGCCAGGAAGAGAAGTGGTTGCGGCCCGCGGCATCAAGGTGACGTTCGGCGCCGTCAAGGCACTGGATGGCGCGGACCTCTCCATTCGCGCGGGCGAGTGCGTCGGGCTGGTCGGACACAATGGCGCCGGCAAATCGACCATCGTCAACGTCATCAACGGCGGCCTCACCCCACATGCCGGCACCGTCAGTTATGGCGGCGTGGCCGGCCAGCACGGGATCGCCGCAGCGCGCGCAAACGGCGTGCGCTGCGTATTTCAGGAACTGTCGCTCTGCCCTAATCTCACGGTCAGCGAGAACGTCAGGATCATGCATGGCGATCTGAAAGGCTGGCACTGGCGCAGCCGTGCACTGGCGCTGGTCGAGGCTCAGCTTCAGGACATATTCCCCGGCCATGGCATCGACTGCGAAAGCACGATCGACGATCTCTCCATCGCTGAACGGCAGATGGTGGAAATCGCCATCAGCTTCGGCGGTGTTGACGAAGGACCGAAGCTGGTCATTCTCGACGAACCGACTTCGTCGCTGGATGCCGGACTTGCGGCCCAGCTCATGGCCTATATTCGCCGTTTCGTCGCCGAGGGCGGATCGGTCCTGCTGATCTCCCATATCCTGGGAGAGATCCTCTCGACCTCCGACCGGATCGTCGTGATGAAGGACGGACGCGTCGTCGCCGATCGCCTGGCCTCAGGGTTCAATACCCGCAGCCTCGTTGAGGCCATGGGCAGCGTGGTACGGGAGCAGGAATGGCAACGCTCGACTGCGGCGAAGACCGGCTCGCCGATACTTTCGATGCCGCCGCGGCGCGGGCACGGTCTCGCCTTCGAGGCCTATCGCGGCGAGATCATCGGGCTTGCCGGGCTTGGCGGCCACGGCCAGACGGAAGCCCTTCTCGACCTCTATCTGTCGCGCAACAGCAACTGGTGGCCGACACGCCGGCGGGAGATCGCCTTCGTCGCCGGCGACCGCAGCCTCAACGGCACATTCCCGCTCTGGAGCATTCTGAGAAATCTCAGCATCGCCTCCCTCGGGGAACTTTCCTCCCGCGGCAGTATCAACCGCAGCCGCGAAGACACGCTCGGAGAGACCTGGAAGCAGCGCATAGAAATCCGAACACCGGACATGCAGAACCGTATCCTGTCGCTTTCCGGCGGCAACCAGCAAAAGATCCTGTTCGCGCGGGCATTGGCAACTACTGCCGGGATCGTGCTGATGGACGATCCGATGCGTGGTGTCGATGTAGGCACCAAGCAGGAGGTCTATGAGATCCTGCGCACGGAGGCCGCTTCGGGCCGGACCTTCATCTGGTATTCGACGGAAATGGACGAGATACGCCTTTGCGATCGGGCCTATGTCTTCCGCAAAGGCGCTATCGCCGCCGAACTCGTGGGTGACGAAATCACCGAAAAGAACGTGCTCGCCGCCTCGTTCAGCGAGGGGGAAGCAGCATGAAGCTTTCCTCCGGCACCGTTCGCCTGATCATTCCGGCGGCCTCGCTCGCCCTGCTTCTTGCAGCCGTCTTCTACATGCAGCCGCGGGCCATGAGCTATACCGGCCTTAACCTGCTCTTCAATCTTGCCGTGCCGATCGCGCTCGCGACCGTGGCGCAGATGCTCATCATGGCGGTCAACGACCTCGACCTGTCGATGGGCACGTTCGTCAGCTTCTGCGCCTGCGTCACCGCAACCTTCCTGGAAACATCGCCGGCGATCGGCATCCTGATCTTCCTCGGCGCGATCGCCATCTATGCCGCGATGGGTGTGATCATCCATGTCCGCGAACTTCCCTCGATCGTCGTGACGCTCGGTATGAGCTTCGTCTGGGGCGGACTTGCGGTGCTCATGCTGCCGTCTCCTGGCGGCGAGGCGCCGGGCTGGGCGCGCTGGCTGATGACGTCCAAGCCGCCCTTCGTGCCGATGGCGATCGCCGCGAGCGTCGTCATAGCGCTCGCGACCCATTTCCTTGTCATGCGCTCCTCCGTCGGAGTGCTGATCCGTGGCGTCGGCGGCAATGTCCGGTCGGTCGAACGCGCCGGCTGGTCGGTGATCGGCATCCGCGCCGGCACTTACGCGCTAGCCGGCCTGTTCGCGGTACTGTCCGGCATCGCTCTCGTCGGCCTAACGACCTCGGCGGATGCCAATATCGCGCTCCGCTACACGCTGCTTTCGATCGCCGGCGTCATCCTCGGTGGCGGCGAGTTCGTCGGCGGCAAGGTCTCGCCGATCGGAGCCGTGATCGGCGCGCTTACCCTGGCGCTCGCCGGCTCCTTCCTCTCCTTCATGCGCATCTCGCCCGACTGGCAGATCGGCGCGCAAGGCGGGATCCTGATCGTCGTGCTGGCGCTGCGCCTTTTCCTGAACCGGTTGGAAAAGCGGGAGAAGAACCGATGAATCCCTCCCGCCTTCTTCTCGCAAAACCCTGGATCTGGTCGTTCGCCGCCACGATCCTGGTATGGATCGTCACCGTTCTGTTTACCGGCGGCGCGAGCTCGCTCGGCCTCTCCCAGGCAGCACTGACCTTCGCCGCCTTCTCGGTGATCGTCGGCATCGGCCAGATGTTCGTCATCACACTCGGCCCCGGCAATATCGATCTCTCCGTCCCCGCCACGATGACGCTGTCCGGCACGCTGGCCCTGAAGCTGATGGACGTGCAGGACAGCATGGTCCTGGCCGGCCTGCTGCTCTCCATCCTGCTCGGCATCATGATCGGTATCGGCAACTACGTGCTCATCAAGCTGCTGAAAATCCCACCGATCATTGCCACGCTCTCCATGAGCTTCATCGTCCAGTCGGCGGCGATCTGGGCGAACCGAGGCCTGCGCATCAAGCCTCCGGAGCCCCTCGCGACGTTCGCCACGTCGAGCTTCTTCGGCATTCCGAATGTCGCCATCGTGGCGCTCGTCCTCTCCGCGGTCGCCTGGCTGCTGCTCGAAAAAACCATCTACGGCCGCTGGATCTCCGCGATCGGCCAAAGCACGTTCGCGGCCCGGATGACCGGCATTCCGGTCGATGGCACGCGCCTTGTCACCTATGTCCTCTGCGCCGTGCTCGCTTCGATCTGCGGCTATCTTCTTGCCAGCTTCTCGGGCGGTGCTGCGCTCAACATGGGAGCGGAATACCTTCTGATGTCGATCGCCGTCGTCGTGATCGGCGGCACCGCGGTCGCAGGCGGCAATTCCAACATTCCCGGCATCTGGGGCGCCTCGCTCTTCATGTTCCTCGTCGTTTCGATGCTGAATACCTACGGCTTCGGCGCGGGCTTCCGCCTCATCCTGACCGGCCTCATCATTATCGCCGTCATTCTCGCGGCCGGCGGGCGCCAACCCACCACCCGATGAAACTTCTCCCGATCGGACGACAATCATGCCACAACCCTCTTCCATTTATGAGATCCATGACGAACGCTTCCGGCAGCTGACCGTCTCCAGCGCGCGGCTCGATGAACTTTATTCGGGCTGCCGTTGGGCCGAGGGGCCGGTATGGTTTTCCGATCTCAACTGCCTGATCTGGAGCGACATCCCCAACCAGCGCATGCTGCGCTGGGTGCCGGATGGCGGCGTGTCGGTGTTCCGTGAACCCTCCAATTTCGTCAACGGCAACACGCGGGACCGTCAGGGCCGGCTCATCTCCTGCGAACATGGCGGCCGGCGCGTCGTGCGCACGGAGATCGACGGTACGCTCACGGTGCTCGCGGACCGTTACCAGGGGAGACCGCTTAATTCGCCGAATGACGTGGTCGTCCATTCAGACGGCAGCATCTGGTTCACCGATCCGACCTATGGCATAAAGTCCGACTATGAGGGCTACCGGGCAGAACCCGAACAGGCGACACGCAACGTCTACCGGCTCGATCCGGAAACAGGCGAACTCGACGCCGTGGTGACTGATTTCGGCCAGCCGAACGGACTTGCGTTTTCCCCGGACGAAACGAAGCTGTATGTCGCGGATTCCGCGTCCAGCCACGACATCAAAGCACCCCGCCATATCCGCGTCTTCGACGTCGCCGACGGCAGGAAGCTCGTCAACGGACGGGTCTTCTGCAGCCTCGACAACGGTTTGCCGGACGGTTTCCGCGTGGATGCCGGAGGCAATATCTGGACGAGCGCCGGAGACGGCGTGCACTGCTTTTCGCCGGAGGGCAAGCTTCTCGGCAAGATTCTCGTGCCGCAGACAGTGGCAAACCTGACCTTCGGAGGACGGCGGAAGAACCGCCTGTTCATTACCGCCACCACCTCCCTCTACTCCGTTTATGTGGCAACCAACGGTGTAGCTCTCGGCTGAGAAATCAGCCGGCCGGAGCCACCGGCTCATCGGCAAAGCCCGCAGCGTCGAGTGCCCTGCGCACAAGCCCCGACCTCTTTGCCTCGTCCATGAAATTGCCGACGAAGCAACGAGCGGACGGTTTGCCATTGGCGACGGCGATCGCGATGCCCGTCTGCTGGAAGCCGCCGGCGAGAACGCGCGCCCCGGGCAGTTTCGGCAGCAGCGTCCGAAAGGCGTCTCGCGAGAGAGCAAGGGCATCCGCCTCGCCCTTCGACAAACGCTCGACGGCTTCCGCGATCGTTTCCACGGGCTCGGGCACCGTAACCTTGAGGGAACGCGTGGCGCTGCGGATCGTCGTCGTGTTGGCGATACCGACAACGCGAACGCCTTCGCGGTTGACCTCTTCGAGCGTCGCGATGCCGGAGGAGGCGGTCACCAGATAAGTGCTTTCAAGGATGTAATAGGCCGGGCCGAAGGCGACGCGCCTGCGCCGCTCGTCATCAACCGGCATGAAACTGACATCCACCGATCCGTTCTCGATGGCATCGGTGCACGCTCCTGAATTGGGAAAATTCACGATCTCGGCCTCAACACCGAGGCTGGCCGCAAGAGCCCTGCCCATATCGACGGTGACTCCTCGATAGGACTGGCTTTCCGTATCGAAGACGGCAAAGAGCGCAGACGGAGCAGGTGCTGCGACGATACCGACCCGCAATTTTCCTGTCGGGGCAAGCTCGCGCGGCACGAACTCGTCGCGGGCAGGCGCACCCATGGCAGTTGACGACATGAAACCTCCCTCGCTTGATCCGCAGGGCGCGGCAAGCCCCTCCCCCGACGGACTGCCATCGTCAAACCGGTGTGCCGACCCCGAGCAGCGCTTCCTTCTCGTTCACCGAGAGGCTTGTCAACCGATAGAGGACGAAACCTTCCTTTTCCGAATGGATGCTCGCCAGCGTCTCGCCGAAGACGGTCTTGATCTCGCCCAGCAGTTCGCCCCTGGCAACGGGTTCGGAAAGGTCCTTTTTCGGATACCAGAGCCCGGTCACGGGCGCCGCCGGAACCCACATGGTGACGACATTGAGCGGCGTCACGGGCGCTCCGCCAGGCAGCATGCCGATGTGCTGCATCACCCGCCGGATGCCGTCCGTCATCCGGCCGACGGTGGTTTCACCCCAAAGCCCGTTGCCGCTGACTTCGGGCAGGATGCTCGGGATGCCGAGCTTGTGGGCGGCATCCACCGTATGACCGGCGCCACCAGCCGCGACGGCCACGGGAATGCCGAAGGCGCCCGCGAGTGCCTTCGATTTCTCGCATCCCGCCGGGAAGATCGTGAAGGGCGCAAGTCCTTCATCCAGATCTCCGCCATGGCAATCGATATAGGCGTCTGCTTTCGGAAAGGCCTCCGTCACCAGCCAATGGGCCAGCTGCTCGCTGGTCGTCCCGTCCGGATTGCCGGGGAACATCCGGTTCAGGTTCTTGCCGTCCTGCGGCATGATGTAGATGTTGCGCCTCCGGAAAGCCTCTACATTGAGGATCGGCAGGATCAGCAGCGTGCCCCCGATCTCTTCCGGCTTCGTCTGCATCAACCGCACCGCCGCTTCGATCGAGCAATATTCCGAACCATGCACGCCGGCCGTAATCAGAAGACATGGACCTGCCGCAGCGCCTTCGATGATCGCAAAGGGGATTTCAAGCTCTTCCGTTGGCCGGACGTGACCGAATTCCACGCGCGGCTTTCCCGTGCGAAGGGCAGGCAAGGCGTTCATGGATGAATCCTCAAGTGATTTAACCGCTTCACGGAAGGCGCCGACACGCCTTCCGTACTGTTGTTGGTTTTCTCGGTCAGCTTGATCCGGTCACGTCTTCCTCACGCCCTGCAGCCGGATGAGCCCGTCCGGATAGGGAACGAAGCCATCGATATCGCTGCGCGCCGCCCAGATTGACTTGTAGTGATAGAGCGGAATGAAGGGCACGTCGGCGAGATAGATGCCGACGCTCTGGGAATAGAGCTTCGTGCGCTCCTCATCATCGGTCGTCTGGCGTGCCTGCGCCAGGATCTTGTCCAGTTCCGGATTGCAGTAATGCCCCCAGTTCAGGAAGCCGTCGCAGGCAACCCAGGGGGTGATATTGCCGTCCGGATCCGGTCGTCCGCTCCAGATCGCCATCGATGCCTGATACTTGCCGTCATTGGAATTCGCAGCAAGCGTCGAGGATTCGAGCGCCTGAATCTTGATGTCGAAGCCCGCCTCCGCTGCCATTGCCTGGATCATCTGACCGACCTGGGCCAGGGTCGGACTGTTGGCGACGGAAAGCGTGAACGACGGATTGGCCGTTCCCGCCTCGGCGAGCAGCGCCTTGGCCTTCTCGACGTCTCGGTCCTTGAGAGCCTGGCTAGCGTCATAGAACGGCGTACCGACCGGCTCAGTCTGGTTCGCAGGCGGGAACAAGCCTTCGTAGACGACTTGGCTGATGGCCGCCCGATCGATCGAAAGCGCCAGCGCCTGGCGCACCTTGACGCTCTTGCCGAGCGGATTGTCGGCGCTGTCACCATGAGCGATGTTGATGGAGATGACGTCGAAGGCAATCGAGGGTCCGTCGATGGCCTTGACGCTTTTGTCGTCCTTGATCGCCGCGATATCGCTCGGCGACAACCGCTCGATGAGATCGAGGTCGCCGGAGCGCAGGCTGAGCAGCCGTACGGCATCATCCGGGATCATTCGGTAGGTGACGGAATCGAGCGAGATGGCGTCCTTGTCCCAATACTGGTCGAACCGCTTCAGGGTGATGTGGTCCTGCGAAACACGCTCGACGAACTGGAAGGGTCCGGCGCAGACGGGATGGACACCGATATTGGCACCGTCCTTGGCAAGCGCTGTCGGTGACATGATCATACCGGCTCGGTCCGCAAGCACGCTGACGAGCGGCGCATAGGCCTCGCTGAGCTTGATCGCGACGGTCAGGGGATCCACGACATCGATGCTCGCTACCGGCTTCAATTCGGTCTTGCGCCTGGACATCGGGTCGCTGCGATAGCGGTCGAGATTGGTCTTGACGGCGGCCGCATCCATCGTCTGCCCGTCATGGAACAGCACGTGGTCCCTGAGTTTGAGCGTCAGTGTCAGGTTGTCGGGAGACCAAGCCCATGATGTCGCGAGCTGCGGCTTGAACTTCCCGTCGGCGGAATTCTCGATCAGCTTGTCGCACAGCGCCGCAAAGATCACGCGACCGGCAACCGAGCCCCCCTGCGCCGGGTCGAGAATGTCGGGATCGGCCCTGAGACCGATGCGCAGATCAGTAGCCGAAGCGGATGCTGTCACGAGAATTGCAGCAAGGAAGGAGGACATCGCGCCGATAGCGTGTCGCCCGATCAATGAAGTCATGATCAATGTCCCTCTCCCGTTACGATGGGTGCCGCTACCTCAGGTCATCGCAAAATCGTACTACCATGTAAGAACAGCAATGCACAATATCGTGCATTGCCGATTTTATGAGCCGAACCTATCGTGTACCATTTGGAATTTCTACCGGCCTTCCGCGCGGTGCCGACCACAGGCCTAGGCATCGGAAGCCATTCTCTTGCCTATTGACATGCCTCGATGCACGCCCCGTTATATCGTATTATAACAATTTAAGAATCTGTCGATCTGTAAAACCCCTAACCAGAGGAGAAGATAAATGAGATTATCGTCGCTGCTGCCTGCCGTCATGGCCGCGCTATTTGCAGCCGGCGCCCAGGCCGACGAGTTGAAGATCGGCCTGCAGGACGACCTCGACGGTCTCGACCCGGCGCGGTCACGTACCTTCGTGGGCGAAGTCGTGTTTGAGTCCCTATGCGATAGCCTTGTTTCCGTCGGGGCGGATCTGGTCGTCAAACCGGAACTTGCCGAAAAATGGTCCTGGAATGCCGATGGGACCGAGCTCAGCCTGACGCTTTTCCCGAACCTGAAGTTCCATGACGGCAGCGCCATCGATGCGGCTGCCGTGAAGGCCAATCTCGACAGGGCGGTGACACTGCCGGACAGCATGCGCAGATCGGAGCTCCAATCGGTCAAGGGCGTCGATGTCATCGACGGCCAGACCGTCAGGATCACGCTCAAGCAGCCGGACCCGACGCTGCTGCCGCAGCTTTCCAACCGCGCTGGCATGATGCTTTCGCCTGCAAGCTTCGAGAAGGCGGTGACTGCGCCATCCTGCTCCGGCCCATACAAGTTCGTCTCCCGCCAGCAGAACTACAAGATCGACCTCGAAAAATTCGCCGATTATCGCGATGCGGCCGATTACCATTTCGACAAGCTCAGCTTCATGATCATTCCGGACACGACGGTCAGGCTCGCGAACCTCAGGTCCGGCGCACTGGACATGCTGGAGCGCCTGGCGCCCTCGGACATCCCCTCGGTCAAGGAGGATGCCAACCTGCAGCTCGCCCAGATCACCAGCGTCGGCTATCAGGGAATGACCCTCAATGTCGGCAACGGCGCCCGCTCCGACGGCCCCCTTGCCAAGGATAAGCGCATTCGGCTGGCGCTCGAACTCGCCATCGACCGCGATGTCATCAACCAGGTCGTGGGCTCGGGCATATTCCAGCCGGCGCAGCAGCCGTTCACCGACGTCAGCCCCTACCATGACAAGAACATCAAGGTGACGACGCGCGATGTCGAAAAGGCCAAGGCGCTTCTGAAGGAAGCTGGCGTCGAAAAAGTCTCGTTCGAACTGCTTTTCGCCAATTCCACCACCAGCCAGCAGATCGCCGAACTCATCCAGGCAATGACCGCCGAAGCGGGCTTCGATATCAAGCTGCGCGCCGTCGAATTCACCTCCATGCTCGCCCAGACGCAGAGCGGCGATTATGATGCCGTGCTGACCGGCTGGTCGGGCCGCTACGATCCGGACGGCAATCTCCACCAGTTCGTGACCTGCAAGGCATCACTCAACTATGCCGGCTTCTGCAACGAACAAGTCGACAAGGATCTGAACGCCGCCAAAGTCACGGCCGATTTCGAAACCCGCAAGAAGCTCTATGACGATGCGCAATCGATCCTGCAGGACCAGTTGCCGATCATCTATCTCTACCACCAGCCCTGGCCCTTCGTGCTCGCCAAAGGCTTGAAGGGTTTCACGCCGCTGCCGACCGGCCTGATCAGCATAAAGGGCATGACCCGGGCTTCGTAAACTCCCAACCTGGATCATCGCCGCAGGGCCGGCCTGTCGGCCGGCCCCTTTTAGCTTCGGAACCCCTCAGCCTAAATCGCAGGCCGGCGATAAGCGCCCAGTGCGGTTTCAATAGCGTGCGCCGTCTGCAGCAGTCCTCCATCCGCCGCGAGAGCCCCGGTCAACTGGATACCGAGTGGAAGATGGCCATCCACGCCGCTCGGAATACTGATCGCGGGGTGTCCGGTCATATTGGCAAAGCCGCTGGACAGCATTTCTCCCTCGTCGCCCTCCTCCGTGAATTCCGGATCCTCGACAGGCGCGGGAAAGGGAACGCTCGGGCTCAGCAGCACATCGACATTGGCAAAGAACGCCTCGACCGCCTGCCGGAGCCTCGCCTGAAACCGCTGCGCTCTAAGGTAATCAACGGCGGGAACGTCGAAGCCGGACAGGACCTGCGCCAGAGTCCGCGGCGCATAACCGCCCGGATTTTCGAGATGCAGGTCTGCATGGACCAGGGATGCCTCGGGCTTGATGATATGACGCAGCATCGAGTTGGCGGACGAAAGCTCCGAAATATCGACCGGCTTGATGATGGCTCCCTGCTCCTGCAGGCAGTCTACGACCGCCTTGAGATTCCGCGCTACTGCAGGAGTAAGCTCGCGGCTCCGGCAATGATGGCTGACAAGACCAATCCGCAGCCCCCTTACCGAAGGCGCCGGGAGGGCGAAATCGCTGCCGGCAAGGCAACCGAGCATGATCGCCGCATCGGCCACCCTCCGCGACAAAGATCCGGCATGATCGAGACTCCGGGAAAGTGGAAACACGCCCTCCGTGGGCACGAGCCCATAGGTCGGCTTCAGCCCGACGATACCGCAATGGGAGGCTGGAATGCGGATCGAACCGCCCGTATCCGTCCCGACCGAAAGCGGCACGACGCCGGCCGCGACAAGCGCTGCCGAACCTCCGCTCGACCCTCCGGACGTACGGGAAAAATCATGAGGATTGTTCGTCTGACCGATATCCGGATGCGCGATGCCGTAGGCATATTCGAGCAGGTTGGTCTTGCAGAGAATGATCGCGCCGGCGGCGCGCAGCCGCGCGACGAGCGGTGCATCATCCGTGGCGGCGACCGGCTTGCGGACGCGGCTTCCAAAGCCGGTCGGCGCGCCGCGAACGTCGATGATGTCCTTGATGGCGACCGGAATGCCGTGCAGTGGTCCGCGGTCGCGGCCGCCGCGAAACTCCGCCGCTAGACGCTCGGCATCGCCAAGCGCTTCGTCCCGCATCACATGAGCGACCGCGTTCAACTGTGGTTCCAGCCTTTCGAGCCGTTCCAGCGCCTGGAAGACGATATCGACGGGTGACAGCGAGCCGTTCCGGTAACGCGCCCCAAGCGCCTGCACGCTCAGGAAACCGATCTCGTTTTCCGGCACTGGCTGCGTTTCCTTCACGCTCAATCCCTCTTTTCCAGGATTCCCGGCTGCATGCCGGCCATCACCGCGCTGCCGCGAGCCTCCGCAGCAGCATCGTCCAGGCCTTCATGCCCAAACGAAAATTCTCCAGCCGGAAGAATTCGTTCGGGGCGTGGTAATCCTCGTCGGCCGTCGAGAAGGAGAAGAAGATCGAAGCACAGCCGAGATGCTTGCGGAAAGCGCCGCCGATGGGGATCGTCGCGCCCATGGCGACCCGCAGCGGCTTCTGGCCGAGCAGTTCGCCCAGCACCTCTTCGGAAGCCCTGAACGCCGGCAGGTCTGGATCGATGAAATCCGCTTCGCTGCCCGGTCCGTGACGATGCACGTCGAGCCGAAACCCGTTCGGCAGACATTTCTCAAGGTGCCGGGTGATCGCGACGATGACGGCATCCGGTTTCTGCCCGGCGATCAGGCGGCAGGTGATCTTGACGCTCGCCGCATTCGGAATGACGGTCTTGGTGCCTCGGCCCTGGTAGCCGCCGGAGATGCCGTTGAATTCCAGCGTCGGCTCCAGCCATTGCCGGATCAGGAGCTCACGACCGGTGTCGATCGGCACGGGCCTTTCCACGCCGATCTCGCGGTAATAGGCGGCACTGTCGAAATTGGCCGCCTCTATCGCCGCGATGATACGCGGATCCGGCGAGCTCGTGCCGTCGAGAAATCCGTCGACGCTGACGCGGCCGTCCGGCCCGTGCATCGAGGCGATAAGTACCGCAAGCGCTGCGATCGGGTTCGGGGCACTGCCGCCATGACGGCCGGAGTGCAAGTCCTTCGCAGCGCCCGTCACCGTCACGTCGAGAGCGACGAGGCCGCGGCTTGCGACCGTGATCGACGGCTTGTCCGGCCGCCACATGGCGCCGTCGGCGGAAAGCACGAGATCACAATGGAGCTTCTCGCGATATCTTTCGAGCGTCGGCTCGAAATGCGGGCTGCCGGATTCCTCCTCGCCCTCGATCAGCACCTTGAGATTGACCGGCAGCCGGCCTTCTTCCTGCACGAAGGCCTCGGCGACGAGGATCGGGATCAGGAGCGGGCCCTTGTCGTCGGAGACGCCGCGCGCATAAAGCCGGCCGTCGCGCTCGTCCGGCTCGAAAGGCGGCGTCTTCCATTTGTCGAGCGGGTCCGGCGGCTGCACGTCGTAATGGCCGTAGACGAGGAAAGTTGGCAGCGCCGGATCGCTAAGGATTTCGCCGAAGACGGCCGGATGGCCGCCGGTCGGGAGCAGTTCGACGTTTGAAAAGCCCGCGCGGGCGAGCCGGTCGGCCACGAAATCCGCCGCCGCCTTGATGCCCGCCGCGTAGGCCGGATCGGTGCTGACGCTCGGAATCCGGCAGAAGGCCTTCAGGTCCTCCAGCGCCGCCGGATAGTTGGCGTCCAGAAAGGCCTCGACGCTCATTTGCCGCCGTCCACGCTGATCACCTGACCGGAAATCCAGCCGGCGTAGTCGGAGGCGAAGAACATCACCATGGCGACGATGTCGCCCGGCGCACCGAGCCGCTTCAGCGCGATGTTCTGAAGAAGCCGCGCCTGGCCCTCCTCGCCCATCGCTTCCCACTGCTTTTCCGTCGTCGGATTGGAGCGCACGAAGCCGGGGGCGACATTGTTGACGGTGATGTTCCAGGGGCCGAGCTCGTGGGCGAGCTGGCGCGTGAGCCCGATCTGGCCGGCCTTGGCGCTGGCATAGGCCTGGATGCCGGTGAGCGAGATGCCGATGCCGGCACCGCTGGAAATGTTGACGACGCGCCCGGCTCGCTTCTTCTTCATGACCGGCGCTACCGCCTGCGCCATGAAGAAGGCGCCGGAAAGGTTGACGTCGAAGATCGTCTGCCAGTCGCTTTCCGAAATCTCCTCGATCGGCCGGCCCACCTGGCCGCGCACGCCTCCGGCATTGTTGACGAGAATATCGATGTCGCCAAAGGTCGGAACCAGCGCCTGCACATCGGCGCGGCTGCCGACATCGAGCACATGCGCGGAGGTGTTCGGGCCGCAGAGCTTGACCGTTTCCTCAAGCCCGGCCGCATTGACGTCGCAGACATGCACGCGCGCCCCGCGGCTCGCGAAGCCCTGCGCGATCGCCCGGCCGAAACCATGCGCCGCGCCGGTGACGATCGCCACCTTGCCCTCGAAGGAGATATTCATGCAGCAATCCTCGCAAGCTCTTCGATATTGGCCATGCCGAGCGGCCGTCTGCCGTCCTCGATCTCGTGGATCATCTCGACGACACGCGCCGTAATCGGCGTCGGCACACGCGATTGCCGACCGATCTCGACCACCGGCAGCACCTGCGCATCGACTTCGGTCTTGCGCTTGCGGATCGCCAGATCCCGCCAGATTCCGGAATGGGATTTCGCCGACTTGCGGTTATGCGTCACCATGTCGTCAAAGGACTTGTTCGTCTGCTCCGGCGTCGCCAATGGTCCGAAGGCCGCAGGGTCGAAACCGTCGAAAGCCTCCGGCTTGATGTTATTGATGGCTGCGACCGTTGCGACCTCAAGTGCCAACTTGCGCAGGACAGGCCGAGCGGTCGGATTGTCGAGCACGTCGGCGATGCTGTCATCGGTCAGCGCCGTGCCGAACAGCAGCGCGCCGTAGATCAGCTTGCCCCACAGGAAGCCCCAGATGTTGTTGGTGATCAGCGCCTTCGGCTCGAACTGCTTCATCAGTCCATAGACCGCCTCTGCCCGGTCCGTGAAGCGCCCGTCCAGCTCGCCGATCACCACGGCGCCGCGGCCGCTATACTGAACGACCCCAGGTTCTAGGTAGTCGGCGCCGAAATTCACGAAGCAGCCGATCACCCGGCTGTCGCCGACGATCCGGGCAATTACCCGTTCGTTCAAGCCGTTCTGCGCCGAGACGACATAGCCGTCCGGCGCAAGATGCCTGACCAGCGCCTTCGCCGCCTCTTCCGTGTGATGGGCTTTGACACAGAGGAATGTGCGCTGATACTCGCCTTCGAGCGCTTCCGGCAGATAGGCTTTCGCCTTCACGACGTCCTCGAAGATCGGACCGACGATCTTCAGTCCCTTTTCGTTGATCGCGTCCACATGCGTCTTGACGTTGTCGACGAAGATCACCTCTTCGCCCGCCCGGATGAAGGCGGCACCGAGCGTCCCGCCGATCGCGCCGGCGCCCCAGATCAGGATCGGCCGACTCATGCCCAGGCTCCTTCCAGCAATGCCCGGGTCTCCTCGATGGCGATATCCCAGATAGCCTGCATCTCCTCGTCCGGCCGCTCGTAATAGCCGCCGAAATTGCCGTCGCCGAGATAGGCCTTGACGGCATCCGGCGACATCGTGCGCATGCGTGAAAGATCGATCATCGGCTTGCGCTGCGTCGGCTGCGCGACACCTTCAAGACGCGTCCAGGGAAAGTTCTCCATCCAGGAAGCATGCGAGGCGACGGTATCGATCTCCTGCACCTTCGCGAAAGTCTTCGGCGCATTCCACCAGTTATGGAATTTGACGGCCGTGTCCGGATTGTCCGCCATCCATTCGACCGCGAGGCTGCCGGCCGGCTGATTTCCGCCATGGCCGTTGACGATGAGGATACGACGAAAGCCCTGCCTCCTGAGCCCGTCCAGGATATCGCTGACCAGTCGGATATAGGTTTCCTGGCGGATGCTGATCGTACCGGGATAGGAGAGGAAGTAGGGCGTTATGCCATAGGCCACGACCGGAAAGACCGGGATGCCTAGCGGTGCTGCCGCCTCCGCCGCCACCTTTTCCGACAGGATGGAATCGACGGATAGCGAAAGTCCCGCATGCTGCTCGGTACTGCCGAGCGGCAGGACCGCTCTGTCGTCGGTCTTCAGATAGGCCTCGATCTGCTGCCAGTTACATTCCGAAATTCTCATCCTCGTCAGCCTTCCTTATCCTTGCGCGCCGATCGGCGCCCGTTTTACAACGTCCTCCGGCTGGGGCGTGATACCGGCAGCACGGATGATCGGCACGATCACCCGCTCGATATCGGCCGTATCGGGCGCATGGCGATATTCGATCGCCGGCACACCTTCCGGAACGCCGGCGAGAATGCTTTCCGCCCCGGAAGCGTAGACCACCACGGTGGCGTTCGCGATCATCGCATCGAGGCCGGGCGTATCGAGCGCGCCGGCGGCAATCTCCCCGACATGCGGCGCAAAGCGCTGAACGCCGCTCTTCATAATCGGCAGGAATTCCGGAAAGCGCGAGACGACGGCAATCCGGGCAAGCGAATCCAGCGAGGCAAGCGCCCGGCGCGTCTCCTCCGACGGCGTAAAGCTGATCGTCACAACCCTAGTATTCGGCACCAGCATCGCCACGTCCCTGTGCCGGTTCGCGATCGTGACGGCGAGATCGGCGGAGTTGGCGAGTGCCCTGGCCTTGGCATCACGCTCCAGGGCCGCGATCGTCACCGGCTCCACGGTGACTTCGCGCCCCAGCCGGGCGGCAATGAAACGGGCATAGCTTGCGGTCGCGTCCTGGAACAGGCCGATCATGACGATCCTGAGGCGCGGCCCGACGCTGTCGCGGTAGAAGACACGGGCGCTGACGAGCGAGACGAGTTCGGCCGGCCGAATGCCGAGCGCCCGGCTTTCGTCGATCAGCTGATCGATATGCCGGCGCAGTCCGCTGGCCTCGGCTCTGCCTGCCAGCCGCGCCTGCTGGCTGTCGCTGACGAAAGTGCCGGCGCCCGGCCGCGTATCGATGAGTCCCGCGGCCTTCAGATCGGCATAGACCTGGCTTACCGTCATCGGTGCGACGCCGATCTTTTCGGCAAGCTCCCGCACCGAAGGCAAAGCTTCCCCAGGCGCCAGCTCGCCGTAGGTGATGCCATATTCGATAAGCCCCTGGAGCTGCGTGCGCAGCGGCACCGGCAGCTCTCGGTCGATAAAAAATTCCATGAAGCGGTTCGTCATCGTCCGTTATAACTGAATATAACGATTAACGCCCCACAGAAGATGAGGTCAAGCGCTATCCCCACCCTCACGTGGAAATTCAGTTGACAGCTTTTCCAGCGCGTGAAATCGTTATGACCAACAAGAACAGTTTTTCTAATAATAACCAGGGGAATGGCCATGAAAACGATCGCGAGGGCGGCGTTTGCCGCTGCACTTCTTTTGGGAACCAGCCTCTCGGCATTCGCCTTGGAACGGGGCGGCACGCTGACCTACGGCCGCTATGCCGACAGCCTTTTTCTCGACCCGGTCCTGAACGACGCCAATGTCGATATCTGGATTCTCTCCAACCTCTACGACACCCTGCTCCTGCCGACGGACGACGGCAAAGGTGTACAGCCGGGGCTCGCCAGTGAATACAAGCTAGCGGACGACGGCATGAGCCTCACGCTGACCTTGCGCGACGGCATCAAGTTTTCCGACGGTTCGCCGATTACGCCTGCCGATGTCGCATGGTCGCTGAAGCGGGCCGCGAAGAAGGATAACGGCATATGGGGTTTCATGATCGAGTCCATCGATGACGTGACGGCCGAAGGGGACAAGACCGTCCTCATCAAGCTCAAGCATCCGGACCCGGCGATCCTGGCCGCTCTGACCGTTTTCAATACGGCCATCCTGCCGCAGAAGCTCTTCGAGGCCTCGCCGGGAACCACCGACGAGGAAAAGGCAAAGGCCTTCGCCGAGCATCCGATCGGTTCCGGTCCGTTCGTGCTGAAATCCTGGGATCGCGGCTCCACCATGAAGCTGGTCCGCAACGAGCATTATTGGGCGAAAGGCGAGGACGGTCAGCCGCTGCCTTATCTCGACGGCATCGACTTCCAGCTCATCCCGGACGACGCCACCCGCATCCTGAAGCTCAATTCCGGCGAGCTCGACGGCGCCGAATTCATCCCCTACTCCCGCGTCAACGAATTGAAGTCCGCCGGCAATCTCGACATGGAACTCTACCCGTCGACCCGCGTCCAGTACATCACGCTGAACGTGCGTCCGCAGATCGGCGGCAAGGACAATCCGTTGTCCAACGCCAAGGTCCGCCAGGCGATGAACTATGCCGTCAACAAGGAAGCGATCATCCAGATCGTCACCCATGGCGTCGGCAAGCCGCAGACTTCCTATATGTCCACCGCCACGCCGCTGCATATCGGCGACGCGCCGCTCTATCCGTACGATCTCGAAAAGGCTAAAAACCTCATGAAGGAAGCGGGTTTCGAGAACGGTTTCTCCACCAGCATCCTCGTACTTGCCGGCAATCAGGACCAGATCGGCATTTCGACGGCGCTGCAGCAAATGTGGGCGCAGATCGGCATCAAGCTGGAATTGCAGCAGGTCGACAACCCGACGCTCACCCAGCAATATCGCGACGGCACTTTCGTGATGCGCAACGCCGCCTGGACGGACGACATCGCCGATCCGAACGAGATCACATCCTATTTCGTTTATTCGAAGACGATCGACGCTCTGCATACCGGATGGAAGAGCGACGAGGCGGACCAGCTCTTCGAATCTTCGCAGAAGGAGATGGATCCGAAGAAGCGGGCCGAGCAATACGCCCGGATGCAGGAAATCTACAATGCAGAAGGCCCGACCGTGCCCCTCTACGAGACACCCTATCCGGTGGCGCTCAGCAAGAAGGCTCACGGCTTCCTGCAGATCCCGCTCGGCAACAACATCTTCGCCAAGACCTGGAAGGAGAAATGATTTCTCAGCCTGCCTGTGCGGGCCTCGCTTTCGAGGCCCGCGGCTTTTTCCGATGACAGGAAATCCGGGAGCGGCTTTTGCCACTTTTCAGTTTCGTTATCCGTCGCCTGCTGCAGATGATACCGACGGTGATCTTCATCCTCATCGTCACCTTCATACTGGTGCGTCTTCTTCCCGGTGATCCTGCCAGCGCCATGCTCGGCGACCGTGCCCGGGATGCGGACGTGGAGCGCATTAATCGCCAGCTCGGTCTCGACCAGCCGGTCGTCGTGCAATTCTTCTATTTCGTCGGCCGCATTGTGACCGGCGATCTCGGCAACTCGATCGGCCTCAAGGTCCCTGTCCTGTCGCTGATCCTGCAGCGCCTGCCGGTGACGCTGATGCTCACGGCCATGTCGGCGGTAATCGCACTCGTCCTCGCCGTGCCGCTCGCCTTCGTGGCGGCATTGAAACGGGAACGTCTGCCGGACAGCGTCATACGCGGCGCCTTCCAGGTGGGGCTCTCCATGCCGGTGTTCTATGTCGGCATCGTGCTTCTCACCGTTTTCGCGGCCCAGCTGAAGCTCTTCCCGGTCGGCGGTTACGGCGACACGCTGAGCGACCGGCTCTACCATCTCTTCCTGCCGGCACTGACGCTGGCGCTGAGCTTCGCTGCCGTGCTGATGCGCAACCTGCGCACCTCGATCGTCGAGGTGATGAATGCCGAATATGTCGATTTCGCCACAGCCAAAGGCCTGCGCTCGCGAGTCATCCTCTTCCGGCACATCCTGCGCAACGCCCTGATATCCACGGTCACTCTGTTCGGTCTGCAGATCGGCACGCTGTTCGGCGGCGCGGTCATCACCGAAACGGTCTTCGCCGTCCCCGGCGCCGGCCGCCTGCTGATCGACAGTATTTACGGCCGCGATTATCCCGTGCTGCAGGGACTGACGATCGCGCTCGCCATCCTCGTCTCGCTCACCTTCCTCGTCACCGATATCGTTCAGGCCTGGCTCGATCCAAGGATCGCCCGATGAGCACCGTCCGGGCAGCGGCAATATCCGCCTTTCGCCTGAAGGCGCTGCCGCGATCGCTTGTGTCGGGCGGCATCATTCTTGGCCTCAGCCTGATCGTGGCGATCTGGCCCTCGCTGTTTGCGCCATATGACCCCATCACCTTCGATTACAATGCGTTGCTGGCGCCGCCGAGTTGGGCGCACCCCTTCGGCACCGACAGTTTCGGCCGGGATGTGCTGTCGCGCGTCATCCACGCCTATACGATCAACATGCAGATCGCGATCTTCGCGACCATCGGCCCCTTCGTCTTCGGCACGATCGTCGGCGCCTTCGTCGGTTATGCCGGTGGCATATGGGAAGCGATCTTCGGGCGCATCGTCGATGCGACGATCACTTTCCCTTTCCTGGTCCTGGTGATTGCCATCGTCTCCGTACTCGGACCCGGCCTCGGCAACATGTATATCGCCGTCGGCGTCGTCGGCTGGGTATTCTATGCCCGGCTGGTGGCCGCTGAGATCAAGGTGCAGAAACGGCTCGATTACGCCGATGCCGGCCGGGTGATGGGCTACACGCCGCTGCGCATCGTCTTCCGCCATCTGCTGCCGAATGCGATCACGCCGGCAATCGTCTATTGGATGACCGACATGGCGCTGGCGATCCTGCTCGGCTCCAGCCTCGGTTATCTCGGCCTCGGCGCCCAGCCGCCGGCCGCCGAATGGGGCGTGCAGATCGCCGATGGCAAGAATTTCATGAACACGGCCTGGTGGATCTCGGTCTTTCCGGGCGTGGCGATCGTCCTGACCGGCCTCGGCTTCAGTCTCGCCGGCGACGGGATCGCCGAACTGCTGAGGGTGCGGCGATGACGGCGATGTCGGAAAATATCGGGCCGAACGGAAATGCCGGGCTCACCGTGCGCGGCCTGACTACGACATTCGACACATCGCGGGGGCTGGCCATCGCCGCGGCCGATGTCGATCTCGACGTGGCGCCGGGCGAGGTCGTCGGCCTCGTCGGCGAATCCGGCTCCGGCAAGAGCGTCACGCTGCGCTCCATCATGAGGCTGGTCCGCGAGCCGGGGCACGTGAGCGGCCGTATCGACTGGCGCGGCCGCGATCTGGTCGCCATGTCGGCGGAGGAACTCCGCAGGATCCATGGCAGCGAGATCGCCATGATCTTTCAGGAACCGATGACGGCACTGAACCCGGTCCTGCCGATCGGCATGCAGATCGAGGAGAATCTGATCGCCCACACCCCGCTTAACGCCGGACAGCGGCGGGCACGGGCGCTGGAGCTGATGAACATCGTCGGCATTCCCGCCGCCGACCGGCGTCTCGACGAATATCCGCACCAGTTTTCCGGCGGCATGCGACAGCGCGCCATGATCGCCATCGCACTGGCGTGTTCGCCGAAGCTGCTACTGGCCGACGAACCGACGACGGCACTCGACGTCACCATCCAGGACCAGATTCTCAAACTGTTGCTCGACCTGCGCGACCGGCTGTCGATGAGCGTCGTTCTGGTCACCCACGATCTCGGCGTGGTCGCCGCCACCTGCGACCGGATGGCGGTGATGTATGCCGGCCGCATCGTCGAGACAGGCACCGTGGCCGAGATATTCGCCCGGCCGCATCATCCCTACACGCGCGGGCTGCTCGGTTCCGTGCCGCGCACCGGCACATCGCGCACCATGCTGCAATCGATCGAAGGCACGCCGCCGAGCCTCACCAACCTGCCGACCGGCTGCGCCTTCCATCCGCGCTGCAGCTTCGCAACAGATATCTGTCTCAAGGAACGCCCGGCGCTGGAGGCCGTGACCCCGCAGATCCGCAAGGTCGCCTGTTTCCACCACGATCGCGTCGCGGCTGCGGAGGCCATCCTTTGAACGCGAACCTTCCCATTCTTTCGATCGATGGCGTGTCGAAGCGGTTCCACGGCCCCTACTCGCTGATGCGGCGGCTGAAGGGCGAGCCGCCGCTCATGGTGCATGCGCTGAACAATGTGACGCTGGAGGTGCATCGCGGCGAGACGCTCGGCATCGTCGGCGAATCCGGCTGCGGCAAGTCTACGCTGGCCCGTTGTCTGGTGCGCCTGCACGAGGCCGATGACGGTGCCGTGCGTTTCGAGGGCAAGGACATCTCGCTTTTCCGCGGTACCGAACGGCGCGCCTTCAACCGGCGGGTCCAGATGATTTTCCAGGACCCCTATGGCTCGCTCAATCCGCGCATGACCGTCTCGCAGATCTTGGGTGAAGCGCTTGCCGTCCACGGGATGCGGCGGAAGACGGAGATACCCGACCGGATCGCCGAACTGCTGGACCTTGTTCGTTTGCCACAGGATGCGGCCGGGCGCTATCCGCATGAATTTTCCGGCGGCCAGCGGCAGCGCATCGGCATTGCCCGGGCACTCGCCGTGGAACCCGACGTGATCGTTGCCGACGAACTCGTCTCGGCGCTCGACGTCTCGGTACAGGCGCAGGTGGTCAACCTGCTGCTGCAACTCCAGGAGAAGCTTCGTCTCACCGTCGTCTTCGTCGCCCATGACCTGCGCCTCGTGCGGCATATCTCGCATCGGGTGGCGGTCATGTATCTTGGCCAGGTCATGGAGGTGAGTTCCTCCGAAGCGCTGTTCACGGCGCCGCGTCATCCCTATTCCAAGGCGCTGCTCGAAGCCGCACCCGAGCTCGATCCCACCCAGCGCAACCGCAGGGTCGCAGTGAGCGGAGAACTGCCGAGCCCGCTCGACCTGCCGCCCGGCTGTCCCTTCGCCGGTCGCTGCCCGCATGTCTTCGACCGCTGCCGGACTGAGCGGCCACATCTTTCACCTCGCGGCCGCGGCCAGTACGCCGCTTGCCATCTGACCGATTTCGGCGCCGGAATACCATTGTAGGGCGCATCAACAGGAACATCGACGCCATGAGCTATGCAGCTTTTGAAAGCGAGATCGCCAAGGTCAACGACATCCTCTGCGCGGTGAACCTGCTCACCTGGGATTCGCGGGTGATGATGCCGCCGGGCGGCGTCGAGGCACGTGGAAAGCAGATCGCGACCCTGGTCGGCCTCGCCCGGGATATCGCGACCGGCGACGGCCTGCAGCGAGCGATCGATGACGCCCGCGCGGAACTTTCCGGCACCGCTCCCGGTGATGTCCGCCTTCTTGCCGTCGAACAGGCAACAGAAGCAATTGGTACGCTATCGCGCATTCCGGCTTCGCTGCTCGGCGCTGCGGCGGAATTGAAGACCATCGCCCAGGCCTCATGGAGCAAGGCGCGGGCTGCCAACGATTTCGCTGCCTTCGCGCCGATGCTCGAACGCACGATGGAGATGCAGCGCGAAATCGCCATGGCGATCGGCTATACCGAACACCCCTATGACGCGCTGGTCGCTACCTATGAGCTGGGCATGACCTGGACGCGCCTGCGCGGTCTTTACGGAGAACTGCGCGACGCCCTTCTGCCCCTGCTCGCCGAGGCGAAGGAAGCGGATGTCCGCGCCGAAATCCTCGACCGCGCCTATCCGGTCGACAAGCAGCGCGCCTTTTCGAGCCTCATCTCCTCCCGCTTCGGTTACGACTTCAACCGAGGCCGTCTCGACGACACCGTCCACCCTTTCGAGATATCCTTCACTCGCTCCGATGTCCGCATCACCGGCCGTTTTCGCGAGACCTGGCTGCCGGGCGGGCTGTTCGCCGTCTGGCACGAGGCCGGCCACGGCATGTACGAACAGGGTATTGCGGAGGAATTTTCGCGCTCGGTCTTCACCACCGATTTCGTCAATCTCTATGCCGTCGGAGGAGCAAGCTTCGGAACGCATGAATCCCAGTCGCGACTCTGGGAAAATCGCGTCGGCCGCTCGCGACGGTTCTGGGAGCTGAACTTTGCCGACCTCAGGAAGACTTTCCCCGACCAGCTCCCGGATGTCTCGGCCGAAGATTTCTGGCGCGCCGTCAATGCAGCACGTCCTGGCTTCATCCGCGTCGAAGCGGACGAACTGACCTACGACTTTCACATCATGCTGCGCTCGGAAATCGAGGCAGGTCTGATGGCGGGAGATATCCGCGTTTCCGACCTGCCGGCAATATGGCGCGAGAAGATCAAGGTCTATCTCGGCCTCGACGTGCCGAACGACACGCTCGGCGTCCTGCAGGACGTGCATTGGTCGTCGGGCATGGTCGGGTCCTTCCCGACCTATACGATCGGCAACATCATGTCCTCGCAGTTCTTTGCCGCAGCCCGCAAGGAGACCGCGGTGGAACGCGGACTTGAAGAAGGCGATTACCTGCCGCTGAAGACATGGCTGAACGACAATGTCCATCAGTTCGGCCGCTCGAAGAGCCCGAGCGAACTGCTGATCGATGCGACCGGTGAAGATCTCTCGACCGCAGCCTATATCGCCGATCTCACCCGAAAGGTCGAGGAACTGCACTCATAACCCCGTCAATCGGCGGGATAGATATGAGCCGCGGCCGGATCGAACGAGAACACGATGTCGCGATCGATCGCAAACTCGGCATCTTGGGGAAGGGCGGCGATGACCTTTTCGCCGGCGCTCGTCTCGAAACCGACGATCGTCTCGGTGCCCAGGCGCTCGACCAATGTCACCTTGCCGCCTATACCGGCGTGTCCACCTTGCGCTTTGCCGGGCATCAGATATTGCGGCCGGATGCCGAGCCAGCCACTGTCGCCGACCGAAAAGTCCAGCCCCTTGATGGCAACGGGAGAAATCGACGCGGAAGCCACCCGGATCATATCGCCTGCGACCTCTTCGACCTTCACGGGCAGAAAATTCATCTTCGGTGAGCCGATGAAGCCGGCGACGAATTTGTTGGCGGGGTTCTTGTAGAGCTCGATCGGCGCGCCGATCTGGCGCACCACGCCGCCTTCCAGCACGACGATCTTGTCGGCAAGCGTCATCGCCTCGACCTGGTCATGGGTGACATAGATCATCGTCGAACCGAGATCGCGATGCAGCTTGGCAAGTTCCATGCGCATGTCGACGCGCAGCGCCGCATCGAGGTTCGAAAGCGGCTCGTCGAACAGGAAGACGTCGGGCTTGCGGACGATCGCGCGGCCGATCGCGACACGCTGGCGCTGGCCGCCGGAGAGCTGGCTCGGCTTGCGGTTCAGCAGGTGCTCCATCTGCAGGATGCGGGCGGCTTCGCGCACCCGCGCATCCAGCTCGGCCTTCGGCGTCTTGTTGAGCGACAGCCCGAAGCCCATGTTCTCGTAAACGGTCATGTGCGGATAAAGCGCATAGGACTGGAAGACCATCGCGATGCCGCGCTCGCGCGGCTGCACTTCGTTGACCATCCTGTCGCCGATATGGAGCTCGCCGCCGGTGATCTCCTCAAGGCCGGCGATCATCCTCAGAAGCGTGGACTTGCCGCAGCCCGACGGACCGACGAAAACGACGAACTCGCCGTCCTTGATGTCGATATCGACGCCCTTGATGATGTCGACCGACCCGAAGCTCTTCTTGAGCCCGGCCAAACGCAAACCTGCCATGTTCCTCTCTCTTCTTTCTTCTCAGAGCGACCGTGCGGTCTTCTGGAGCGCCTCGAAGGCGGTGAAGCGGCGATCGTGCAAGGCCGCAATCTCGCCGCCCGCCGGCTTGAACTCCGCGCTGATCGCAGACATCGCGGCCATGGCCGCCTCTACGGTGGGATAAGCTCCGCCCGCGACGGCGCCGAGCATGGCGGAGCCGAGCAGGACCGGTTCGCTTTCCCTGGAAACCAGCACTGGAAGCCCCGCGCTGTCTGCGAGAAGCTGACGGATGAGCGGATGACGACCTGCCCCGCCGCTCAGGGTGATCGCATCGATCGCCCCTCCCTGCTTGCGGCTTGCGACGATGATCTGGCGAAGGCCGTAGCCAAGTCCGAGAATGCCGGCCACATAGAGCGATACCAGGCTCTGCAGGTCCCGCTCCATGCCGAGCCCGGCAATCAGGCCGCGTGCATCCGGATCGGCAAAGGGCGAGCGATTGCCGAGGAAATCCGGCACGACATGAACCGTTCCGGCCAGACGGGCCGCTTCTGAGGGAGACGGCGCGGCTTTCGCTGCTTCTTCGGCCAGCCATTCCGGCAGGGACATTTTTGCAGCCGCTGCTATGTTCTGAGCTTCCGGAGCCGCCGGGTGGAACGAGATCAGGTGATCGATCGCCGCACCGGCTGCCGATTGTCCGCCTTCACTGAGCCAGAGCCCCGGCACCATCGCCGAATAATAGGGTCCCCACACGCCCGGCACAAAAAGGGGCTCCTTGCTGCTCGCCATCGTGCAGGCGGAGGTCCCGAACACATAGGCCATGCGGGTCGTGACATCGCCTTTTCCGCCGGCCCCGCCCGTCGAGCCGATACCGCCCGCATGGGCGTCGATCAGTCCCGCGGCAACCGATGTCCCAGGCTTCAATCCGAGTTCTTCGGCGGCTTCAGGCGTCAGCCCCTTTGCCAACATCGATCCGGCCTCGACGATCTCGGTGCCGATCCGGGTGAACCCATCATCCACCAGATCGCCGAGCCCGATTTCCCGGAAGTAGGTTTCATCCCAACGCTTCTCATGCGCCAGATAGGTCCATTTGCAGGTAACCGTGCAGACGGAGCGCGCAAGGCTGCCTGTCGCACGCCATGTCAGGAAATCGGCAAGGTCGAAGAACTGCCATGCCGCGTCATAGGTCACCGGCAGGTTCTCCTTGAGCCACAACAGCTTCGGCGTTTCCATCTCCGGCGAGATGGTGCCGCCGACATAGTTCAGAACTGCATGGCCGGTCCTGTTGATCCGCCGGGTCTGATCAAGCGCGCGGTGGTCCATCCAGACGATGATATTACGTTCCGCATCACCCGACGTCCCGATCGCGAGCGGCTCTCCGCCTTTTCCGAGCACGACCAGCGAGCAGGTCGCATCGAAGCCGATGCCGCCGATGTCCCCGCCGGAAAGGCCGGCAGTCTTTAATGCCTCGCGGACGCTGGCGCAGACCGCCCGCCAGATGTCATTGCTGGACTGCTCGGCGATGTCCGCGCCTTCGCGGTAAAGCGCGATGTCGCGCTTCGCCGTCGAGACCATCGTGCCATTGCGATCGAATATGCCGGCACGGGCGCTGCCCGTCCCCACATCGACGCCGATGAAGAAGGAGGCCATGGTCAGAGATCCGTGCTGAGCGGCAGGATGACGAGATCGCGGATGGTGATGTTACGCGGCCGCGACAGCATGAACATCACAGCTTCGGCGACTTCCGTCGCTTCCATCAGGCCACCGGCGGCGATCGCCTCGTCGAGCTTCGCCTGCGGCCAGTCGCTGATCAGCGCGGTGATGACCGGGCCGGGCGCCACGGCCCCGACGCGGATACCGTGTTTGGCGACCTGCCGCCGTACCGTATGTGTGAAGGCCTGCACCGCGTGCTTGGACGCCGTGTAGATCGGCTCCCAGACAACCGGCACGAGGCCGGCGATCGAGCTCGTCATGATGATATCGCCGGTCTTGCGCTCCACCATATGCGGCAGCACCGCCTGCACGGACCGGAATGCGGCGTTGATGTTGAGATTGAGCATGCGGTCCCAGGCGTCGGGATCGCCGTCGACAACTTCACCGCCGATATAGGCGCCGGCGTTGGCGTGAAAGATATCGAGCCTTCCGAACCGCTCGAGGATCTGCGGCATCATCGTGGAAACGCTCGCCGCATCGGTGAGATCGATCGCGATCGGGAAAGCGTTCGGACCCAGCTCCGAACTCAGCACTTCGAGCGTATCCGCCGCTCTGTCGACAAGCGCGACGCTTGCGCCTTCCCGCAAGAGCAATCGGGCGCATTCCAGACCGATGCCCGAAGCAGCGCCGGTAACCGCTGCGATCTTTCCAGAGAGTTCCTGTCTCATGTCATTCCTTGCTCAATTCATGCGGTGAGGATCGGCGACGCCCTTTCAGGCGTCTTCCAATTCCCGGGCGCGTTCGGCACTGTCCTTGGTACGCAGATAGGCGCCGTTGGCGATCAGCTGCCGGCGCAGTTCCTTCACGTCGATATCCGCCGGCGCGCGGTTACCGCGGACGGAAATCTTGGCGGCACGGCCGGCCGCCTCGCCCATCGCCATGCAGGTCGCCATGACGCGGATCGCGCCCATCGCTTCGTGAGTGGTGGAGATCGCACGGCCAGCGACGATCAGGTTCTTCACCTTGGTCGGGATCAGCGAGCGGTAGGGAATATCGTAGCAGTCGCCGCACCAGATCAGCGTGCAGCCGTCGTCGGAGGGGCGATGGATATCGATCGGATAACTCGCCACCGCGATCGCATCGTCGAAATGGCGGCAGCCGAGCACGTCTTCCTGGGTCATCACATATTCGCCGATGATACGGCGCGTCTCGCGGATGCCGAGGAACGGCGCCGTCTTGGTGAAATAGGCGTTCTCGAAGCCCGGGACGTAGTTGATGAGGTAGGTTACGATGTCGTCGATCTGCGCCCGCGCCTCGATCTCGCCCATGGTCAGGCTTGCTGCCTCGGTGCCGTCGACGCCCTTGACGCGGGTCATGTTGATCCACACCTCGCCGGCCTTAAGACCGGTGATGATGATGGTGCGCTCGTTGGGGATCTTCAGCCCCATTTCGTCCTGAGCCTTGGCGATCAGCTCACGCAGGCCGACGATGATGAACTGGTTGTTCTGGCCGAAATATTCCGCCGGGATGAAGTCGGTCAGATAGGTGCGCGCCTGCGGCGGCTGGTTGGCGATGCTGAGCCGCAGCTTCTCGGTATCGACGCCGGCAAGGCAGAACATCAGCGTCGGCGGCTGCATACCGCCATGTTCGTTGCCCTTCTCGCAGGGTACGCCGGCCCGATAGGCGACGTCCGCGTCACCCGTGCAGTCGATCACGACCTTGCCGAGGATCGCTCCGCGCCCGCTCTTGCTCTCGGTGATGACGCCGCGGATCGTGTCGCCGTCCATGACGACGCCGGCGCAGAACGTATAGAACAGAACCTCGACGCCGGCCTCGGTCAGCATTTCGAGTGCGACGGTCTTCACCGCCTCGGGCTCCACCAGCGTGATGCCCATATGCAACGGGCACGGCCGATGTTCACTCGCAGCATTGCGGACCTTCAGCCGATCGACGAACTTCTGCGGCAGGCCCTCGATGATCTGGTTGCCCTTCTGGCCGAGGAAGCCGAGCACCGGCAGGCCGATGGTCATGTTGCCGCCGACGAAACTGCGGCTTTCGATCAGGCCGACCCGAAGACCGTCTTCCGCGGCGGCCAGCGCCGAGGTCAGGCCGGCCGGCCCGCCTCCGATGACGAGTACGTCATATTCCGCCATGACGGGGGTCGCCCGGGCGGGCTCCTGGATCGATCGGGTGGTGGTGTTCAGCATTGTCCTGGTCTCTTTTGTGGATGGACCGTCACGGTCCGCATCGTTTCATGCCGGGTCCGGCGAATGTCTCCGTCCGGGCGCCTGCCGCCCGGACGGTCTTTGGAATTTTTCAGGCCTGGATGAGCGGCTTCACGCGCGTCGCGATGGAGGCAACCGCTTCCTTGACCGCCTTGCGGCCGAGGACGGCAAGCTGCACCTCTTCGAGGAAGATCGATTGCGCACGCGCCGCTTCCGGGAAGGGCGGGAAGGCTCCGCGGGCGTTCTTCAGGACGGCGGCCTCGACGGCCGCAACCGGATTGTTCGCGGCGAAGGACTGGTCCGCATAAGTGGAGACGCGAACCGGGCCGTTGCCGTTCTTGGCCATGCCGAGCGTGGCGCGCTTGCTGGAGACTTCCTTGATGAACTTCCAGGAAAGTTCCTTGTCCTTGGAGTTTGCCGGGATGACCATGCCCCAGGCCTCGACGATCGAGGACATCGGCATCTTGCCCTTGAGGTCCGCCGAGACCGGGAATTCGATCGCCTTGATCTTGCCGGGATACTTGCTCTGCTCCTTGCTGTTCAGCTGCGCGAAACGCGCGAAGGGCAGAACGGTAAAGGCGGCGCGGCCCTGCTGCAGCCAGGTTACCTGGTCGTCGTTCTTGGTGGTCGCATAGCTGCGTGGCAGGTTGCCCGCTTCGAACATCTTGGCGAGTACCGTGAGACCCTTCTCCATCGCCTCCGGGTTCGGCAGCAGTTCGAATTTCGCGTTGATGAAATCGCCGCCGAAGGCGCGTGCGAACATGACCGGGAAGACCGCGAGATCGCTCGCCAGCACCATGCCGGCGACCGGCGTTCCGGCCTTGGAGGTGAAGGTGAGCTTCTGGGCCTGCTCGACGAGTTCTTCCAGCGTGGTCGGCGGCGCGGTAATGCCCTGCTCTTCCAGAAGCGCCTCATTGTAGAACAGGCCCTGGGTTGCGTGGCGGACCGGAATGCCGATCAGCTTGCCGTCCACCGTCATGCCTTGTACGAGGCCCGGAGCGATATCATTGAAATCCTCGATCGCATCCTTCTTCAGGTAATCGTCGAGCGGCTCGAACATCGCCGCGATCTGCTTGGTCGGCCGGTTGTCGACGATATAGCCGACGTTGAAGTCGGTCGAACTGAGGCTCGCCTCACGGAAGAGACGGTCCTGCAGCGGGTTGGAATCGAACGTCGTCCAGACGACGTCGGCATCATTGGCCGATTTCCAATCCTTCAGAAGATCGCCGTCGCCCGAGCCGAGCACCGTCTGGTGCACCTTGTGGCTCAGGACATTGAGCGTCTTGCCGGCGGCAAACGATGGCCCGGCGGCGAGCATCGCCGCGCCGCCGATCACGGTTCCGAGAAAGCCGCGCCGTGTGATGTTGTTCAATATATTGTCTGACATGATTTTCCTCCCTTGCAGACAGTGTGGCTATCCCTTTGTCGCGCCGGCGGTCAGGCCGGCCACGAGATAGCGGTTCATGAAGATGACGAAGAGCAGGACCGGGATGAGCTGGACGGTCGAGGCGGCGAACAGCACGCCCCAATCGACCCCGTCGATCGATCCGATCATTTCGGAGATCACCAGCGGCGCGGTCTTGGCCCGGGTTGCGGTGAAGATGAAGGCGAACAGGAACTCGTTCCACGCAAACACGACGACGAAGACGGCAACGGCCAGGATGCCGGGAGCAGCGAGCGGCACGATCACCCTTCTCAGGATCGTCAGGCGCCCCGCCCCGTCGATCTGCGCCGCCTCATCGAGTTCGCGCGGAATCTGGTCGATGAAGGTGCGCATCAGCACCGTGCCGAGCGACACGAAGAAGGTCGCATAGAGCACCATCAGCACGATATGCGTATCGTTGAGCCCGATTGCGTTGACGATCGGAAAGAGCGGCAGCGTCACGACGATCGGCGGGATCAGGCGCACGATGATCAGGAACATCACGCTCGCATTGAGCATCCGGCTGCTGTAGCGCGAATAGACGTAGCCGGCCGCCGTGCTGGAGGTGATCGCGATGATCGTCGCACCGGCGGTGATGATCGTACTGTTCAAAAGTCCGCTGAAGAAGACGCCCCAGCCGTTCCAGAGTTCGACATAGTGCTGGACGGTCGGCGAGAAGACGAATTTCGGCGGCACCGCGAAAATGTCCTGTCCCGGCTTGAAGGACGACATGACGATGAAGGCGATCGGAAACAGCGACCAGGCGAGGATCACCAGGACGGCGACCGTTTTTCCGAGACCGATGGCGATCTTGTCAGTGCGCATTGCCGGCCACCTGCTTGCGGAGAAGGAAGACATAACCGGTTGCCAGGAGAAGCGAGGCGAGCACCATGATCCAGGCGGTCGCGGCGGCCGTGCCGAAGGCGTTGAAGCTGAAGGCTTCCTGGTAGAGATAGACCGCCACCACTTCCGTCGAACGGGCCGGACCGCCCTGGGTCATCAGCCAGACTTCGGAGAAGATACGGAATGCGAAGATGTAGCGGAACAGCAGTGCCACCACGATCGCCGGTCCGAGAAGCGGCATCGTCACCCGGCGGAAGGCATCGAAGGGTTTCGCGCCGTCGATGCGGGCAGCCTCGTAAAGATCCTTCGGGATCGCCAGCCGGGCGGCATAGAGAATGATGAAGGTGAACGGCAGGTGCAGCCAGATGGTCAGGAGACCGATCATGATCAGGGCGTGCGACGGTTCGAACGACCAGTCGAGCATAGGCAGGCCGAGCCATGTCAATGCCGCCGTCACGGGACCTACGTCCGGATCGAAGAGGAACCGCCACATGGCGACCGCGATGACTTCACTCACCGCATAGGGCGCCAGCACGGCGACGAGCAGGATACGCCGGCACGGCAGGCCGCTTGCAAAAAGCAGTGCCATTCCGAGCCCGAGCGCCAGTTCCAGATGCACGGCAAAGATGACGATCAGCACCGTATTGCCAAGCGCCAGCAGGAAGGCCGGATCGGTGAGCACCTTGATATAGTTGTCGAGACCGACGAAGGTCGCCGACTGGCCGAAGCTGGAGGCATGCAGGCTGAGCCATACGACATAGAGCGACGGTATGACGATGACACTGAGGATCAGTATCTGCACCGGCGCCAGGAACGGCACCGCTTCGGTGATCTTGTTCAAACGCAAAATGCTCCTCCCATGCGAACGTGTTTTTGCTGGCGCGTTCTTCTTCGGCGCCTAGTGAATCCGGTTGGGGCGATCCTTGCCCGCGTCTCCTGTCAGGCCAGCCCCTTGCTCTTCCAAGTCCTTGAGAACCTCATCGACCGGGGACGCAACGAGCCTGCGCGTAGAATCCCTGACCTGAAGGCTCGTGTTCAGAATGCTCGGATAAGGAGCCTCGGCGTCGCCGGCGATCCGTTTCTGCAGCCGCTCCCAGGCGACGCGGGCGATCTCGTCGACCGGTTGGCGGATGGCGGTCAGCGCCGTCTTGCGGGCGCTCATCCAGGTGTAATCGTCGAAACCGATGATCGAGACCTGATCGGGAATGTCGACCTTCTGGCGGGCAAGCGCCGTCAGCACGGCGAGCGTCGTGACGTTGGTGAGCGCAAACACCGCCGACGGCAATGGATGACGCTCGAGCCAATGCGCGAAGAGCTCGGCGCCGCGCTCGGCATTCGAGCCCAGCGCGATCGCCGCTGGCGTCCGGCCGCGCGCCTGCTGCACGACGGAGGTCGCGCCCCGCACGCGTTCCCGGATCGGCGCGATATCGAGATCGGACGCCGCCAGCACGATTTCCGAATGCCCCATCTCGACCAGATAACGAGCCGCAATCTCGCCCGCCTCGAAATTATCGATCGTCACCGTGTCGGTGGTTGCGGATTTGGGCATGACGCGGTCGACGAGGACCATGGGAAGGTGGTCGGCTTCACGCAGAAGGATCGCCGGCACCCTATCGGAACAGGGAACGGCGATGATCCCCGAAGGCCGCCAGCCGAGCAGCGTCTGTAGCCGCGACTCCTCGAGCTGCTTGTCGTCCCGCGAACTCGCGACGATCACATCGTAGCCGTCCTTCAGCGCCATCACTTCGATGCGGGATATCAGCGAGGTGAAGAACGTGTCGTCGAGATCCGGCACCAGCATGCCGACGACCCGGGCCTTGCCCGATTTCAACTGCGATGCAGCCCGGTCGACCTGATAGGACAGTTCCTTCGCGGCCCTCTCCACTTTGATGCGCAGATCGTCGTTCACCGGCTTGCGGCCGCTGAAGACGTTGGAGACAGTGGCGATGGATACTCCCGCCCTCTCCGCGACTTCCTTCAATGTGGCTCGCTTGCGGCTCACCGCTGCCTCGCTGTTAAACGTTTTACCGTTAAACGTTTAACAGGCCGACTGAGAAAATCAAGGGCGATTTTGATCCGTATTCGTCAGGCCTGGCAGACATTGACTGGAATCAATGCAGGAGCGGCCTATTTCTCGAAGATCGAAGCCAATTCTATGCCCTCGTCGGAAGGAGACAGAGATGGCCAGAACGATGAAAGCAGCCGTCGTACATCAATTCGGCAAACCTCTTGCAATCGAAAACGTCCCCGTCCCGGTCCCCGGACGGGGCGAGCTCCTCGTCAAAGTCATTGCCTGCGGCGTATGCCATACGGACCTCCACGCGGCCGACGGTGACTGGCCGGTCAAACCCACGCCGCCGTTCATCCCCGGACACGAAGCCGCCGGCGTAGTCGTGGAACTCGGCCCCGGCGTTACGGAATTCAAGGAGGGTGACGCCGTGGGCGTGGCCTGGCTGCACGATGCCTGCCTGCGCTGCGAATATTGCGAGACCGGCTGGGAAACGCTCTGCGAGCATCAGCACAATACCGGCTACAGCTGCAACGGCGGTTTTGCCGAATATGTCATCGCCTCCGCCGCCTTCGCGGCCCGGCTGCCGCAGAATGTCGATTTCGCCGCCATCTCGCCCATCCTCTGCGCCGGAGTTACCACCTACAAGGGCCTCAAGGAAACCGAAGCGAAACCCGGCGAATGGGTAGCGATCTCCGGCATCGGCGGGCTCGGTCACGTGGCGATCCAATACGCCAAGGCCATGGGACTCAAGGTCGCGGCCCTCGACGTCAGCGCCGATAAGCTCGATCTCGCCCGCAGCGTAGGCGCGGATCTCGCCGTCGATGCCCGCGGGCTGACGGCTGTCGAGGAAGTTATTGCCGCCACGAATGGCGGCGCGCACGGCGTTCTGGTGACCGCGGTTTCGCCGCCGGCCTTCTCCCAGGCACTTCGTCTAGCGCGGCGCAGAGGCACTGTCAGCCTGGTCGGCCTGCCACCGGGCGAGTTCGCGACGCCGATCTTCGACGTCGTCCTGAAACGCATCACGGTGCGCGGTTCGATCGTCGGCACGCGGCGCGATCTCGACGAGGCGATCGCCTTCGCGACGGAAGGCAAGGTCCGGACGGAAATCCACAAGGCGCCGCTCGACGACATCAACGACATCTTCGCCCGCCTTAAGGATGGTAAGGTCGAGGGGCGCATGGTGCTGGATTTTTCCGCGGCGGGTTAATGCAAGCTCAAGGTGCCGGGCGGCTTCCGCTCGGTGCCAAATTCTCAATCCCTCAGGATGGCAGCGATGATCTCATCGACGCCTTGCGATGCATCGACACGCCGCCATTCGAAATCGGCAGATTTTCGGGCAAGCTGGCCGGCAAGCACATCGGCATTGGCGTCCGAAGGCCCGCCTATCCGGTCGCGCACCCGCTGCAGGAGAAGCGCCGGATTGGCGTCGAGCCAGATGCCCTGAAAGCGGGCCTCGCCTGAAGCGCTCTCGATGAGGCTGCGCCTCTCGGGATCGTCGAATACTGCGTCCGCGACGACCGATCCGCCCTGGTCGAGGATGACGGCAGCCTGTCGGGCCATCTCCCGATAGACTTTTGCGGACACGTCCCGATGATAGGCGGCAACCGGCAATCGGGTCTCGGCGGACACGCCGTGCAGCGCCTTGCGGATACGGTCGCTCTCGACGATCCGAGCGCCGGGCGGCGTCCCGACCTTTGGTGCCAGACGATCCGCAACCGTGCTCTTGCCGGAACCGGAAAGCCCGCCGATCGCGATCAGGCGCGGTTCGCTTTCCTGCAGAAGTTCGTGCGCAAGGTCGAAATAGGATTTCGCTTCCGCAGCGAGCCGCTCCCGATCCTGGCCGGGCTCTTCCGCCTGCGTCGCCGTCACATGCGCGCGCACTTCGGCGCGGATCGCCATGAAGAACGGCAGAAGGCAGAAGCCGTCCTCGTCGTCGGCCTCATCCAAGTATCGGTTCATCACCAGATTGGCGAGATCGGGGAAGCCCCTGTACCAGAGGTCCATCAGCAGGAAGGCGAGATCGTAAAGGACATCGATCGTGGCGATCTGCGTGCTGAATTCGATGCAGTCGAAAAGACATGGCTGCCCATCCAGGAGGCAGATGTTGCGGAGATGAAGATCGCCGTGGCAGCGGCGGATCATGCCGGCTTGCGCCCTGCGATCGAGCAGCGGCGCGTGATGCCGAAGCCGCGCGTGAAAGATATCGCTGATCTTCTTGACGGCAGCCGGTTCGAAGACATGGCTGGTAGCGAAGCCGGCATCGTTGATGTCGAGGACGGCGGCAATGTTCTCAGCTCCGCCGCCGGCGGAAACCACCGGCGCCTTGTTGTGAAAGAGCGCTATCATCCGCGCGGCGGCCGTCATCAGTGCAGGCGTCAGTTTGCCGGCAACGGCCATGCGATCGAAAAGGTGTTCCTGCCCGAAGCGAACCATCTCGACAACCGCGTCGACAAGTGGTCCGCTGCCGTCGAATTCCAGCGCACCGTTCTCCGTACGCGTGATCCGCCGCACGCCGAGATAGAGACCAGGAGCCGTTTCGCTGTTCAGCGCGACCTCCTTGCGGCAGGCATCCTCCCGAATCGCCGCAGTGGAGAAGTCGACATAAGGAAGCTTGAGCGCCTTCTTCATCTTGTAGACGCGGTCGCCGGCAAGCGCGACCAGAGAAATATGCGTCCCGATCACCTCGACCTTATCGACCAATCCATAAGTGGTTGGGTTCGACAGGAAAGCAATCGTACTGCTTTGATCTTCAATCGCCATTCCCTGTCTCCCTATGCGGCCATCTTCCGGCAGGAGGCCATTCAACGCCCCCCGGACCTTGACATGGGTCAACAAGCGACCGCCGGCCAGGGTCTCACCAGGATTTCAAGACCCGGAGCCTCGGCGTCGTCTTGAAGATCCGCCGGTCGTCCATGCGCGCCTGCCTCACGAAGACAAATCCTTGATGATGGCGGAAAGGGCATTGCGCTGCGTCAAGGCGGCGCTTTCCGCCGCAGTCCAAGAAGACTTTATTTCGCCGACGCGGACGCTGCCGGTCTGGTCCTCGGCGCCCGGGTGCCTATCATACTGACAGGCCGTGCCGATCCGGCCAAGATCCACACGGCCTCCGCAGCACTTGCCAAACTCACTGCTGCGGCTCGCCATGAACGAAGGGCGATCGCATGACGGACAAGCTCCTCCTGACCTTCAATACCGGTTCATCCACGGTGAAGATCGGCATTTTCAGGCTGGACGGCAGAAGGCCGGAGCGGATCGGCAAGGCTGTCGTGGATTTCGCCGCCCGGCCGCTGGCACTGCACCTGACGGAAGGCCCGGTGCAATTCGAACTGCCTCTGAAGGGCGAGGCTGGCGATGACCTCGCGGAACTCATGGACGAAGTGCTCCGGAAGCTCGGCACGCATTTCGATCTCGATGCCGTGACGGCCGCGGGCCACCGGATCGTGCACGGCGGCGATATCTTCGATGGCCCGATCGAGCTCACCGCCGAGACGATCGAACAGGTGCGCTCGCTGACGGAGCTGGCGCCGTTGCATCAGCCGCAGGCGCTGCGGCTGATCCGGGCAGTGAAACACCTGCGGCCGCAGCTTTTCCAGACCGGTTCCTTCGATACGACCTTTCACACGACACAGGCCGACGTCGTGCGACGGCTTGCCCTCCCGCGTGCCTGGCATGACCGGGGGATCAAACGCTACGGTTTCCACGGCCTTTCCTATCGCTATGTGGCAGGCGCTCTCGCCGGCGAGGCACCGGAAATCGCCCGCGGAAAGGTCGTGATCGCCCATCTCGGCAGCGGCGCCAGCCTTTGCGGGATAGAGAACGGGCAAAGCCGCGATACCAGCATGGGCTTTTCGACGCTCGACGGCATACCCATGGCAACGCGGCCCGGCTGGCTCGATCCAGGCGTGCTGCTGCATTTCCTGGGGCCTCTCGGCAAGACGGTCGAGGAAGTGGAGGACATGCTCTACCACAAATCCGGCCTGCTCGGCGTCTCAGGCTTCAGCGGCGATACGCGCGAACTCATCGAGGACGACGGAAAGGAAGCCAAAGAAGCGATCGAGCTCTTCACGTTCCGGATCGCCGGCGAAATCTGCCGGCTTGCCGCCACGCTGGAGGGATTGGACGCACTGGTTTTTACCGCCGGCATCGGTGAAAACCAGCCGAAAATCCGCGCTCGGGTCGCCGAGCGGCTGCTCTGGCTGGGCGTAAAACTGGATGCCGAGGCCAACGAAAGGAATGCGCTGAAGATCAGCACGTCCACGAGCCGCGTGGCGGCCTATGTCATTCCAACGGACGAAGAGCAGATGATCGCGGATGAATGCCTTTCCGTTCTTTACGGCCAAGGGTGACCTCCCTGGGTTCGGATCAACAGACAGGCCTCCAGTTTGACAAACGTCAATGATCGCACCCCTCCGCCGGCTATTCTTCGACGATAGCAAAGTAGCGCGAGCGACGCCGCGATAAACAGCCTGGACCTGGAGCATGTCATGACCGCCACTCCCTCGCACCCTTCCGATAATCATCGAAGCGAGAGGGAGCCGGCAGGACTGACCAGTGCCGCGGCTGCGGAACGCTTGACGCGTTATGGCCTCAACCTGCTTCCGGAACCGCAATCTCCTTCGCTCCCGCTGATATTCCTGCGGCAGTTCCGCAGCCCCCTTATCTACATCCTGCTGCTTGCGGCCGCGATATCGCTGATGGTCAGCGAAGCCGAGGATGCCATCTTCATCGGCATCGTGCTGCTGCTGAACGGCGTGATCGGCTCCATGCAGGAATATTCCGCAGGACGCGCCGCGGCGGCTCTCCGCAAGCTCGAACAGCCGCATGCGGCCGTCATCCGCGACGGACAGGTGCAGGAAATCGAAGCACGTTTCCTCGTCCCCGGCGACTTGGTGCTGCTGGATGCCGGAGGCAGGGTTCCGGCCGACCTTATGCTGGTCGAAACGACCGATCTTCTCTGCGACGAGTCGCTGCTCACTGGGGAATCCCAGCCCGTGCACAAGGCTGCTTCCATTCCGGGCGCCCTGCAGGGAGACCGCCGGGCGGCGATGGCCTTTGCCGGCACGCTCGTCACGCGCGGCCGCGGCAAAGGCGTCGTGGTCGCGACCGGGCCGACGACCGAGATCGGCCGGATCGCCTCGGAGATCGGCAAGGCGACGATCTCGCAGCCGCCCTTAATGATCCGGCTCGCGCATTTCTCCAACGCCATCGCCTGGGCTGTCGGCATTGCATCGCTCATTCTTGTCACCGTTGGTTTTCTTCAGGGCCTTGCCTGGAGCGATCTTTTCCTGATGTCGGTCGGCCTCGCCGTCAGCGCCATTCCCGAGGGCCTGCCGATCGCCATATCGATCGCGCTCGCCATCAGCATGCGCCGTATGGCGAGGCGGAACGTCATCGTACGCCGCATGCCGGCCGTGGAATCGCTCGGCTCCTGCACGATGATCGCCACCGACAAGACCGGCACATTGACGCTGAATGCCCTGACCGTCACCGATATCCGCCTTCCGGACGGCACTGATCTCGTTCTCGATACACATGCCGATCTCGACGCCTGCGAGATCCATGGCGCGGACATGAGCCCCGAACGAGCGCGCGAGCGGGTCAACCGGCTTCTGCTGACCGCATGCCTTGCCAATGAAGGCTCGCTGGCACACGAGGAAGATGGCTGGAAAGGTGTCGGCGATACGGTGGATGTCGCACTGCTGACCGCAGCATACAAAGCCGGCCTCAGGCAGGACGCCATGACGGACGGCTATCCGCTGATCGCCCGAATCCCCTATGAACCCGACCTCAAATATGCGGCCTCGTTCCACCGTCAGGGAGAACGGGTGCGCATCTTCGTGAAAGGCTCGGTCGAGACGCTGATCGAGATGGCCGGCCGGATGGACGTCGGCAATCGTGTGGCGCCGATCGACCACGCCATGCTTCTCATCCAGAAGGAGGAGATGGCGGAACGCGGTCTCAGGGTGCTCGCCTTCGCGGAAGGTGAAATGCGCGGTGGCGCGGATCAGACCTTCGGTCCCCGCCACCTCGTCGACCTCATCTTCCTTGGCCTTGCCGGCATGCAGGATCCGATCCGGCCCGAAGTGCCGCAGGCGATCCGGGACTGCCGTGCCGCAGGCGTCGAGGTGGCGATGGTGACGGGCGACGATCCGAAGACCGCCGCGGCCATCGCCGGGCAGGCGGGACTGGAGTTCCGCCTGGATCAGATCACCACCGGTGACGACGTCCACGCCGCGGAGGAAGCGGGACCGGAGCAATTGGACGAACTGACCAAACGTGCCCGCATCTACGCCCGAGTCGCGCCGGCGCAAAAGCTGGCGATCGTCCTCTCGCTGGCGCGCAATGGACATTTCGTCGCTGTGACCGGCGACGGGGTCAACGACGCTCCCGCGCTGAAACATGCGCATGTCGGCGTGGCGATGGGGCAGAAGGGAACGGAAGTAGCCAAGGAGAGCGCCGACATCGTCGTCACCGACGACAATTTCGCCTCGATCGTCATCGGCATCAGGGAAGGACGCACCGCCTATTCCAACATCCGCAAGGTGATCCTGATGCTGGTCGCCACAGGCGCTGCGGAAATGCTGCTCTTCCTGTTGGCGATCCCGCTCGGAATGCCGATGCCGCTGCTGCCCGTGCAGCTCCTTTGGCTCAACCTGGTGACGAACGGCATCCAGGACGTGGCACTTGCCGGCGAAAAACCCGAAGGCGACGAACTCACCCGGCCTCCCCGGCAACCGAGGGAGCCGATCTTCGACCGGCTGATGATCCGCCGGATCGTCCTGTCGGTGCTGGTCATCGGCGTCGGCGGGTTTGTCGCCTTCTATTGGCTGCTGGCGCAAGGCTACGAGGTCTCGCAGGCGCGCAACCTGCTGCTCCTGCTCTTCGTGATGTTCGAGAACGTGCAGACCTTCACCTGCCGCTCGGAGCGTCGTTCCATTTTCTCGCTGCCGTTCTTCGGCAATCCGCTTCTGCTTCTGGCGGTTGTTGCGGCACAGGCCCTGCATATCTCAGCCATGTATATTCCCTGGTTCCGCGACACGCTGGAGCTTTCGCCGATCTCTCTGGGCGAATGGGTTCTGACCTTGCTCGTGGCATCCCCGATCCTTCTCGTGACCGAACTGGACAAATGGAGATATCGGAAAGCCGCCTGACGGCGTCGTCGGCAACCGCGCTCCGTCAAACAGAAATCGCCGGGCACCGCCATGGACGGAGCCGGGCGATTTTGGTGGCATCGACTTACCGGGCGAGGAAAACCGGAAACTGGCAGCCTTCCACGATCGAGGCCGTGACGCCTCCGAAGATGCGCTCGCGAAGCCGCGAATGACCATAGGCTCCCATGACGATCAAATCGCAACCGTTCTCGAGCGCATGCTGCTCCAGGACCTCTTCGACCGGCCTCCCGCCGCTCGCCACCTGCTCGACAAAAGCCTTGACGCCGTGGCGGGAGAGATAGACGGCCACGTCGGCACCCGGTTCGCCGCCATTTTCCCAGTAGGAACCGTCCGGATCGACCAGCATGATATGAACACTGTCGGCATCGATCAGCATGTCCAGCGCCTCGCGCGCGGCACGGGTCGCCTCCGCGCGCGAATTCCAGGCGAGCAGGATCTGTTTTGGCTTCAAGGTCAGCTTGCCATTTTTCGGGGCAAGCAGAAGCGGTCTGCGTGCATCGAAAACGCTTCCGCTCACGACCGCCCTCGTCAGCTCGCGATCGCCCCGGACTCCGTCGCCGATGAAAATCACGTCCGCATAAAGCGCGCGGCGGTATATTTCACCGCTGAGGATGGCCGCCTCACTGTAAATCTGGTCGATATCGAAGGTGAGGCCGCTCACCTCGCAGGCAGTTTCCGCCTTATTCCGCACGTCGTCGAGGACCTTCAGGTCTTCATATCTCTGGTCGAGCCAGACGGTACCCGCCGGGAAATCTCCGGCGGCTGGCGGCAGGGCAAGACCTGCAACGATGATGGAAAGATGCGCTTCCTGCTCGGAGCAGAGTTCGATGGCTCTCTCTATATCGGCGGCAGCATCCGTGGCGCCGACGATCGCAAGTATGGTCTTGAATGGCATGACATGCTCCTCTCGATGATCTTGATTGACCCGATGAAGAGGAGCCTAATCGGCCGATGGCCGGCGGCGATGATCTTTGTCAAATGCCTCTCGCGAAATCCGCAGCATCAAGAGCAGACAAGAGTGTTCACACGGGAATTGACTCATGCCGAAGCGTAGCGCCGGTCTCCTCATCTTCCGGCACTCCGGCGGAAAGCCGGAAGTGCTTCTGGTGCATCCGGGTGGCCCGTTCTGGATCAACAGGGACGAGGAGGCCTGGTCCATCCCCAAAGGCCTGATCGAGGACGGCGAGGACGAACTCGCCGCAGCCATACGGGAGACCGCGGAGGAAATCGGCAAAACGATCGAAGGAACGTTCGAATGGCTTGGTGAATACCGGCAGCCTGGCGGGAAAAGGGTTCTGGTCTGGACGGTCGAGGCAGATTCCCGGATTGATGAAAGCGAGATCGTAAGCAACACGTTTTCGCTGGAATGGCCGCCGCGTTCCGGACGCTTCCAGGAATTTCCCGAAGTCGATCGGGCGGGATGGTTCGACCTCGATCAGGCAAGCCGGAAGATATTGAAGGGTCAGGCGCCGCTCCTAATTGATTTCGCCAAGCGAAGGGATGCTGGGAAGGCAGCAACCTGAGCGACTTGCCGTCGCCCGGCATTGTTGATCTTTATCAATGTTGTCGATCGTGTCCCGGGCGATCAGGAACGGGCTGCCGAAAGGCCAGGAAAACGAGCATCTGCAGACCGGCGGCAAACCAAAGGCTTTCCTTCACCTTCCGACGTGAACCGCAACCCGTTCGACATGGAGCCTCATTTGAATCGCACCGGAAAAATCGCCGCAGTCCTGGCGGTCGTCATCGCGGCCGGCGCGCTCGGCTGGAAATATGTGCAGGACTGGAATGCCGAAGAGGCGATGCAGGGCATTGCAAGCGGCAACGGTCGCATAGAGGCGGCCGAGATTGATATCGCGGCACGCACGGCCGGGCGCCTTTCCGAGGTTCTCGTCAGGGAAGGCGATTTCGTCGAAGCCGGACAGGTCGTCGCCCGCATGGACATAGAGCAGCTTGCCGCCCAGAAACGTGAGGCCGAGGCGCAGCTCTCCCGGGCGCAGATCGCCATCGAAACGGCAAGGAGCTTTGTCACCCAGCGACAGGCCGAAAAGGAAGCCGCAGCCGCCACGGTGGGCCAGCACGAAGTGGAACTTCAATCCGCGCAGAACAGGCTCGCCCGCAGCGAGCAGCTTGCGCGTACCGGCACGGTATCTGCACAGATTCTCGATGACGACCGCGCCCGCGTCGAGACCGCCAAAGCGACCGTTTCCGCCGCCAAGGCTCAACTCGCGGCAACAGACGCGGCAATCGGCGCTGCACAGTCCCAGGTCGTGGATGCGGAGGCCTCCGTCGAGGCAGCCCAGGCGACGATCGCCAGGATTGAGGCCGATCTGCGCGATTCCGAACTCAAGGCGCCGCGCAGCGGTCGGATCCAGTATCTGGTCGCAAGGCCGGGCGAGGTTGTCGCGGCCGGAGGACGCGTCCTCAACATGCTGGACATCAGCGATGTCTACATGACCTTCTTTCTTCCGACCGCCGATGCGGGTCGCACCGCGATCGGCAGCGAGGCGCGCATCGTTCTCGACGCAGCTCCCCAATATGTCATCCCCGCCCGGATATCCTTCGTTTCCGATGTGGCTCAGTTCACGCCCAAGACCGTGGAAACCGAGGAGGAACGCCAAAAGCTGATGTTTCGCCTTCGGGCACAGGTGCCTGAGGAGCTGCTGCAGAAATATGTGGCGCAGGTCAAGACCGGTCTTCCGGGCCGCGCTTATGTGAAGGTCGCTTCGGACGCTCAATGGCCCGCTGCGCTGGCCAAACCGCTGACCCCATAGGAGCGTCTTCTCATGGCTGATCCGGCGGAACCGGCCTATGTCGTGCGATTGAAGGGGCTGACCCATTCCTACGGCAGGACAATCGCCCTGGACGAAGTATCGCTGGATATCCCCGCGGGCCGGATGGTCGGTTTCATCGGGCCGGACGGCGTCGGCAAATCGACGCTTCTCTCATTGGTCGCCGGCGCGCGCATTATCCAGAAAGGCGATGTTCTGGCACTCGGCGGCGATATGCGCAGCAACATCCACCGCAGCCGGGTCTGCCCCGCGATCGCCTACATGCCGCAGGGACTCGGCCGCAACCTCTATCCAACGCTTTCGGTATTCGAGAACGCCGATTTCTTCGGAAGCCTTTTCGGGCAAAGAAGGGAGGAACGAAAATACCGCATCCGCGAACTCTTGAGGCGAACCGGCCTTGCCGGCTTCGAGGACCGCCCTGCCGGCAAGCTTTCGGGTGGAATGAAGCAGAAGCTCGGCCTTTGCTGCGCCCTCCTCCATGATCCCGACCTTCTGATCCTGGACGAACCGACCACCGGCGTCGATCCGCTCTCACGCCGGCAATTCTGGAACCTCATCGCCGATATCCGGGCCGAACGGCCGCAGCTGAGCGTCATGGTCGCCACCGCCTATATGGAAGAGGCGGCGCGTTTCGACTGGCTGGCAGCCATGGACGCGGGAAAGGTGCTCGCCACCGGCACGCCGGACGAAATCCTTGCCCATACGGATACGACCTCGCTTGATGGCGCTTTCATCGCGCTGATGCCGGAGGAAAAACAGGCTGCACACCGCGCCGTGGAGCTTCCGTCGCCCTCCTTCGACGAGGGGGATTACGCCATCGAGGCGGAAGGCCTCACCATGCGCTTCGGCGATTTCACCGCCGTCGACAATGTCAGCTTCCAAATCCGCCGCGGCGAGATCTTCGGCTTCCTCGGCTCCAACGGTTGCGGCAAGACCACGACGATGAAGATGCTGACCGGTCTGCTGCCGGCAAGCGACGGCACCGCCAAATTGTTCGGCAAGGAAGTCGATCCGCGCGACATGGATATCCGCAGACGTGTCGGCTACATGTCTCAGGCCTTCTCGCTCTATACGGAACTCACCGTCCGGCAGAACCTCGATCTGCATGCCCGTCTGTTCCGGCTGTCGCCGCAAACCATCCCGGCCCGGATCGAGGAAATGGGCCGGCGCTTCCAGCTGCTCGACGTGATGGACGCATTGCCCGACGCTCTGCCGCTCGGCATCCGGCAGCGGCTCTCGCTGGCCGTGGCCCTCGTCCATTCACCCGAAGTGCTGATCCTCGACGAACCGACGTCCGGCGTCGATCCCATCGCCCGCGACCAGCTCTGGGCCATGCTGATCGAGCTGTCGCGGAAGGACAGGGTCACCATCTTCATCTCCACGCATTTCATGAACGAGGCGGAGCGATGCGACCGTATATCGCTTATGCATGCCGGCAAGGTGCTGGTGAGCGATACACCGGCTGCGATCCGTGAGAGCCGCAAGGCTGCAACCTTGGAAGAGGCCTTCATCGGCTACCTGGAGGAGGCAGTCCGCGAGCCGGAGCCTCCGCCCGGGCAGCAGCAGCCGGAAGCCATCACCACGCCCGATTTCATCAGCGACGAACACAGACGCTTCTTCGATCTTCGCCGCGTCCTGAGCTTCAGCCGCCGGGAGGCACTGGAGGTGCGCCGCGACCCGATCCGTGCCACGCTCGCCCTGGTCGGCAGCGTCATCCTGATGTTCGTGATCGGCTACGGCATCAACATGGATGTGCAGAACCTGACATTCGCGGTCCTCGACCGCGACGATACGGTCACCAGCCGGGATTATGTGGCCGATATCGCAGGATCCCGTTATTTCATCGAGCAGCCGCCGCTCGAAGATTATAACGATCTCGACAGGCGCATGCGCGACGGTTCGCTGAAACTCGCGATCGAGATACCGCCGGGCTTTGCCGAGCGCGTCGCACGCGGCAGCGACGTGGAGATCGGCGCCTGGATCGACGGCGCCATGCCGCAGCGGGCCGAAACCATTCGCGGCTACGTCCAGGGCATGCATGCCACCTGGATCGCCCGACAGGTGCGCGAACTCTACGGCGACGCGGCCGCGGCCTCTTTTTCCATAGAGACGCGCTTCCGTTACAATCCCGGGATCGAGAGCCTGGTCGCCATGGTCCCGGCGGTGATCCCGCTCCTGCTGCTTCTGATCCCCGCCATGCTTGCCGCCCTCTCCGTGGTACGGGAAAAGGAGCTCGGCTCCATCGTCAATTTCTATGTGACGCCCGTCACCAGGCTTGAATTCCTGCTGGGCAAGCAGATTCCCTATCTGGTCCTCGGCATGGCGAACGCCGTGCTGCTCTGGCTGTTCGCCGTCCTCATCTTCCAGGTGCCCTTCACCGGCAGTCTGGCAGCGTTCGCGCTGGCCTCCCTCCTCTACGTCGCCTTTGCGACCGCCTTCGGCCTCTTGGTTTCCAGCTTCATATCCAGCCAGATCGCGGCGATCTTCGGCACCACGCTGATGACCATCATCCCCGCGGTGCAGTTCTCGGGGATGATCGATCCCGTCTCTTCGCTGCAGGGCTTCGGGGCCTGGGTCGGTCAGATTTATCCGACCACCTATTTCAACATCATCTCGCGCGGCACGTTTTCGAAAGGACTGGACTTCGGAAATCTCGGCAGCGCCTTCCTGCCGCTCATCGTGGCGGGGCCGCTGCTGATAGCGGCAGCAACGCTCTTCCTCAAGAAGCAGGCGAAGTGACCATGCGGCCTGGAACCATATTCCATCTCGGGATCAAGGAACTACGCGGCCTGATGCGCGATCCGATCCTCCTCGGGTTCATCATCTATGCCTTCACCATTGCCGTCTACACCGAGGCAAGGGCCGTTCCCGAGACGCTCAACAATGCGCCGATCGCAATCGTCGACGAAGACAATTCACCGCTCTCGCGCCGCATCGCCGACTCCTTCCTGAGCCCCTATTTCAAGCAGCCCTCCTTGATCACGGCTGAAGAGATGGACGCCCGCATGGATGCCGGCACCGATACGTTCGCGCTCAACATTCCACCGAATTTCCAGAGCGATCTGATCGCCGGCAGGGCGCCGGTCATCCAGCTCAATGTCGATGCCACCCGCATGACCCAGGCCTTTTCCGGCTCCGGCTACGTGCAGAGCATCGTGACCGCGGAAATTTCGGATTTCATTCGCGCCAATACTGCGGCCCAGACCCCGAATGTCGATCTCGCACTTCGCTCGCGGTTCAATCCGGAGCTCAACCAGATGTGGTTCGCCTCGGTCATGAACGTCATCAACAACGTGACCATGCTGTCGATCATCCTGACCGGCACGGCTCTCATCCGCGAGCGGGAGCACGGCACGATCGAGCATCTGCTGGTCATGCCGGTGACGCCGCTGGAGATCATGCTGGCCAAGGTCTGGTCGATGGGTCTCGTCGTCTTCTGCGCCACGTTGTTTTCGCTGGTGATCGTCGTGCAGGGCCTGCTGCAGGTGCCGATCGAGGGATCGCTGACGCTCTTCATGGCGGGAGCGGCATTGCATCTCCTGGCCACCACGGCGATGGGTATCGCGCTTGCGACGATCGCCGGATCGATGCCGCAATTCGGGCTGCTGCTGATGCTCGTCCTTTTGCCGCTGCAGATCCTTTCGGGCGCGACGACCCCGCGCGAAAGCATGCCGGAGGTAATCCAGATGATCATGCTCGCTGCGCCGAACACGCATTTCATCCTGATGGCGCAGGCGATCCTCTATCGCGGTGCCGGCTTCTCCGTCGTCTGGCCGCAATTCCTCTGGCTGGCCGGCATTTCGATGATCTTTGTAACCTTCTCGCTGCGCGGCTTCCGCAGATCGCTAAGGTGATCGCGATGACGGTTGGCCGGGACGGCAGCCTATCCGAAGGATCGGGCGTCATGCTTCCGGAAATGCTGGATGAAACCGCTCGCATGCGAGACGATATGATCCGTGAAAGCCTTGCCGATCTCGGCATTCGAAAGTCTCGCATCCCCGCCGATCAGCCCGTGTTCGTTGACGTCGAAGACGTCGAGCGGGACAAGGACTTCGCTCTCGCCGTAGCGCACGACGGAAAGTCCCGAGGTTTCAAGCCCGAAGGCCTTGTTGGCGCTGCTCTTCTCGATCAGGTCCGGCCGCATCAGATCGGGGAAGAGGTGGTAATAGACCGACGTGATCGGATCAGCCCCGTGGCCGCCGGCCTTCTCGCCGAGATCGCCGTGCAGCCTATGCCAGAGGCTCACGGGGATTGCTTTCCAGATATTGATCGAGGGAATGATGATCCCGTGCGACTGCTTGAAGCCGCGCACCGTCTGGTCGATCAGCGCCGTGTTCCCGGTATGGCCGTTGAACAACACGATATGCGTCAGCCCGTGATCGAGGAAGGCGGTGATGGCGTCTTCGAGCAGCGCGCAGAATGTCCCCGCGCGCAGCTGGATGCCGCCCGGCACGCAGCGGAAGACGTCGGCATAACCGAAGGGGATCGTCGGCGCGATCAGCGCTCCGGAGGCTTCCCCCACCAGTTCGGCGAGCTTTTCGGAGAGCATGTAATCCCCCATGGGGGCATGCGGTCCCTGCTCCTCCTGACTTCCAAGCGGGATGACGATGACGGGCTTCTCCGCCAAACGTTCCCGGAACTCCACGAATGTCATATCCTTGATGGCGACCTTGGTCATGCCTTCTTTCTTTCCAGTTTTTCGGCTTGCAAATTCACGATAGCCTCGGAGGTTTCCGGCCGCGGATTGAAGCACGCGTAGCGGTGATCGCCACTGCCGCGCATATCCGGAAATTCCTGTCCGCAGCGTTCCACGGCGAAGGGACAGCGTGAGCGGAAAGGGCATCCTTCCGCCGGGTCTCCGTCGCCTTTCACGTCTGCATCCCAAGGCCAGTCGGGCTTGAACGCATCGTCCTCCTCCGAAACGGTTGGAATAGAGGCGAGTAGAAGCTGGGTGTAACGGTGCCGCGGCGAACGGAAGATTGCGGCGACGCTGCCTTCCTCCACGACCCTGCCCCGGTACATCACCACGACGCGGCTCGCGATCACCCGCACCACGCCGAGATCATGCGTGATGAACAAGTAAGCCAGGTCGAACTCTTGCTGCAGATCCCGCAGCAGACGCAGGATATGGGCTTGCACGGAAACGTCGAGTGAGGAAGTCGGCTCATCAAGCACCAGCAGATCCGGATTGGTGGTGAGCGCGCGGGCAATCGCCACGCGCTGCCGTTGTCCGCCGGAAAGCGCGAGCGGCCGTCGGTCGCGATGTCCCGCATTGAGCCCGACCTTTTCCAGAAGCTCCCCGATCCGCCGTCTGCGCTCCGCACGGCTGCCGATGCCGTGAACATCGAGCGGCAAGCCGATCGCCTGGCCGATCGACTTGCGGGGATTGAGGGTCGAATAGGGGTTCTGCTGCACCAGCCCGATCTTCCGCCGGACGGTTTTCGACCGGCGGCCTTTAAGCTGTTCTCCCGCCAGTTCCACCTCACCGCTGGTCGGCACCTCGATGCCGAGGATCAGGTTGGCGAGCGTCGTCTTGCCGGAGCCGGATTCGCCGACGATGGCGACAGTCTCCCCCTTGTTCACCGTCAGACTGATGTCGGTGACGGCATGCACCGTCGCACTGCCCACATGGAAGACTTTATTGGCCTTGGTGACCTTCAGCAAAGGCGGGCTCATGCGAACTCCTCCTGGTGGATGCATGCCACGCGCTGCGTTCCGAATTCACGCAACGGGATCGGCTGCAGGCAATCATCGGTGGCCAGCGCACATCTCGGTTTGAAAGGACAGCCCTTGATCGGCTCCCTAGGGTCGGGCACCGAACCTTCGATCGGCTCCGGCAGCTCGTCGCTGGAAAGCCGAGGGACGGAAGCAAGCAGGGCGCGGGTATAGGGATGGCGCGGATTGGCGAAGAGTTCAGCCGTCGTCGCTTCTTCGACAATACGGCCCGAATACATCACGCAGACCCGGTCGGCGAACTGCCGCACGACGCCGAGATTGTGGGAGATGAACAGGATCGACGTGCCGTAGGATTCCGACAGCCGCTTCATGATCAGCAATGTCTGCTGCTGCACGGTCACGTCGAGCGCCGTGCCGGGTTCGTCGGCGATCAGCAGGCGCGGCCGGCTGATCAGGCCCATGGCGATCATCACGCGCTGGTTCAGCCCGCCGCTGAGCTGGAAACTGTAGCTGTCCAGAACGCGCGTCGGATCGATGATCGACACGTCGCGGAGAGCGTCACTCATCCGCGCCTCCGCCTGTTTGGCATTGAGTTCCGGATGCGACCGCGAGAGGACTGCCAGGAACTGGTTGCGGATCGTGTAGACCGGATTGAGCGCCGCCATCGGATCCTGGAAGATCATGGTCATGTCGCGACCACGCCGCTCGCGCAACCGCGACGGCCGTTCGGTGACGAGATCGCTGCCTTCGAAGACGACGCTGCCGTTGAGGCGACGGTTACGCTCCGGCAACAGGCCGAGGATCGCACGGGCCGTCACGGATTTGCCGCTGCCTGACTCACCGACAAGCGCCACGCGCTCGTGTTCCCGCACCGACAGGCTAACGCCGCGCAGCACGTTGACCGGCCCGTCGAGCGTATCGAAGGTGAGGTCGAGGTCTTTGACGGTCAGGATTTCCTTCATCCGCTCAGCCCACGATGTCGAAGAGGTCGCGCAGGCCGTCCGCGACGAGGTTGAAACCGAGCACCACGATGAAGATCCCCATGCCGGCCATGACCGACAGCCACCAGATGTCCGGCAGGTATTGCGCACCTTCCGAAACCATGGTGCCGAGATCGGGAGTCGGCGGTGGCGCGCCCATGCCGAGAAAGCTCAGGCTGGCGCCGAGCAGGATGACGAAGCCCATGTCGAGGCTCGCCTTGGTGAACAGGTTCGGTGCGCAGTTCGGCAGCAGTTCGGAAAACATGACGCGGAGCGGCGAAGCGCCCACTACTTCCGCCGCGACGACGAAGCCTTCGTATTTCAGGGACCGCACGATCCCATAGACGAGGCGCGCATGCCACGGCCACCAGACGGTCGCCATGGCGATCATAGCATAGAGCTGCGAGGGCTTGGCGAGGCCGAGGATCGCCATGGCCAGCACGAGCGACGGGATGGCCAAGAAGATGTCGGTGATCCGCATCAGCACCAGCTCGGTCTTTCCGCCGAGATAGGCGGCGGCCATTCCGATCGCTGTGCCGATGGTGATCGAGATCGCGATGACGACGGCCCCTAACATCAGCGAGTTGCGGAAACCGAAGATGATGCGGCTCAGGACGTCGCGGCCGACCGTATCCGTCCCGAGCCAGTATTTGGCGCTCGGCGGCTGGTTGGCATCGAGGAAGTTCACCACCACGCCTGCGTGTTCAGGATAAGGCGCCACATAGGGCGCAAAGATCGCGCAGAAGAAAACGATCGCAATCAGGACTGCGCCGAGGACCGAAAGCTTGTTACGCGCAAACCGGCGCCATCCACGCCAGCGCGCCGAAGACTGACTCATGACGATTTCAACCTGATTTTGGGGTCGATGAAGGAGACGACGGTATCGACGATCATGTTGACGAGAACGAAGAAGAACGAGATCACCATGACGACGCCCACCACCGCGTTCAGGTCCTTGCGGACGATGGCGTTGACGCCGTATTTCGCAAGCCCCGGCCACATGAAGATCGTCTCGACGAGGAAGGCATTGCCGAGCAGCGCCACGATCTGCATGCCGAGGATCATCAGCGTCGGAATGAGAGCGGGCCGCAGCGCCCATTTGAAGGCGACCGAGGTCTCGCTGAGACCGTAGGCGCGGGCAAATTCGACATAGGGCCGGTCGTAGCTGTCGACCATATTGGTTCGGGTGAGCCGCGATATCTGCGCCATGCCGGAAAGTGAGAGGGCAAAGGCCGGCAGGATGATATGCAGGAGGGCATCGAGCGCCACCCCCCATTGCCCGGCGATCAGCGCATCCACCGTATAAAGCCCGGTGACATGCGGCGGCGGCGTCAGCCATTCGCTGAGCCGGCCGCTGAGCGGCAGCCATTGATACCAGAAGGCCAGCACGATCATCATCAGCAGCGCCCAGACGAAATTCGGCAGGGCGACGCCGAGCAGGGAGAACAGCCGGGCGGCATTGTCCAGCCATCGATCCTTGTAATGGGCGCTGGCAATGCCAAGACCAACGCCGAGGATCGTCATGCTGAGGCCGGAATAGAGCACCAGTTCCAGCGTCGCCGGAAAACCGGCCGCGATGTCGGACGACACCGGCTGATCGGTATAGAGCGAGCGGCCGAAATCGAATTGCACGGCTCCCGTGATGAAGCGCGCGTACTGTTCGACGAGCGGCCGGTCGAAACCCATCTGCTGGCGCATGGCCTCGACCTGCTCATTGCTCGCTTCCGGCCCGAGCGCCAGGCGCGCAGGATCACCGGGGATGACGCGCGCCAGGAGGAAGATCAGGACCGAAACCCCGACAATGACGATAAGGCCGCTCAAGAGGCGGTGGGACAGAAATCGGATCATGGGTGCCGATGCTTTCGATGCCGCATTGAAGACGGAATGTCCGGGGTCGATGGTAAACCGATCCCGGCCGTTTCATCCACCGGAAAACCGGCTCTCACCGCCTCAGGCGGTCATGCTCATGCGGTCGTAACGGTAATTGCCCGCCATGATCGGCACGGACTGCTTGGGATCGACGAGACCGGGCACACGCAGATAGTTCTGGTAGGCGGCAAGGTCGATCGGCTGATAGAGATACACCGAAGGATATTGCTCGCGGATGGTGCCGGCGAGTTCCTTGTAGATCTTCTCGCGTTCATGCTGATCGGTGACGGTCCGCGTCTTCTCCAGCATGGCATCGATTTCCGGCGTATGCAGCCAGTGCATCGACAGATAGGTGCCCGCAGCCGAGCTGTGATATTCGCCCCACAGCATGGAATCGACGTCCGTCGTGGAAAGCGACGTGGCGACGGAGCAGATATGCGGCGAGGATTCGGGCTTGGTCGCCATCTCGACGATCTGCGGCCAGGGCGCCGAGTTGATGTTCACTTTGATGCCGAGCTCGGCGAGGTTCGCCTGAAGCAGCAGCGCAAACTTTTCCTGCAGCGCCACGGACTTGAACCAGACGAGGTCGAGGCTCAGATCCTGGCCCGCATATTTGGAGGCGGCCAGCGCGGCCTTGGCGGCCGCGACATCCCGCTTGATGAGCGGCACATCGGCATCGTAGCCGATCACGCCCGCGGGGATCGGCCCACGGACCGGCAGGCCCTGCTTCTGGCCGGCCACCTCGAGCAAACCGTAGAGCTGGTCGTAGTCGAAGGCGAGCGCGATCGCCTTGCGGACATTGACGTCGTCGAGCGGCGCCTTCTGCGTGTTGAGCTTGAAGTGGAAAATGCCCGGCTTCATGTCCGGACCGACGGAGATTCCCGGCGACTTGGAGAGCGCCGCAACGATTTCCGGCGGCAGCGGCAGGCGAGTGAGATCGATTTCGCGGCGCGGCATCAGCTGGCGGACCGCGACGGCTTCCACACCGAACTTCGAACGGATCGTTTCCGGGGCATTTTCCGCAAAACCGCCGAAATAATCCTTGTTGATCTCCATGACCGTCTCGACCTGCGGATTGTGGCTGACGATCTTGTAAGGGCCGCTGCCGGCATCGGCACTGCCGAGGAAGGCTTCGCCATAATCGCCGAACTCACCGAAGGTCCCGTCCTTCTTGTTCGCCGTGACGAGCGCCTTGTTCACCACGGCCAGCCTTACCAATGCCGCAAGGAACGGGGCGAAAGGTCTCTTGAGGGTGAAGACGACCGTGTTCGGAGCGGCCGCCTCCACCTTCCCGATATCGGAGAACAGATAGGCGTAGCCTCGCTTCATGGTGATCATGCGATTGGCGGAGAAGACCACGTCGTCGGCCGTCAGCGGCGTGCCGTCATGGAACTTCACGCCATCGCGCAGCTTGAACGTGTAGGTCTTGCCGTCATCCGAAATCGTCCAGGATTCCGCCAGCGACGGCTGCAGTTCACCGCCCGGGAGCGGGCGGACAAGGAAGTCGTAGAGATTGAACATCAGGATGGAGCCCGGAAAATCCACGGGCTTGTGCGGATCCGCCTGACCGATATTGCCGTCCGCCAGACGGAGCACGCGTTTCTGCTGGGCAAGGGCAGGTGCGGCGGAAATGCCGAAACCGGACACCAGCCCGAAGGCCGCCGTGGTTCCAAGAAGCTGCCTGCGAGATAGATTGATATCTGACATTATGAGTTCCCCTTGTTTCGGCGTCCGCCGTGTAACCGGCGATTCCTTTTAAGACCCGCGACCGAGGACGATCCCATCGCTCGCAAGTGCCCCAGTTGGCGGGTCTTTCCGATGTGACACAGAACAGTAACAAGCCATGCCGCAGTGCAGAATACGTGCAAGCCCTTACCGTATGAAGCTCCGTAGCAGCCCTTATTTTCACCGCACCGCCGAAAGGTATCCTCGGGTCCTCTGTAAATGTAAGAGGGGACGAATGCGTCAATTTCTCGAAAGCGAGATCGAGCCCTTGGCGATCGGCGCCTGGGTTCTTGGAACCGGTGGCGGCGGCAGCCCTTATCACGGTTTTCTCAATCTGAAGAAGCTGTATCGCGAGGGCCGGACGGTGAAATTAATCGCACCGGAGGAACTGGCCGATGATGCCAATGTCGCGGTCGTCTCCTCCATGGGAGCGCCGATGGTAGGGCTGGAACGGCTGACCGATCCGGAAATCCTCGTCCAGGCCGTCCAGATGATGGAAGAATATCGTGGCGTGAAGTTCGACGCGATCATGTCGGTGGAAATCGGTGGCGGCAACGCCATCCAGCCCTTTCTCGCCGCAGCCTTGATGGGCCTGCCAGTGGTCGATGCCGATGCAATGGGCCGCGCCTTTCCGGAGGCGCAGATGACCAGCTTCGCGATCGCCGACCTGCCGATGTTTCCGCTCACCCTAGCCGATGTCCGCGACAACGCCGTCGTCGTCGCACGCGCCGCGTCGTGGAAATGGATGGAACGCATCTCGCGCAAGGTCTGTGTCGAGGTGGGCTCCGTCGCATCGACCTGCAAGGCGCCGAGGACGGGACGCGAAGTCAAGGATTTCGGCATCCACGGGACCGTGACCCAGGCGGTCGCGATCGGCAACGCCGTGCAGCAGGCGCAAAGGGAACATCGCGATCCGGTCCAGGCGATCCTGGAACAGGAAGACGGCAAGCTCGTCTTCGTCGGCCGCGTGTGGGATGTCGAACGGCGCACGACCGAGGGCTTCTTGAGAGGCAAGACGCTGATCGACGGGCTCGGCGATTACCGCGACCAGCAGATTCTGATCAACTTCCAGAACGAATACACGCTGGTCTCGCGCAATGGAGAGCCGCTCGTCACGACGCCCGATCTCATCTGTGTCCTCGACACGGTTTCCGGCGAAGCGATAGGCACCGAGACGCTGCGCTACGGACAGCGCGTCACCGTGATCGCCATGCGGGCCGCTCCGATCCTCACGACGCCGAAGGGGCTGGAGCATGTCGGTCCCCGCGCCTTCGGGCATGATGTCAATTTCAAATCGGTTTTCCAGTCATGAAGCGTATCGGTATTGATGTCGGCGGCACCAACACGGATGCCGTCCTCCTCGACGCAAAAAGAGTGGTCGCCGGCGTCAAGGCGCCGACCACTGCGGATGTCATGTCCGGCGTGGTCGCCTCTCTTCAGAAGCTCAAGACCGCGGCTCCTCAGGCGCTCGACGTCAGCGCCATCATGATCGGCACCACCCATTTCACCAATGCCGTGGTCGAACGCCGCAATCTCATGCGCGTCGGCGTGATCCGCATCTGCCTGCCGACCTGCGCATCTCTGGAACCCCTCTGCGACTGGCCCGACGACCTGCGTGCCGCCGTCGTCCCCATGAGCTTCCTCGTGGCCGGCGGTACCGAATATGACGGGCGCGATATCGTTCCTCTGGATGAGGGCGCGATCCGGGAAGCGGCGATGAAGATAAGGGATGCCGGTATCGGCGCGGTCGCCATCACCGCCGTTTTTTCACCCCTGCGCAACGATTTCGAATTGCGGGCGAAGGAAATCATCGAGGAGGTCTGCAAGGGCGTCCTTGTCACCTGCTCCCACGAGGTCGGCCGCATCGGCCTGCTGGAGCGGGAAAACGTGACGGTGCTCAACGCCTGCCTCGGAAAACATGGCATCGAGACCGTCCGGGCGTTCAAGAACGCGCTGTGGGTCGCAGGCATCGACGCTCCGTTCTACCTGACGCAGAACGACGGGACCGTACTGCAGGCGGATACGGCCGCCCGTTTCCCCGTTTTCAGCTTCGCATCCGGCCCGACCAATTCCATGCGCGGGGCGGCCTTCCTCTCCGGCATCGAGGACGGCGTGGTCTGCGACGTCGGCGGAACGACGAGCGACATCGGCTATCTGGTAAAGGGTTTCCCGCGGGAGGCGAACAGCGTCGTCAAGATCGGCGGGGTCCGCACACTCTTCCGGATGCCCGATCTGGTGTCGCTCGGCATCGGCGGCGGCTCGCTGATCGCGGAGAAGGGGCCGACGGTCGGGCCTGAAAGTGTCGGCTTCCGCCTGCCCCAATCGGCACTCGTCTTCGGCGGCAGCACGCTGACCATGACGGATATCGGTGTGGCTGCGGGCTTGATGGACGTCGGCGACAAGTCGCTCGTCTCGCATCTCGACCGTACGCTGGTTCAGGCGGTTCTGAAGTCGGTCAGGGAAAGGCTGGAAGATGCCGTCGACCAGATGAAGACTTCGCCCGAGAACGTCGAACTGATTGCGGTCGGCGGCGGTGCGCCGCTCATTCCGGAGATCATGGAAGGCGTGTCCCGTGTCGTGCATCTCGAACACGGCGGCGTCGCCAATGCGGTCGGGGCGGCGTCCGCCATGATTTCCGGCGAAGTGGACCAGATCGCCAGCGGCGTCGATCGAGACAAGGCGCTCGCCGACGCGGAAGAGCTTGCCCGATTGCGCGCGATCGAAGGCGGCGCCGACGAAACGACGCTCACCATCGTCGATATCGAAGACGTGCCGATCGCCTACCTGCCGGGAAATGCGCGGCGGGTCCGCGTCCGGGTCGTGGGCGAGATCGCCGGCTGGCGACCGCAGACCGATGCTGCGGAATAATCTCCTTTAAAGACAGGGCAGATGCGGCCGCATCTGCCCTTTTTCTCCTTGCGCGGCTGGCAGAGTGACATAGGATGGCGACATGGGAGGTATGTTCAACCAGCGCTAGCTTGATCGGAGAACATCGGAGTTGGAAAAACGCGTATGCTTCGTCACCTTGGGGCAGTCTCCCCGGCCGGAGCTGATCTCCGAGGTGATGCGGACAGTCGGCGGTAACGTCGCCTTCGATCAGGTCGGCGCTCTGGACGGCCTCACCGCGGAAGAAGTCGCCAGACATGCGCCAAAACCCAACGAACATCCTCTGGTAACCCAGGTGAAGGACGGCCGTCAGGTCGTCGTCTCAGGGCCTTTCATCGAAGAGCGGCTATCGACGATCATCTCCCATGTCGACCGCCTCGGCTATGACCTCATCATTCTGCTGTCGAGCGGCATCTTCGGGCACTTCCCCACGTCCACGCCTTTTCTGCACGGCCAGCTTGCCGTGGACGAGTGGATCGCATCGTTCATCATGGGAAGCGCCCAGCTCGGTGTGGTCTTTCCGCTTCGCCGCCAGGCATCCGATCCCTGCAGTCTCAATGAATACGGCATTCTCATCCAGAATTCCCGCAGGGTCGACTATTCCGGCGAAACGAACCGGATCGAGGAAACTGCGCTGCTCCTCGGTTCGGCAGATATCATCCTCATGCACTCGGTCAGTTATACGGAGGAAATGGCGCGGCAGCTCGCGGCAGTCACCCGCAAGCCGGTCATCACCGCCCGCCGTGTCATTGCCGGAGCCCTGCATCTGCGGCTGATGGAATCGCATGCCCCGACGATCGCAGGAGCCATTCAGGCCAGCGAACTCAATCTGATCGAACGGCTGCCTTCGCCGAACGAGCCGCTGACGGGCCGCGAGCAGGAGGTGCTGTCGCTCGTTCTGGACGGCAAATCGAACAAGGAGATCGCCAAGGAACTCGGCATCAGCCACCGCACGGTGGAAATCCACCGCAGCCGGGCCATGGGTAAATACAATGCCACGACGGCGATGCAGCTCATCCGCCGGGCCATGATCCAGACGCATCAATAGCCCGGCTACGTGCGTCCACGTATTTTTCTCTTCCCTGCCCTCTTCTAAGCTGCTGTCATCAAAACGCGAAAAGACAGGGGACGCGCGATGCCGGGATCAAAAAAGATGATCAAGCTGGGTGCCTTTCTGACCGCGACAGGCCAGCATATCGCGGCCTGGCGCCATCCGGACGTCAAGGAGGATGGTGGCGTCAACCTCCAGGAATACATCAGGATCGTGAAAGTCGCCGAACGCGGCAAGTTCGACATGATGTTCCTGGCCGACAATGCGGGTGTCTGGGAACGGGACATCGACTCCGATGGCCGCAGTTCGCGGGCAGCCTATTTCGAACCGATCACGTTACTGTCCGCGCTCGCATCCGTCACCGAGAATATCGGCCTTGTCGCCACCGCGACTGCGACCTTCAACGAGCCTTATAACGTCGCCCGCAAGTATGCCTCTCTCGACCACTTGAGCGGCGGTCGGGCCGGCTGGAACCTGGTCACCTCGGCCAACGAAGCGGAAGCCTATAATTTCGGTTTCGACGTGCACCTCGCCCATGCAGAACGCTATAAGCGTGCCCGGGAATTCGCCGATGTCGTGCTTGGTCTCTGGGACAGCTGGGAAGACAATTCCTTCATCCGCGACAAGCAGAGCGGCCGTTATTTCGATCCGGCGACGCTCCATATCCTGCGTCACAAGGGCGAGTATTTCTCGGTCCGCGGCCCGCTGAACGTGCCGCGTACGCCGCAGGGCCGGCCGATCGTGGTCCAGGCCGGCTCCTCCGAGGACGGCATGGATCTTGCAGCCCTCTGCGCCGATGTCGTCTTCACAGCCCAGCCGACGCTGGAAGACGGCGCCGCCTTCTATAAAACACTGAAATCCCGCTTGCCCGCCTATGGCCGCAGCCAGGATGACCTGAAGATCATGCCGGGCCTCTCCCCAGTCGTCGGGCGGACCAAGGCGGAAGCCGAGGATAAGTTCGCGGAACTCCAGAACCTCATCGACCCGATCGTCGGCCTCGGCCTCCTCTCATCGATGGCGGGATACGATCTCAGCGGCTACGACGTCGATGGCCCCTTCCCCGATATCCCTGACAGCAATACCGGCAAGGGGCGGCTGAAGGTGCTGAAGGACACGGCCCATCGCGAAAACATGACGATCCGGCAGCTCTACATGCGGATCGCCGGCACGCGCGGTCATCACCTCGTCATCGGCACGCCCCAGGAGATCGCCGACAAGATGGAGGAATGGTTCAAGGGTGATGCGGCGGACGGCTTCAACATCATGCCGCAGTCCCTCCCCGGCAGCCTGACGGATTTCGTCGATCTGGTTATTCCGGAACTGCAGCGGCGCGGCCTCTTCCGCACGGAATACGAAGGCAGGACCCTTCGCGCCAACCTGGGACTGCGCTGGCCGCAGAACCGGTTTGCCTCCGTCGCGGATCACGCCGCGGAATGACGCCTCGCCGTTCTCGTCGAGAACGTACCGCCACGACCCGACCGGAAGAAAATCTCATGATCCCGCCCAGAATCCTCGGCATAGCGGGGAGCACGAGCTGTCCGTCGAAGACCCGCGCTCTCGTTGCGCATATCGTGGACGATGTCGCCCGCCGGACCGGCGCCTCCGGCCAGGTGAACGACCTGACCGAAGTCCTGCCGGAACTCGGCACCACGACCCTGCGCTCCACGGCCCCGGAAAAACTGGAAGCCATGCTCTCCGCGATAGAGACGGCGGATGCATTGGTATTCGGCAGCCCGATCTACAAAGGGTCCTATAGCGGCCTTTTCAAGCATCTCATGGATCTCGTCGATCCGCTGGCGCTCGTCGGCAAGCCCGTTCTCATCTGTGCGACAGGCGGCGGCCAGCGGCATGCGCTGGCGGTCGAACATCAGATGCGCCCGCTTTTCGGCTTCTTCAGCGCCGCCACGGTACCATTCGGGGTCTATGCCTCGGAAGCGGATTTCGAGAACGGCGTATTGATGGCCGGTTCTGTCCGGGAACGCTGCGAGACCGCCGCTCGCCAATTGGCCGGCATGCTGGATGCCGTTGCGTCCGTGCCGATATCCGCCGCCCTCTGACAAGACCGCATCGAAGGAGAAGAAGTATGTTTCGCGTGGGTATCGATGTCGGTGGAACCAACACGGATGCGGTCATCATGTCCGGCCGCACGGTGGTTGCGGGCGTGAAAGCGGCAACGACCGAAGACGTCATGTCCGGCGTCGTCGAGGCGTTGGAAAGCGTGCTCGCAAAGGCCGGCATCGCGCGAGAAAAGATCACGCATGTGATGATCGGCACCACGCATTTCACCAATGCCGTCATCGAGCGCAAGCATATCAGCCCCGTCGCGGCGATCCGGCTCGGCCTGCCGGCCACCGCCTGCCTGCCCCCGATGGTCGACTGGCCGGAGGACCTGCGCGCGGCGACCGGCATGCATACCTACATGGTCCGCGGCGGCTATGAATTCGATGGGCGCGAGATCGCCGCCCTCGATCTGGACGAACTGGATCGCATCGCCGGTGACATGAAGGATAAGGGGTTGACGGCGGCGGCGATCACTTCCGTCTTCAGCCCCATCAACGGCAAGATGGAACAGGCCGCTCGCGATCGCCTGCAGCAGAAATGCCCAGGCGCCGATATAGTCCTGTCGAGCGACATCGGTCGCATCGGCCTCCTGGAGCGCGAGAGCGCCGCGATCATGAATGCCAGCCTGCTGGCGCTCAGCGCCAGCACCGTCGATGCCTTTGCAGATGCTCTCGTCGCCGCTGGCATCGCCTGCCCCTTCTTCATCACCCAGAATGACGGAACGTTGATGGCGGCCGAAACCGTCAAGCGCTTCCCGGTCCTGACCTTCGCATCCGGCCCCACCAATTCGATGCGCGGCGCAGCCTTCCTGACCGGGATCCGCGACGGCATCGTCGTCGACATCGGCGGCACGACGACGGATATCGGCGCGCTCCAGCATGGCTTTCCGCGACAGGCCGCGACCGTTGTCGATATCGGCGGCGTCAGGACCAATTTCCGCATGCCGGACGTGTTCTCGATCGGCCTCGGCGGCGGCTCGCTGGTCCGGCGATTGGACGACGGCCGGGTCACCGTCGGCCCGCAGTCCGTCGGCTATCGCATCTCGAAGGAAGCGCTGGTCTTCGGCGGCAGCATACTGACGGCAACCGACATCGCAGTCGCGCGCGGCGAGGCTTCGGTTGGAAATCGCGAGGCAGTGGCCTCTCTGGATGCCGGCCTCCTCGACAAGGCCCGCGCCGAGATGACCGCGATCCTCGAACGCGGCGTCGAGCGCAGCCGCATTTCGCCGGTCCCGATCCCGGTCATCGCTGTCGGTGGCGGCTCGATCCTGATGCCGAGCCATATCGGCGACTTGCAGGTCGTACGGCCGGAGAATTTCGCCGTCGCGAACGCAGTCGGCGCGGCGATCGCCCAGGTCAGCGGCGAGGTCGACCGCGTCTTCTCGCTCACCAACGGGTTGACGCGCGAGATATGCCTCAAACAGGCGGAAGAAGAGGCGCGCGGCAAGGCGATCGCAGCCGGCGCCAAGCCGGAAACCGTCGAGGCGATCGAACGCGAGGACGTGCCGCTCGCATATCTGCCCGGCAACGCCACCCGCATCCATGTCAAGGTCGTCGGCGAAATGGCCGGCACCGGCTTCTGAATCAGACCAGTTCACGCTCACGCAGGAGATAGCATCCTATGTCATCCTTCTCGGTCGGAAGCAGCGATATGGAAGCGATCGCGCTCGGCGGCGCATTCATGGGAACGGGCGGCGGCGGCGACCCTTACATCGGCAAGCTGATGGCGCAGGCCGCCATCACCGAGCATGGCCCCGTCACCGTGATCGATGTCGATGATATCGCCGATGACGCCCTCTGCGTACCCGTTTGCATGATGGGCGCGCCGACCGTCATGCTGGAAAAGCTGCCGAACGGCCAGGAAGCCCATCAGGCGCTCCAGAAGCTCGAAGCCTATCTCGGCCGCCGCGCCGACGTGCTGGTCTGCATCGAGGCCGGCGGGCTGAATTCGACCATTCCTTTTGCCGTCGCAGCCGCGACCGGCCTGCCGCTCGTCGACGGCGACGGCATGGGCCGCGCATTTCCCGAACTGCAGATGGTGTCCTTCACGATGTTCGATATCGCGGCGACGCCGATGGTCATCGCCGACGAGAAGGGCAACAGCTCGGTCATCAACGCCATATCGAACCGCTGGACCGAACGGCTGGCACGCTGCCAGACGGTCGAAATGGGCGGCGCGGCCCTGGTCGCCCTTTATCCGATGAGCGGCGCCCAATTGAAACGCGGCTTGCTTCGTCGCACGGTTTCGCTTCTCAAGGAAATTGGCGAGATCATCGCATCAGAGCGCAAGGCGAACCACAATCCTGCCGATACGCTGACGGCCCGGTTGAACGGCCGAAAGCTCTTCACCGGCCGCGTGGTTGATATCGACCGCCGCACGGTCGGCGGTTTTGCGCGGGGAAGAGCGACCTTCAAGGGCATGGATGCCAGTGTCGGCAAGACCTTCACGGTCGATTTCCAGAACGAGTTCCTGGTAACCTCCGACGAAACGGGAGCGCTACTTGCGACGACGCCGGACCTGATCTGCGCTCTCGACGCCGATGGCGGTTTGCCGGTAACGACGGAGCAACTGCGTTACGGCTTGGCCGTTACCATGCTGGGGATTCCCTGCGCGGACTTCTGGGCAACGGATGCGGGCATCGAACTCGTCGGTCCAGGCTATTTCGGTTACGAGCATGCCTATGTGCCCCTCCACCAGCTAGGATGATATCGCGGACAAAACCGATAATTCCGCTGCTGCTGAACGGTATTCAACTCAATCTGCCGAAATGCCCGGGCGTGGCGGAAGAGCCACGCCCGGGCAAGGCTTTTATCGATCAGACAAGATCGAAACGATCGGCATTCATGACCTTGGTCCAGGCGGCAACGAAGTCCTTCACGAACTTCTCCTTGGCATCGGACTGACCGTAGACTTCCGCAAGGGCGCGAAGCTGCGAATGCGAGCCGAAGATCAGGTCGACGCGGGTGCCGGTCCACTTGAGTTCGTTCGTCTTGCGGTCGCGACCTTCATAGACGCCCTTCTTGTCGGCAACCGGGGCCCAGACGGTGCCCATGTCGAGCAGGTTGACGAAGAAGTCGTTCGTCAGCGTCTCGGGCTTATTCGTGAAGACACCGTGTTCCGGCTGACCGGCCTTCAGCACGCGCAGGCCGCCGATGAGGACCGTCATTTCCGGCGCGGTCAGCGTCAGAAGCTGGGCTCGGTCCACCAGGGCTTCTTCCGCCTGCATAAACTGCAGCTTGTTGCCGTTCACGTAATTGCGGAACGCGTCGGCCCGCGGTTCGAGCGGGGCGAAGGAAGCGATGTCCGTCTGTTCCTGCGAAGCATCGGCGCGGCCCGGCGTGAACGGCACGGTGACGTTCTGTCCGGCAGCCTTCGCCGCCTTCTCGACACCGGCGGCGCCGGCAAGAACGATCAGATCGGCCAGCGAGATCTTCTTGCCGCCGACCTGGGCAGCATTGAAGTCCTTCTGGATGCCTTCGAGAGCGCTGAGCACCTTGGCAAGCTGCGCCGGCTGGTTGGCTTCCCAATCCTTCTGCGGAGCAAGACGGATGCGCGCGCCGTTGGCACCGCCGCGCTTGTCGGAACCGCGGAAGGTGGAGGCGGAAGCCCAGGCGGTCGAAACCAGTTCCTGCACCGAAAGACCGGTGGCGAGAACCTTGGCCTTCAGGTCGGCGATGTCCTTGTCGTCGACGAGCGGATGATCGACGGCCGGGATGACGTCCTGCCAGATCAGGTCTTCGGCCGGCACTTCCGGACCGAGATAGCGAACCTTCGGGCCCATGTCGCGGTGGGTCAGCTTGAACCATGCGCGGGCGAAGGCATCGGCGAACTGATCCGGGTTTTCCATGAACCGCCGCGAGATCTTCTCATAGATCGGATCGAAACGCAGCGCGAGGTCGGAGGTCAGCATCTTCGGCTTGTGCTTCTTCGAGGGGTCGAAAGCGTCCGGGATCGTCTCACCCGCCCCCTTGGCGACCCACTGCTTGGCACCAGCCGGGCTGGTTTCCAGTTCGTATTCATAACCGAACAGGTTCCAGAAGAAGTTGTTGCTCCACTTGGTCGGCGTTGTCGTCCAGGTGACTTCGAGACCGCTGCCGATCGCGTCGCGACCCACACCGGAGTTGAACTTGCTCGCCCAGCCGAGGCCCTGATGCTCCAGTTCGCCGCCTTCCGGATCGACGCCGACAAAGGACGGATCCCCTGCGCCATGGGTCTTGCCGAAGGTGTGGCCGCCGGCGATCAGCGCGACGGTTTCTTCGTCGTTCATCGCCATGCGGGCGAAGGTCTCACGGATGTCGCGGGCCGAGGCGAGCGGGTCCGGATTGCCGTTCGGGCCTTCCGGATTGACATAGATGAGGCCCATCTGGACGGCGCCGAGCGGTTCTGCGAGCTGGCGCTCGCCGCTATAGCGCTCATCGCCGAGCCACGTGCCTTCCGGGCCCCAGTAGAGCTCTTCCGGCTCCCAGACATCGGCGCGGCCGCCGGCAAAACCGAAGGTTTTGAAGCCCATCGATTCCAGGGCAACGTTGCCCGTGAGGATCATCAGGTCGGCCCAGGAGATCTGGTTGCCGTATTTCTGCTTGATCGGCCACAGAAGGCGGCGGGCCTTGTCGAGGTTGACGTTGTCCGGCCAGCTGTTCAGCGGGGCGAAACGCTGCTGGCCCTGACCGGCGCCGCCGCGGCCGTCGGTGATGCGATAGGTGCCGGCGCTGTGCCACGCCATGCGGATGAAGAGGCCGCCGTAGTGGCCGAAGTCGGCCGGCCACCAGTCCTGGCTGTCCGTCATCAGCGCGTGGAGATCCTGCTTCAGGGCGTTCAGATCGAGCTTCTTGAACTCCTCGGCATAGTCGAACGCTTCGCCCATCGGATCGGAAAGGGAGGAATGTGTGTGAAGAACCTGAACGTTGAGCTGATTCGGCCACCAGTCGCGGTTCGTCCTGCCGCGAGGGGTATGTGCGACCGGACATTTGCCGGCGTTTTCGCTAGATTTCGCATCCATGATTTTCTCCTTCATTGCTCTATGTCTGTATCCAAAAGGGAGTACCGTCTGCCGGACCGTCCGGCTCGCTTCAGCTCGCTATCGCACTTGCATGACAATGCTCAGACGCGTGTAATTTTGGATCTTGAAACCTCTGCTCGGATAAACCGGACACAGACGGACGCGTACTCTCCCTTGGATTTCTTTTTATCGGAAGCGCATCATAAATTTAAGTTGGATTTCCTGATCGGCGCGATAAGCTGAAATTATGACAAATCTGACACTGAAACAGCTGCGGTATTTCGAAGCACTGGCGCGCGATGGCCGCTTTCGGCGTGCGGCCGATGCCTGTGCAATATCTCAGCCGGCATTATCGATGCAGATCAAGGAGCTTGAAGAGCAGCTGGGCAGCGATCTCTTCGAACGGAGCGCGCGGGAGGTGAAGTTGACTACATTCGGTCAGCTGTTCGCACAGCGGGTCCGCGACATCCTGCGCGCTGTGGATGAACTGGGAGACCTGGCCCGTGCATCGCGAGACCAGTTCCTGACGCGCCTGCGTATTGGGATCATCCCTACCATCGCCCCCTACCTGCTGCCGACGATCATAAACGATCTGAACGGGACGTTCGACGGCATTCAGATACAGGTGCGTGAGACGCTGACGGCAAAGCTGGTCCAGGAAGTGGCCCAGGGCGGGCTCGACATGGCAATCGTCGCGTTGCCCGTATCCGCACCCTCCTTGACCGAGATCAAGTTGTTCGAAGAGGAGTTCATGCTGGTCCGGCAGCGCGAAGACGAGGGCAAGCCGGTACCCGGACGCGAAGCGCTCCGCGAAATGCGATTGCTGCTGCTCGAGGAAGGGCATTGCTTTCGGGATCAGGCCTTGTCGTTCTGCAAGATAGAACCGACGCGATCGCGGGAGGTCATGGAGGGGAGCTCCCTGTCCACCTTGGTCCAGATGGTCAGCGCCGGCATAGGTATAACCTTGATCCCGGAAATGGCGGTGCCGGTGGAGACGCGCTCTGCGCAAGTCTCGATCTCTCGATTTGAGACGCCGCGGCCCACGCGCACGATCGGAATGATCTGGCGCAACTCGACGCCTCTGGTCAATCAACTCCTGCAGATTTCCGAGGTGGTTCGCCGGTCAGCCGACACCATGCGCGAACAGTGTGCCGTTCGATGACCGGCGGCTCAGCCGGAAAACCCCATGTCCGCCAATCGGGTCAGGCGGGCTCCCGCTCCCAATACCAGGCCACGTACATGTTTTTCCGGTCATGCCGGCGGCTTTTCAGGAAGGCGCGGATGGAGCGCACGTCTTCCTTCTCACAGGCGGCCCAGACAAAGGTTTCGTCGTCGATGGACGCGATCGCCTTCTTGGTTTCTTCCGCGAGAACGCCTTTCGCTCCGGCCGGATAGTTCTTCCGATGCAGCCACCGGACGTCGAGCGAACCTGCGGATGGAAGCGGTTGTTCTTCTGCCTCGTCCAGCACTTCGACGATCGCCTGCATCCGGGTGCCCGGCGGCACTTCGGCGGCAATGCGCGCAATGGCGGGAAGCGCACTTTCGTCTCCCGCAAAAAGAATGGACTTCGCCGCCGGAAGGCCGCCGCCTCCCGGTCCGAGCAGTGCGGCTTTCTCTCCCGGCTGCGCATCACGGGCGAAGTCGGCCCCCGGCGTTTTAACGCCAGGCACCGGATGCTGCAGGAAGTCGATCCAGAGTTCTCGGCGTTCCACATCGACGGCGCGGATCGTATAGAGGCGGACCAGAAGTTCGTCCTCGCCCTCCGGCCAGGCGACGCGGCCGTCATCACGAAAGCCCGGCCAGACCGGCTGCCTGCCCTTCGGCGGGACGAGAAGTCGGACATGCATATCGCCCCCGGCGAACGGCGTGATGTCCGCGCAGGCAAACTTCACCCGCCGCATATGCGGCGTTATGTCCTCCGCCGAAACAACCGTGACTTCATGGATATTCGGCAGAATTGGCAGCGAAGCGGGTTCTGACCAGCTCAATTCGAGAGGATCGTCTCCAGCGAAGTAAAACAGGTGTTCCGCGATATTGGTACGGCTCATCTGAAGCGCCGTTTCTGAAGGACAGGCCAACTCTATCAGGAGCTTATGGCCCTGCACACGGATGCGCGCGGTTCCGATCTTGCTCGTTAGCAGCGCGAGTCCGTCGGTCCGCTGCACCTCGGCATGCTCGACAAAGTGCTCGCAGATTTCATCGAGCATATGCACTGCGTCCTTCGGAAGCGCTATGCCCGAGAGCTTGAATTGCTGAACCGCGTTCATGGCCGGTCCTCCTTGAATTCCTGTTCCGTTGTCATCCGATGCCGGCCGATCGGGAGCATGATCGGTCTACCGGAGGTGGGATCGGTAATGATGCGGCTTTCGAGGCCGAAGACCTGCCGCACGTTCTCTTCGGTCAACACATCCTCCGGCGTGCCGGAGACGTGCACACGTCCCTCCGCCATCGCGACAAGATGGTCCGCGTAGCGGGCTGCAAGGTTGAGGTCGTGCAGCACCATGACGACGGTGGTGCCGCGCGTGTGGTTGAGGTCGGTCAAGAGATCCAGCACCTCGACCTGATGGCTGATGTCGAGAAATGTCGTCGGTTCATCGAGCAGCAGGACCTCCGTCTGCTGGGCGAGCGCCATGGCGATCCAGACCCGCTGGCGTTGCCCGCCTGACAGCTCGTCCACCGGCCTTTCGGCAAGCTCCGCGGTTTTGGTCGCCGTGAGCGCGCCGGCCACGGCCTCGTCGTCCTTGCGCGTCCAGCGTGAAAACAGGCTCTGATGCGGATGCCGCCCGCGGCTGACGAGGTCGGCAACGGTAATGCCTTCGGGAGCGATCGGCGATTGGGGCAGCAGGCCCAAGGTTCGGGCGAGCTCCCGTGGTGGTGTCCGATGGATCGACTTGCCGTCCAGCAGCACATGCCCCTCTTTCGGCGAGAGAAGCCGGGACATCGCGCGCAGAAGCGTGGACTTGCCGCAGGCATTGGCGCCAACGATAACGGTGATCCTGCCAGGCGGCACGGCCAGATCAAGCGCGTGCAAGATCTCGATGTCGCCATAACCGGCAGAAAGCCCGCTGGCGGTCAGGGAGTGAACGGTCATAGCGAGCCTCCGGTCCGGTTGGCGCGCACGATCAGATAAATCAGATAGGGAGCCCCCAGGGCACCGGTCACCACACCGACCGGATAGCGGCTTGGCAGAAGGAACTGACCGGCATAGTCGCCCGCCAGCACAAGCACCGCGCCAACCAGAGCCGAAGGGATCAGCAGCGAGCCACTGTTCCCCACGATGCGCGCGGCGATCGGTCCCGACAGGAAGGCAACGAAAGCAACCGGTCCCGTCACCGCCGTCGCGCACGCGATCATGCCGACTGCCGCAACGATGACCATGACGCGCGTCCCGGCGACGCCGACGCCGAGAGCGGCAGCGGTATCGTCTCCAAGCCGCAAAAGCTCCAGGTCGCGCGCGCGGTTCAGCAGAAGCCCGCCGAAGACGGTGAGCGCCAGCAGAAGCGGAAGCGCCTGGCTGAGCTGCGCGCCGTTGACGCTGCCGGTCAGCCAGCGAATCGCCTCCTGCAGGTTCCAGGCCGGAGCTTGCGAGAGGATATAAGCGATGAAGCTTTCCAGCATTGCCGAAACGCCGATCCCGACAAGGATGAGCCGCGTCCCCGCAACGCCGTTCCGGAATGACAGGCCGTAGACCAGGAGCGCGACGCTGAGACCGGCTATGACCGCGAGGATCGAAACGGCCGGCCCCTTCATCGATAGGACGACGATGGCGAAGACGGCCGCAGCGCTTGCGCCCGAACTGATGCCGATAATGTCCGGGCTGGCGAGCGGATTGCGCAGCATGATCTGGAAGGCCACGCCGCCGAGCCCGAAGCTGAGGCCGGCGAGAACCGAGAGGACGGCCCTCGGCAGCCTCAGCTGCCCGACGGTGAAACTCGCGCCCGGCACGTTCTCGCCGAACAGCACCCGGACGACATCACCCGGTGGCGTAAAGGATTGCCCGAGCGACAGGGTCAGGACGAAGATCGAGGTCGCCAGGATCAGCAGGATGGCGATCACAGCCAAACGCTTGCGTGCGTGGCGGCAGCGGCTTTGAACGATGAGATCGAAGGTGGGAGAAAGCATCGTTACAACTCGCGGACCCGTTGGCGCCTGACAATCCAGATGAAGAACGGAGCACCGACAAGGGCGGTCACGATACCAACGTCGAGCTCGGCCGGTCTGGCGACGATGCGCCCGGCGATATCGGCGGCGATCAGCAGGCAGGCGCCACCCAGCATGGAAAAGGGCAGCAGCCAGCGATGGTCGACCCCGATCAGGAGACGGCAGAGATGCGGCACGACCAGTCCCAGAAAGCCGATCGGCCCGCATACCGCCGTGGTCGCACCGCAGAGCAGGATTGCGCCGAGTGCTGCGACGGCACGTGCCAGGGCGACGCGCTCGCCGAGACCGGCTGCGAGTTCGTCACCCAGAGCCAGCGAATTCAGCTTTCGCGCCGAGAAAAGGCTGATCGCGAAACCAAGTGCGAGGAAGGGCAGCACCGGAAGAATGCGCTCGAAGGTCGCCCCGCCCACGCCGCCGATCTGCCACGAGCGGATGCCCCCTCCGATATCTGCCCGCGGCAGCACGATTGCAATCACCATCGAGGAAAAAGCAACCGAGGTCGCCGCTCCGGCAAGCGCCAGCTTGAGCGGCGTTGCTCCGCCCCGTCCCAGGGAACCGATGGTGTAGACGAAGACCGCCGAACACCCGGCCCCCAGGATCGCGGTCCAGATATAGGCATCGGCAGAGGCGATATCGAACCACGCGACACCCACGACGACGGCAAGCGACGCCCCCATGTTGACGCCCAGAATACCCGGATCGGCGAGAGGATTGCGAGTCACGCCCTGCATGATCGCCCCGGCAAGCCCGAGCGCGGCCCCGGCAAGCATGGCAAGCAGCGTCCGCGGAACGCGGAGGTTGACCGCCGCCTGGCCGATGCTGTCCGGCCGTCCTGCAACCCCCGCGACGATATCGGCCCAGGCCACGTCGCGCGTACCGACCATGACGGAGAGCCCGCATAGCAGGACAAGAAGCGCGACCACCCCTATCAGCCAGAGGCTGCGGATGCGGTTCGACCGTCCGGGGACGGTCCATAGGCGGAACGATTTCAGGCTACCGGCGATCATCTGGACTTTCTGGCGGCTTCGCCAAGCAAGGCCACGTAATCCTTCAATACCCACGGGATCGAAAGCGGCGTCGGATTTGCAGCCGTGCCGATCGGGTTCCTGCCCAGCATGACGAGCGCCCCTTTGGAAACCGCCGGCATTCTGGTCATCAGCGGGTTCGCAGCCAGCGCGGCGAGCAGAGTCTGCTCGCCATAGGTGACGACGACATCGACATCCTCGAACGCGTCGATGCGCTCGGCGCTGATGGAGCCCGAGAATTTTCCCGGCGCCGAAGCCTCGACAACACTCTTCGGCGATTTCAGACCGAGGTCGGCGAAAAATTTCACCCTTGTGTCGTTGGTCGTGTAGAAGTTGACGATGCTCAGGTCCGATGCGCTGAGATGAGTGATGAACATCGCCGACTTGTCCTTGAGCTCGGGATGTCCGGCAACCGTCTCTGCAATATCCGTCTCGATCGTCTTGATCAGCGCCTCGCCCTCGGCTGCCATGCCGAGCCCCGCGCTGTTGAGGCGGATCATCTCGCGCCAATCGGTCGACCAGGGCGCTTCGGGATAGGCGACGACCGGAGCGATCTGGCTCAACGTATCGTAGTCGGCCTGGCTGAGGCCGGAATAGGCCGCCAGGATCACATCGGGACGGGTCGCAGCGACCGCTTCGAAATCGATGCCGTCGCCTTCGTCGAAGAGCACCGGCTTGCCGGCATGCAGCTCGGTCAGTTTTTCGGCCACCCAGGGCAGCAATCCATCACCGTCGTCATCGCCGAAATTGGCTGCGGCAAATCCGACCGGCACGATACCAAGCGCCAGCGGCACTTCATGGTTCGCCCACGCAACCGTCGCGACCCGCTCAGGCTTCCTGGTGATGACGGTCGTGCCGAAAGCATGCCGGATGGTGATCGGATAAGACGTAGCCTCCCCCGCCCAGGCGCCGCTGAACGCGATCATCCCAACGCATGCCGCAGCCACCCGCACGATAGAAAGAAAAAACCGCAGCATCGCGCAACTCCGTCTGACGCTTTAAGTGGACCTCCAGTCTCAGGTTCAACGAGCGGCGTCAACGGAAATGCCGGTGCTGATGGGAAAGAGCGACGAGATTTCCGTTGAATCCTACAAAACCCGGGAAATTTACAATACTGGACAAGTGAGCTCAAGTTAGTAGCCGACGCGGGGCACATAACCAAACCATCGCGGCTGCCAGAGTCCGGAGAGGAAATCTCCCGCTCGATTGGGGCTGCCGAGCTGCGTTCGGCCTATCCCCAAACCTGGCACCAATCGCGGCGCTCTCCCGCCGAAGGCCGGCAACGGCCACATCAACTTTGGGACGTGAACATGGACATCGAAAGAACAAGCAGCCGCTCGAGAAAGGCCCCTACCCGCTACCGGAATGCGGTCCTTCTGGGTTGCACGGCGCTTGTCGCCTTCACGCCGACTTTCTCATTCGGTCAGGAGGCCAATGGTTCAAGTTCCGACACCACTCTCAAGCCGATCGTCATCCAGGGCAGCGGCAACGCCGGTGTCCTCAACACCGAAAACGACTCCAAGTCGATCGTCGCGACGGAGACAACAGGCGTCGGCAAGATGCCTACGGATATCCTTGTTGCGCCCGCATCGGTCTCCGTCATCACCTCCAAGGAAATCGAGGAGCGCGGCGCAAACAGCATCGAGCAGGTCGTGCAATATACCGCCGGCGTGATCACCGACTATTACGGTTCGGATGACCGCTACGACTATTTCAAGATCCGCGGTTTCACCCCGTTTACCTATCGCGATGGGCTCGTCATCGGCAGAACCTGGAGCGGGATTCGTGAGGAGCCCTATGCCTTCGAGCGCATCGAGGTGCTGAAGGGAGCCAATTCCACGGGCTTCGGGGTTTCCGATCCCGGCGGCGCGGTGAACTACGTGACAAAGCTGCCGAAAAGCGAGCGTTTCGGCGAGGTTTATGGTACCGGCGGTTCGTTTGCGCATAAGGAAGCAGGTTTCGATTTCGGCGACAACATCACCGAGGACGACACCCTTTCCTACCGCCTGACCGGCAAGCTCCAGCGGTCGGACGCGGAATACGATTATTCGCAGGACGACGAAAACTTCTTCATGGGCGGCCTGACCTGGCGCCCCACCGATGCGACGAGCCTGTCATTCGTCTTCGATCATCTGGATAGGGACGGCACGCCCAGCGGCGGTGGCCATCCCCTCGGCACGGACTTCGACAGGGACCACTTCTTCGGCGAGCCGGACTATAACTACGATACCACGAACAGGAACACGTACAGTGTTATACTCGACCACGATTTCGGGAATGGCCTGACCTTTAACTCCAGCGCACGCTACAGCAAGTCGAATACGGGCTTCGGCTATGTCTATATCTGGGATGATCTGGGGGCCAACGATCCCGCCGATACCTTGGTAGACCGCTCCTACTTCGGCAACGACAAGTCCAGCGAACAGTTCATCGTCGATGCGCATCTGCTTTATGAGACAAGCTTCGACAACGTCGACAGCCGCACGCTTGTCGGTGTCGAATACAACAAGTTCACCTCGGAAAGTGATACCTACTACACCGCCGCGCCTCCCATCGACTTCGAGAACCCGGTCTATTCGGGTGCGCCCGGATCGCTTTCACCTTATGACAGCGTGAAGAACGACCAAAAGACCAAGGCGATATATCTGCAGCAGGATCTGACCTTCTTCGACAGGCTGACCGCAAGCATCGGCCTGCGCAATGACTGGCTCAGCCTCAAAGAAGACGGCACCAATATCTATACCGGGCCGTACAGTGGTGAATCCGATATCAGCGAATTTACTAAGCGTTTCGGTCTGTCCTACAAGATAACCGACGAACTCGCAGTCTACGCAAGTTATGCGGAATCCGTGGCGCCGCCGAGCGCCGGAACGGAGCCTACATACGGCAAGCAGTATGAAGTCGGGATCAAGTATCGACCGGATGCCTTCCCCGCTTTGTTCAGCGCTTCCGTCTACGACCTGACGATGCAGAACATCACGACCTACGAGGCTCCCACATATCTGCCGGCGACAGTCGACAAGATCCGGCATCGCGGTATCGATCTCGAGGCCAGGGCGGAGGTGACGAACAATATCAACCTGATCGCCTCCTATTCCTACATCGATTCCGAGATCGTCGAGAACGGCGGAACATACGATGGCAAGGCGTTCGCACAGGTTCCGGAACACTTGGCGTCAATATGGGGCACCTATACGCTCGAAGGCAACGGCCAGCGCGGCGATATGACCTTCGGGCTCGGCGCTCGTTATATCGGTCCGTATTACTTCGACAACGCAAATACCCGGAAGTCGGATGGCGCCGTCGTATTCGACGCCGCCTTTACCTACAAAATTCAGGAAAATACGACCTTCCAGATGAACGCCAGCAACCTGTTCGACGAGAAGCATATCGCGAATGATGACGGCGGGGCATATTACTACAATCCCGGCCGCGCCATCATGGCGACGCTGCGCCAGACCTGGTAACGACCCCGTCCCACCCGTGTTCTGCCGGGTGGGACATTTCCTGGAGTTCAGCGTACCTGCTGCATCCGGCGCCAGGCGGCTGGGGTATCGCCCGCCACCTGCCGAAAAGCCTTCGTCAGATGGGCCTGATCGGAAAACCCGAGCTGGGCGGCGATGTCTGCTACGGAAAGGTCGCTTTCCGCCAGCAGCTTTTTCGCAAGGTCGATGCGTTTTCCAAGCTGCCATTGCAGCGGCGTCTTGCCCGTGGTCTGCTTGAAGACATTGGAAAACCAGCTTTCGGACAGGCCGACGGTCGCAGCCATCTCGGCAACGGTCAGGCGGCAGTCGCTCAGTCCATCGACACGCGCGGTCAGCTTGTTCATCTGCGCCTGGGTGAGCCTGCCATAGGCTGTCTTGCTGTCGTCCTCGGGTATGTCGAGAAGGCCCGCGACGATGCTGCCGACAAGGCTCTCGGCATAGACCGCGTGCTTCGACGGGCTTGATATTTCGTCGACCAGCAGACCGGCCAGCGTTTCGATGGCACCGATATCCTGAATTTCCACCGGCCGGCGCAATGCCGTCAGCGCGGCGGATGTTCCCACGGACGGCGACAGGAACCTCAACATCCGATCCTTATGCATGTGCAGATTGAGATGCGAGAAGCGATGTATGGATTTACTGTTGGTCCACATCGGGACGCCGGCGGGAACATAGATGGCCCGCGTCATCGGGCGATGATGCTGCGAGAATTCTCCGTCCTGATTCGAAATCCGAATCCGGGACGACACATCGTTGAAAAAGATCATGATGCGCGGATCATCCGCCAGATAATAGCCCTTGGCGCCCGGCTGGCTCTCCGCCTCCCAGTAAACGCTTACCAGCCCGTCAAAGCGGCGCCACTTGACAGGCGAAACCACCCGAATCCCCTCGGTATGCCAGACCATGGAATGCCAGAAACTCAACTTTCGAATCCGCCCTTGCTTGGCATGAACAATATCGCATTCAGTGAGACACCGCGAGCAAACGCCTCATAACAGCGATTTCCCCACTGGTATCGGCGCGACACCTCCCAGATCTCATGCGGGTCGAACAATAAATAATATGAGTACAATTATCATGTTTATTCACATTGACAAGCAGCGCGATCAGATCGCCGATCGTCTTCAGATTTCACCCAGCACGAGGACGACGAAGATTTCGGTAAAGATGTTTCCGCGCCTTTTTCGAATCGCTCGAAGAAGACCAGATCCGCCGCGGCGTGCTGAAACCTTGGGAAGCCGCGAAATAGGCCGTGCCTGGTTGCGCTATCTCAGGCAGGCAATCCGAGAGCCGGACTACCCTCTTACGAGAGACATGATCTCATCCACCGACTTTCCGGCCAACCCAAGCTTTTCCAGATTCCATCCGATTTGCCGGTAATCGACACCATGCATGGCGTTTGCAAAGGCGATGACGGCATCAAGCATCGGCGTTGCCAACCCGAGCGCACGGCCCAGGCTCGCTGCGGGTACGACCTGCGTCGGAACGTCCTCGCTCAGATAACGGTAGTTCAGGTCGGGCGGGCTCTTCGCTTGCTTGTAGCTGCCCACGTTATGGACCACATCGTAGAACGTGTCTCCCTCAACGCCGTATGATTGTTTCAGGATATCCGAAAAGCTGTTCAACGTCGCGCCGAATGCCCGCAGGATATCCTGCCTCTCCGCATCGACGGCGTCGATGACCGCAGCAATGGAGGGCGTTATGTCGTAGCCGTCATAGATGTAACCTCCATCGCTTTCGATCCGGGAGGCATTCATGATCATCGGCACCGGATGCAGGCCCAGCCCGGCCCGCGCCAGTCCGTTCTCGATGATGTCCCGGCTTGCCGTGAACTGAGGGAAATCAATGCCCAGGTGGCCAAGCATTTCTTCCGTCCGCCCGGCGGGGTAGACCCCGACCGGAAGACGCTTCTTCTTTCCCGTTATGCGCAGTGTCGCACCCGCATCCTCCAGACGCGCGGCATGCGGCGTCGCTGCCGCCTGGCCGATCAGGATCGAGGATGCTCCCTGTGCTGCGGCAAGCCGTGACGCCAGCAGCGAGCCGCCCAGGCCGCCGGGACACAAGAGCAGGATCTGCTCATTGCGCAGGCAGCCGGCAAATGCCTCAAGCAAGGCCTCCTGGAAATTGGGCTGCACCATGACGATGACGACATCCGCCCGGCGAATCGCATCTCCGATATCGAGTGTGATTTCGATCCCCTCGACGACCCTCTCTTCGCCGGAGAACCCCGTAACCGGAACATCGCTGCGCAGCCGGAGCGCCGGCCGCGTCGCCAACGCCTCGACAGCACTCTTCCGCTCGGGCCTGTCGGTCAGGATGACCGGTCGGCCGCGGAGACGCAGTTCGACGGCGACCGCAAGCGATGCTTCCGATATACCGACGACGGTGTAGGCGAGACCGCTATCGGCCATGTCGAACTTCCTGTCTGTTCATATGCCCGTGCGGGCACGTGGCGGGATCGAGGCCGGTGCCTCGGCTGGTGCAATCACATCGTCACGGATGCAAGCGACGAACTGGCCCTCACCAACCGGCCGAAGCTCCGGGCGTATTTTCGCACAGGCCTCCACCGCATGGGGGCAACGGGTACGGAAGTGACAGCCCGAAGGCGGCGAAAGCGGGCTCGGGACGTCTCCGGTCAAGGGCCTCGGCATCCTGCGCCGGCTCGGATCGGGCACCGGAATGGCATCGAGCAGGGCTCGGGTATAGGGATGCCGTGGTCGGCGATAAAGCACATCGGCCTTGCCGATCTCCACCACCCGGCCGAGATACATGACGACGACCCGGTCGCTGACAAATTCGATAACGCTGAGGTCGTGCGAAATGAAGAGTATCGTCAATCCGAGTTCTTCCCGCAACTCCATCAGCAGGTTGACGATCTGTCCCTGGATCGAAACGTCGAGCGCGGAAACGGCCTCGTCGGCGATCAGGAATTGCGGATTGAGCGCCAGCGCGCGAGCGATCGAGATGCGCTGGCGCTGTCCGCCGGAAAACTCATGCGGAAAGCGATCCGCTTGGGTGGGCGATATTCCGACGCGTTCCAGCAGCCGCACCGCGACCTCGCGGCGTTTCGACTGTTCATGCACTCCGTGGATATGAAACGCTTCCTGAACCTGATCGACGACGCGGCGCCTCGGGTCGAGCGTCGCATAGGGATCCTGGAAGACGATCTGCATGTCGCGGCGCAGATTGCGCAGCTCCCTCTTTGGAGCGCCGGTCACGCTTCTGCCGTCAAAGCTGACCGACCCGGAAGATGGCTCGATCAGCCGCAATATGCTCCGGCCAAGCGTCGTCTTGCCGGAACCGGATTCGCCGACCAGGCCGATGATTTCCGCCCGTCCGATCTCGAAACTGACATCGTCCACGGCATAGACCTTGGCGGACGGACGCAGCAGGTTCGCCCCCACAGAAAAATGTTTCGAAAGATGCTCTATGCGCACAAGGGGTTCGGTCATATGGACTGCCAGAAAAAACACCGACTTTTGTGAAGGCCCGACGTGACCTCGACGAGAGGTGGAACGGCCTCGTGGCACGAGGCCTGCACCATGTCGCAGCGTTCCGCGAAGGCACAGCCGGGAATGCCGTTCAGCGACGAAGGAACGGTTCCCGGGATCGTGACGAGCCTCCTTCCCTCACCGCCAGCCTCCCCAAGGCGCGGAATGCATTCCAGCAGCCGGCGGGTATAGGGATGGCGAGGATGCGCGAAAATCTGCCCGGTCGGACCTGTTTCAACCACCCTGCCGGCATACATCACCGCCACCCGATCGGCGATCTGTGCGACGATGCCGAGGTTGTGCGTCACGAAAAGCACGCTCATGCGCCCACAGCTCTCCTCCTGCAGCGATTTTATCAGCTGCAGGATTTCCGCCTGGATCGTCACGTCGAGCGCGGTGGTGGGTTCGTCGGCTATGAGCAGCGAGGGATCGCATGAGAGCGCCTGGGCGATGAGAGCTCTTTGCCGCATGCCGCCCGAGAGCTCGTGCGGAAACTGCTTCAATCGTCGCTGCGGATCAGACATGCCCACCTTTTGCAGCATCGACAAGGCGATCTTGCCCGCTTCCTCGCGGCCGACGTCCCGGTTGGCGAGAATCGCTTCCACGATCTGGTCGCCGATCCGGTAGACCGGATTGAGGCTCGTCATCGGCTCCTGGAATACGGTCGCCACTTCACTACCGCGGAGGCGGCGCAGTGTTTTGTGATCGGCATGGGCGGTGTCGAAGACCTCGCCGTTGCGCGTCGTGATCAGGATGCGTCCGTTATCGATGCGCGCGATCTTGGCGGGCAGCAGCCCGTTGATCGAGAGGCTGGTGACCGACTTGCCGGAACCGGATTCCCCCACCAGCGCCAATATCTCTCCGGGCTTGATATCGATGGAAACATCATGGACCGCAGTTGTCGTACCGGATCGCGTCGCGAACTGCACACGCAGGTTTTCAACCGCCAGCCTGGCCTTTTCCTCCGCCGGTACCAATGGAACCGGCGCTGTCGTTTCCGATGACCGCCGCCGGCCGATAAGGAACGGTATCCCCCGCGTCGACGAGCGGGGATCGAAAGCCTCCTGCAGGGAATCGCAGAGACGGTTGACGACGAAGATCGTCAGGACGAGACAGAGGCTCGGCCACAGGAGCCCGATCGGGTTCACTTCCATGAAGCTGCGCGCCGTTCTGATCATCAGCCCCCAGGAAGGCGTCGGTGGTACGATCCCAAGCCCCAGAAAGCTCAACCCGGCCTCGACGATGATCGCATGCGACACGGTCAGCGAGAACTGGACCAGCAGCGGGCCGGCGATATTGGGAAAAAGCGTCCGGAAGAGAATGCGAAGCGTTCCTGCGCCCAATGCCTGCATCGCTTCGACATATTCCATCCGCTTGACCGAAAGCGTCTCGCCGTAGGCTATACGGGCAAAATCCGGCATGTAGAGCACCGAGAGCACGCTTATCAGCGTCACGACGCTGGGACCGAACAGCGAGGCGACCAGCAGCGCCAGCAGGATCGGCGGAAACGCCAGCACGACGTCGGCAAGCCGCAATGTCGCAAATTCCCAGAAACGTCCGAGATAACCGCCGACAAGGCCGGCGATCGAGCCGCCGACCGCCGCGATCGCCGCGGCCGCGAAGGCGACGCTCAGTGAAATGCGCCCGCCATGGATGAGGCGCGAGAGCACGTCGCGGCCGAACTCATCCTGTCCGAGCGGATGAGCCTGCGAAGGCGCAGCGAACCGTCCGGTGATCGAGATCGACGTCGGATCGACCCGCCAGATCATCGGGCCGAACAACGCTATTGCGATCAGCAGGCCGAGCAGCGTCAGGTTGAAGACGATCGGACGGCTGATCGATCCGGAGGGGAAACGCAGGCGGGACATCAATGGCGCACCCTCGGATCGAGCAGCATGTAGAGGAGATCGACGAGCAAATTGAGAAAGATGAAGAGCGCGGCGACCACCAGCACGGTTCCGCGGACCTCCGGATAGTCGCGGTTCTCGATCGCGGTGACGAGAAAACCGCTCAGCCCCGGCCAGTTGAACACATACTCGACGAGAACGCTGCCGCCGAGCAGCGAGCCCATCTGCAGGCCGACCACGGTGGCAACCGGCCCAAGTGCATTGCGGACGATATGGCGCCGCAGCACCCGGCGTTCGCTCAACCCTTTCGCCCGGGCGGTGCGGACCCAGTCACGCGTGAGGACACCGATCACGGTCGCGCGCGTCATCCGGAACACGACGGCGGCAAAACCGACCGCGATAGCCAGTGACGGCATCAGCAGGAGCAGCAGATGCTGCATCGGTGCTTGCGAGAACGGAACAAACCCGCCGGCCGGCACGAGATTGAGCATCTTCGAGAAAACGAGGATGAAAACCGTCCCGATCACGAAAACGGGCGTCGAGAGGGCAAAGCTCGCCATCAGCGCGAATAGGCGATCCACCCTTTCACCTTGATGTCTTGCCGCGGCTATGCCGAGCGGCATGCCGATCAGCAGCGCGATCACGGTCGCCGCTCCAATCAGCTCGAGCGTACGCGGAAGGCGCGCGAGAATGGTCTCTATCACCGGGCTTTTGTCGCTGAAGGAGGTGCCGAGATCACCCCTCAGAAGGTCGGCGAGAAAACTGAAATATTGCAGCAGCAGGGGCTTATCGAGACCAAGCTCGACCCGCAATGCGTCGACCGCCGACTGCGGCGGCGTGACACCCCCGGTCGACAGCAGGATTACCGCCGGATCCCCGGGGACGGCATAAAGCGCGAGGAAAACGATCGAACAGACCACTAGCACGAGGGCAACCGCTGAAAGGGTCCGACGGAAAATATAAGCACCCATGAGCTTCCTAACCGCTGGCTCTGGTCCGGCACGATACGACTGGATCATCCGCCGTATCGTGCCTCTCCGATCTCGTCCCGACCATGTCACGACAGGGTCGGGAGAGCTTGAAATGCTATTTGCGCCTAACCCAGCGAAGCATTTTCGAGCACGTAACCCGAGTAGCTGTTGAGGATGCCCGGGATCGTCTGCAACTGCTTGACGCGGCTGCTCAGCGCGTAGCCTTGCGAACGCGACGTCAGGGTGCAGATCGGTACGTCCTTTTGCACCAAGGCGGCAACTTCGTGATAGTCGGCCCGGCGCTTGTCGATATCCAGTTCGTGGCGCGCCTTTTCGAGAAGGCCGTCCAGCTCTGTATTGGAATAACCGTAAGAGCGCCGATAGGAGGGCGAGGCCGTGGCAACCATTCCCGAAAGGCCGTCCGGATCGTTGATCACCATGGAACCGCCGTTGATGGCGAACTGATAGCGCCCCTCGTTGCCCTGGGTCACGCGGGCGCCCCACTCAGGCAGCGACAACTCGACCATCAGCCCGACGGCCATGAGATATTGCTGAACGATTTCCGCCGTCTGCTGGTGCATGGCGTAGCTTGCGGTCGAAAGCAGTGTCACCGTCGTACCGACGACGCCGGCCTCCTGGAGCAGCGCCGCCGCCTTCTGCGGATCGTAGGTCCACAACTGCGAGGTCTTGTCGTCGTAGAATTCCGAGGTCGGATCGATCGGCAATCCGAAAAGCGGAGCGCCGCGGCCGAAAAAGGCGCCGGCAACGATATCTTCCCGCTTCACGGCATAGGCGACGGCTTGGCGGACCCGCGGATCGTTGAACGGCGGCTGCTGAACGTTGAACGCGATATACATGTTCGGGCCGGGCGTTTCCTGAAGGGCCAGGCTCTTGTTGGCTTCGATGCTCGCCATGCTCTGCCACGGAACATACTCGATGACGTCGACGTCACCGGCCTCAAGCGCTGCAACCCGCAGGCTGTCGTCCTTGTAGACCACCATTCGCATCTTGGCGGTGCGCGGCAGGCCCGGCTTGAAATAGCGATCGAAGGCCTCGAGGTCGATCGAAACGCCACGCTCGGAAGATACCATCTTGTAGGGACCGGCGCTGACCGGCTTTTCAAGGCCGGCTTCGGCCGACAGGATGGGGGCGTAGGGCGTGGCAAGCAGCTTGGTGAAAGATGGGGTCGGCGCTTTGAGCACGATGCGGACCGTCTTGTCGTCCACCACATCCACCGAGGAGACGACTTTCATGTCCTCGACGAAATAAGCTTTCGACCCCTTCGCCGTGATCTGCTCCAGCGAGAACTTCACGTCCTTGGCCGTGACGGGCAATCCGTTGTGGAAGACGGCATCCGGCAGAAGCTTGAAGACATAGGTCGTGTCGTTTTCGAGTTTCCAGCTTTCCGCCAGTTCGTTGACGATGCCCCCCTTGTCGTCGAGCCCGAGCAGGCCGCGATAAAGCTGCAGCTTGACCGTGTTGGCGGCGGCGCCGTCATGCCGGAACGGATCGAGCGCAGGGGGATATTCCGAGAGCCCATAGACCAGGACGCCATCAGGCGCGGCCTTGGATCGCCGCGGCAATACCATGGTCGCCAAAGCGGTAGCACCGCCGGCGATCATGAAACCGCGCCGGTCGATCATGAAAGGAATCCGATCAGATTTCATATTGGTCATTTGTCATCCCTCTGGTTTTATTTCTGTTCGGCATGCTTGGCAAAATGGCTCCAACTGCTTATGCGGCGGCCTCTTCGGCTGGATCGAGAAGAGCAAGGGCGGCCCGCGTCCGGACCTCGCCATAGACATCGGCAGCATGCTCTTCGGTCATGATGCCGTCGCGCAGATCGCAGGCGAGTCGTTCCAGCGGCCGCTCGTCTGGATGACCGAAACCGCCGCCGCCGGGCGTCTCGATGCGAACGACCTCGCCGCGGCTGAGCCGCACGGCCGCAACCTTCGACTTCATGAATTCTTCCTCCGGCTTGCCGGGATTGCGGATCAGCCTTCCGCGACCGCCTTCTCCCGCCCCTTCGGTTCCCGGAGCACCGCGCTTATGACGGTCGGACCGCGCCGATACCACCGCGCCGTCGCTCAGCACGCGCACCTGGCGCGCAATCCCCATGCCTCCCCTGTATTGGCCGGCCCCGCCGGAATTGACCACGAGGCCGTATTCCTCGACGAGCAGAGGAAATTCGTTCTCGAGAGCTTCCGTCGGCATGTTGAGCGAGTTGGTGATATGCACGTGGATGCCGTCCATGCCGTCGGCGTCGCAGCGCGCCGCACCGCCGCCTCCCATGGATTCACCGCAGACGAAATAGCTGCCGTTCGGCCGATGACCGGCAAAATTGATCGAAGGCAGCGTATCATAGGCCGTGCCGATCCTGTTCGCCGGGTTGATGAGGGACTGGAACGCGCCGAAGATCGCGCCCGCGAGACGCTGGCATGCGATCGTGCGTGCTCCGACCGCCGCCGGCGGCCGCGGATTGGTGATGGTGCCCTCCGGCGCCCGGATCACCACCGCCTCCATCATGCCGCTATTGGCCATCAGGTCTGGGTCGAGCAGGGCCTTGATCGAATAGTAGACGGTCGCGCGTAATGCATTGCGGGCAATGTTGAGCGCGCCGCGCGCCTCCGGTCCGGTGCCCGCGAAATCGAGCACCAGCTTGCCGTCTTCGACGCTCACCTTGACGGTCAGCGGCAGCATATCTCCATCGGGAAGTCCGTCGTCGTCGAGATAGGCGGTAAAGCTGCTGTCGACACCATGTCCAAGCGCCTCGATCCGCAGTTGCAACCGCCGGCGCGTATAGTCGAGAAGGTCATCGATGGCTCGCTGGAAAGCCTGGATGCCCATCTGATTGACGACCTCAAGCGCGGATTCGGCGCCCCGCTCGTTGGTCGCGATCTGAACCCGCAGGTCAAGTGCACGCTCTTCCGACAGGCGGGAGTTCAGCGCGATCAGGCTGATCAGGTCGTCGTCCACGCGGCCATCGCGACAGACCCGCATGATGGGAATGCGAAGCCCTTCCTCGAAGATCGACCGCGCCGATGGAGAGGTCGAGCCGGGGATCGCGCCGCCGACATCCGTGTGATGGCCGATATTGGCGACGAATGCGATCAACCGGCCGTCGTGGAAGACCGGAGTCGCGATGGAAATGTCCGGCAGATGCGTTCCGCCTGCGACGTAGGGATCGTTGCAGATAAAGGCGTCACCCGGACGGATATCCTCAGGCGCATAACGCGCCAGCAGCCCGTCAATCGCCCCCATGAGCGAGCCCAGATGGACCGGGATATGCGTCCCTTGCGCGACCAGGCGGCCTTGGGCGTCGAAGAGCCCTACGGAGAAATCGCGTCTTTCCTTGATCTGGGCCGAAAACGACGAACGCATCATATTGATCGCCATCGTTTCCGTGATCGACAGGAGCCGGTTGGAGAAGACTTCCATGGCGATCGGATCGAAATCCCTGGGAAGTGCGGCGGCAGGTTTTACGCTTGGCATCATTCAGTCCCGAAGCTTGATGTGGATGTTTCCGATCAGATCGACGGTCGCCGTCTGCCCCGGCAAGACGACGGTGGTGCCGCTCATCTCCTCGATAACGACGGGACCTTCGAGCAACGTGCCCGCGGGCAGACCACCACGACGATAGACCCTGGCCGGCTGCCATCCATCCCCGGCTCCAAAATAGACGTCACGCGTCTCCAGCAGCGCGTCTTCGACATTGCCGCCGCTTGCAAGCCGGGTCGCATCGCCTTTCGGCACGAAGCCCACGGCCTGAACCCGGACATTGACGATTTCTATGTCGCGGCCGCTGATGTCGTAACCGTATTCCTCCGTGTGGCGGGCATGAAACGCCTCGACGAAGGACACCAGCTCATCTTCGCGCACACCATCGAGATGGACGCGGATATCGTGGCTCTGCCCTCGATAGCGGGCATCGATCGCCAGATTGATCGAACAGTTTTCGTCTGCGACCTGCTCATGCTTCAGCCAGTCGAGACCCGCCCGGGACATTTCGGTCGCCATGGCCGCGATCGTGCGCCAGCTTTCGGCATTTGCGGTCGTAAGCGTGGTCCGCACATAATCGCGGCTGATATTCGAGAGCAGAATGCCGCGAGCGCAAAGCGTGCCCGGCTCCTGTGGCACGACCACCGTCTTCAATCCGCATTCGTGCGCGACATCCGCCGCATGCAGGGGGCCGGCGCCACCGAAAGCGTAGAGAACGAAATCGGCCAGATCGTATCCGTGCTCGATGGAAACGGAGCGGATCGCCCGGCTCATATTGGCTGTCGCGATGCGGATAATTCCGTGCGCGGCCTCCTCGACGGAGATCCCGAGCGGCTCGGCGATCTGTTCGCGGATGGCGGCGACGGCCGGTGCGCGATCGACCTTCATACGTCCTTCGAGAAGGGCGACGGGATTGAGACGGCCGAGAACGATATTGGCGTCGGTGAGGGTCACCTGCGTTCCGCCGCGCAGATACGAGATCGGCCCCGGCATCGCGCCGGCGCTGTTGGGCCCGACTTTCAATGCCCCCGCATCGTCCACTGCGGCGATGCTGCCGCCACCCGCTCCGATGACATGGATATCGATCATCGGCATCTTGACCGGGTAACCGGCGACAAGCCGGCTCGACGTGAACTGCGGCTTGCCCTTGGTGATCAGCGAGACGTCCGTGCTGGTACCGCCCACGTCGAAGGTGATGATTTCGCTTTGCCCGATCGCAGCGCCGATGTTGGCTGACCCCATGACGCCGGCGGCGGGACCGGAAAGACAGGTCAGCACCGGAAGCTGTTCGACGGTCTGGACCGGCAGGAGCCCGCCATTGGAATGGAAGGTCAGCGGTTCCACCGTGATCCCGGTCTCCGCGATCTTGGCGCGCAGGCGATTGAGATAACGCTGTGTGCGCGGCCCGACATAAGCATTGAGCACCGTTGTCGAAATCCGCTCGAATTCGCGGAATTCCGGAACCACGTCAGCAGAGGTGCTGACATAGATTTCGGGCGCGATACGGGCGACGATATCCCGTACCATACGTTCGTGATCCGGGTTGCGGTAGGAGTGGAGAAAGCCGATGGCGATAGCCTGGACACCGCTGCCGACCAGCTGCCGGACGAGTTCTTCCACGGCCACGACATCGAGCTCAGCCAGGACAGCACCGTCCTTGTCCATCCGCTCACTGATCTCGATGCGGCGATAACGTTCGACAAGGGGCTCGGGCTTGCGGATACCGTAGTCATAAAGTGCCGGACGCGTCTGGCGCCCGACCGCGATGACATCCCGAAAACCCTTGGTCGTCATGAGCCCGGTCGGAACGCCTCGTCGTTCGATCACCATATTCGTCGCAACCGTCGTGCCATGGCCGAGATAGCCGACGTCTTTCGGATCGATCGAATGGGCGGCAAGCATTTCGGAAATGCCGGTCGCGATGGCGCGGGACGGATCATCCGGCGTCGACGGCACCTTGTGAAAAGCAAATGAACCGCCCTCGGTATCGAACATTACGAAGTCGGTGAACGTACCCCCGACGTCAACGCCAATTCTGAACATTCTCTGTGTCCCATGCACCATGCACGGAAGACGCCCCGCTGTGAGCGCCTTCCGCATTGCCCAAGGTCTTGTCGACCGTCGGGACGATTAACCTGCATGAGGACGTATGTTGTCAAATGCCAAAAATTTCGAAATCTATAACAAAAGTATATAGACTTGCCCGAAGACGAAGCAAAACCAATTGATGCTCGAATTTTGGTCAGAAACGAAAAATTTCGCCGATATCTACGGCCACCCTTTGCTGACGGTCGTGATCTCTTCGATGAAAGCCTTGATAAGCTTGCTGTTGCGGTTCTGGGAAAGCCAGCCGACCTGATAATCGGTCGTCAGCGCCGGCTCCAATGGAACTGCCACGAGCCGCCCCTCGAAGCCGGTGAGTGCTACTGGATGGGCGATGCCGACGCCCATTCCAGCCAGGATGCAATCGCACATCATCCGCGCCGTGTTGATTTCAAGCCGGGAGGTCGGGAAAAAACCTACCTGCTCGCACATCTCGTTGACAAGTTGCTGGGTTCGGGTCAGCGCTGCGTGACGAATGAAGGGATAATCGCCCATATCCTGCAAAGTGACGGCCGAGCGCCCTGCGAGCGGGTGCTTCACCGGTACGATACAGACAAGTCGCCGACGCAGGATCGTTTGCGATTGAAGATGCGGAATGTCGATCTGACCGCCGAAAATTCCGATATCTACCCGCCGGCTGCTGATCGCCTCAGTGAGATGAGGTGAGCCTCGGACTTCAACGGACAGAGCCACCTGTGTGTTGCGCTCCATGAACCGGCTGACAGCCAGGGCCGCAACACCCTCCAGAATCGGGATGACGCCGATGATCAGCCGCTCCAGTTCCTGCCGATGCAGGGCGTCGATCGCTCTTTCGATCTGGTTGACTCCCGAGAAAACCTTCTCGACCTCCTCGTAGAGCCTTAGTCCCACGGCGGTCGGCACAAGCCTTCCCTTGACCCGGTCGAAAAGGCGCAGACCGGAATCCTCCTCCAGATATGCCAGGAGCTTGCTGGCTGCCGGCTGCGACATGCCGAGCACGGCCGACGCCTTGCTGACGGTCCCGACCTCGATCATGGCGCGGAAAACATCGATCTGGCGAAGCGTAAGGGGGCGACGCAAGGGTATAACCTCCGGGAATAAGAGTGCCAATTTTTCGTCTTTGACGATCTAATCCGGCTTTCGTAGCTAATCAAGAAAATGAGGTGAGTGTCATGGATTCAACGGACGTTGCGATCGTTGGCGGCGGTTTGGTCGGAGCGGCGATAGCCTATGGCCTCCTTCTGCGTGATCGGCGGGTCATCGTCATCGATGCGGGCGATACTGATTTTCGCGCGGCAACCGCAAACCTTGGGCTCGTTTGGGTCAATGGTAAGGGCCGTCGCTTTCCAGCCTATCAGCGATGGACGCGCCGCAGCGCCATCCTGTGGCGTGATTTCCAGGCCGATCTCCAGAAGATCAGCAGCGTCACCCTTGAATACCGCCAGCAAGGCGGCCTCAAATACTGTCTGGGCGATGACGAATTGCGACAGCAGGCGGACAATGTCGCAGCACTCAGAACCGAGGCGCCCGATCTGCCGGACGACACCAGCATCATCGACCGGGCCGAACTGGAACGTCACCTGCCGGGCGTGCGGCTCGGACAGCGCGTCGTCGGAGCGGCGTTGTGCACCGCCGACGGCGACGTCAATCCGCTCAGGCTCTGGCGCGCCCTTCGCATCGCGATCATGCGTCTCGGCGGCAGCATTCAGACGAACAATCCGGTCGAGCGGATTTCTTCGGGGCCGGACGGATACGCCGTTCACGCCCGCAATGGTACCGTCCACGCGGGCAAGGTCGTCCTCGCGGCAGGCATCAACAATCGCGCCCTGGCCGAGCAGATCGGCCTCACTATCCCTATCCGTCCGGAGCGAGGCCAGATTCTGGTGACGGAAAGGCTCGCCCCCTATCTCGGCCTGCCCGGCAACGGCCTGCGCCAGACCGTAAACGGCACGATCATGATCGGCACTTCGAAGGAGAAGGTCGGCGAGGACAATTCCGCGACGATCAAACAGGCCCGCAGGATGGCAGCCCGGGCGGTCGAAATCCTGCCCGCCCTCGCCCAGGTCCGGCTGGCGCGGCAATGGGGCGGTTTGCGCGTCCTGTCTCCGGATGGATTTCCGATCTACGTCCACGCGCCCGAGATGCCGGGCTGCTTCGTCGCCACCTGCCATTCCGGCGTCACCCTAACCGCCGCGCATGCCGTCGACCTTGCATCCGCAATCGACGGAAAGGAACACGCGCCAGGACAGTTTTCCAACATATTCAATAGTTTCAGTGAGAGGCGCTTCAATGTTCCGCAAGCTTCAGCCTGACATATCGCGGCCTGTTGCCATCCGAATAGACGGTGTCGCGCACGACGCCGAGGATGGTGAACCGCTCGCCGCCGTCTTCCACCGGCTCGGCGGAGAAGTCCGCAAGCATCCGCTGACGGATGAACCCCGCACGGCCTATTGCATGATGGGCGTCTGTTTCGAATGCCTGGTCACCCTGGAGGACGGCTCCACGGCTCAGGCCTGCCTCACCCCGGTAAAGAGCGGAATGTCGGTAACACGTCAGGCAGGCATGAAGGTGGTCGCCCATGACTAAGTCTGTGGAATTGCTGATCGTCGGCGCAGGCCCGGCGGGATTGTCGGCCGCCGTACGGGCTCATGAACTGGGAATGCGCGTCCTGCTGGCCGACGATCAGCCGGCCCCGGGAGGGCAGATCTGGCGTGCCATCGAACGCCGTGCGACCAAGCATTTCGATGCCGAAGATCGCAAGGGGCTCGAACTCGTCCGCCGCTTTCGCAGCCTCGCCATCGACTACAGCCCATCGACAGAGGTCTGGCAGATTGAACCCGGCTTCCAGGTATTCCTGCGCTCGTCCGGCACGCTCTCCAAGGTTCAGGCGAATGCCGTTCTTCTCGCCTGCGGAGCCATGGAGCGGCCTGCACCCTTTCCGGGATGGACCCTGCCTGGCGTGATCACGGTGGGCGCGGGGCAGATCATGCTCAAGTCCGCCAACCAGATCCCGCAGGAGCCGGTATGGATCGCCGGAAGCGGACCTCTCGCCCTCCTCTATGCCACGCAGCTTCTGAAAGCCGGCGGCAGGATCGCCGGAATGCTGGATACGACACCTCCGAACCGGAATGTCTGGCCGACGCCAGCCGCAGCTCTATCCGCGACCTCCGATATCTTGCGGGGTCTCGGGTGGTTGAAAACGATCCGGCGCGCCGGCATTCCGATCTTTCGCGGCGTGCACGATCTGCGGGCGGAAGGGGACGAGAAGCTCTCCCGGATCACGTTCGTCGACGCGGACAACAAGCATTACGCAGAGGATGCACGGCTTCTGATGATCCATGAAGGCGTCGTGCCGCGCGGACACATTGCATCCGCGCTCGGTTCCGAGATGGTCTGGAACGACGATGCGGCAAGCTTCGCCCCGAAGATTGACGCCTGGGGTGAGACCAGCGTCGCCGGCCTCTTCGTGGCAGGCGACGGCGCAGGCATCGCCGGTGCGGCCGCGGCCTGCGTGAGCGGAAAGGTCGCGGCGCTCGGCGTGGCGCAGATGCTGAACAAGGGGCGGAAGGAAGATATTCAAGCCGAGCGCCAGCGTCTTGCGAAGGAATGGAACCGGCTCGTCGCCTTGCGCTCGTTTCTCGACCGCCGTTATCGGCCGGCCTCCGCTCCCATCGACGACGACATGATGGTCTGTCGCTGCGAGAACGTGACTGCCGGCGAATTGCGGGACGCCGTCCGCGGCGGCGCAGCAGGCGTCAATCAGGTCAAAGCCTACACGCGCTGCGGCATGGGACCCTGCCAAGGCCGCCAATGCGGCTACCCGGCAGCACGTATCGTGTCGGAGCAGCTCAATTCCACTGTCGCCGAGACCGGACTTTTCCGCGTCCGACCGCCGTATCGCCCCATCACCATGGGGGAACTGGCTTCGATCGAGGACGAGGGTTGAGATGGATCGCATCGAAACGGATGTCCTCGTCATAGGCGGTGGGCTGCACGGCCTGTCTGCCGCACTCCAGATCGCCCGGCGCGGCAAAAAGGTCGTGCTCCTGGAGCGCGCGCATATCGGCCGCCACGCTTCCGGCGCCTCGGCTGCGGGGGTCCGCACGCTCGGTCGCCACTTCGAAGACCTTGACCTCTCCCTGGAGGCGAAGCGCTACTGGAGCGACATGCCCGCTCTTGTCGGCGACGATTGCGGCTTCCATGCCCACGGCCAACTGCGCGTTGCCGAAACATCGGCGGGACTCCCCTCCCTCGAACGGCGGATCAGGCAGATGCACGACCTGGGCTATCGGCATGAGGTGCTGATCGGTCCCGAGGAGATCGCCAGGATCGTTCCGGCCATGAAGCGCGAAGTGACGGCGGCAATCTGGGTTGCCGACGACGGCGCCGCCGATCCGCATCGTACGCTCAAGGCGTTCTTCAACGCCGCAGCCGCGAGCGGCGTCAAGATTCTTGAGCGCGAAGGCGTCCAGGCGATCGAACGCGCGGGAAACGATTGGCTTGCGGTCGCACGGACGGTCAGGGTGCTTGCCCATTCGATCGTCAATGCTGCCGGCGCCTGGTCTCACCAGATTGCCGCGATGGTCGGAGACCATTTCGAGCTCGGCACCAAAGCGTCGATGATGATCGTCACGGAACGGATCGAACCCTTCGTGGCACCCGTCGTAAGCGCGGTCGGACGCACGCTGTCATTCAAGCAGAGCGATCGCGGCACCCTCGTTATCGGCGGTGGCCTGCAAGGCCGCTACGCCCTTGACCGCGAGTGGACCGAACCGTCCTTCGCTGTCCTTGCAGATGGAGCGAAGGCAGCCTGCGAGCTTTTTCCAGGCCTCGAACAATTGCGGATCAATCGTGTCTGGTCGGGGCTGGAGGCGAAGACACCCGACCTCCTGCCGGTCATCGACCTTTCGCCGACGGCGCCTGATGTCGCCCATGTTTTCGGCTTTTCGGGCCACGGCTTCCAACTGGTGCCGGCTGCAGGTTTTGCCGTGGCTGACCTCGTGATCGACGGAAAAACGCCCCGCGCAATCTCCGGCCTCAAAGCAACCCGTTTTGCCGATCAGGCGAAGGCAGCCGAATAATTCCGCCGCGATGCTGGCACCGGGCGGCGGGCTGATGCAGGTCGTACAGACGACAATTTCCCGCGGCCGAGGCGCGGGGACACCACAGGATGCGGCTGATGGCGATAAGGATCCAGGATGGAAAAAACACCGCTCCTGGCCGGCTGCGTCAGACGACCAGGTAGCCGCCGTCGATGGGAAGGATCGTGCCGGTGATGAACCCTGCCGCCGGCGAACAGAGGAACAGGACACCGCCGACCACATCCTCGGGACGTCCCCACCTTTTAAGCGGCGTGCGGTTGATGATGGCAGTCCTGCGTGAGTCGTTTTCCTGCAGGTCCTGCGTCAACGGCGTCTCGATCCAGCCCGGCGCAATCGCATTGACCCGGATCCCGTCCCCGGCATAGGCGATGGCAAGCGACTTGGTCATTTGCGCGATGCCGCCCTTGCTGGCGGAGTAGCCGGGGACCAGGCCGCCTCCGAAAAAGGACAGCATCGAAGCAAGGTTGACGATGCTGCCTCGGGTTTCCTTAAGTTTCGGCCGCGCCGCTGCGCAGACCCGCATGCTGCCCGTGAGATTGATATCGACCACGGCCGAGAAGACATCCGGATCGAGTTCGGCATCACGCCGGATGATCCCCGCGCAGTTGATCACCACGTCCAGCGACGGGAGGCTGGAAACCAGCCGCTCCACCGCTGCCCGATCACGGACATCGAGACGTTCCAATCGAGCTGCCGCCAGCAGCGGATCGCGGCCGGCGGCTTCGATTTCGGCATCACTCACGCCGGTAGAGACGAGCTTGGCTCCCGCTTCGATGAACCCGCGGCTGATGGCGGCACCGATACCCGAAGTCCCTCCTGTGACGAACACGGTCTTGCCCGTATACCAGCCGGCGGCCCATTGGTTGTGGTTTGATTCATGCTGTGCCATCAGGTCCGACCCTCAGCGAATGAACTGATCGATATAGCCGGCACCGAGACCGACCTTCTCGTAATGGGCGCGGCACATGTCGATCTTGGTGAAGACGTCCTCGTATCCCGCGTGACGATTGTCCTTGTCGAGATAGATCATACATCCGGTGATATTGAAGAAGGTGATCATTTCAGGCACGTCCTCGGGCACGGTCAGTGTGTGGATCTCGCCCGGCGGCTCAAAGACATAGGACCCCTCGTTTGCGACCCAATCGTGCTCCAGGTAATACCACTTGCCTTTCAGCACGAAGCCGTGCACCGGGTTGGGATGCAGATGCCGCGACAGCACGCCGGACTTCCTGACCCTCAGCAGATTGCACCATTGTCCGGCCAGCGTGTTCAGCATCAGCGGCCGGAACCAGACGTCCGGAGCCTGCGGCACCCAGACGCGCTCGTCATCCGGCATGGCGGTGACGGCGATTTCAGACGGCGCAAGCCGATGGGTTGAGCCTTGCATATCCTTGTACATCGTCAACTCCTTGTCTGGCAGGTTGGAATGAGGATCGTGTCGGCGGGGCCGGTTGCTCCAACACATGGAGAACACCGGCTGCGCTCCTATGAAACCTTTGGCCTGATGCCTGATATGTCGTAGATGACATCCAGGGCCTTCATGTTGTCGATGGCATCCTGGCCGCCGGTCGGCAGGGGCGTGCCATTGTCCACCGCGTCGATGAATGCGGCCAGCTGGTAGTCGTAGGTGGTCCCGCCGGCCAGCGTGAATTCCCGATAACTGTCGCCGAACCACTCCCGGATGGAATGGCCCTTATGCGGAAGGCAGGGATTGTCCACTTCGACGACGCCCTTCTCGCCTTCGATCCGCAAGAGCCCCCGGAACGGCGGACTGGCGATATCAGCGACAAGCTGCGCATTTATGCCGCCGGGAAAGGCCATCTCGACTTCCATACGCCGATCGACATTGAGCGGCGTGAGCTCTGCCCGGGCGGAAAGGATCTCGGGCTCTTCTCCCATGAAGCTGCGCAGCCAGTGTACCGGATAACATCCGAGATCCATCATCGCGCCGCCACCCTGCGCCGGATCATACCGGATATTACGAGGGTCGAATGGAATATTGACAAAAAACTCCGCGCGCAGCGAACGGATCTGGCCGAAGGCCCCGGACCTCTTATGCTCGAGGAGATGGAGAAAGACCGGATGGTACCGGTCGTGAAAAGCCTCGGCCAGCACCCTGCCGCTTGCCCTGGCGACCTCGACCATGCCCTCGGCCTCCGCCGCATTCATCGCCAGAGGCTTTTCGCAGAGGACGTGCTTGCCAGCCTTCAGCGCCTTGATCGACCATTCGGCATGCGCGACAGGCGGCAGGGCATTGTAGACGATCGTGATCTGGGGATCGGAGAGAAGATCGTCATAGCTCGAATAGGTTTTTGCGATCCCGTGAAGACGCGCATAGTCGCCGGCGGCGTCCTGCCGCCTGGATGCGACGGCATGGATGCTGCTGTCCTCACGGCGGCGTGCTGGCTGGATGATGGAGCGTGGAGCAATGCCCGCCGCACCCAGAATGCCGATCTTGTGCATCTCTTTCTCCTCAATCAAAAAAAACGCTGTCTTCCGCCGAAAGATATGCCTTGGCGCGCTCGGGGATGATTTCCACGCCCATGCCCGGCCGATCGGGGACTTCGATCATGCCTGCCGTGACGATCGGCGAAGGAAAGCCCTCCACGATATCGCTCCACCATTCCGGATCGGCGGTCGTGTATTCGAACGCGATGAAGTTGTTGGGAAGAGTGGCCGAGACCTGTACCAGCGCGGCAAGCCCCAGAAGACCGTTCGCCGTTCCGTGAGGCGCGACCATGATGCCGTGCAGATCGGCGTATTCGGCAATCCACTTGAGCTCGGCGATGCCGCCCACATCGGCGGGATCGGGGCCGATGACATGAACGGCGTGGGTTTCGATCAGCTCCTTGAAGTTCTGGCGCAGATAGATCTGCTCACCCGTATGGATCGGCGTCGTCGAGCACCGGGTGAGTTCCCGATAGACGCCGGCATTGACCCAGGGCGTGTAATCCCCCGAAAGAAGATCCTCGAGCCATAAAAGGTGATAGGGTTCGAGCATGCGAGCCAGCCGTATCGCGTCCGCCAGCATCCATCCGGGGCCGCAATCCAGCGCCAGCCCGATCCTGTCGCCTGCGACCTCTTTCATCGCCGCAACGCAGTCTACGAAATGCCTCAGCCCCTTTTCGGTGATCGGCCCGCGATCGAGCGCGCCGTGAAACGGACTGGCATTGGGCTCACCATAGTAGAAGTCCGGCACCTCGCGCTTCATCGCGGAATGAAAGCCGATGGGCTGCTTGATGATCGTAAAGCCTTCCGAAAGGGCCATCATCTTGCGGATATCGTCGGCATAGTCCTGCGGCTCATAACCATTGAATTCAAACCGCATCGAGCCGTTATAGACCCGCACCCGGTCGCGCACCTTCCCCCCGAGCAGCCTGTGCACGGGCAGGCCGGCCGCCTTGCCGGCAAGATCCCAAAGCGCCATCTCGATGACGCTCACGGCACTTCCCCACGGCTTGAAGCCACCCCGCTGTCGGATCTTGAGCATGATCCGCTCGACGAGCGTCGGATCTTCGCCAATCAGAGCGTCGCGAAAGGCCAGGACATGCGGCTTCAGGTAAGGTTTCCAGGTTTCGGCCTGGGCAAAGCCGGAAATTCCCTCGTCCGACACGATGCGCACGACCGGGCTCTTGCCGATCACGGCACATTTGACATCGACTATTTTCATGCGGGCCTCCCACCCGGGACTGTATTAAACTGGAATAGCCGCACTGATCGCCGTGGCCGTCTCCAATGCGGCCAGACGAATTTCCTCCATGCGGCTGGGATGCGTGCCGGCAAGGAAGGGAACGCTGAGCGCCGCCACCATCTTGCCTTTGTGCGTGAACACGGGTGTCGCGAATGCCTGGATGCTCGGCGCGTTCTCGCCCTTGTCCTGAGCCCATCCCAGGCGTTTGATGCGGGTGAGTTCGCTGCGCAGCCGCTTGGGATCCGTAATGGTCTTGGCCGTATATTTCACCAGCGGACGGGAAAGCCAGTAGTCGAGATCGTCCTGCGAGAGATGGGCGAGCAGCAGCTTGCTTGCCGCTCCCGCGTGGATGGGCATCCGCTGTCCGGGCGCGACCGTCAGCGCGTATTCGCGCCGCCCCTGTGCAGCCGCAAGGACGAGAATTCCTTCCTGGTCCAGTACGCTCAGCTTGATGCCTTCGCCGAGATCGGAGGCCAGCTTTTCCAGATAGGGTTGGCATATCGTGGCGAGATCGAACTCGGTCGCCCGCACCCCCACATGTGCTGCCAGCGAAAGCAGCCTGCGGCCGAGATGGTAGGCGCCGCCGTCGTCCCGGTAGACCATCTGGTGCTGCTGCAGCGAATTGAGCATCCGGTAAATCGTTGTCCTCGGAAGCTTGAGGGCTCCCGTCAACTCGCTGATCGTCAGGCCCCTCTCCTTTCTCTCGATCTCGCCGAGTACATCCATCATACGGTCGATGACGGGAATGGTGTGCTTGCTCATCCCATCGTCGGCGACTTCATACATTGACTACCTGCCCTGTTGACAAACCTTCGCCCGTCATTAGCATACATATCTGAACTGTCAAAGTTCATATTTGGATAGTCGAAGGAGGCGATTATTCGATTGCGTGCATTGGGAGGATGATCCACGTTTTGCCCGAGCAGATGCCCGTTGACATGAGCCTGCTCCGGCACGCGGCAGCCGACCCGACCCTTTCCTTCTGTTCTGGTCCAAACACAGGGGCTCCGAATGCTGACCATTTCTTCGATCACCCATGTCGCAATCAGGGTGAAGGACATCGACCGCACCCTCGACTTCTACATCAACAAGCTCGGCTTTTCCGAACTCCTGCGCCTTGATCGCGACGGCCGGCTTTGGCTCGTCTATCTGCGCATCACCGACGACCAGTATCTTGAGGTGTTCCCCGAAGCTCAAGGCACCGATGTTCCGGGACCTGAGGCTGTAGGATACAACCACATGTGCCTCGCCGTGCCGGATATCGAGCAGACGGTCCGTGAACTCGAAACTGCCGGCGTGCCGCTCATCCGACCGAAAATCCAGGGCGCCGACGGCAATTGGCAGACCTGGATCGCCGATCCGGACGGCCATCGCATCGAGCTGATGGAAATGTCTCCGGACGGCATGCAGGCCAAGGCGATCGCCCACCTTCGGGAGCGCTGAAGATGGCGCGGATCACCTATCTGACTGCAATCGACTTCGGGCCTGACGAGATCAAAGGGCTGCCGGCGGCCGTCTCTGAACTGAGAATATCGAGGCCGCTGCTCATTTCGGATCGCGGCCTGGCATCGTCCGGACTGGTCGGCAAGGTGCGGTCGATGCTGCCGCCTGGCGCTGCCAGTTATCTGGACACACCGTCGAACCCCACCGAAGCCGCGGTCTACGAAGCCCTCGACCTTTACCGGATAAAAGACTGCGACGGCATCGTGGCATTGGGTGGCGGCTCCCCGATCGATCTTGCCAAGGGTGTCGCCCTTCTTGCGACCCACGAGGGGCCGCTCGAGCAATTCGCCGCCATCTATGGCGGTATCGAGCGTATCGGCTCCGCGGTCGCGCCGGTCATCGCCATCCCGACGACGGCAGGCACCGGAGCCGAAGTGGGCCGGGCGTCGCTGCTTACCTTGGACGACGGCAGAAAATTGGGCTTCATCAGCCCTCACCTCATCCCGCGACGGGCCATTTGCGACCCCCTTCTCACGCTCGGCCTGCCTCCTCCGCTCACCGCGGCAACCGGGCTGGACGCTCTTTCCCACTGCATCGAGACGCTGTTCTCGCCGCGTTTCAATCCGCCGGCAGAAGCGATCGCACTCGATGGAGCGGCGCGCATCTGGAGAAATCTTCCCAAAGCCTTCGCCGATCCGAATGACGTCACGGCACGCAGCGAAGTGATGATGGGCGCACTCCATGGCGGACTCGCCTTTCAGAAAGGCCTCGGCGCCGTCCACTCCCTGAGCCATGCCCTGGGCGGGCTGAAAGAGCCCAGGCTTCACCACGGGACGCTCAACGCCATCCTGATGCCGATCGTTGTCCGGTTCAATGCCACGGCAGCAGGCGACAAGCTGGACCGGCTGAAAGCGGCGATGGGCCTTCCGGCCGATGCCGATCTGCCGAACGAACTCGATTCGCTGAACCGCCGTCTGGGCCTGCCGTCCGGATTGGCCGCCCTCGGCGTCACGCCCGCCGTTTTCGATTGGGTCATCGAGCGGGCGCTCGCCGATCACAGCCACGCCACCAACCCTCTTCCCCCTTCGGCAGAGGATTATCGTGCCATGCTCGACGAAGCATTGGCCTAACCTGCCGGGGATTTCTCATGAAGATCACTGCTCAAAAGGTGTTTATCGCGAACGTCCAGCGGACGAACTTCGTATTCGTCAAGCTCTATACCGATGCCGGGATCGAAGGTGTCGGCGAGGCGACGCTGGAATGGAAGACGAAGACCGTCGTGGCGGCCCTTGAGGAACTCGAACGCGTTCTCATAGGCCGCGACCCGTTTGCCGTCGACGCCATCATCGAACAGCTCCACAGGGACAGCTACTGGCGAACCGGAGCGGTATTCCGGACGGCGCTCGGCGGGATCGAAGCGGCTCTTCTCGATATCAAGGGCAAGGCATTGGGCGTGCCCGTCTTCGAGCTATTGGGCGGCAAGTTCCGCGATCGCGTCGAATGCTATGCAAACCACTGGTTTTTCGGCGCGACGACGCCGGAGGAATATGCGGCCAATGCCCGTAAAGCCGTCGCGATGGGTTACCGCGCCCTGAAGTGGGATCCCTTCGATACCGCCGACCTCGAGATGGACCGCAGGCAGCGCCGGCAGACCATCGAAATCGTCGAGGCCGTGCGTGATGCCGTTGGGCCTGACATCAACTTGATGCTTGACGTCCACGGCAGGCTCAACGTCCCGACGGCCATCGCCATGTGTCGGGAACTCGCGCCCTACGATCTGGCCTGGATTGAGGAGCCGACCCCGCCGGAAAACGTCGACGCACTCGCTGACGTGCGCGCCGCAAGTCCGGTGCCGATCGCGGCGGGCGAGCGCTGGTACGAGCCCGGAAAATTCCTGGAAGCTCTGTCCAAGAAGGCGGTCGATATCCTGCAGCCGGACGTCTCCCATACCGGCGGAATGGGCGAGACCAAACGCGTCGCGCACCTCGCCCATACGCATCTCATCCCGATCGCCCCGCACAATCCCGTAGGCCCCGTGATGAACGCGATGACGCTGCATGCCTCCGTCGCCATGCCGAACTTCTCCATCTTCGAGACCGTGTCGATCGACGTGCCGTGGCGCAAGGAACTGGTCCGGGAAACGCTCAGGTTCGATGACGGCGCCATCCTCGCTCCAACGGCTCCCGGCCTTGGTGTCGAGCTGATCGAAGAAGCCTGCACACGCTTCCCCTATCAGGCCACCAATGTGCCGCTCTTCGACGGGTCGATGAACACAAGCGGCGTGGCGACCGGCGCCGAAACGCTCTCGAACCATGTGACGGACAGCAACCCTCGCTAAAGGGAGTTGACAGGGGCTCCGCTTATCCACATAGTTATATTTAGAACAGATGAAGTTCATATTTGAACTCACCATTAGCAGCAAGAGGAGGATAGCTGCTTGAGGGTCGGGATTTCCCTTTATGGGGCGCTGCTGAGTGAAGCGGGTGCCCGTTTCGCAAGCCAGCTCGGCGTCGAAGATGTCGTCGTGCATCTGACGGACTATGCCCGGAACGCCGATGGGAGTGCCTATGCGGCTGGCGGCGTAGGCCCGATCAACGGCGAGTGCATCGATGCCCCGCTGTGGTCTTACGACCGTCTCGCCGATCTCGTGGACATGTTCTCGCGCCATAATCTGCGGATTGCGGCGCTGGAAAACATCTCTCCCAATTTCTGGTCCGACATCCTTCTCGACGGTCCGCAGAAGCAGGCGCAGATGCGCGACCTGCAGCAGTTGGTCAGCGATATGGGGCGCGTCGGGATTCCTGTCCTCGGATACAATTTCTCCATCGCCGGCGTATGGGGCTGGCAGCGCAAGCCGATTGCCCGCGGCGGCGCAGTGACGGCCGTTTTCGCGATGGATGAATTCGACGCTCAGAGCCCTGTTCCGGATGGAATGGTCGGCAATATGCGCTATCGTCTGGCCGTTCCGGGCACCGAACCGCAGACGGTCGACGAAGCCACGCTCTGGTCCCGGCTCGAATGGTTCCTGAAGGAGCTTCTGCCCGTGGCGGAAGAGGCCGGCGTCCGGCTGGCGGCTCATCCGGACGATCCGCCCGTCGAGCGTCTGCGCGGTACGGCGCGGCTGGTCAACAGCCATGCGAAATACGATCGGCTTCTTTCGCTCGTGCAAAGTCCGGCCAATGCGCTTGAATTCTGCATCGGATCCCTGGCCGAGATGCCGGACGGAGATATTTACGAAACGACCCGTCGTTTTGCGCGTCAGAACGCCATCGCCTACGTCCATTTCCGCAACGTGCGCGGAAAAGTGCCGAGCTATGTCGAAACGTTCGTCGACGATGGAGACGTCGACATGGCCGGGATCGTGCGGGTGCTGCACGAGGAGGGCTACGATGGCGTCCTGGTGCCGGACCATGTTCCGGAACTCGACTGCCCGGCGCCGTGGCACGCTGGCCATGCCTACACCGTCGGGTACATGAAGGCCCTGCTGGCTCATGCCGGCGCATTGGGCAACCGCTCTTCGGAGATTGCCCGCGATCGGGCCGGTATGCCCTCCCTGGTCAGGGCAACATAGATCATACCGGCTGTAAAAGGCTGGAAAACAACGACAGCGGATTCATACGGGAGGTAAACATGAAAACGTTGACGATGAAAATGGCGATCGCCGCAACGGCGTCGTTTCTGGCAATGTCTGCCGGCGCATGGGCCGGCGAAGTTGTGTGGTGGACGCCCAACTTCAATGAAGCACGGGCCCGTCAGCTCGTCGAAAAATTCCAGGCCGCCAATCCCGAGGTGAAGGTGAAGCTTGAGATCACCACCACCGATGGATTGCCGCAGCGAATCCTGACGGCACTCCAGTCGGGCGCAGCACCCGATGTCATAGACGTCCAGCATGGCTGGGTGAACGGCTATGCACAGAACGATCTGGTCCTGCCCCTCGACGACGTCTTGACGCAACGCGAGGACTACATCCCCGCCGCCCTCGAATACAACACCTGGGACGGCAAGCTGTGGGGCATTCCGTACCGCATCGAAACGCATGCAATTATCATCAACAGGGGCGACTTCAAGGCCGCCGGTCTCGATCCGGACAATCCTCCGACTACATGGGATGCCTTCACCGAAGCGGCGAAAAAGCTCACCACCAACGGTAAATCCGGCTTCGCCATCACGGGCGGCGGCGAGGTCGGCAATACCATCTTCCGGTCCCTGCCCTTCATGTGGATGCTCGGAGGCGGCATCATTTCCGATGACGGGAAGCAGGTCCTGGTCAACAGCCCCGAATCCATCAAGGCCGTGACCTTCTATACCGACTTCTTCAAGAATGGCCTCTCCCCGTCGTCGACCCTCGAAAACGACGGCACCGCCAACCGCCGCCTTTTCATCGCGGGGACTGTCTCGATGTACCAGTCGGGTCAGTTCGATATTCAGTCCATCCGCCAGGAAAACCCGAATATCGACATCGGCGTGATCCCTGTCCCGCATCCGGAAGGCGGGAAAACCGCCGCGATCCTCGGCGGCTGGAGCTTTGTGGTTCCGAGCGCGGCAAAGAACCCGGACGAAGCCAAGAAACTCATCGCCTTCCTGGCTGAGGCGGAAAACCAGGCAGCTCTGACGGACACCTTCCCGGCCCGCATCTCGGCCATGGACGCGGAGCGCTTCAACGATCCGATCCTGAAAGTCTTCAAGGAGATGCTTCCGTTCGGCCGTCCCGTACCGGCGCACCCGAACTGGGTCCAGATCTCGCAGGCTTATTTCGACGGAATCCAGCGCATCCTGCTCGGCGACGAGAATGTGAAGGATGCCATGGACGGCGCCGCCGCCGAAATCGAAGGGCTTCTCTGATCTCGCTCTCACCGGAAGGCGCTCGACTTTTGCGTCGGCACCTTCCGGTGTCCCTGTGATTGGAGATGATACAGATGCAAAAACAGTCAGCAGGCTACCTGTTCGTTCTTCCCGCCCTGATGGTGCTGGGTATGCTGATCGCCTATCCGATCGCCTATACCGGCCTCTTGAGCGTGACGGACAATGCCGGAAACTTTGTCGGGCTGAACAATTTCAGGCGCATACTGGCGGCCCGGGCCACGCCGACCGCATTCTGGAATACCCTCTGGTGGGTTTTCGGCTCCATTATCTTCCAGGTTGTGCTCGGCGTCCTGACAGCCGTGCTGCTGAACCAGAATTTCCGCGGCCGAGCGCTGGTCCGATCGGTCACGCTGGTGCCGTGGGTCGTGCCCGGCATCGTCGCGGCGACCACCTGGGCTTGGATGCTGCATACCGAATTCGGCATCATCAACTACATGCTGACGGCGCCGGGCGTCATCGACAGGCCCGTCGGCTGGCTGACGAACGGCAACACCGTCATGCCGGTGATGATCGCCATCAACATATGGAAGATGTTTCCGTTCGTGGCCATCATGGTCCTTGCCGGTCTGCAATCCATCTCCAACGACCTCTATGAGGCGGCGCGGATCGACGGCGCAAGCTTCTGGGAAGAGGTCTGGTACGTGATGCTCCCCCAGGTGCGCTCGGTGATCGTAGCGGTCACTTTGCTTCTGGTGATCTGGGCGCTCAATCACATCACCATCATCTACGCAATCACGCGCGGAGGCCCTGCCAACCGGACCCTGATCACGCCGATCCAGATCTTCCGGACGGCTTTCGAAAGCGTCCAGTTCGGTCAGGCGGCGGCGCTTTCCGTCATGTTCTTCGCCGTCGCGATCGTGATCGTGTTCGTCTACATCAAGACACTGGCCTCCAATCCGGAGGAATCGCGATGAGCAGTAAGCCTCAGACACTCAAGCGCCCCGGGCTGCCTGCCTGGCTGGTCATCCTGGGTTCCGTCCTTTTGGTGCTGGTCTGCCTCTTCCCGTTCTGGTGGATGGTTCTGTCCTCGGTCAAGACGCTGCGCGAACTCTATACCGTACCGCCGATCTGGTGGCCCGATACTCCGACCTGGGAGAACTATCGCAAGGTCCTGTTCGAATCGAACATCCCCCGGTACTTCCTCAACAGCATCATCATCTCCGTCGGATCGACGGCACTTGCGCTGGTCCTCGCGATCTTCGCGTCCTATGGCTTCGCCCGCTTCAACTTCAGGGGAAAGCCGCTCCTGCAATCGCTGGTCCTTGTCGGGCAGCTTCTGCCGACGGCAGCCATCATCGTTCCGCTGTTCATCACGCTTCGCGTGTTGGGGCTGGTCAACACCTACTGGGGCCTGATCCTCGTCTACATGATCATCACGCTGCCGCTGTCGGTGTGGATGCTCACCAGCTACTTCAAGAACATTCCGGTGGAGCTTGACGAGGCGGCGATCATCGACGGGGCAAGCCGTCTCGGATGCCTGTTCCGCATCACCCTGCCCCTGTCGCTGCCGGGCCTGGCCTCCGTCATGGTCTACGCCTTCGTCACGACTTGGAACGAATTCATCTTCGCGCTCTGCTTCGCCACGGATTCCTCGGTGAAGACGCTGCCGATCGGGCTCGCCGAATTTTCGACGGAGTTCAACACAGACTGGGGTGCGGTCATGGCGGCATCGGTCGTGATGACCCTGCCGATCGCTATCCTGTTTCTGTCCATGCAACGGCTTTTCGTCGGCGGCCTGACGGCCGGCGCGACAAAGGGCTGATGAGAGGAATGTCATGAGCTACAATTCGCCCATCCCGCAACTTGGCCTCGGCACATTCGGCCGCACGGGCGACCAAGGCGTGCAGGCCATTTTGACGGCGATCGAGATCGGCTACCGTCACATCGATACGGCCCAGAGCTACGATACCGAAGGTAGCGTCGGCGCGGCCATCCGCCGCTCCGGCCTGCCGCGGAGCGACTTCTTCGTGACAACCAAGGTGGCGGACACCAATCTGTCGAAGACCGATTTCCTGCCGAGCGTCGAGAAGAGCCTCGAAACGATTGGTACGGATCACGTCGACCTCCTGCTCATTCACTGGCCGTCGCAGAATGATCAGGTGCCGTTCGAAGACTACATGCTGGCGCTTGCCGAAACGAAGCGGCGCGGATGGACAAGACATATCGGGGTTTCCAATTTCCCCATCGCCCTGCTCGAGAGAACCTTTTCCCTGCTGGGCCCTGACGCCATCGTCACGGATCAGGTCGAGATACACCCCTATCTGCAGGCGCCGCGGCTCGTGGATTACTGCCGGAGCAAGGGGCTGACCCTGACGGCCTATCAGCCGCTCTACAAAGGAGCGGTCAACAATGACCCGCTTCTGAAGAGCATCGCCGCGGAACATGACGTCACGGCCGCAGCGGTCGCGCTGGCCTTCCTCATGGCCGAGGGCCATGTCGTCATCCCGGCCTCCGGCAGCGCCGAGAACTTGAGAAACAACTTCGCGTCCCGGGACGTAACGCTCACCGCGGACGAAATAGCCCGTATCCGTAAGCTGGACCGGTCCGCCCGCCACATCAATCCGGCCAAATCCCCTCGCTGGGATGATTGAGGCGCCATTCTGACAGGAGACCGCAATTGGCACCGGTATCGATCAACAATGTCCGCAAATCTTACGGCGCGCTGGAGGTTCTGCACGGCGTGTCCATCGACATAGCCGATGGCGAGTTCGTGGTCCTCGTCGGTCCGTCCGGCTGCGGCAAGTCCACCTTGCTTCGCATGCTGGCGGGCCTTGAGGATATCACGGCGGGAGAAGTCTCCATCGGCGGGCGTGTCGTCAACTCGCTTCAGCCGAAGGAGCGCGACATCGCCATGGTTTTCCAGAGCTACGCTCTCTATCCTCACATGACGGTCGAGCAGAACATGGGTTTCTCGCTGAAGCTCGCCAGAGCTCCCAGGGAGGAGATTCGCGACCGGGTTCTCAAGGTGGCGAAGATGCTCAACCTCGAAGACTACCTGCAGCGCTATCCGCGTCAGTTGTCCGGCGGCCAGCGCCAGCGTGTCGCCATGGGGCGTGCGATGGTGCGCAATCCCGAAGTCTTCCTGTTCGACGAGCCCCTTTCCAATCTCGATGCGAAACTGCGCGTGCAGATGCGTTCGGAGATCAAGCAGAACCACCAGCGTCTCAAGACGACAACCGTCTATGTCACCCACGACCAGATCGAGGCCATGACCATGGCCGACAAGATCGTCGTCATGAATGGCGGCATTGTCGAACAGATCGGCTCTCCGCTCGAACTCTACGACCATCCGGCGAACCTGTTCGTGGCAGGCTTCATCGGCTCTCCGGCGATGAACGTCATCCGCGGCAGGATTGACGCGGCTGATTTCGCCGGCGATGACGGCACCCGGATCAGCCTGCCCGCCGCAGCCGGGCAGCTGGACGGAAAGGACGTGAAGCTCGGCATTCGCCCCGAGCACCTCGTGCTGGATCCGAATGGACATGCCGCGGAGATCGTGACCGTCGAGCCGACCGGCGCCGAGACCCAGGTCCTCATGCGGCTGGCAGGGCACGAGATCATCGGCGTCTTCCGCGAGCGCATCACGCAAAGACCCGGCGAGACGCTGCACGTTTCGCTCATGCCGGACCGTATCCAACTCTTCGACGGCGGAACGGGACGGCGCATCGATCTTCGGCAGGAGATGTAGCGATGGCGATCTATCCGGACCTGCAGGACAAGACGGTCCTCGTCACCGGCGGAGCGAGCGGCATAGGTGCCGCGCTGGTGCAGGCCTTTGCCGAACAAGGCTCCAGGGTGGGCTTCCTCGATCGGGACGAGCGTGCCGGCACCGAGCTTGCCGAAGCGCTGACGGCCGAGGGACGGCAGGTGCTGTTCGTCTCTGTCGATCTGCGCGACATAAACGGGCTTCGTACCGGCGTCGAAGCCGTCAGGCAAAAATTCGGAGCGGTCACCGTCCTCGTCAACAACGCGGCCCATGACGAACGCCATGTGACGGAGGAAGTGACCGAGGACTATTTCAACGACCGCATCGCCACCAATTTCAGGCACCAGTTCTTCGCCTCCCAGGCCGTGCTTCCGGATATGAAGGCCGCCGGTGGCGGATCGATCATCTGCATGAGCTCGATCTCCTGGATGGCCGGTTTCGGTGGCATGGCGCTCTATACGGCGTCCAAATCCGCGGTGCTCGGCCTTGTCCGCTCGCTCGCACGCGATTTCGGACCCTTCGAGATCCGGGTCAACGCCATTTCGCCGGGCTGGATCATGACCAAGCGGCAGCTCGATCTCTGGCTGACGCCGGAAGCCGATGCGATGCGACAGGAACGCCAGGCCCTCAAACGCCGGCTGCTGCCGGAGGATGTCGCCAAACTGGCGCTCTTCCTGGCTTCCGACGATGCCCGCGCCATCACCAGCCAGAACCACATCGTCGACGGCGGCTGGGTCTGACCACTTTTCCTCCCAAGAACCCCCTCCCAAATCGAGGTCCATGACATGCAATCTCCCGCAGACATCAAAGACATCAAACGCCCTCCGCGCGAACTGTGCGATGCGCTCGCCCAGATAGGCACCGCAACGGCCAGCAGCGAGCTCAGCCTGATGGGCATCCGCGACCCGCAGATACGCGGCCCCCGGCCCCTGAAACAGGGCCGCTCGGTCGCGGGCCCGGCGCTGACGCTGCAATGCATGCCGAAGCGGGAGGATCTCTATGGCTCGAACGAATATGAGAACCCCGAACTCCAGCTTCACCGTCATGTGCTCTATCCCGCCCAGGCGGGCGATATGGTGGTCGTCGATGCGCGCGGCGACATGGCAAGCGGCATATTCGGCGAGATGATGCTGACGTTTCTCGCCGGCCGCGGCGGCGCCGGAGTCGTCGTCGACGGCTGCATCCGCGATTCCGCCAAGGCGAAGGAACTTGACCTCGGCATCTGGGTAAAGGGTGTCACGCCCAACTACCATGCCCAGACAGGCCTTATCCCGTTCGCCGTCAATGTGCCGGTGGCCTGCGGAAACGTCCTCGTCATGCCGGGCGACATCGTCGTCGCCGACGACGACGGCGTCATCGTCGTGCCAGTGGCGCTTGCGCCGGAAGTGATCGAACGCTCCAGCAAGCACGCGGAGTGGGAGGAGTTCGCCCGCTTCAGGCTTTCCCAGGGCGGCGACCTGCGCAAATATTACCCCCTGACCGAGGGCGCGCAGGACGAGTATATCGCATGGCGCAACAGCCAGAGCGCCGGCACGTAAGGTATCCGACGCGGATTTCCTGACCTCGGCCGCTCATCCTCACGCCGGCCTGCGCAAAGGACGGCGCCTGCGCACCCAGCGGCCGGGAATCCAGGCATACCGGCTTCGCCTGATATTCCAGACCCATCGCCCCTCGATCCATTCATATCCCGGTCGCGGAGGAGGAACGGGTTCGTAGCGTGGCCTTGGGGGTGGAGGACGGCGTCCGATTGGAGCACGATGGTTATCGTCATTCTGAGCCCAGACACGCCAGGCCGGCATGGCGAAGGCGCCGAGCGAAACAATTCCCAGAATGAAAGAGCGTCTTCCGTTCATCCGATTCCTCCACGGATAAAACCGCAAATTCCCCTCTATCGCCTTGAGCTCATCCGGCGTCCACAGGCGGCACAACCATGACGTCGCAAGGAACCTGTTCGAGTATCGCCCGGGCCACGCTTCCTATGAGGACGCCGAGCAGGCCTGTGCGTCCCTGGGTTCCGGCGACGACGAGATCCGCGTCGAAACTGGTGACATGGGATGCCAGGAGCGGGGCCGGATCGCCGTATACGATCTGCAGGGCGACCTTGGACGCCCCGTCGGCGAGACGATCCGCGAGAAAGCGGCGGGCGTCTTCCGTTGCTGCCTGGGCGGTCCGCAATTCGTACCCGCCCTTGTCGTCGACGAATCCCCGGAACGGAAGGTCGAAGGCGTGAAACAAGGTTTTCCCGGCACTCGGGAAGAGAACAGCGGCGGCGTCCATCGCGGCCGACGACGCCGGAGACAGATCGCTCGCGACGATGATTGTGCCATAAGGCCCCCGTACCCTCTTCCTGACGATCAGGACGGGAACGCGCGCGCGCCTCACAAGGTCCGAGACGGTGCTTCCGACGAAAAGCGTCTCGAGGGACCCGCTGCCTGCGAGGCCACCGACAGCGAAGTCGCATTTCCGTTCGATCAGGGTCTCGACGACGACATCGCAGGCCCGGCCCTGCCGCACGACGAACTCGCTGGAGGTATCCTTCAACGGTTCGAAATCACGCTTCATGATGGCGAGCGCCCTGTCGCGGGCGGCTGCGATCCGCGAGCTCTGATCTTCATCGAATACGTCGAGAATCTCCAGGGCATGCACCACCGTCAGGCGCGCACGCCACTGTCTGGCCAGCTCGATCACGCGGTCCTGGGCCCGGTCGCAGCGTGCCCCGAGATCGGTGGCGAAGAGAATATGACTGGGGACCGTCGAGCGTCGCTCACTCATGTCTGCTCTCCAAATGCAGTTGGGTACCGGCGCTGCGTTCCACGCGTGCCGCTTCATTCTCGTCTGCGGCCCCCGTCAGCGCCGCAAACCACGCGGTCGAACGCGAGCTGGCGGCGAAAGATGTCCCCGCAATCGCGATGGGAACGGCGATGAAGGTTCCGTAGACGCCCCAGAGAAAGGTCCAGAGGAAGATGGAAGCCAGGATGACGAAAGGCGATAGCCGCAGGGCGCTGCCGGACATACGGGGTTCCAGGTAGTTTCCGCTCACGAACTGCACCGCCGTCAGCGCGGCAAGGACAAGTGCCGCCATCCATGGATCGCCGATATGCGCCAGTGCGAACACGCTTGGGAGGAATGCCGCGACCATCGGGCCGATGAACGGGATGTAGTTCAGGACGAATGCAATGACGCCCCACTCGACCGCGAGGGGTACGCCCATCAGGAATACGACGATGCCGAAAAGGAGCCCCGTCAAAAGGCTGACGACGGACCGCACCCATATGAATGTGCGCAGCTTTCGAGCCGTCGTCTTGCAGCTTGAGATCACCTTTGCGGCCGTGTCGCTCTTGCCTGAGATTTCGATGCGTTGGCGAATGCGGTCCACCTCGACGAGCCCGATAAGAAGGTAGGCGATCGCGACGATGGCGAAACTTGCGGTCTGGCTGAGCCTAGAGGCTGCCTGCTGCCCGAGCCGAAGGAGCCAGTTCACACTCACCCCGTCCGCCCAAAGCGCTGCAATGATGATTCCGTGCCCTTCGAGCCAGTCGGCGGCTTGCTGGTAAAGGGCCTGGTATCGCGCCGCATTGGCGCTGATGTCGTACCAGATGGTTCCGAACGCCCACACCGCCGTCCAGGCCAGCAGGACGAGAATGCCGATGACCAGAACGAGCGTCAGGACGGCTGCGACGATGCCGGGAAGTCGCACCTGCAGCGCGGCATGCAGCGGCCACGCCACGGCCAACACGAAGACCGCCATCGTGAGCGGAGCGAGAAACGGATAGGCGACATGGGCCGACCAAAGAACTGCGAGCACTGCGATGACCACGAGGCTGATCCTGCTTGCCGCAGCATCCGCCATCAGGTTGTTCCCTACCTGCTCCAATGGTCGACCGGATTTCTCGTAATCGGACATGTCATGCAAAATCCCTGCCACGGCCGCACTTCGTGCCCGGTATGGCAAATATCCTTGACGGTAAGAAAATACCTACGTCCGTCATCGACACGATGCGGACGGAGAACATTGCAGGAGAAAGCGTCTGGGTGCGGCCTGCCATTTTCCCCTCCGGTAAATTTAAAGGAGCAATTCGACAAGACTTAAACTGATGCTGGTAGATAGCGGCCACGCGCTGTTTGGCAAGCGCCTCTTCTTCTTGTTGTTAAATCAATCTTGAGGAGGCAGATCGTCGTGCGCCGCGCCGCGGCCGAGGAGATGCGCCGCCGAACGCCAGGCATGATGCGCGATCCGATCGAGCCGCCGGGCGGCGTCGATCCGAGCGAAGGCATCCGCGGCAGTCAATTTTCCCGGCGCGACGGAGGCTAAGGTCGCGGCGCGATGGTCCCGCTGCAGGGATTCGAGATCCTTCGATGCGACCTCCGCCTCGGCGAGAGCCGCTGCGACCTTGGGCGAAACGCTCCAGCCGATAGGGGAGGACTGCGCGCTGAAGGCGGATTCCGAGATGATCGAACCACCAACCATCTGTGCCGCGCGCATCGCCTTGGTGCATAGATCGGCGGCTCGAAGGTCATGCCGGGCTCCGGCCTGTCTGGCTGGGAACCCACCCTCAGCAACGACTTCCACCAGCCGCAAGGTATGATCCAGCGCGTGTACCGTACTCGTCATGCGCAGCCGCTCGGCTTCCGTTTCGGGCGGCTCCTTCAATTCGGACAGAAAATCCCTTACCTCTCCAAGCACAGCGGCCGCCGCCGCGGTGCGCTGCGCCCCAGGGCCGGCTCCACCTGAAAGCGCTGCAGAAACAGAGGCGGCGGTTGTCCTGAGGACATCCGCGACGACACGCCGGGCCGTCTCCACCGCAACCACGGGACTGGCAAGAGCACTTGGATCGAGCGCACGCTGAAGGGCGGTCTGTTTGGACGGCAGCAGCCGTTCCACGACACGGGTGAACCACTGCGTAGCCGGAAGCAGCACCGCGACCCCCACGACGTTATAAGCCGTGTGGTAGGCGGCGAGGAGAGTCATCCCGTCGATCGATGCGGCGAGGACTTTCATCGCGATCGCCGTAAGCGGAAAGACGGCGATCGCGATGAGCGCCGCTATCACCTTGAAAAGGACATACGCCAGCGCAAGGCGTTTGGCCGTCGCGCCGGCACCGATGGCAGCCAATGCGGAGCTCGTCGCCGTCCCGATGTTCTGGCCGATGATCAATGCCGCACCCTGTTCCAGACCGACTGCCCCGGCATAGTAAGCCGAAATAGTGACGGCGATGGCCGCCGTCGAGGACTGCATGACCGCGGTCATCGCCAGGCCGACGACGATCAGGGTCATGAGACCGCTGGTCCCTGCGATCCAGCCAACCTCTGGCGCACCCAGCACTGCGGGAAGGTCGGACGGATGCAGGCTCTCCGCAAGGCCACCCATGCCCTGCTGGAGGGTCGTCAGACCGTAGAGCACCAGCGCAAAACCGGCGAGAACGCTGCCCGACGCCGCGATCCGCCCGCCGGCCAGCAGCTTCCCCAGCGCGCCGGCGAAGATCATCGGCAGCGCATAGGCCGAAAGCGAGACGCGCACACCGATCAACGCCACGAGCCAGCCGGTGCCCGTCGTGCCGACATTAGCACCGAAGACAAGGCCGAGTCCCTGCGGAAAAGTCAGAAGCGAAGCGTTGACGAGGCCGATCGTCGTCATGGTCACGGCGCTCGACGACTGCACGAGTAGCGTGACGATCGCGCCCCAGAAGGCACCCGACAGGGGCGTGGCTGCCGCCTTGCCGAGGACGGTACGGAGAGCCGATCCCGCCAGCGCCTTCAATCCGTCGGTCATGACGGTCATCCCGAGCAGGAATAGCCCGACACCGCCGAGAATGGCAATCGCTGTCGACATGCATGCCTCCCCGCGTTCACGCTTCGACCTTGAGCCTGCCGATCGTAATCAGGCCGATAGAAGCGGCCAAGTGCCCGCCTGCAAGAAACATGATTTCGGGAAAAAGAAGCTGCTGGTCTTTCGAGGCGCGGAGCCGCGCCCCCGAGGTTTCAGAACCTCCAATAAAGTGGAACGACAACCACCGTGACGATCAGCGCCCAGACCATGACAATAAGACCGAGCTTCCAAAAATCCCCGAACCGGTATCCTCCTGGTCCGTAGACCATCAGGCTGACCCCGTTGGCGAAAGGAGTGAGGAACGATGCACTGGCCCCCATGGCGACGCCCATCATCATGGGAAGCGCGGAAACTCCCAATTCGGAGGCCGTGGCGAGGCCGATCGGCATCATCACCAGCGCCGACGACGTGTTGGAGATGAACTGGCTTACTGTTGCAGTTGCGATGAAGAGACCCGCAAGGACGGCAATGGGGCCGGCAGCCCCAAGGGCATTGACGACGTAGTCGCCGATAAGGGCAGCGGCGCCGGTGTTCGCCATTGCCGTCGCGGGCGGGATCATTGCCCCGATCAAAATGCAGGTATTCCAGTCGATACCTCGATAGAACTGGGAAAGCGTCAGCACGCGTGTGACGACCATCAGCGTCGCGCAGATGACGGCGGCAATGGGTGCCGGCACGATATTGAAGGCAAGCAGAACGATGAGCAGCAGCAGGATGGCGATCGCCCGGCGCGCGCCCGGCCCCAGTGCCACGGCCTGCTTCTGCACAACCTCCAGGGAATCGACGACCAGCACCTTCGGATCGGCAAGGTACTTGTCGAGGGCTTTCCATGTCCCCTGCAGCAGAAGGTGGTCTCCCGCATTCAGTACGACGGCCTCCTGCGGCATTTCATCATTGCCTCGCAGCACTGCCAGCACCATGAGTTGACCATCTTCCGTCGTCATCCCGGGAAACACCGTCTGCCCAATCATCTTGGAACGCGACGGGATGACGACTTCGGCCAGACCCGAGCTGCGGCTGAGCAGCACGTCGGCAATAGGGCCGCTCTCCTGGCTTTCTCGAACGGCGAGATGCATATCGGTGGCAAGCCGCCCGGCCGTCTCGGCATCGCCCCGCACGAGCATCAGGTCACCTTCAGCGATCTGAGGCCGTTGCAGCGGAGCGGCGCTGTTACCATCCAGCAAAGCGACAAGGTTCAGACTCGGATAGCCCGCCAGGTCGATGTCACTCCGTGACCTGCCGATATAGGGTGAAGTTTCCCGGACACGGAGATACTGCAGTCCGTCTTCCAGCCGGTATTGCTCGACGAGCGTATGTGCGTGAGCGCTGAAATCGGCAGGAATCGATTGGCTCTTCCTCTCAGGCAACAGCGACCGTCCGAACAGGATCGTGATGACGATTGTCCCGGCAAGCAGCGGAATGCCGAGCACCGCCCACTCGAAGAAGGCGATGTAGCCCAATCCCTCTTCCTCGGCCTGGGTCGCTGCGATCACGTTGACCGGCGTGCCCAGCAAAGTCAGCTTCGAGCCGGTCAGACAGGCGAAAGCGAGCGGGATCATGAGGCGGGACGGCGCCACGCCGCTCCTGACAGCAACCACGATCGTGACCGGCAGCATGGCGGCGACAGCACCATTCATCCCGATCAAGCCGCTGAAGATAGCTGCAATGACCATGATGGCGATGAGGCGCCAGGTTTCGTTTTCACCGGTGCGGCGCATCAGGATCTGACCCGCCCAGGCGCCTACGCCGGCGATCTCAAGCCCCGCTCCGATAGCGAGCAGCGCAGCGATCAGAATAACGACCGGATCACCAAACCCGGCCAGCGTCTCCTGCATCGTCAGTATGCCGGCAAAGTAGAGCGCCAGCGACGCGCAGACCGCGACCATCGCCGCGGGAATCGGATTCCACACGAAAAGCACCATCGCCGCCGCGATAATCGCGAGCGTCATGATTATCTGCGCTGTCATGTGGATTGCTCCATAGGAAGCCCATTCGATTGCTGCGAACACCTCGTGCTTCGGGCAGTGACAGGCAACGCTGTTGTCCCTACCGTCTGCGATGGTGCCTTCCCGTTCTCCATATCAATAGCCCAGAGCGGCACCATCTCCCCGCGGGTCGGCACCGCCCTCGAAGAGCCCTTGTTCGTGATCGACGCGGATCGCGTGCGCATGCCCCAGGTTGTCATTCCAATCGGTGACCATCTGGACCGGCTGCCCTCGCCGCTTAAGCTCCCGCGCGACCTCGTCCGAGATACGGCCTTCGAGTGTCAGGTTGCGCGAGCGTGTGCCCCAGGTACGGCCCATCAGCCAGCGCGGCGCCTCGATCGCCTGCTGCACGTCGTAGCCGAAATCGACGATGCGGGTCACCATCGCGGCCTGTGATTGCGGCTGCCCTTCGCCTCCCATCGATCCGTAGGCGAGGTAGGGCTTGCCATCCCGGAGGAGCATCGCAGGAATCAAGGTGTGGAATGTGCGTTTGCCCGGCTGCAGATGATTGGGATGCGCCTCATCGAGCGAGAAGAAGGCGCCGCGGTTCTGCAGGATGATGCCGGTACCCCCGCCGATCATGGCGCTGCCGAAGTCGTGGTAGATGGACTGGATCAGCGACACGACCATTCCGTCCCGGTCGGCGGCACAGAAATAACAGGTGTCGCCGTCCGGCGCCCGCCGTTCGTGCGGATGGTCGTAAGCGATGCCCGCCGGCACATTGCCGATATCGAGCGCCCGCTCGGAATCGATCAGGCTGCGGCGCTCATCGGCGTATTCCTGGCTGATCAGCCGCTGCACCGGGATATTCACGAAGCGCGGATCGGTAAGCCATTCCTCCCGGTCGGCAAACGCGATCTTAACCGCCTCGGCCATGTGATGATAATAGTCGGCCGTGCCGTCCCCCCACGCGCGTACATCGTAGCCTGCGATCAGATTGAGGATATGGATGGCGGCAAACCCTTGGGTATTGGGCGGCAGCTGATAGACGTCATAGCCGCGATAGGTGCCTGCGATCGGCTCGACCCACTCCGCCTGGAATGCGGCAAAGTCGTCGGCGGCCAGCGGCGAGCCCTGGGGCTGCAACGCCGCGGAGATGCGTTTGGCAATGTCTCCTTCGTAGAAGCTGCGCGCACCCTGACTTGCGATTTGTTGCAATGAATTGGCAAGATCGCCCTGCACCAGCCGTTGGCCGTCACGGGGAACACGGCCGCCGGGCAGGAAGATGGCTGCAGTCTCCGGGTAGCTCGCGAGGATAGGCTCGTCCTGCGCCAGCCAATCGGCGAGCGAGCGGCTCACCGCCATCCCGTCGCGCGCATACCCGATGGCAGCCTCGAACAGGTTTTCCCAGGGAAGCCGGCCGAACCTTTCGTGCGCCAAACGCCAGCCGTCGACCGCGCCCGGCACGGTCAGAACGCTCAACGGGCCGCGCGCGGGAATTTCGTTGTCCTTGCTCCGCGGCCGGTAATAATCGAGCGTCGCCGCGCGCGCGGCCGGTCCGCTGGCATTGAGCCCATGGACGAGGCCGGTTCCAGGCTCTGCGATCAGCCAGAACCCGTCGCCGCCCAATCCCGCCATATGGGGATAGACGACGCAAAGTACGGCATTGGCGGCGATAGCCGCATCGACGGCGCTGCCGCCTTGCTGCAGCATGTTCAGCCCCGCCGCGCTGGCGAGATAATGCGGGGTCGTGACCACTCCGTGCGGCGCATAAGTGGGGGGACGGCCAGTGCGGGGACCATTGGGATGACTCATTGTCTCCTCCTGATTCTCAATACCCGAGGTAAATCGCTGCGGAAGGCATCGATTTTTCCCGTCCGCAGGCAAAGAGGACCATAGCCCTTGCAAGGGCTAGGACGTTCGGTCGTCGAACTCCATGCCGGTATCCCGGATCGTATCGCCGGAATGATCCATGAAGCGCGTCCAAATGGGCAGCAAACCGCCGGCTATCAAACAGATGAAACCGATCCACCACACCAGGTAGCTGCCGGCCGTCGTGCCCCAGCTCGTGATCGGGAATGCGACCATCAGGAGCACCAGTGCCAAAGTCTCTGCTCTCAGCTTCTTGTCCATGGCGTCGTCCGCCTATCCAGCAAAAACAACCAATGCGATCGTTCCCAGGCCCGTCAGGATGGCGACGAGGACGGTCCAGGGCATGGTGATACGCAGAACCGCGCCTTCCTGGCCTTTTATCCCGGCCATGCTCGTGCCCAGCACGATGTTGGCCGGCGCGATTGCGTTGCCATAGGCGCTGCCGGCGGCCTGCGCGGCAATGATGGTCTCCCTGGACATCCCGTGGAGCTGAGCCACACTGCTCTGCACACCACCGAAAAGCACGCAGGAGGCAGTGCTGCTGGATGTCATGAAAGCGCCCAGAGCGCCTATGACGCTGGCGATACCGGCATAGACCAGCGGCGGTGAAGCCGCGGCGATACCATAGGCGAGAGTCAAAATCTGGCCGCTGTGATCCAGAATACGGCTCGTCACCAGGAATGCGATCACCGGCACCGAAGCGGGCACCGCATCGACGAGCAGTGCAGACCAGATGCTTTCGGGCTCGTGGCGTTCTGCCCGAGCACGATAGTAACCGCCAGCCCGGTACACGACCCAGACGACCACGGAAGTAATCAGCACCATCATCCCCGGATGCGTGAAGACCGTGATGGGCGCATAGCGTTCGACGGCGGCATTCTGAATGCCGAAGCCGGTTTGAACGGCGGGGAAAGGCAGTCCGATCTGAAGCTGCCGCATAAATTCATTGATAGCCGGGATCAACAGGACACCGAGGGTCACCGCCGTCAGCACGGCGTAAGGCAGGAACGACATCGAAAGGCTCATGACCGGTGCCGCTTCGACCTGTTCGCTCACTTGCTGTTCCACCATGGCCGGCCGGTTGGTGATGCCCTGGACCGGCTCGCTGTAGCGCTTCCAGCGCGACAATGGATAAAGCGCCAGCAGCGCGACTGCCCCAGCCAGGAAGGTCGACAGCTCAGGGCTGAAGAGCGCGACGAGGAGTTGCCCGACGCCGAGGATGGTGCCGAGGATCAGCACGAGGGGCCAGGCATGGCGCACCGCTGGTCCCCTGCCGTAAAGCCAAACGACAAGGAAGCCGGCGAGATAGGTCGGTATGAGGATCAGCAGTGCAGACTCATAGGCGGCCCTGACGATGTCCTCCACTTCGGAGACCCGCAGCAATGCCAGCCATCCGACCCCAAGGGTGCCGAAGAACCTCGCCCAGGCGTGTGCGAGTACGCCCATGGCCACGGCGTAGACCGGCTTCACGCCGACCGTGATCAGCAGCGGCACCACCACTGCGACGGGGGCGCCGAAGCCGACAATGCCCTGGAGGAAAGAAGCGAACACCCAAGCCAGCGCCAGGATGATGAACAGATCGTTGCGGCTGAATCTGGAGATGCCTTGCCGCAAAGCGTCGAAGGCGCCTGCTTGCTTGGTGATCTGATAGAGGAGCAGCGCTGGCCAGATCACATACAGGATGAAGATGGCGTCCCATACGCCTTTCGCGCTCGCGACCGCCAATGTGTCCCACGGCGTTCGAAAGGCAAGCAGCGCCACGATGGCCGCAGTGAACATCGCCATCGGCCCCGCTTCCGGAGCACGCCAACGCAATGGGACAAGAAAGATGAGCAGCACGACGACCGACAAGATCGCCAGCACCCAATGCAGAAGATCAACAGGGACCTGAGCCGTCTCCATGCGCTCCTCCTCAGATGCGCTGTCGTCAACTCACTCGAGGTTCAAGGGAGTCCGACGCCCTATTTACAGGTGAAACGTACGGCTTTGCTTGTAAAGTATATTCACCTAGAGCGGGCTTCATTGCAAGCACCAAAAGAAGAATCGACGCTTTTCGTAGAATTAAACCGTTCAAACCATCGTGAATACTATTTTTAAAACAATATTACACCACCCCGGCAATTATCTCAGCCAGATTTACTCCATCTTGATCTTCGGCCGCACCCCCTTTCGCCAGGGAGGCGGTCCGTGTCTTACGGACGCTTATCGAGCAATAGCGCCCGAATAATCAGGTGTCGTTTATGTCGCACAGGAAAGTGCGCGTTGATGCCGACCGCAGCCTTGGCGTGGCTCAAGCTCCGGCCGACGGCTGCGCCGTGGCCAAGGGCTCGGCGGAGAGGGCTTTCCGTAACTGTTCTTCCTGCTCCGACGAGAGCGAGGTTCTCAGTATCCTGGCGTTTTCACCTTTGAATTCCTCGAGCACCCTTTCCGGTTTCACCTTGTGGATCAGGAGAAAGAGCGCCGAACTGTTGGCAGGGATCGTATCGGCGAGACGCTTGATGAGGTCATCGTTGATCCCGTAGTCGGTTATCGAACCGGCGAGCGCGCCGGAACCTGCTCCGAAGGCGCCGCCGAGAACCATGCCGGCGAGCGGATTGAGAAACAGAAGACCAACGAGCGCGCCCCACAGCGCACCGGAGACGCCCCCACCTGCAGCCCCTCTAGCCGTGAGGTTGACGCTCTGCTTGAGACGTACCTTGCCGGAGCCGTCGCGCACGGCAACAACGGCATCCTCGAGATCGACGAGGTATTCCTTCTCAAGTTGAACAAGCCGGTTAAGGATGGCATCTGCCTTGTCGCTGCTGTCGAAACCAAGCACCACGAGTTCTGACATCGCTTTTCTCCCCATAAGGTTGCGGCTTGGCAGATAGGGCGCCGATCGGGGATGTCAATCGGCCTGCACGGCATCGGTTGAACAGCTTATAAGCGTACATCCTGCAGGGGCCTTGCCCAATCTGCACCACGCACAAGCACCCGATCCACATCCTCAGGCAGCATCAATCTCGCTTCGACCAGCGCATGACAAGCTTTTTCAATCGCCTGCAGATATCCTTCGGCGTTACCATAGCGCTCGACAACCGCCCTGCGAGGATCGCCCGTCATTGCTTTTTCACTGGGTGTATCCGGGAATGGAATGTAACTTCCCGCATCGTAGTACATCGCCCCGTGGCCAAATCCGCGGGCACGCAAATTCCAGCCGGTATAGGTGCCAAGGGGCGCCTGAACCATGGGCGCGCGCACGCCCGCAATCTCGTTCCCGTCTTCGTCTACGGCGGGCACGAGAATTTCATATTCTCTGTCGTAATCGACATCCGGCGGCTCCCGCAGGATGCCATTCTCGACGTCCGGCCCCCAGTCCATCACCGGAAGCGAAGCCGCTTCGTGCGGCACGGCCACCGCGGGGATTGCGGGGAATTGATCGCGCCATTCCGCGTAAGTGACGAGAGTCCCGTCGGCCTTGCTTGGTATTTGGCTCTCGGGAGGCGCGATACCGGATGTGGCCCATTCATCGAGCGCGACGAGCATGGCTCGCGACAGCATCGACGTCTGTACGGGATTCGTAAGCTGCTGGCACACGCCGCGGCCAAGTGCCTTCAGCCGGGGATCGGCGAAATGCTGAGAACTCGCCCAGTGGTAGATCCGCACGGTTTCCGGCTGCGGCAGGTCGTTGCCCAGCGTATCCGTATGCACCAGAGAACCGCGCCGTTGCCAGTATTCCGTGGCGGTCTGGGTGTGCAGGACGAGCGGATCGGTTTCCGGCCGTTTCAGGATGGCGTCCGAGTTGCCGGTGATGTGATCGACGCTGTGCGCATAGGAGAACGGGAAGCGATCGACGATCGAAAAACGCTGCTCGTATTGCTGGCCCGGGGGGCTTACGACATTGGCGAACCGAAAGTTCATCCACATGCGTCCGGCGCCTGCGACATGCGGCATGGCGCCGTCGAACACGCGGCGGCCTTCGATGTCGGCGTTGAAGCCCTCGTAGACGAAATCACGGATGCAACGGCCCGTCTGGGACCGGCCCCAGCAATAGGCCTTTTCGACGGGCCTCGCGCCTTGCATAAGAGGATTTACATTGCCATGATCGTCGTGCTCCCGATATCTCAGGAAGCTGACGAAATCCCTGACGGCAAGATGTCCAAGGCCGAGAACAAGCGGGTCGCGTGCCTCGTAGATCAGCTCGTAAATCCAGCCCGGTTCAAAACCCCGATACATGTGGATGTGCCTGTCGGATGGTACGACGGCTGCTTCTTCTGCGCGATTGTCGAGACCCCGCCCGCCTTCAAGGCGCCCGAAACACCATTCTGTCGGGCTTACGAGCTCACGCGGGTCGTCGGCATACCGCCGCCGCGTCAATCGGGCGTTGGGATTACGCATGTCGGCAACCGGATAGCTCCAGGTCGAAACCTGGCTGCTGAGCGGGAATGTGGTTACGCCCGTCTGATTGACGATATATTCGATCCGCGTCTCGCCCGTGATCGGCCGATCCGGAAAGGACGCGACGGGAACATCGAGCAGAAGCCGGCCGTCGCCGGGATAGAGGCCGCCTTGCCAGCCGCACCAGACAATCGTGTAGCCATGCCGGAACAGAAAGCCGTTGCCCGCATCCTCGAGCGTTTTCGGATCGTTGTTGGCAGGCGCGTCGCAGAAGAACTGTAGTGCACGCTTGCTGCCGCGATTGCCGTAGTCGAAGAACAGGCGTCCGTTGCCGCGATGATCCTCGACGGGTTTCAGGATCATGAAATCCGATGCACACTCGACCAGGCCTTGATCGTTCGCCGGCGCGTGGCCGATATCGACGATTCCTCGTTGGCCGGCAGCGAAGGGATCGACGGCAAAATGCACGCGGCCGCGCAGGCGCTCATAAGCGCCGGCCGATCCGAATTCCACTCCCGAGGCAAAAGGCGTGCGCTCCAGCAGCTCAAGATAGATCCGGTTGGTCATGGGAACCTCGAAAACGAAACGACGTCACAGATAAACTAGCCGGCAACCGGCAGGTGCAGACTGCTTCCATCTTCTCCGGAGAAGATGGTTATGATGGGCGGACGGCCATGGGGGACCTGTACGAAATGATCGGCATCCGCACCGGCGAATGAAATCCTGATGCGAGAGCCTTTCCGGAACGACCAGGCGATCGGGAAGAATGCGAAGCGTACCCGCTCTACATTCCCTCCCGTCATGGGAACCGCGTCCAGCCCGCTCAGCGAGCGATACGGCCAGGTTGCGCGATAGTTCGGCGGCGGGTCGCTCTCCCTGCGGTGAAGAGCGCGCAATATTCCCTCGGTGACGTAATAGGCTTTCCCGGTCTCATCGACCTCGGAGAGATAGGCGAATATAGCGGCATCAGCCTCGCTCGATGCGAACCGCAAATAGAGCAGCGGATGACCGACGACCTTCAGCAGCGCCGGCAGCGGCTCGGTTTCGAAGGAAAGCATCGTGCGGCTCTGCTCCGCCCAAGAGGGGTAATATTCCTTGCAGTCTTTGGCTGCCAGCCGCTCATACCGCGTATTCGTGCCCGAGCCGCGCGCAAAATCGCTGCGGTATGACACGCTTCCGGCATCGGCCGCATCGGCTGTCAACGTCCGGTCATCGGCGTCGAGATGGAAGCTTCTCTCCTGCGTCTCAACCGGCCAGCGGGGCGCCGCGTGCCAGGCCTCGTCGTGAACGGCGAAATAGTGAACCGGCTCTTCATTCTCGAGGCCTGTGGAAAGCCCCATGAGATAGTGGTCGAAGAATCGCAATAGTTCGCCCATCAACTCGAAGCGCGGTACGACGCCCTCCCGCCAGGGCGAGATGTTCGTGCGGGCACCGTGGTCCCATGGACCGAGAAGGAGGTGACGGCGGGTATTGGGCAGAGACAGGAAGCGCAGAATGGATGAGTTCGAAAAACCAGCCCCGTCGTACCACCCGGAGATCGAATAGACGGCTACACCGTCTCTGAATCCGTCCGCATAGCCGCTGGGACTGATGGAGGCTGGTGTGAAGTCCGGATCGTACGGGAGGCTGTCGTCGCTGAAACGGAATTCGGCCAGGAAATCGGTCATGACGAAATTGTCTTTGTGACCGTCGCAAGCCTCGTCTCTGAGGGCTCCATCCAGATCGTCGTCGACGGGTTGAGGTCCATCGAAGGCGGGGTGGGAGAAATAGGCGAACTTCGAAAGCAGTTCGGGACGGTTCTCGTCCAGTCCCCGCATCATGTCGTTGTTGGCTTCCGCCAGGCGGGCGAGCGGGATGCCGGCCGGAAAAAGATGGTCCGCAAACGTGTCCCAAACGGAAAACAGCGGAGCGACCGCTTTGACGGCGGGATGGCCTGTGCTTGCGAGAAAGGTGCTGGCAGCTCCAGGGTAGGAGATACCTGTCGCGCCGATCGTGCCGTCGGACCAGGGCTGGGAAGCGATCCATTCCGCAAGCTCGCCGAAATCCTTGCGCTCCTGAGGCGAGCGGAACCCGTCGCGCGTTCCGAAGCTTGCCCCCGTGCCCCGGACGTCCACGACGACGACGCAATATCCGCGCGGCACGAAGAAATCGCGATATCGGCCGGCATTCGGGCTTGGGTCCACTCCCTCAGAACCAGCCTTTAGCTTGTGACGCCGATAATAGCAGGTCATGATCGCAATGGTCGGAAAGCGACCGGGCGGCAAAGTGCCTGCCGGTGCCTGCTCCGGCAGATATATGTCGATGGCGATCCTGCATCCGTCCGACATTTCCACGTATTTCGAAATCGGATGTTGAGGAAGCTTATAAAGCTGCGGTCTTCCCGCAAGATATCGTGCGGGAGGCACTTTCCAGGCGGAACTATCGATTGCGGATTCCGACACTAGCTGTTGCCTCCCTGTCGTCTTCGAGCTTGCTCACGCGACCTGCACCACATGCCCCGCACTGACCTCGCGGTATTCGCGCTTGGGGGGCACGTAGCCGACGGGGCGGATGGGGCTCCTGATCTCGTCGGCCGACATGTTGCGCTTGATCCTGCGCCGCGACGGGTCGGGCACCGGCACCGCCGACATCAGTTTCCTCGTATAGGGATGCTGCGGGTTCTCGAACACCGCCGCCCTGGGACCGATCTCGACGATCTCGCCGAGATACATCACCGCCACCCGGTGGCTGACCCGCTCGACCACCGCCATGTCGTGGGAAATGAACAGGAAGGCGAGGTTGAGGCTCTGCTGCAGGTCGAGCAGAAGATTGCAGACCTGCGCCTTGATCGACACGTCGAGCGCCGACACCGCCTCGTCGGCGACGATCACCTTCGG
>Ga0164243_10000204_pt1 | contig 133266 bp, 115 predicted proteins | sample OricompcompostOP_FD_108781 | JGI IMG/M metagenome (GOLD analysis project Ga0164243, IMG submission 108781) | Organic Plus compost microbial communities from Emeryville, California, USA - Original compost - Organic plus compost (OP) | ecosystem: Engineered > Solid waste > Mixed feedstock >...
GCTTCTTACGCGTCGGGAAACCGGCGCCGCTCCTCGGGGCGGCGCCGGTTTCTGCGTCTGATGGCAGCGTCTCTCCACAAGCCGCAATATCGACGCGCCCGATCTCGGAAAGGTCGGGAAACACACAGCCTGTGGATTCAAGAAAAACCAGGTCAGGTCATGTTTCGCGCAACCGGAATGTTGATCTATCCACAGTTTTCCACAATCGGATTCCACAGCATGCGCGGCGTTTTGCCCAGGTCTCTCCACAGAGTTTTCCACAGGGTTGGCACGGTACGCTAGCGCTCAGGAGGAGCACAGATGTCGATGGATATTCCCGAGCCCCCGTACGGCGAAGACGAGTATGCGAGCGGCTATTCGGGCGGGGGATCCGGCGGTGGCCGCCGCGGGGGGAGTCGCGAGGCGGAGCGCACCCCGCCGCACGACCTGCTGAGCGAGCAATCGACTCTCGGCGGCATGCTGCTGTCGAAGGACGCGGTGGCCGACGTCGTCGAGACGCTCCGCGGATCCGACTTCTACGTTCCGAAGCACGAGGTGATCTTCGAGGCGATCCTCTCGCTCTACTCGCACGGCGAGCCGACCGATGTGATCGCCGTCACCGACGAGCTGATGAAAGCGGGCGATCTCCAGCGCGCCGGCGGTGTCGACTACCTGCACTCGCTGACCTCGATCGTTCCGACGGCCGCGAACGCCGGCTACTATGCAGGCATCGTGCAGGAGCGCGCGCTGCTGCGCCGCCTCGTTGACGCCGGAACCCGCATCGTGCAGATGGGATACGACGGCGAGGGCGAGGCCGTCGAGCTCGTCAACCAGGCGCAGGCCGAGGTCTACGCCGTCACCGGCCAGGAGCAGTCGGAGGACTACGTCCCCCTCGAGGTCGCCATCGGCGCCGCCGTCGAGGAGATCGAGCTGGCCAAGGGACGGGACGGGCAGATGACCGGCGTGCCCACGGGCTTCGCCGACCTCGACAACCTCACCAACGGCCTGCACGCGGGCCAGATGATCGTCGTGGCCGCGAGGCCCGCTATGGGTAAGTCGACTCTGGCGCTCGATTTCGCGCGGGCCGCGGCGATCAAGAGCAACAAGGCCGCCGTCTTCTTCTCGCTCGAGATGGGGCGCTCGGAGATCGCGATGCGTCTGTTGAGCGCCGAGGGCGAGATCTTCCTGCAGAAGCTCCGCAAGGGCGACCTCGATTCGCGCGACTGGACCAAGCTCGCCGCGACCCGAGGTCGTATCAACGAGGCCCCGCTGTACATCGACGACAGCCCCAACATGACGCTCGTGGAGATCCGCGCGAAGTGCCGCCGGCTCAAGCAGCGCGTCGGACTCAGCATGGTCATCATCGACTATCTGCAGCTCCTGACCAGCGGCAAGCGCGTCGAGTCGCGTCAGCAGGAAGTTTCGGAGTTCTCGCGAGCCCTGAAGCTCATGGCCAAGGAGCTTCAGGTGCCGGTCATCGCGCTCTCGCAGCTGAACCGTGGTCCGGAGCAGCGCACCGACAAACGACCCATGGTCAGCGACCTGCGTGAGTCGGGATCGATCGAGCAGGACGCCGACATGGTGATCCTGCTGCACCGCGACGAGGTCTACGACAAGCAGTCGCGCCCCGGCGAGGCCGACCTCATCGTCGCGAAGCACCGTAACGGCCCGACCGCCGACATCCCCGTCGCGTTCCAGGGCCACTTCAGCCGCTTCCACGACATGGTGCAGGTAGCCGACAGCTTCGGCGAGGAGTAGGTACCCGGGCCTTACGCGGCGGCCGGTGCCGTCGCGGTGGAGGCGCGCACGATCAGCTCCGATGACAGTTGCACGCGCCGACCGGCGACCGCGTTTCCCTGGGCGAGGGAGAGCAGGAGGCGCGTGGCGGTGCCGCCCATCTCCGCGAGCGGCTGTCGCACGGTCGTCAGCGGGGGAGTCATCCACTGGCAGAGGTCGACGTCGTCGAAACCGATGACCGAGAGATCCTCGGGGATGCGGATCCCGCGTGCCTGCGCTGCGCGGTAGATGCCGTAGGCCTGCTCGTCGGATCCGCTGATGATCGCGGTCGGCCGGTTCTCCTGGTCGAGGAGTTCGCCGCCGAGTTCCTCGCCTCCGGCGGCGAGCGAGTCGCCGTACTTGATGAGGTCGGCGTTCTGGGCGATGCCCGCGCGGCCGAGTGCGGAGAAGTAGCCGTCGAGCCGGTCGCGGTGGCACTCGAGCCGCATGGGGCCTGTGACGAAGCCGATCCGCTCGTGCCCGAGTCGCAGCAGGTGCTCCGCGGCGTCCCGCCCGCCCGCCCAGTCGGTGGCGGATACCGTGACGTCCGATTCGGATTCTCCGCCGACCGGGTCGATCATGACGACCGGGGCGTGAAGATTCGCGAGTTCCTCGCGTGCCGCGGCATCGAGCTCGGAGACGACGACGATGACGCCGTCGGTGCCTCGGGCGACGACTCGCTCGGCCCAGTCGGACGATACCGAGGAGTGCCCGTTCGTGACGGTCACGACGAGATCCAGCTTCGCGCGAGCGGCCTCCGCGTGCACGCCGCGGAGGATCTCCACCGCCCACTGGGTGTCGAGCCCTCGCATGATGAGATCGACGATCGACGTCGTGCGTCGCTTCTTCCGCCGCTCGTATCCGCGCTCGTCGAGGAGGAGCTCGATCTGGGTGCGCTTGTCTTCGGAGATGCCCGGTTTCCCATTGAGCACCCGCGAGACGGTCGCGACGGAGACGTTTGCAACGGACGCAATGTCAGCGAGCGTGGTGCTGGGTTCGGGCATGGGTGCTGATCCTTCAGAACATTGTCTTGACCTGTTGAGAACGCCAGTCTAACATCGCAAATATGCAAATTACGTTAGTAATTGCGTAGCTTAAATCTCTGAACTTGCCAGCGGCGCGAGTGCCGCGACTCAATCGCAACGACGCGATCACTTGAAGGAGAACCAGATGGCAAAGCGCAAGAACATGTGGCGCCGTGGAGCCGTGGCGGGCGTGGGGGCCCTGGCGGCCGTCGCGCTGGCGGCCTGTTCCGGCGGTGGTGGCGGCGAGCCCACGGGTGACGCCGAGAGCGGCGGCATCACCTGGTGGGGTTGGACGCCGGATGCGGTCGTCGCCGAGCAGATGATCGCCGCCTTCAACGAGGACTACCCCGACATCGACGTCGAGTTCGTCTCGAAGCCGATCGACAGCTACGACTCGGTGATCGGCCCCGCGATCACCTCGAGCGACGGGCCGGACGTGTTCAACGTCGGCGCCGGCTCGTCGAATGGCGGCGTCAACACCTTCGGTGCCGGCGCGATCGACCTCGCCCCCGCCGCCGCGGAGATGCTCGGCGACGACTGGCAGGACCAGGTCGCGGCCTCGGGCGTGAGTGGCCTCTCGGTCGACGGCAAGCAGGTCGGTCTCGCCGCGGGCTCGGTCTACTCGGGCAGCATCTGGATCAATCAGGACCTGTTCGACGAGTTCGGGCTCGAGCCGCCGACCACCCTCGACGAGTGGAAGGACGTCTGCGCCGCATTCGAGGCGAAGGGGCAGGGGTGCTTCGTGCAGGGCGCCGGCCAGGCGGCGTTCGATATGGACACCTTCGAGGCCATCATGGAGAACGTCGAGCCCGGGATCTATCAGAAGGCCTCCCTCGGAGAGGCCAGTTATGAGGATCCCGCGTTCGTCACGGGCCTCGACATCTTCAAGAGCCTCTTCGACGACGGCATCATGCAGGAGGGCGCGATCGGCCTCCAGCAGTACCCGGACGCGAGCAACGCGTTCCTCTCCGGCAAGTACGCAATGGTGATGATGGGCAGCTGGTACACCCAGAACACGACGACGGGCGTCATGACCTCCGCGATCGAGGCGGCGGGCGTCGGCAACCCCGAGCCGTTCACGGTCGTTCCGATCCAGTTCCCTGACGTCAGCGGGTCCGGCAACGTCGACAGCATGTTCGGCGACGCCGACTACGGCTTCGCGGTGAGCGCGAAGTCGAAGAACCAGGCCGCCGCCACGACGTTCGCGACGTGGCTCGCGCTGAGCGAGAAGGGGCAGCAGGTGATCGCCAACTCGCTCAACGTCGTTCCCTCGCTCATCGGCGTCGAGCCGGACTGGGACGAGATCGACTTCGTGAACCCCGAGGTGCAGAAGCCGGCGATCCAGGAGTACATGACGATCGCCGCCGCCTCGACCGAGCCGCGCTTCGCGACGATCCAGGCGGGGCTGAACACCGCGATCCAGGATGCGCTCATCGCGGTCGTCACGGAGGACATGACGGTCGAAGAGGCCCTGGCACACATTCAGAGCGAGGCCGAGAGCAAGTAGTGGCATCGGGCGCCCGCCGTCCTCCGACGGAGGGCGCCCGAGCAGCGAAGGAGCTATGGTGACCAGCAGCGTCTCGACCGCCACGCTCGTCCTGGGGACGACGAAGGCCCGCAAGGTGCGCAATCGCGGAGGATACGGATCCGCTCTGCCCTGGATCCTCCCGGCGATCGTTCTCGTCGTCGGAATGATCTACTTCTCGATCGGCTACACGGGATTCGTCTCGACCCGGGAATGGACGGGCTTCATCCTGAGCCCGTCGTCGCCCGTCGGCGGCGACAACTACGCGGAGATGGTGCAGGACCGCGTCTTCTGGCGTGCGATCCGCAACACGATCGTGTTCTTCCTCATCACCTTCGTGGTGCAGACGGCGATCGGCTTCACATTCGCGGCGCTCGTGCACTCGAAGATCTGGCTTGCCCCGGCCTACCGGGTCTTCATCTTCATCCCCACCGTGCTCGCTCCGGCGATCACGGCACCCGTGTTCCGGATGATCTTCGACGCCGACGGTCAGTTCAACGGCCTGCTGCGCGCCCTCGGACTCGGCGCCCTCGCGCAGCCGTGGCTCGCGAGCGAGACCGGTGCGATGGGCGTCGTGATGGCCGTGACCGTCTGGCAGTGGACGGGCCTGACCTTCGTGCTCTACTTCGCGGCGATGAGCCAGGTCGAGACCGAGGTTCTTGAGGCGGCGCGCGTCGATGGCGCGAGCAACTTCCGAACGCTCGTCTCGATCGTCTGGCCGGCCTGCAAAGGCACGACCTTCGCGCTCGCGACGCTCGGGGTCATCGGCGCTCTGAAGACCTTCGACGTGCCGTATCTCGTGACCAAGGCCGGTCCGAACCACGCGACCGAGTTCCTCGGCACGTACATCTACCAGACGATGACGGCGGACAAGGAGTTCGGCTACGCGGCCGCCATCTCCGTCGCCCTTCTCGTTCTCGCGATCGTTTGCGGTGTGCTCGTGCGCCTCCGCAGCGGCAAGGAGGAGTGACGATGTTCGAACTGCGCACTCGCACGGCGCGCATCGGCGCACAGATCCTCGCGACCGTCCTCGTGCTGCCCTTCATCGGCGCACTCGTCGTGATGGTGCAGGGCTCTCTCGCCGGATCCGGCTGGGGCAACTACCTCAAGGTCTTCAACACCGGCGTCGTGCCGGGATACTTCCTCAATAGCGCGATCGTCGCGGCATCGGTCATCGCCGTCGTGTACGTGCTCACGATGCTCGCCGCCTTCGGCTTCGCGAAGCTACGGCTCCGCCGCCGCGAGGTCTGGTTCTGGGTCCTTCTCGCCGCACTCACGATGCCGGAGGCGGTGCTGCTGACGCCGCTGTTCGTGACCGCGTCGACGCTCGACATCTACAACGAGCTCATCGCCGTGATCCTGCCGCTCGCGGCCCTCCAGGTGCCGTTCACGGTGCTCCTCGCGCGCAACTTCTTCGAGGGGATCCCGAACGAGCTACTCGATGCCGGCCGCATCGACGGCGCGAGCCTGCCGCTCATCTTCTGGCACATCGTGCTGCCGCTGACGAAGCCCATCGCGAGCGCCATCGTCGTGCTGACGCTCATGAACAGCTGGAACGCGTACATGCTGCCCCTGCTCATGCTGAACGACCCGAACAAGCAGGTCGTGACCCTCCTGCCGTCGTACTTCATGAGCCAGTACACGAACGATCAGACGGGCATCCTCGCCGCCGCGGTCATCACGGCCGTGCCGGTCGTCGTCGCCTACCTCCTGCTGCAACGCTCCTTCGAGATGGGGCTCGCGGCGGGAGCACTCAAATAGTAAGGAAGAACCATGTCGCAGCAGGTGAAAGCGGCGGTGCTCCGCGAGGTCGGCGGTCCCGTCGCCGTCGAAGAGATCGAACTCGCACCGCCGGGACCGGAGGAGATCGTCGTCGAGATCGAGGCGGCCGGCGTATGCCACACCGACGTGCACTATCAGCGCGGGGATCTCGTCAGCCGGTTGCCCGTCGTGCTGGGGCACGAAGGCGCGGGACGGGTGATCGGGAAAGGCGCGAGGGTCTCGGGCGGCATCGAGATCGGCGACCGCGTCGCCCTGCTGTGGCGACCCAATTGCGGCCGATGTGTTCCGTGCATCACGGGACATCCCGTGATGTGCGAGCGGGGACCCGTGCAGGCGCAGTCGGGCGGTCTTCCCGACGGGACGTCGCGGATGAGCGTCGACGGCGGAACCCTGCACCACCTTATGGGAGCGTCGAGTTTCTCGGAACGGGTTGTCGTGCACTCCCGCAGCGTCGTGAAGGTGCCGGACGACGTGCCGGCCGACATCGCCGCGATCGCGGGATGCGCCGTCGTCACGGGGCTCGGCGCCGTGCGCAACGTCGTCGGCGGATGCGCGGGAGAATCCCTCGTGGTCTTCGGCGCCGGCGGCGTGGGGCTCTCCGCGATCATGGGCGCACGCCTCGCCGGCGCGAACCCGATCATCGCCGTGGACGTCGACGAGAACAAGCTCGCCCTCGCGCGCGAGCTCGGCGCGACGGTCACGATCGACGGGCGCGACGACGTCGCCGAGCGAATCCGCGACGCGACGGGCGGCGGCAGCCAATGGGCGATCGAGGCCGTCGGCCTGCCCCAGACGCTGCAGACCGCCGTGGCGGCAGCCCGCCCTGGCGGCACCGTCGTCGCGATCGGTCTGGGCCGCGTCGGGCAGACCTTCGAGGTGCCCGTCAACGAGCTCGTGCAGAAGCAGAAGCGGCTCATCGGATCCCTCTACGGCTCCTCGATTCCCCAGGTGGACCTGCCGATCATCTTCGACCTCTACCGCGAGGGACGGCTGCCCCTCGAGCGGCTGCTCGGCGACTCCTATCCGCTCGAGAACCTCGACGAGGCCTTCGCGGCCCTGCAGAACGGTGCGCTCGGCCGATCCATCGTCCGACCGGGCGGGAGCGGACGATGAGCGGCTTCGCGCGGTACCCGAGTCTGGAGGGGCGTACGGCGGTCGTGACCGGCGGATCGACGGGACTCGGATCCGAGTTCGTGCGCGAGCTCGTCTCGCAGGGCGCGTACGTCGGCTTTCTCGACATCGACGACGCGGCGGGCGCCGCGCTCGCCGAGGAGCTGGGCGAGCGGGCGATGTTCGTGCACTGCGACGTGCGCGACATCGCGGCGCTCGAGGCGGCGATCGGATCCGTCGCCGAGCGCTTCGGTACCATCACGGTGCTCGTCAACAACGCGGCCGACGATACCCGGCACCGCCTCGAGGACATCGACGTCGGCTACTGGGACGATCGCCTCGCGGTGAACGTACGGCACCACTTCTTCGCGGCGAAGGCCGTCGCGCCCGGGATGCGCGAGGCGGGAGGCGGATCGATCATCAACCTCGGTTCGATCAGCGCCCACATCGACCTCACGGATCTCGTCGGCTACATCACGGCGAAGGCCGGGATCGAGGGACTGACGCGCACGCTGGCGCGCGAACTCGGGGCCATGCGGATCCGCGTGAACTGCGTCATTCCGGGATGGGTCATGACGAAGCGGCAGCTCGACAACTGGGTGACGCCCGAGGCGGCGCGGCACATCGACGAGGCGCAGTGCCTGCCCGACCGCGTGATGCCCGAGGACCTCGCACGCATGGTGGCGTGGCTCGCGGCGGACGATTCGAAGATGTGCACGGCGCAGAAATGGACGGTGGACGGTGGCTGGCTCTGAGAATCCGCATATCGCGAGCGAGGGGACATGGCTCGGAGACCCCACGGTGTTCCACGGCGAGGGCGCGTTCTGGGATCCGCGATCGGGCGTGCTTCGGCACGTCGACATGCTCGCGGGCGACATCGTCACCCTGGGCGCGGGCGGTGCCGCGCGCTCGCCGATCGCCGACGTCGTGGCCCTGCTCCGGCGCCGCGCGGAGGGTTTCGTCGCAGCCATCGAATGCGGCTTCGCCCTCCTCGACGACGAGCTGCGCATCGTGCGCGAGATCCCCGTCTTCGACGACCCGCGCATGCGGATGAACGAGGGCGGCTGCGACCCGATGGGGCGCCTCTTCTGCGGATCCATGGCCTACAGCGCGGCGCCGGGAGCGGGCACGCTCTACCGGCTCGACGCCGACCTGACGGTGAGCGTCGCGCTCGAGGGCGTGACGATCCCGAACGGCCTTGTCTGGACGGACGGCGGATCCACGGCCCTGCACGCCGACACCGTCGACGAGCGCATCTGGGCCTACGACTACGACCTGGCGGCCGGGGCATTCGGCGAGCGCCGGGTGTTCGCGGACCTCTCCGACGGCCCCGGCGCGCCCGACGGCATGGCGCTCGACGATCGCGGGGGCGTCTGGGTGGCGCTGTGGGGCGGCGGATGCGTGCGTCGCTACAACGCGGAGGGAGACATCACCGACGAGGTACGTCTCGACGTCACGAACCCGACCTCGTGCGCTTTCGGCGGTCCGGGCGGGCACACCCTGTTCGTCACGACGTCGAAGGACGGCCTCGGCGGGCGCGAGGAGCCGCACGCCGGCCTCGTATTCGCGGTGGAGACCACCGTGAGCGGGGCCGGCGTGCACGAGTTCGCCGGCTGATCACCCCGCGCGCAGCTGGTCCAGGAGGCTCTGCCGCACCTCGCAGTTCTCGAACGCGAAGGAGTCGGCGAGCGCATCGAGCTCCGAGTCGTCGAGGCCGCGCATCAGGTCGGCGTACTCCTCCGCCATGGGTTGCGCGAGCAGGAGGTTGACGAGCAGCGTGCGAACCCAGTCGAAACGGCCCCACGGGTAGGGGTCGAAGTTCGGGAACTCTCGGGCGACGAGGTCCTGCACGGGCTGGGTGACCTCGCCGATCCCGACGCCGTCGCTGCCCCACTGGTCCACCGCGAGGCGGCGCTTCTTGGCGACGAACGGGTCGAAGAGGCGGCGGTAGGGGGAATCGGCGCGCGCGTTCACGACGCCCTGCCGGCCGAGGTCCTTGTACATCCACGACGTCCAGCTCGCTCCGTACTCGCGGTAGATATCGAGCTGGTCGGTGAGCATCTGCCGCCGGGGGGCGTCGATGGCCTCGTCGTTCTCGTAGATCGGTGCGAACTCGCCGACGAAGAGCGGCGTGCCCGTCGAGCGGGCGTACTCGGAGCGTTCGAGGAACTTCTCCAGCGCGATGTCCTTGCTGTAGTGAGGGCTTCGGCCGAGGCCGGCCGCCACGTAGTCGTGCAGTGTGTAGACCGTGTTCGGCACCGGCACCTCGAACATCGAGAAGTCGGTCGAGTAGGTGTTGCCGTCGAGGAAGATAATGTGGTCGGGGTCCACCTCCCGCACCGCGGCAATGAGCTCCTCGTATACGCGCGCGACGGCGGTGCCGCTCGGATCCGCGGGCTCGTTCATGAGGTTGTATCCGGCGACCCATGGGTTGCCGCGGTAGCGCTCGGCGATTGCCCGCCACATGTTCTTCACCCGTTCCTGGAAGTGCGGGTGCAGCCAGAACTGCGCGAGATGCGTGGCGTTGTCGGAGTGCCAGTGCTGGTTCTGCGAACCCGGTAGCGCGTGCAGGTCGATGACCGAATACACGCCGTACCGGCCGCACGCCTCGATCGCGCGGTCGAGGTGGCGGAAGCCGTCCTCGATGATCTCGAAGGGGCGGTCGTCGCGTTCGAGGTGCCGGTAGTTCACGGGGATGCGCACGACGTTGAAGCCGTTCTCGCCGAGAAAACGCGCATCGTCCTCGCCGAAGAACGAGGTGAGCAGCCGCTCGAAGAAGGCATCCGAGCGATCTTCTCCGAGCACCCTCCGCACCTGTTCGCGCATGAGCGTCTCGTTCGCGGCATAGCCCGTGATGAAGTTCTCCATGTTGAGCCAGCCGCCGATGCAGACACCGCGGAGACGTACGGGATCCCCGCTCGGGGTAAGGAGCGCAGCGCCGTCGGTGCGCATCACAGCGGAGGAGGAAGCGGACATAGGAACACCTTTCGCAAATATTCCGGGAACCGAACGTAATTTACACAGGCTACGAAGCTTCCTGGGGCTCTGTCAATGGGCGCCGATGGGGCATTTGGGGACGCCCGGCGGGAGCTTCGCGTGGCAATTCCGGAGGAATCCTTGCAATTTACGTTTCAGTGATCATAAAGTTGCGATGAAAGATTGCCTGGAAGGGAGACAAAGATGTTTCAGAAAAGGCGTGTTCACATCAGGCGTTGGGTTGCAGGTGGTGCCGCCGTGTCACTCGCGTTCGGTCTGGCCGGGTGTCTCGGGTCCGGCCCCGGAAACTCCGGCTCGGGAACGGAAGGATCCGAGACCGAGGGCACGATCAGCTGGTGGAGCTGGACCCCGACGCCGGCCGTCGCGGAGCAGTACATCGCGGCGTTCAACGAGGAGTACCCCGACATCAAGGTCGACTACCGCTACTTCGGCGTGAGCGACGACTACGTCAACGCCATGCGCCCGGCCCTCGCCGGCAGCGAGGGGCCCGACGTCTTCGGCATCTCGGGCGGAAAGCCGACGAGCAACATCGACACCTACGGTCACGCCGCGATCGATCTGGAGCCCGCGATCGAGAAGGCGCTCGGCGCCGACTGGAAGGACAAGGTCGCGGCGAGCGGTGTCGAGGCGTTCACGACCGAGGACGGCAAGCTCGGCGGCCTGTCGGTCGGCGATGTCGCCGCGGGGAACCTCTGGATCAACCAGGACATCTTCGACGAGTACGGTCTTGAACCGCCGACGGACTTCGATTCGTGGAAGAAGGTCTGCGACGAGCTGCGCTCGCACGACGTGGGGTGCCTTGCCGCGGGAGCCGGGCAGGGGATCTTCAACCTCGATGTGCTGCACTCGATCGCCGACACGATCGATCCGGCGTTCTTCAACGACGCGGCCTCGCAGAAGACGTCGTGGGACGACCCGCGCTTCGTGGAGGCGCTCGAGATCTTCATCCGCCTTCAGGACGAGGGGATCATGGATCCGGGCGCCCTGGGGTTGCAACAGTATCCCGACGCGAACAACATGTTCTTGTCGCAGCAGAGCGCGATGATCCAGATGGGCACCTGGTATCGCCAGTACACCACCGCCATCGGGGCGAAATCGGGTATCGAGGCCGCCGGGGTGAAGGATCCGACGCCGTTCACGATGATCCCGATCCCGTACCCGGACGTCGCGGGCAAGGGCAACACGGGCTTGCTGTACAAGGACCCCGACCTCGCCCTCGGCGTCAGCACGAGCTCCCAGGTGCAGGCGGCCGCGACGACGTTCGTCACCTGGCTCGCCGCCTCCGAGGCCGGGCAGACGAAGGTTGCGAATGCCCTCGATCACAACCCGGCCCTGCTTTCGGCCTCACCGGATTGGGATCAGATCGAACTGGTGAACCCCGAGGTGCAGCGCCCCGCGCTCGAACAGCTCCTGGAGATGAGCCGGGCGAGCGAGCAACCGCGTAACCGCCTCCTGAACGCCGATGTCGCCGCGGCGATCCAGGACTCGTCGATCGCGGTGCTGGACGGCACGATGACGCCGGAAGATGCCGCGGCGACGGTGCAGGCGGCCGCGGAAGCGTCCTGACATGGCTATGACGGCTACCGAGACGATCGTCACCGGGGGCGCCGCGTCGCGGAGGCGCCGCGGGTTTCCCCGGCGACGAGGACGCGCGGCGGGTCTGCCCTGGATTCTGCCCACGTTGATCCTGTCCGTCGGATTCATCTACTACTGCGTCGGTTACACGGGAATGATCTCGTTGTACGACTGGAACGGGATCAGCCCGAACCCCACGCCGGTCGGAGCCGACAACTACGCCAAGCTCGCCGGCGACGGCGTCGTGCTGCTGACGCTCAGGCACACCGTCATCTATATCGTCGTGACGTTCGTCGTGGAGGCGGTGGTGGGGTTCGTGTTCGCCGCCATGCTCCACTCCAAGGTGAAGCTCGGCATCGTCTACAAAGTGCTCGTGTTCTGCCCGGTGATCATTGCGCCGTCGGTGATGGCACCGGTGTTCCGCAAGATCTTCGCCGCCGACGGCGAGGTGAACCAGGTGCTCGAACTCGTCGGTCTCGGCGCCTTGGCGCAGCCGTGGCTCGCGCAGTCGAGCACGGCCCTCGGCGTGATCATCCTGATCGGCATCTGGGAGCGCACCGGTCTGTACTTCATCCTGTACTTCGCCGCGATGAGCCAGGTCGATCACGAGATGATCGAGGCCGCCTGGCTCGACGGCGCCGGGAACATCCGGGTGCTCTGGAGCGTCGTGCGGCCGAGCGTCGCTGGAACCACCGTCGCCCTTCTCGTGCTGCAGGCGATCTACACGCTGAAGCTCTTCGACGTGCCGTTCCTCGTCTCGCAGGGCGGGCCGAGCTTCTCCACCGAGTTCCTCGGCACCTACATCTATCGGCAGGGCATCACACAGGCTCACGTCGGCTATGCCGCGGCGCTGTCGATTCTGCTCCTCGTCATCGCTCTCGTGCTGACGCTGGGCCTGAACACGCGCCGTCGTCGCGAGGGGAGTTCCTGATGTTCGACATGCGGCGCCGCTCCTCGCGCATCACGATCCAGGTGCTCATCACGCTGATGATCATCCCGTTCCTCTTTCCGCTCGTCGCAATGGTGCGCGGATCCCTCCAGGGGCAGGGATGGAACAACTACGCCACCGTGCTGTCGGTCGAAGAGTTGCCGCTGTTCTTCCGCAACAGCCTCATCATCGCGCTCGGCACCCTCGTGCTCGTGTATATCTGCACGATGCTGGCGGCCTTCGGGTTCTCCAAGCTGCGGATCCCGTTCAAGGAGCTGTACTTCTGGCTCCTGATCGCCACGCTCGCGCTCCCCGAGGTCGTGCTCCTGACGCCGATGTTCACGACGGCCGTGGCGCTCAACCTCTACAACACGTATCTCGCCGTGATCGTCCCGCTCGCCGCGCTCCAGCTGCCCTTCACAGTCCTGCTGACCCGAAACTTCATCGACGGGATCCCCGACCAGTTGATGGAGGCGGCGGAGCTCGACGGCGCCAGCATCCGTCGCACGTTCGTGCACATCCTGCTGCCGCTCACGAAACCGATCGCGGCCGCCGTGATCGTCCTCACGGTCATCACGGCCTGGAACAACTTCCTGCTGCCGCTGGTGTTCCTGCAGGACCCGTCGCACCAGACGATCACCCAGCTGCCGCTGTTCTTCGTCGGACAGTTCAGCAACGACCAGACCATGGTCCTGGCGGCGGCCGTCGTCACGATCGTCCCCGAGGTGCTCGCCTACCTCGCGCTGCAGAAGTACTTCGAGCGCGGCATGGCGGCGGGCGCCATCAAATAACCACCCACCGAAAGGAAACGCAGATGCCGCTCATTCAGGTCCACCTGGACAGGAAGCTGTACGACGAGAGCGCCGACCAGATCGCCGAGGCGATCCACGAAGCGCAGATCAAGGTCCTCGAGATCCCCGCGAACGACCGCTTCCAGCTCTTCGTCCCTCACGACGCCGGCGAAATCCGCTTCGACCCCACCTATGGCGGCGTCGACCGGCGCAGCCTCCTGGTGATCCAGATCACGATGGTCGCCCGTTACCCCGTGAAGCTCAAGCGCGCTCTCTACGAGGAGATCGTCGCACGCCTGGAGGAACTCGGGATCCGACACGAGGACGTGCAGATCGCCGTGCGTGAGAACCATTACGAGGACTGGTACGCGGGCTTCTGATCCGCGGTCCTCGACGCGAAAGGAACGATTCTTGTATCAGTATGATTCGGCGAAATTGACGGTCCTGTTCCTCGGCGGATCCGGCACGATCAGCACCTCGGCGGTGCGGCTCGCCCTCGCGAGCGGGATGGACGTGCACACGCTCAACCGGGGAACGAACGCGAAGCAGCGCGACCTCCCCGCGGGCGTGACCTCGCTGAAGGGCGACGTCACGGATCCCGCCTCGCTCGCGGAAGCCCTCGGCGACACGCACTTCGACGTCGTCGTGAACTTCCTCTCCTTCGGCGCCGACGACGCGCGTCGCATGGTCGAGGTGTTCACCGGCCGCACCGGCCAGTACATCCACATCAGCAGCGCGTCGATCTACGGCAAACCCGTGAAATCGTGGCCGATCCGCGAGTCGACCCAGCGGCACAACGCCTTCTCCGAGTACGCGCGGGAGAAGCTCGAGGCGGAGCACGTACTGTTCGACGCGCACGCTGCGGGCTTCCCCGTCACGATCGTGCGTCCCTCGCACACCTACGACGACGCGAACCCACCGCTTCCCGGCGGGTGGACGATGCTCGACCGCCTCGCCCGGGGCGACGAGGTGCTCGTGCAGGGGGACGGCACGTCGCTCTGGACGCTGACCCACGCCGAGGACTTCGCGCAGGGGCTCGTCGGGCTGTTCGGCAACTCGCGCGCGATCGGCGAGGCGTTCCACATCACGGGTGACGACGTCGCGACCTGGGACCAGATGTACAGCATGCTCGGCGACGCCCTCGGCGTCACGCCGAAGCTCGTGCACCTGCCCTCGGAGTTCATGCTCGCGGGCGCACCGGAGTGGTTCTGGTCGGAGATGATCGCGGGCGACCTCGCCCATAGCGCGGTCTTCGACAACTCGAAGATCCGCTCCTATGTGCCGTCGTTCGCGCCCAAGCTCACCTTTGAGCGCACCACCCGGCGCATGGTGTCGTGGCGGGCCGACCACCCGCAGACCACGGGACCGGACGCCGCGACCGACGCGGTGATCTCGCGCCTCGTCGGCGGTTACCATGTCGCGCGAGAGCACTTCCTCTCGCTCGCTCCCTGACGACGAGACACCCGTGTCGCGCCGCCTCTCGCCCGGAGAGGCGGCGCGACACGCGAAAGGAGACCCCATGACCACACGGATCCGGATCGGCATTCTCGGCGCCGCCGGGATCGCTCCGCGCGCGATGATCGGCCCGGCCCGGCGACGCGACGACGCGGATGTCGTCGCGGTAGCCGCCCGCTCGGCCGAACGGGCGAACGCGTATGCGTCGCGGCACGGGATCCCCGCCGCATACGGCGACTACCGGCGCGTGATCGAGGACCCGTCGATCGATCTCGTCTACGTCGCGCTGGCGCCCTCGGAGCACGCGAGGTGGAGCCTCGCCGCTCTCGAGGCGGGTAAGGACGTGCTGTGCGAGAAGCCGTTCGCGATGACGGCGGCGGAAGCGGCCGAGGTCGTCGGCGTCGCACGGCGCGCGGGCAGGCGTGCGTTCGAGGCATTCCACGACGAGCACCATCCGCTCTGGGCACGCACGCGCGAGATCGCCGCCCAGCTCGGTCCGATTCGCCGCGTCGAGGGGGAATTCCTCGTGAACAACCCCTACGAGCCCGGCGCGATCCGGCACGAACCGGAGCTCGGCGGCGGGGCGCTGATGGATCTCGGCTGCTATCCCCTGCACTGGGTGCGATCGCTCGTGGGGGAGGAGCCGACGGTGGTCTCCGCCGGCTTCGAACCGAATCCCGCGGGCGTCGACGACTCGATCACGGCCGAGATGACGTTCCCATCGGGCGTGACGGCGCGTATCGACGCATCAATGCGTCACGACGGATTCGACGACCGGCGCCGCGTCGTCGGCGAACGGGGCACGCTCGAGGTGCAGGGTGTCGTCTTCCCCTCCCGCGGGCACAGCCTGACGTGGACCCTCGACGGCGTCGACTTCCAGGAGACGGTCGGTGGCCGTCAGAGCTACGACCACCAGCTGGAGGCGGTGCTCCAGGCGATCCGCTCGGGCGATCCGCTCTCGACAGAGGGCGACGACATCATCGCCAACATGCGCGCGATCGAGGAGATCTACCGCGTCGCGGGCGTGCGCTGATCCGAGGCGGCGGCGCGCTCCGTTCGGGAGTGCGCCGCCGCCTCGCCGTTCACCCGAGCCAGGCGGACGACGGCGGCGCCAGCGACTCCAGCTCCTCCCAGAGGTCCTCGGGGATCACAGCCTCGTGGAGCATCGACGCGATGCGCTCCGGCTTCGAGGCCCCGGCGACCGTCATATCGACGAGCGGGCTGCGCAGCGAGAAGTGCAGCGCCGCGGCCGCGAGCTCGACGCCGTGGCGCGCGCAGGCGTCAGCCATCAGCTGAGCGTGATGCGCCATCGTGCCATCACCCGTGCCATACGCGTACTTCGGGCTCGCGGTGGGGCCCTTGGCAAGCATGCCGCCGCCGAAGGGGGCGGCGTTCATCACGGCGATTCCCCGCTCCTTCGCGGCCTCGTAGAGCGGCTTCGCGGAACGATCGAGCAGCGAATAACGATTGTGGCTGAGCACGGCGTCGAAGAGATCGGTCTCGATGAAGCGCGTCAGCATGCCGATCGGGCCACCGGCGACGCCGATGTGGTCGACCCGGCCCGACTCGCGCAGTTCGACGAGAGCTTCGACGGGGCCGCCCCCGGCCATGCTGGCCTCGAAGCCGATGCGTTCCGGATCGTGCAGGTGCAGCATCTCGATCCGCTCGACCCCCAGCCGGTCGAGGCTCTCCTCGAACGAGGCGCGCACGCGCTCGCCGGAGAAGTCACCGGTCGTGGGATCCGGATCCACCTTCGTCGCGAGGAGCACGCCGTCGGGGAGCCCGTCCCGGCGGCGCAGCGCCTCGCCGATCAGCCGTTCGCTGTTCCCGCCACCGTAGCCGTTGGAGGTGTCGATGGCGCGGATCCTCCCGTCGAGCGCGGCGTTGATCGTCGCGATGGCCTCCTCGGCTTCGACGGTGTGCCCGTACAACTGGGGCATTGAGCCGAGCGGGCTGGTGCCGAGGCACAGCGCGGTGGTCTCGATGCCGGTGCGGCCGAGTGTGCGCGGCGCGAGAGGGGAGGACGTCATGGCGCTATTGTGTCGCGGACACGACAGTTACGCAATACATGAACGTAATTTACGTTAGAGCGCTCAGTGCGGGAGACCCGGGCTCTCGAGCGCAGCTGAAATCTATATTGCAATTCAGTCTTCACCAAATGTAAAGTCTGGTTCATGGTTCAACCGTCGACCGGAGCCCGCGGCCCGTACCGCCCCGGCCTCAAGCGTCGCGCGGAGATCGTCGACGCCGCCGTCAAGGTGTTCGCCACCCGCGGCTACGGCGCAGGAACCATCAAGGACATCGCCGACGAGGTCGGCATCACCTCGGCCGCCGTGCTGCGCTATTTCACGAAGGAAGAGCTGCTCACCGAGGCCCTGAGCTACTGGGATGCACGTCAGAGCTGGGTGCGCACGCAGAAGGAGGGGCTCGCCTTCTTCCGCGAGCTCCGGGGCCTCATGAGCGACCACATCGAGCACCGCGGTCTGCTCGAGCTCTATCTGACCGTGTCGACCGAGGCTTCCGGCTCCGAGCATCCCGCGCACGATTTCATCCTGTCGCGCTTCGCGTCGTCGAACGCGACGATGCAGCGCAAGCTGCGCGATGCCGTACGGCTCGGCGAGATCCCGGCCATGAGCGACGCGGCCATCGTCTATGAGGCGACGTGCATGTACGCGATGCTCGACGGCCTCGAGATCCAGTGGCTGTTGAACCCCCGGGTCGATCTCGTCGGCCTCGTCGGCGAATACGTGGACCAGGCGATCGCCCGCTGGAAGAGCGGTGTCACGGTCGGAACCTCCTTCGCCGGCCGCGACGCGTGGGCGAGCCTCGCCGCACCCGGGGCCTGACACGACCCTTTATTTCCCCCTATTTTCACCGCAGAAGCAGGAGAGTCGACGATGACTGAGCCCCACGAGGGAACCGAACGCAGCCCGGTCTGGGCCGATAACCAGCGCACGCCCGACGAGCGCATCGATGCGCTGATCGCGGCGATGACGCGCGAGGAGAAGATCGCTCAGCTCGGCAGCTACTGGGCCGACAAGCGCGACTCGACACAGATCATCGCCCCCATGCAGGACGTGCTCTCGAACGGCCGCCCGCCGTTCGAACAGGCCGTCGAGCACGGCATCGGCCACCTCACGCGTGTCTTCGGCACGACGCCCGTGGCGCCGCGCGTCGGCATGGAGCAGGTGCGCGACTCGCAGCAGCACCTCATCGAGAACACGCGTCTCGGCATCCCCGCCGTCGTGCACGAGGAATGCTTGACGGGGTTCACGACGCTCGGCGCGACCGTCTACCCCGCTTCGATGGCGTGGGCCGCCACGTTCGACCGCGACCTCGTCCACGAGATGGCGGGCGCCATCGGATCCGACATGGCCGCGGTTGGCGTGCACCACGGGCTCTCGCCGGTGCTCGACGTCGTCACCGACTACCGCTGGGGCCGCGTCGAGGAGACCCTCGGCGAGGATCCGTACGTCGTCGCCACCCTCGCGACCGCGTACGTCACGGGCCTGCAGGAGAGCGGCGTCATCGCGACGCTCAAGCACTTCGCCGGGCACGCGAGCTCGCGCGGCGGCCGCAACCACGCGCCCGTCGCGTACGGCGAGCGCGAGTTCCGCGACCTCGTGCTGCCGCCCTTCGAGATGGCGGTGCGTGGGGGCGCCGCGAGCGTCATGAACTCGTACACCGAGCTCGATCACGTGCCGGCGGCCGCCGACCGCTGGCTTCTCACGGAGCTATTGCGCGAGGAGTGGGGCTTCGAGGGTACGGTCGTCTCGGACTACTGGGCCGTCGCCTTCCTCAAGGCCAAGCACGGCGTCGCCGGCACGATGGCGGAGGCCGGTCGGCTCGCCCTCCACGCCGGCATCGACGTCGAGCTGCCGGACATCGCGGCCTATCGGATCCTCGATCAGGACGACCCGGATCCTGCCCGCACGGAGCGCGACATCGATACGGCCCTGCGCCGTGTCCTGCGCCAGAAGCTCGAGCTCGGTCTGCTCGACGAGGGATGGCGCCCCGCCGAGCCGGCCGATGTCGACCTCGACAGCCCGCGCAACCGCGACATCGCGCGCCGTCTCGCGGAAGAGTCGATCGTGCTGCTCGACAATGCCGAAGGGCTGCTGCCGTTCGACGCCCGGACGAAGAGGATCGCCCTCGTCGGCCCGTGCATCGAAGACCCGGGGGCGCTCATGGGGGCGTACTCGTACCCGATCCACGTCATGCCCCGCCATCCCGAGATGGGGCTCGGCATCGACGCCACGACGATCGTGGAGGAGGTCGATCGGGCCATGCCCGAGGCCGAGGTCGTCGCTGAGCGGGGCTGCCCGCTCGTCGAGCCCGCGGACGATGCGGAGTTCGAGCGCGCCGTCGCGGCCGTCGCCGCGAGCGATGTCGCCGTGGTCGTCGTCGGTGACCGCGCCGGAATGTTCGGCCGCGGTACGTCGGGCGAGGGGTCGGACGCACCGAGCCTCGACCTGCCCGGCGACCAGGGCGCGCTGGTCGAGGCGGTCCTTGCCACGGGCACACCCGTCGTTCTGCTCGTGTTGTCGGGGCGCCCATACGCGCTCGGGGCGTACACCGACCGGGCGGCCGCGATCGTGCAGTCGTTCATGCCGGGCATCGAGGGCGCGGGTGCGATCGCCCGCGTGCTGACCGGCGCGGTGAATCCGAGTGGGCACCTGCCGGTGCAGATCCCTGGCACGAATGGCGCTCTACCGCACACGTATCTCGCCCCGCCGCTGGGCCAGGACGGCGACCGCATCAGCAACCTGTCGATCGCCCCCGCATTCCCGTTCGGCCACGGGTTGTCGTACACGAGCTTCGAGCTCGGCGATGTCGAGCTCGATCGCGCCGAGATGTCGAACTCCGACACGGTTGTCGCATCCGTCACCGTGACCAACACGGGCGATCGCGCCGGCGCGACCGTCGTGCAGCTGTACAGCGAGGATCCGGTGGCGCAGGTCACGCGCCCCGTGCGCCAGCTCGTCGGATATGCGCGCGTCTGCCTTGAGGAGGGGACCGCGGCCCGCGTCTCGTTCGAGATACATGCCGACCGCTTCTCGTTCACCGGCCTCGAGCGCCGCCGCATCGTGGAGCCGGGTTCGCTCACGCTCGTCGCGGGGCTCTCGCTCGCCGACACCAGCGCCCCCGCCGATCTTCTCATCACGGGACCGTCGCGCTTCGTTGACGTTCCCGTTCTCGACACCCCCGTCACCATCCAGCGAATGGAGAACGCATGAGCACTCTCACCGCAGAGAACTGGCCCATCGCCGCCGCTGCGCTTCCGTTTCCGGGCCGTCTCGCCGACGGGCGTACCGTCACCGAGGCGGGCGCCGAGGAATGGGCGCGTAGCCTGGCCGACATCGCCGACGCAGGCTTCGACCTCGTCGACATCACCGACTCGTGGCTCCGCATCGGCGACCTCGACGAGCGGGGCCTCACCCAGCTCGCCGCGGCCGGCCGCGAGGCCGGCGTGCGGCCGGCCTCGATCTCGGTCATCCGTCAGAGCGTGATCGACCACGACAACGGCGACGCGAACCTGGCCTACAGTCACCGCACGCTCGAAGCCGCGGCCGCCCTCGGCATCGAGACGGTGTCGTTCGGCCTGCATCAGGCGCTCACGGCCGAACAGCAGAAGCAGCTGTGGTTCTGGACCGTCGAGGGTCACCGCGATGACCCCGCCGACTGGGATCTCGCCGTGTCGCGCCTGCGCGAACTCGGCACCCACGCCGCCGAGCTCGGCATCGTGATGTCGCTCGAGATGTATGAAGACACCTTCCTCGGCACCGCCGACTCGTCGGTGCGCCTCGTGCAGGACATCGGCCTGACCAATGTCGGTCTGAACCCCGACATCGGAAACCTCGTGCGCCTGCACCGACCGATCGAGTCATGGTGGGAAGTCGTCGAGAAGACCCTGCCCTACTCGAACTTCTGGCACGTCAAGAACTACGCCCGCGACGAGGACCTCGCCCGCGACCAGTACTTCGCGGTGCCCACGCCGATGGCGCAGGGTGTCATCGACTACCGCCGGGCCTTCCGTTACGCGATCGAACAGGGCTTCCAGGGGGTGATCTGCGTCGAGAACTACGGCGGAGACGGCCTGAGTGTGTGCGCCGACAACCGCGACTACCTTCGCCGCCATGTGCTGCCCAAGCGCGCCGGGTACGCCCTCGGTGAGAGCCGCGTCGACCAGCCCACCCACTCGGCGCTGCGGGGTGAACGCGCATGATCCGCAGCTCGAACGACAAGGAGAACCAGTCATGACACGCATTGCTATCGTCGGAAGCGGCTACATGGGCGGGGGCATCGCGCAGATCTTCGCGCTCGCCGGCCACGATGTCGTCATCTCGGACGTGACCGCCGAGATCGCCCAGTCGAACCTCGAGCGCCTGCGCACCGAGACGGCAGAGTTCGAACAGCAGGGCCTGTTCGCCGCGGGGTCCACCGCGATCATCGCCGAGCGCATCTCGGCCGCCGCGTCGATCGAGGAGGCCGTGGCGAGCGCCGATTTCGTCGAGGAGGCCGTCCCCGAACGCATCGAGATCAAGCACGCGACGCTCGAACGCATCTCGAAGGCGAACCCGACCGCGCTCATCGGCAGCAACACGTCGACGATCTCGATCAACAAGCTCGCCGTCGCGGTCGAAAACCCGGCGCGCTTCCTCGGCGTGCACTTCTCGAACCCGGCCCCGTTCATCCCCGGCGTCGAGATCATCCCTCACGCCACGACGAGCGAGGCGACCATCGAGACCGTCATGAGTCTCGTGAACGGATCCGGCAAGGTCGCCGCCCGCATCACCGACGCCGCGGGCTTCGTGCTGAACCGTCTGCAGTACGCGCTCTTCCACGAGGCCACGCAGCTGGTCGACGAAGGCGTCGCGACGACCGCCGACATCGACGCGATCGTGCGTTCGACCTTCGGATTCCGTCTGCCGTTCTTCGGGCCCTTCGCGATCGCCGACATGGCGGGCCTCGACGTGTACGCGTTCTGCTATGCATCGCTGCAGGAGACCTACCCGGAGCGCTTCGCGACTCCGGAGATCCTCGCGAACCTCGTCGACGCGGGCCGGCTCGGCACCAAGACCGGCGGCGGCTTCCGCGAGATCGACCCGGCCCGCATCCCGGAGCTCGTGGCGTACCGCAACAAGGTCTACGCGAAGATGGCGCAGCTGCTCGAGGAGGTCGGCCCCTCGCCGTTCGACGAGTAAGAGGTCGCGTCACGATGACGCCGCGACGCCCACGGGCACCGGCCGCAGATGAGCCGGTGGGCCCCCGTCGGGCGTCGCGGCGTTTTCGGGCGGGCGCGGAGGGGATCGGCAAAGGGCGCCGTTGCGCGGCCCGTCCTCTCGTGCGCGGTGGGATACGTCGCGCTCGGGCGGCCCTGCGCAAGAGTTAGACAATTGTTTTTTCATCTTTTGTCTTGTGGCAGACAGGGGCACTCGCTAGCATCTGAGAAAACGATTCATCATAACGACGAGGTCATGATGTCATCGCCCCGCGCTCCGCCGGGCCGACAGCGCCTCGGTGCAGACCGATAGGAGTCTCCGTGGCGAACATCGCACAAACGATGACGTCGCCGTCGGCGCGTGCAGCGAAGACAGCTGCGACGAAGAACGGTCCCGTTCGAGGCACGGGCGGCGCGGCGCGGCGCCCGGGACGCCTCGCGCGATCGTTTCGTCAGTACTGGCAGCTTTATTTGCTGGTGATCCCGCCGATCGCGTACTTCGCGATCTTCCAGTACGTGCCGATGGCGAACGCGGTCATCGCGTTCAAGGACTACAACGTCGTCGACGGCATCTGGGGCTCCGACTGGGCGGGGCTGAAGCACTTCGAGCGCTTCTTCGACAACCCGATGTTCACGACCGTCGTCAAGAACACGTTCTTGCTGAGCCTGTACGCGCTGATCGCGAGCTTCCCGATCCCGATCATCCTGGCGCTCGCGCTGAACGAGATCCGGGCACGCTTCTTCAAGAAGACCGTGCAGATGGTCACCTATGCGCCCTACTTCATCTCGACCGTGGTGGTGGTGTCGATGGCGATGCTGCTGCTCTCGCCGCGCGTCGGCATCATCGGCGACCTGACGGGATTCTTCGGCGTTCCGGCCTCCGACTACATGGCCAAGCCCGACTTCTTCCGCCACATCTACGTGTGGACGGAGGTCTGGCAGACGACCGGCTACTCGGCCGTCATCTACCTCGCGGCGCTCGCGGGCGTGGATCCGTCGTTGTACGAGGCCGCGCGCATGGACGGCGCGAGCCGCCTGCAGAAGATCTGGCACGTCGACCTACCGAGCATCACGCCGACGATCGTCGTCGTACTGATCCTGTCCGTCGGCAGCATCATGGCCGTCGGCTTCGAGAAGGCCTTCCTCTTGCAGAACCCGCTGAACCTGTCGCAGTCGGAGATCATCGCGACCTACACCTACAAGGTGGGTCTGCAGCACGCCGACTTCAGCCTTTCAACGGCCATCGGCCTGTTCAACTCGGTCATCAACCTGGTGCTGCTCGTCGGCGTCAACATCATCGCGAAGCGGGTTACGGGGCGAGGACTATGGTGACCGCAACCGAAACACTGCTCCGCCCTCCGGGAACGAGGCGGCTGCCGACACGGGTCAAGGAGCCGGTCGGCGACCGGATCTTCCTCGTGGGCGTGTACGTCCTGCTCACCGTCTTCCTCGTCATCGTGCTCCTGCCGCTGTGGTACATCGTCGTGAGCTCGGTCAGCAGCCCCGAAGCGGTGTCCGCCGGCAGGGTGTTCCTCTGGCCCGTCGACTTCACCTGGCGCGGGTACGAGACCGTTCTGACCAACTCGAAGATCCTGCTCGGCTTCGGCAACTCGGTGTTCTACACCGTCGTCGGCACGGCCGTCAGTGTCACCCTCACCGTGATGCTCGCCTATCCGCTCTCGCGCGCGAACTTCGTCGGCGGGAAGTTCCTCACGGGCGCCGTCGTGTTCACGATGCTCTTCGCGGGCGGCCTCATCCCGACCTATCTCGTGGTCCAGGAACTCGGCCTGCTCGACAGCCGCTGGGCGCTGATCGTGCCCAAGGCCGTGTCGGTCTGGCCCGCGATCCTCGCGATCACGTTCTTCCGCACCTCCGTGCCCGACGAGGTCTACGAGGCCGCACGCATCGACGGCGCGAGCGAGCTGCGGATCCTCTGGCAGATCGTGCTGCCGCTCGCGAAGCCGATGATCGCGGTCATCGCACTCATGTACGCGATCGTGCAGTGGAACTCGTACTTCGACGCGCTCATCTACCTGCGCGACGACTCGCTGTACCCGCTGCAGCTCGTGCTGCGCAACATCCTGATCCTCAACAACGACGCCGGAACCGACGTGGCCGCGGCGATCGAACGCCAGCAGCTCGCGAACCTTCTCAAGTACTCGCTCATCGTCGTCTCGACGGTTCCGATGCTGATCATCTACCCCTTCGTCGCGAAGTACTTCACCCAGGGCCTCGTGCTCGGCGCCGTCAAGGGCTGAGCACGGATCCACGACGACATCACCCACAGCAACACCTCACAATGAAGAGAGGCACCCCATGAAACGCACCATTACCCGGCCGCTCGCGGTCGCCGCATCGGCGGCGCTCCTCGTCGGCGCCTCCGCCTGCTCGTCCGACGACGGCGGATCCGCGGAAGACGACAACGTCATCACGATCTTCAGCCAGCAGGGCCCGGATCGCGACCTCAACGGGTCCACCTTCACGAAGCTGATCGAGGACGAGTTCGACGTCGATCTGCAGTTCGAGACGACGACGTGGGACGCGGCGTCAGCGGCGGAGGCGCGACAGATCGCGCTCGCGAGCGGCGACCTGCCGGACGCCTTCCTGCTGATCCCGTGGGTCGACCAGTTCTCGCAGGCTGAGCTCGTCAAGTACGGCGAGCAGGGCCTGATCCGCCCGCTGGGCGACCTGATCGAGTCGAGCGCGCCGAACCTGAAGCAGGCGTGGGCCGATACCCCCGACTGGGAGAAGCTCGCAACGGCCCCCGACGGCAGCGTGTGGGGACTGCCCCAGTGGAACGACTGCTTCCACTGCACGTTCCCGTCGAAGATGTGGCTCAACACCGCCTGGCTCGACCAGCTCGGGCTCGACACCCCCACGACGCCCGACGAGTTCCGAGACGTCCTCGAGGCGTTCAAGGAGCAGGACCCGAACGGCAATGGCGAGGCCGACGAGGTTCCGCTCACGGGCGCCACGGGCGGCAACTCGGTTCTGCCGTTCCTGATGAATCCGTTCGTCTACGTCCCCACGTCGACGCAGAACGGCGCGGTGCCCGCCTCGCTCGCGCTCGACGGAAGCAGCGTGACGCTTCAGCCGACGCTCGATGGCTGGCGCGACGGCCTGCGATACGTCGGCTCGCTCTTCGAAGAGGGGCTCATCGACGAGTCGGCGTTCACCCAGAACCAGGACGCACTCCTCGCCCTCGGCGACATCGCGGGCGACCCGATCGTGGGCGCGGCGAGCGTCGGACACCCCGGCGTGTTCGTCACGATCGGACAGGAGGACGAGCGCGACCGCGGCTACGACGCACTCGCCCCGCTGACCGGCCCCAACGGATCCCCGGCGTCGAAGACGCCGTCGTCCGTCGCCGGCGCGGCATTCGTCATCACGAACCAGGCCTCGGATGAGAAGGCCGAGAAGCTGATGCAGATCGTCGACTACATGATCGACTACGACAACCACTTGCGCGCCGAGTTCGGTGAAGAGAACGTGGGCTGGGCATACGCGGAGGAGGGCGACACCGCGATCGACGAGTCGCTCGAGCCCCTCTGGCGCCAGATCCGCGTGAGCGGTGCCGAGGCGAACGACAACATCACCTCATCGTGGGGTCCGCTCGCGCAGTACTACGGCGACCTGGTGTTCCGTGGCTCCGAGGTGCGCCCGAAGGACGTCGACATCTACGACCTCGAGGGATACAACGTGCGCCTGTTCGAAGAGACCGAGGACTACGCGGAGAACGCGGCGGACGACAAGGTGCTCCCGTACTGGAACATGTGGATCCCCGAGGAGGAGTCGGCCGAGCTCGCGACGACGCAGACGAACGTGGAGTCGCTCATCACCCAGGCGAGCGCCGAGTTCGTGACGGGTGTGCGCGACATCGACAACGACGACGACTGGCAGGCGTTCCAGGATGCGCTCGTCGCCAACGGCAGCGACCGCTACGTCGAGATCTACCAGAAGGCGTACGACGCGATTTCGTAGCGACGTCGGGTGCCCGGGCGAAAGCCCGGGCATCCTTGTGATGGAGAGAGAAGATGAGCAACACCCTCCGATACGACCGGCCGGCCGCCTCATGGCGCGAGGCGCTGCTCCTGGGCAACGGCCACCTCGGCGCGGCCGCATGGGGCGGCGTCCAGCGTGAGCGGTTCGACCTGAACGAAGACACCCTCTGGACGGGCGAACCGGGCTACGAGCCGAACCCGCGCGCGAGGGAGGCGCTTCCCGAGGCACAGCGCCTGCTGCTCTCGGGCGAGTACGCGAAGGCGCAGGAGCTCGCGGCCTCGTCGCTCGGGGGCATCGGCGAGATGGGCGTCTATATGCCGCTCGGCGAGCTGACGCTCGACTTCGGGACCCCCGAAGAGGGAGCGAGCGAGTACCGCCGCGAGCTCGACCTCGACACCGCGGTCGCCTCGGTGTCGTTCGCGTACGGCGGCGTGCGCTATCGCCGGGAGACGTTCGTGTCGCACCCCGACCGCGTCATGCTCGTGCGGCTGACCGCCGACCGCCCCGGTGCGATCTCGTTCGCCGCCGCTCTCTCGAGCTCCCTGCGGCACGAGACGTTCGCTCACGACGGATCCCTCCGCATGCTCGGGCGCGCCCCGATGTCGGCCTTCCCCTACACGGGGGAGCTCCGTGAGCCGCTCTACGACGACAGCGGCGCCGAACTCGGCACGCGGTGGGAGGCGCGGCTCGGCGCGCGGACCGACGGCGGATCCGTTCGCGTCGACGACGGGCGGCTCGTCGTCGACGGCGCGGACGCGGTCATGCTCGTCCTCGCCGCGCGCACGAGCTACAACGGTCCGACGTCGAGCCCCAGCCGCGACGGCGCCGACGAGGCCGCGCTCTGTGCGGCCGACCTGGCGGCGGCGCTCGCGAAGCCCTACGACGCCCTCCGCGGCGCACACGTCGCCGACCACGCTGCGCTGTTCCGCCGCGTCGAGCTCGATCTCGGATCCTCGGAGGCCGCGAACCTGCCCACGGACGAGCGGATCCGCCGCTATCGCGCGGGATCCGGCGGCGACCCGGCGCTCGCCGCGCTCTACTACCAGTTCGGCCGTTACATCCTGATCGCCACCTCGCGGCCCGGCAGCCAGCCGGCCAATCTGCAGGGCGTGTGGAACCCGTCGGTCAACCCGGCCTGGGGCTCTAACTGGACGATCAACTGCAATGCCCAGATCAACTACTGGCCCGCCGAGGCCGCGAACCTCGCCGAGTGCCACGAGCCGCTGCTGCAGCTGACGCGCGAACTCGCCGAGAACGGATCCCGCGTCGCGCGCGACCACTACGGAGCGCGCGGCTGGGTCAGCCATCAGGGCACCGACGTGTGGCGCTATGCGCAGCCCGGCGGCAACGTGCCGCAGTGGTCGAACTTCGTCGCGAGCAACGCCTGGCTCTGCCAGCACCTGTGGGAGCACTACGCCTTCTCGGGCGACGAGGCCGAGCTGCGGCACATCTGGCCCACGCTCCTCGGCGCAGCATCGTTCCACCTCGACCTGCTCGTCGAGGAGCCGGCGCACGGCTGGCTGGTGACGGCTCCCGACATCAACTTCGAGAACATCTGGGTCGCGGCCGACGGCACCACCGGATCCCTCGCGATGGGCACGACGCCGACGACGCAGATGGTGCGCGAGCTGTTCCGGAACGTGCTCGCGGCGGCCTCCGACCTGCGGGTGGACGAGCCTCTCCTCGCCGAGATCGAGGCGGCGCTGCCGCGGCTCGCACCCATGCAGATCAGCCCCACGACCGGCCAGCTGCAGGAGTACCTCGACGACTGGGGACGCACCATGAAGGCCGAGGTGCTCTCGAGCTGGGGCGCCGTCTGCAGCGCGCAGATCCATCCGCGGCGCAGCCCTGCGCTCGCCGCGGGCATGCGCCTGATCTTCGATACCGAGCGATGGTGGGAGGAGAAGCCGGATCCGCTGAAGGGACCCTGCCTCGGCAGCTGGGAGGGCGCGTTCCAGGCGAACGCGTACGCGCGTCTCGGCGACGGAGACGCCGCGCTGAAGATCCTCGACCTGCACCTCGAGAAGGCCGTGCAGCCGAACCTCGGATCGAAGTTCATCGGACACGCGCCGAACGATCCCATGTTCCAGATCGACGGCAACCTCGGGCAGACCGCCGCCGTCAACGAGATGCTGCTGCAGAGTCACGCCGGCGAGCTCGACCTCCTACCGGCGCTTCCGAGCCGCTGGCGCGACGGATCCGTCCGCGGCCTCCGCGCCCGCGGCGGCATCGAGGTCGACCTGGCGTGGTCGAATGGCGCACTCGCATCGGCGACGCTCCGCTCGGCGCGCACTCAGGCGGTCGCGGTGCGCCGCGGATCCTGGTCGGCGACGATCGACCTCGTTGCGGGCGAGCCGCTGACGCTGACGGGGGAGCTGACGCCGCTCCGGTGACGCGAACTGTCCTTGTCCCGTGCGGGAGGGCGATGTGCGTCACGGGAGCGGGGGTCACCCCGCCGTCGACGCCCGCACCACCAGCTCCGGCTCGAATTCGACCGTCTCGGGGGCGCGACCCGGGTCGTCGATGAGCGCTTCGAGCATGTCGAGCGCGCGCGACCCGATGAGGCGCGCGGGCTGGCGGATCGAGCTCAGCGGCACGACGGTCGACGCGGCGAAGTCGATGTCGTCGTAGCCGATCAGCGCGATGTCGTCCGGGATCCTGAGATCGGCGATCATGACGAGCGCCTGCATGACGCCGACCGCGAGCAGGTCGTTGGCGGCGAAGACCGCATCGGGGCGGTCGGCACGCGCGGTGAGCGCGGATCCCGCCTCGCGGCCCGCGATGACGGTGAGCTGGTCGGTGGGGATCCGCTCGATGGTCGCGCCGGGAACCTCCGCGACGGCGCGCGTCGCGCCCGCGAAGCGGTCCTCGACCTGCCGGAGGGATCCGCCGCCGACGAACGCGATGCGTCGCCGCCCCTGTTCGAGAAGATGGTGCGCGGCGATGTATCCGCCGCGAACGTCGTCGACGGCGACGGACGAGAAGTCGGATCCGGGGGCCGTGCGGTCGACGAGCACGACCGGAGTGCCGTGGTCGCGCAGGCGCTGCGCGGTCGCGAGGTTCTCCGACACGGGAGAGAGGAGCACTCCGCGCACCCGCTGTTCCTCGAACAGCGAAAGATAGGCGTCCTCGCGCTCGGGGCGTTCGTCGCTGTTGCCGAGCAGCACCGAGATATCCCGCCGGGCGGCCGCGTCCTCCGCGCCGCGCGCGATGTCGGTGAAGAACGGGTTTCCGGCGTCGAGCACGACGAGGCCGACGGTCGAGCTGCGGCCCGCGCGCAGCTGGCGGGCCGCGTCGTTGCGCACGTATCCGAGCTCGTCGATGGCCGCGCGCACGCGGTCGACCGTGGCGTCGCTGACGGCGTCGGGCCGGTTGAGCACGTTGGAAACGGTGCCCACAGAGACGCCCGCGAGCCGGGCGACCTCTCGAATACTGACGGCCATGGAACCTCCTGAACCCCTCAAAGGATGTTATCGGGAGACTGACTTGATCTGCGCGCCGCACTGTGGGCATAATGAAACGATTCAAGAAAGAGGGTGACGATGCCACAGCGCATTGCCTTCCGGCTCTACGTGAAGCCGGAGATGCTCGACGAGTACATGCGCCGCCACGACCCGGTCTGGCCCGAGATGCTCGAGGAAATCGCCGCAAGCGGCCGTCGCAACTACTCGATCTTCCACGTGGGAGGCGGCGAACTCGTCGGCTTCTACGAGACCGACGACGATGCGGCGTCGCAGGCCTACCTCGCGAAGAGCGAGGTCGCCGCGAAGTGGGAGGCCGACATGGGCCGCTTCTTCGTCGCCCAGGAGGGCCGCGCGGACCAGAACGCCGAAACCTTCCCCGAGGTCTTCCACCTCGAAACGCAGCTTGCTGCCGCTCGCTCCTAGAACCATCCGACATCGCGACCGACGAGGGTCGCAGAACAGAAAGGCTCACACATGGGCATCCTCTCGCAGGACATCCTCGACCAGCTCGAGAAGCAGGCCATCGAACTTCCCTCCTGGGCGTTCGGCAACTCGGGCACCCGCTTCAAGGTCTTCGGCACCCCCGGCACCCCGCGCGACCCGTTCGAGAAGATCTCGGACGCCGCGCAGGTGAACAAGTACACCGCCCTCGCCCCGAGCGTCGCGCTGCACATTCCGTGGGACAAGACGAACTACGCCGACCTGCGCAAGCACGCGGAGGACGAGGGTGTCGAGCTCGGCACGATCAACTCGAACACGTTCCAGGACGACGACTACAAGTTCGGCGCTCTGACGCACGAGGACGCCGGCGTTCGCAACAAGGCGATCGACCACCACCTCGAGTGCATCGACATCATGGACGAGACCGGCTCGCGCGACCTGAAGATCTGGCTCGCCGAGGGCTCGAACTACCCGGGCCAGGCCGACATGCGCGGCCGTCAGGACCGCCTGCACGAGTCGCTGCAGAAGATCTACGACCGTCTGGGCGACGACCAGCGTCTCGTGCTCGAGTACAAGTTCTTCGAGCCGTCGTTCTACCACACCGACGTTCCGGACTGGGGTACCTCGTACGCTCAGGTCGCGGCCCTCGGCGACAAGGCCATGGTGTGCCTCGACACCGGTCACCACGCGCCGGGCACGAACATCGAGTTCATCGTCATGCAGCTGCTGCGCCTCGGCAAGCTCGGTTCGTTCGACTTCAACAGCCGCTTCTACGCCGACGATGACCTCATCGTGGGCGCCGCCGACCCGTTCCAGCTGTTCCGCATCGTGTTCGAGGTCATCCGCGGCGGCGGCCTCAACAACCCCGACGTGGCCTTCATGCTCGACCAGTGCCACAACGTCGAGGACAAGATCCCCGGTCAGATCCGCTCGGTTCTGAACGTCCAGGAGATGACCGCCCGCGCCCTCCTCGTCGACACCGAGAAGCTGCGCGCCGCGCAGGTCGCCGGTGACGTGCTCGCCGCGAACCAGGTCTTCATGGACGCGTTCTACACCGACGTGCGCCCGGCGCTCGCCGAGTGGCGCGAGAGCCGCGGCCTGGCCGCGGACCCGATGGCCGCTTTCGCCGCCTCGGGCTATCTCGACAAGGTCGCCACCGAGCGCGTGGGCGGCCAGCAGGCCAGCTGGGGCGCGTAAGGAGTAGCTAGCGACGCGAAAGGGCGGATCCGTTGGATCCGCCCTTTCGCGTATCGCGCCTTTGGCGCGCTTTCGGTATGAGACGCCAGCGGGCGGATCCCCTCTGGATCCGCCTGCTCGCGTCCCCCGGCTCGGGGAATCCGTGCGCCGCGCGATACGGTGCAGGGTATGTCGACAACGAGTTCCGTGCACGGAGAACAGCGCAAGAAGGCGCTTGTGGAGATGCTCGAGAGCGCGGGCAGCGTGCAGCTCGCGGAGGCAGCCGCGGCGCTCGGGGTCTCCGAGATGACGATTCGTCGCGACCTCGATGGGCTCGAGCAGGAGGGGCTCGCGCGCCGCGTGCGCGGCGGCGCCACCAGGGCGGTCGGGCCCCGCCCGTTCGGCGAGCGCATGTCGCAGCGCCGCCAGGCGAAGGCGCGGATCGCGCAGAAGGTGCTCGACCTCGTCCCCGCCCACGGGGCGATCGCGCTCGACGCGTCGACGACCGCGGGCGTGCTCGCGGAGCAGCTCGGCCAGCACGACGATCTCGTCGTCGTGACGAACTCGTGGGAGAACTTCGGCGCGCTCCGGCGCGCTGGCGTCACGCGGGCGACGCTCACGGGCGGTCAGGCCGACGAGCTGACGGGCAGCCTCGTCGGGCCGATGGCCTGCCGCTTCGCCTCCGAGGTGCGGTACTCGATGCTGTTCGCGAGCGGCGCGGGAATCGACGTCGAGCACGGTGCGAGCGACGTGTCGCTCGAGGAGGCGCAGGTCAAGCGCGAGTTCGCCCGCGGATCCGAGCGCGTGATCATGCTGCTCGACTCGACGAAGCTCGGCCGCCCCGGAATGGCGCGCGGAATCGACTGGGGCGACGTCGAGTTGCTCGTGACCGAGCTGGATCCGACCGACCCGCTGCTGGATCCGTATCGGGGCATCGTCGAGATTCGTTAACCTGATGTTGCGCCCCGCGTTAGAAGATGTGAGAATTACAACAAGTAACATTACGGGTGACGCACTGTCGCTGTCGCCCAATTTTTTCGCCGCGTTAGGAATCTCATGACGAACCCCACCGTCGCAGACCTCATCACCCGGTCGAACCGCCTCGGTTCCGACCCGAAGAACACGAACTACGCCGGCGGAAACACCTCCGCCAAGGGCACCGAGATCGACCCCGTCACGGGCGAGCCGGTCGAGCTGCTCTGGGTCAAGGGATCCGGCGGAGATCTCGGCACGCTGACGGAGTCGGGCCTCGCCGCGCTGCGCCTCGACCGCATGCGCGCCCTCGTGAACGTCTACCCGGGCCTCGAGCGCGAGGACGAGATGGTCGCCGCGTTCGACTACTGCCTGCACGGCAAGGGCGGCGCCGCCCCGTCGATCGACACCGCCATGCACGGCCTCGTCGACGCCGCGCACGTCGACCACCTGCACCCCGACTCGGGCATCGCGATCGCGACGGCGGCTGATGGCGAAGAGCTCACGAAGAAGATCTTCGGCGACAAGGTCGTCTGGGTTCCGTGGCGCCGCCCCGGCTTCCAGCTCGGCCTCGACATCGCCGAGATCAAGAAGGCCAACCCGCAGGCGATCGGCACGATCCTCGGCGGCCACGGCATCACCGCCTGGGGGGACACCTCGGAAGAGTCGGAGCGCAACTCGCTCTGGATCATCGAGACCGCCGAGGCCTATATCAACGCCAACGGCAAGGCGAACCCCTTCGGCGGCGTCCGCGCCGGCTACGAGGCGCTGCCCGAGACGGAGCGCCTCGCGAAGGCCGCGGCGCTCGCCGCGACCATTCGCGGCCTCGCATCGCACGACGCCCCGATGGTCGGTCACTTCACCGACGCGGCCGTCGTCACCGACTTCCTCGCCTCGGAGCGCGCCCCCGAGCTCGCCGCCCTCGGCACGAGCTGCCCGGACCACTTCCTGCGCACCAAGGTCAAGCCGATGATCCTCGACCTGCCGGCGGATGCCTCGATCGAGGACTCGATCGCGCGCCTGAAGGAGCTGCACGAGGAGTACCGCGCCGACTACAAGGCGTACTACGACGCCTACGCGACCGACGAGAGCCCCGCGATGCGCGGCGCCGACCCGCTCATCGTCCTCGTCCCGGGCGTCGGCATGTTCAGCTACGGCAAGAACAAGCAGACCGCTCGCGTCGCGGGTGAGTTCTACATCAACGCCATCAACGTGATGCGCGGCGCCGAGTCGCTCTCGACCTACGCCCCCATCTCGGATGAAGAGAAGTTCCGCATCGAGTACTGGGCCCTCGAAGAGGCCAAGCTCCAGCGCATGCCGAAGCCGAAGACCCACCAGGGACGCATCGCCTTCGTGACCGGCGCCGCCTCGGGCATCGGCAAGGCCATCGCCACGCGCCTGGCCGCCGAGGGTGCCTGCGTCGTCGTCGCCGACCTCGACCTCGAGAAGGCCCAGGCCGCCGCCGCCGAACTCGGCAACACCGACGTCGCGATCGGTGTCGCGGCGAACGTCGCCGACGCCGCGGGCGTGCAGGCCGCGATCGACGCCACGCTGCTCGCCTTCGGTGGCATCGACCTCGTCGTGAACAACGCCGGCCTGTCGCTGTCGAAGCCCCTCCTCGAGACCACCGAGAAGGACTGGGACCTGCAGCACGACGTCATGGCGAAGGGCTCGTTCCTCGTCTCGAAGGCCGCGGCCCTGCCCCTCATCCAGCAGGGCATGGGCGGCGACATCATCTACATCTCGTCGAAGAACTCCGTCTTCGCCGGACCGAACAACATCGCGTACTCGGCCACCAAGGCCGACCAGGCTCACCAGGTGCGCCTCCTCGCGGTTGAGCTCGGCGAGCACGGCGTGCGCGTCAACGGCATCAACCCCGATGGCGTCGTCCGCGGATCCGGCATCTTCTCGTCGGGCTGGGGCGCGAACCGCGCCGCGACCTACGGCGTCAAGGAAGAGGACCTCGGTCAGTTCTACGCGAACCGCACGATCCTCAAGCGCGAGGTCGTCCCCGAGAACGTCGCCGACGCGGTCTACGTGCTGACGGGCCCCGAGCTCAGCCGCACGACCGGCCTGCACATCCCGGTCGACTCGGGCGTCGCCCAGGCGTTCGTCCGCTAAGCACCCCTCTCACCCGCGGGCGCGGATCCTTTCCCGGGTCCGCGCCCGCGGGGCGCATCTGGAGAACATCATGACTTCTGGTTCTGTAGCCGCCGTCGACCTCGGTGCAACCAGCGGCCGCGTCATCGTCGGCCGCTTCGTCGACGGATCCATCGAGATGGAGACCGTCGGCCGCTTCCTCAACGAGCCCATCCAGACCCCGGGCGGTCTGCAGTGGGATCTCATGGCGCTGTACCGAGGCGTGCGCGACGGTCTCCGCGAGGCTTTCCGCGTCGCACCGGACATCGCCTCGATCGGCATCGACTCGTGGGCCGTCGACTACGCGCTGATGCGCGGCGACCGCATGCTCGGCACGCCGTTCCACTACCGCGACGAGCGGACGGCTGCCGGAGTCTCGGCCGTGCACGACGTCGCGAGCTTCGAGGAGCTCTACCGCCGCAACGGCCTGCAGTTCCTGCCGTTCAACACGCTCTACCAGCTCGCCTGCGAGCAGGGCGTGACCGACGCCGCCGACGCGATGCTGCTCGTGCCCGACCTGTTCGCCTGGCTGCTCACGGGCGAGAAGGTCGCCGAGCGCACGAACGCCTCGACGACGGGCCTGCTCGACGTCACGACGAAGGAATGGGATCTCGAGCTCGCGGAGAAGCTCGGTCTGCCGACTCGCATCTTCCCGAAGCTCGTGGATCCGGGAGAGACGATCGGCGAGCTGCTGCCCTCGGTCGCGAAGGAGCTCGGCGGATCCGCCCCCGTCGTCGCCGTCGGGTCGCACGACACGGCGTCGGCCGTCGTCGCCGTGCCGATGAAGGCCGACCGCGCCGCGTACATCTCGTGCGGCACGTGGGGCCTCGTGGGCGTCGAGACGCGCGAGCCCGTCCTGACCGACGCCGCGCGCGAGCACAACTTCACGAACGAGGGCGGCGCATTCGGCCGCACGCGCTTCCTGCACAACGTCATGGGCCTGTGGCTGCTCAGCGAGACGATCCGCGAGTGGGAGCGCACCTCGGGCGAGAAGATCGACCTGCCGTCGCTGCTCGCCGAGGCGGCCCTCGTCGACGGCGAGATCGGCGTCTTCGACGCGAACGACCCCGTGTTCATGCCCCCGGGCGACATGCCGGGCCGCATCGCGGAGTGGCTCGCCGCCGCCGGCCAGCCGGTTCCGGAGACGCGCGCCGCGTTCGCGCGCTCGATCATCGAATCGCTCGCGGAAGCCTTCGCCGGCGCGGTGCGCACCGCGAGTGAGCTGAGCGGGATTCCCGTCGAGACGATCCACGTCGTCGGTGGCGGATCCCTCAACGAGCTGCTCTGCCAGCGCACGGCGGATCGCGCGGGTATCGCCGTCGAGGCGGGGCCCGTCGAGGCGACGGCGATCGGCAACCTGCTCGTGCAGGGCCGCGCCGCGGGGTTCGTCGAGGGCGAGCTCGACGACATGCGCGCGGCCGTGGCCGTCGCGTTCCCGCCGAAGCGCTACGCCCCGGCATAGGCCGGTCCTCTCGGGGCCCGACATCGGGGCTCACGGTCGCATCGAATAATGCGACCGTGAGCCCCGATGTTGCCGTTGTGCCGGCTGAATTGCCGACATGACAGTCGTCGCGCCCCGCGTTCCTCCGACAGAACCGGGAGAGTCTACGGGCCAATTGTGACCCGGCGACGGGTAGCGTTTTATATCGACGCTTTAAGGAGACACGATGACCGAGGACAACCGCGAGGACGCTCACCCCAAGACGGGCATGATTCCCGTATCGACGGGTCTGATCGCGGTGCCGACCGGACTCATCAGCGTCCCGGATCGCGTGCGCGAAGCGGGCCAGGAGATCGCGCACCACCACCCGGGCGACAAGCTCTCGCCTGCGCGCCTCTTCGGATACGTGCTCCTCCTCGGCGCCCTGACCGCGCTCGGCCCCTTCACCGTCGACATGTACCTGCCGGCGTTCCCGATGCTGCAGGGCGAGTTCGATGCGTCGGAGGGAGCGGTGCAGCTGACGCTGACGGGCACGATGGTCGGCTTCGCGCTCGGTCAGCTGATTGTCGGGCCGCTGAGCGATGTCGTCGGACGCCGCGTGCCGCTGCTCGTATCGACCTCGCTGCATCTCGTCGCGAGCACCATCGCGGTGTTCGCGCCGACGCTGCTCGTGCTGGGCGGCGCACGGATCCTGATGGGCATGGGAGCCGCGGGAGGCGCCGTCGTCGCAATGGCGATGGTGCGCGACCTCTTCGGTGGACGCCGTCTCGTCGTCATGCTGTCGCGGCTCGCGCTCGTCTCGGGGCTCGCGCCCGTGATCGCGCCGCTCGCCGGATCCGGCCTGCTGCAGGTGATGCCGTGGCGCGGCATCTTCGTCGTGCTCGCGGCGTATGCCGCGCTGATCCTCGCGTGCGCGATCTTCGCCCTGCCGGAGACCCGGCCGAAGGGCGACCGCGCCACCGCCGAGAAGGTGTCGATGCGCCACCGCTACCGCGTCGTGTTCAGCGACCGGGTCTTCGTCGGTGTGCTGATCATCGGCGGGATGACGTTCTCCGGCCTGTTCTCGTACCTTTCGGTGTCGTCGTTCCTGTTCCAGCAGGGATACGGTCTGACGACCCTCCAGTACGGCTTGATCTTCGCGATGAACTCCGTCGGGCTCATCATCGGCAACCAGACCGCCGCCCGTCTCGCGGCACGGTTCGGCCCGCAGTGGGTTCTGGCCTTCTCGACGGCCGCTCTGTTCGTCGCGGCGATCGCGATTCCGATCTGCGCCGAGCTGATCGAGGGGCCGTGGGGCGTCATCATCCCACTGTTCTTCTTCATGACCTCGTGTGGCTTCACGTTCCCGTGCGCTCAGGTGCTCGCGCTCGATCGTCACCCCGAGGCGGCCGGCACGGCGGCGAGCGTGCTCGGCGCCGCCAACAACGGCATCGCGGGCATCGTCTCGCCGCTCGTTGCGGTTGTTGCGGGCTGGACGGGCGGCATCAGCCCGCTATCCATGTCCTCGATCATGATGGCGTGCTCGCTCGTCGGGATCCTCGCGCTGTGGCTCGTCGTGCGGCCACGCACCCTGGGCCAGCTGTCGGACTAGGGCGCGGCACACGGTCATCCCGTGCTGGGTGCGCTCACGCACGTCGCCCGCCGAGGCGACCCTCGTGGGCGGCGGTGAACGAACCGGAGCGACTACTCCTTGTCGCCCGCCTCGTGTGGGCGCTCCTTCAGCACCGGCTGAGCGGAGGTCGTGAGCGAGACCGTGTCGTCGGTCGACGGTACCTGGGGCATCGCCTGAGTGATGATCGCGATCGGGCGGGTCTCTTCGAGTTCGAACTTGAATCCGCCGGTATCCGCGCGGTGCAGGCGTCCGGAGAAGACGAGCCAGCCGGCGCCGATCGCGCAGGCGACGACCGAGGCCGCACCGCCGACGAAGATCGCCTGGCGTGCGCCGAAGGCGTCCGCGATCCACCCGATGATCGGGGCGCCGATCGGGGTGGATCCCATGGTGACTGCGAGGTAGAGCGCGAGAACGCGCCCGCGCAGCGCCGGATCCGTCGTCGTCTGCACGTAGCCGTTTGCGGTCGTCATGAACGTGACCGTGCAGAAGCCCACGAGGATGCACACACCCGCATAGGCCAGGTATGCGGGCGTGAATGCGGCCAGCATCTGGAAGATGCCGAAACCGCCGATCGCGACGATCGCCACGCGCAATCTCGCGCGGGATCGGCGGGCCGCGAGCAACGCGCCCGTCAGGGATCCGATGGCCAGCGTCGAGCTGAGCAGACCATAACCGTCGGCGTCGCGCCCGAACTCGAGGGCCATGGTCGAGGCGAAGATGGGGAAGTTCATGCCGAACGCGCCGATGAGGAACGCCATGATGAACGTGACGATCAGGTCGGGGCGGCGGGCGACGTAGCGCGCGCCGTCGGCCATCTTGTTCGCGCCGCGCTTCGGCTTCTTGTGCGGCTCGAGCTCGTTCTTGCGCATCGACAGCAGGGCGATGAGCATCGCGCCGAAGGTCGCCGCGTTGATGACGAACACCCAGCCGCTGCCCATCACGATGAGCAACAGGCTGCCGACGGCGGGGCCGATGAGGCGGGCCATGTTGAACGACGTGGAGTTCAGGGCGATGGCGTTCGAGGCGTTCTGCCGGTTCACGACATCGGTCACGAAGGCCTGGCGAGCGGGATTGTCGATCGCGTTCATCACGCCGACCGCGAGGGCGATGGCGAGCATGATCGGCAGCGTGAGCACGTCGAGCAACAGCAGCACGCCGATCAGGAGGGAGAGCAGGCCGAGGACGGACTGCGTGAGGAGCAGCACCCTGCGCCTATCGAAGCGGTCGGCGATGGCGCCGGCGACGCCCGCCAAGACGAGCGGCGGGCCGAACTGGCACGCCATCGTGAAGCCGACGGCGGTCGCGTCGTTGTCGGTCAGCTCGGTGAGCACGACCCAGTCCTGCGCGGTCGACTGCATCCATGCACCGACGTTCGAGATCAGGGCCCCGATGAACCAGATCCGATAGTTGAAGATCCCGAGCGAGCGGAACATGGAGTTCATTACTTATGGACCTCTCTCAAGATGATCCGCGCCGCCTCGTGGAGCGTCGACCGCTCCGCCTCGGTCATGTTCTCGAGCACCTGCGACAGCCACATGTCGCGTCGTTCGAGCGTGTCGGCGACCACCTGCGAACCCGCGTCGCTGATCGCGATCTGCACCTTACGGCGGTCGACCGGATCCGTCACCCGCGACACGTAGTCGTGTTCGATGAGCGCGTTGACCGTGCGGTTCATCGAGGGCGCCGTGACCCCGTCGCGCTCGGCGAGTGCCGTGAGCGTGTGAGGGCCGTGCAGGTGCAGGGCGACGAGCACGGCGAACTGGCCGTCGGTCATGAGCTTCACGGATCGTTGCTGCCGGATCCTGCGGGCGAGGCGCAGCGTTGCGGCACGCACATCGGAGACTTCGGCACGGAACTTTTCGTTAGACATATCAACTATTAGTTTAGGCCATTAGTTTCGATAAAGGAATGGTCACGTGAGATCTGCGATGATCGGCGGGTGAGCACTTTCGTCGACCATCTCGGCACGCGGATCCACTACGACCGGGTCCTCCCGGACGGCGAGCCGCGCGGCGCCGTGCACGTGCTCCATGGCGTCGGGGAGCACGCGGGGCGGTACGCCACGCTCCTCGCCGCGCTCGCGGACGCGGGATGGGCGGCCTATGCCGACGACCATCGCGGCCACGGCCGCACGGGCATGGAACAGCACGGATCCGCCGCCCGGCTCGGCACGCTCGGCCGCGGCGGGCACGCGGCCGCCGTCGAGGCCGCATGGCGGATGTCTCAGATCGCGCGCGAGGAGAACCCGGCGGGGCCGCTCGTGATCCTCGGCCACTCGTGGGGGTCTTTCCTCACGCAGAAGCTCGTCAACGCGCACCCCGGCGCCTACGACGGCATCATCCTCGTGGGCAGCTCCCTCCGCTGGCCGGGATCCCTCAACGCCGGCCCGCTCAACAAGCCCTGGGCGGGCGTGGGCGCGAAGGGCAACGAGTGGATCTGCGAGGACCCCGCCGTGCAGGATGCCGCGCTCGCGGATCCGCTGACCGTCCAGCAGCCGCTCGTGAAGCTCTTCGGCGTGCTCGGCGCCGCGCAGATCTTCGGGCTGCCCGCGCGGAATCTGCCCGACACCCCGACGCTCCTGATGGTCGGCCGCGACGACACCGTCGGCGGACCGCGATCCGTGCACAAGCTCGCCGCCGCCTACCGCAAGCGCTCCGGCTTCACCGACGTGACCACTCACGTCTACAACGGCCGCCACGAGATCCTGAACGGCTACGAGCAGGAGAAGGTGCGGTCGGACATCCTGTCGTGGCTCGATGCCCGGTTCCCGCGCGTGTCATCCTCGTGACGACCGGCCGGGACCCGGACGAGTCGTCGCGGGGTCTCGCCGTCGGGATGCTCGCGGGCGGGCGCGACTACGCTGGAAACATGCACGGTGAGTACAAGGTTCCGGGCGGCAAGCTCGTCGTCGTAGATCTCGAGGTAACGGACGGACGCATCAGCGAGTTCGCCCTCGCGGGCGACTTCTTCCTCGAGCCCGACGAGGCGCTGCTCGACATCAACCGCGCCGTCGTCGGCCTGCCCGACACCACCGATGTTCCGACGATCGCCGCCGCCATTCGTAGAAGTCTGCCCGTCGGTGCCCAGCTGCTCGGCTTCACGCCCGAGGCCGTCGGCACGGCCGTGCGCCGCGCGCTCGTGACGGCGTCGACCTGGAGCGACTTCGAGTGGCAGATCGTCGACGATCCGGCCGTCTCGCCGCACATGAACCTCGCGCTCGACGAGGTGCTCACCGAGCGCGTCGGCGCCGGCCTGCGCCAGCCCACCCTGCGCATCTGGGAGTGGGACCGCTCGGCCGTCGTCATCGGATCCTTCCAGTCGTACAAGAACGAGGTCGACCCGGAGGGCGCCGCAAAGCATGGCTTCGACGTCGTGCGCCGCATCTCCGGCGGTGGCGCCATGATGATGGGCGCCGAGCAGATCATCACCTACTCGCTCTACGTGCCGGCCTCGCTCGTGGCAGGTCTGACCTTCGCCGACTCGTATGCGTTCCTCGACGACTGGGTGCTGCAGGCGCTGCACTCGATCGGCATCGAGGCCACCTACCAGGGCCTCAACGACATCACGAGCCCGGCCGGCAAGATCGGCGGCGCCGCGCAGAAGCGCCTCGCCAACGGCGGCATCCTGCATCACGCGACCCTCAGCTACGACATCGACGGCCAGATGATGACCGAGGTGCTGCGCATAGGCCGCGAGAAGCTCAGCGACAAGGGCACGACGTCCGCCGCGAAGCGCGTGGATCCCATCCGCAGTCAGACCGGCATGGAGCGCCGCGCGATCCTCGACGCCTTCATGGACAAGTTCGCTACCTTCACGGGTGCGACCCGCGGATCCATCACCCCCGAAGAGTACGCCGCCGCCGAAGAGCTCGTGCGCACCAAGTTCGCCACCGACCAGTGGCTTTACCGGGTTCCGTGAGCGTCGCTCAGCGCGGCCTGGGCCGCGGCGCGCCCGTCGCCATCCATCACGGCGACAACCTCGAGGTCATCAGCGAGATGCCCGACGGCGCCTTCACGATGATCTACCTGGACCCGCCCTTCAACACCGGCCGCAAGCGTCAGCACACGACGCAGCGCGTCACCCACGCGCCCGACGCCGTACACATCGACAAGCTCCCGCCGGCCGAGGGGGACGCGCTCTTCGACGAGCAGTTCCTCAACGCGACCGAGAACCCCGTCTGGGCGGGGTTCCACGGCCGCAAGTACGAGCGGATCCGTCAGACCCTCACGACGTTCGACGACCGCTTCGACAACTACTGGGAGTTCATGGAGCCCCGCCTCGCCGAGGCCTGGCGCCTGCTCGCCGACGACGGCACGCTGTACCTGCACCTCGACTATCGCGAGGCGCACTACGCGAAGGTCATGCTTGACGCGGTCTTCGGCCGCGACAACTTCCTCAACGAGATCATCTGGGCCTACGACTACGGTGCCAAGAGCCGTTCGCGCTGGCCCACGAAGCACGACACCATCCTGGTGTACGTGAAGAACCCGTCGGCCTACTTCTTCGACTCCGACGCCGTCGACCGCGAGCCGTACATGGCGCCCGGGCTCGTCAACAGCGAGAAGGCGGCGCGGGGCAAGCTCCCGACCGACGTCTGGTGGCACACGATCGTGCCCACGAGCGGATCCGAGCGCACGGGGTACCCGACGCAGAAGCCCGAGGGCATCCTCGAGCGCATGATCAAGGCGTCCACCCGCCCCGGCGACCGCGTGCTCGACTTCTTCGCCGGATCCGGCACCACGGGCGCGGTCGCCAGCCGCCTCGGTCGCCAGGCCGTCCTGGTCGACGGCAACCCCCGGGCCATCGAGGTCATGCAGGAGCGGATGCCCCACGCGGTCGTGATCCGGTAGGTCCCGCTGCCGCCAACGACGTAGACCGGTGCCGTCGCCGCGGACGACGGACGGTTCGCGTCACCGGAATCGGCGAGGGGGTGCTCCCATCGCAGCTCCCGTCACGGGAGCTATCCGGTCGCGTCAGCCGAGCGGGGCGACCTCCGCGTAGGCGTGAGCGGCGAGGCCGGCGGGATTGTCGAAGACCCGCGCCGTGGGCCAGGTGGGGAACGGGAGTCGGTGCGTTGTAACGAACTCGACGGCCGCACCATGGACCTCGTCGGCGAGCTCCTGCGGAGGGTTCGGCCCGGCGACCGCCTCGACGCCGGGCGCGCCCAGCACGTCGAAGAAGAACGGCACATCGAGGCAGTGGAAGGCCAGCCCGTTCGTCGGGGACGGCCACGCGAAGCGATAACCCCACGTGTTCTCGGAGCGCCGAGCGTCGCCCACGCGTCGCACGTGGCGACGGAAGCCCATGTCGGTCGCATACTGGCCGAGGATCGCCGCGCTGCCCCGGCCCATCCGCGGGTTCGCGGTGCGCCAGGCCCGCGCGCGCTCGCCGCGAAAACCGACGAGCGCGAGCGCGAGCGAGGCGGGCACCCAACGGAGAGCGCGGGTGTACGGCGACAGCACGATCGTGAACTCGTCGTCGGTGGATCCGATGACGAGCGGGATCTCGGATCCGCTGCCCGCGCGGAGCGCCGAGATCGTCGGGCGGTCGATCAGCTCGCCGTCGATCGTCGGGCCCATGCGCAGGCCGCCGTCGAGCGAGCGGCGGATCCCCGCGAGACTGCGCCCACTCGCGACGAGCGGCTTCTGCGCGCGGCCGAGTTCGCGCGGGGCGACGGATCCGAGTCCCTCGGCCGTGTTCGGAACGTTCAGCGCCGCCGCGAGCGCCGAGGAGAGGGCGAGCGCCGCGTGCCGGTCGACGAGCGACAGCGTCGGCGACATGCACCAGGCGGCGTGGAAGAGGTGGTGGGTGGCGGGGATCCCGAGCAGCGTGAGCACCGCGCCGCCCCCGGCCGACTGGCCGGCGATCGTCACGCGGCCGGGGTCCCCGCCGAAAGCGGCGATGTTCTCCTGCACCCACTCGAGCGCCGCGATCCAGTCGCGCACGGCGCGATTCTGCTCGGATCCGGGAACCCAGCCGAAGCCCGGAAACGCGATGCGATAGGAGAGCGTGACCGTGACGACGCCGTCGCGGGCGAACGACGCCCCGTCGTACCACGGGCTCGCGATCGACCCGGAGGCATATGCCCCGCCATGGATGTAGACGAGCACGGGAAGCTTCTCGTCGAGCGAGGGCGTGAAGACGTTGACGTTCAGCGTCTCGTCGCCGGGCACGCTCGGCTCAGGGATCAGGGTGGCGCCCGTCTTGCCCCGCTGCGGCGTCGCTCCCTGGTGCACCGCGTCGCGCACGCCGTCCCATTTCGCGTGCGGCCGCGGCGCGCGGAACGCGAGCGGCCCCACGGGCGCCGCGGCGTAGGGGATCCCCGTGAAGGTCGCGCAGGGTCCGCGCCAGAAGCCGCGCACGGATCCGGCCGCGGTGCGTACGACGGGCGCCGCGCGCTCGGATGGGGGAGAGTTCCGCTCGTCGATGAGCGGAACGCCCTGCACCTCGCGCGGAGCCGTGGTCGCCATGACCTCATGCTAGCGGCGCGACCGCGAGAATATTTGTTGGACGGGGGAGGGGCGGACGCTACTCTCACAACATGCGCACCTTTGCCGCGCTCCTCGTCAACACGGCCGTTGCGAACATCTCGACGATGTTCATCTGGTTCGGCCTCACGTTCTGGATCTATCTCGAGACCCGCAACGTGCTCTCCACAGCGCTCATCGGCGCCGCCCTCATGCTCTTCGTCGCACTGTCGAGCATGTTCTTCGGCGCCCTCGTCGACCGGTTCCGCAAGAAGCCGGTGATGGCATGGGGGACGGGCGTCGCGCTGGCGATCTTCGTCGTCGACGCGCTGTTCTTCTTCGCGATGGGCGCCGACGCGATCGCAGACCTCTCACGGCCATGGTTCTGGATCTTCGCGGTCGTGATGCTTGCCGGCGCCGTCGTCGAGCAGCTGCGAGGCATCGCGATGTCGACGGCGGTGACGCTGCTCGTCCCCGAGGAGAAACGGGCGAACGCGAACGGCGCCGTGGGCGCGGTCGATGGCGTGTCGATGCTTGTCACGAGTGTGTTCTCGGGGTTCTCGATCGGCTTCCTCGGCATGGGCTGGACCCTCATCATTGGCGTCACGGCGGTCGCGCTCGCGTTCGTGCACCTGCTGACGCTCCGCATCGACGAGCCCGAGGTCGTCGGATCCGGGGAAGCACCCACCGGATGGGTCGACATCCGCGGCGGGTGGCGCGCCGTCCGCGCCGCCGACGGATTGCTCTTCCTGGTCATCTTCACGACGCTCAACAACTTCGTGGGCGGCGTCTTCATGGCGCTCATGGATCCGTATGGGCTCGAACTCATGAGCGTGCAGGCGTGGGGCGTCGCGTTCGCCGTGGCGTCGACGGGTTTCATCGCGGGCGGCATCGTGGTCTCGCGCACGGGCCTCGGCAGGAACCCGACCCGCACCATGCTGCTGCTCGCGTCCGCGACGGGCGTCGTCGGGATGGTGTTCGCGCTCCGCGAGTGGACGTGGCTCTTCCTCGTGGGGACCTGGGTCTACATGGCGGTCATGCCCGCCGTGGAAGCAGCCGAGCAGACGGTGATTCAGAAGGTCGTGCCGTACCGACAGCAGGGCCGCGTCTTCGGCTTCGCGAAGACCTTCGAGGCCGCCGCGGCTCCCGTCACGTCGCTCGCGATCGGGCCGATCGCCGAGTTCCTCGTGATCCCCCACCTCAGAACGCCGGCAGGCGAGGCCGAATGGGCGTGGCTCCTCGGCACGGGCGATGCGCGCGGCATCGCGCTGATCTTCGTCGTTTCGGGTCTCGTCACGGTGGTCCTGGGGCTGGGAGCGCTCGCGCTGCCCCAGTATCGAGCCATCTCGCGCCAGTACGCGCGAGCGGACTCCTCACCGGACGCATAGCAACCGCATAGCCCGGGACGTCGCGCACCCCGTAAGGTCGGAGGCATGCACGAGGTTCAGGTCGACGACAGCATCATTCGGCTCGCGCGAGGTCTGCGCGACGAGATGCAGCAGTTCCTCAACGAGTATCGCTTCGGCATGCGCGAGGTCGAGACGAAGCTCGAGATCCTTCGGGACGACTTCGAGCACCAGCACTCGCACAACCCGATCGAGCACCTGTCGAGCCGGCTGAAGAGCATGGACTCGCTGCTCGACAAGATCCAACGCCGCGGAATCGAGCCGTCTTTCGAGGCGATCCGGCGCGAGATCACCGACATTGCGGGCGTGCGCGTGACGTGCAGCTTCGTCAGCGACGCCTACCGCCTGTTCGAACTGCTCATCGGGCAGGACGATGTCGGCGTCATCGCCGTGAAGGACTACATCGCGCAGCCGAAGGGCAACGGATACAAGAGCCTGCACGCGATCATCACGGTTCCGGTCTTCCTGCCGCGCGGCAAGGTGCATGTGCCCGTCGAGGTGCAATTCCGCACGATCGCGATGGACTTCTGGGCGAGCCTGGAGCACAAGATCTATTACAAGTACGACAAGCAGGTGCCGCAGGAACTGCTCGACGAGCTGAGCGCGGCGGCTTTCACGGCGAGCGACCTCGACGAGCGCATGGAACGCCTTCACCGCCAGATCCGCGGATCCGAGAGCAGCCCCCAGCCCGCGCCGCCGATGCGGGAGCTCCCCGCGTCGAGCGAGCCCCACGACGCATAGAGAGCGGGGCGGTGCCCGTGACTCGCACGTGGACCGCCCCGCAGCTTCTACTCCTCCGCGCCGCTCGCGCCGAGCAGTTCGCGGACCCGTGATGAGACGCGGTGGAACTCGGGGAGTTCGAGCGTCTCGGCGTAGTTGCGTCGCTTCGCCAGGTCGACGACGTGCTCCTCGATGATCCGACCGGGCCGTGGGCTCATCACGATCACTCGGCTCGCGAGATACACGGCCTCGGCGACCGAGTGGGTGACGAGCATGACGGTCGTTCCGGTCTCCGCCCAGATTCGGTTGAGCTCGGTGTTCATCTTCTCGCGGGTGAGCGCGTCGAGGGCGCCGAACGGCTCATCCATGAGAAGCACGCCCGGCTCGTGGAGCAGCGCCCGGCAGAGAGAGACACGCTGTTGCATGCCTCCGGAGAGCTCGAAGGGCATCGCCTTCTCGAAGCCGGTGAGCCCGGTCATCTCGATCAGTTCGTCGGCGCGGCGGCGGGCCTGGGCGGGGTCCATTCCGCGCATCTCCGCCTGCAGCAGGATGTTGCCGCGCACATTGCGCCACTCGAGCAGGGCCGCACGCTGGAACACGTATCCGATGTCCTGGCGTGGTGCGGCGACGCGCTCGCCACGAAGGTGCACGGACCCCGAGCTCGGCAGGGTGAGACCGGCGACGGCCTTGAGCAGCGTCGACTTGCCGCACCCCGACGGCCCTGCGATCGTGATGAACTCACCGGGCTCGACGTGCAGCGACACATCGGTGAGCGCCGTGACGCGGCTTCGCTTCGAGGCGAACTCGATACTGACGTCGTCGATCGCGACGGCGGCTGTCTTCTGGGGGGACGTGAGGGATGCACTCATGGTCACTCCGGCTGGAATTCGTCGGTGTAATAGGTGTCGATGGTGCCGTCCTCGGCGGTCAGGCCCGCGCCGGAGAGCACCTCGATCGTGGCCTCCCAGTCGGCAGCGTCGTTGGTCCCGGGGACCGAGCCGGCGGTCGCGTCGGTCTCGAGCAGCTTGACCGTCTCTTCCCACTGGCCCTGGAGCACCTCGGCGACGGGCATCTGCGGGTCCTTGCCATCCATCGCCTTCACGGCCGCCGCCGGATCCTCGGCCGCTGCCGTGAACGCCTCGGAGGTGGCCTGGACGAGTGCGTCGACGAGTTCGGGGTCGGAGTCGATGGTCTTCCCCGAGGCGATGAGGCCGTTGCTGAAGAAGTTCAGGCCCGCGTCGGAGTAACGCAGATATGTCATGTCGCGACCGCTTTCATTGGCGATCGTCGGACCCTGGTCGTGGGCGAAGCCGATCAGTCCATCGACCTTGTCGGAGAGGAGAGCGGCGATCTTGCCGGCGGGGTCGAGGTTCTGCTGCGTGACGTCGCCCTCCGCGAGGCCGACCGCCTCGAGGTAAAGCGGGAAGGTTGTCGTCGGCGCATCGCCTGCGGAGACGGCGATCGTCTTTCCCTTGAGATCCTGGGGAGTCTCGATGCCCGAGTCGGCGAACACCTGTACCGCCGAGGGGGTCGTTTGGAGGAAGACGCCGACGCTCTTGATGTCGACACCCTTGTCGATGTTCGCCATCACGGCGGGGGTATCGGCCCAGCCGAAGTCGACCTGGCCCTGACCGACGGCCTGAGCGGTCTTCGTCGAGCCCTGGCCCGCCTCGATCGTAAGGTCGATGCCGTGCTCTTCGAAGATGCCCTGTTCGACGCCGTAGTAGAACGGTGCGTGCTCCCCGTACGGGTACCAGTTGAGCATCAGCGTGACCGAGGTCGTGCCGTCCTCGTTCTTCTCGGGGGCGGGCGAGCCGGATCCCGAGCAGCCGGCGAGCAGCAGAGCGCCCGAACCGATGAGCGCGGCGGATGCGAGAAGGCGGGTTTTCGTGGACATGCGTTCCATCTCCTTCGATGGGTGAGGGTGTGTTAAGCGCCGGTGCGGACGGATGCGGATCCGTGGCCGCGGCGGGAGGCGTGCCAGGGGATGAGGAATCGCTCGGCGATCTGGATGATCGCGAACAGCAGCACGCCCATGAGCGACATGATGATCAGCGCCGCGAAGAGCATCGCTGTGTCGAGGTTTCCGTTGGCCTGCAGGATGACGTATCCGAGGCCCTCGTTCGCGCCGACGAACTCGCCGACGACGGCACCCGTCACGGCGAGGGTGGCGGCGACCTTGAGCCCGCCGAGCAGTTCGGGGAGCGCTGCGGGCAGGCGCACCTTCAGGAAGGTCTTGATACGTCCGGCGCCCATCGTCGACGTCAGCTGGAGGATCTCGGGGTCCACGGAGCGCAGCCCGGAGAGACCCGAGATCACGACCGGGAAGAACGCCATCAGGACAGCGACCAGCACCTTCGGGCCGACGCCGAAGCCGAGCCAGACGATGAACAGCGGCGCGATCGCGATCTTCGGGATGACCTGTGCGAACAGGATGATCGGGTAGAGGGTTTTCTCGAGCCCGCTCGAGTAGACCATGACGACGGCCACGAACAGGCCGAGCGCGACCGCGATCACGAAGCCGATGACGGTCTCGTAGGTGGTGACCCAGGTGTGCTGCAGGAGGTAGGTGGAATTCTCCGTGAACGCCGCCCAGGTGTCGGCGGGCGAGGGCAGGATGTACGGCGCGACGGCGCCGCTCTCCGTTGCTATCCACCACGCCACGACCACGACGATCAGGAAGACGACGGGGTGCCAGCTCTTGAGCCACCATCGCATGATGGCGGGGGTCGGCCGAGAGGCGCGCTCAGCGGCTGCCGTGGCCAGCGTCTCGGTTGAGTTCGGGGGTGCGGAAGCAGAGGTGCTCATTGTTCTCCACATCGTCGTGAAGGTGAACGCCGCATCGTCACGACGTCCGAGGGAAAGCGTTGTCCCCTACAAGTGATGCAAACAGCATGCGCCACAGATGTCAAACGCGCCGGTCGGTCGTGGCGTGTCCGTTATCGACGCGCCGGCGTGCTCGCGCCCATCGTCACGTCGACGGCGAGCGGCGCGAGCGGCTCCCAGTCGTCCTCGAGAATCGCCCCGACGGCCAGGCGCCCCAGGCGCTCGTGGGGCGTGCGGACGGTTGTCAGCGACGGCACGATGTCACGGCCCGCGCGGATGTCGCCGAAGCCTGCGATCGCAATGTCGGCACCGACCTCGCGGCCCGCCTCGCGGATCGCCGTCATCGCGCCGAAGGCCATCACATCGGAGATGCAGAAGACGACCGTGCCGGGCCGGATCCCGCGTTCGAGCGCCGCGCGCATCTGGGCGTGCCCGGAATCGCGGGTGATGGAGCCGCGGGAGATCTCGACTTCTTCGCCGCCGGCGTGGCGAAAGCCCGCGACGAACCCTTCCGACCGGTCGTCGCTCGTGACGAGCCCGGAGCCGGCGGCCAGCACGAGCGCGCGCCGATACCCTCGCGCTGCGAGCGCCGCGCCGAGCTCGCGAGTGCCGCCCCGATTGTCGAGCGAGACCGTCCGGCAGGCGACGCCTTCGAGCGGCACCCCCAGCGTCACCAGACGGGTCCCCGACGCGTCCAGCATCGAGAGCGCGGTGTGCAGATGCGGATCCAGCACTCGTCGATCGCGGGACGCGGCGAGGATGATGCCGCGGGGCCGCCCGGCGGCCGCCGCTCGGACGAGCGCGGCCTCGCGGTGCGGTGATCGATCGGTGACGCCGATCGTCAGCACGAGCCCCGCCGCATCGGCCGCGTGCACGACGCCCTCGGCGATCTCGGTGAAGTAGGCATCGGTGATGTTCGCCGTGAGCAACGTGATGGCGGCAGCGGAGCCGCGCACTGTCGCCTGGGCCGAGCGGTTCGTCGTGTACCCGAGGCGCGCCGCCGCGAGGACGACGCGCTCGCGATAGGCCTCGGCCACCTGCCGGGTGGAACCGTTGAGGACTCGCGAGGCCGTGGACGTGGAGACCCCGGCCTCGCGCGCGACATCACGCAGGGTCGCCGGCCGAACGGGAGACGTCGTCGTCATACGTCGAGTGTGCCAGATCGGATACGGACGGCACCGACGCGTGGTCAGCGCCTGATCGTCATCCCGGACGGAGCATCGACCCGCACGCCCTCGGTATCCGCCTCGACGTACAGATCGCCGAGCGGGGTCGGTATGACCGCTGCGGCCCAGTCGAGGTCGCCGAGCTCGGGTCGCACGCGCACCTCGGCCCAGCCGTCGGCCACCGGCGCGACGCCGAGCACGGCCATCGGCAGCAGGAACGCAGGGCCCGACGCCCAGCCGTGGCAGAGGCTCTTGCCGAACGGACGGCCGTACATTTCCCACGGCGAGCCGTCGGGGGAGTAGCTCTCCTCCCAGAACGTCGCCGTGCCCATATCGAGCATGGGTTGCCAGCGCTCTCGCACGCCTGCGACCACCTCGTCGGATCCGCCGGCGTCGAGGAGGGCGAGGAGACCGAATCCGGCCATGAAGGGCGTGCCCATGAGGCGGGCGTCTGCGAGCGTATAGCCGCTCGCGTATGTGTCGTCGCCGCGGGCGATGTCGCCCAGCACGGCGAACGCGTCGGCGTAGCAACAGGCGACCGATCGGTCGTCGAGGTTCTTGTTCCAGCGGCGGCGCTCGGTGTCCCAGGCACGGGCGATCAGGGTCTCGCGCACGCGGTCCGCGAGCTCGCTCCAGCAGGCGGATCCGGTGAGATCGGCGGCCGAGCGGAGCGCCCAGTGCCACAGCATCTGGAGAGCCGTGGGCATCGAGCCCTCGTCGACTCGCATGCCCCAGTCGATGAAGATCGCGCCGGCGGCCGAGTCCGCGAAATCGCTTGCAAACGAGCGTGGGCGAAAGACGCCCTCCTCATCGCACATGGCGGCGAGATCGGTCATGAGCGCCTCGGCGTTTTCGGCCATGCGGAGTGAGGCGATCCCGTGGAAGCGCGCCATCTGGCGGGCCGCGACGACCCACCACAGGCTGTAGTCACTGATACCGTTCGCGTAGCCCTCGACGGGGCGGCCGAGCGCCTCGAGCCCGTCGACGAGGATCGACGGATCGCCGAAGGCATAGGCGTTCGACAACAGCGCGAGAGCCTGATCGCCGACCCATGGCATGCGATCGCGCTTGATGCCGTCGAGGGTGAGCCGTTGCATGCTCGCGCGCAGGGTGTATGCGGAGGTCGCCCAGATCCGGTTCAGGCGAGCGTCCGAGCTCGCGAACGCGCCGCGTCGGGAGGCGGGACGCACCTGAGCCTCGACATATGCGGTCTCCGGCATACGCGAGACGCGCAGGTAGCGGAAGCCGAGCGGATGCGCGGTCGTCCAGGATCCGTCGGGTCGCCGCACCACGTCGTGACGCGACTCGTGCTCCTCGCCCGAGAGTGCCTCGTCGCGAGACTCTCCCGTGCGGAGGACGGGCTCGGTGTCGCTGACGACGACCGGATGTCCGAGTACGGGGATGCCGGTGTCGAAGAGCTCGCCGTCGCGGGCCAGGGCCAGCCGCTGCACGGGCTCGCCCGTGCAGTGCGGGGCAGTGTCGAAGGATCCGTCGCGCGCATCGGCCGGCTCGCCGTCCGCGAGCCAGGCCGCGGGGCCGGAAGCGATCGCGAGCGACGCCGCTTCGCCGGGCTCGGACGCCACGGTGATCGCGATCTCGCGTGCGCCGGCGGGGACGGCGACGACGTGCGACGCGACGGTGCCGCGCCCCAGCGCGGAGAGCACGCCGGCCCGCGGTGCGAGCGGGGTCCCGTCGACCTCGACACGAACGGATCCGCGTGCCACGAACTCGACCTGCTCACCCGCCGGGGCCGCCGTGAACCGCACGCCCGCGCGCGGTTCCGCGAAGTTCTGCGCGTAGTGCACGTTGCGGTTCGCGGCGAAGCCCTCGCGCACGAGGCGCGCGATGGTCGCGGCCGCGAAGTCACCCGGGGCGTAGAGCCAGCGGGCCTCGTGCGCGGGTGCCGCATCGCTCAGGATGTCGGGGCCCGCTGCGCGGGAGATCTCGCGGATCCGTTCGGGGGTCATCGGCTTTCGCTCTCCAAGCCGGTCCGTCCCTCCGCCTTCGGCAGGCGCGGGATCCAGAAGAAGCCGATCGAGACCGCCACGACCGTCGTCCCGACGAGGATGATGAACAGCACGCGGGGGCCGAGGTCGATGAGGCCCGTCGTGATGAGCGCCATTCCGGCGGCGACGAGTCGCGTGAAGGCGATCATGATGCCCTGGGCGGTGCCGCGGTAGAGCGTCGGGAACAGCTCCTGCGACCAGACCTTGAAGATGGGCTCGCCGGCCATGGGGCCACCGAGCGCTGTCATGAACGACAGCGCGATCATGGTGGCGAGCGAGACGCCGAGCGCGGCGGGGACGCCGTAGGCGAAGATCGTGATCAGCGCGCCGACGCCGAACACCAGCATCCGGTAGCGGGTCGAGATGAACTTCACGACGAAGTACATGGCGACGAGGTTGAACGCGTACGAGCACAGCGAGATCGTCGACGCGGTGCTGACATCCGAGCCCGCGACGTTCACGTACAGGTAGGTGTTGAACTGCCCGAGCGTGTTCGCGGTGATGTTGCCGATCGCGAAGAACAGACCGAGAGCGATGAGCGGCAGCAGGTACTTGCTCGTGAAGAGGTCGCGGATCGAGGCCTCCTGAGCGTGCTCGTTGGGGGCCGCGGCGATGGCGCCGGTACGCACATCGTGGGCATGCTGCCACTCGCCGGATTCGGGCAGGCGAGTGCGCAGGACGAGCACGATGAGGGCGACGACGAGCAGTACGCCGTAGAGCCAGCGCGCGCCGTCGGCTCCCATCTTGCCGACGAAGATGCCCATGAAGGTCGGCACGAGGATGCCCGCGACCCAGAGGATGTGGGTGAAACTGACCATGCGGCCGCGCTTCTCGTCCGGTGCGGTCTCGGCGATCATCGCGAGCGAGACGGGGAGGTCGGCGCCCGCGGCGAGGCCAACGAGGATCAGGCCGACGTAGAGCATCCACGGCCCGACGGCGATCGTGAGGAAGGCCGCGCCGACGATGTAGAACAGCATCGTCGCGGTGAAGACGCGGCGGCGGCCGAAGCGGTCGCCGAGCCTGCCACCCACGAACGCGCCGATCGCGATCATGATCGTCAGCAGGGCGGAGAGGCGCGAGATGTCCGTGCCGGAGAGGTCGAACTCATCCTGGTACAGGACGAGGGCGGTGCCGGTGGCGACGATGGCTCCCGCGTCGAGGAACGACGCCATTCCGGCGATAACGGCAACCCACCACGGGTTGATGGTCTTCTTCGTTGAGACAGCGCTCACGGGCTCTCCTTCGAGGCACAGGCTAGGGGAATCGAGGCGCAGAGCAAGATGTATTGCGTTCTACACGGCGTTGTGTAGAACGTAACACAACCTCGACTCGGCTAGTCTGGATGGACTTCAGCGAACGAGGAGACCCGCATGAGCACGCCGAATCCTCGGGTGACCCTCCGCGACGTGGCGCGGGCATCGGGGGTCTCGCCCGCGGCCGTATCGAAGGTCGTGCGCGGTGCATATGGAGTGAGCGACCAGATGCGCGAGCGCGTCAACGCCGCCATCGCGGAGCTCGGCTACCGCCCCAGCATCGCGGCGCGCGCGATGCGCGGATCCAGCTCGACGATCGGCGTCGAACTCGCGAGCCTCGGCAACCCGTTCTTCGCCCCCGTGCTCGACGCCGTCATGGACGCCGTCGACGGCTCCCGCTATCAGGTGATGGTCGCACCCTCGCAGTCGCCGCAGCGCGAAGGGCAGCGCTCGCTCGAGACACTTGCGGACCACAACGTCGCCGGCGTGATCGCCGTCTCGCCCGTCATCGACCAGGACTGGCTCGAGCGCTACGCGCGCATGATGCCTCTCGTCATCCTGGGGCGCGATCTCGCGTCCGACGCGTTCGACGTGGTCTCGGGCGACGACGCCGACGGCACCCGGCAGGTCATGGCGCACCTCTTCGAGCGCGGGCATCGGCGGATCGTCCACCTCACGCGCTCCGAGCCCGTGACGGATCCGGCCTCGGGCAGCCCACACGCGCGCCGCCTCGCCGGGTACGTGCGTGCGATGGAGGTCGCCGGCTTCGAACCGCGAATCCTGCGTAGCGGGCCGCGCGAGGAGGACGCCTTCGAAGCAAGCCTGCGACTGCTTTCTGCGGGGGAGATCCCGACCGCGATCTTCGCGGCCAACGACGCCCTCGCCTTCGGTGCCATGCGGGCGATCGACCAGGCCGGCCTCACAACCCGCGATGTCGCGGTCGTCGGCTACGACGACGTGCCTCTCGCGCGCCAGCCGGGCGTCTCACTCACGAGCGTCAACCAGAACGGCGAGCAGATGGGCCGTCGCGCCGCCGAGCTGCTGCTCTCGCGTCTCGAGGGCCGCACAGACCCGGTCCGCGAGGTGGTGCCTGTCACACTGACTCCACGAGCCTCCACCACCCCGTTCATATGACACCTTTCGCTCGTCCAGGGCGCGAATGGTGGCGAAAGGTGTCATATGAACGGTGGGCGGCGAGGCGTGGGGAGGGGCGCTAGGCCGCCAAGAGGACCAGCGAGGCGCGGAACGAGCGCGCCGTGAGGCGGTAGCGGGGGAGCGGGCCGGGGCCGCAGCTCGCCGTCCCCGCGCCCGACTGGGCGAGGTCGATCGAGACGTGCGTCTTGCCGTCGGCCTCGAGCTCCCAGTTGTGACCCGCCGAAACCATCGCCTCCCGCGAGTACGGCGACACGGTGAGCGCTACGGGCTCGCCGACCGTGCGCACGCGCAGGGATCCCGCCTCCGTCGCGATCGTCGCATCCACGACGCCCTGCCGGGCACCGCTCTCCTGCGGGCGGACGTTGTCGACGACGAGCTCGTCGGCCCCCGCCTGCCACCAGCCGAAGCGGGCGCCGTCGGTCATGTCGGGCGTCGCCGGAACGGGGCCGAGGCCCGCGAAGGAGAGGCCCGAGGGAGCCGCGTCGATGACGAGGTCCAGGCCGAAGCGCGCCCACCACACGGGCCATTCGCCGACCGGATCCGCCTCGATGTCGAGGCGCACGGATCCGTCGGCGAGCGTCGTCCACGTCAGGTGCGTGTCGATGCCGAAGTCGTGGATCGGCACCGCCGTGCGGGTATGCACGCGGGTCGAATCGCCGTCCTGCGAGAACGAGATGAGGCGCGAGACCGTGCGGTCCATGCCGGCCTCGCGCCAGCGCACCGCGATCGGTCGCGGATCCTCCTCGCCGTGCAGCGTGCCGTTGTCGTTGTCGGTCGGCGCTCGCCACACGCTGATCTCCGGCCCCGCGAGGGACAGGGATCCGAGCGCCGACAACGCGCCGGACACGACGTCGAACCGGATGGATCCGTTCGCGTCGGTCGGGGCGACGGCCGGATCCGCAACCCGGACGTCCTGCCCGTGCGAGATCGCGTGTCCCGCGGGTGCCCAGGCCGATTCGGAGAGCGTCACGGCCGAGACCGTGACGACGTCCGCGGTTTCGAACGAGGCGTCGTCGAAATCGGGGAGCGGCACGATGACCGTCGACCGTGCGTCACATGCGGGGAACGGGATCCGCCCGCTCGCGACGACGGACCCGTCGACCTCGCGCTGCCAGGCGAGCTCGAGGTGGTCGAGGCCGATGTGGTCGTAGCGGTTCTGTACGGTCACGACCGAGCGATCCGGGGCGACGTCGAGCACCACCTGCGCGATGACGGCCGCGTAGTGCGTGAGGCCCGGGCGCGGGTCGCGGTCGGGCGACACGAGGCCGTCGATGACGAAGTTGCCGTCATGGACCTTCTCGCCGAAGTCGCCGCCGTACATGACGCGACGGTCGTCGCCCTGCACGAGGCCGTGCTCGGTCCACTCCCACACGAAGCCGCCGGCGAGGCGGGGATACGTCTCGAAGAGATCCCAGTACTCCCGCATGCCGCCGGGGCCCGTGCCCATGGCGTGCACGAACTCGCACTGGATGAACGGCAGCGTCGCCCGCCGCGCGTGGTCGCGAGAGGCGTCGAGTGCCGGGCCGCCGAGACCCTCCTCGCCGATCTGCCGCACCTCTTCGTGGCTCGCGTACATGCGCGAGTAGACGTCGGTGAAGCGGCACTCCCAGTCGCCCTCGTAGTGCACGAGGCGGCTCGGGTCGAAGCTCTTCGTCCACAGCGCCATCTGGTCGAGGTTCGCGCCCGTGCCCGACTCGTTGCCGAGCGACCACATGATCACGCTCGGGTGGTTCTTGTCGCGGTTCACGGTGCGGGCCATGCGGTCGAGATAGGCGTCGCGCCAGCGAGGATCGTCGCTCGGGTTGTTCTTCCAGCCGACGTGAACGAAGGCGTGGGTCTCGAGATCGCACTCGTCGATGACCCAGAATCCGAGCTCGTCGAACATGTCGAGAACGTCGGGATGGGGCGGATAGTGCGAGGTGCGCACGGCGTTGATGTTGTGTCGCTTCATGAGCAGCAGCTCGCGCCGCACCCAGTCGCGGTCGAACACGCGGCCCTTCTCGGGGTGGTGCTCGTGGCGGTTCACGCCGCGCAGCATGATCGGCGACCCGTTGACGAGGATCTCGGTGCCCACGACCTCCACGCGGCGGAAGCCGATCTTCAGCGTCACCGTCTCGGCGTCGGTCGACAGGGTCGCCTCGTAGAGCCGCGGGCGCTCCGCGCTCCACGGCTCGACGGATCCGGCGTCGATCTCGTGCTCGGTCGTGTCGATCCCCAGCTCGGGCACGCGGATCCGCACGCCGGGATCCGTGTCGATCGACAGGGCGCCGCGCCCCGTCGACGGGTCGAAGTCGGCGCGGACGAACGCGTCGTGCACCCCGCCGGTGGGGCGGGCGAGGAGCGTGACGCTGCGGAAGATGCCCGGAAGCCACCACATGTCCTGGTCCTCGAGATAACTCGCGTCGCTGAACTGCGCCACCCGCACGGCGAGGCGGTTCTCGCCCGCGCGGAGGACGTCCGTGACGTCGAACTCGTGGGTGAGGCGGCTGCCGCGCGTGGACCCGAGGAACTGGCCGTTGAGGAACACGTCGGCCGCCGACTCGATGCCGTCGAATCGCAGGATCTGCGCGTGGCCGTCGATCCCGTCGTCGGTGATGAAGTCGAGCACGTAGTCGCCGATCGGGTTGTCGTCCGGCGGGAACGGCGGGTCGAGCGGGAACGGCATCTGCACGTTCGAATAGGCGGGAGCTCCGTAGCCCTGTAGCACCCAGTGCCCCGGCACCGCGATCTCGTCCCACCCGGATGCATCCTCCGCGTACCAGTCACCACTCGGCGCCGCCCGGAGCGCGGGGTGTACGCGGAACTTCCACGCTCCGTCGAGCGACTGCGACGGTGCGTCGGACGTGAGCCGCGCGCGCGGCGCGAGCGTGCCGGATCCGAGGCCGAAGCGTGCAATATCCATGGAACTCCTCGTTGAGCAGGGATGGGCTTATCGTCACGCTAGCAGGGGCTCAGGCCCCGAGTACCGTCAGGGGGACGATAAGCGTGCCGTCGGTGCGGCGGTGGGCGATGCCTGTTGGCACGACGACGATGCGTTCCCGCGGTGGCTTCACGAACTTGTCGCCGATGCGGATGAGGTTCGTCGACGCTGCGTCTACAGAGCCCTGGCCGAGTTTGACCTCGATCGCGAGCCACTCGCCATCTGCCGCTTCGACGATGACATCGATCTCGTCGCGCCCCTTCGCGTCGCGGTAGTGGAACACGCCGCGGGCCCCTGCCGACTGCGCATAAACCCGTAGATCGTGCACGACCTGCGACTCGAAGAGGAAACCCAGGGTCTCCGGATCCGCAAGTAGCCGGTCTGTGCTGGCGCCGAGCAGCGCCGCGGCCAGTGACGGATCCGCGAGGTGGCGTTTGGGGGTCTGCTGCGCGGCGGTGCGGGAGCGTAGGCGCGGAGACCATGCCGGCTGGTCCTCGATGATGAAGATGCGCTCGGCGAGGCCGTGCAGGATCGGCACGGTTGCAACACCGACCGATACGCTCGCGTCTTCCGCGACGCGCTTCGTCATAGCCGCGTAAGTCGCGGGCTGGGCGACGAGTGCCGCGAGCGCGCGTGCGAGGGCGAGGAAGCGTCGCGGGTCGCGACGGGAACCCGCGACTTGCGCGAAATCATGTTCGCTGATGTCGTTCATATAGTCACGAGCGCGCGCCAGCGCGGCATCATCGGAGACGCCGATCCAGCCGGGCCACCCGCCCGACACGATGCGGGCAATGACGTCGAGAAAAGTTGACTCGGATTCGGCCATCGGTGCCCCGTCGCCCGCGAGGAGCGCCCGGAGCGAGACAGCACCGGTCGACTCGCCACTCTCGGCGAGCGTCATGGTGCGCATCTGAGTTCGGCGCACTCGTCCCGCGCCGGGATGACGGAGTGCGTCATCATCGGGGATCGCGGATCCGGAGAGGAGGAACTGGCCGGGCTCGCGGCGGTCATCGACAGCGTGGCGCACCTCGTTCCAGAGCTGCGGTACGAGCTGCCACTCATCGAGAAGACGGGGCGTGGATCCCTCGAGCGCGGTGGCGGGTTGCGCCCTGGCCAGCGCGGCGCGCGGATCTGACGAATCGAGTCGTAGCTCCGATGCGGCCAGTCGGCGGGCCGACTCGGTTTTGCCGACGGCACGCGGACCGCGCACCTCGACGGCACCCGCGATCGTTAGAGAATGTTCGATCTCGGGGTCGACGATGCGAGGGAGATACCGGACCATGGGCCCATGGTATGCCTGGGAGAAGGAAAAATCCATCACTTAAGGAGGGAAAAATCCAACATTGCCTAATGGAAAATTCCATCACTCAATGTGGCAGTTTTCCATTTCTCACGCGTGAACCCACTCCGCCACGGCCCGCTCGATGCGCTTCTTCGTCGCCGCGTTCACCTTCTCGATCAGTTCGACGGCAGGCTCACGTCGGCTCTTCGTGCGTTGTTGCCACGTGCCGACGACGACGCCGTCGACGAGCACCGCGGGGCGGAAGATGCCGTTGTTGCCCGGCACGAGCGCCGTCTGCATCGCCGGCGACGCTGTGAAGTCGCGCTTCTCATAGCCGAGGATCCACTCGTCGAAGCCGGGAACGAGCGTGATGCCGGTGTCTCCCGGATCCCCGAGTTCGCCCGCGATCCACGCGCGCTCACCGTCGATCGCGACCTCGGTGAGCCCGTCCGTCGCGCGTCGGATCGCCGTCTTCGGCAGCTTCAACCACCACGCGAGGTCGTTCTCGGTGATCGGCCCGCGCGCCGTCACAAGGCCGCGCACGATCGCGGGCAGCGGATCCGGATCGGGCGCCGTCACCGCGGTGAGCGTCAGGAGCTGCTCGTCGCCGCGGAACGCGCCCCAGTGCCAGGCTCCCGCGACTGCGTGGTGGAAGATGAGGTGATATCCGCGCCCGCCTGCAGGATCCAGTCCCGCCGCCGTCCACGCTTCGAGTACCTCGGCGCGGGTCGAGAGCGGCGGTGCGACCTCGAGGGCGCGCGCGAGCGTCGCGTCATCGAGGCCCAGCTGGCCGCGGCGCTTGACGGTGGAACGATGGATCCGCTCGCCCGTCAGCGACAGCAGATTCGCCAGGTGGCGCGGGGTCGTCGCGAACAGCGTGCCGCGCGCGGGCCACGAGCGCACGATCTCGCCGCGATCGAACGCCGCCTTGACATCGTCGATCGTCGTGCCCGGCGCCGAACGGATCGCAATCGCCCGCATCACGGCCGGCAGATCCTGCCCCTGCAGCGCGACCGCGCGATCGACGACCTGCGCGGGCGTCAGCGCGGATCCGCCCAGCAACTGACTCGCCCAGCGCGCCCGCCGCGCCTCGACGATCGTGAGGTTCTGCATGAGGACAGCGTAGGCGCTTGTCCGGTCACGCGGAGGTGGACCGTGACTGCAAATACATCGCCGCGTGGATCCGCAGCTCGGGCTCGTCTTCGCAGTTGCGCCTACCCCAGCAGCGAGGGACGGATGTCGCGCATCGTGCGGGACCTCGTCATCCGCAGGATCGCGAGGAAGGCGATGACGAGCGGGACCACGAGCCAGCAGGCGAGGAAGGCGACGTCGTTCCAGACGCGGTCCATGTCGCCGCCGTACATCAGCTGGCGCAGGGCGTCGACGGCGTAGCTCATCGGCAGCGCCTCGTGGAGAGCGCGGAGCGGGGTCGGCAGCGTCTGGTACGGGAAGGTTCCGCCGGCGGACACGAGCTGCAGCACCATGAGCACGAGACCCAGGAACTGGCCGACGCTGCCGAGCAGCACGTTGAGCGTCAGGATGATCGCCGCGAAGGTGATCGAGGCGAGCGCCATGAGCCCGATCATGCCGGCGGGGTGCGCGATCTGGTAGCCGAGCGCGAACGCGACGATCAGGTACACGGCCCCCATCTGCAGCACGCCGAGCGCGGCGGGCGTCGCCCACGCGCCGAGCGTGATCGGCAGCGGCTTGCGGAGGGCCGTGACGGCACGCTGCGAGTACGGCTTGACGATGAGGAACAGCGCGTAGATGCCGATCCAGGCCGCGAGGCTGATGAAGAACGGCGCCATTCCCGCGCCGTACGACGACGCCTCCGAGACGGATCCGGATTCGACCGAGACCGGATCCGACATCATCTTCGCGGCGGTTGCCCGTTCTTCCTCGGACTGGTCGGGGATCTCCTCGACGGCGTCGCTCAGGGCGCCCGCGAGCTCCGCGGATCCGCTCTTCAGATCACCGAGCCCGTCGGCGAGGTCGCGGGATCCGTCGGCGATCTGGTGGATGCCGTCGTTGAGGCTCGAGGCACCGGTCGCGGCCGACGAGACGCCGCTCGCGAGCGCGGGCATGTTGTCGGCGAGCTGCTGGGCGCCGTCGGCGACCTGACGGGATCCGTCGGCGAGCTGCGAGACGGCGCCGGCCGCGGCCTGCACCTGGTCGTTCGCCTGGCGGATGTCGTTGCCGGCCGGCGCGATGAGCTGCACGATCGGTTCGATCTGCTCCTCCGGGATCCCGATTTCGGCGAGCCGGTCGCGGACGTCCTGGTCGGTCGGCAGCTTCGCGACCGCGTCCGCGATCCGCTGTGCCGCGGGAGCCACCTGGTCGTTCAGCTGCTGGTTGCCGTCGGCGACCTGGCGGGCGCCGCTCGCGAGCTCGCTGACCTTGCCGGGCAACGGCGCGACCGAGTCGTTCAGCGTGTTCAGCCCCGAGAGCAGCTGCTCGGATCCGCTGGCCGCGTCATTCGCCCCCGTCGCGAGGGTGTCGGCGCCGTCCTTCGCGGTCGCCGATCCGTCGGCGAGCTGCTTTGCGCCGTCGGCGGCGTCGACGAGGCCGGAGCGGATCGTCGCGACGGAGTCGAGGAGCGTCATCGCCGCGGTCTCGCCGACCTCCTGCGTCAGAGAGTCGCGCACGGTGTCGGTGACGGTGTCGGCGATCGTGCCCGCGAGGTAGCTGTTGGCGTCGTTCGTGGTCAGCTCGACGACGGCCTTCGTGGGGTCGTCTTTCGCGATCGAGGTGAGCGAGGTCGAGAAGTCGGGGCCGAAGCGCACGATGAAGTCGTATTCACCGGATGCGAGCCCCGATTCGGCCTCCTTCAGGTTCGTCTCGTGCCAGTCGAGGGTGCCGTCCTCGATGAGGTTGTCGCGCACCTGCTCGCCGTAGTTGACGTCCTTGTCGTCCTGCGTGGCACCGGTGTCGTCGACGACGAGGGCGGCGGGAACGCTGTCGAGGTTGCCGTACGGGTCGTCGTTGCCCCACAGGTACAGGCCCGCGTAGAGCAGCGGAACGAGCATGAGCGCGACGAGCGCGAGGATCTGCATCGGCGAGCCCGTCAGGCGCTTCAGCTCGGTGCGGACGAGGGTGAGGAACTTCATGTGAGTGCTTCCCGGTGTGGTTGCGTCACGAATATCGGAGATGTCTCGAATCTCGGAGCTTTTCTCGGGATGGACCCGAGATCGGTGATTTCTCCGAGTTCGGTGTGGCCGCTAGGTGCGCGCGGCGTCGACGGCCGCGGCGGAGGCGAGAACGATGACCGTGTAGCCGCGGGCTGCCCACGCGTGCGCCGTGTCGTACCAGGCGGCGGTGTCGCCGCCGTGGCGGTCGGGGGTGGCGATGACGAGGATGTCGACATCGGACTGGGCGGCGGCGGTGCGGGTGAGAACGCGGATCCGTACGGACGCGGGCACCTCGCCGATCGGGGTCGACGCGAGATCCGAGAGATCCTCGTCGGCGAGGAGCTTGCGCGTTGCGCGCCTCGGGGCCCGCAGTCCCGCGAACACGAGCTCTTCGGTGACGACCGACGCCAGCGGCAGCTCGTCGGCTGGCGCGCTCGTGTCGGGGGCATCGACGATCGCGACCCTCTGGCGCAGGCCCTTCGGATCCTCTCGGCCGTCGAGTTCGACGACACCGGCTTTCGGCGTCATGCGGCCGGCGAGCATGAGTGCGAGGAAGTCGGCGCGCTGCCCGCCCTCGACGGCGACGAGCGCGACCTGGCCCGCGTACGCCTCGACGTCCGTCGCCTTGAGCGGGCCCACGGAGATTCCACGGGCGGTGAGCGTCGGTACGGCGGGCAGTTCCTGTGTGGTCACGAGGCTTCTCCGTTCGAGGGATTCTCTGACGAGTATGTCGCAAGCGAGTCGACCGTATGGAGGGCGGCGCGCCAGTCGAGGCCGGCGATGCCGAGAGCGCTCGCCGCGAGCATGCGTTGTGCCTGCTCGTCATCGAGCCGGCGTGCGACCGCGACGTCGAGCATCGCGAGCGCGGTGCGTTCGATCAGCAGCGACGTGAGCGATGGATCCTGATCCTGTCGAAACGATCCGTCGGCCGCGCCGCGCTCGACCGCGTCGAGCAGCGCGCGTCGCACGGGCGCGATCGCGTCGCCCACGAGTCGCTCGAAGGGCCCGTGAACGAGCATCTGCACGACGAGCTTGATGTCGGCGATCGCGCGCCAGATCGCTGAGGCGAGTATCGCGATCTGGGTTGCGGGGTCGTCGTGGCGGATCCCGTCGAGCGTTCCGGAGATCCGTGCGGCGCCGCGTTCGAGAAGCTCTTCGAGCAGCGCGTCGCGTGACGGGAAATGGCCGTAGACGGCCCGGCGGGTGAGGCCGGCGGCCGTGGCGATCGCGTCGATCGAGGCCTGCGGATCCTGCCGGAGGAGTTCGGCAGCCGCGTCGAGGAGCGCCTGCCGGTTGGCGACCGCATCGCGTCGCCGCGTCGATGAGGTCATGGGGCGAGTCTACATAGTTTGCACACTGTCGTGCAAACTATGTAGAGCAGAGAGAAAACGGGCAGGCGATCCGGGTGCTTCGGATCGCCTGCCCTGGCTGTGTTGCGAAACGCCGTCTGACGTCATGCCGTGCGCTGTGAGCGCATCATGCGTTCTCATGTCTGCGAGTGCGGCGCTGCCGCAAGAGGAGCAGCCCGACCGCGCCAGCGGCGGCGCCGACGACGGCTAGTCCGGTAACGGACCCGCCGGTAGGGGAAAGTCCGCCCGACTTCGGCGGCACGGGAGGCTCTACTGGTGGAGCCTGGGGCGTCTCCGACTCCTGCGGCACCGGGGTTTCGGTGGGAGTCGGAACGACCGAAGGCTCCGGGGTATCAGAGGGCGTCGGGGCGACACTCGGCTCCGGCGTCACGGGAGGCCTTGGGGAGTCGGTCGGCTCCGGCGTAGCGGGCGGGGGTGTGGTCGGCTCGGGGGTCACGTCATCTCCGCCGAGTGTGAAGACGACGTCGAACGACGCCTCGCGATCGCCGACATTGGAGCGGTTGCCCGAGGTGGCGTCGACGGGGAAGTCGTAGCCGATCGTGACCTCGGTCGTCTCGCCCATCGCCAGGGGGCGGGTCAGCACCGACGTGTCTCCGGCGTCGTCGATGGCGGCGAGCGATCCGGATCCCGTACCCCAGTCGACGATGACGTCGTCGTAGAACGAATCGTCGAGGCCGGCGTCGGGATCGAGCAGCTCCACGCGGGTGATGGTCACCGTCAGGGTGCCGTCCGAAGGACCATCGTTGCGTACGTGCAGCGTGCGCTGCACGCTGTCGCCGGGGACGGCCACGGGCGTTCCGACGAAGCTCTCGACGACCGTGTCGGCATAGTCGGAGCCGTCCCACGAGAGCTGGATCGGATCCGGCTCGGCCGCGTGCGCGGGGAGAGCGCCGCCGAGCACCAGGGCGATCGATGCCGCTGCGCAGGGGAGAAGGTGTTTCTTCATGGCGTTCACTCTCCTGGCCGGAAGGTCTCGTATGTGAAGGAGATCGCGTGGTCCGATTCGTCGGCGGGATCGAGTGCGGAGATGACGTTCGCGCTCCAGGTATCGTTCGCGGAGACGTCCCTCTGCGACGGATCCTTCGCGGTCGCGGTCACGGTGTTCTTGTATCCGCCCTCGTCCGGCAGACCGTCGAGCGTCGCGATGAGGCACCAGTACTCGGTGGTGGGTGTCGTCGAGGTCGAGTAGTCGGCCGTGACCGGCGTGCTGGCGTGCGACGGCGACGCGGGAACCGATGCGTCGACGGTGCAATCGGCGGCCGCGGTCACCGGGAAGACGGCGACGTCGGCCGAGCCGAAGATCCCCGTTCCCCAGCTCGACGGCGGGGAAACGGTGTAACGCAGACCCTTGTTGCCCTGGCTCAGGGAGTCGGTCTGCATCGGGATGGCGAGCCTGCCGTCGTCGATGAGGAGGGCGGCCTCCGCCGCGCCGATCGTGACGGTCGCGGTGTGCGCGGAGTCGGCGGGCGTCGTCGCGTCGACGCGGCCGGCGGCGAAGTACTCGTAGCCGGATGAGATCTCGCCCGTGAAGCCGACCTCGTCGCTCCAATATGCGGCGGTGATGCCGCCGACGCCGAGCGCGAGCCCGATGGTCGCGGCGATGCCGATCACTGCCGTATCGCGGACGGCATGGGTGCGGTTCATTCGAATCCCTCCCCGGAACGAATCTGTGTCAGAGTGACGTCGAACGAGCCGAGATCGGCGGTCTGCACGGCGCTGCCGGCCCCGAATCGATCGCTGAGGCCCGCGAAGTCGAGCGTGACTCGCAGCACGTAGTCCCCGCCGGTCGTCACGCGTGCGAGCGCAGCATCGTCGGCGCCCAGGACGCCGGAGGCGACCGTGTTCTCGTCAGGATCGAGAACGACGTAGGTGCCGGTCACCCCGGCCGGAAGCGAGGGAGCCGTATTCCAGGCGACGCCGATGTTCGCGGCGAGGTTGTCGCCGTCGAGCACTGTGTGGAACGGGAAGCTGGCGGCGGCGGTGTCGCCCTGGCGTACGAGGAACGTACCGGTTTGCGGGGACGCGACATCCGGCGATGTCTCTTCCCAGGCGAGGTCGGAGGAGGCGATCGCGAGATCTCCTGCGACGATCGTTGCGGCGGATCCGCCGGCCGTGCCGTTCCAGAGAGCGAGCGTGCCGCCGCCGAGGGCGGCACCGGCCGCGAGCGCCGCCGTGGCGAGTAGTGGCAGGCGCCACTTCGATGATGTGCGCACGTCTTTCTCCTAGAGTGTGCGAGCGGCAGCGCGCTCGTGCGAGGCTGCCGATCGCTTTGCGATGGCGGCGGAACCGAATGCATAGATGCCGAAGCCGACGAGAACCGCGCCGGCGACGACGAGGAGGATCTGTCGGTGGGAACCGAGCGCCTGCGCCGCGTGTCCGACGTAGGGAATGCTGTAGATGACCTTGCCCATCACCTGTGCGGCGACGATCGGCTCGTCATCCGCGCCGTTCGCGTCGCCGCGCGTGATGTAGCCGGTTCCTTCGGGCCCGTTCTGCACCGCGATGATGCGGTGTGTGATGAGCGAGGGATCTCCGGACACCGGTTGGAAGGTGATGGCGTCGCCGATGGCGTACGAATCCTGGGGGACCGATACGACCATGTCGCCCGGCGAGTACGTCGGCTCCATGGAGCCGGTGAGGACGGTCAGCGCCGCCCCGTGCATCACGCGCGGGACGAGCGTGAGCGACAGCGCGACGCCCAGTACCGCGAGCAGCAGCACGGTCGCGAACGCCGAACCCGCGCTGCGCCAGAACAGCGGCCGGCGTCGAGGTGTGGCGTTCACGTGGTTCTCCTAGGGCGATGCGATGGGTGAGGGGATCCGTGCGGGGGAGCCGGTGGGCGCCCCCGCACGCTGAGGGGTCAGTTGAATCCGGGGGCGTCTTCGCGGACCTGCGTGAGCGTCGCCGCCGACGCGGCGAGTGCTGCGCTCGTCTGCACGAGCTCGCGCTCGTCGGTGTCCTCGTCGAAAGTGACGGATACCTCCAGGGTGACGTCGGCCGTGCCGTCGACGGCGGCCGGAACGGCGAGCGCGCCGGTCGTGTCGCCCGAGTTGTCCGCGGATGCCAGCTGCGTCACGATGCCGCTTCCCAGCGTTCCCGTGGCGGTGCCGATGACCGTCGTGCCCTGCTTGAGCGTGTAGGTGGCCTCGAGACCGTCGGCCAGCGCGCCGCTGAGGGCATCGCCCGTGAGGGCGAGCTCGGCGAGCATGTTGTCGCCCTGCAGGCCGAGGTCGAAGCCGTAGGTACCGGTGATGGTGTCGCCGGGAACGATCTTGAAGGTCGTCAGATCGATGACGTGGGGCGCGTCCTCGCGATCGGCGGAGACATCCTGCCACGTCGGCGTGCCCACTGCCGCGACATCGAGGTTGCCGGCGGTGATCGTGCCGCCGGGGGCCTCAGCGCTGTCGTTCCACAGGGCGTAGGTTCCGCCGCTGAGGAGCAGCGCGGCGCCCGCGGCGCCGGCGACGATTCCGGTGAGCTTCTTGTTCATGGGGTTCTCCTTGAGAGGTGCGCTCTGTTGCGCGGTGGGGGTTGGGGTCAATCGAGGGCGGTGACGGGGCCCGTGGCCGTGCAGGTCATGCTCTCGCCTATGGCCAGCTGGGTCTTGGGGCACGAGACTCCGCTGACCCGGTCGTCGGTCACCACGACGTTCGTCAACGCGGTCTGGCCGGTGTTCGTCACGAGGTACTTCCACGTCACGCTCGTTCCGGACACGACGTCGTCGCCGTCGTCGATCTCGGTGCCGTCGAGCCAGGCGGTCTTGACGACGTCGATGTCCGGCACGAGGCTCTGGACGTTCTTGAACGTGCACTTCAGGGCGTCGCCGCTCGTGACGGAGACGGTGGCCGTCGGTTTCGACACGCTGACGGTATTGCCGTTGAGAGTGCAGGCGATGCTGTCGAGCGCCCAGCCGGCGTCTGCATGGGTCCCCAGGATCTCGCTCAGCGACACGGATGCGGGGGTCGCTGGGTGGGGCGAGGCGAACTTCACGGTCCACCCCGCCGTGCCACCGTTGCCCGTTGTCTGCTGGGCGGGCGAGGAGACGGTGCCCTGCGTCGACGAGGCGGCGAACGTCCATCCGGATCCGCCGGCCACGAACTCGCTCGTGCCGTAGGCCTTGGTCTGCTTCTGCACCTCGATGGTCGCCTGGCAGGTGGCGCCCTTTGCGATGCTGCTCAGCACCGTGGTGAGCTCGCTCCACGGCGTCTGGAAGTAGTCGGACGCGATGCCGGACTGGCCCGCGACGTGGCCGACGGTACCGGAGACGGCGCGCAGGTTGGCCGGGTCGCCGGAGAGACCGTCGCCGACGCCGACGGCGAGCACACGCGTATTCTCGGCCTTCAGCGCGTTGGCGGAGAAGACGGCTCGTTCGACCTGAGAGAACTGCGTCGAGCTGCCCGGACCGGTCGCGGGCGAGCCGGAGAAGGTCGGCATGCCGTCGGTGACCATGATCGCGAGGTCGAAGTGGGTGGTCGAGGCCGCGACCTGCCAGATGCCGCGATCCCAGTTGGTTCCATCGCCCGTGGTGTAGGCGTCGATGCGGTTCTTGATGGTCTGCCGGTTGGTGCCCTGGTCGATGGGCATCGAGTCCCAGTTGCGCCCGCTGTTGCTCGTGTTACGAGGGGCGGTCTCGGCGAAGGTGAAGAGTGCGACGGACGAGCCGGAGCCCGCGAGCGCGTCGACCATGTCCTTCGCGGCGCTCTTGAGAGTGTCGGCGTACGGCGTGACAGAACCCGACAGGTCGAGGACGAGAGCGACGCTCAACCCCGCCTCGCAGCGGAGCGGGAGCGTCGGGTTGACGCGCGATGCCTGCCACAGCCCGGTGGAGCTCCTGCTGCCGTCGGTGGCCATGAAGGCGTCGCCCGATGCGTACGTCTGGTTGGCGCGCAGCCGGTCGCCCGTGCGGAAGGCGTAGCTCGACGTCGTTCCGTTGCCGACGACGAGGGGCGAGTTCAGGTACCAGCCTGAGGGAGCGGTCTCGGCGACGACCCAGAAGCGCCGGTCTCGGTTCGCGCCCGATTGGAAGCACAGGCTGCCGAGGCCGGAGATGCACTGGGTGTCCGGGACGGTGAACGAGCAGTCGCCCTGGCTGTCGGAGACGCACGTCGCCCAGGCTTCGGAGCGTGCGGTCGTCGGCGCGTTCTCGTTGCCGTTGTAGAGACGCAGCGTGACGCCGGACAGGGGCGCGGTTCCGTTGCTGGTGTGGTCGCCGCGCACCTTGACGGTGATCACGGCCGTCGTCGAGCTCGGTGCCGGGACCATGAGCGGGGCGACGAGATCCGGTTCCGCCTGCGGTGCCGGAGACGGCGCCTGCTCGCTCTTCCGGGCGTCGTCCGTCGAGGGCGAGGTGCTCTCCTGCGGGAGCTCCTCGGGGTCCTCGCTCGGCTCCGCGGAGGGCATCCGCTGTACGTCCTCGGGCAGGGCGGGGTCGATCGAGAACTCGCGCATCGGGGCGGGCGATGCCTCGGGAGCCGGTTCTGCGGTGTCCGCCGCGACGGGAAGATCCTCGGGTGCGGCCGAAGGCGCGGGGGTCTCTACGGAGACGAGGGATCCGCCGTCCTCGCTCGCGGCGACCGCTCGGGGGACGACGGCGGTCGCCAGAACAACGGCGAGGAGCGCCGCGGCTCCCATCTGCCAGCCGCGGACGATTCGCGGTGTAGCGCGGGGTGAGTGCGCCATCTCCGGCCCCTTTCTCCTGCCGTGCGAAGGCACGATCACGTCGGTCTGTCACCGCACGTGCGCGGCAACAACCCGACGCTATGGGGCCCGCGCTCGCCGGCACGGGCCACGGGGGTTTCGTTGCGAAGCCGACATGAAGCGGCGCGGCGGCGGGCGAATGTCCAGGCGCGGGCGCGCGGAGTTCCGCGAACTGGACACCGTTCGGATAAGACCGGGTGAGTACGCGAATCGCCGGGGTGAAAGGCGGGGTGAACCCGCTCGGGGCGCGCCGTGTGCCGCGTTCGACCGTGGCGCGCCGGCGTGCGCGGCCGAGGAGAAGGCCACGCCTCATCGTCGGCAGACGAGAACGTGGTGGGTGGGGAGGCGAGCTCTAGAGCGCGTCGCTCCGTGACGCGCCGCAGCGAGCATCGGTGCGGTCGGCGCCGCGCTGAGCCGCGCGACCTCGTGTCCCTCGCCTCGAGAACCTCGCGGCTCGGCGCGACGTCGGCACGCGCCCCGCGGCGCGCGGCGCCCTCGGCGAGGCGCGCACCGACATAACGCGAGCCGTCGCGGGAGGCGACGAATCCTAGGAGAGGAGCCCCGCGGTGCGTGCCGCGAGGACGGCCTCGTCGCGCGAGACGGCGCCGAGCTTCCGATAGAGGCCGCGCAGCTGAGACTTGATCGTGTTCTGGGTCACCCCGAGCGCGTCGGCGATCTGCGCGATGGTGTCGGTCCCCGCCATGAGGGAGAGGACGTCGCGTTCGCGGGGCGTCAGCGACACGGCCTCGTGCGCCCCGCCGAGCTCGCGCAGGGTCTCGCGCATCGAGCGGACCAGCTTCGCGACGGCGGGGTCGCGGGTGAACGGCACCGCGGCGTCCAGGATCCGGACGACCCATGCCCGTCCGTGGCGGAAGAACGGCAAGAGGAGGCCGGTCTGCGCCGTCTTGTGCAGGGCATCGACGAGTGCGGCGTCCGCCCCCGCCTCATCCCCGAACGTGAGGCGCGCGCGATGCAGCGTGACCTGGGCGCGAATCGTGAACCGCACGGAGCGACCGCGCACCTGCGGGAGGAGATCGCCCAACAGCTCGGCGGCCTCCTCGCCGCGGCCCAGCAGGACGAGGGCGTGGGCGCGATGCAATGCGGCGTGGGGTGCGCCGAAAGGGGAGAACGCGGTTTCGTTCAGGATCTCGAGCACCTCGTCGGGTCGCCGCAGCACCAGCAGCGCCTCGGCGCGCGAGAGCAGCACCCAGCGGCGCAGTGAGGGCGTCGGCAGTCCCCGGACCAACCCCGATTCCAACAGCTCGAGCTCGCCGAGAGCCGAATGGCCGAGGCCGAGAATCGAATACGCACGGGCGCGCAGCGTCGCCTCGAGCACGCTGAGCGCGGTCATTCCGGATGCCGAGTAGTCGGCCGGGGCCGCGAGGAGGCGCCGCAGCTCGGGCACATCGACCGTGTCGAGCGCGGCCGCGAGGGGGAGCGAGGAGCCCGTGAGGATCGTGCGCGACGTTCGGGACCAGGCGGAGAAATGGCTCGAGAGCTGCACATGCGCGGCGACGAGCGAGAGCTCTTCCGCGAGCGCGGCGAGATTGCCGTCTCCGGAGGCATGGGCCTCGCTCCGGGCGCTGTCGAAGCTCTCGAGCGCGGCCGTCGCGTCGCCGAGTTCCAGGTGCATCAGGCCGACGTGGAAGTGGACGGCCGCGCGGTCCGCCCGCGCGGGGTGCACGGACTCGAGCGCGCGTAGCCGCGCGAGACCGACCTCGGGGCGCCCCTCGATGCGATCGACCGTGGCGCGCATCGTGACGACGATCGCGGCGTCCTCGGGCTCGAGCCCGGCCGTCTGCTCGATCCGTGCGAGCAGCGACTGCGCCTCCTGCAGATGGGATGATGAGATCCGATTGTCGAAATCGCGCTGCAGAGGGTCGATGAGCGCGCGGACGAGCGCGAGCATGAGACGCGGATCCGAGAGCTGGCGGGTGGCATCTCGCAACGCCTCGCGCGCAACGGGCGCGGGCAGGGTGAGGGACTCCCGCCAGTGCCGTGCGAGCAGGCGGGCGCGGACGACGGGGGACAGTGCGCCCACCCGTACGGCGTCCTCGAACCGGCCGTGCGAGGCGAGGCGTGCAACGGCATCGGACACGATGGACCGGTTGTCCGCGTCGTCGATGACGTTGGTCAGCGACGCCATCGCCTTCTGGATGCCGGGCACGTAGCTGTGCACGCCGGGCGACGACTCGATGATCGCGCCCGCATCGGCGAGCGTGTACCGGTACGAGACGGCGTAGTCTCCACGATCCCACACGGCGTCCAGCGCCGCCGTCGAGAGGGCGCCCAGGTGCGCCATCGCGACGCCGGCCTCCCAGGCCGGACGGCGGTAGGGGAAGTCGACGCGTGCGGAGAGGAGCGGCCTGAACGTGGCGAAGCACCCGGCCTGCACCTCGTCCTCGCCGAGCGTTCCCGAATGCTGCGCCGCCTCCAGTGCGGCGAGGACCATGCCGGCGATGCCGGCGCTCTGGCCGAGCATATGGGCGCGCTGCGCGCCGGTCGTCGTGACGCCCAGTCGTTCGCCGATGAGGCTGACCTCGCTGTCCGTGAACGCGAATTCACGCGTGGAGACGCGCACGTCCGGCTGGAAGCCGGCGTCGATCGCGCGTCGCGGCCAGGCGTGCGTCGAGAGCACGATCAGGATCGACTCCGGGTAGGCGTCGCGGCTCGCGATGATGGCCTCGCCCTCATCGGGCACGCCTCCGATCAGGCTGAGGACGACGACATCCGGTGACCTGACGGCGCGCTGCGGCGTACGCGCGAGCCATTCCGTCGTGTACCCTCGCTCGGCGACCCAGAGTGCGCATTGGGCGTGCGCATCGGAGCCGTCGGTGACTCGGCAGAAGATGGTGTCGCCCGCGCGTGCCTCGTCGAAGTACGACAGGATGCGCGGTCGCATGTACAGGCGCGACTGAGTGTCCATGGATCCCCGATCTTCGGTGAGGTCCATCTCTCCCCCCGAGAGCGGACGTTCACCCCGCATGCATTATCTCGCAAAAATGCACGCCGGGCGAGTCTCAGGATTCAGGCAGGCGCAGGACGTTGTTCTCGTCGACCCGCAGGTCCTCCACCCAGCGCACCGTGCGCGCGAGCTGATCCAGCGGATCCATGAACAGCAGGAACCTCTCGCGGTCGGCGCACACGGCGTGCAGCGTGATCAGATACGTGCCGAGATCCCACGTATAGCTGACGAAGGGCATGCGCGCGTGCGCCGAGGAGTCCATCACGAGCTTCTCGCCGACGCCGAGGTGCGGGTTCGCGAAGTTCTCGGTGTCGTCGAACTCCATGGGCATCGACGCGCGGGCGGCCCGGAGGTGAGGAGTCATCTCCTGCACCTGCGCGAGAGCGGCGAGCGCGGCCGGATCCTCCTTCCACGACCAGGCGAGGAACCGCCCGTTCGCGTTCCGCAGGCCCGCCTTGATCGTGCGGGTGGCGATGAAGTTCAGCAGACCGGATCCCGGCTGCCCGGCCGTGATCCCGACGGTCGACATCAGGAGCCTGATGGCGGCCTTGCGATGACGCGACCCGGCGATCCCGCTGCCGCGGATCGCGACCCAGCGGGCCGGGTCTGGATCCGCCTGGAGGTGCGGGTTCATTCGGAGCGGTTCTTGTTGCGGGAGCGGATCGCGAAGAAGAGGCCGCCGCCGGCGATCACGAGCACGGCGGCGACGATCGCGATCATGCCGCCCATCTGCCCTCCGGCCTCGATAAGACCGGTGTTCTCTGCGACGAAGCTGAGCGTGTTCATGGTTACATCCTCGCCCATCCTGCGGCGTTTCAGGTCGAATCGGTACGCTCGAGCGGTGACGAATCAGGATCTCTCCTACGCCGAATCGCTCATCGCCGAAACCCCCGACTATCCGGAGCCCGGCGTGCTGTTCCGCGACATCTCGCCGATGCTGGCGGATCCCGTCGCACTCCGTGACGTGTGCGCCGCGATCGTCGAGCCGTTCGCGGGCCAGTTCGACATCGTCGGCGGCATCGAGGCGCGCGGCTTCCTGCTCGCGGGGTACATCGCGGCGACCGAGGGCGTCGGCATGCTGCCGATCCGCAAGGCCGGAAAGCTGCCGACCCCCGCGGCGGCCGTCACCTACAAGCTCGAGTACGGATCCGCGACGATCGAGGCACCCGGCGTTCTGAAGCCGGGCGAGCGGGTGCTGCTCGTCGACGACGTGCTCGCGACGGGCGGCACGATCGCCGCGGCGCGCGAGATCGTCGACCAGCTCGGCGCGGTGACGGTGGGATCCGCCGTGATCCTCGAGCTTCTCGGCCTCGGCGGCCGCGAGCACGTGGGCGATATCCACGCGGTGTTCACGGCCTGACTTCCGGGTGCGTGTCCCACGTGGTGCGGGTATAGCGGCGCTATTCCGACGTGAAGTGGGACACGCCCAAGCCCATGTCCCAGTTGGGGCGGGTATGGGGAGGCCATTCCCGCACCAACTGGGACATGGGGTCAGCCCGCGTACGACTCCAGCGGGGGTCCCTCGTGGAGCACTCCGTTGACGATGGCGCGGATGGCGAAGGCCGTGGCCTCGGCGAGCTCGACGGCGCCCGGATCGAGGAGCCACTGCAGCTGCAGTCCGTCCATGACGGCGAGAATCGATGCGGCCGCCGAGGTGATCGTGGCCGGGTCCTCAACGCCTTCCTGCTCGCAGAGCTCACGGAAGGCATCGGAGATCTCGCTCCGTAGCGTCATGTAGCGCCGGGAGAAGTGATCGCGAGCGGCATGCCCCTCCGTGACGGACTCCGCGGACAACACCGTGTAGAGCTGAACGATGCCGGGGCGCGCCTCGTTCGCCAGCGCCGTACGCACGAGGTGGACGAACAGCTCGGGGCCGTCCGGGATGTGCTGCTGCGCGAGACCGGCGACATCGGAGCGGTCGCGGTAGCTCAGCACCTCGAGCATCAGGCGCTGCTTTGAGCCGAAGTGGTGCAGGACGCCTGCGTGGGTCATCCCGACCTGTTCGGCGACGTCTGCGAGGGTGCCGTTCGCGGATCCCTTGTTGCCGAAGATCTCGACGGCGGCCCGCAGGATCTGTTCGCGCTTCTCCCTCGTCGCCGGGCGAGGGGACGCGGTGCCGTCCTTCATGGGGTGCCTTCCGTTGCTGAGTGCTTCCTGCTTGCCATCCTACTTACCAACCAGTAACCTTGCGAATGCTTACTTTCCAGTGAGTAAGCAAAAGTGGACGGCAACGTCCGCCACAGCACAGTCCCGTGCCTGCTAGGAGAAGCAATGAAGCTCAGGAAGTCCCTCGTCGCGGCCTCGATGATCACCGCGCTCGGCGTGACCGCGCTCGCCGGATGCTCGTCCGACGGCGACGGCGGAAACAAGCCCTCGACGCCCGCCGGCGATGGCTCGCTGACGATCGCGAAGCCGGATGGCCCCATCACCGTCGAGAACAACAACCCGTGGGTGGGCGACTCGTCGGCCCAGCGCCTGGGGTACGCCAACGCGCTCTTCGAGCCCCTCGCGATCACGAACTCGGTCGATCCCACCGCTGACCCGGTTCCCTGGCTCGCGTCGGAGTTCGAATGGTCCGAGGACTACACCTCGGTCGCCATCACCGCCCGTGATGGCGTGACCTGGAGTGATGGCGAGAGCTTCACCGCCGACGACATCGCCTTCACCTTCCAGCTGATCAAGGACAACCCGGCGTTCGACACGGGCGCGCTCAAGATCACGGACATCTCGGTCGACGGCAGCACCGTCACGCTAGGCTTCGAGCAGTCGCTCTTCGTCAAGCAGAACAAGGTCCTGCTGACCCGCATCGTCCCCGAGCACGTGTGGAAGGACGCAGGAGACCCGACGACGTTCACGAACGAGGACGCGGTCGGAACCGGCCCCTACACGCTCTCCAAGTTCACCTCGCAGTCCGTCGAGCTCGCGGCCCGCGACGACTACTGGGGTGGCAAGGTTGCGGTTCCCACGCTCTACTTCGTCTCCTACGCCGACAACACCGCGCTGACGACGGCCCTCGTGGGCGGCGACGCGGACTGGGCGCAGATCTTCATCCCCAATGTGCAGTCCGCGTACATCGACAAGGATCCCGAGCACAACATCTACTGGGCTCCCGCCGGCCTCGGCATTGACACGCTCTTCGTGAACACGCAGACGAAGCCGTTCGACGACGTCGCTTTCCGTCAGGCCATCAACAAGGTCATCGACCGCAACGCTCACGCCGAGATCGCGCGCGAGGGCGGCGTTCCCGTCATCACCTCGGTCACGGGTCTGCCGACGCCCGTCGGCGACTCGTTCATCAGCGACGAGTACCAGGGCGAGGACTACGAGGTCGACGTCGACGGCGCGAAGGAGATCCTCGAGGATGCCGGGTACACGTGGGACGGCGACACCCTCATCGACCCCGACGGCGAGGCGGTCACGTTCGAGCTTGCGGTGCCGCAGGGATGGGCCGACTACGTGACGGGCATCAGCCTGATCTCGGACTCGGTCAAGGCCCTCGGCGTCGAAGCGACCGTGAACACACCGGACGCGGACAACTGGACGGAAGATCTCGGCACGGGCGACTTCCAGGCGGCGATTCACTGGACCGACTCCGCCGAGACGCCCTACGACTTCTATTCCGACCAGATGGACGGCCGCTTCCTGCAGCCGATCGGCGAGGCGGCCAACTACAACTACGGCCGGTTCGACAGCGAAGAGGCCACCGAAGCCCTGGAGACGTACGCAACGACGACCGACGAGGCCGAGCGCCAGGAAGCGCTCGACACGATCGAGAAGATCTACGTCGAGGAGGTACCGGCGATGCCGGTCGGCACGCGTCCGATCATCAGCCAGTACAACACCCGCGACTACGTCGGCTGGCCGAGCGACGAGGATCCCTACGTCGACGCCGACCCGACGCAGCCCACGATGGTCTACATCCTGACGAAGCTGCAGCCCGCCGAGTAAGACGCATCGACGGTGCGGGGGTCGGGCCTGGCCCGGCCCCCGCACCCGTGGAGGGACCGAACATGACACAAGATCTACTCACCGTCACGGATTTCAGCGTGACCTACGACGTCGACCCGCCGGTCGACGCCGTCAAGAACGTCTCGCTCTCGCTGCGCCGCGGCGAGATCCTCGGCCTCGCCGGCGAGTCCGGCTGCGGCAAGACCACCCTCGCCTACGGCGTGCAGCGCCTGCTCAAGGCACCCGCCGTCATCACGGGCGGTGACGTGGTGTTCCACGACGCGTCGGGCGAGGACATCCGCGTCAGCGAACTCGCCGACGACGAGATGCGCGCATTCCGCTGGAACAAGGCATCGATGGTGTTCCAGGGCGCGATGAACGCTCTCAACCCCGTCATCACCATCGGGGCCCAGCTGGGCGACGTGTTCACCACCCATCGCCCCGGTATGAGCCGCGGGGAGCGCAAGAAGGCGGCGGGCGACCTGCTCGACCTCGTGGGCGTCGGACGCGACCGCCTGCGCTCCTACGCGCACGAGCTGTCGGGCGGCATGCGGCAGCGCGTCATGATCGCCATGGCGCTCGCCCTCAGCCCTCAGCTGATGATCATGGACGAGCCGACGACCGCGCTCGACGTGCTCGTGCAGCGCGAGATCCTCCGCAAGATCTCCGAGCTGCGCCAGGAGTTCGGGTTCAGCGTGATCTTCATCACGCACGACCTCCCGCTGCTGCTCGAGATCTCCGATCGCATCGCGGTCATGCGCCACGGCGAGATCGTCGAACTCGATACCGCCGAGAACCTGTACCGCGGAGCGAAGCACGAGTACACGCGCACGCTCCTCGGATCCTTCCCCAGCCTCACGGGCGACCGCGGCGACTTCCTGCGCGCCGCGAGCACCGTCGAAACCCTCCGGGAGCCGGGCCGATGACCACCCTCGAATTCAAGAACGTCGTCAAGACGTACAAGGTGCGCGGAGCCGGCACCATGCGCGCGCTCGACGACGTGAGCTTCTCGCTCGCGAGCGGGCAGACGCTCGCCCTCGTCGGACAGTCCGGATCCGGAAAGTCGACGATCGCAAAGATCATTACGCAGCTCGAGCGCCAGACATCGGGCGACGTGCTGTTCAACGGAGCGCCCATTCCGCGATCGGGAAGGGCACTGCGCGGCTACCGGCAGCAGGTGCGCATGGTGTTCCAGGATCCGTTCGCCTCCCTGAACCCGTATCACACGGTGCGACACCACATCGAGCGGCCGCTTCTGCTCGACAAGGTCGTGCCGAAGAAGGGCACCGACGCCGAGGTGCGTCGCCTGCTGGAGAGGGTGAAGCTGGATCCGGACTCGACGATCGACCGGAGCCCGCACGAACTCTCGGGCGGACAGCGGCAGCGCGTCGCGATCGCTCGAGCGCTCGCGTCGCGCCCGAGCCTGCTCGTGGCCGACGAGCCCGTGTCGATGCTCGACGTGTCGATCCGCCTCGGCGTGCTCAACCTGCTCGCGGAACTCCAGCGCGAGTCGCAGCTCGGCGTGCTCTACATCACGCACGACCTCGCCACGGCCCGCCACTTCAGCGACGAGATCATGGTGCTCAACCACGGCACGGTCGTCGAGCGCGGCCCCGCCGACGACGTCATCCTGCATCCGAAGGACGAGTACACGCGCACGCTGCGCGACGCCTCGCCCGATCCCGACCGCTTCTTCTCCCGCACCGAAGGAGGCCAGCGATGAGGTTCTTCGTCCGACGCACCGTGTTCTATCTCTTCACCGCCTGGGCAGCCATCACGCTCAACTTCTTCCTTCCGCGCATGCTGAAGGGCGATCCCGTCACCGCCTATATCAACAAGAACCAGGGGCTCATCAGCCCCGATCAGATCGACGCGCTACGCGTGCTGTTCGGCCTCGATACGGATCTGAACCTGTGGCAGCAGTACATCGAATACTGGAAGCTGCTGTTCCAGGGCGACCTCGGCCGTTCCTTCTCGAACGGCCTTGCACCGGTGACCGACGTCATCGGCGGCGCCCTGCCCTGGACGGTGGGCCTCGTCGGCCTGTCGACGATCATCTCGTTCGTCCTCGGAACCCTTATCGGTGCCGTCATCGGATGGCGCCGCAGCCGCGGATCCGACCTCGTCGTCCCGATCTCGACCTTCCTCTCGACGGTGCCGTACTTCTGGATGGGTCTGCTCGCGATCGCCGTGCTCTCCTCCGTCCTCGGCTGGTTCCCTGCCTCGCACGCGTTCGACAAGACGTCGACCCCGGGGTGGAACGGGGAATTCATCCTCGACGTGCTCTACCACGGCACGCTCCCCGCGCTCACGATCGTGATCTCGTCGCTCGGCGGCTGGATCCTCGGCATGCGCAACATGATGGTCACGGTGCTCGACGAGGACTACATCACCGTCGCCCAGGCGAAGGGCCTGCCGCGCCGCCGCGTCGTAGCGACCTATGCCGCCCGCAACGCCATGTTGCCGCAGCTGTCGAGCTTCGCTCTGTCGCTCGGCTTCATCGTGAGCGGAACGATCGTCATGGAGCTCGTCTTCTCGTACCCCGGCATCGGAAAGTTGCTGCTCGACGCCACGAATGCCAAGGACTACCCGCTCATGCAGGGCATCTTCCTCGTCATCACGCTGACGGTTCTCGTGGCGAACATCCTCGCCGACGTCGCCTATGCGATCCTCGATCCCCGCGCCCGACAGCAGGAGGCATGACCATGACCACCGCAATCCTGGCCACGCAGAACGAGCGTGCACCGAAGCGCCGTCCCGCCTGGACGAAGCTCGCGTCGGCGTTCGCGATGTTCCGGAACGGCAAGTCGCTGACGGGCCTGATCATCCTCGCGATCTTCACCCTCATGGCGATCTTCGCGCCGCTCATCACGCGGTTCGATCCGCTGGAGAAGGACTACCAGTCGCTCAAGCAGGCCCCCAGCGCCACACACTGGCTCGGGACGACCCACATGGGCGAAGACGTGTTCAGCCAGATCGTCTACGGAACCCGCGGCGTGCTCATCGTCGGTTTCCTCGCGGGCGTCATCGCGACGATCATCGCGATCGTGATCGGCGTACTCGCGGGCATGGTCTCGGGCTGGAAGAGCGAGTCCCTCTCGGCCATCACGAACGTGTTCCTCGTCGTGCCGGGCCTGCCGCTCATGATCATCGTTGCCTCGCAGTTCGACGACCCGAGCATCATCCTGATCGCGGCGGTCCTCGCGATCACGGGATGGGCGTGGGGCGCCCGCGTGCTGCGCTCGCAGACGCTGTCGCTGCGTGCTCGAGACTTCGTCCAGGCGGCGCGCGCCAACGGCGAGCCGTTGCGTCGCATCATCACCGTCGAGATGCTGCCTAATCTCATGGCGATCATCGCCTCGAGCTTCGTCGGTACCGTGACCGCGGCGATCGGCAGCCTCACGACGCTCGCCTTCATCGGCGTCATCCCGATCACGAACCTCAACTGGGGCACGATCCTGTTCTGGGCGCAGCAGAACGGCGCATTCCCGAACTTCTGGTGGTGGTACGTCCCCGCAGGTCTCTGCATCGCCCTCATCGGCATGGCGCTGTCGCTCATCAACTTCGGAATCGACGAATACGTCAACCCGCGCCTGCGCTCCGCAGGCGAACGCGCCCGCGCCATGCGCAAGAAGGGCCTGAAGGTCAACAGCACCGTCACCGCCGTGCGCTCCGTCTCGACCCCTGAAAGCAGCAAGAAATGATGCCGTTCCGCGACCCCTCCCTCTCGACCGCCGAACGCGTCGCCGACCTTCTGGCCCGCATGACGGTCGAGGAGAAGATTGGTCAGATGCTGCAGCTCGATGCGCGCGTCGACCTCCCCGACGCGGTGCTCGCGCGCCACGCCGGATCCCTGCTGCACACCTCGCGCGACCACATCCTCGAGGCGAACGAGCTTCTGCAGCAGACCCGACTGCAGATCCCGCTGCTCGTCGGGGAGGACTGCATCCACGGCCACTCGTTCTGGCCCGGAGCCACGATCTACCCGACCCAGCTCGGCATGGCGGCGTCATGGGATCCGGAGCTCGTCGAGAAGGTCGCGCGCGCGACCGCCGTCGAGGTCGCACCGACGGGGATCCACTGGACCTTCTCGCCGGTGCTCTGCATCGCCCGCGACCTGCGCTGGGGTCGCGTCGACGAGACCTTCGGTGAGGATCCTTACCTCATCGGCGAGCTCGCGAGCGCGATGGTGCGCGGCTACCAGGGGGAGGGGCTCACCGATCCCACCGCGATCCTCGCGACCGCGAAGCACTTCGCCGGATACTCGGAGACGCAGGGCGGCCGCGACGCATCCGAAGCCGACATCTCACGCCGCAAGCTGCGCAGCTGGTTCCTGCCGCCGTTCGAGCGCGTCGCTCGGGAGGGCTGCCGCACGTTCATGCTCGGCTACCAGTCGATGGACGGCGTGCCGATCACCATCAACGACTGGCTGCTCAGCGACGTGCTGCGCGGTGAGTGGGGCTACACCGGCACCCTCATCACCGACTGGGACAACGTCGGTCGCATGGTGTGGGAGCAGAAGGTGCAGCCCGACTATGCGCACGCGGCCGCTGCGGCCGTCAAGGCAGGCAACGACATGGTCATGACGACGCCGAAGTTCTACGAGGGCGCCCTCGAAGCCGTGTCGCTCGGTCTGCTCTCCTCGGACGACTTCGACGAGGCCGTCTCGCGCATCCTGACGCTGAAGTTCGACCTCGGCCTCTTCGAGGATCCGCGCCTGCCGGGCGACACCTCCGTCATCGGATCCGCCGTGCACGCGGAGCTGAACCTGGAGGTCGCGCGCCGCTCGCTCGTGCTGCTCGAGAACGACGGCACGCTGCCGCTCACCGCCCCCGCGAAGGTCGCCGTCGTGGGCCCGCTCGCCGACGACGCCCAGTACCAGCTGGGCGACTGGGCCGGATCCAGCGGGCAGGGGCCGGCGATGGACGACGGACACCCGCGCGAGATGATCACGACGGTTCTCGATGGCGTGCGCTCCCTTGCGGGCGGCGACGTCGTCTACGCGCGCGGCGCCGACATTCTCACGGTCGGGCAGGACCCGGAGGGCGCGTTCTTCCCCGACGGCCAGCCGCGCCCACAGGTGGTGCTGCCGTGCGAGCCGTCGGAGGAGCTGATCGCGGAGGCCGTTGCAGCAGCGCGGGCGTCCGACGTCGTCGTCGCGGTCGTGGGCGACCAGATCGAGCTCGTGGGCGAGGGTCGCTCGACGGCGACGCTCGAGCTCGTCGGCGGCCAGAACGCGATGCTCGATGCCCTGATCGAGACCGGTAAGCCCGTCGTGGTCGTCGTGATCGCGTCGAAGCCGCTCGTGCTGCCCCCGTCGGTCCAGCGTGCCGTGGGCGTGATCTGGGCGGCGAACCCGGGCATGAAGGGCGGCCAGGCGCTTGCCGAGCTGATCTTCGGCGAGATCGAGCCCTCGGGGCGCCTCCCGATCTCGTTCGCACGCCATGCGGGTCAGCAGCCCACGTACTACAACCAGCTGCGCGGCCAGCACGGCGACCGATACGCCGACCTGACCCAGTCGCCCGCGTGGGCGTTCGGTGAGGGCCTGTCGTACACGACGATCTCGTACGATTCGGTCGCGCTCGAGGCCGCGTCGCTGTCGTCCAGCGACGTGATTGTCGCCGATGTGACGCTGTCGAACACCGGGTCGCGCCCCGCGCGCGAGACGGTGCAGGTCTACGTGCGCGACGAGGTCACGAGCGTCAGCTGGACCGACAAGGAGCTGAAGTCCCACCGCCAGGTCGATCTTGCGCCGGGCGAGACCCGCACGGTGCGGATCGAGCTGCCGGTCGCCGAGTGCACGATCGTCGACGCCGCGGGAAGCCGCGTGGTGGAACCGGGAACGTTCGCCCTGCTGGTGGGGCCGAGCTCCCGCGATGAGCAGCTACTCAAGGCTTCCTTCGAGGTGAAGTAGCGCAGTTCGGCACCCGCATCACGTGATGCGGGTGCCGAACTGCGACCGGAGTCGTATTACTTGGTGGTCTCCGGTGCAGGAGCGGCCCGGCGAGGAAGCCCGCCAGCAGCGCGCCCACGATCGGGAACACGATGAAGACCCAGATCTGGCTCCAGGCGTCGGCGCCACCATAGATCGCGGCAGCGATCGAGCGGGCCGGGTTGACGCTCGTGTTGTCGACGGGAATCGTGACGAGGTGGATCAGCGTCAGCGTGAGACCGATCGCGAGCCCCGCGAGCGCCGGGTTGCCGCGCTTGGGGTGCGTCACACCGAGGATCACGAAGAGGAAGATCGCCGTGAACACGATCTCGACGACGATCGCCCCCGTGAGTCCGAAGCCGCCGGGGGAGTGCTCGCCGAAGCCGTTGCTGGCGAATCCGCCGGCCTTCGCGGCCTCGTACCACTCGGTGTTCGACGAGCCGATGAGCGCGATGATGCCGGTGCCGCAGGCGCCGCCGAGCACCTGCGCGACGATGTAGCCCGGGACCTTCGACCACTCGATGCGGCCGGCGGCCGCAACGCCGAGCGTGACCGCCGGGTTGAAGTGACCGCCCGAGATGGGCCCGAACGCATAGGCACCCGCGACGACCGTGAGACCGAACGCAAGAGCCACGCCGACGAAGCCGATGCCGAGACTGGATCCGTTGCCGCCCGTACCGAAGTCGGAGGCGAAGAGCGCGGCGCCGACGCCGCCGAGCACCAGCAGGAACGTGCCGAGGAACTCGGCGACCAGCGCGGATGTTGCCGAGGGCACCGCTTCTCGAGCTGTGTTTCGTGCCATGGCCTGACCTTTCTCGAAAGGAGTATCAGGCTCAAGCTAGCGGGCAGGGCGCGCCGTGCACCAGAGGGGGAGCGAGAAATATTCTCCAGTCATCGAGGCGCGTGCGTCACCGGATCCTCGAGGAGAGGTGCGAAGGCGAGCTCGGCGGGTGCGATCTGCATGAGATGCGAGCGCATTCGCGCGCGCTCGAGCCGCACGGATCGCCCCTCGGATCCGACGGGGTCGACCCGCACGGCGGTCGAGAGGCGTTCGCGGCTCGTCGCCAGCAGCACGCCGAGATAGCCGGAGAGTACGACGACCTCGGGGGCGAAGGCGTTCACGAAGTTGGTCAGGGCGACCGAGAGCAGGCCGACCTGGCGCTCGACCTCTGCCATCACCTTCGGGCTGCGGGCGATGCTCAGTTCGATGTCGAGTTCGTCCTCGTCGAGCTTGCGCCGATTCAGCAGGCCGAGCACGCGCTCGGGGCTCAGCTCGACCTCGAGGCAACCACGGCGGCCGCACGAACACCGGGCGCCCTTCGCATCGATGACGGTGTGGCCGAGCTCGCCGGCGAAACCCGATGTGCCGCGCAGCAGCGTTCCATCGAAGACGAGACCGCCGCCGATGCCGTTCGTCGAGCCGTTCATGTAGAGCATGTTGGAGATGCCACGGCCGACGCCGAACCGAGACTCCGCCATCGCGCCCACGCTCGCGTCGTTGCCCGCCATGACGCGCATGCCGAGGGCGTCCGACAGGCGCGCGGCGATGTGCTCGCGCTTCCAGCCGAGCGGCGGGGCGAGCATCACGGTGCCCGTCTCGTCGACGAGGCCGGGTACTGCGACGCCCGCACCGACGAGGCGGTAATGGCGGTCGATATCGGCGCGCATGCCGTCGACCAGCGACGCCGTGATCTGCGCGAAGCGGCGCGGATTCGGTGCGCTTGCGAGGTCGTGCCGGACGCGGGAGTGCACCGCGCCGCCGAGACCGACCATCGAGACCGAGACGGCGTCCGGCTCGGCCCGGATGCTGAGGGCGACGACGCTGTCATCCGCGGCGACGCCCAGCGACGGCCGGCCCACGCGTCCGGTCGGCGCGGTCGACTGCTCGACGGCCAGACCGAGATCGATGAGCTCGGTGACGAGCCCGGTGATCGTCGACCGGTTGAGCCCCGTGGCCGTGCCGAGGTGGGATCGCGAGAGAGCGCCGTCGGCGTGGATCAGCTGCAGAACGGTCGCGAGGTTCTGGGCGCGCACCTCTTCGTTCGTCGTGCGCCCGGCGCTCGTGCGCGCGGGGGCAACGGTCACGTCTTGCTCGTTCTGCATCGTCCTGCCACGCTACCCGTCAGAGACCGGCCGTCATGAATCGCATCAGCTGCTCCTGCGTGGCGTCCTCGCGCGCCACCTCGCCGGTCAGGCGTCCGGCGGCGAGCGTGTAGATGCGGTCCGACAGGCCGATCACCTCGGGCAGCTCCGACGAGATGACGATGATCGCCTTGCCCTGCGCGGCGAGCTCGTTGATGAAGCCGTAGATCTCGTACTTCGCACCCACGTCGATGCCGCGCGTCGGCTCGTCGAGGATGAGCACATCGGGGTTCGCGAACATCCACTTCGCGAGCACGACCTTCTGCTGGTTCCCACCGGAGAGGTTGCCGACGGGAACCCGTACATCGGGTGCCTTGACGTTCATCTTGTACCGGTAGGCGTCGGCGATCTTGCGCTCGCGGATCAGATCGAGCAGGCCGCGGCGCGAGAGCCGCGCGAGCGCGACCGCGGAGGTGTTGGTCTGGATGTCGCCGATGAGGTTGAGCCCCAGCTCCTTGCGATCCTCCGTGGCGTAGGCGATACCGTGCTCGATCGCCTCTTCCACGTTGCGGGCGTGGATCGGCTCTCCGTTCTTGAACAGGGATCCGCTGATGCCGGAGCCGTAGGAGCGGCCGAAGATGCTCATCGCGAGCTCGGTTCGGCCCGCGCCCATGAGACCCGCGAAGCCGACGATCTCCCCGGCCCGGACGGAGAACGACACGTCGTCGACGATCACGCGGGAGGCGTCCGACGGGTGGTGCACTGTCCAGTTCTCGACGCGCAGGAGCTCATCGCCGATCAGCGGATCCCGGGGCGGGAAGAGGCTGTCGAGGTCGCGACCGACCATCGCGCGGATGATGCGTCCCTCGTCTGTCTCGGGGTCGTCCCGCTCCATCGTCTCGATGACGGATCCGTCGCGGATGACAGTGATCCGGTCGGCGATGCGCAGCACCTCGCGCAGCTTGTGCGAGATGACGATGCAGGTGATTCCCTGATCGCGGAGCTGTTCGATGAGGGCGAGGAGCCGCTCGGAATCGGCCTGCCCGAGCGCGGCGGTGGGCTCGTCGAGGATGAGCACGCGAACCTCTTTGGACAGGGCTTTCGCAATCTCGACCAGCTGCTGTTTCCCCACGCCGAGCTCGCGCACGGGCGTCGTCGGGTTCTCGTCGAGCCCGACGCGCGCCATGAGCTCGGATGCACGTTCGTTCGTCGCGCGCCAGTCGATGAGGCCGTGCCTGGTGATCTCACCGCCGAGGAAGATGTTCTCGGCGATCGAGAGGTGGGGGATGAGGGCCAGCTCCTGGTGGATGATCACGATCCCGGCGGCCTCGCTCTCGGCGAGCGAACGGAAGCGCACGTCCTCTCCGTCGAGTTCGATCGATCCCTCGAAGGATCCGGCCGGATAGACGCCCGAGAGCACCTTCATGAGTGTCGATTTGCCGGCGCCGTTCTCGCCGCAGAGTGCGTGGACCTCGCCCTCGACGATGTCGAGCGAGACGCCGGAGAGCGCCGTGACAGCGCCGAAACGCTTGGAGATGCTCGATGTGCGGAGGAGGGTTTCGGTCATCTGATCGCCTGTGATCGGGGGATTCTGTTATCCAATGTTATGCGAAAGTAATTTGTACGCAGGCCCGTCAATATGTATTGTTCTGGAAGCAGACGGCAGGACGCCGCTCTGAACATCGCGACCCCAAGCCGGGGGAGCACCTTTCGACGAAGAGAGAACAGCAATGATGCGAAATGGTATGCGGACGATCGCGCTCACGGGTGCGCTGGCGCTGGGCCTCGGTCTCGCAGGTTGCGCGAGCGACGCGGAGAAGCCGGCCTCGAACGGCGGCGGCGAGGAGGTCGCGGCGAGCGACATCACCGTCGGTGTGGCGATGCCCACGGAGACCTCGGAGCGCTGGATCGCCGACGGCGACGCCGTCAAGTCGCAGCTCGAAGACGCCGGATACGACGTCGACCTGCAGTACGCCAACGACGACATCCCGCGTCAGCAGCAGCAGCTCGACCAGATGATCACGAACGGCGCGGACATCCTCATCGTCGCCTCGATCGACGGCACCGCGCTCGCAACGCAGCTCGAGAACGCCGCCGACAAGGGCATCCCGGTCATCGCCTATGACCGACTGATCAACGGCACGGAGGCCGTGGACTTCTACGTCACCTTCGACAACTACCAGGTCGGCGTGCAGCAGGCGCAGACGCTGCTCCAGGGCCTCGGCTACCTCGACGCCGACAACGCCGAGACGGGCCTGACCGACAAGAAGATCATCGAGGTGTTCGGCGGTTCGCCGGACGACAACAACGCCCCGTTCTTCTTCAATGGCGCGATGGACACCCTCAAGCCCTTCCTCGACGACGGTCGCCTGACGATCGGCTCGGGCCAGGACGACTTCGACACGGTCTCGACCCTGCGTTGGGACCAGGCCACGGCGCAGAAGCGCATGGAAGACCTCATCACGAGCACCTACAACGGCGGGTCGAAGCCCCTCGACGGCGTGCTCTCGCCCTACGACGGCATCTCGCGCGGCATCATCACGGCCCTCGAGAACGCGGGCTACGGCTCGACGATCGAGGAGGGACTGCCGATCGTCTCGGGCCAGGATGCGGAGATCGCGTCGGTCAAGATGATCGCCGATGGCGTGCAGTTCGGCACGATCTTCAAGGACACCCGCAAGCTCGCCACGCAGGCAGTCGAGGCCGCCTCGGCCTACGCGGAGGGTGAGGAGCCGGAAGCGAACGACACCGAGACGTACGACAACGGCGTGAAGGTCGTCCCCTCGTTCCTGCTCGAGTCGGACATCGTCACGGCCGACACGATCCAGCCGCTGCTCGTCGACTCGGGCTACTGGACCGAGGACGAGATCGCCAAGGGCGTCGCGGGCTGATCCTCTCTGATCACGGGGTTCTCGCCGGGGGCTGAAAGGTCCCCGGCGAGAACCCGCCAGCCCGAATTGTGACGAAACGACAGGAGTAGCGATGAGCGACGCGATCCTTGAGATGCGCAACATCGTCAAGAACTTCCCCGGTGTCAAGGTGCTGAAAGACGTCACCCTGAGCGTCGAACGCGGCGAGATCCATGCGATCTGCGGCGAGAACGGTGCCGGAAAATCCACCCTCATGAAGGTGTTGTCCGGGGTCTACCCCCACGGATCCTTCGACGGAGAGATCATCTTCGATGGCGAGCCGCAGCGCTTCGGCGCGATCAAGGACTCGGAGCGCGCCGGCATCGTCATCATCCACCAGGAGCTCGCGCTGGTTCCGTACCTCTCGATCGCCGAGAACATCTTCCTCGGCAACGAGACCACCAAACGCGGTCTCATCGACTGGAACGAGGCGAACTCTCGCGCGATGGAACTGTTGCGCCGCGTGGGGCTCAGCGAGAACCCGACGACGCCCGTCGGGCAGCTCGGTGTCGGCAAGCAGCAGCTCGTCGAGATCGCGAAGGCGCTGACGAAGGACGTCAAGCTCCTCATCCTCGACGAGCCCACCGCCGCGCTGAACGACACCGACTCCGAGCACCTGCTCGGCCTGCTGCGCGACCTGCGCGACCAGGGCATCACCTGCATCATCATCAGTCACAAGCTGGGTGAGATCGTCGACATCGCCGACTCGACGACGATCATCCGCGACGGCGAGACGATCGAGACGATCGACATGCACGGCCCCGATGCCACGCAGAGCCGCATCATTCGCGGAATGGTGGGGCGCGCTCTCGACAGCCGTTTCCCCGAGCGCACGCCCCAGATCGGCGAGGAGATCTTCCGCATCGAGAACTGGTCGGTGTCGCACCCGACGCAGGCGGGCCGCAAGGTCGTCGATGACGCGTCGATCTCCGTGCGCGCCGGCGAGATCGTCGGCATCGCCGGGCTCATGGGTGCTGGCCGCACGGAGTTCATGATGAGCGTGTTCGGCCGTAGCTACGGCCGCGACGCGTCGGGGCGGGTGACCCTGCACGGCAAGGAGATCTCGACCCGCACCGTCAAGGACGCGATCAAGAACAAGATCGCCTACGTCTCCGAGGACCGCAAGCAGTACGGCCTCAATCTCATCTCCGACATCAAGACGAATGTCTCCTCCTCGGCGCTGGGCAAGATCGCGACGGCGTCGATCTTCGTCAACAGCAACGAGGAGATCAAGGTCGCGGAACAGTTCCGCAAGGACCTCAACATCAAGTCGCCGACGGTCGCGCAGGTCGTCGGCAACCTCTCCGGCGGCAACCAGCAGAAGGTCGTGCTGTCGAAGTGGCTGTACACCGACCCCGAGGTGCTGATCCTCGACGAGCCCACCCGCGGCATCGACGTGGGTGCGAAGTACGAGATCTACGAGATCATCGGCGCGCTCGCCGCAGCGGGCAAGGCCGTCATCGTCGTCTCGAGCGAGCTGCCCGAGCTTCTCGGCCTCTCCGACCGCGTGTACACCCTGGCCTACGGCCACATCACCGGTGAGCTTCCGATCGCCGAGGCGACGCAGGAGAAGCTCATGTCCCTCATGACAATCGAACCGAATTCCTCGAAGGAGGCCGCGGCATGAAGAACAACGTCTTCGTCGAGGTCAAGGATCTGCTGACGCAGAACCTCCGCACGTCCGGCATCTACATCGCGTTCGTCGCGATCATCCTGATCTTCACGATCTTCACGGGCGGCACGCTGCTCAGCCCGGAGAACGTGACGAACATCCTGCTGCAGAACGCGCACATCCTGATCATGGCGCTCGGCATGATCCTCGTCATCGTCGGCGGTCACATCGACCTCTCCGTGGGATCCGTGCTCGCCTTCGCGTCGGCCGTCTCCGCCGTTCTCGTGATCAGGATGGACATGCCCTGGTGGGTCGGCGTCATCGCCGCCATCGTGGTCGGCATCGTCGTCGGGGCCTGGCAGGGCTTCTGGGTCGCGTTCGTCGGCATTCCGGCGTTCATCGTGACGCTGGCGGGCATGCTGCTGTTCCGCGGTCTGACCTATCTCGTGCTCGACAACGTCTCGCTCTCGCCGTTCCCCACCGACTACCGCAACGTCGCGAGCGGCTTCCTCGACGGACTCTTCGGCGAAATCGTCGTCAGCGAGGGCCAGGGGCTCAAGGGTGTCGCGCAGACGGTGGACATCTTCACCCTCATCATCGGCGTCGTGGCCGTCGTCGGTCTCGTGGTCAGCTCGCTCCGCAACCGCCGCACGCGCCAGAGCTACGGCCAGGCCGTCGAGTCGATGTTCCTCTTCGTCCTGAAGCTCGTGGCCGTCTCGGCCGTGCTGCTCGCCTTCGCGTGGGCGCTCGCCTACAACCGCGGCTTCCCGTGGGTGCTCATCATCGTCGCGATCCTGATCCTCGCGTACAACGTCGTCACGAACCGCACGGTGTTCGGCCGGCACGTGTACTCCGTCGGCGGCAACCTCGCCGCCGCACGCCTCTCGGGTGTCAACGTCAAGAGCGTGAACTTCTGGATCTTCGTCAACATGGGCTTCCTGACGGGCATCGCCGCGGCGGTCTTCTCGTCGCGCTCCAACGGTGCGCAGCCGGGCATGGGCAACATGTTCGAGCTCGACGTCATCGCGGCCTGCTTCATCGGCGGCGCCTCGACGATGGGCGGCGTCGGCCGCGTCGGCGGCGCCCTCGTCGGTGGTCTCGTGATGGCCGTGATCACCAACGGTATGCAGCTGCTGGGCGTGCCCCAGTCGTGGCAGCTCATCATCAAGGGTCTCGTGCTGCTGCTGGCCGTCGCCTTCGACGTCTACAACAAGCGTCGCGCCGGCACCGCGCGCTGACGCGTCCGTCCCACAGCCCCCGTGCGCGCCGCGCACGGGGGCTGTATCGTGCGGGACATGGCATTTCCCGGAACGATCACCGTCAGCTCGCCCGACTTCGATAACCGCACCCGCCTCGCCGATCGGTTCACCGCCGATCATGACAACGTAGCGCCCCGGATCCGCGTCGCCGGCGTGCCCGATGGCACCGTCGAGCTCGCGCTCGTCTGCCACGACCCCGATGCCCCGATCCCGTTCGGATTCACGCACTGGACCGTCTTCGGCATCCCCGCCGACGCCGCCGAGATCACCGCGTCGTCCGGCCGCGAGGGCGAGAACAGCACCGGCGGATCCGCCTACTACGGCCCGCAGCCGCCGCACGGCCACGGCGACCACAGCTACTACTTCTGGGTCTACGCCCTCGGGCGCCCCGTCGACGGCGAACCGACCCGCGAGGAGTTCCTGCGCGACTACGCCGGCGACATCCTCGAGCAGAACCGCCTCATCGGGTACTACTCCCGCTGACGACGAAGCGGCCCGCGCTCTCGACAGAGCGCGGGCCGCTTCGTGCGCGGATCAGACGGTCGTGTAGCCGCCGTCGATCAGGTAGTAGGCGCCGGTGACGAACGAGGCGTCCTGGCTGAGGAGGAAGCGCACGACGGTCGCGATCTCCTCGGGCTGGCCGAGACGGCCGAGGGGGTGCTTCGCAGCGAGGGCGTCGTATGCCTCCTTCGGCAGTCCATCCTTCACGAGGGGCGTCTCGATGTAGCCCGGGCCGACGGCGTTGATGCGCAGTCCCTTGGCGCCGTACTCCGCGGCGGCGTTCTTCGTGATACCCACGACGCCGTGCTTCGCGGCGGTGTAGGCGCCGTTGCCGAGCGCGGCGACGGTGCCGTGGATCGATGCCATGTTGACGATCGCCGACTCGTCGGCGCCCGCCTCGAGCATGGCCGGGATCTGGTAACGCATGCCGTACAGCACACCGTTGAGGTTGATGTCGATGACGCGGTTCCAGTCGTCGATGTCGACCTCGCCCGCGGGGGCCTGCTTGCCGCCGATTCCGGCATTGTTCACGGCGTAGTTGAGCTTGCCGTAGGTCTCGATGGCGAACTCGACCGACTTGCGGCTGTCCTCCGGATCCGCGGTGTTGCCCGCGAACGCGGCCGCCGTGCCGCCCTCTGCGACGATCTCGTCGACGACGCGCTGCGCCGCCTCGAGGCGGATGTCGGTCACGACGACCTTCGCGCCGAGCTTCGCGAGCTCCTTCGAGATCGCCTCACCGATGCCCGATCCGCCGCCCGTGACGAGCGCGACCTTGTTCTCAAAACCCATGACGTCCTCCTGTGAACGCGAGACTTATTCATTCGCGTGAATGAATGTGATGCTCTTACTGTACGCCTGTCGAAGACCAGGCGGGTCGTCCTGCGCGATTATTCTGCCGAGATCCCAGGCGGCTGTGGAAGCATCATCCTTATGAATTCGGTGAACGCCCCGACAGCGCCCCGCGGCGCGATCGATCGCTTCTTCAAGATCAGCCAGCGCGGATCCACCGTCGGCCGCGAGATTCGCGGCGGACTCGTGACCTTCCTCGCGATGAGCTACATCCTCGTGCTCAACCCGCTGATCCTCGGCACGACCCTCGATGGCACGGGCCAGCTCCTCGGCGGCGGAACCGACCTGTCTCAGCCGAACCTGTCGATGATCGCCTCGGCGACCGCGCTCATTGCCGGTGTCATGTCGATCCTCATGGGGGTCGTCGCGAATTTCCCGCTCGCGCTTGCCGCGGGTCTCGGACTCAATGCCGTCGTTGCGTTCTCGATCGCGGGGACACCAAACGTGACCTGGGCCGATGCGATGGGGCTCATCGTGATCGAGGGCATCATCATCCTGGTGCTCGTGCTCACGGGCTTCCGCGAGGCCGTGTTCAAAGCTGTGCCGTCCGAGCTCAAGACCGCGATCGGCGTCGGCATCGGGCTGTTCATCACGCTCATCGGCCTGAGCAATGCGGGCATCGTGACCCCCGGATCCGGCACGATCGTCGGCATGGGCAACCTCGGCACCCTTCCGGTGCTCGTCTTCGTGATCGGCCTCGTTCTCACGATCGTGCTGCACGTGCGCAAGGTTCCCGGCGCTCTGCTCATCTCGATCCTCGTCGCGACCGTCATCGCCGTGATCCTCGAGAACACCCTCCACCTCGGCACGCTCGACGAGGACAACCCCGGCGGCTTCAAGAGCGCCCCGATCTTCAACGGCGTCGTCGACCTGCCCGACTTCTCGTTGCTCGGCCAGTTCTCGCTGCTCGGCTCGTTCCAGAACATCGGCGTCGTTACGATCATCCTGCTCGTGTTCTCGCTCATGCTGGCCGACTTCTTCGACACGATGGGCACGATGGTCGCCATCGGCGGCGAGGCGAAGCTGCTCGATTCCGAGGGCAACCCGCCCCGCTCCAAGTGGATCCTGCTCGTCGACTCGTTCGGTGCGATCGCGGGCGGCATCGGATCCACCTCGTCGAACACCGCGTTCGTCGAGTCGAGCGCCGGCGTCGGCGAGGGTGCCCGCACGGGCCTCGCCTCGGTCGTGACCGGTATCGCCTTCCTGCTCTCGACCTTCCTGGCGCCGCTCGTGGCGCTCGTCCCCTACGAGGCCGCCGCTCCCGCGCTCGTGCTGGTCGGATTCCTGATGATGACCCAGATCGCCGGCGTCGACTGGAAGAACCCCGACATCGGCATTCCCGCGTTCCTCACGATCGCGCTCATGCCGTTCACGTACTCGATCTCGGACGGCATCGGCGCGGGCTTCATCGCGTTCGTCATCGTGAAGCTGGCCCGCGGAAAGATCCGCGAGATCCACTGGCTGATGTGGCTCGTCTCGATCCTGTTCGTCGTCTACTTCCTGATCGACCCGATCCAGGTCTGGCTGGGGCTCTAAAGCTCTCGAACAAGGCCCGTCTCCCCGGGGAGGCGGGCCTTCGTCATCCCCGGGTGAGCCGGGCGAGGTGCTCGTTGATCTGACGCGAGACGCCGACGAGGCTGGCATCGGCGCCGAGCGCGGCCGGAGCGATCGTGAGGTCGCGCGTCATCAGGGGGTGCGAGCCCTCGTAGATCTCGCTGCGGAGCGCCGAGACGAACGGCTCGAGCGACGACAGCGAACCGCCCAGGTAGATCGCGCTGGGATTGAAGAAGTTGACGACGGCGCACAGGACCTCGCCGAGGTGATGCCCGGCCGATCGGGTGAGCGCGGTGGCACGGGGGTGCCCGTCGCGCACGAGGGACAGCACCTCCTGCGTCGTCGCGACCTCGACCCCCTCGTTCTGCAGCAGCCGCACGAGCGCGGCGCCGGAGGAGACGGTCTCGAGGCAGCCGAGGTTGCCGCACGAGCACGGGTGCTGGTGGGCCGCGGCGACGCGCGTGTGCGTGATGTCGCCGGCGACGCCGCCGGCGCCGCGGTAGACGGATCCGTCGATCACGATGCCGGATCCGATCGCCGTTCCGGCCTTAACGGTGACGGACGCGGCTGCGTGCGGCGTGCGCGCGAAGTGCTCGCCGAGCGCCATCGCGTTGGCGTCGTTCTCGACCACCGCGGGGGCGCCCGAGAGGCGTTCGATGAGTGCGGCGATGTCGCGCCCGGCCCAGCCCGGCATGCGCGAGGGGCTCACGACGCCGTGCGTCTCGGGATCCACGGGGCCGGGCAGCGCGATGCCGATGCCCGCGAGCGTCTGCCCGCTCGCGAGTGATCTCAGCTCGTCGATGCAGCGCTCGAGCACGGCCTCGGCCCCGTCGCGCAGGTCGACGGAGATCTCGGCGGTCTCGCCGAGAGCGCCGCCGCGGGGGAGCACGGCGAGGCGGGCATGCCCGCCGCCGAGGTCGATGACGCCGAGACGGTCGGTCTCGCCGGCGAGCTGGAGTTCGCGAGCGCGGCGGCCGCCGGTGGATCCGCGGGCCTCGCCCTCGGCGATCAGGCCCTGGGCGATCAGCGACTGCACGTGCTGCGAGACCGTCGACGCCGACAGTCCGAGGATCGCGGAGATCTCGCGTCGCGAGCGCGCGCGGCCCGAACCGATGACCGCCAGGACCTGATTCTCGGCGGCGCTGCTGCTGGTGCGTGACATGGATGTCCTTGGTCTGCGCGGGTTTCTCGCCCTTATCGTACGAGAACCGGAACTTTTTACGATCGAGGATTAACTTATTCGTGACAGTTCATACCATTTACGGATGAACTTTGTTCGGTTACCGTATTCATTGTTCCACTCAACCAGCACCCAGCGCGCCGTTGCGCTCACATCAGGAGGACCTCTATGCGAACGACATTCGCGTCCCGGGGGCGCAGCATCGCCCTCACCGTCGTCGGCCTCGCCGCCACCGCGGGCTTGCTCGCAGGCTGCTCGTCGGACGGCGGCTCCACCACCGGCGGCGGCTCGAAGGACGAGATCAACTACGCGCTTCCGGCGAACGCCACGCCGAACTGGCTCGTGCCGCTCGCGACCGCCGGCAAGATGACGACGCACAACTCGTCGCTGATCCGCTCTCTCTACGAACCGCTCGTCGCATATGACGGCTCGACCGGCACCGTCGACCGCGTCCCCACCGCCGACCTCGCGAAGGACATCACCTTCGGCGACGACGACGCCAGCGTCACGATCACGCTCGACGACCGCACCTGGTCGGACGGCGAGCCGATCACCTCGGCCGACGTGGCCTTCTGGTTCGATCTCGTCAAGGCGAACAAGGATGTCTGGGGCAGCTACCGGGCCGGCTCGATGCCCGATCTCGTCGCGAGCGTCGAGACGCCCGACGACAAGACCGTCGTGCTGACGTTCGATGACTCGTACAACGAGGAGTGGCTCCTCGCCTCGCAGCTGACGCTCATCATGCCGCTGCCGGTGCACGCCTGGAGCATCACCGAGGACGGCGGCACTCCCGACCCCGAACTCGCAAAGACCCCCGAGGGCGCACAGGCCATCTGGGAGTACCTCATCGGTGAGGGCGAGGACCTCGGAGGCTACGCCGAGAACCCCCTCTTCGACACCATCAGCGGCCCCTACTCGCTCGAGTCGTTCAGCGACTCCGGCCGGATGACGCTGCAGAAGAACGACGCGTACGACGGCGAGGACGCGGCGCACATCTCGACGGTGAACTTCCTGCCGTTCACCTCGAACGACGCGGAGGTCGCGGCCGTGCGTTCCGGCGACGTCGACTACGGCTACGTGCCCACGAGCGAGCTCGACAACTCCGCGCAGTACGAGGACCTCGGATACGACGTCGTCAACTGGGACGGCTGGGCGATCACCTACCTGCCCTACAACTTCAACAACCCGACCATGGGTCCCGTCTACTCGCAGCTGTACGTGCGTCAGGCCCTGCAGCAGCTGATCGACCAGGACACCATCTCCGATGTCATCTGGCATGGTGCCGCGAACCCCGGTTACGGCCCCGTCCCCCAGGACCCGGACAACAAGTTCCTCTCTGACGAGCAGCGCGAGAACCCCTACCCGTTCGACCCCGAGGCCGCGAAGGCCCTCCTCGAGGACAACGGCTGGACCCTCGGATCCGACGGCATCTACGAGTGCGAGACGGGCGCCGACTGCGGCGACGGCATCGCCGACGGACAGAAGCTGTCGATCACGATCCTGTCGCAGAGCGGCTCGACCGAGACGGACAACATGTTCGCAGAGATGAAGTCGACCTTCGAGGAAGCGGGCGTCGGCGTGAGCATCGAATCGGCGCCGCTCAACACGGTGCTGGGCTCGATCCCCTCGTGCGAGTCCGACTCGCCCGAGTGCACGTGGGAGCTGCCCTACTTCGGCACCGCGGGTTCGTGGTACTTCCCCGCATACCCTACGGGCGAGCAGCTCTTCTCGACGGGAGGAGGATCGAACTTCGGCTCGTACAGCGACAAGAAGATGGATGAGCTCATCGCCGGAACCCTCGCCGCGGGCGACGAGACGGCCATGCAGGAGTACTCGAAGTACGGCGCCATGAACCTTCCGGTCATGTGGGTTCCGAACCCCGTCTACCAGGTCTCGGTCATCGACACCGGCCTGACCGGCGTGGACCAGGACTCCATGGGCAACTTCCACCCCCAGCGCTGGGCATGGGGAGAGTAAGCAGCTCTCGTGAGTCAGACGCCTGATCAGCTCCCCGCGACCGTCGCCGCACAGGCGGCGGTCGCGGGGGCGCGCCCCCGCCGCAACCCGTTCCTCTTCTTCCTGCTGCGACGCATCGCCCAGGCGGTCGTCGTGATCTTCGTCGTCACCATCGTCGTCTTCGCCCTGCTGCAGATGCTTCCCGGCGGCCCCGCCCGCGGCGTGCTCGGCGTTCAGGCGACGGCTGAGCAGATCGCTCAGTTCAACCACGAACAGGGATACGATCGCCCGGTCTGGGAGCAGTACTTCCTCTTCCTCGGCCGCCTGCTCACGGGGGACCTCGGCCAGTCCTTCCTGCTCAACATGTCGGTCAGCGACGCGATCATGCAGCGCCTGCCGAAGACCCTCGTCCTCACCGGCCTCTCGCTCGTGATCGCCCTGATCATCGCGATCCCGGTCGGAATCTTCCAGGCGGTCCGGCGCAACCGCGGCGCCGACTACACGCTGTCGACGCTCGCGATCATCGCCTACTCGACGCCGAGCTTCTTCCTGGGCATGATCCTCATCATGGTCTTCAGCCAGGGCCTCGGCATCCTGCCCGCGGGCGCCCCGCAGGGGGAGACCGTCGGCGACGTGCTGCTCGAACCGCAGCGCATGATCCTCCCCGTGCTCACGGGCGCGATCCCGCTCGTGGCGAACTTCAGCCGATACATGCGCTCATCGGCGCTCGACAGCCTCAGCGAGGACTACATCCGCACCGCTCGATCGAAGGGCACGCCCTTCCGGCGCGTGCTTTCGCGACACCTCCTGCGGAACTCGCTGACGCCCGTCATCGCGATGCTCGGCTACCAGCTGCCCGTCATGTTCGGCGGCGCGCTCGTGATCGAGCAGCTGTTCAACTATCCCGGAATGGGCCTGCTGTTCTGGAGTGCGGCCCAGTCGAGCGACTTCCCCGTGCTGCTCGGCTGCGTGCTCGTCATCTCGGTCGCGACCGTCGTCGGCTCGCTGCTGGCCGACATCATCCAGGCCGTTCTCGACCCGCGTACGCGAGGAGGTCTCGCATGAGCGCCCTCAAGCGATTCGCCGCCAACCGGCTCGCCCTCATCGGCCTCGTGGTGCTGATGCTCGCCGTCCTGTTCGTGACGATCGGCCCGCTGATCCACCCCACCGAGCAGGTGCGCACGGCCCTCGAGTCCGCCAACCTCAAGCCCGGCGTCGACGGCCACCCGCTCGGCACCGACGCCCTCGGGTACGACGTGCTCGGCCGGCTGATGATCGGCGGACGCACCTCGCTGCTCGTCGGCATCTTTGCGGGCATCCTTGCGACCGTGATCGGCACCCTGTGGGGCGCCATCGCCGGTTATGTGGGCGGAATCGTCGACGCGATCATGATGCGCATCGTCGACGCGGGCATCGCGATCCCCGCGATCTTCCTCCTGCTGGTGCTCTCGAGCATCGTGCAGCCGAGCCCCCTCGTGATGATCCTCGTCATCGGCTTCGTCTCATGGCTCGTTCCGGCCCGCCTCGTGCGGGCGGAGTCGCTGTCCGTGAAGACGCGCGACTACGTCGTCGCCGCGCGCGCGATGGGCGGATCCCACTCCCGCATCGTGCTGCGGCACATCGTCCCGAACACGATCGGCACGGTCGTCGTCAACGCCACCTTCCAGGTGGCCGACGCGATCCTGCTCGTCGCGTACGTCAGCTTCCTCGGCATGGGCCTGCAGCCGCCCGCGACCGACTGGGGAGCGATGCTGTCGAGCGGGCTCTCGCTCATCTATCAGAACGCCTGGTGGCTGATCCTGCCTCCGGGAATCGCGATCGTGCTCGTGGTCTGCGCGCTGAACTTCGTCGGCGACGGACTGCGTGACGTGTTCGATGTGAAGGGACGTTCCTCATGACGACGCAGACGGTGCTGCGCATCGAAGACCTGCACGTGCGCTTCGCCGGGCGGGAGGAGGAAGCCGTCCGCGGCGTCACCCTCGATGTCTCGGCAGGCGAGGTGGTCGCGCTCGTGGGCGAGTCCGGATCCGGCAAGAGCGTGACCTCGTTCTCGGCCATGGGCCTGCTGCCGGGCACCGCGACGGCGTCGGGATCCATCCGCGTCGCCGACCGCGACGGGGAGCGCGAGATCATCGGCGCCACGACGGCCGAGCTCGACGACATCCGGGGCCGCGTCGTCTCGATGGTGTTCCAGGAGCCGATGACGGCGCTGAACCCCACCATGACGCTGGGCGCCCAGATCGCGGAGGCCGTGCGCAATCACACCTCGGCGACGAAGGCCGAGGCCGCAGAGCGCGCCGTCGAGCTGATGCGCCAGGTGGGGATCCCGGATCCCGAGCGTCGCGCGAACCAATTCCCGCACGAGTTCTCGGGCGGTCAGCGACAGCGCGTCGTCATCGCGATCGCTCTGGCCTGCGAGCCGCGTGTGATCATCGCCGACGAACCGACGACCGCGCTCGACGTGACGGTGCAGGCCGAGATCCTCGACCTCCTGCGCGCGCTCGTGCGCGAACGTGGCGTGGGTGTCATGATCATCACGCACAACATGGGCGTCGTCGCCGACCTCGCCGACCGCGTCTTCGTCATGCGCCAGGGCCGCGTCGTCGAGTCCGGCCCCGCGGGCCGCGTGCTCACGACGCCCGACCACGAGTACACCCGCACCCTTCTCGCGGCAATCCCCGAGCTGCCGCCGGCGGCGTTCGGCGGAGCCGAGGTCGCGGGCGAGCAGCACGCCTTCGAGGTGCCGGACAACCCCGTCATCTCGATGCGGGGTGTCACCGCGGGCTATCGCGTGGGCGGGCGCCACGTGCCCGCCGTGCACGGCATCGACCTCGCGATCGGCGCGGGGGAGTTCGTGGGCCTCGTCGGCGAGTCGGGCTCCGGCAAGTCGACGGTGTCGCGCCTCGCGCTCGGCCTGCTCCCCGCGACGTCGGGCGAGATCTCCCTCCTCGGCCAGCCCCTCGGATCCCTGCGCGGCCGTGCCGCGCGCCGCTTGCTCAGCGAGGTCGGCGTCGTTTTCCAGGATCCGGGCGGCTCGCTGGATCCGCGCATGACCGTCGGCGAGTCGATCGCCGAGCCGCTCGCGATCCACGCCCGCGGCATGTCGCGCGCCGAGAAGCGCGCTCGCGTGGCCGAACTGCTCGACGCCGTGCGCCTGCCGAAGGACGCGGCGAGCCGCTACCCGCACGAGTTCTCGGGCGGACAGCGCCAGCGCATCGGGCTCGCCCGGGCGCTCGTGCTCAAGCCGCGCCTCCTCGTCGCCGACGAGCCGACGAGCGCGCTCGACGTGTCGGTGCAGGCCGAGGTGCTCGACGTTTTGCGTTCGCTGCACGCGGAGCTGGGCTTCGGCTGTCTCTTCGTCAGCCACGACCTCGGCGTCGTCAACCAGCTCACGCAGCGCGTCGTCGTGATGCGCCGCGGCCGGGTCGTCGAACAGGGCCGCACCTCGGACGTGCTGCGCGCGCCGCGAGAGCTCTACACGCAGGAGCTGCTGGCCTCCGTGCCGTCCCCCGATCCCGTGGCGCAGCGCCAGCGCCGAGCAGCGCGCGCCGGACTCCTGGAGAAGTGATGATGACCAAGCCCCGTATCGCGATCGTCGGCATGGCGATCGAGTCGAGCGCCTATGCGGCGCACCGCGCCGGGTACCGCGACTTCCCCGTGCTCACGGGCGACGCGCTCATCGAGCGCTACGCCTTCCTCACCCCCGGTCAGCCGCTCGCGGAGGCCGCGGAGTGGATCCCCGTGTTCATGGCGCGCGCCATCCCCGGCGGCGCCGTGCTGCGCGAGGTGTACGACGACTTCAAGAACCGGATCGTCGAGGGCCTCCGGCAGGTGGGCGACGTCGACGGCGTGTACTTCGACATCCACGGCGCGATGAGCGTCGTCGGCCTGGACGACGCCGAGGGAGACCTCGTCACCGCCGTGCGCGAGGTCGTCGGCCCCGACGCGCTCATCGCCGCGCCGATGGATCTGCACGGCAACATGTCCGAGACGCTCGCTCTCGCGCTGGATCTGCCGACGTGCTACCGCCTCGCTCCGCACGAGGACGCGTGGGAGACGAAGGAGCGTTCGGCCCGCCGGCTCGTGGAGTGGATCGGCCGGGGCGAGAAGCCCTTGACCGCGTGGGTCCGCGTGCCGATCCTGCTGCCCGGCGAGAAGACATCGACGCGCGTTGAACCCGCCCGGTCGCTCTATGCGCAGCTCGACGACGTCGAGAAGAAGCCCGGCGTCAGCGACCTCGGTCTTTGGATCGGCTACGCCTGGGCGGACGAGCCGCGGTGCCATGCGACCGTCATGGTCACGGGCGACGACGAGGCCGTCATCACCGCGGAGGCGGAGCGCATCGCGGGCGAGCTGTGGGACGCCCGCGACGGCTTCGAGTTCGTCGGCCCTCCCGGATCCCTCGAGGACGCCGTCTCCGGTGCGCTCGCGCACCGCGCAGCGGGCGGCGAGAAGCCGTACCTGATCAGCGACTCGGGCGACAACCCGGGCGCCGGCGGATCCGGGGACGTCACCTGGACCCTCACCCGGCTCCTGGCCGATGAACGCCTGACCGGCCAGGACGCGCCCCTGACCTATGTCGCGTCGATCTTCGACCAGGGGGCGATCGAGCAGGTGTTCGGGCACGCGATCGGTGACGAGGTGGACGTCGTCGCCGGCGCCCGCGTCGACCACCGCGTCGCCGAGCCCGTGCGGATCCGCGGCGAGCTCGTCTCGCTCCACGAGGGCGATCCGGCCGCCGGCCGCATCGCCGTCATCGGCGTCGGCGGGATCCGCGCGATCGTGACGGAGTTCCGCAAGGCCTATCACGACGTCGCCGACTTCCACTCGATCGGGCTCGATCCCGAAGCGGCCGACATCGTCGTGACGAAGATCGGCTACCTCGAGCCGACCCTGTACGACGTCGCCAAGGGATGGACCCTCGCGCTCACGCCGGGACCCGTCGACCAGGACCTCGAGCGCCTCGGCCACTCGCGCATCGTGCGGCCCATGTTCCCCTACGATGCGTTCGATGAGCGCCCCGACCTCTCGGCGGCCCTCATCCGCAGCCGCCGCTACGTGCGCGGCTTCGCGGGAACGGCGAGCGCATGACCGCCTTCGAGATGGCGATCCAGGATCCGCAGGGTCTCGCGGTGGCCGCGCGGGTGCGCCCCGCGCGGATGGAGCTGTGCGCGGCGCTGTCGACGGGGGGCGTCACGCCGTCGGCGGGCTTCATCGAGTCCGCCGTCGAGACGGGCGTTCCGGTGCACGTGCTCATCCGCCCGAGAGAGGGCGGGTTCGTCCACAGCCCGGATGAGACCGCGCTGGTCCTCGCAGACGTGCGCCACGCGCTCCGCCTGGGCGCGGCGGGCGTCGTGATCGGCGGGCTGCTCGCCGACGGATCCGTGGACGGTGAGCTCGTGCGTCGTGCGCGCGACCTCGCGGACGACGCGGAGGTCACCTTCCACCGCGCGTTCGACCAGGCCGCCGATCTCGATGCCGCCCTGGACGCGCTCATCGAGGCGGGCGCCACGCGCGTGCTCACCTCGGGCGGGCGGCCGTCCGCGGCCGAGGCACTCGACGTCTTCCCACGGCTCGTGAAGCGCGCGGCGGGTCGCATCGAGGTGATGGCGGGCGCCGGCGTCACCTCGGCGAACGCCGCGGCGATCGCCGCCACGGGGGTCGACGCAGTGCACGCCTCCGCGAAGCGGACCGTCACGTCGACCCTCGCCGTCTCGCTCGGCTCCGGCGCGGGTGCGGGCGAGACGAGCTACACCACGGCGGACGAGGCGGAGGCCACCGCCATCCGCGATGTGCTGGGCCCGGTGCTGTGACCTCGCTCGGTATCGACTACGGCGGCACGCACACCAAGCTCATGCTCGTGTCCGAGCAGGGTGACGAGGTCGGGCGGGCGACCGTTCCGTCGGGATCCCTCGACGAGCTCGGCGCGGCGGCGCGCGGCTTCCTCGACGCGTCCGAGCACACGGCGACCGGCTTCGCCGTGACGATCGCGGGCACGCTTGATCCCGCGACGGGCGTTGTCGGCCGGGCCGCCAACATGAGCTGGCTCAACGGCACCCGCCCTGCCGAATCTCTCGCGGGCATGCTCGGCATCCGCGGGCGGGCCGTGCAGGACGGAGAGGCCGCGGCCACGGCCGAGGCGCGCCTCGGCGCAGGCCGGGGGAGCGACGACGTGTTCGTCATCGCCCTCGGCACCGGCATCGCGGGCGCCCACGTCGTCGACGGAACGGTCCGCCGGGGCGCGCACGGCGCGGCCGGCGAGATCGGGCACATCCCCGTCGCCGGTAACGGCGTCCGCTGCTCCTGCGGGCAGACCGGTTGCCTCGAGACCGCGATCGGCGGAACCAAGGTCGCGGCTCGGTGGGGTGAGCTCGGCGGAAGCCCGGCGGCGGGCGCGACGGCCCTCGACGTCGTGCGCGCCGCCGAGGCCGGTGACGGCGCCGCTCGTGCCGCGCTCGACGCGGCCGCACAGGCGCTCGGTCGCGCGATCCTTGAGCTCGCCGCGCTTGTCGACCCCGGGCTCATCGTGGTCGGCGGTGGGCTCTCCCGGTCGCCGCAGTGGACGGTCGATCCCGCCGTCGACGCCGCGCGCGCGGGCGCGACGTTCCACACGATCCCCGAGGTGCGCCTCGCGACCCTCGGCGTGTGGGCCGGCGCCCGCGGCGCCGCGCTGCTCGCCCCGCGCTGATCGGAGAGGCCGCGTGGGGAGACGGCCGGCTCGCTTGACCGGCCGCCTCTCGACGCGCCCTCACATGCGCGGGAGGCGCACGTCCACGCGCAGTCCCCCCGAGAGCGGGGCGGTGAGCCGGAGCGAGCCGCGGTGTGACTCGACGATGCGGCGGGCGATCGCGAGGCCCAGCCCGGCGCCGTCGTGCCCGTCGCCGCGGGTGCGCTCCGCACCGCGCTGGAACGGCTCGGTGACCGTCGCGAGCAGGTCGGCGGGCACGACGGGCCCCGTGTTCTCGACCGTCAGCACCGCCTCGGTGTCCACCGCGGTGCTGACCCGCACGCGTCCGTGGGGCACGTTGTGCACGATCGCGTTGTGCACGAGATTCGTCACGAGCTGGCCGAGCAGCGCGGGCGAGCCGACCGCCACGGCCGCCGGCCCGACGACCTCCAGCGCCACGCCGCGCGCCTCGGCCAGGCCGAGCAGCGTCTCGGTGGCCTCCTCGGCGGCGAGTGACAGATCCACGGGGCCCGTCTCGCCCGGCCCCTGCTCGGCTCGGCTGAGCGCGAGGAGCGCCTCCGTGAGCGCGATCGCGCGCGCGTTCGTCTGCCGCAGCTTCTCGAGGGTCGCCGGGACGTCGGCATGCGGGTCTCTCATCGCGACATCCAGGACGGTGCGCGTCACCGCCAGCGGCGTGCGCAGCTCGTGCGAGGCGTTCGCCGCGAACCGCCGCTGCTCGTCGACGTGCGCCTCGATGCGGCCGAGCATCTCGTCGAACGCGTCAGCGAGTTCGCGGAACTCGTCCTGCCGACCCGCCATGCGGATCCGGTGTGACAGGGATCCGCCCGTCGCGGCGCGGGTCGCGCGGGTGATCTGCCGCAGCGGTGCCAGCATGCGCCCGGCGAGCAGCCAGCCGCCCGCCAGCCCGCCGACGACGAGAAAAGCGAACGCCCAGGCGGCGCGCGGCGCGAACGCCCGCACGAGGTCGCCCTTGTTCGGGACGAACCCGGCTGCCCCCAGGATGGGGCCCTCCGGCACGTAGCGCAGGAGGAAGACCCAGACGACCGCCAGCAATCCGGCCCCCGTGAGGATTACGACCGCGGCATAGCTGAGCGCGAGTCGCACCCTCACGCTCAGGCCGCGGCGCCTCACGCGGGCCCCGCGATCCTGTAGCCGACGCCGGGAACCGTCTCGATGAGCTGCGGGAGCCCCAGCCGCTTGCGCAGGGAGGAGACGGTGATGCGCACGGCGTTCGTGAACGGATCCGCGTTCTCGTCCCAGGCCCGCTCCAGCAACTGCTCGGCGCTGATCACCCCGCCGTCGGCCTCCACGAGCACCTCGAGCACCGCGAACTGCTTGCGCGTGAGCGCGACGTAGCGGCCGTCGCGGAACACCTCGCGGCGGAACGGATCCACCCGCAGCCCGGCGATCTCCCGCACCGGCGGCCGGGCACGCGCCCGGCGGCGGTCGAGCGCGCGGAGCCGGAGCACCAGCTCGGCCAGCTCGAACGGCTTCGTGAGATAGTCGTCGGCGCCGAGCTCGAAGCCGGACGTCTTGTCGTCGAGCCGATCGGCCGCGGTGAGCATGAGGATCGGCAGCCCCGAGCCGGAGGCGACGATGCTGCGCGCCACATCATCGCCCGAGGGGCCCGGGATGTCGCGGTCGAGCACGGCGATGTCGTAGTCGTTCACGGCGAGCGCTTCGAGCGCGGCATCGCCGTCGCCCGCGATGTCCGCCGCGATCGCCTCGAGGCGCAGCCCATCGCGGATCCCCTCTGCCAGGAAGGGCTCGTCCTCGACGATCAGTACGCGCATACCGCTCATGCTACGGGCCGGGACATATCGTGCGCGTATCGAAAATCGCATACGCTCTCGCAACGGCCGTCGCGGTGGAGTAGACGCATGATCACCACCTCGCACCGCCTGCTCGCCCTCACCGCCGTCTCGGTCCTGACCCTCGCGGGAGCCCTCTCCTGCGCGTCGCCGACCTCCGCCGACGAACGCGTGCAGCTCTCGCTCGCCGAGGGCATGGTGCCCGAGGGCACGACCATCGACGACGCCGAGGTGCCGGGTGTCACCCGGCTCGATCCCGTGCTGCGCGACGCGCTGCAGCGGGCCCAGGCGGACGCGGGGATGACGTTCTACGTCAACAGCGGGTGGCGTACGTCCGCCTTCCAGCAGTCGCTCATCGACGATGCCATCGAGACGTACGGCTCGTGGCAGGAGGCGTCGCGATGGGTCGCCTCGTCCGAAGGCTCCGCCCACCTGACGGGCGACGCCGTCGACATCGGCGGGTGGGACGCCGCCGGGTGGCTGCAGGCGAACGGCGCAGCATACGACCTGTGCCAGATCTACGACAACGAGGGCTGGCACTTCGAGATCCGCGAGGGCGCGGCGAACGATGGCTGCCCGCGCCGCTACGCCGACGCGACCGAGGATCCGCGCAACGCCGGGTGAGGCCGAGGCGTCGCGGGCCGTTCTCGGCGGGGTGAGTCATCCCTTCCCCCACGATCGCGCGGAGAAGTCAGCCGCCGATGACCACGTTGATCGGATCCTCGCCGCGCGCGAGACGGCGCGCCTGCTCCGCGATCAGCCTTGCGATGCGCGGCGCCATCGCGTCCGTCAGACCGCCCACGTGCGGCGTGATGAACACGTTCGGCAGCGTCCACAGCGGGTGGTCCGCGGGAAGGGGCTCCGGGTCGAACACGTCACTCGCGACGCGGATCCGGCCGCGGCGCACGTGGTCGACGAGCGCATCCGTGTCGACCGTCGGCCCGCGGCCGACGTTGACGACCAGTGCACCATCGGGGAGGGCGCTGAGGGCCTCGTCGTCGATCAGGTGGCGGGTGTCCGCTCCGCCCGGCAGAACGTTGATGAGGATGTCGGCGTGCGGCAGCAGCTCGCGGAACTCGTCGATGCCGTGCACGTGACGGCCGTCCTCCTCGCGCGCGGTCGACGCCACGGGCGTCAGCTCGACCTCGAACGGGTCGAGACGCGCCGCGATCGCCTTCGCGACCCCGCCGTATCCGAGCATCACCACTCGCGCGTCGGCGAGTCCCGGCGTCTTCACGTAGTACCAGTCCGACTGATCCTGGTGGCGGACGAAGTCGGCGAAGCCGCGCTGCGCCGCGATCAGCAGGCCGAGCGTGATCTCTGCCGTCGCCGTCTCGTGCACGCTCGACGCGTTCGCATAGACGAAGCCCTCCGGCAGCACGTCCGCGACGCCGTCGAAGCCGATCGCCTGGCCCTGGATCAGGCGCGGCTTGATGGCCTGCACCGCGCGGAGCATCTTGCCCTGCTTCATGTACGGCGGAACGACGATGTCGATGTCGTCGCGCGGCGCATCGCCCTCGGCCCACAGGACGACCTCGATGTCGTCGGTGGGATTCAGACGTGCGCTCACGTCGGTGACGAGCTGTTCGGTGGGGACGGAAACGATGACGGTCACGAGATCCAACCTAGCGGTCTTGCCCCACCGCTTCTGATTCGCGTGCAGGCGATCAGGCCCTGTGATGACGGATCCGGCTATGGGACGCCACAAGAATCGGAAAAGTCACGAACGTCGGAACCTATGGCGGGATCCATCCGATTCTCGTGATATCGCCGAGTCTGATGGTGACGTTGAGGGCGGAAAAACGGCGGTTGATCCATGCCCGAAGGATGGACCAACCGCCGTTCGTGCGTCTTACGCGAGCTGGAGGGCGCGGAGGGCGCTCTCGAAGAAGCGGAGTCCGTCGACGCCCGAGCGCATCGCGTCGTTCGTGTTGGGGCCGAAGCCCGGCTCGACGGCGTGCTCGGGGTGCGGCATGAGGCCCACGACGTTGCCCGCCTCGTTGGTAAGGCCGGCGATGTCGTCGAGGGAACCGTTCGGGTTGACGCCCGCGTAGCGGAACGCGACCTGGCCCTCGCCGTTGATGCGCTTGAGGGTCTCGTCGTCGGCCGTGTAGCCGCCGTCGGCGTTCTTCAGAGGGATGACGATCTCGTCGCCCCTGCGGAACGCGTTCGTCCACGCGGTGTCGGCGTTCTCGACCACGAGCTTCTGGTCGCGGCGGATGAACTGCTGGTGTGCGTTGCGGATCAGGCCGCCGGGAAGCAGGTGGGCCTCGACGAGCATCTGGAAGCCGTTGCAGATGCCGAGCACGGGCATGCCCTTGCCGGCCGCGTCCTTGATCTCGGTCATGATCGGCGCCAGCGCCGCGATGGCACCCGCACGCAGGTAGTCGCCGTAGGAGAAACCGCCGGGGAGGATGACTGCGTCGACGCCCTCGAGATCGTGCGAACCGTGCCACAGGGCGACGGGCTCCGCGCCCGCCACGCGGACTGCACGCTGCGCGTCACGGTCGTCGAGCGAACCCGGGAACGTGACGACACCGATGCGGGCAGCCATCAGACGACCTCGATGCTGACGACGTCTTCGATGACCTGGTTCGAGAGGATCTCCTCGGCGATGGTCTTGGCCTCAGCGAGGACCTCGTCGGTCACCTCGCCCTCGACGGTCAACTCGACGCGCTTGCCGATGCGCACGTTCTGGAACTGGCCGTGACCGAGGCGAGCAAGGGAGCCGGTGACTGCCTTGCCCTGCGGGTCCAGCAGCTCGGCCTTGGGCATAACGTCGACGACGATGGTGGGCATGGGTGAGCTCCGTGAAGTCGCGGGCGGAAAGAATATGACGATTCTATCCTGCCGCGGCCCGCGCTAAATATGATGCTGGTATGCCCTTCCTCATCGGTGCGCTCAACCTCGCGCTCTTTATCGCGTCGCTCGTCGACATCATCCGAATCCCGGAAGATCGCGTGCGCTACCTGCCGAAGATGGTGTGGATCATCGTCGTGATCCTGCTGCCCTTCATCGGCAGCGTGCTTTGGTGGGTCATCGGGCGCGAGTACGAGCAGCGCACCGTGCAGGCACCGCGCTTCCCGCTGCGCATGGAGGAGCCCAGGCCCCAGCCCCAGCGCCCACAACCAACGCCCTTCCGCACGACCGAGCAACAGCTCGCCGACCTCGAGCGCGAGGAGTACGAGGAGAAACTCCGCGAGGAGCTCGCCCGCCGCCGCAAGGAGCGCGGTCTCGACTGACCGCCCCACCACCCCACCCGTTCGTATGACACCTTTGCCCCGTCCCGGGCGCCATAAGTGCGCGTAGGTGTCATGTGAACGGTGGGGGATGGGGTGCCGAGGGGCTAGTTGAGGAGGGCTAGGCGGCTGATCAGGCGCTCGGCGTCGCGGGTCGCGGCGGCCGACACCGCGAATGACTCGCGGGTGAGGTCGGACACGAACACCGTCTCGACATCCCGGTCGACGAGAATGTCGACGGCCGTGGCGAATCGCTGGCGCGGCGCTTCCGGCAGCTCGCTCACGTCGGGTACCCCGAGCACGACCCATCGACCGAAGCGTTCGGCCCAGTCGAGGTACTCGACCGCACTCGTCGCCGCGGTGCAGAGCTGATCGAAGGTGATCCACAGCTCCTCGCCCGCGGACGCCACCTCGAACTCTCTGTCGCGCACCCGCACGATGCGTGCGCCATAGGGCATCGCCGCGGGCGCATTCGCGACCCACGCTCCGCCGGCGAAGCCGCGGCGGACGCGTGCCCGATCTGCGGATTCGTCTGCGCGCGCGGCGCGATAGTCGGTGCCGCCGTCGAGGAGCACGTGACGCATCGTCTCGCCGATGAGGCGGATCGCGGGCTCGGCCATGTCGTGGAACACCGGGTCGGGCAGGAGCGCGTCGGGGGAGTAGTTCGATGTCGCGATGACCCGGATGCCCTGCGCGTCCGCGTGTTCAAGCAGCCGAGCGAGCAGAATCGCATCGGCCGGGTCGTGCAGGTGGAACTCGTCGAAGACGAGGAGATCGGTGTCGCCCACGACATCGCCGATCGCCGCGCCGACGGGATCCGCGGCGGGCGCGGCGGTCAGAACGTCGTGCTGCGATTCCGGTCCGCTCATGATGGTGACGGGTTCGCCCCGGGGAGGGGACGCCGAGAGTTGCGGCGACGCGGTCAGCGGGTGGGCGAGGCGATGCTCGCGGAGCGCGGTCTGCCGCGTGAAGACGGCACGGTGCAGCTCGTCGAGGAAGGCATGGAAGTGCACCCGGCGCTTGTGGGGGACGGGCGCGTGTCGGAACCAGGCATCGGCGAGCCACGACTTTCCGCGCCCGGCGGGGCCGGATAGGTAGACGCCGGCTGACGGATCCGCGAGCGCGTCGAGCGCGCGCAGCTGCGCGGCATCGAGAGCGAACCCGCTCGCGGACGCATCGTCAAGGATCCGCTGAATGTTCATCCCATCCCCATTCGCGTGCTCCCGTCGCGGTTCGGCACCCGACATCGTCGGAAACGGGTGCCGAACCGCGACGGGAAGCCTCAGTCCTGCGGGTCGCCGCCCAGCTGGCCGACCGCGGGGATCGGGCCGCCGTCGTCGGCGCCGGTCTTGCGCGCGCGGGCGATGGCGTTGCCCGCGTGGTAGATCACGAGTGCCGCGACGGTGCCCAGCACGATGCCGCCGAGCTCGAACCCAGCGCCCTTGATCGTAAAGCCCGCGATGCCGATCACGAGCGATACGGCGGCGGTGTACTGGTTCACGGGGCGCGAGAAGTCGACGCGGTTATCGACCCAGATCTTGATGCCGATGATGCCGATCAGGCCGTAGAGCGCGGTGGTGACGCCGCCGAGCACTCCCGGGGGAATCGAGTTGAACACGGCGCCGACCTTCGGCGAGAAGGAGAGCAGGATCGCGGCGAGGCCGGCGATCCAGTACACGGCCGTCGAGTAGACGCGCGTCGCCGCCATCACGCCGATGTTCTCGCCGTAGGTGGTGGTTCCGGATCCGCCGCCGAGGCCAGCGAACGTCGTCGCGATACCGTCGGCGAGCAGGGCGCGGCCGGTCTCCTTGTTGAGGTTGTCGTCGCCCGTCATCGTCGCGACGCCGCGCACGTGGCCGACGTTCTCGGCGACGAGAACGAGCACGACGGGCAGGAACATCGCGAGGGTCGACCAGGTGCTCGCCGAGGCGAAGTCGGGGATGTGGAACTGCGGGGCCCCGAACCACGCCGCCTGGTCGATGACCTCGGCGTGCGTGAGCCCCGACCTCGGTTCGATCTCGCCGAACCAGCCCGTCGCGATCTCGTAGAGGAAGCCGACGAGCACGCCGAGGAAGATCGAGATGCGGCCGAGGAAGCCGCGGAACAGCACCGAGAAGAGGATCGTCGCGACGAGCGTGATCGTCGCGGCCGTCGCGTCGGCCTGGAAGTTGTTCCACGCCGTCGGCGCGAGGTTGAAGCCGATCAGCGCGACGATCGCCCCCGCGACGACGGGCGGCATGAGCGCGTCGACCCACTTCACGCCCGCGACGTTCACCACGACGCCGATGATCGCGAGCAGCACACCCACGGCGACGATGCCGGCGAGGGCGGATCCGATCGCGCCCTGGGCGGTCGCGGCGGTGATCGGGGCGATAAACGCGAACGAGGATCCGAGATAGCTCGGCATGCGGTTGCGCGTCACGAGCAGGAACAGGATCGTGCCGACGCCCGAGAAGAGCAGCGTCGTCGGAACCGGGAACCCGGTGAGCGTCGGGACGAGGAACGTGGCGCCGAACATCGCGACGACGTGCTGCACGCCCATCGCGATCGTGGCCGCCCAGTTCAGGCGCTCGCGGGGTGTGACGACGGCGCCGGGGGCGATGTCTCGACCGTTTCCGTGCAGCTTCCAGACAGGCATGCGGATCCTTCGTTGTCGGAGTGGGGCGACCGAACGCGCGTGCCGGTCGGATCAACGTTACCGGCCGCTCGGGCGCTTCGACGAACCCGGGCCCCGGTCGTTGGTCGATCGAATCCTGCGCCGAGCGGATCAGCGCGGCGAGAGGAGCACGGAGAAGAGGCTGAGCGTGTGCTGCAGGTCGATCGTGGGGTCGAGCAGCCACTGCGTCTGCACGCCGTCCGAGAGGGCGACGAGCATTGCGGCGAGCGTGTCTGCGTCGATGTCGTCGCGTACTGTGCCCGCGCTCTGCTCCTCGCGCAGACGTTGGGCGGTTTCGGCACGCACGAGTTCGAAGCGGCGTGTGAAGAATTCCTTGCTCTCACCCGCCGGCTCCTCGATCGCGGTCGCGACGAGCGTCGAGTACAACTGCACCATGCCAGGCACGCCCACATTGTGGGTCGCCGCGTCGACGAGGACCTCGACCGCGGTTGCGTCTGGTCCGTCGTTCGTCGCGCGCAGGCTCTCCGCGTGCTCATAAACCGCGACGAGTAGCTGCTCGCGCGAGTCGAAGTAATGCAGCAACGTCGCGTGTGAGACGCCGATAGCCTCGGCGATTCTGCGCAACGAGGTGCCGTCGGCGCCACGCTCGGCGAACACCTCGATCGCCCGGTCGAGGATCTCCCGGCGGCGGGCAACGCCCTTCGCGTAGGAACCTCGCCGGCCGATGACGGGGTTCGGCTCACTCTCCATGGCTCCAATGTACCGACGGTCAAAACCGACCACTGTTTGATTTTGTGCTAGGGTCTCGGAAACGGCATCGGGGCCGTGACCTCCCCGGAACGACGACGTGCGAAAGAAGGTTCTCGTGACAACTCCCGTCTCCTCCGTCCAGCTCTACTCGCTGGCCAAGGAATTCTCTGCCGATATGGCCGGCTCCCTCGACAAGCTCGCAGCGATCGGCCTCACCCGGGTCGAGGCATTCGACTTCGTCGGACGCGCGCCTGAGCTGCGTCGAGCGCTCGACGCTAGCGGGCTCTCGGCACCCACGGGGCATGCGCCCCTGCTGTCCGACACCCTGTGGACGCCGGACGGCGAGATCCCGACGCCCGCGCCCGAGGTCGTCTTCGAGGCGGCCGCGACGGCGGGAATCCACACGGTTATTGATCCGTTCGTGCCCGCCGAGCGCTGGGCGACCCGCGAGGGTGTCGACGACATCACCGCGCGCCTCAACGCCGCGAGCGAGGTCGCGAAGACCTTCGGCCTCGAGGTCGGTTACCACAACCACGCGCAGGAGTTCGTGGCGACGATTGACGGCCGCACGGCCTACGAGTACGCGATCTCGCAGCTCGACGCGTCGGTGAAGCTCGAGCTCGACCTGTTCTGGGCCCTCGTCGGCGACCAGGACGTCGTCGAGCTCACGCGCAGCTTGGGCGCCCGGCTGCTCGCGGTGCACGTCAAGGATGGCATCAAGCTGCCGAACCCCTGGGCCCCGGGCGGCGGCGAGTTCGCGTCGAGCGAGCTTGATCAGCGCCACGCGGGGACGGGCGAAGTACCGCTCGCCGATGCGATCCGCGCCAACGATGCGATCGAGCTGGCCGTCATCGAGTACGACAACGCACCCGGCGACGTCTTCGCCGACATCGCGGCGAGCCACGCGTTCCTCCTCGAGCAGGGGCTCGCGCGATGACCGCGCCCGTGGGCGTCGGCTTCATCGGCGCGGGAATGATCAGCGACACCTACCTCGAGAACCTCTCGTCGTTCCCCGACGTCAAGGTCATCATCGTGGGCGACATCAACGTCGAGCGCGCGAAGGCTCAGGCCGAGAAGTATGGCGTGCCCGAGCACGGCACGGGCGACGACGTTCTCGCCCACCCCGACGTGCAGGTGATCGTGAACCTCACGCTGCCCGCGACGCACGCCGAGATCTCGTCGCAGGCGATCGCGGCAGGCAAGCACGTGTGGAGTGAGAAGCCGATCGGGCTCGACCGCCTGGGCACTCAGGCTCTCCTTGCGCAGGCGGATGAGGCGGGGCTACGCGTCGGCATCGCGCCCGACACCGTGCTTGGTCCCGGTGTTCAGACGGCCAAGCGCGCGATCGACCGCGGCCTGATCGGCACGCCGCTGTTCGCATCGACGCAGATGCAGTACCAGGGGCCCGACCTGTTCCACCCGAACCCCTCATTCCTCTTCGCGAAGGGTGCGGGGCCCCTCCTGGACATGGGGCCGTACTACATCACGGCTCTTGTGAACCTCTTCGGGCCGGTCGCGAAGGTCGGAGCGCTCGGCCTGCGCGGCCTGGAGGAGCGCACGGTCAAGGTCGGCCCCGACGCGGGCTCCGTCTTCCCCGTCGAGGTGCCCTCGACGATCCAGATGCTCACGGCATTCGAATCGGGCCAGCAGGCGCAGAGCCTGTTCAGCAACGACTCGCCACTCTTCCGTCAGGGGATCTTCGAGGTGCACGGCACCGAGGGCACGCTTGTGATCCCGGACCCCAACATGTTCGAGGGTCGCGTCGCCTACGTGAAGCCCATCGCGGCGATGAACGGCGACTCGAACTCGATGGAGCAGGAGTGGATCGACGTGCCGCAGGAGGGAGTCGTGACGGGCCGCGGCCTGGGACTGCTCGACATGGTGCGGGCGATCGCGGAGGGCCGGGAGCACCGCGCCAACGGTCGCCTCGGGTACCACGTGCTCGACGTCATGCTGTCGGCCGAGGAATCGGCGGCTGCGGGTGGCGAGTTCGTCGCCGTCGACAGCACCGTGGGTGCGATTCCCACGATGCCTGACGACTTCGACCCCCTCGCCCGCACGCTCTGACGTGCGCACCCGCGGGGCGGATGAACATCCGTTCCGCGGGTGACGCGTTCTGTGACGCCGTCGCGGCATGGATATCTTCGGTCGGGTGCTTGGGATTCGGGCTCTCGTGCGCAAGAGTGAGAGCAACGAGAAATGGGAGACCATGAGCGACAACGACCAGAAGAAAGACAAGAAGAAGCCGGTGGCGAACCTCATACACGAGGTCTCGCACCCGGCGCTCATCCCCGGCATCGGCGTCGAAGACACCCCACGCGAGTTTCCGACGAACAAGCTCGTGCTGGCCGTTGCGGCGATCGTCACGATCGGCATCGTCGTCTGGGGAATCGCGGCACCCGATAACCTCCTGGGGGTCGGATCCTCGGCCCTCGGCTGGGTGATGACGAACTTCGGGTGGCTGTTCTCGGCGCTCGCGATTGTGACCCTCGTATTCATGCTCATCATGGGGTACGGACGCACGGGTGGCGTGCGCCTCGGCGCCGATGACGAAGAGCCGGAGTTCTCTACCGGCGCGTGGATCGCCATGCTGTTCTCGGCGGGCATGGGCATCGGCCTGCTCTTCTGGGGCCCCGCTGAGCCGCTCGACTTCTTCCAGAACGTGCCCCCGGGCGTCGACGCGGAGCCCGGATCCCGCGACGCGATGATGGCTTCGCTCGCTCAGGCGACCCTGCACTGGGGGCCCATGGCGTGGGCACTGTACGCGCTCGTCGGCGGCGCGATCGCCTACTCGGCGTATCGCCGCGGACGTGCACCCCTCATCTCGGCGATCCTCACCCCGATATTCAAGGAGAAGACCGAGGGATGGATCGGATCGGTGATCGACATCTTCGCGATCCTCGTCACCCTGTTCGGCACGGCCGTCACGCTCGGTCTCGGTGCCCTGCAGGTCGCCGAGGGCGTCGAAGTCGTCTCGGGCATCGGTCATGTCGGCAACGCCGGGCTCATCATCATCGTCACGCTGCTCACGGTCGGCTTCGTGCTCTCGGCGGTGTCGGGTGTGAAGAAGGGCATCCGGCTGCTGTCGAACTTCAACATGATCCTCGCCGGTGTACTGGCGCTCATCGTGTTCGTGGGCGGGCCGACGCTCTTCCTGCTCAACATCATCCCGTCGAGCATTCCGCACTTCTTCGGCGAGCTGTGGACGATGCTCTCGCGCAACGCAGCTCAGGGCGAGGAATCGGCCGCATTCGTGTCGTCATGGACGAACTACTACTGGGCCTGGTGGACGTCCTGGACCCCGTTCGTCGGCATGTTCATCGCGAAGATCTCCCGCGGCCGCACGCTGCGCGAGTTCGTCACGGTCGTCATCGTCGTTCCGGCCGCCGTCTGCGTGACGTGGTTCGGCATCATGGGCGGTGCGTCGATGTTCTTCGACGAGCAGTCGGGCGGGGAGCTGACGGCCGCATACGGCGAGGGCGGCGGTCAGGCCGTGCTCTACGCCCTCTTCGACGCGATGCAGTCGCATCTGACCATCGGCGGCGTCGAGCTGCCGATCGCGGTCGTCCTGAACGTCGCAGCGATGATCTCGATCGTCCTGTTCTTCGTGACGAGCGCGGACTCCGCATCGATCGTCATGGGATCCATCGCACAGCGCGGCCGCCCCGAACCCGCCAGCTGGATCACCATCATGTGGGGCGTGCTGCTCGCAGCGACGGCTCTGGTGTTGCTGATCGCCGGCGGTACGAACGCGCTCTCCGGCCTGCAATCGATCATGGTCGTCACGGCCTTGCCGTTCGCGATCATCATGATCGGCGTGATCATCTCGTGGGCGAGCGAGCTGAAGAACGATCCGTACATCCTGCGCCGGAAATTCGCCCGGGCCGCCATCGCCCAGGGCGTGCGTCGCGGCATCGAGGAACACGGCGACGACTTCGTGTTCGACGCGACGCACGTGCCTGCCGATGAGGGAGCCGGCGCCGGTATCGACACCGAGGATCCGGGTCTCACCGAATGGTGGGACACGGCCACCGCTCAGATGCCGGTGATCGATGCCGAGACCGGCCGCGTCGTCACGGCCACCGATGTCACCCGCACGCTCGAGCCGGGTCGGATCCAGCCCCGCGGGGAGGCGAACCCGAACCACACCGCGTCGGGCGAGGCCTCGACGACGGTGGGCGAGACCCGGCGCCAGCGCAGGGAGAAGCCGGAGGCGTAGGCCTCGCCCGAGCTATGCCCCGAGGCGCGTCAGCAGTTCCTCGTAGCGCGCGACCGTGCGGTCGATGACGTCCTGGGGCAGCTCGGGCGGCGTGCCCTGCTTGTCCCAGTTCGCGGCGAGCCAGTCGCGCACGATCTGCTTGTCGAAGCTCGCCATGCGCTCGGCCGGGGTGGATCCGTTCTGCCAGGTCGCGAGGTCCCAGTAGCGCGACGAGTCGCTCGTGAGGACCTCGTCGGCGAGGCGCAGCACGCCGTCTTCGTCGGTGCCGAACTCGAACTTCGTGTCGGCGAGGATCAGTCCCTTCGCCTCGGCGAGTTCCGCCGCGCGTCCGTAGATCGCCAGCGACGCGTCCCGCAGCTCCGCGGCGCGCGCCTCGCCCACGAGCGCGACACTCTTCTCATACGAGATGTTCTCGTCGTGCTCGCCGAGCGGAGCCTTGTAGGCGGGGGTGTAGATCGGCTCCGGCAGCTTGTCGCCGTTTCGCAGGCCCTCGGGAAGCGCGATACCGCACACGGTGCCCGACTCCTGGTACTCGACCCAGCCGGATCCGGTGATGTAACCGCGCACCACGCACTCGATCGGGAGCATGTCGAGCGAGCGGACGAGCATCGCGCGTTCGGCGACTTCGGCCGGCGGCTCGCCCGCGAGGTGGTTCGGCACGTCGGAGAGCTGCTCGAACCACCAGTTGCTGAGGCGGGTCAGCAGCGCACCCTTGCCGGGGATGCCGGGCTCGAGGACGTGGTCGAAGGCGCTGACACGGTCGCTCGCAACGACCAGCATGCGGTCGTCTTCGCCCGAGGCGGGCGCATACAGATCGCGCACCTTCCCGGAATAGGTGTGGTTCCAGCCGGCGATCTCGGGTGCGGTGCTCATGTGTCCATTATTGCGGACGCGCACGGCCGCCCCGGAGGACGGCCGTGCGCGGAGAACGCGCCTACTGCGCGGCGAAGAAGACGTCGTCGCCGAACATGCTCGTGCGCACCGTGATGGTGCCGTCGGCAGCGGTCGCGCTGGGCACGGCGTAGACGAGGTTGCCGCTGATGCTGGCGCCGTTGTACAGCTCGGTGAGCTGGTCGAGGGCGTCGGGGGCGACCGCGAACGTGCTGAGGCCGTCGATGGCGATGCCGTCGGACGTGACGTATCCGAAGCCGAGGTCGATCGCAGGCGTGCCCACGTCAGCTCCGACGTAGGTCGCCGTCACGTTGACCAGGATGTACTCGTCGCCCTCGTCGGGCGTCGGGTTGATGATGTTGGCCGCGAGCACCGCCTCGGTCGCGGCGAGCTGCACGCTGTTGACCGTGACCTCCCACTCCTCGTTCGACACCGTGGTGCCGAGCGCGTAGGGGTTCTCTCGCGAACCCTCGACGGGGGCAGCCGGCTCCTCGGCGACTGGCTCTTCCACGGCTTCCTCCTCGATAGCGGGTTCGGTCGCGACGACCTCGGGTTCGGTCTCGGTCTTCCCGAAGGTTTCGTTGAACGCGTCATCGACGGCGCCGGCGACGGCACTGAAGAACACGATGAAACCGACGATCGTGCCGACGATCGACAGCACCAGCGCGAGGATGCCGAAGAGCTTCTTGCCCTTCATGCACAGCGCGATGATCGAGAGCACGAAGGCGGCCGGGAGCAGGATCCAGCCGACGATGAGGGCGCCGGGGATGCAGGCGAAGACGAAGCCGACTCCCGCAGCGATCAGGGCGACGAGGCCGAGCGGATGGTACTTCTGCTTCGACGCAGGAGGGGCAGCGGGGGTGATCGGGGCGGCGGGCAAGGGAGCGGACATGCTGTGACCTTTCGGAATCGGATGGGATATCTCGATGCTCCGCCGGGCACGTCGCTCGCCGCATGGGCCGATCGGCCCGGATCCGTCTGGCCGGTCGGCCGCTCTTCACGGCCGACCGGCCGACGCGAATGTCGGTGCTCGCCCGTATCGTCAAAGGCATGAGCGATTCTCGTATGCCGATCTTTCACCGGCTGACGCGTCGGGGCTGGAGCACGGTGCTGTTCGTGGTGGGCGGTGCGCTCGAGGTGATGGGCATGGGCAGCGTCCCCGGCATCATCGACGACTGGGACCATGCGGGCAACGATCGGTCGATGCTGTATTGGCTGATCGCGCTGGGCTTGTGGGTCACGGTGTACTTCCGCCGCGAGTATCCGTTGCTTCCGTCCGTCGCGGGCTGTCTGCTCGCCCTCGCCGGGTCGAGCTATTGGCTGCTTCTCATCGGGCTTCACCACCTCGTGCAGCGGGCATCGCCGAGGCGCATGCGCCAGCTGATCGCGCTGGCGGTCGTCGTCGTCGCCGCGTCGATACTGCGCGACATCTTCACCCCGTGGGGCGATCAGCTTGCGTTTTTCTTCACCGACAACCGGCACTCGGCGTCACCGACTCTCGTGCTGGGGATCGGTTCGCTCGCGGCCTTCCTCCTCATCACCTTGCTTGCCCGCAGCCGGCGCGAACGATCCGTGCTGCGTGATCGGGTCGACCAGGAACACGATCGCGCGTCCGAGCTGAGCGAAGAAGTGGCCAGGCAGAGTGAGCGCGAGCGCATCGCGCGCGAGATGCACGATACCCTCGCGAGCCGCCTTGCGGCGGTCGCGTTGCAGGGCGACGAGCTCGCGCTCGCCGTCGCGCAGGGCGACTCCGACGTCGACTCAATCGCTCGGTCACTGCGCCACGATGCGCGCCGGTCGCTCGACGATCTGCGGGGGCTCCTGGGCGAGCTACGGGAAGGGCCCGCGGCAGATTATGATCCCTCGCGATATTCGATGCGGAGCATCGGAGAACTCGTTCGCAGTGCGCGTGCCGCCGGCACGCAGGTCGATGCCATGATCCTCGTCGACGGGGTCGAGCGCGCGGCCGCGGTTCTCGATCATACGGTGTTCCGCGTGGTGCAGGAGTCGCTGACGAACGCGATGAAACATGCGGCCCGTGCACCGGTATCGATCGCTGTCGAGGCCAGCCCCGCGACGGGAGTGCATGTGCGCGTCGCGAATCCGGTGGGGCACGCGAGCGCGGTCGCGGCGCATGGTTCGGGCAGCGGTGTCTTCGGTATGCGCGAGCGTGTGGCACGTCTGGGCGGCACGTGCGAGATCGGCGAGCGCGACGGTGAGTTCGTCGTGCAGGTTGATCTGCCGTGGGTGGAGGTGGCGCCGCAGTAGTACCTCCGCCGGACCGGGCCGATACTGTCGGAGTGTGACGAGTTCTGATATTTCTGTGCGCGTTCTGATCGTCGACGATGATCCGTTCGTTCGTCGTAGCCTCACTCGCCTCCTGGCGAGTTTTGGCGCCGACATTGCAGGCGAGGCCGCCGATGGGGCGGCAGCCATCGAAGCTGCGCGCGCGCATCGCCCCGACATCGTGCTGATGGACGTGAGCATGCCCGTACTGGGCGGGGTAGAGGCGACCGCCGAGATCCTTCGGATCGCGCCGTCGAGCCGTGTCATCGCGATGACGAGCCTCGGCACGGAGCGTGCGCTGAGCAGCATGGTCGCCTCGGGCGCGCGGGGCTTCCTGCATAAAGAACGTCTCTTCGATGAGCTCGAGCAGGCGATCGACGTCGTCATGGCGGGTGACGGCTTCGCCTCGCCCCGTGCGACGGCGCAGCTGATGAAACGGGCGGCCGACGACTCCACCGATGCCGATCGTGCGCGCGCCCGCGAGCTGTTCGCGACGCTGACCGAGCGCGAGCGGGACGTCGCGATCCTTGTCGCCCAGGGCGCGTCGAATCCCGCCATCGCGGAGCGGCTCTTCATCGGTGTCACCACGGTGAAGAACCACCTCGCGCAGATCCATGCGAAGTTCGGTGTCGCGCAGCGCTCACACGTGACGGTCATCGTCGACCGCGCCGGGCACGGGCCCGACCTGGGGTAAACGCGAACGGCCGCCCCGAAGGGCGGCCGCCGGCGTCAAACGCGCGATTACTTCTGGAGGTTCTCCATCGCGTAATCGGCCTGTTCGTCTGTGAACTGGCCGCCCATGGAGTCGGTCAGCATGTCGCGGATCTCGTCCTCCGAGAGGTCGAGTTCGTCGAGGTACATCTGCGCGGTCTGGAGTGCGTTGGCGTTCCAGTCGGCGTCGACGTTCTCCATCGCGTAGTCGGCTTCTTCCGTTGTGAAGGCGCTGCCGAGCTCGTTGGTGAGCATCTCGTACGTGCCCTGCTCGCTCATGTACGCGTAGTCGACGAAGGTCTGGGCGGTGGCGAGCGCGTTGGCGTTCCAGTCGACGTCGCCGAGGTTGTCCATCGCGTACTGCGCCGCCTCGTCGGTGTAGTGGTCGATGTACTCGTTCGTGAGCAGGTCGTACGTGGCCTGCTTGCTGAAGTTGCCGTAGGTGGCGTACGTCGTGGCCTCTTCGAGGGCCGCGTCCTTGTCCTCGGAGACGGTGACCTCGCCGTCGTCGTCGGCCATGTCGGGTACGTCGCCCGGCAGATCCTCGAGGAGGTCGTCGAGTTCGTCCTCGACGTCCCCGAGGTCGGCGGCATCGGATCCGCTCTCGGCCTCCTCGACCGCGGTGGGCTGCTCATCGACGGAGTCGAGCGCCGCGCCCGTCAGGGCGGCGGTGGCGCCGAAGAACAGGAAGGAACCGAAGACGATCGTGCTGACGATCGAACCGATGACGCCCAGCACCCAGAGGCCGACCGTGATGAGCCACGCCATCAGGCGGTAGCGCACGTAACCGGCGAGCTTGAAGCCCTGCTTGTCGCGCATGCCGCCGCACAGCACGATGATGAGGTCGACCAGGGCCCAGACGCCGAGGCCACCGATTGTGAGCAGCTTGGCGATAGCCGTGCCGATCTTGCCCAGATAGAAGCGGTCGATACCGAGCACGCCGAGCAGCAGCGACAGGATCCAGGTGATGACGAACGACTTCGTGCCCTCCTCGGATCCGGCGGGCGGCATGTAGGCGGGCGGAGCGGGGTATCCGGGCGCGGCGTAACTGGGGTTCGTGGGGTACGTGCCGGGCGTGCCGTCAAGGGGCTGCGTCGGGTAGGGCGGCTGTGCCGGGTATCCGGGCTGGCCGGACCCCGCGGGCGGGGGCGGCGGGAACTGGTTCGGGTCGCTCATGATCTGCTTTCCTCTTGATGTGTGGTGCTGGGAGCATCATAAGCGTTTGCTACGAACACCGAGAGGCCGCCCTGCGCAGGACGGCCTCTCGACGAGATTGCTCAGACCAGGTCGAAGCGGTCGTTGTTCATGACCTTGACCCAGGCGCTCACGAAGTCGCGCACGAACTTCTGACCGGCGTCGGCCGAGGCGTAAACCTCGGAGATGGCGCGCAGCTCGCTGTTCGAGCCGAACACGAGGTCGACGCGGCTGGCGCGCTGACCCGTCGACGAGGTGAAGGTCTGCTCGTCGGCGTCCGGCGTCCACGACGTGCCGTTGACCAGGAGGTTCACGAAGAAGTCGTTCGTGAGAACACCCGGGCGGTCGGTGAAGACGCCGAGCTCGGAACCGTCCCAGTTGCCTCCGAGCACGCGCAGGCCGCCGACGAGGGCGGTCATCTGCGGTGCCGAGACGCCGAGGTGGTTCGCGCGGTCGATCAGCAGGTGCTCGCTCGGCAGGTCGAACGAGCGGCTGTCGTAGTTGCGGAAGCCGTCGGCGATCGGCTCAAGCCACTTGAACTGCTCGACGTCGGTCTGCTCCTGCGTCGCGTCGACACGGCCCGGCGTGAAGGGAACCTCGATGGGAGTGCCCGCGGCCGCGGCCGCCTGCTCGATACCGACACCACCGGCGAGCACGACGACGTCGGCGAACGACAGGCCCGACTCCACGGCGACCTTCTCGAGCTCGGCGATGACCGGCTTCAGCTGCTCGGGCTGGTTCACCTTCCAGCTGACCTGGGGCTCCAGGCGGATGCGGCCGCCGTTCGCGCCGCCGCGCTTGTCCGACGAGCGGAACGTCGCCGCTGCCTTCCACGCGGTCGACACGAGCTGCGAGACCGTGAGGCCCGACTCGGCGATGAGCTTCTTCGCGGCGAGGATCGAGGCCTCGTCGGTCGCGGCGGTCTGGGCCGGCAGCGGATCCTGCCAGATGAGGTCCTCGGCGGGGACCTCGGGGCCGAGGTAACGCGACTTCGGACCCATGTCGCGGTGGGTCAGCTTGAACCAGGCGCGGGCGAAGGCGTCGGCGAACGCGGCCTGGTCGAGGCGGAAGCGGTTCGAGATCTCGCCGTAGGCCGGGTCGAAGCGCAGCGCGAGGTCGGTCGTGAGCATGCGCGGCTCGCGCTTGCCGTCGCCCTGGGCCATCGGCACCATGTCGGCACCGCCGCCGTCCTTCGGACGCCACTGCTTCGCGCCGGCGGCCGACTCGAACAGCTCCCACTCGTAGGCGTAGAGGATGTGGAAGAACTCGTTGTCCCATCGGGCCGGGTGGTACGTCCAGGTGACCTCGAGACCCGAGCCGACGGTGTCGTTGCCGCCCGTGCCGTCGCCGTAACCCTGCTTCCAACCCATGCCCTGCTCTTCGAGCGGGGCCGCCTCGGGGTCCGGGCCCTGCTTGTCGTCGGGGTGCGCGCCGTGGGTCTTGCCGAAGGTGTGGCCGCCGGCGATGAGGGCCACGGTCTCCTCGTCGTTCATACCCATGCGCGCGAAGGTCTCGCGGATGTCCTTCGCCGCCGCCAGCGGATCCGGGTTGCCGTCCGGGCCCTCGGGGTTGACGTAGATGAGGCCCATCTGGGTCGCCGCGAAGGGCGCGTCCAGAACGCGGTCGCCCTGGTAGCGCTCGACGTCGAGCCAGGCCTTCTCGGGGCCCCAGTACACGTCGTCGTCCGCCTCCCACACGTCCTCGCGACCGCCGCCGAAGCCGAAGGTCTCGAAGCCCATGTCCTCCATCGCGACGTTGCCGGCGAGGATCATGAGGTCGGCCCACGAGATCGCCTGGCCGTACTTCTGCTTGACGGGCCACAGCACGCGGCGGGCGCGGTCGAGCAGCACGTTGTCAGGCCACGAGTTCAGCGGCGCGAAGCGCTGCATGCCGGCGCCGGCACCGCCGCGGCCGTCGTGCGAGCGGTAGGTGCCGGCCGAGTGCCAGGCCATGCGCACCATGAGCGGGCCGTAGTGGCCGAAGTCCGCGGGCCACCACTCCTGCGAGTCGGTGAAGGCGGCCTTCAGATCGGCCTTGACAGCGTCGAGGTCGAGCTGGCCGAAGGCGTCCTTGTACGAGAAGCCCTCGTCGAGCGGGTTGATGACGCTCGTGTTCTTCGCGAGGATCTTGAGGTTCAGCTGGTTCGGCCACCACTCGCGGTTGGCGCTGCCCTGAGTGGGGTGCGCGCGACGGGCGTCGCGGGCGCTGTCGTGGGTGTAGTCGCCGGCGACGGTGGGGCTCTCGTGGGGAGTCGCGTCGCTGGATCCGTGGCCGAAGGGGCAGGTGCCGGTGCTCTCGGTCATGATCGCCTTTCCTGATGGGGGCAGGTTCAGAATTGAATGATTCAAATCTAGCATCTTTGGTGGGGTTCGTAGAGTGGATCCCGTGAACGAGCTCGAGGATCTGCTGTCGTCCGCGCGCGAGAAGCTCGCCGGGGCCCCGCGGGAGCGGCTCGGAGCCGTCCGTGAGCCGGGGCGGATCCACCGGGCGCTCGGCGGACGCGCCGCCATCGTGCCCGCCGCGGAGGCGTGGCACGTCGGCGTGTTGCTGATCGGCGACGACGCGCTCTGGCGCACCGGATCCGTCCTGCGCGCCTCGGAGGAGGTGCGGCGCGGGTACGCCGCGGAGTCGCAGCGCGAGCGCGCGGCGATCCGGGCGATGGCGTTCCGCGGCGGCTTCGCGGAGGGCGAGACGTTCCACTACGACTGGGCCCCGATCTCCGGCCCCGACGACGCGCCGCTGACGCGCGACGGCGAGCGGATCCTGATCCGCTGGTCGCCGGCCGGCTTCCTCATGCCCCTCGCCGACTACCTCGACGAGCAGATCGCATTGTCTTTCCCTCGCCGCAGTCTGTGACTAGTCCGAGTGCACCTCGGCGTTGAGATCCGCTCGGCGCCGGTCTCATGACACGGGAGCGAGATGGCGCGTACAGCGACGACCGAGGCTGTCCCCGAGCGCGAACAGTGGTCGGGTCAGTTGGGCTTCATCATGGCCGCGGTGGGATCCGCCGTCGGCCTCGGAAACATCTGGCGATTCCCCGGCGTCGCGTACGAGTCGGGCGGCGGGGCCTTCCTCATTCCGTATCTCGTCGCGCTGCTGACGGCCGGCATCCCGATCCTCTTCCTCGACTACGCGATCGGACACCGTTTCCGCGGATCCGCGCCGCTCGCGCTGCGCCGCCTCGGCGGCCGAACGGGCGAGGGCATCGGTTGGTTCCAGGTCGTGATCTGCGCGCTCATCGCGATCTACTACACGGGCGTGCTCGCGTGGGCGGGCAGCTACTTCGTCTTCTCGTTCGACGAGAGGTGGGGCGATGACACCTCGGGCTTCTTTATCGGCGAGTATCTGCAAGCGTCCGATGGTGCGAAGCAGCCGTTCACCCTCGACTTCGTGCCTGCCGTGCTGATCCCACTCGTGCTGATGTGGGTCGTCACCCTCGTCATCCTCGGCGCGGGCGTGGTGAAGGGTGTGCAGCGCGCGAACGTCATCATCATCCCGCTGCTCGTCGTCGGCTTTCTCGCGCTGGTCATCCGCGCGCTGTTCCTGCCCGGTGCGCTCGACGGCCTGAACGCGTTCTTCACGCCCGACTTCGCGGCGCTCGCCGACCCGGGCGTGTGGATCGCCGCCTACAGCCAGATCTTCTTCTCGCTGTCGGTCGCCTTCGGCATCATGATCACCTACGCCTCCTACCGCAAGCGCAAGTCGAACATGACGGGCGCGGGCCTCGTCGTCGCGTTCGGCAACTCGTCGTTCGAGATCCTCGCCGGTATCGGCGTGTTCTCGGCGATCGGCTTCCTCGCCCATCAGCAGGGCGTCGGCGTCGACGAGGTGGAGGGTCTCACGGGTGTTGCCCTCGCCTTCATGACCTTCCCCGCGATCGTCAGCGAGATGCCCGGCGGCGGGTTCATGGGTGTGCTCTTCTTCGGCGCGCTGACCCTCGCGGGCCTGACCTCGTTGATCTCGATCCTCGAGGTCGTGATCGCGGCCATTCGCGACAAGTTCGGCCTGAGTCGCCTCGGGGCGGTCGGCACCATCGGCGTGCTCGCCGCGATCTCGATCGTGCTGCTCGGCACCACCTCGGGCCTCATCGCCCTCGACACCATCGACCAGTGGAGCAACAACATCGGCATCGTCGCCTCGGCGATCGTGACGACGATCCTCGTGATCTGGGTCCGGCGCCGCGGCGGGGAGCTCGCGCGACACCTGAGCGCCGTATCGACCTTCAAGGTCGGAGCGCTGTGGGTGATCTTCACGGGCGTCGTCGCGCCGATCGTGCTGTTCTACATGGTGTTCGAGAAGATCCGCGACCTCGTCACGGGCGGCTACGAGGGCTATGCGACGTGGTACATCGGCGTCGCCGGATGGGGAAGCATCGTGCTCGCCTTGCTCGGCGCCATCCTCTTGCCGCTCGTCACGTGGCGCAACGACCCGGAGCGTTTCGACGAGTGGCCCTCGAAGAAGCAGCTCCGCCTGAAGAAGGGGGCTCTGCTGTGAGCGCCATCGCGATCCTGTTCCTCGTCATCGCCGCGGTCGTCGTCTGGGGCGGTCTGCTCGCCAGCATCGGCTTTCTCATCGCGAAGCCCGAGGTGTCGACCTACCCGCCGGGCGGCGAAGACGGCCCTGAGGTCGACTAGGGTGCGTCTCTCAATGTGAGCCGTCGCGAGCATGGCTGCGGTGGGACCACGCGGCGAGCGCAGTAGACGATTGAGTGAGAGACACACCCTTGCGCCGAGAACGGCCGCCCTCCGGGGCGGCCGTTCCGCTGTCAGCGCGACGAGCGGGCGGTGCGGCCGCGGGTGATGCCGACGAACGCCTGTACATCCTCGGCGTCGCGGTCGCGCAGCCAGGCGAGCACGACGGGGGAGCCCGGGACACCCGAGAGCGGGCGATATTCGACGTCCTTGCGGTGGTGCAGGCGCGCGAGCGACATGGGCACGACGGTGATTCCGACGCCCGCCGCGACCGTCTCGATCGTGGCCTCCGTCGACATGGCAGGGAAGGTCGGGGTCTCGGTCGGCAGTTCGAGGGGTCCCAGTACGTCGTCGAGCGGCGTCATGAGCACCTCGCCGGCGAGATCGTCGGGCGCCAGCTCCTCCGCGACCGTCAGGTCGGACTCGGCGCTCATCACGACGACGGCGACCTCGTCGTAGAGCGCGATGACGTGCAGGCCGTCGTCGCCGATCGGCCGGCGGCAGATCGCGACGTCGACGGCACCTTCGCGGATCGCGGCCTCCTGATCGGCGAACGCGATCTCCACCAGCTCGAGCGGCTGGTGGGGGCGCTGCTGGCGCCAGTGGCGGATCCACTTGCCCGGGGTCGCTCCCGGGACGACGCCCAGCCGCAATGGCGCGAGCTGTTCGGGTGCTGTCTCCTGCGGCTTTTTCGGCGCCTGCTTCCTGGGTGCCGGTTTCGCGGATCCCTTCGCGGGACTCTTCCGCACCCGCCCGCCGCGCGGGGCTCTGTTCTGCGCCATGTCTCCAGGTTACGGGGGCGACATGCGACCCCGGTATGCTCGCACCGACGAAGGGAATTCAATGTCGCATTTCGATCTTCCGCTCGAGAAGCTCCGCGAACGACGCTCAGACGTCGTCGCCCCCGACGATTTCGACGAGTTCTGGTCGAGCACGCTCGAGGGCAGCCGGTCGGCGCACGGCGAGACCTACGCGCCGGAGGTCGACAACGGCCTGGCCATCGTGACGACGCACGACGTGACGTTCTCGGGCTTCGCCGGCGATCCCGTGCGAGCCTGGTTCTTCCGTCCCGCGCACGTCGAGCCTCGCGCCGTCATCGTCGAGTTCCTCGGCTACTCGGGCGGGCGTGGCCTCTCGCACCAGATCTCGGAGTGGGTTGCCGCCGGTTACGCCCACCTGCGCGTCGACACCCGCGGACAGGGGGCGAACCTCGGCATGCAGGGTGCGACAACCGATCCGCACGGATCCGGACCGGCGGCCTCGGGCAGCATGACGCGCGGCATCACCTCGCCGGAGGACTACTATTACCGCCGCGTCTTCACCGACGCCGTGCGCGCCGTCGATGTCGCGCACGAGCTCGCACCCGAGCTGCCCGTTTTCGTGACCGGCATCAGCCAGGGCGGCGGCATCGCCATCGCGGCCGCCGCGCTCGGAGCGGACGTCGCAGGCGCCATGGTCGACGTGCCCTTCCTGTGCGACTTCCCGCGCGCGACGAGCATCACGGATCGCGACCCCTACGGCGAGATCGTGCGCTATCTCGCGGCGTTCCGCGACCAGATCGACGAGACGTTCCGCACGCTCAGCTACTTCGACGGTGTGAACCTCGCCTCGCGCGCAACCGTGCCCGCCCTGTTCTCGGTCGCGCTCATGGACGCGATCTGCCCGCCCTCGACGGTCTTCGGAGCGTTCAACGCGTGGGCGCACGACGACAAGCACATCGAGCACTACGACTACAACGGGCATGAGGGCGGTGGCCCCGTGCAGCGTCGCAAGCAACTCGACTGGCTGGCGGAACAGCTGGCCTGATGCCCAACCGCCTGCGTACATAACGACGCAGATTTTCGGGCCGAGCCCCCGCAGTCGCCACTTCGGGGCGTCGAAGGCGAAAAGTTGCGTCGTTATGTACACAAAAGGCCGCCCCGAGGGGCGGCCTTTGCGGTGGAAGCTATGCGGCGAGGTGGAAGCCTCGGAGATCGGTGGCGATCTTCTCGCCGTCCTGGATCCTCTCGTCGTCGCCGATGAGCGACCCGCCGGCGATCTGTGCGCCGCGCCCGATGAAGCTGCGCACGCCGATCTTTGCCTTGGCGCCGACGGCGGCCTCGGGGCCGATGTGCGCGTTCGCGTCGATGAAGGCTCCGGCGCCGATGATGGCGCCCGGTTCGATCCAGGCACCGGCCGAAATCGTTGCGCCGTCGAGAACGCGCGCGTGCGGTTCCACATAAGCGCCGGCCTCGATGCGTGCAGAGGCGGCGACCTTCGCGCCGTGCGCGACGAGTCCTCGGCCGTTCGCGTGCTTGCGGTAACGAAGCACGTCGCCGTTGTCGTTTTCGATGTCTACGTAGTTCTTACCCACGGTGTCCTTCCAATTCTCGAGGCGGACAAACGAGACAACGCTTCCCGGGGGAGCGTTATTCCCGGAGGCTCTGCGGCCATACTGCTCTATCGGATCCAACACTCACTATGACGCTTCTATGCTTCAGCTGAGAGGGGCTTGCGCGAGGGCGGCGGCATATGGTTCGCGGTATCGTCGCTCCATGGCCAGGGAGACGATGTCGGCCGCGGAGGCCCGTCGCGCGGCGCTCGCGGCGCAGGGGTTCGGCGGCGCGAGAGACGGATCCGCGGGCGCGCGATCGATCCATGCGGTGATCGCCCGGATGGGCGTTCTGCAGATCGATTCGGTCAACGTTTTCGCGCGTTCGCACTACATGCCGCTGTTCTCGCGGCTCGGATCCTACGATCCCGCCGCACTGGACCGCATCGTCTTCCGTCGCCGCCGACCCACGCACGTCGAGTACCTCGCCCACGAGGCCGCGTTCATGCCGATCGCGGACTGGCCGCTGTGGGGCTTCCGCCGCGAGGCCGTGCGCGCGCGATCCGGGCGCTGGGGCGGGTGGGCGCTCGAGAACGCCGACGTCATCGACCGCGTGAAGGCCGAGCTCGGAGAACGCGGGCCGCTGAAGCCGAGCGAGATCCTCTCCGTCGAGCGGCAGGCCCGTGGCGGTCCCTGGTGGGATTGGGATCACGTCAAGCGCGCCCTCGAATACCTCTGGGGCATTGGGGAGGTCACGATCGCGGGCCGCGACGGATTCGAGCGCGTCTACGGCCTCGCCTCCGCGGTGCTCCCCGCGGAGGTTCTGTTCGATCTCCCACGCGAGGAAGCGATCCACGAACTCGTGCGCCGTGCCGCCCGCGCGCACGGCGTCGCGACGATCGCCGACCTCGACGACTACTACCGGATCCGCGACCAGCGGGCCGTGCGGGCCGCCGTCGATTCGCTCGTCATGTCCGGCGAGCTCTCGCCCATCGCGGTCGAGGGCTGGAACAGGCCCGCGTGGATCCATCGCGACGCCCGCGTGCCCCGCGCGATCTCGCAGACGGCGCTGCTGACGCCGTTCGATCCCGTGGTGTGGTTCCGCGACCGCGCCGAGCGCGTGTTCGACTTCGCCTATCGCATCGAGATCTACGTGCCGGGGCCGAAGCGCCGCCACGGCTACTACTCGCTGCCGCTCCTCGTCGACGACCGCATCGCGGGGCGTATCGACCTGAAGGCGGACCGGGCCGCGGGGATTCTGCGGGTGCAGTCGGCGTGGTGGGAGCACGGCGGCACCGATCCCGCCCGCGTCGCCGTCGAGCTGCGCCGCGCCGCCGCGTGGCAGGGACTCGGCGACATCACGGTGTCGCGCTGGGGCAACGCCGCCGACGACCTCGCCGCGGCGCTCGGCGCGGACCGCCACGACCACCCGAACGCGTGAGGCGCATGGAGCTTCGATACCTCTCGCAGGCCGAAGTGCGTGACCGGTCGGTCGAGATCTACCGCGTATACGACGCCGTCTTCGGCGACCAGGCCTCGTATGACGAATGGCTCGAGGGAATGCTTCTGCGCCACGCCGCCCGCGATCGATTCCGATTCGCCGCGGCGCTCGAGGGCGACCAGATCGTCGGTATCTCGTGGGGTTACGCGGGTGCGCCAGGTCAGTACTACACCGAGAGCGTGCGCGCGGCGATCGGGGATGAGGAAGCCGATCGCTGGCAGCCCGCGTTCGAGGTGGTCGAACTGGCTCTCCTTCCCGAGCATCGCGGATCCGGACACGGGCGCGCTCTGCTGCGCCTGCTTCTCGACGGCATCGAGGGCCCCGCGCTGCTCAGCACGTGGGACGACGACGCGGATCCCGCCGTGCGGCTGTATCTCGACGAGGGGTGGCGGCGCATCGGCGAGCACCCCAAGAACGACGGATCGCGCACGATGCAGATCATGGGGCGCGTGATCCCTCCGCGCGGAGATGATCCCGAATCGCGGAACGAACCCCCGGACTGATCCGCAGTAAGGGCTCGGCACCCTGCGCGACCGGTAGCGTGGCGGCATGGATGACGGAACCGTGCCCAGCGATCTCGCCGGAGTGCCGGAGCACGCCGAGGTGCCCCCAATGGTCGCCGCGTTGCCCGGCGGTGAGCACGCCGAGGCCGTGTGGCTCAACGGTGTGGGCGGGCTCACCTTCCGCCTGCCCGGGAGGCACGCGAAGTGGCAGCGCGGATCCGCCGCCGACCTCGCGCAGGAGGCCGCGCGGCTCGAGTGGGCCGGGCGCTTCGTGACGGCGCCGCGGGTGCTTGCGTTGACGCGCGAGGGCGACGAACAGCTGCTCGTGACCGAGACCGTGCCGGGCGTCTCGGCAGTCCTCGAACCATGGAGGAGCCGACCCGCGGAATCGGCGCGCGCCCTCGGCGCGGGCCTGCGCGCCTTTCATGACGCGCTTCCCGTTGACGAGTGCCCGTGGACCTGGTCGATCGCCGACCGGCTCGCGCGGGTCGCGGATCCGGTGGCGCGCGAGCGCCTCGTGGATCCCGGGCTCTCTCGTCTCGTCGTCTGCCACGGCGACGCCTGCGCGCCCAACACGCTCCTCGGATCCGATGGCCGCGCGAGCGCGCACGTCGATCTCGGCGCGCTCGGCGTCGCCGATCTGTGGGCCGACCTGGCGGTGCTCGCGATGAGCGTCACGTGGAACTATGGCGCGGGCTTCGAGGACGAGGTCTACGCGGGCTACGGCATCGCGCCTGACCCGGAGCGGATCGCGTTCTATCGCGACCTGTGGAACGCGGAGTAAGGGCTCGCGGCTACCGGCACGACCTCTCGGCCATCAGATCTGGCATACGGGACACCAGAAGACGCGGCGCTCACGGGTGGGGTCGGTGCCGAGCGCGGTTTCGCGGATGATCGTTCCGCAGCGTCGGCACGGTAGCCCCGCGCGCCCGTAGACCCAGGTGTCCTGTCCGCGCACGCCCGTGAAGGTGCGCACGGGGCGATTCACGTTGCTGCGCAGGGCGCGGGCGCCGAGGTCGACGATCTCCCGGATCTCGCGGAGCGGTTCGCGCGGATCCAGGCCGCGCAGGAACAGCAGCTCGTTCGCGTAGATGTTGCCGAAGCCCGCGACGCTCGTCTGGTCGAGCAGGGCGACGTGCGCGGGCCGGTCGTCCGCCTCCAGGCGCCGCACGGCCTCGTCGGGATCCCACGCGGGCCCCAGCGGATCCGGCCCGAGATAGCCGATCGCGTCGCTCTCGTCGCGTAACAACTCGACGACGCCGAGGTCGAAGCCGACGGTCTGCCACTCGCGCGTCGCGAGAACGGCACGCGCCTGGAACGCGGGGCGGCGCCATTTCTGACCGAGCGGGTAGGCGTGCCACTCGCCCTCCATCTTGAGGTGCGTGTGCAGCGTGAGGTCGCCGATACGGTGCAGAATGTGCTTTCCGACGGCTCGCACCTCGCTCACGGTCCGGCCCGCGAGATCCGCGGTCGCATAGCGGGGCACGCGCAGCTCGGCCTTTGTGAGCACCTCTCCTGCGAGCACCTGGTGGAGCCGCCGCGCGGCGCGGTGAGCCGTGTCTCCCTCGGGCATTAGACACTCTCCCGACGGCGCGGATCCGTTGCCTCGGACGGGGCTCGTTCTTGTCGAGCATCTCGGAATTGCTCGAAAATCTCGGAAAGAGGAGTGACGCGGGCGGATCTCGGCTGATTTCGAGATGCCCGGCGGGCGGCATCGCCAGCGGGCACCGGCCCGTCGGCGGATGGCCGAGCCGAATCAGGGGATCTATGTGCTCGGCGGGCCCTCATCGGTGCATCTCCCTTCGGAGCGTCAGGCCCTTCGTGGCGTCGACGAAACCGGCGGCGCGCAGGTGCCGGGCCAGAGGAGACGAGTAGGTTCCGGCACCGTTGACCTTCTCGACCGTCAGGGTCTCGAGCCTGCGGGCGCGGGCGGTCTCGGCGAGGCCGCGGGTGGCGGCCCCGAGCAACGTGTCGTCGTCCGAGAAAGCCAGCACGGTGCGGCCACCTCGCTCGAGATACAGCACGAGCTCGCCGTCGACGAGCACGACGAGGGCGCCCGCCTTGCGCCCGGGGCGGTGGGTGACCTCGTCGAGTGCGGGCCAGCTCAGGGCGGCGCCGTAGGGGTTCGCGGGATCCGTCGCCGCGAGCAGGCGCGCCTTCAGCGGCGCGGGATCGGGGACCGCCGCGAACGTGCGCAACCGGTCGATCGTCGACGAGGCCGCGAACTGCGCGGCGCCGAGCTTCTCGATGAGATAGCCGCGGCGGCAGTGGCCGGCCTCCTCGAACGTCGCGAGGGTGCGGTACACCTGGGCGAAGCCGCCCGGGGCGCCCTCGTTCTGCACGGACCCGCGGGTCACGACGCCGTACCGGTCGAGCAGCACCGACGCGTGGGCGGCGGCACGGGCGGTCGGATCCTCCTCCGGCGCGGGCAGGAGCGACCAGCGCCCGCCCGCCGAGGGGTTGCGCACGGGGGCGGGGCGCGACATGCTCATGCCGCGGAAAGTGCGGGTGCGCGGGGCTCGGCGTACGGTCTTATGGCTCTGGGAGCCGCCCGAGAGCAGCTGGCGCACGGGCGCGAAAGTGTCGTTCGTGGCGCGCCCCGCCCACACGAGCCGCCACAGCGCCTCGGTGACGCCGGTCTCGGACACCTCGGCGGCCTCGTCGGCGGTCAGGCGGGAACGCACCATGTCGGCGATCTGCGAGGCGAAGAACGCGCCACCCGGTTCGAGCGCGTCGGCGACGCGGGCATCGAGCGGGTCGGTCGTGTCCTCGCCCTCGTCGAGGGTGAGCGGCACGGTATCGCCGAGATGCAGGGCGATCCAGCCGTCGCGCCCCGCGATCTGGCCGTGTCCCGACCAGACGACCTCGCCCGCGGCGGTGAGCTCGTCGAGCATCGCGGGGGAGTATCCGGCGACGCGGCTCGGCAGGATCAACGACTCCCATGCGCTCGCCGGTATCGGCACTCCGGCGAGCTCCTCGACGACCTGCAGCACGCCGTCGATGCCCTCGAGCGGGCGATCCATGTGATGCCATGCGGGCAGGAAGCGCGCGAACGCCGCCGCCGGCACCGGCTCGATGGATCCGCGGAGCGCCGCGAGCGAGCGCATGCGGATCCGCCGCAGGCCCTCGGCGTCGCACCATTCGGACTCGTCGGTTCCCTCGGGGAGGAAGAAGCCGCTGACGACGCGACCCGCCGTCTCGAGGCGGGTGAGTGCGTGGCGCGCGACGGCGATGCCGACGCCGAGCCGGTCGGCGAGGGACGCGAGCGGGAACGGCCCGTGCGTGCGGGCGAAGCGGCTGACGAGATCACCGAGCGGGTCGGCCACCGGCTCGGTGAACGCGACCGGTACGCCCACGGGCAGCGCCGTGCCGAGTGCGTCGCGCAGCCGCCCCGCGTCTTCGATGGCGGCGTACCGATCCGCGCCCGCGATGCTGACGCGGATCGCCCGCTTCGTCCGGACGAGCTCGTCGAGATGCCGCCGCGCCTCGTCGTCGGTGCCGTGGATGGGGGGACCGGAAGGACCCGTGCTGTCGTGCGGTGGCGCCTCTTCCGGGGCGAGGCGCTCGGCGACCTCGGCGATCGAGAGCGGGCCGAGCAGGCGCAGCAGGTCGGCCACGCCCTCGATGCCGTGCACGCGGCGATCCTCCGCGAGCCGCTGCACCTCGAGCTCGTATCGGGCCACGACGTCCGGATCGAGCAGCTCGCGCATCTCGACGCGGCCCAGCAGCTCGCCGAGGAGTGCCGGATCTACGCTGAGCGCGGCGGCCTTGCGCTCGCCGAGGGGCGAGTCGCCCTCGTACATGAACGCGCCGATGTACCCGAACAGCAGATCGCGCGCGAAGGGCGACGGCTGCGCGGGCTCCGACTCGACGAGGCGGATCCGGCGCTCGCCAATTCCGCGCGCGAGCCGGACGAGCGCGGGCAGGTCGTAGACGTCCTGCAGCACCTCGCGCAGCGTCTCGAGAATGACGGGGAATGTCGGGTGGTTCCGCGCCACCTCGAGAAGCGCGGCCGACCGCTGGCGCTGCTGCCACAGCGGCATGCGCTTGCCGGGCCGCAATCGCGGCATGAGCAGCGAGCGCGCCGCGCACTCGCGGAACCGCGAGGCGAACAGCGCGGATCCACCGACCTCCTCGGTCACGATCTGTTCGAGCTCGTCGGGATCGAAGACGAACAGCTCGGCGCTCGGCGGCTCGCTATCGGCGTCCGGGATCCGCGCGACGATGCCGTCGTCGCTTGCGACCGCGGATCCGTCGACGCCGAGCCGCTCGCGGATCCGCGCGTTCACCGCGAGCGCC